>BNJS01003120.1_pt1:17500-597764 | contig 597764 bp, 683 predicted proteins | sample 8540461 | NCBI WGS metagenome assembly BNJS01 (sample SAMD00202454, study PRJDB9452) | human saliva metagenome | isolation source: human saliva | place: Japan
AGATATCTTCATAAGTTAATTTAGCTACATCATCAACTTTTTCAAAATAGTTTTTTATATGCCTGTTATAGTTGTTTTCTTGTGTATCTATATAGCTTTGTTTTCTGTTGTTTATTTTATCCTCTTCTTTTAAGAGATCATAAAGGATATCAATTGATATTTTTGAGTTGAAACTTTTTTCTTTAAGTTCGACACTTCGTAAGTATTGTTCGGCCTCCAATGCTTCTTTTTTAGTTTTGAATCCTTTTCTTACAATTCTACGTTGTTTTAGAGATATTGGATTTATACCATTGGAAACGTCGACAATCCAAGTTCCGTCTCTACTTTTACGTAAAGCCATAAGCTACGCTTCTTTCTGGAGTTCAATTCCTAATAGTTCTTCTGCGACACTGGCTGGAATTGTACCAATCCGTTTGTTATCGTAGATGTTAAAACCACGATTCACTAATAGTAATTTGCCGGTATGGATAATCTTTCTTGCAGTTCCTGGAGCAAATCCAAGTTCGATAAGGTCATCTTTTGTTACAGTTTTAATCATGTGATCTCCTTTTCTAATAAGATTAAGTAAGGGGAGGATTAACTCCCCTTGTCTGATACTTATTTTTGTTTTACATCTACTAAATGGATAGCATCCGCCTTGTAATACATTGTCGAACTAATCATAGTAGCTTGTAAATTGTCAAATGTTACTGGGACTTCATCCATTGCTTGGATATAGTCATTATCAACCAAGGCATCTGGATTGTCTACTGAGACTTGGGTTGATTTCTTTTTGAATTGTCCATCCTTGATTGTTACATTGTATTTCCAACCAATGATTTTATCGGTATTAAAACGTCTTTCGCTACCATCTCGGTTTTTGATAATTTCTCCGTTTGCATCTGCTCGGACTTCCGTTTCAAATTTTGGAATGACTTCATCCAATTCAAATTTTGTTCCAATGTTATTAAAATTCCAGTCATTTTGTGAAAGCATTTTTGCCATAGTTAATTTCTCCTTTTAATATTTTCTTTGATTGTAGGGATCAAATCCTCTCGTTTAAAGAGTATTGCTCTTTCTATTAATCCACTTGCTAAATCTGGTGGATATTCCATATTGTTGAGTGCGAGATAGTTAGCTTTCTCATACTCATGCAGTAAGTTATTGTCGTATAGAAATTTATACGCTTTTAGAATAGCTCCTGAACCTTTATAGGTAAACCATTCTAATTTTTGTTCTAGTTCTGTTTTTGATTTTGAAATAATGATAGAGACGGGTTTTGAATGGCCTAAAAACTTTTCCCAAGATCTCAAAGGTTTTGAGAAATAGCTATCACTATAGAACCTCACTTTTTCTTTGAGATATCCCTTGGTAAAGTTGAGAAGATCTATTTCTGAATGCAACCATTCTTGAATGAAGTAGTGAGCTTTTTCTTTCCTAAGTTCTAACTCAGTTCTTATCCAATTTTCTATATACCGCTTGCTGATACCGAGCTTCTCAGCTCGTTCTAAGCGTTTATCGTAAATTCTAAGTCTTTCGTCATCATTGGGTTTTCTCAAATATAAGGTCTGGCCGATTGTTTCATCTCCGTAGGTATTGTAGTAGGTGCTTTTTCCATATATAAAGCGTTTCTTCTGACAAATCTTTAGAAGCTGATTAGGAGTGAAATAGGGTGTTTCATTAAAATCATCTATTGCAATATCAATTCGTCTTACTGAAAAATGATTGTAATTGTAGTAGAGGTTGTTCAAAAACTGTCTTTCGGACAGACTATTTGGATCTAATACCATATCTCTATAGAACTCGAGTGCCTGTCCTGACATGACAAGCATGTAGGACGACTCTTTCGCTCCATAGTAGATACGGATATTCCCATAATGAAGCTGGCTATCATAGTTATAGTATTTAAGGCTCCCTTTATTCTCAATAAATAGGTCATAGTCAAGAAATAGAATGTCTTCGATTATTTCTCTTGGCGAAAATTCAGTCTTATCAAACTGAATTTGAATCCAGTCAAATACAGAACGTAAATGTTCATTTTTTGCCATAGATTTTGATTCAACTTTTTGCTTAATTTTGCCACCCTTAAAATCTCCGAAACCCTTGGAAATACTGAATTCTTTCGATGGTACACCTAACTTGCAGAGGGTGGTGTTACTACACACCCTATCGGTCAAAAATGGTCCGTCCGCATCTACGCTCATTTTCGGCTTTCTGCCTCATGGCTCAGCCGAAAACTCGCTATTAGCCGAACCTATTTTTTGACCTCTTGTTAACAAACCCTAGTAAGCCGGTTTGCATCGACTCTTCAATATCTTGGATTTTCTTTTTTAGGTTGGAATTCTCAATTTTTATCAGTCGTATTTCTCGTTTAAATTCCTGTTTCAAGGCGCTCAGTTCATCGTAGAGCTCATCTATTACTTGGTTTAGGGATTCTTGCTCATTATCTGCTAGACTCCCAAATACGGCTTGTATAGCCTCTTTGAGACCTATTTCAAGTTTAGGTTAGCTAACTTTTGAAATTGTCTAAGGTCTTCGTCTGTAAAGTCATAGGCAACTGTATAACTTAATTGATGAGTTCTTGGATTTCTACTGATAGGAATTTTAATTTTCTTAAATTCCTTGCCACTTATCTCTCTAATCAGTTGAATCCAATTTTTAAGAGTAGAGGTAGAGTTTAGGCCAGAAATTTGATTGACTAACTCTTTATTGGTCATCTTTTTGTGAAACCTCCGAAATTTTCTTGTGCAACTGAAGAGTTTTCTGTGGTATAATTGTTACATAATATGTTTTGATCTTGGAACGAACGGCACATTTGTTTCAAGATTTTTTATTTTGTCGAATCCTACCTCCTTTATTAAAATTTTTTAAATCGACTACTAGTTACATACGCTTTTACCTCCTTTTATGCTATAATATTCTCAATGGAATATTCAATCTCAAAATAAATATTCCTTATGGAATAATTCTATTTTATACCGTTTAGAATATTTTGTCAAGCTAAAATATACGAATAAGAATATCTATAGGAGAATTATGTATACAGAGGATTATAAATTTTCAGAGAGGTTAAAAACTCTCAGAAAATCAAAAAAGTTAACTCAAGTACAAATATCGGAATTAATTGGAGTTCAACAAGGGACATATTCTCGGTGGGAGAATGGAACGTTAGAACCAGGATTAGAATTCGTTGTGAAATTAGCAAATATCTTTGGGACTACTACAGATTATTTGCTGGGACAAAAACCTTATTCAATTATCAGTAGTTTACCTCTAGAACAATTAGATCTTACCAATATTGCAAACTTTTCAAAGGATGAGTTTGATATTTTGAAACATTCAATAGCAGTTTCGGTGGCAAGAAATAAAATAAAGGCAACAGAACTAAAAGATAGAGTTATAGAAAAAAATCAGTTGTCAGAAAAAGATGCAGAACTTTGAATAAGATTTTTGAAGAAGTTAAAACTTATTGGGAAAATTAGGAGGACGCTAGTCTTCAAAATTCCCTCCCAAAATGTGTCCAAAATATTGACAGAATTCTAGCTTTTCATTATAGTTCTTATGGAACTTTTTTTCTACAACAAAATAGGCTCCATAATATCCATAGGGGATTTACCCACTACAAATAGTATAGAGCCGGTTTTATTAATGTCCTGCATTTCCTAATAAGTTAACCATGACAACACCAATGATAATCAAAATTAAACCGATAATGCTATAAACATTTAGTGTTTCTTTGAAAATCATTACTGCGATAGAGGCTGTCAAAACTAAACCGACAGCTGACCATGTTGCATAAGCTATTCCTAAAGGAATTTTTTGCATTGCTAGTGAGAGGAAATAGAAACAAACGCCATAGCTAAGTAGGGCAGAAACGGTTGGAATAGGCTTTGTAAAACCGTCTGATAATTTCAAAAGGTTAGTTCCCAATATCTCTCCTACAATGGCGATAAAAAGATAAAAGTATGACATGTCTTTAACCTCCTATATGTCATGTTTTTGCTCTAAGAGCTATTATAGCTATCCGTTTTTTATAAATCTTGGCACAAGTCATGAGAATTTGTAGTAAAACTGTGGCAGACACTTTTTCAGAACCAATAGCTGATAAGTTTAGTATATCATAAGATAAATTTTAAAAAAAGTCTTGATTTATTTCAATGTCTTGCGTGGTCTCGATTTTACTGGTAAAATTACTTTTAAGAACTTTAAAAAAGAGGTTTCTATATTTGACAAAACAATGACTTGTTGTCCCGAATGTGGGCATCCTTTGGAGAAAAAATTTTTAAAAGATGAGGGAGATATTCCTTATTGTTCACAATGTGCGAGTTTTCGTTTTCCAGTCTTTAATACAGCAATTAGTGCGATTTTATTTAATGAAAAACATGATAAGATTCTCTTGATTAAGCAATATGACATGGCTGAGCATATTTTGCTAGCTGGTTATGTGTCTAATGATATTCACAACCAATTTCTACAATCATTAAAGGCAATTAATTTAGCCTCTCTTATTACGGATATGGGTAATAAAATTGCACAAAACTAGTCCAAAACTCTTTTTAATAAGGAGTATACTTTCTAGCATTTTATAGTTACTAAAAAGTATCTAAACTTTGGAAGTGATACTAAGTTTTAAAAAATATTATGGAAAAAAAGCTTATAAAATCAATATTTCTGAGATTTAAAACTAATAATATTAGACTCAAAATCCAGTGTCCGCAAGGACGTGCCGGTTCGACCCCGGCCGCCGGTATAGTTTTACAGACAAGGTATTACCTTGTCTTTTTTTTTATAAATTTTTCATTCCAAATAGGTCTAGACCATTTACAAATTCTATAGAAAGGTTTATAATGTAATTGACATAATAAACGAAGTATAATTTTAAAAGGGGGTTAGTATTATGCCAAAGTATATTAAAGCTGATCAATTCTTTTATCCACATGGTATTCGCCGTGGTGGCTATTTGGAGCTTATTGATGGAAAGTTTGGTAAACACTTTGAAGAGTTACCTGATGGTGTCGAAGTTATTGATTATACTGGATACAGTGTTGCTCCGGGTCTTGTAGATACTCATATTCACGGATTTGGTGGTGTCGATGTTATGGATAATAATATTGAAGGAACACTGCATACGATGAGTGAGGGCCTCCTTTCTACTGGTGTTACGAGTTTCCTACCAACTACACTTACTTCTTCTTATGAACAATTACTTGCAGTGACTGAAAATATTGGTGCTCGCTATCAAGAGGCCAGCGGTGCTAAAATCCGTGGTATCTATTTTGAAGGACCATATTTTACAGAAGAATTTAAAGGTGCTCAAAATCCTGCTTATATGAAAGATCCACGTATGGATGAGTTTCAAGCTTGGCAGAAGGCTGCTAATGGTCTTCTAAATAAAATTGCTTTGGCACCTGAACGTGATGGCGTAGAAGATTTTGTTCGTACTATAACTGGAGAAGGTGTAACTGTTGCTCTTGGGCACTCGAATGCTACATTTGATGAGGCCAAGAAAGCTGTTGATGCAGGAGCGAGTGTTTGGGTTCATGCTTATAATGGTATGCGTGGTCTAACACATCGTGAATTAGGAATGGTTGGCGCTATGTATCAACTTCCTCATACTTATGCAGAGCTCATCTGTGACGGTCATCATGTTGATCCGAAGGCTTGCGAAATTCTACTCAAACAAAAAGGTACTGAAAATATTGTTCTAATTACTGACTGTATGACTGCAGGTGGTTTGCAAGATGGAGACTACATGCTTGGAGAATTTCCAGTTGTAGTTTCTAATGGTACAGCCCGTTTGAAATCTTCTGGGAACTTGGCAGGCTCTATTCTTAAGTTGAAAGATGGCTTGAAAAATGTGGTTGAATGGGGAATTGCTAATCCACATGAAGCTGTTATGATGGCCAGCCTTAATCCAGCTAAGTCAGTAAATATTGATGATGTATGTGGACAAATTCGAGAAGGCTATGATGCTGACTTCATTGTTCTCGATAAAGATTTGGAATTGGTGGCAACCTACCTTGATGGTGAGAAACGTTATCAAGCATAAGAATAAGCAGAAACTGGTTTACAGTTTCTGTTTTTATTTTTTTAAAGAAAAGAGAGGATTCTTTAACATTTTTTGCTTTTAAATACATGTATTTTTTTATTATGGAAATGTCAGACTATTCGTGAAAATAAGCAAATTTCTTTCATTGTTCTTAAAATTTCGCTATAATATACGATACAAAGGAAATGAAACTATGTATCGAGTTATAGAAATGTACGGGGATTTTGAACCTTGGTGGTTCATAGAAGGATGGGAAGAAGACGTCATTAGTAGTAAAAAATTTGAAAATTACTATGATGCCTTGAAGTATTATAAATCTTGCTGGTTTGAACTGGAAAAGAAAATTCCACTATATAAAAGTCGAGGAGACTTAATGACTATTTTTTGGGATCCAAGCGATAAAAGATGGTGTGAGGAATGTGATGAGTTTCTTCAACAATACCATTCTTTAGTCTTGTTAGAGGATGGTCAAGTTATTCCGGATGAAAAATTTCGACCTGGATATGAAAAACAAACGGGTCTTGAGGCTCATAGAACTTGCCACATAAAAAAAGAGGGAACAACTTTTTAAAGAAGTTGTTCTTTTTTTATATTTTCTTCGAATAATAAGAATGAGGAGGAAGATATGGTACAAGAACTTGCGCAAGAATTGATTACTCTTGCAAAGAATAAAGGGGCTCAGGATATTTATTTTGTTCCCAAAGATAGGATGTATGAGTTACATATGCGAATTGGTGATGAAAGGCGTTTGATTGACTCTTATGACTTTGATAAGCTAGGTGCTGTTATTAGTCATTTTAAATTTATTGCGGGTATGAATGTTGGAGAAAAGCGTCGTAGTCAGCTTGGGTCCTGCGATTATCAGCATAATGGCAAGGTTTCTTCACTACGCTTATCGACGGTAGGAGATTATCGTGGTCATGAGAGTTTAGTTATTCGCCTTTTGCACGATGAAGAACAAGAGTTGCGCTTCTGGTTTCAAGACCTTAAGGAACTGGAAAAGGGCTTTAGGCAACGCGGTCTTTATCTTTTTGCAGGCCCTGTAGGAAGTGGGAAAACTACCTTAATGCATGAATTAGCTAAGTCATTGTTCAAGGGACAACAAGTTATGTCCATTGAGGACCCAGTCGAGATTAAGCAAGAAGAGATGCTGCAATTACAACTCAATGAAGCTATTGGACTGAGTTATGAAAACTTGATAAAACTTTCTTTGCGGCACCGCCCAGATCTTTTAATCATTGGAGAAATTCGGGATAGCGAAACAGCCCGTGCTGTTGTAAGAGCAAGCTTAACGGGAGCTACAGTGTTTTCGACCATACATGCAAAGAGTATTCGTGGGGTCTATGAGCGTCTTTTAGAACTTGGTGTCAGTGAAGATGAACTCGCAGTTGTTTTACATGGTGTTTGTTACCAGAGACTAATCGGGGGAGGAGGAATTATTGATTTTGCAAACCAAAATTATTCAGAACACCAGGCAGAAAAGTGGAATGAGCACATTGATCAGCTTCTTAAAGACGGACATATCACTGCCCTTCAAGCTGAAACGGAGAAAATTAGCTACCAGTAAGCAGAAGAAAATTATTACTCTCTTTAACAATTTGTTTTCTAGTGGTTTTCACTTGGTAGAAATCATTTCCTTTCTTGATAGAAGTCTTTTGTTGGAGAAGGAATATGTTTCGCAGATGCGCCTAGGACTATCGAAAGGAAAATCTTTCTCGGAAATGATGGGGAATTTAGGTTTTTCGAGTGCGATTATCACTCAACTTTCATTGGCTGAAGTTCATGGAAATCTCCATTTGAGTTTGAGGAAAATTGAAGAATATTTGGATAATCTTGCTAAGGTCAAGAAGAAGTTAATTGAAGTTGCGACCTACCCACTTATTTTGCTAGCTTTTTTACTGCTTATTATGTTGGGCTTGCGGAATTATCTCTTGCCCCAACTGGATAGTAGTAACATAGCTACCTTAGTGATTAGTAACCTGCCACAGATTTTTCTCGGACTTACTGTGGCATTAAGTCTTGCATCTTTAACAGGACTGATATTCTACGGAAAATCTAGAAAGATTCAAGTCTTTTCTTATTTTGCTAAGATCCCCTTTTTAGGTGTGTTTGTTCAGTATTATCTAACTGCCTATTATGCTCGGGAATGGGGAAATATGATTGGACAAGGTTTAGAGTTGGCACAGATTTTCCAGATGATGCAGGAGCAAGGGAATCCTCTTTTTAAGGAAATTGGATACGATTTAGATCAATCTTTGCAAAATGGGCGTGAATTTTCTAAGGTTGTTCAGACCTATCCCTTCTTTAGAAGGGAGTTGGGCTTAATTATTGAATATGGAGAGGTTAAATCCAAGTTGGGAAGCGAATTGGAAATCTATGCGGAAAAAACCTGGGAATCCTTCTTTACCCGAGTCAATCGGGCTATGAATCTAGTTCAACCACTGGTCTTTATTTTTGTAGCCCTGCTAATTGTTTTATTGTACGCAGCCATGTTGCTGCCAATGTATCAAAATATGGAGGTAAATTTTTAAATGAAAAAAATGATGATGAAATTAAAAAAAGCTACGGTAAAAGGCTTCACTCTGGTCGAAATGTTAGTGGTCCTTCTTATCATTAGCGTCCTACTCTTACTGTTTGTGCCAAATCTGACTAAGCAAAAGGATGCAGTGAATGACAAGGGTAAAGCTGCAGTAGTTAAGGTAGTAGAAAGTCAAGCAGAACTCTATAGTCTGGATAAAAATGAAGATGCCAGTCTAAGCAAATTACAGGCAGATGGACGTATCACTGCTGAGCAAGCAAAGGCCTACAAAGAATACCATGCAAAACAGAACACAAGTCAAACAGTTGCGGATTAAGGCATTTACCATGCTTGAGAGTCTATTGGTCTTAGGAATAGTCAGTCTGTTAGCCTTGGGCTTGTTGAGTTCAGTTCAGTCAACTTTGCGGCTGTAGAAGAGCAGATTTTCTTTATGGAGTTTGAGGAACTTTATCGGGAAACGCAGAAGCGAAGTCTGGCTAGTCAGCAAAAGATCAACTTAATGCTAGAAGAGAGAAGTATTGGAAATGGCTATCAGAAATTAGCCATCCCTAAAGGAATTCAATTGCAGTCTAATCAGTCAATTTCCTTTGACAAGGCTGGTGGGAATTCGTCTCTGGCAAGTGTGAAATTTCAAACAAGGAAAGAAGTGGTTCGCTACCAACTATATCTAGGAAATGGAAAGATTAAACGTATTCAAGAAGCAAAAAATTAAGGCGGTTATTTTACTGGAAGCAGTGGTTTCACTAGCCATTTTTGCCAGTATTGCAACTCTCTTGCTGGGACAAATTCAAGAAAGTAGAAAAAGAGAAGTAGAACTTCTAAAACAGGAAGAAGTTTTGCGAGTGGCTCGGATGGCTTTGCAGACCGGACAAAAGGAGTTGACTGTCAATGGCCTTACGGTTCATGTTGTCTCGAATGAGCGAGGTTTGGAGGTATACCATGGAACGGAGAAATTACTGGCGATTCAAGATAAGTAGAGTCAGAGCTTTTACGCTTTTAGAATCCCTGGTTGCTCTTATTGTGATTAGTGGTAGCTTGCTTCTTTTTCAATCTATGAGCCAACTCTTGGTTTCAGAAAGTTCGCTACCAGCAGAGAAGTGAGCAAAAAGAATGGCTCTTATTTGTAGATCAGCTAGAAGCAGAGTTGAATCGAGCCCAATTTGAAAAGGTGGAGAATGATAGACTTTATCTCAAACAGGATGGGAAATCTATCTCTATGGGGAAATCAAGGTCAAATGATTTCCGAAAGACAGATGCCAGCGGACGTGGCTATCAACCCATGGTCTACGGTCTGAAATCAGCTCATATTTACCAAACGGGCAAAATGTTTATTTTAATTTTCAGTTTGAAAAGGGACTTGAGAGGGAGTTTATCTATCGTGTGGAAAAAGAAAAAAGTTAGAGCAGGAGTTCTCCTATACGCTGTCACTATTGCTGGAATTTTTAGTCTCTTATTGCAGTTTTATCTGAATCGACAAGTGGCTCATCATCAGGATTATGCCCTTAATAAAGAAAATCTTCTTGCATTTGCAATGGCTAAAAGAACTTATGAAAAAGCTAGTTCTGAAAGTGGAGTCCAGTCATTTGATGTCGGAAAAGCAACTTATCATACTGATGAAAAAGGCTTTTTAACGATAGTTACTAGTAGCAAAAATCAGTTTGAATTTCACTTTTCTCCTTTGAAAAAGACCGATAAAAAGACTAAGAAGACAGAAAATAAGTCCAAAGAAGGAAATGAGGAGAAAAAAGAAGAACAGGTAAAAAAAGAAACTGCAAAGTCTTCTGAAGTTACTCCTTCAAAGAAAGATACAGAATAGCTTGGATTTTTGCTTCAGTTGTAAGGTTGAAGGCCAGTGAGTTTGGACGAGGTTTTTACCTGAAATCATGCTATAATAGATACATATGGAGGACAGAATATGTCAAGTGTAAAATTGTATCTAGTGCGTCATGGGAAAACAATGTTTAATACGATTGGGCGTGCTCAAGGTTGGAGTGATACTCCTTTAACAGCTGAAGGTGAGCGAGGTATTCACGAATTGGGAATTGGTTTGCGTGAGTCTGGCTTAACCTTTGAGCGTGCTTATTCAAGTGACTCAGGGCGGACCATTCAGACAATGGGAATTATCCTTGAAGAACTTGGTTTGACAGGGCAAATTCCTTATCGCATGGATAAGCGAATTCGTGAATGGTGCTTTGGTAGTTTTGACGGTGCTTATGATGGGGACTTATTTATGGGGATTATCCCTCGAATCTTTAATGTCGATCATGTGCATCGTTTGTCCTATGCGGAGCTAGCTGAAGGTCTGGTAGAAGTAGACACAGCAGGTTGGGCTGAAGGCTGGGAAAAACTAAGTGGTCGTATCTGGGAAGGTTTTGAAACCATTGCCAAGGAAATGGAAGCTAATGGGGGTGGGAATGCCCTCGTAGTCAGCCATGGAATGACTATTGGAACCATTGTTTATTTAATTAACGGCATGCATCCGCATGGTCTTGATAATGGAAGTGTGACGATTCTCGAGTACCAAGATGGTCAGTTCTCAGTTGAGATTGTTGGGGACCGTAGCTACCGTGAAATTGGACGAGCTCAATTAGACGAGCAAGATAGTTCAGAACAATAAATTCAGTACTAAATGAAAATGATTAATAGGATGCTAATGTCTTGATTCACAAGCTTGCGAGAGCTGAGTGCTTTGACAACAGCATTCTTTTTTGTTAGAATAGCATCAACATGAAAGCATAAGAAGGGACTGACAGAGCTGTCGTTCCCTTTTGTCTATCTTATAAGGGGGAAATATGCTGTTTCAGAAAATAAAAGCCTATAAATGGCAGGCTCTGGCTTCCTTAATTATGACAGGTCTAATGGTAACGAGTTCACTTCTGCAGCCACGTTATTTGCAGGAGGTTTTAGAGGCACTGCTAACAGGTGATAATGAAGCTATTTATAATATTGGGTTTTGGTTAATCCTAGTTGCCTTGATTGGTCTGGTCGCAGGTGGAATTAATGTTGTATTAGCAGCTTACATTGCTCAAGGAGTTTCGTCAGACTTACGGGAAGATGCCTTTCGTAAGATTCAAACTTTTTCATACGCCAATATTGAGAAGTTTAATGCAGGGAACCTCGTTGTCCGTATGACCAACGATATCAATCAGATTCAAAACGTCGTTATGATGACCTTCCAAATCCTCTTTCGACTACCGATTTTATTTATTGGTTCCTTTATATTAGCTGTTGTCACCTTGCCTTCGTTGTGGTGGGTGCTGGTTCTTATGGTCGTTTTGATCGTTGCTATGACAGGTCTTATGATGGGAATGATGGGACCACGCTTTGCAAATTCCAGACCTTATTGGAGCGTATCAATGCCATTGCCAAAGAAAATTTACGTGGTGTGCGCGTGGTCAAATCTTTTGTTCGAGAGAAAGATCAGTTTAATAAGTTTACGCAAGTGTCAGATGAATTGCTGGGAGAAAACCTCTATATCGGTTATGCTTTTTCTATTGTTCAACCTGCAATGATGTTGATTTCGTATGGGGCTGTCTTTCTTTCAATCTGGCTTGTAGCAGGTATGGCAGAGTCAGATCCGTCAGTAGTTGGTTCCATTGCTTCCTTTGTAAACTACCTGAGTCAGATTATCTTTACCATCGTCATGGTTGGATTTTTGGGGAACTCAGTTACTCGTGCCATGATTTCCCTTCGTCGTATTCGTGAAATCCTGGATACAGAACCGGCTATGACCTTCAAGGATGTGGAAGATGAAGATTTGGAAGGAAGTCTCAGTTTTGAAAATGTGACCTTTACCTATCCAAATGATGAAGAACCTATCCTAAAAGATGTATCTTTCGATATCGTAGCTGGTGAAATGGTTGGGGTTGTCGGAGCAACCGGTGCAGGGAAATCAACCTTGGCTCAGTTGATTCCACGATTATTTGATCCTCAGCAAGGTACTATCAAAATTGGTGGAAAGGACATTCGGACAGTTAGCGAAGGAACGCTTCGTAAGACAGTCTCTATCGTCTTGCAAAGAGCTATTCTCTTTAGTGGAACCATCGCAGATAATCTCAGACAAGGTAAGGGAGATGCGACGGTTTCAGAAATGGAACGCGCAGCTCGTATCGCCCAGGCTAGTGAATTTATCAGTCGCATGGATTTGGCCTTTGAAAGTCCGGTTGAGGAACGTGGGACTAACTTTCTGGTGGACAAAAACAAAGAATGTCTATTGCGCGTGGGATTGTCAGCAATCCTAAGATATTGATTTTTGATGATTCAACCTCCGCCCTTGATGCTAAATCAGAACGTTTGGTCCAAGAAGCCCTTAACAAGGATTTGAAGGGGACGACTACGATTATCATCGCACAAAAGATTAGCTCTGTTGTGCATGCGGATAAAATTTTAGTGCTTGACCAAGGTCGCTTGATTGGTCAAGGTAAGCATGCTGACTTGGTCGCAACGAATCCAGTTTATCGTGAAATTTACGAGACGCAAAAAGGAAAGGAGGAGTAGGATGAAGACATTTGAATTTTTTTGGAACTATTTTAAAGTTTATAAGATATCCTTTGTCGTTGTTATTGCTATGATTATCATTGCAACGATAGCACAAGCCCTCTTTCCAGTATTTGCAGGTCAAACAGTCACAGAACTGGCTAATTTGGTTATAGCCTATCAAAATGGAAATTCAGATATGGTTTGGCAAAGTCTTTTGGGGCTCCTTGTCAATCTTGCTTATATTTTGATTGTTTTAGTAGTGTCTAGTCTCATCTATATGGTCTTGATGAGCCGCATTATTGCTGAATCGACAAATGAGATGCGTAAGGGACTTTTTGGCAAGCTTTCTCGCTTGACAGTTTCCTTCTTTGACCGCCATCAAGATGGGGATATCCTGTCACGTTTTACCAGTGATTTGGACAACATCCTCCAAGCTTTTAACGAAAGCCTGGTGTCTGTTATGACCAACATTGCTCTTTATATTGGTTTGCTGATTGTCATGTTTGCAAAAAGTATCACCTTGGCTTTGATTACGATTGCCAGCACTCCAGTTGCTATCATCATGTTGATTGTCATTTTGAAATTGGCAAGAAAATACACCAACCTCCAACAAAAGGAAGTTGGGAAACTCAATGCTTATATGGATGAGAGTATCTCTGGACAAAAAGCAGTTATCGTTCAAGGTATCCAAGAAGATGTGATTGCTGGTTTTGTTGAGCAAAATGAACGGGTTCGAAAAGCCACTTTCAAGGGAAGAATGTTCTCAGGAATTCTTTTCCCTGTCATGAACGGAATGAGCTTGGTCAACACAGCAGTAGTTATTTTTGTAGGATCAGCTGTCTTACTGAATGACAAGAACATCGAGACAGCAACAGCACTTGGTTTGATTGTCATGTTTACTCAGTTTTCGCAACAGTATTACCAACCTATTATCCAATTGGCAGCGAGCTGGGGAAGTTTGCAACTGGCCTTTACAGGTGCAGACCGTATCCAAGAAATGTTTGATGCAGAAGAAGAAATTCGTCCTCAAGATGCTTCAGTCTTTAACGAATTAAAAGATGGTGTGGAGATTCGTAATGTAGACTTCTCCTACCTTCCAGGCAAACCAATTCTGAAAGATGTCAGCATTTCAGCACCAAAAGGAAAAATGATTGCGGTTGTTGGTCCGACAGGTTCAGGGAAAACAACCATCATGAACCTTATCAATCGTTTTTATGATGTGGATGCTGGTAGTATCAGCATTGATGGAACAGATATCCGCGAGTTTGATTTAGATAGTTTGCGAAGTAAGGTAGGAATTGTCCTACAGGATTCTGTTTTGTTTAGCGGAACCATTCGGGACAATATTCGATTCGGTGTCCCAGATGCTAGTCAGGAGATGGTAGAAGCAGCTGCCAAAGCTACACATATCCATGAATATATCGAAAGTCTACCAGATAAGTACGATACTCTGATTAATGATGATCAGAGCGTATTCTCAACCGGTCAGAAGCAGTTGATTTCTATCGCCCGTACCTTGATGACAGATCCGCAGGTCTTAATCTTGGATGAGGCAACATCAAACGTTGATACTGTAACAGAAAGCAAGATTCAAAATGCTATGGAAGCTATCGTGGCAGGAAGAACTAGTTTTGTAATTGCTCACCGCTTGAAACCATTCTCAATGCCAATCAGATTATTGTTCTTAAGGATGGTGAGGTTATCGAGCAAGGAAACCATCACGAATTACTCAAGCTTGGAGGGTTTTACTCCGAACTTTATCACAATCAATTTGTCTTTGAATAATACTCTTCGAACATCAAATTCAAACCACGTCAGCGTCCCCTTGCCGTATATGTGTTACTGACTTCGTCAGTTCTATCCACAACCTCAAAACTGTGTTTTGAGCAACCTGCGGCTAGCTTCCGAGTATGCTCTTTGATTTTCATTGAGGATAAGCAAAAAAGTTGTCCTAATTTTGGGCAACTTTTTCTGATAAAAAAATTTTATCACGGACTTAAAAAATACATATTAGACAGGAGTGGGGAAGGATGATAAGATAAGATTATCAATAGAAGACGAAAGGAAATCAGTAATGGCAAGAACGGTTGTTGGAGTTGCAGCAAATCTATGTCCCGTGGACGCAGAGGGAAAAAATATTCATTCATCTGTCTCTTGTAAATTCGCTGAGAGTATTCGTCAGGTTGGCGGACTTCCTTTGGTGATTCCAGTTGGGGATGAGTCAGTGGTCCATGACTATGTAGAAATGATTGACAAGCTCATTTTGACTGGGGGACAAAATGTTCATCCTCAGTTTTATGGTGAGGAAAAAAACCATTGATAGTGATGATTATAATCTTGTTCGTGATGAGTTTGAGCTTGCTCTTCTACAAGAAGCATTACGTCAGAACAAGCCAATCTTAGCCATTTGTCGTGGTGTCCAGCTCGTCAACGTTGCCTTTGGTGGAACCCTCAATCAAGAAATTGAAGGACACTGGCAGGGGCTTCCTTTTGGAACGTCACATTCCATTGAAACGGTTGATGGAAGCCTTGTGTCCAAATTGTTTGGTAAAACTAGTCAGGTTAATTCAGTTCATCGTCAGAGTATTAAAGACTTGGCTCCAAATTTCCGTGTAACAGCAGTAGATCCCCGCGACCAAACGATTGAAGCAATCGAATCTATAGATGATCACCGTATTATCGGCTTGCAGTGGCATCCAGAGTTTCTAGTCAACGAAGAAGATGGGAACTTAGAATTATTTGAGTATTTATTGAATGAATTGTAACGACTAGAATCCTAGTCGTTTTTTTATTCGTAGGGTTTGATGCTTCAAGTTTTTTAATTTTATACAATTTTACGCAAACGTTTGAATTATGATAAAATTTGAGGAAATTCAGTATAAAAACTTGAAAAAATCCAAGGTAAGCGTTATGATAGAAAAGAAGAAATTTTGGAGGAATACTATGTCACATATTAAATTTGATTATTCAAAAGTATTAGACAAATTTGTTGCACCGCATGAAGTGGAATACATGCAAGCACAAGTTACAGCAGCAGACGAATTGATCCGTAAAGGAACTGGTGCTGGTAGCGACTTTTTGGGTTGGTTGGACCTTCCTGAAAACTACGACCGCGAAGAATTTGACCGCATCTTGAAAGCTGCTGAACAAATCAAAGCAGACAGCGATGTTTTGGTCGTTATCGGTATTGGTGGATCATACCTTGGAGCGAAAGCTGCCATTGACTTCTTGAACCACCACTTTTCAAACTTGCAAACAAAGAAGAACGCAAAGCACCACAAATCCTTTATGCTGGAAACTCAATTTCATCTACTTACCTTGCTGACTTGGTAGAGTATGTTGCAGATAAAGATTTCTCAGTCAACGTGATTTCTAAATCAGGTACAACAACTGAACCAGCCATCGCTTTCCGTGTCTTCAAAGAACTCTTGGTTAAGAAATACGGTCAAGAAGAAGCGAACAAACGTATCTACGCCACTACTGACCGCCAAAAAGGTGCTGTTAAGGTTGAAGCAGATGCGAACGGTTGGGAAACATTTGTAGTCCCAGATGACATCGGTGGACGCTTCTCAGTATTGACAGCAGTTGGATTGCTTCCAATCGCTGCATCAGGTGCAGATATCAAAGCCCTTATGGAAGGTGCGAACGCAGCTCGTAAAGACTATACTTCAGATAAAATCTCTGAAAACGAAGCTTACCAATATGCAGCTGTTCGTAACATCCTTTACCGTAAAGGTTATGCAACTGAAATTTTGGTAAACTACGAGCCATCTCTTCAATACTTCTCAGAATGGTGGAAACAATTGGCTGGTGAGTCAGAAGGTAAAGACCAAAAAGGTATTTACCCAACTTCAGCTAACTTCTCAACAGACTTGCACTCATTGGGTCAATTTATCCAAGAAGGAACTCGTATCATGTTTGAAACAGTTGTTCGTGTTGACAAACCACGTAAGAACGTGATCATCCCTACATTGGAAGAAGACCTTGACGGACTTGGCTACCTTCAAGGAAAAGACGTTGACTTCGTTAACAAAAAGCGACTGACGGTGTTCTTCTTGCTCACACTGACGGTGACGTACCAAACATGTACGTGACTCTTCCTGAGCAAGATGCCTTCACTCTTGGTTACACTATCTACTTCTTCGAATTGGCAATCGCCCTTTCAGGTTACTTGAACGCTATCAACCCATTTGACCAACCAGGTGTTGAAGCATATAAACGTAACATGTTTGCCCTTCTTGGAAAACCAGGATTTGAAGAATTGAGCAAAGAACTTAACGCTCGTCTATAATAGATTCAACAAAGAGTGGTTTTACCACTCTTTTTACTATTTCTAGAAAAGAGAAATTGGACTCTGGCAAGACTTGTGATATAATATAGAGAGCAAAAAGGCAGACGCCTAGAGACTTTATAGGAGAAGCTATGTCAAAAGATATTCGTGTGCGTTATGCACCAAGTCCAACAGGACTACTACACATCGGAAATGCCCGTACAGCATTGTTTAACTACCTGTATGCACGCCACCATGGTGGAACTTTTATCATCCGTATTGAAGACACAGACCGCAAGCGTCACGTTGAAGACGGAGAACGTTCTCAGCTTGAAAACCTTCGTTGGTTGGGCATGGACTGGGATGAAAGTCCAGAGACCCATGAAAACTACCGCCAGTCTGAACGTTTGGAACTCTATCAAACATACATTGACCAATTGCTAGCCGAAGGAAAAGCCTACAAATCTTATGTTACAGAAGAAGAGTTGGCAGCGGAACGTGAACGTCAAGAAGCAGCTGGGGAAACACCTCGCTACATCAACGAATACCTTGGTATGAGTGAAGAAGAAAAAGCGGCTTATATCGCAGAACGTGAAGCAGCAGGTGTGATTCCAACGGTGCGTTTGGCAGTCAATGAGTCTGGTATTTACAAATGGCATGATATGGTCAAAGGTGATATCGAATTTGAAGGTGGCAATATCGGTGGTGACTGGGTTATCCAAAAGAAAGATGGCTACCCAACTTATAACTTTGCCGTTGTCATCGATGACCACGATATGCAAATCTCTCACGTCATCCGTGGAGATGACCATATTGCTAATACACCAAAACAGCTCATGGTTTATGAAGCGCTTGGATGGGAAGCACCAGAGTTTGGTCACATGACCTTGATTATTAACTCTGAAACTGGTAAGAAGTTATCTAAACGTGATACTAACACCCTTCAGTTTATCGAAGATTACCGTAAGAAAGGGTACCTTCCAGAAGCTGTCTTTAACTTCATTGCCCTTCTTGGATGGAATCCGGGTGGGGAAGACGAAATCTTCTCTCGCGAAGAACTTATCAAGCTCTTTGATGAAAGTCGTCTCAGTAAGTCTCCAGCAGCCTTCGACCAGAAGAAACTAGACTGGATGAGCAATGACTATATTAAGAGAGCTGACTTGGCAACTATCTTTGAAATGGCAAAACCATTCCTAGAAGAAGCAGGACGTTTGACAGATAAGGCGGAGAAATTAGTGGAACTCTACAAACCACAAATGAAGTCAGTGGATGAAATCGTACCATTGACAGACCTCTTCTTCTCAGACTTCCCAGAATTGACAGAAGCTGAGAGAGAAGTCATGGCTGGTGAAACTGTACCAACTGTACTAGCAGCTTTCAAAGCGAAACTCGAGGCTATGTCAGACGAAGAGTTTGTGGTAGAAAATATCTTCCCACAAATCAAAGCGGTTCAAAAAGAGACTGGAATCAAAGGGAAAAACCTATTTATGCCAATCCGTATCGCCGTTTCAGGGGAGATGCACGGACCAGAATTGCCAGAAACCATCTACTTGCTTGGTCGCGAAAAATCAATCCAACATATCGAAAAAATGTTGGCAGAAATTACTAAATAGCATATAAAAAGAACTCAATATTTGAGTCCTTTTTATATGTGCTTATTTGAAAATGCAAAAATTTTAGTGTATAATATTAAATATCAGAGCAGGGAAGAAGCCAGAGATATGATAAAATTCTTTACAATTAGACTCGAATTAGCCCAGACATCATTTATGTTGTTTGTTGAGTCAACTTATTTTTTCTTTGCGTTTTGCTGAGCACAGGAAGAGATTCCTGAGTTCTTGCAACTATCATCCATTACGAAGCCTTCCTTATCGATTCAAAGGAGTTTTTATATATTCTCTAACTGTAGAGTCTCTAAGTTTGAAGATTCATATTTACTCTTCCTTCTCCTAATTTAAAGAAAAGGAATCGATCTTGCTCTGTTTACCTTGTGTTACGCAAGGTTTTTTTGTAGATTGAAACTCGGAAATTTACGATTTTAACATCAAGTGGTATAATATTAAGTATCCTGATGAATAGAGGAAGTCATATGAAAGAATTTAATAAATCCATCAAATTAGAGCACGTCGCGTATGATATTCGTGGTCCAGTTCTCGAAGAGGCTATGCGTATGCGAGCAAATGGGGAAAAGATCCTCCGTTTGAATACAGGAAACCCTGCAGAGTTTGGTTTCACAGCTCCTGACGAGGTTATTCATGACTTGATTATGAATGCGCGTGATAGTGAAGGTTATTCGGATTCAAAAGGAATTTCTCAGCTCGTAAAGCTATTATGCAGTATTGCCAATTGAAAAAAATTCCTAATGTTGATATTGAAGACATTTATGTAGGGAATGGTGTCAGTGAGCTAATCGTTATGTCCATGCAAGGACTTCTAGATAATGGTGATGAAGTTCTAGTGCCAATGCCTGACTATCCATTGTGGACTGCTGCTGTCAGCTTGGCTGGGGGAAATGCTGTTCACTATATCTGTGACGAAGAAGCAGAATGGTATCCAGACCTTGATGATATCAAGTCAAAAATTAGTTCAAATACCAAGGCTATTGTCTTAATCAATCCCAATAATCCAACAGGGGCTTTATACCCTAAAGAGCTTTTACTAGATATTATCGAGATTGCTCGCCAAAATGACTTGATTATCTTTGCGGATGAAATCTACGATCGTATGGTCATGGATGGACTTGTCCATATACCAGTCGCAAGTTTGGCTCCAGATCTTTTCTGTGTCAGCATGAATGGTCTTTCAAAATCTCACCGTATCGCAGGTTTCCGTGTAGGCTGGATGGTCTTGTCTGGACCTAAACATCATGTAAAAGGTTATATCGAGGGTCTTAACATGCTCTCTAACATGCGACTCTGTTCTAACGTTCTAGCTCAACAGGTTGTTCAAACTTCTTTAGGTGGTCACCAGTCGGTAGATGAATTGCTTCTTCCTGGTGGTCGCATCTATGAGCAAAGAAACTTCATCTATAATGCCATTCAAGAAATTCCAGGTTTGTCAGCAGTTAAACCTAAAGCAGGTCTCTATATCTTTCCTAAAATTGACCGCAATATGTACCGCATCGACGATGATGAACAGTTTGTGCTCGATTTCTTGAAGCAAGAAAAGATTCTCTTGGTACATGGACGAGGATTTAACTGGAAAGAACCAGATCATTTCCGTATTGTTTATTTACCACGTGTCGACGAATTGGCACAAATACAAGAAAAGATGACCCGCTTCTTGAAACAGTATCGTAGATAAGGCTTTCATGGGAAAAAGCTGGAAACATTTGCTCGGGGCTATTGACAAATGAATCAGAATCAGATAGAATAGTAAAGTATGTTTAGTAACTGATCACATTATAGCCGGCTAAACGAATACAAAATCTATGAGGAGGTATTCATCGTGAAACGTACTTATCAACCAAGTAAACTACGTCGTGCGCGTAAACACGGATTCCGTAACCGTATGTCAACTAAAAACGGTCGTCGCGTATTGGCAGCTCGTCGTCGTAAAGGACGCAAAGTTTTGGCTGCATAATCCAAACGAATGAAACAAAGAAATCAGTAGGAACTCGAGCCTACTGATTTTTCTTTTATCTAAAAGATAGAATTTTTTAAAGTCATTGGTCGAGAATGGAAATTTTAGAAGATATATTGGAAATAACACATATAGAAAAAGCTCAAGATCAGAAGATAATTTCTCTGATTTTGAGCTTTTCTTTATTCTTTCAAATGATATGAATAGCTAGCAACGACGACATCTTCGTGCCATCTGAGAGCATATTTTAATTTAAGGCTCATTTGATTGTGGAGGATATTTTGCCAAGGTTTGTTAGGGATAAATTGGGGTACTAGAACTGTAACCGTGTAGTTCTTTTTCTTGGCTTCTTGAGAGATTTTTCGAACATATCGAACTGTAGGTGTGATAATATTGCGATAGCTGGTATTAATGTTTTTAAGAGTAATATTTGGGAAGTAGTCGGCAAATTCTTGGAGGATTTCTTGGTCTTTCCTCAGTTTCCTTGGTGGAAATGTGCATGGCCAAAACTTCATCTCCGATGCTTTGAGCGTAATTAATCGCTCCAACACTGACTCGAGTAACATTTCCTACTAAGACAAGGACGACATTGCCATCGTAGCTTTGTTTTTGAATCCCTTCATAAAGTCGAAGTTGTTTGGCCACTTTTTGGTAATGACTGTGGATGGACAAAAATAGGAAGGTTAGGACCAGGATAATTGGGAAGAATGGCCAGATATCTCCGAGCCTGAAGAGGAGTAGAATAAGGACGATAGCGTAACAAATGATAGCGCCGAGGATGTTAGCAAAGGCAGGTTTTAAGAAATGAGAGCCTTTTTCTTTTTTCCAGTGGCGAATCATACCTGTTTGAGAAAGTGCAAAGGGGACGAAAACTCCGATAGTATAAAGAGGGATCAAGCGTTCTGTATTTCCGTTGAAAATAAGCAGAAGGATTATAGCGCCAAAAGCTAAGGTTAAAATACCGTTTGAATAACCCAAGCGGTCTCCCTTTTCCATAAAGAGATGGGGCATGTACTTGTTCTTAGCCATATTGTAAGCCAACATTGGAAAGGCAGAAAAACCAGTATTTGCAGCAACGGCTAGGATTAGGGCAGTTGAGAATTGGAAGAGATAATAAACAATCTGACCGGGAGCTGAATTCCCTAAAATCCCTTTAGCCATTTGTGAAAGGATTGTTTCTCCGTGTTGAGGTGTAATTCCCATCCAGTAGCTTAAGAAGGTAATGCCTGCAAATAGAAATCCGAGAATCAGAGACATGATGGTCAGTGTCTGAGCAGCGTTCTTCTCTTTGGGAGTTTTGAAAAATGGAACGGCATTTGAGATAGCTTCAACCCCTGTTAGTGAAGCTGAACCGCTGGTGAAGGCTCTTAAAATTAGGACAATTGAGAGGCTTGGGACGGTTTGACCAATTGCAGAAGTTGCATGATAGCTGAGAGAACCTGTCGACAGTTGGAAGATACCAAACAATAAGAGGAAGACCGTACTAAAGATAAAGAGATAGACAGGGATCATCAGAGAGCTTGCGGATTCCTTTAGTCCTCGTAGATTTAAAAGCATGAGCAAACATACTAGAAAAATGGAGATGTAGAGGTTGTAAGGATGGAGAGAAGGAAGTGCAGCAGTGATTGCATCTGCACCTGCAGCCACAGATACGGCTACTGTTAGCATGTAATCAACAAGCAGGCTTCCTCCGGCAATCAAACCTAGCTCAGGTGATAGGTTTTCTCGAGTAACCATATAGGCTCCCCCGCCTTGAGGGTAGGCATGGATGATTTGTCGATAAGAAATGGTCAGGCTAGCTAATAGTAAGAGGACAAAGATACCAATAGGGAGACTCCACCAAATAGCTAGGGGAGAAAGACTAGCCAAGACGAGGACGACCTGCTCGGGTCCATAAGCAATAGATGATAGAGCATCGCTTGAGAGCATTGCGAGTGCTTGTGTTTTTCCAAGAAGTCCTCCTTCACCCTCTGTTAAGGATTTAAGGGGACGACCAATGAAGGTATATTTTAGTTTTGTAAACATTTTCTTTCCTTTTTTGAAAATTTCAACAAGAGTTATTATACTGCTATGAAAATAAGCAGTCAAGAAAAAATGAATGATTTCAAAATATTTTTTCCTATAAGGATGAGACTACTTTTTTTGGTATAATAGAAGGTAGAAAAAACGAGGAAATATAAATGATTTTTGATACTCATACCCACTTGAATGTGGAAGAATTTTTGGGACGCGAGGAAGAAGAAATTGCCTTAGCAGCTGAAATGGGCGTAACTCGTATGAATATCGTGGGTTTTGACAAGCCTACTATTGAGCGGGCCATAGAACTAGCAGATAAGTATGATCAACTCTATGCGACTATTGGTTGGCATCCGACAGAGGCAGGGACCTATACAGAGGATGTTGAGAATTACTTGCTAGAAAAACTAAAACATCCAAAAGTGGTTGCCTTGGGTGAGATTGGTTTGGACTATCATTGGATGACAGCGCCTAAAGAAGTGCAGGAACAAGTTTTCCGTCGTCAGATTCAGCTATCTAAGGAACTAGATTTACCTTTTGTGGTTCACACCCGTGATGCGCTAGAAGATACCTATGAGATTATCAAAAGCGAGGGAGTTGGTCCTTGTGGCGGGATTATGCACTCATTCTCAGGTTCTTTGGATTGGGCAGAGAAGTTCGTGGAGCTTGGTATGACTATTTCTTTTTCTGGAGTGGTGACCTTCAAGAAGGCGACAGATATTCAGGAAGCAGCCAAAGATTTACCTTTGGATAAGATTTTGGTAGAAACGGATGCACCTTATTTAGCCCCAGTACCCAAGCGTGGTCGTGAAAACAAGACAGCTTACACGCGCTATGTAGTAGACTTTATTGCGGACTTGCGTGGTATGACAACAGAAGAATTAGCTGCTGCGACAAGTGCCAATGCAGAAGGCATCTTTGGATTGGAAAGTAAATCATGAAAGAGAAAATTTACCAAGTCATCGTAGTCGAAGGACGTGATGACACGGCAAATCTAAAACGTTATTTTGATGTGGAGACCTATGAGACTCGTGGATCGGCTATCAATGAACAAGATCTTGAACGAATTCAACGTTTACATGAGCGTCATGGGGTGATTGTTTTTACAGATCCTGATTTTAACGGGGAGCGGATTCGTCGGATGATTATGACGGCCATTCCGACAGTGCAACACGCCTTTCTCAAACGAGAAGAAGCAGTGCCTAAGTCTAAGACAAAGGGACGTTCTCTAGGAATCGAACATGCCAGCTACGAAGATTTGAAGACAGCTTTGGCTCAAGTCACCGAGCAGTTTGAAGCAGAAAGCGACTTTGATATTAACCGTAGTGACTTGATTCGTCTAGGTTTTTTAGCCGGAGCGGATAGCCGAAAACGCCGAGAGTATCTGGGCGAACAGCTACGCATTGGCTATTCTAACGGTAAGCAACTCCTCAAGCGTTTAGAGTTATTTGGCATCAGTTTAGCTGAAGTTGAAGATGCCATGAAATCTTATGAGAATTGAGAAACTACCCCAAAATGTAAGGGGAATGTGATACAATAGAAGTAATCATATACGGTTTAATCAGGCTTGGTAGCAATCATTAGAAAAGTGACTCCATAGGATTTGTGCTGAGTGGAGATAATGAGGAAAAGTTATGGGAATCTTTGATTTTTTAAAAAAGACAGAAGCAACAAAAACAACTGAATCCAATAAGGAAACAGTAGAAACAAGAGACAATGCTTGTGTGGGAGTTCTAGATTTTCTTCCTATGAAGGAAACGAATCAATTATTGATTGTTGGGAGTTTAGAAGGGACTCTGAAGGTTGGGGATCAGTTGCAGTTATGCAATCCTGACCAAGGAATGGAGGCTCTTGGTACTGTAGAAGTCAAAAAACTCAGCAGTCAAAACAAAGATGCAGATAGTCTAACTGATGAAGTTCTTGCCCATCTAGTAGTTGATAGGAATCCTTCTTTGGATGAATTGAAAAAGGGAAGTGTGCTCTTTAGTTCAGGCATTGATGAAGAGCAAAAATTATCTAGCTATTCAGATGCTCTTTATCGTGCTTTTGTAGCCATCCAAGAGGGGCAGTTGACCAACGAGGATTATTTGGCAGCTAGCCTTGATGACAGCGTAGAGATTTTACGTCTCTTTTTATGGAAATGCCGTCAAAATCAGGAAACTGAAAGTGAAGAAAGCTATCAAATCAACACTCGTAAGTTGGAACGTCTAGCAGAAATTGTCAAGGATAAGTTGTTAGTAGCAGATTCAATTTATGCTGTTTATTCGGAAAAAACAGGCGAACCTTACCTCTTTTCAACTACTTATGACAGAGGTGAGGAAGGTTATCTGTGTACTGATCCCATGATCATGCTTTTGACCCCATCTTGGTATCGCCAATTCAAGGAAACCATTGACAGCCGACCAAACTCAGTCGTAAAATTGATTGAAAATACGGAAGATAAAAAAGGGATTGAAAATTTCCTAGGGACAGCCTTTTACTTAAATGGAGCCTTGGGAGCAATCTTTAATTCCAAGGAAGTCAGCATCAGTGCTTCAGCCTTAGTCCAAAAACCAGATTTTTCTGATTTGCCAGAAATACAAGTACCTGTCATGAATCCTGACCTGGTAAAATGGATGCTCTTGATGGGGCAGATGGACCAACCGACTACAGAGGAGCAAGAACTAGTTTATGGCCTTTACTATAAGTTCTTCGCTATGGCTATGCCTAAAGCAAAATTCTTGCTTCCATTAGATGCAGCATCAGGATTCCCAGAGGATAATTCAGAAGGAAATTCCTTTGTTTTGGAAAAAGACGCTAACTTTAATATTCCCGTTAGAGAGGGAAAAGATGGACGAAATTCCGTCCCAGTATTTACTGATTGGAAACGTCTACGAATGGTTTTCGATGAAAAATGGAATGGCATGATTGAAGAAGCGGGAGGCATGATTGAAGTTTTTGATTATGCCATTAACCCAACTGAGTATTATGAAGCGGGTGCCTATGTTAGCCTAACAGCTTTTAGAGACATGCAAAAGCTTAGTGAGGGACAAGAAGGAAGAACTCAAGATTAGAAAGTTCTTTAATATTAGAAAAGAGAATAAATGAGAATTGCAGATTATAGCGTGACCAAGGCAGTGTTGGAGCGTCACGGTTTTACCTTTAAAAAGTCCTTCGGACAAAATTTCTTGACCGATACCAATATCCTTCAAAAAATTGTGGATACGGCTGAAATTGATGACCAAGTCAATATCATCGAGATTGGGCCAGGAATTGGTGCCTTGACTGAGTTTTTAGCTGAGCGTGCAGCTCAAGTCATGGCATTTGAGATTGACCACCGCTTGGTACCAATCCTGGCAGATACTCTGCGTGATTTTGACAATGTGACCGTAGTCAACGAGGATATACTAAAAGTTGACTTGGCACAACATATCCAGAATTTCAAAAATCCTGACTTACCAATCAAGGTGGTAGCCAACTTGCCTTACTATATCACGACGCCTATTCTCATGCACTTGATTGAAAGTGGCATTCCTTTTAGTGAATTTGTGGTTATGATGCAAAAGGAAGTGGCGGATCGTATTTCTGCTCAACCAAATACCAAGGCATACGGTAGCTTGTCTATTGCTGTGCAATATTACATGACGGCCAAGGTTGCCTTTATCGTACCTCGTACGGTCTTTGTGCCAGCGCCAAATGTGGACTCAGCTATCTTGAAAATGGTGCGCCGTCCAGAACCAGCTGTAGCAGTGGAAGACGAGAACTTCTTCTTTAAGGTTTCCAAGGCTAGTTTCACACATCGTCGTAAGACCTTGTGGAACAACTTGACAGGTTACTTTGGCAAGACTGAGGAAGTCAAGGACAAACTGACTAAGGCTTTGGACCAGGCTGAACTATCCCCAAGTGTACGTGGTGAAGCTCTTGGCCTAGAAGAATTTGCTAGCCTAGCAGACGCACTCAAAGGACAAGGACTCTAAGATGCAGGGACAAATCATTAAAGCTTTGGCCGGCTTCTACTATGTAGAGAGTGAGGGTCAGGTTTATCAAACGCGCGCGCGTGGGAATTTTCGTAAAAAGGCCATACGCCCTATGTTGGAGATTGGGTAGATTTTTCTGCGGAGGAAAATTCCGAAGGTTATATCCTCAAGATTCATGAACGAAAAAATAGTTTGGTTCGTCCACCCATTGTCAATATTGACCAAGCTGTAGTTATCATGTCAGTCAAGGAGCCAGATTTTAATAGCAACTTGCTAGATCGGTTCTTGGTACTCTTAGAACATAAGGGTATTCATCCTATTGTCTATATTTCAAAAATGGACTTGTTAGAGGATGGGGAAGAACTGGATTTTTATCAGCAGACCTATGGTGCTATTGGTTACGACTTTGTGACCAGTAAGGAAGAGCTCTTGCCTCTGTTAATAGACAAAGTGACAGTCTTTATGGGGCAGACAGGTGTTGGTAAGTCAACTCTCCTTAATAAAATTGCTCCTGACCTCAATCTCGAGACTGGAGAAATCTCGGATAGTCTGGGTCGTGGTCGCCATACTACTCGAGCTGTTAGTTTTTACAATCTCAATGGTGGCAAAATTGCAGACACGCCAGGATTTTCATCGCTAGATTATGAAGTGACAACAGCAGAAGATCTAAATCAGGCTTTTCCAGAGATTGCTAGTGTCAGTCGTGATTGTAAGTTCCGCACTTGTACCCATACTCATGAGCCATCATGCGCAGTGAAACCAGCAGTAGAAGAGGGCATCATTGCGAACTTCCGTTTCGACAACTACCTGCAGTTCCTCAGTGAGATTGAAAATCGCAGAGAAACCTATAAAAAAGTCAGCAAAAAAATTCCAAAATAAGGAGAAACCTATGTCTCAATACAAGATTGCTCCGTCAATTCTGGCAGCGGATTATGCCAACTTTGAACGTGAAATCAAACGCCTAGAAGCAACTGGGGCAGAATACGCCCATATCGATATCATGGATGGTCACTTTGTACCTCAGATCAGCTTTGGTGCAGGTGTAGTCGAGGCTCTTCGTCCTCATAGCAAGATGGTCTTTGACTGCCACTTAATGGTATCAAATCCTGAACATCATCTAGAAGACTTTGCGCGTGCAGGAGCAGATATCATCAGCATCCATGTGGAAGCAACACCTCATATTCATGGTGCCCTCCAAAAGATTCGTTCTTTGGGAGTAAAGGCTTCTGTTGTCATTAACCCTGGAACACCTGTTGAAGCTATCAAGCATGTTTTTCACCTAGTTGACCAAGTCTTGGTGATGACAGTTAATCCTGGATTTGGTGGACAAGCCTTTTCTACCTGAAACTATGGGTAAGATTCGTGAGTTAGTGGCACTTCGTGAGGAGAAGGGCTTAAACTTTGAAATCGAAGTTGATGGTGGGATTGATGATAAAACTATTGCTCAAGCCAAAGAAGCTGGTGCAACAGTCTTTGTAGCAGGTTCTTATGTCTTTAAGGGAGATGTCAATGAACGAGTGCAAGCTCTCAGAAAACAACTGGACTAAAGTTGCAGTTTTTGCAGGCGGAGACCGCGGTCACTATCGGACAGATTTTGACTGCTTTATCGGTGTGGATCGAGGCTCACTTTGGGTACTGGAGGAAAAACTTCCTCTTGCTCTTGCAGTTGGGGATTTTGATTCTGTGACTGTAGAAGAGCGTCAGTTGATTCAAGAACGTTCACAGTACTTTGTCCAAGCTCAGCCAGAGAAGGATGATACTGATCTGGAACTAGCACTTTTAACGATTTTTGAAAAAAATCCTCAGGCTCAGGTGACTATATTTGGTGCCCTAGGTGGTCGAATCGATCATATGTTGGCAAATGTTTTTCTACCTAGTAATCCTAAGTTGGCACCCTATATGCGCCAAATAGAGATTGAGGATGGGCAAAACTTGATTAGCTATTGCCCAGAAGGGACCAGTCAGCTAGAACCACGTTCGGACTATGATTACCTTGCATTTATGCCTGTGAGGGATAGCCAGTTGACCATTATCGGTGCTAAGTATGAACTGACAGAGGAGAATTTTTTCTTTAAGAAAGTATACGCCTCTAACGAATATATAGATAGGAAAGTTTCAGTGACTTGCCAAGATGGCTATGTGGTCGTACTGCATAGCAAGGATAGGAGGTAGGATGGAAAGTTTACTTCCTTGTATTATTAATTGTGAACCTAGCCGGCCTCTTTCTCATTTGGCAGAGGCAGGACAAGCAGGAGAAATATCTGACCAAGAGTTTAGAAGATCAGGCAGACAACCTTTCAGACCAGCTAGATTATCGATTTGAGCAAGCCAGACAAGCCAGTCAGCTGGACCAAAAAAATCTAGAAGTGGCTGTTAGCGACCGTTTGCAGGAAGTGCGAATTGAATTGCACCAAGGTCTGACTCAGGTTCGACAGGAGATGAATGAGAATCTTCTCCAAACTAGAGATAAGACCGACCAACGACTCCAAGCCCTGCAGGAATCAAATGAACAACGTTTAGAGCAGATGCGTCAAACGGTCGAGGAAAAGTTAGAAAAGACCTTGCAGACGCGTTTGCAAGCCTCCTTCGAAACGGTTTCCAAACAACTGGAGTCTGTCAACCGAGGACTTGGAGAAATGCAGACTGTGGCGCGTGATGTTGGCGCTCTTAATAAAGTCTTGTCTGGTACGAAAACTAGAGGAATTCTAGGTGAATTACAACTGGGGCAGATTATTGAAGATATCATGACACCAGCCCAGTATGAAAGAGAATTTGCAACGGTTGCAAACTCTAGTGAACGTGTAGAATACGCCATCAAGTTGCCTGGACAAGGTGACCAGGAATATGTCTACCTACCGATTGATTCTAAGTTTCCACTTGCAGATTATTACCGCTTAGAAGAGGCTTATGAAGCAGGTGATAAGGATGAGATTGAGCGTTGTCGTAAATCTCTCTTAACAAGTGTTAAACGCTTTGCCAAGGATATTAAGAGCAAATACATAGCACCGCCTCGGACAACTAATTTTGGAGTTTTGTTTGTACCGACGGAAGGTCTTTACTCAGAAATTGTTCGCAATCCAATTTTCTTTGATGATTTGAGACGGGAAGAGCAGATTATCGTTGCGGGACCAAGTACCTTGTCAGCTCTTCTCAATTCCCTATCAGTTGGTTTCAAGACCCTTAATATCCAAAAGAGTGCTGACCATATTAGTAAAACTCTTGCTAGTGTTAAAACTGAGTTTGGTAAGTTCGGTGGTATTTTGGTTAAAGCGCAAAAACACCTCCAACATGCCTCGGGCAATATTGATGAATTATTAAACCGACGTACTACTGCTATCGAGCGAACTCTTCGACATATTGAATTGTCAGAAGGTGAACCTGCGCTTGATTTACTCCAGTTCCAAGAAGATGAGGAAGAATATGAAGATTAGTAACATGAAGAAAGACGAATACTTTGAAGGTTTTTACCTGATTAAGTCAGCTGATTTAAGGCAAACTCGTGCAGGAAAAAATTATTTAGCTTTCACCTTTCAAGATGATAGCGGGGAAATCGAAGGAAAACTCTGGGATGCCCAACCTCATAACGTTGAGGTCTTTACGGCAGGGAAGGTTGTTCACATGCAGGGACGTCGTGAAGTATACAATAACACTCCGCAAGTCAATCAAATTACACTGCGTTTGCCTCAGCCTGGAGAACCCATTGACCCAGCAGATTTTAAGGTGAAATCTCCAGTAGATGTAAAGGAAATCCGTGACTATATGGCACAGATGATTTTTAAAATCGAAAATCCCATCTGGCAACGAATCGTTCGTAGCCTTTATACCAAGTACGATAAGCAGTTTTATTCTTATCCAGCTGCTAAAACCAATCATCACGCCTTTGAAACAGGTTTGGCCTATCATACAGCAACTATGGTACGTTTGGCAGATGCAATAGGAGATGTTTATCCTCAACTCAATAAAAGTCTATTATATGCAGGAATCATGCTTCATGATCTAGCTAAAGTCATTGAGTTAACGGGCCCTAATCAGACAGAATATACAGTAAGAGGAAATCTTTTAGGGCATATTGCTTTGATTGACAGTGAAATTACAAAGACAGTGATGGAGTTGGGAATCGATGAAACGAAAGAAGAGGTTGTCCTCCTTCGTCATGTTATTCTTAGCCACCACGGTCTTCTTGAATATGGAAGTCCTGTTCGTCCACGTATCATGGAAGCAGAGATTATTCATATGATTGATAATCTAGATGCAAGCATGATGATGATGTCAACTGCACTAGCATTGGTTGATCAAGGAGAAATGACCAACAAGGTCTTTGCAATGGACAATCGTTCCTTCTACAAACCAAAAATAGACTAGAAACAAAAAAATGAGCTTTATTTTGACAATAAAGTTCGTTTTTTTGACTTCAGTATGTTATAATGAAAACAAGACTAAATAAAAGAACGGTGAATACGTAATGAAATTAAGAAGAAGTGACCGGATGGTTGTGATTTCCAATTATTTGATCAACAATCCTTATAAATTAACCAGCCTTAATATTTTTGCAGAAAAGTATGAATCAGCTAAATCTTCAATTTCAGAAGATATTGTCATTATTAAGCGAGCTTTTGAAGAAATTGAAATTGGTCATATCCAAACTGTGACAGGTGCAGGTGGAGGAGTTATTTTTACACCATCTATTTCTACTCAAGATTCTAAAGCAATTATTAATGAGCTACGGGAAAAGCTTTCAGAAAGCGATCGTATCCTTCCTGGTGGCTATATCTATCTATCTGACTTACTCAGCACACCGTCAATCTTGAAAAATATTGGCCGTATTATTGCGAAAAGTTTCATGGATCAAAAGATTGATGCAGTCATGACAGTTGCTACAAAAGGAGTTCCGCTTGCAAATGCAGTAGCAAATGTTCTCAACGTACCATTTGTCATTGTCCGTCGTGACTTAAAAATTACTGAGGGTTCAACTGTTAGTGTCAACTACGTATCAGGTTCTAGTGACCGTATCGAAAAAATGTTTCTTTCAAAACGTAGTCTCAAAGCAGGAAGTCGTGTCTTGATCGTCGATGACTTCTTGAAGGGTGGAGGAACCATTAACGGGATGATTAGCCTCTTGTCTGAGTTTGATTCAGAGTTGGCTGGTGTAGCTGTCTTTGCTGATAATGCACAGGAAGATCGTGAGCAACAGTTCGACTACAAGTCACTCTTGAAGGTTACCAATATTGATGTGAAGAACCAACAAATTGCTGTTGAAGTTGGAAATATCTTCGATACAGAAAAATAAGAGATAATAAGATACTAAAAGGTTGGAACTTTTGTCCCAGCCTTTCTTTGATAATGGATATGAAGGAGTTCTATGAAAATACCATTTATTAAACGTGAAGCCTTAGAAAAAATCGTTGAAGAGTTTCCAACCCCTTTCCACCTCTACGATGAAAAAGGGATTCGCGAGAAAGCACGCGCAGTTAATCAAGCTTTTTCTTGGAATAAAGGATTTAAAGAATACTTCGCAGTAAAAGCAACCCCAACTCCAGCCATCTTAAAAATTTTGAAAGAAGAAGGATGTGGAGTGGATTGCTCTAGCTATGTAGAGCTTTTGATGAGTCACAAGCTTGGGTTTACAGTCCCAAACATGATGTTCTCATCCAATAACACTCCTGATCAAGAGTACGCCTATGCCCATGAATTGGGAGCTACCATTAACTTGGATGCCTTCGAAGATATTGAGCATTTAGAGCGAGCTACAGGAATTCCTGAAATTATCTCTTGCCGCTATAATCCCGGTGGAGTATTTGAACTAGGAACAGATATTATGGATAATCCTGGTGAAGCTAAGTTTGGGATGACCAAGGAGCAACTCTTTGAAGCCCTTGTTATTCTGAAAGAAAAGGGAGCAAAAACCTTTGGGATTCATTCTTTTCTTGCTTCAAATACAGTGACCCACCTCTATTATCCAGAATTGGCACGCCAACTCTTTGAGTTAGCCGTAGAAATTAAGGATAAATTGGGTATTTCACTAGACTTTATCAATCTTTCGGGTGGTATAGGGGTCAACTATCGCCCAGACCAAGAGCCTAATGACATTGATTTAATTGGTGAGGGAGTTCGTCAGGTTTATGAAGAAGTCCTTACACCAGCAGGTCTTGGTCAAGTTAAGATTTTTACAGAACTAGGACGCTTTATGTTGGCACCTCATGGAATTCTAGTTACAAAAGTAACTCATAAAAAGAAAACCTACCGTACCTATCTAGGGGTAGATGCGTCAGCTGTCAATCTTATGAGACCAGCTATGTATGGTGCTTATCACCATATTACTAATATGATGAATCCTGACGGTAAAGCTGAAGTCGTTGATGTTGTTGGTTCACTATGTGAAAACAACGACAAGTTTGCGATTAATCGTGAAATACCTCAAACAGAAATTGGCGATCTGTTGGTTATTCATGATACAGGTGCGCATGGATTTTCTATGGGTTATCAGTACAATGCTAAACTACGCTCAGCTGAAATCCTCTACACAGAGGATGGTGGTGCGCGGCTAATCCGTAGAGCAGAGCGACCTGAGGACTATTTTGCAACCTTATATGGCTTTGATTTTGACAAGGATGAATAGAGTTTTTGAAAATCGTGAAAGTTGAAAGAAAAAAATAGCTTGTTTTCTAAAAAGTAAACAAAAATTCTTGTTTTTCCTTTTAGTCGTGATATAATAAAGCTATAAAACGGTTTCAAGAAAGGGAACGATATGAGTGAAGAAACAATTGATTATGGACAAGTGACAGGGATGGTACACTCAACAGAGAGTTTTGGTTCTGTTGATGGACCGGGTATTCGTTTTATTGTGTTTCTTCAGGGCTGTCAAATGCGTTGCCAGTACTGTCATAACCCAGATACATGGGCTATGGAAACCAATAAGTCTCGTGAACGAACAGTGGATGATGTTTTAGAAGAAGCTCTTCGTTATCGGGGTTTCTGGGGCAAAAAGGGTGGTATTACAGTCAGCGGTGGAGAAGCTCTACTTCAAATTGATTTTTTGATTGCCCTCTTTACAAAGGCAAAAGAAAAAGGTATACACTGTACCCTTGATACCTGTGCTCTTCCATTCCGTAATAAACCACGGTATCTTGAAAAATTCAATAAGCTTATGGATGTGACAGATTTAGTTCTTCTTGACATCAAGGAAATCAATGAGGAGCAACATAAGATTGTAACTAGTCAGACCAATAAAAATATCTTGGCTTGTGCTCAATATCTATCAGATATTGGTAAACCTGTTTGGATTCGTCACGTACTAGTGCCTGGATTGACAGACCGTGATGAAGATTTGATTGAACTTGGTAAGTTCGTAAAAACTCTTAAAAACGTTGATAAGTTTGAAATCTTACCTTACCACACCATGGGAGAGTTCAAATGGCGTGAACTTGGGATTCCGTATTCACTTGAAGGGGTTAAACCTCCGACAGCAGAACGTGTGAAGAATGCTAAGGAATTGATGGATACAGAAAGCTATCAAGATTACATGAAACGTGTACATGGATAAAAAGAAGCCTGATGGGAACATCGGGCTTTTGTTGTATTAAAAAAGCTTAGCTAGAATGCTAAGCCTTTTATTTTTTATCTAGAATGTTGTTTTCCAGAATTGCGTTTTTTGTTTTTCTTCTTGTTAGAAGTTGTGATAGCAGTTGTTGACTCAGGAGTCACGTCCTTTCGACTAGCTGAACTAGTGCTAGCCTTAGGTGGGTTTTTAGCGTATTCTTCACGGACTTTTTTACGAAGTTTTGGACGAACAATGTAGTTGATAATGAATTGTTGAAGAATCATCATGAAACCACCGACAACCCAGTATAGAGTTACACTGGCTGGTGAGAAGATTGAGAACATGACGATCATCATCGGACTCATGTAAATCATCTTCTTGATTTGTTCTCTTTGAGTTTCGTCTTCAACCCCATGAAGAGAAAGAAGTGACTGAAGATAGTAGAGAACACCTGCGAAGGCCACTAAAATCCAACTTGGTGATCCAAGTTCAATTCCTAGGAAGTTAGCTTCAGCAACTCCTTCTGTATGTTGAGCTGCAAAGTAGATAGCTGAGAAAAACGGCATTTGAAGCAAGAGTGGGAAACATCCTACTCCGCCAAACATGCTGATACCGTGCTCTTTTTGAGCGGCGAAGAGAGCTTGTTGGGCTTCGAGTTTTTCTTCTTGTGTTTCTGCTTCCTTGAGTCGAGTTTGGTGTGGTTCAAGGACATGTTTGAGAGCGTTCATCTTTTCAGAATGAAGCGTTGCTTTCCAAGATTGATAGATACCAAGCGGTAAAATAATCAAGCGGACAATAATGGTCACGATGATGATTCCTAGACCAAAACCAAGCCCCTGGTCGTTAGCGAAGTACTTGATGGCTTCAGCCATAGGTGCTCCGATTGTATTCCAAATCAATCCTGTAGGTTGTCCTGTTGCTTTATCAACCTGTACACAACCTGTCAAGACTAATAGCATAGCCATTCCCATAGCTGAAATGGCAAAACGTTTTACTAATTTCACTATTTTCTATTCCTTATCTAAAAATTATACCTTTCTATTCTACTGTTTTTTTTGAAAATATACAATAGTTCTAGAGACCTAATTTGCGACTTTGAAATCCGAATAGGAAGGGAAATTGCTCAGTTGCACATCTAGGTATGTTACTTTTGAGAAGGGAGTTGGTCCTTTTCTGATTTCTTGGATAAATTTGGCCATAATGGCTGAAGACTCTGCTTGAGCAAGGATTTCAACAGTTCCGTCATCATTGTTCCAAACACGTCCAGTGATTCCGCCTAATTCTAAAGCAAGACTATAGACACCCCAGCGAAAACCGACTCCCTGGACTCGTCCTTGAGCAATCATTTTCACCTTTTGCATACCAAACCTCCTTGAGTGTGTTATAATATATCTATGACTATTATAACCTCTAAAGCCAATTCTGTGGTGAAAAAGGCTAAGAAATTACATCAAAAAAAATATCGAAAAAATAGTTACCTGATAGAAGGTTGGCATTTGTTTGAGGAGGCTATTCAAGCAGGTGCTACAATTGAAACAATATTTGCTTTGATTGAGCATGGTGAAAAATTAGGAACTTATCCTCAGACTGTCTTTGTGTCGGAAGAAATCTTGCTTGATTTAGCAGATTCGCAAACTCCTCAGGGCATCGTTGCCATAGTAAAAAAGGAGGAGGAACAAGTGCCGGACCTGACCTCTGGAAAATATCTTTTCTTGGAAGACGTGCAGGATCCTGGAAATGTTGGCACGATGATTCGGACGGCAGATGCAGCAGGTTTTTCTGGAGTTATCGTTTCAAGTAAGTCAGCTGATATTTATAGTTTAAAAACACTTCGTTCAATGCAAGGTAGTCATTTCCATTTGCCGATTTATCGCATACCTGTTGAAACATTTGTTGAAGAGGCAAAAAAGACTGCCCTACCGATACTAGCAACTAGCCTATCTCAAAATTCTAAAGATTATCGTGAGCTGGTTCGGCTAGAGAATTTTGCCTTGGTTATGGGAAATGAAGGTCAAGGAATTAGTCCGTTCATGACGGAGCAAGCTGACCAACTGGTTCACATAAGCATGAAAGGGCAGGCGGAAAGTCTAAATGTCGCTATTGCGGCAGGTATACTCATGTTTTATTTGAGTTAAAATAGTTAATTTTTGTTATAATCAGTAAAAAGATTTTAAAAGGAGAAGTAATATGAATCAAACAATTATTCAAGAACATTCTGGTTTGAATCAATTCTATGCAAAAGTCTATGCTTTTGTAGGAGTTGGAATTGCCTTATCTGCTCTTGTTTCAGCCTTGATGCTAACAACCTTCCAAGATGTTTTAGTTCAGTTGATGCTGAATGCTCGAATTTGGTTAATTGTGACAGGTGTGGTGGAAGTTGCCCTTGTCATTGCAGCCAGTAATATGGCTTATAAGAATAGTCCAGCAGCTCTTCCTATTTTCCTCATTTATTCTGTAATAAATGGTTTTTCGCTTAGTTTTATTGTGTCGCTATACCTTCCTGGGACAGTATTGACAGCTTTTATTTCTAGTGCGGCTCTCTTCTTTGTAATGGCTATCGTAGGAGTTGTTATTAAAAAAGATTTGAGTGGACTGGGGCGAGCCTTAATTGCAGCCTTAATCGGACTCCTTCTTGCTATGGTTGTTAATATCTTTTTAAATAGTGGTCTATTTGACTATATCATTAGTATTGTTATGGTTCTGGTCTTTTCAGGTTTGATTGCTTGGGATAACCAAAAAATTCGTTATGTCTACGAAGAGTCAGATGGTCAGGTGGCTACAGGTTGGGCAATCTCTCTAGCTCTAGCGTTATATCTTGATTTTATCAACCTCTTTCTCAGCTTCTTGCGTATCTTTGGAAGTGATGATTAATACTTTTAGAGCTCAAATGAGCTCTTTTTTCTTTTATTTTTACTGATAAAAAGGTATAATCATCTTATTATTCAAAAGGAGAGATGTATGAAGAAAAGTTTTATCCATCAGCAAGAAGAGATTTCCTTTGTAAAAAATACCTTTACCCAGTATTTAAAAGATAAATTAGAAGTAGTAGAAGTACAAGGTCCAATCTTGAGTAAGGTTGGGGACGGGATGCAGGATAACCTTTCTGGTATTGAAAATCCAGTATCCGTTAAAGTTCTACAAATTCCAAATGAAACCTATGAGGTAGTTCATTCACTTGCCAAATGGAAACGTCATACCTTGGCTCGTTTTGGTTTTGGCGAAGGAGAAGGACTCTTCGTTCATATGAAGGCTCTTCGTCCAGACGAAGATTCACTAGATGCGACTCACTCGGTTTATGTTGACCAGTGGGACTGGGAAAAGGTCATTCCTAATGGGCATCGCAACCTAGCTTATCTTAAAGAAACAGTTGAAAAGATTTATAAGGCCATTCGTTTGACAGAACTTGCTGTGGAAGCTCGTTATGATATTGAGTCAATCTTACCCAAACAGATTACCTTTATCCACACAGAAGAACTGGTAGAGCGTTATCCAGACTTGACTCCAAAAGAACGTGAAAATGCTATTTGTAAAGAGTTTGGTGCGGTCTTCTTGATTGGTATCGGTGGAGAGTTATCAGATGGCAAACCTCATGACGGACGTGCGCCGGACTATGATGACTGGACAACAGAAACTGAAAATGGCTATAAGGGTCTGAATGGAGATATCCTTGTTTGGAATGATAACCTGGGTGCGGCTTTTGAATTATCTTCAATGGGAATTCGTGTCGATGAAGATACTCTCCGTCGTCAAGTAGCTATCACGGGAGATGAAGAACGCTTAAATCTTGAGTGGCATAGAGCACTTTTGAATGGTCTCTTCCCTCTGACAATCGGTGGAGGGATAGGTCAATCTCGTATGGCGATGTTCCTGCTACGTAAGAAGCATATCGGTGAAGTCCAAACTAGTGTTTGGCCTCAAGAAGTAAGAGATACTTATAAAAATATTCTCTAAGGAATCGAACTACAAGGTTCGGTTTTTTTCTTTTTTGCAAGAATTTGGTATAATATAATTTATGAAAATTGTATCAGGAATCTACGGAGGACGTCCTCTAAAGACGCTTGATGGAAAAACGACCAGACCTACTTCTGATAAGGTTAGGGGAGCAATTTTTAATATGATTGGACCCTACTTTGAAGGGGGACGTGTATTAGACCTCTATGCAGGGAGTGGCGGTTTATCTATTGAAGCAGTTTCAAGAGGCATGTCAAGTGCGGTATTAGTGGAGAAAGATCGAAGAGCTCAAAGTATTGTGACAGAAAACATCCAGATGACCAAGGAAACTTCTAAGTTTCAGTTATTGAAAATGGAAGCTGAACGGGCTTTGGAACAAGTGGAAGGTGTCTTTGATCTCATCTTTTTGGACCCTCCCTATGCAAAGGAACAGATCGTTTCCGACATTGAAAAATGGCCGAGAGAAATCTTTTGGCAGATGATGTCATGGTGGTCTGTGAAACAGATAAATCAGTAGAGCTTCCAGAAGAAATCGCCTGTTTGGGAATCTGGAAAGAAAAAATATATGGTATTAGTAAGGTGACGGTTTATGTCAGATAAGATTGGGCTATTCACAGGTTCTTTTGATCCAATTACCAATGGACATTTGGAACTAATTGAGCGTGCTAGTAAATTGTTTGATAAATTGTATGTAGGGATTTTTTATAACCCACATAAAACAGGTTTTTTGTCGATAGAAAGTCGAAAAAAAACTGTTGAAAAAGCAGTGGCGCATCTGAATAATATTGAAGTGTTGGCATCTCATGACGAGTTGGTTGTTGATGTTGCTAGAAGACTGGGTGTCCATGTTCTTGTTCGTGGATTACGTAACGCTGGAGACTTACAGTATGAAGCAAGTTTTGACTATTACAATCATCAGTTGGCAGGAGAAATTGAGACAGTCTACCTCCACAGTCGACTAGAACACTTATATCTTAGTTCTTCAGCGGTAAGAGAATTATTAAAATTTAATCGAGATATTAGTGAGTATGTGCCAGATGCTGTCTTAGAGGAGTTAAAAAATGAAGAAAAAAACTAGATGGCCCATATACCTGATTATAGGTTTGGTGATGACATTTCTTGCATTTACGGTGCCTCTTCCATACTACATAGAGGTTCCGGGGACATCGGAGGATATTAGACGTATCTTGCAAGTAAATGAAAAGTTAGATAGCGAACCAGGGTCCTATCAATTTGTAACAGTTGGAGTTCAAAAAGCTAGATTAGCTCATTTGATTTATGCTTGGTTGACTCCCTTCACAGATATTCATAGCGCTAAAGAGATGACAGGTGGTTCATCAGACGCAGAATTTGTCCGTATTAATCAATTTTACATGGAAACTTCTCAGAATATGGCAAAATATCAGGGACTAAAGACTGCTGGTAAAAAGATAGAGCTCAATTATTTGGGTGTCTACGTTTTAACCGTCACTGATAATTCAACCTTTAAGGGGATTCTCAATATTGCAGATACAGTAACAGCAGTTAATGATAAAACTTTTGAGAGTTCCAAAGAAATGGTTGAGTATGTCAATTCTCAAAATCTAGGAGATAAGGTTAAGGTCACCTATGAAGAAGACGGACAGATCAAATCTGCTGAGGGGAAAATTATTACGTTAGAAAACGGAAAAAATGGAATCGGAATAGGATTGATTGACCGTACAGAAGTAACGAGTGATGTGCCTATTCAGTTTTCAACAGCAGGAATCGGTGGACCTAGTGCGGGATTGATGTTTAGTTTATCGATTTATACACAAATTGCTGAGCCAACTCTTCGTAACGGCCGTATCGTCGCAGGTACAGGAAGTATCGACAGGGATGGAAATGTCGGTGATATTGGTGGGATTGATAAAAAGGTTGTTGCTGCTTCTAAAAAAGGGGCTACAGTATTCTTTGCTCCAAATAATCCAGTCACTGAAGAGACTAAAAAAGCTAATCCTTATGCTAAAAACAACTATGATACAGCTTTAGAAGCTGCTGAAATGATTAAGACAGATATGAAGATTGTTCCAGTAAAAACACTTCAGGATGCGATAGACTATCTGAAAAACAATCCTTAAAAAGATAGTTAGTCCATAAACTAGCATAGAGCAAAAGAAGATGGTATAATAAGCCGATGATTCAATTATTTTTTACCCTTAGTAGTCATTTGTTCTTTATTTACCTCGTCTTTCAACTTTTGAAGGATTTAGTCAAATGGGATCAGATTTTGAAGGTAACAAAGGAAAATACGGGAAAAGTTCGAATCTTAGTAGCATTGATTAGTTTAGGATTAGGCTATCTTATTAGCTCCTTTTTCCTAAGTCTATTCCAACTATGGCAAGAAGCGATTCGAACACTACTCTAAAATTGTAAGAAAAGGAAAATATTTTATGGAAAAAATTGTAGTCCAAGGTGGGGATAATCGCCTGGTAGGAAGTGTCACCATTGAGGGTGCAAAAAATGCAGTCTTACCCTTACTTGCTGCAACTGTTTTAGCAAGTGAAGGAAAAACTGTCTTAAAAAATGTCCCTATCTTATCAGATGTGTTTACCATGAATCAGGTAGTTCGTGGCCTGCAAGCTCAGGTTGATTTCGATCAAGATGCTCATATTGTCGAAGTTGATGCGACAGGTGATATCACAGAAGAAGCGCCATATAAGTATGTGAGCAAGATGCGTGCCTCTATTGTAGTTTTAGGACCAATTTTAGCACGCATGGGGCATGCAAAGGTTTCTATGCCTGGTGGCTGTACGATTGGTAGTCGTCCAATCGACCTTCACCTAAAGGGACTAGAAGCAATGGGCGCTCAGATTACTCAAACTGCTGGTTATATCGAGGCTAAGGCAAAACGCTTGCAGGGGGCCCATATTTATATGGACTTTCCTAGTGTTGGGGCAACTCAAAACTTGATGATGGCGGCTACTCTTGCTAATGGTGTAACTGTCCTTGAAAATGCTGCGCGTGAGCCAGAGATTGTGGATTTGGCTGTTCTACTAAATAAAATGGGTGCGAAGGTTAAGGGTGCTGGTACAGAAACGATTACCATCACTGGTGTTGAGAAGCTACACGGTGCTATACATAATGTTGTACAGGATCGTATTGAAGCGGGAACCTTCATGGTGGCAGCTGCTATGACTGGTGGAGACGTCTTAATCCAAGATGCGATTTGGGAACATAACCGTCCCTTGATTGCTAAGTTATTGGAAATGGGTGTTGAAGTAATCGATGAAGATGAAGGGATTCGTATCCGTTCTCAACGCGAGAAACTGAAAGCAGTTCATGTTAAGACCTTGCCACATCCAGGATTTCCTACGGACATGCAGGCTCAATTTACTGCTCTTATGACGGTTGCTCAAGGAGAATCAACTATGGTTGAGACAGTCTTTGAGAATCGTTTTCAACATCTAGAGGAGATGCGTCGGATGGGCTTACACTCAGAAATTATCCGTGATACTGCTCGTATCATTGGTGGTCAACGTCTCCAAGGTGCTGAAGTTCTATCAACAGACTTACGAGCTAGTGCGGCTTGATTTTAACTGGCCTAGTTGCTGAAGGTGAAACTGTTGTTGGTAAACTTGTCCATTTGGATAGAGGTTACTATCGTTTCCATGAAAAATTGGCTCAGCTAGGAGCTAAGATTGAACGGGTAAGTGTGGAAGCAGATGAAGATGAATAAGCAAGTCACATATGTATTACATCGCTTTTTGTTGGTGATTATAGTGCTTCTAATAGGTGTTTTAGCGCTTGGTATTGGTTTAATGATTGGCTATGGTATCTTAGGCAAAGGACAAGATCCATGGGCTATTTTGGCACCAGCAAAATGGCAAGAACTCATAACAAAATTTACAGGAAAATAGGCTGGGAGACCAGTCTTTTTCTAGGAAATTAAGGAGACACAATGGAAAAAAATACAAGACAGGCTCTAGTTGGTTTACTAATATTTCTGCTCTTGTCTGCAGGAAGTTACTACATCAAAGAGATGCAGGATTCCAATTCTGCGCCTCAGACGCAAGTAAAACAGAAGTCACAATCGTCGGATGCCCCAAGTAGGGAACTAGCGGAAAGCATTCTGACAGATTCGGTTAAGAAACAAATAAAAGGTTCAATTGAATGGAACGGAGCAGGGGCTTTATCATCAATGGCAATAAAACGAATCTAGATGCAAAGGTCTCAAGTCAACCCTATGCTGATAACAAAACCAAGACTGTGGGTGGTGAGATAGTTCCAACAGTAGCTAATGCCCTAATGTCTAAGGCAACAAGGCAGTATAAGGACCGTGAAGAAACCGGAAATGGTTCGACATCATGGACGCCAGCAGGATGGCATCAGGTTAAAAATTTAAAAGGGAACTACAATCATGCGGTTGATAGAGGTCATTTGCTGGGCTATGCCTTAATCGGAGGTCTCGAGGGTTTTGATGCCTCTACAAGTAATCCTAAAAACATTGCTGTTCAGACAGCCTGGGCCAATCAAGCTCGTGCAGAAGATTCTACTGGTCAAAACTACTATGAAAGTTTGGTCCGTAAGGCCTTGGACCAAAATAAACGTGTTCGTTACCGTGTTACTCTTCTCTATGCGACAGATAAGGACTTGGTTCCATCAGCATCACAAATTGAAGCCAAATCTTCTGATGGAGAATTAGAGTTTAATGTAGTTGTACCAAATGTACAGACAGGTATCAAACTAGATTATCGTACAGGTGAAGTTACGGTAACAAAAGATAAATAGATAAATGCCCCTATCTTGTTAGATGGGGGCATTTATTTTTGAAATCATAAAATAATGTGTAGAAGAGGAAAAATATGGTATAATAGTGTCAATTATACTATTTAGGAGAAGGTAAAATGGAAGACCCGAGCAGTCAGGATTTGTTACTGCAATGTTTACTATTAGTCGTATTAACTCTTTTCAACGCTTTTTTCTCTGCAACAGAGATGGCTATGGTATCACTCAGTCGTTCTCGTGTTGAGCAAAAAGCAGAAGAGGGAGATAAACGCTATATCCGTTTGTTAAAAGTACTTGAAAACCCTAATCACTTTTTATCGACTATTCAAGTTGGTATCACCTTAATCACCATCTTATCTGGGGCGCAATTGGCTGATACACTTGGACAAGAGATTGCTTCATGGATTGGAAATAGTGAGACAGCGAGAGCAGTGTCTTCTTTCTTGTCGCTAGCTTTCTTGACTTATATTTCGATTGTCTTTGGGGAACTTTACCCAAAACGTATTGCTCTAAATCTGAAAGATGCTTTAGCAATTCGCTCTGTCCCAATTATTATTGGACTAGGTAAGATCGTTAGTCCCTTCGTTTGGTTATTATCTGCTTCAACTAATTTACTAAGTCGTTTGACTCCTATGAGTTTTGATGATGCAGATGAAAAGATGACTCGTGATGAAATTGAGTATATGTTAACCAATAGTGAAGAAACCTTGGATGCTGATGAAATTGAGATGTTACAAGGGATTTTCTCACTAGACGAGTTGCTGGCTCGTGAAGTGATGGTCCCTCGAACAGATGCCTTTATGGTAGATATCCAAGATGACACTCAGACCATTATCGAAAGTATCTTAAAACAAAACTTTTCTCGAATTCCTGTTTATGACGGTGATAAGGACAATGTCATTGGTTTGATTCATACAAAGAGTCTCCTTAAAGAAGCCTTTGCCAGTGGGTTCGATAATATCGTCTGGAAGCGAATCTTACAAGATCCGCTCTTTGTGCCTGAAACTATCTTTATAAATGATTTGTTGAAAGAATTTCGTAATACACAAAGACAGATGGTTATTCTCCTTGATGAGTATGGTGGTATGGCTGGTTTAGTTACTCTTGAGGACTTACTTGAAGAGATTGTTGGTGAGATAGATGATGAAACTGACCGTGCTGAAGTATACGTTCATACTATCGGTGAAAATACCTATATCGTCCAAGGAACAATGAATTTGAATGACTTCAATGATTACTTTGATGTTGAACTTGAGAGTGATGATGTAGATACCATTGCGGGTTACTATTTAACTGGAGTAGGTACTATCCCAACAAGTGAAAAACTCAGCTACGAATTGGAAAGCTCAAACAAACACATCACATTGACCAATGACAAAGTAAAAAATGGTCGTGTAACCAAGGTTAAGGTTCACATTGTAGAACTAGAATCAGAAGAAGAAACTGATTAACAGAAAAGCTTTACTAGTTTTAGGCTAGTAAAGCTTTTTCCAATTTTTAAAAAGAAAAAGACTCCTTTTGGAGTCTTTTTATATAAGGCGGTAGACGGATTTGAACCGACGATCAAGCTTTTGCAGAGCCGTGCCTTACCACTTGGCTATACCGCCTTAACTTTTAATATTATACCTTGAAAACTTCCTTACGTCAATACTTTCTTTTCTGAAAAGTGATAATTCAATGTTTCAAAAAAAATGCGACAAAATATTCTGAAAATTCGTTTACTTTTTTAAGAATCTGTGATATAATAATCATTATCATATAATTTTTATCAAAGGAGTTAGATAATATGAAAAAAAGTCGGATTTTTGCTCTAGCAGGCGTTGCTTTAGTTGCAGCTGGAGTTCTTGCTGCATGTGGTTCATCAAAGTCATCTAATGATGCAGAGGCTCCAAAAGCTTACGGTTATACATATACCGCTGATCCAGAAACTTTGGATTATCTTATCTCAGGTAAACAAAGTACAAAAGTGGCTACTTCAAATGGTATTGATGGCCTATTTACAAATGATAAATATGGAAACCTTACACCAGCAGTTGCAGAAGACTGGTCTGTATCAAAAGATGGTTTAACTTATACTTACAAGATTCGTAAGGGAGTAAAATGGTTCACTTCTGATGGTGAAGAGTACGCAGAAGTAACTGCTAAAGACTTCGTAAATGGTTTGAAACACGCAGCTGATAAGAAATCAGCAGCAATGTATCTAGCAGAAAATTCAGTTAAAGGTCTAGCTGACTATGTATCTGGAAACAATAAAGATTTTGCATCAGTTGGTGTCAAAGCAGTTGATGATTACACTCTTGAATATACTTTGAACAAACCTGAGCCATACTGGAATACTAAAATGGCTTACTCAATTTTCTGGCCTTTGAACGAAGAATTTGAAAAATCAAAGGGAGCTGACTTTGGTAAAGCAACTGACCCTACTTCATTGCTTTATAATGGTCCATTCTTGCTTAGAGGTTTGACTGCTAAGTCTTCTATTGAGTTTGTTAAGAATGAAAACTATTGGGATAAAGATAATGTTCATTTGGATACTGTAACCCTTGCATACTACGATGGTTCAGACCAAGAGTCACTTGAACGTAACTTTACAAGTGGAGCTTACAGCTATGCTCGTCTTTTCCCAACCAGCTCAAACTTCTCAAAAGTTGAAGAAACATACAAAGACAATATCTACTACAATCCACAAGGTCCTGGTATCGCTGGTTTGGGTGTCAATATTGACCGTCAATCATACAAATACACTTCAAAAACTACTGACGAAGAAAAAACTGCTACTAAGAAAGCCCTTCTTAATAAAGATTTCCGTCAAGCTTTGAACTTTGCATTTGACCGTACTGCATACTCTGCTCAACTTAATGGTGAAAAGGGAGCTCCTCTTGCTGTTCGTAACCTTTTTGTAAAACCAGAGTTTGTGTCTGCTAACGGTAAATCATTTGGTGATATGGTAACTGAAAAAGTTGCTGCTTATGGTGATGAGTGGAAAAATGTAAACCTTGCTGATGGTCAAGATGGGCTCTTCAATGCTGAAAAAGCTAAAGCTGAATTGGCTAAAGCGAAAACTGCTCTAGAAGCAGAAGGTGTGAAATTCCCTATCCATATTGATATTCCTGTAGACCAAACTGCTAAAAACTATATCGCTCGTATCCAGTCATTCAAACAATCTGTTGAAACTACACTTGGAACTGAAAATGTAGTGATTGATATCCAACAAATCACTACAGACGAACTACACAATATTACATACTACGCAGCTAACGCAGCAGCAGAGGATTGGGACATTTCAGGTGCTGTTGGATGGAACCCTGACTATGAAGACCCATCAACTTACCTAGATATCTTGAAAACAACTAATAGCGAAACAACTAAGACTTACATGGGATATGACAATCCATCTAACCCAGCAGTTGCTCAAGTTGGTTTGAAAGAATATGATAAATTAGTTGACGAAGCTGGAAATGAAACAAGCGACCTAGCAGTTCGTTATGAAAAATACGCAGCAGCTCAAGCTTGGTTGACAGATAGCTCACTCTTCCTTCCTGCTATGTCTTCAAGTGGTGCAGCACCAATTATCTCTCGTGTTGTTCCGTTCTCAGCATCTTACACTCAATCTGGTGATAAAGGTTCAGATGTTTACTTCAAGTACCTCAAGTTACAATCAAATACTGTAACAACTAAAGAATATCAAGAAGCTCGTGAGAAATGGCTTAAAGAAAAAGCAGAAGCAAATGAAAAAGCTCAAAAAGAATTAGCGAGCCATGTGAAATAAATAATGCTCATTAGAACTTTCTCTCCACAAGGAGAAGGTTCTTTTGGGATTTTAAAGGAAATAATATGAAAAAATATGTTTTTATGCGTATCTTGCGGTCGTTGGTCTCTATCTTTTTAGTGACGACCTTGATCTACACGATTATCTATACGTTAGTTCCACGGAAGTTGATTTTTAAACAAGATACTAACTACAATAAAATTGCAACAACAGCTGATAAACGGGATAATTATGAAAACACTGTTTTTGAGCGTATGGGGTATATTGAATACTACGATACAAAAGAGTTGCAAGAAAAAGCTAGTAGCATTGACTCTTCAGTGACAGTAGATGCAAATGATACAAATAAAGCTATCTATGAAAAATATATCCAACAACTTGGTAATGGTTGGACTTTGGGTGTATTCACAGAGAGCGGTCAATTCTATGCAACACGTGAAATTCCTATTTTTGAACGTGTCTTCCACTTCTATGCAAACTTACTTGATATTGACCACACAAATAAAATTCAAGATCCAGAAAATCCAAACTTGGAGCGTTATTTACGTTTTGAAAATGACCCTGCTATCGGTTGGTCTCTAGTTGGATCAGGTACAAAACATAAGTACCTCTTGTATTTCAACAGTCAGTTCCCATTTGTTCACCAAAACTTTGTGAACTTAAATCTAGGAGATTCTTATCCAACATATGCCAACACTCCTGTTCTTCAGGTTATTACACAAGGGCAAGGACAAACCAAGACTTCTGAAGTTCAATTCCCAACAGGTAAGAAAACTTCATCAGTCGACATATACTCAAGAACATACAAATCTCCAAGTCAAGCAGATGCACGTGAAGTAGCAAACTATGGTAAGGATGATCCTTATACAGCTACTGAAAGCAATTATCAGTATCCTTCAATGATTACAAGCTCTGCTATTACAGGTTTAATTGGTCTTGTAATTTCATACTCTATTGCGATTCCGCTTGGTTCTGCAATGGCTCGATTCAAGAATACTTGGATTGATAGTTTCTCAACTGGAACGTTAACTTTCTTACTAGCCCTTCCAACGATTGCCTTGGTTTATATCATTCGTTTGATTGGTTCGTCTATCGGATTCCCTGATTCATTCCCAATCTTGGGTGCAGGTGATTGGCGTTCATATGTCCTTCCTGCAGTGATTCTGGGCTTGTTGGGTGCACCTACTATGGCAATTTGGATTCGTCGTTACATGATTGACTTACAATCTCAAGACTTTGTTCGTTTTGCACGTGCAAAAGGTCTATCTGAGAAAGAGATTTCAAACAAACACATCTTTAAGAACGCCATGGTACCACTCGTTTCAGGAATTCCAGGTTCTATCATTGGAGTTATTGGTGGAGCAACTCTTACGGAAACAGTCTTCGCCTTTCCAGGTATGGGTAAAATGTTGATTGACTCTGTAAAAGCATCAAATAACAACATGGTAGTTGGTCTTGTCTTTATCTTCACTTGTATCTCAATCTTCTCAAACCTTATTGGGGACATTTGGATGACAATGATTGACCCACGTATTAAATTGACAGAGAAAGGAGGCAAATAATGTCTACAATTAGTAATGATAAATTTCAGTTCGTAAAACGTGATGACTTTGCCTCTGAAGTAATTGACGCTCCTGCCTATTCATACTGGGGTTCTGTCTTTAGACAGTTTTTGAAGAAAAAATCAACAGTCATCATGCTCGGTATTTTGATTTCTATTGTCTTGATGAGTTTCATCTATCCAATATTTCTGATTTTGACTTTAATGATGTAAGTAAAGTTAACGACTTTAGTGCTCGTTTCATTAAGCCCAATGCTGAGCATTGGTTCGGTACAGATAGTAACGGTAAATCACTCTTTGATGGCGTCTGGTTTGGAGCACGTAACTCAATCCTGATTTCGGTAATTGCAACTACTATCAACCTTGTTATTGGTGTTGTTGTTGGCGGAATTTGGGGTATCTCAAAATCAGTTGACCGCATCATGATGGAAGTCTACAACGTTATCAACAATATTCCATCGCTTTTGATCGTTATCGTTTTGACTTACTCTATCGGAGCAGGTTTCTGGAACTTGATTTTTGCCATGAGTGTAACAACCTGGATTAATGTTGCTTTCTCAATTCGTATCCAAATGTTACGTTACCGTGATTTGGAGTACAACCTTGCTTCACGAACTTTGGGAACACCAAGTTACAAAATTATTGTGAAAAACATTATGCCACAATTGGTATCTGTTATTGTTACAAGTTTGACACAAATGCTTCCAGCATTTATCTCATATGAAGCTTTCCTTTCATTCTTTGGACTCGGATTGCCGATTACAGTTCCAAGTTTGGGACGTTTGATCTCAGATTATTCTCAGAACGTAACTACAAATGCTTACCTCTTCTGGATTCCATTGACAACTTTGGTCTTGGTTTCCTTATCACTTTTCATTGTTGGACAAAACTTAGCCGATGCTAGTGATCCACGTACACATAGATAGGAGTAGAAATGACAAAAGAAAAAAATGTAATTTTATCTGCTCAAGATATTGTCGTGGAATTTGACGTTCGTGACAAAGTATTGACAGCTATTCGAGGAGTTTCTCTTGAGTTGATTGAAGGAGAAGTTCTTGCCTTAGTGGGAGAATCTGGATCCGGTAAATCAGTTTTGACAAAAACATTCACAGGAATGTTGGAAGAAAATGGACGTATTGCTTTTGGTAACATTGATTACCGTGGTCAAGACCTAACAGCACTTTCTTCTCACAAGGATTGGGAACAGATTCGTGGGGCTAAGATTGCAACAATCTTCCAAGATCCTATGACTAGTTTGGACCCAATCAAAACAATCGGAAGCCAAATTACCGAGGTAATCATTAAACACCAAGGTAAAACAGCTAAAGAAGCAAAAGAATTGGCTATCGACTATATGAATAAGGTCGGTATTCCTGATGCTGAGAAGCGTTTTGAGGAGTATCCATTCCAATATTCTGGAGGAATGCGTCAACGTATCGTTATCGCTATTGCACTTGCCTGTCGTCCAGATGTTCTTATCTGTGATGAGCCAACTACGTCCCTCGATGTTACTATTCAAGCTCAGATTATTGACTTGCTGAAGTCTCTTCAAAATGAATATCACTTTACAACTATCTTTATCACACACGACCTGGGTGTTGTAGCAAGTATTGCAGATAAAGTTGCAGTTATGTATGCTGGTGAGATTGTCGAGTACGGTACTGTTGAAGAAATCTTTTATGATCCTCGTCATCCCTATACTTGGAGCCTACTATCAAGTTTGCCACAGTTAGCTGATGATAAAGGAGAACTATATTCAATTCCAGGTACTCCTCCGTCACTATATACAGAATTAAAAGGTGATGCATTTGCTCTTCGTTCAGATTACGCAATGAAGATCGATTTTGAAGAAAAAGCACCTCAATTTGCTGTGTCAGATACTCATTGGGCTAAAACTTGGTTACTTGATGAACGAGCTCCAAAAGTTGAAAAACCAGCAGTAATTTCAAATTTACATGACAAGATTCGTGAGAGAATGGGTCTTGTTCATATAGAAAACTAGGAGGAAGGAAATGTCTGAAAAATTAGTAGAAATTAAAGACTTAGAGATTTCCTTCGGTGAAGGAAGCAAAAAATTTGTAGCCGTTAAAAATGCTAACTTCTTTATCAATAAAGGTGAAACTTTCTCTCTAGTTGGTGAGTCGGGTAGTGGTAAAACAACGATTGGTCGTGCTATTATTGGGCTGAATAATACCAGCAAAGGGGATATCATCTTCGAAGGTAAAAAGATCAACGGTAAAAAATCACGAGCTCAAGAAGCTGAATTAATCCGTCGTATTCAAATGATTTTCCAAGACCCTGCTGCTAGTTTGAATGAACGTGCAACAGTTGACTATATCATTTCTGAAGGTCTTTATAACTACCATCTATTTGAGAATGAGGAAGAAAGACAAGAAAAGGTTAAAAAGATTATTAGTGAAGTTGGACTTTTGGCTGAACATTTGACACGTTATCCTCATGAGTTTTCAGGTGGACAACGTCAACGTATTGGTATCGCTCGTGCCTTGGTTATGCAACCTGACTTTGTTATCGCAGATGAGCCGATTTCAGCCTTGGACGTTTCAGTTCGTGCCCAAGTTTTGAACTTGCTCAAGAAATTCCAAAAAGAACTAGGCTTGACTTACCTCTTTATTGCCCATGACTTGTCAGTTGTTCGTTTTATCTCTGACCGTATTGCAGTTATTTACAAAGGGGTCATTGTTGAAGTCGCGGAAACGGAAGAATTGTTTAACAATCCAATCCATCCATATACTCAAGCTCTCTTGTCTGCAGTACCGATTCCAGACCCAATTTTGGAACGTAAAAAAGTCTTAAAAGTCTATGATCCAAGTCAACATGACTATGAGACTGATAAACCATCTATGGTTGAAATCCGACCAGGTCATTATGTTTGGGCTAACCAAGCTGAATTGGAACGCTATAAAAATGATTTGAAATAAGAAAAGGTTTTATAATTTTTGTAGATTCATTCTATGAAGATTATGAAACTTTTTTTCTTTTAGTTACAAAACTTGATTATCTTTAACAATTTGATATACTGAATACAATAAGAAGAAAGCGATTATGGGTGTGATTAAGCAAGGGAGACTCAAATGGATCATCAACCAAATTTATTTACGGATCTTGCTAGAACTATTGGAGCATGCCTTTGGGTAAAGGGGATGGAAGTTTTAACTGAAAAGAAGGAATCAGAGCCAGAAGTGTTAGAGTTGACTAGATTTATTCTAGCTTTAAAACTAAGTTCCTCCTTACCAGGGATTCTTGGGCTTCCTAGAAAGGAAGATAAGAAATGAAATTGATTTGGGATATTCTATTTTTTATCTTGATTAAACCAATAATAATTTTAATAGAGATTATTTGGTATATTATTTGCTCTGTAGTATACAATTTCTTTATAGACATAGGGACATCAATTTTAGATTGGATTGTAAAATTACTTTAGTAATGAAGAAATTAGATGATAAAAAAGGATGGAAAAACTTTCATCCTTTTTTAATTTATTGCAATACTAGAGTTGAAGCGAATGATAGCTTTCTAGAGGTTTTATCATATAGGTTAGATTTGATTTAGTACAGAAGATATGGGTATAGGCAAGAATTCAAAGATTATGAGATCTCCCTTTTGTGTTGCAAGTTGTATACGGTTATCTGTGATATAGTTAGCTTGTACTTCCTTACCGTTTACCTTGACAAGGCTAGCTTCGATATTTGGATAGTCTACGACTAAGTCTCCACCCACATTAGAAAGGAAGGATAGCGTTTCAAGATTCTTTTCTTTCCATTTCATACTGACTTCAAAGTTACCACGAGCTACTAGACCTGAAACTTGACCGTCTTTCCATGCATCTGGAAGGGCTGGTAATGGGGCAATATAGCCTGTATGAGATTGAAGGAGCATTTCCGCCATTCCACTGGTTGCACCAAAGTTACCATCAATTTGGAAAGGCGCGTGTGTATCCCAGAGGTTTTCTAGAGTTGAAGATTTGAGCTGTTCTGCCAATAAACGATGGGCGCGGTTTCCGTCTAAGAGACGGGCCCAGAGGTTGATTTTGTTGACCTTAGACCAGCCGGTACCACCATCTCCACGATGGTTTAGGGTTGCGCTTGCAGCCTCAAGATATTCAGGCTGATCTTTGCCAAATAAGGTTCCTGGGAAGAGCCCAACCAGATGAGAAACGTGGCGGTGATGGTTTTCAATTCCTTCATTAGTAAATTGAGGACTATCTTCCTCGTACCATTCCTTGATACGTCCCTCTAGGTTGATATGAAGTGGTTTGAGCTTTTCAAATTTAGCTTTCACTTCTGTCACCAAATCTTGGTCAACATTGAGATGATTGGCTGCTTCCATATAGTCGTGGAATAACTGCCAAACTAGAGATTGGTCAAAGGTATTCCCAATCGTGATGGTTCCATGCTCTGGTGAGTAAGATGGAGAAGAAACCCAACGGTCACTAAATTTGTCGTAGTGCAAGAAGGAATTCCAGAACTTGGCTGTTTCCTTGAGCATTGGATAAATCTTTTCTTTGAGATAAGTTTCATCCTTGGTGAATTTGTAGTGGTCATAGACGTTCTGCATCATCCAAGCATTGGCGGCAGGAGACCAACCCCAATAGTAATTCCAACCTGGAGTTGTCCAGCCAAATGGTGTCGCCTGAGTATGAACCATCCAACCATTTCTTCGCCTTCTTTGAATTCGATACCTGCATACTCTTTAGCAGCGATACGGCCATAGTAGCGCATGTCATCAATATAATTGATCATTGGCTTGGCAGTTTCTGCAAGATTATTCATGTAGGCAGGCCAATAGTTCATTTGTAGATTGACATTGAGGTGATAGTCAGAGTTCCATGGTGGATTATCTACAGCATTCCAGACTCCCTGCAAGTTGGCAGGAAGGGCATCTGTCCGGTCACGAGAAGAGCTGATGAGGAGGTATCGTCCGTATTGGAAGAAGAGCTCTTCTAGTTTTTGCCCTTTTTCTGGGTTGTAGGTATGCAGAGCTTCTTTGGTAGTTTGGCTAGATTTGTTACCCCCAAGATTTAGTTGAACACGATTAAAGAGACTTTGATAGTCCTTGATGTGGTTATTTTTTAGGGATTCATAATCTTTTGACTTGGCAGCTTCTACGATTGACTTGACAGTATTTTCTAGGTCAATATCCTTGCGATAATTGGTTTTTGGATTTTGAGCAAAGTTGGTCTTGGCACTGAGTAAAAGGGTCGCATAGCTAGCTCCGGTGACAGTCAAATAGCCATCTTGTGCAGTGACTTGTCCGTCTGTCTTGATTCCGAGATAGGAAGCAAATTGAAGTCCATTGTCTTTGACAGTCCCCTTGAGCAAGATACCATTTGAATCGGTCGTGACTGCTCCTTGTTTATAATTCGAATATTCCCAAGAGTAGTCACCATTCGCAAGTAAATCCTCTGTCAAGCTATTCCAAAGTGTAAAATCAAGAGTTTTATCCCCTTTTTTACTCAAGTGGGTGACAGTAACATCATCAGGATAGCTAGAGAAGGTTTCGCGCTTAAAGTTTGTACCGTCTTGGGTATAAGAAGTGGTCGAGATGGCCTCAGAAATATCTAAGCCACGATGATAGTCGGTAACATTCTCCAAGCCTTTCTTTTGGTTGTTAAAGACCATAAAGATATCACCAAAAGATAAGTAACGACCATACTGGGCATTGTTTGGACCGACTAGGTTGCGCTCCGCTAATTGTTTTGCTTTTTGGCGGTTTCCTTCTTCTAATGCCTTACGAATTTCTGCTAAGACCTTATAGCGGTCCTGATAGTTTCCTCCGTTATAGTCGGTGCTATCAGGTTGTGGCCCTCCAGACCAAAGAGTTTTTTCGTTGTATTGGATTCTTTCCTCACCGATTAATCCGAAAACCTTGGCACCCATTTCTCCATTTCCGACTGGGAGGGCTTGTTTTTCCCATCCATCATAAGAAGGAACAGTTGGTTGGTCGTATATTAGTTGATAGTTATTTTTATTTTTCATAGTTTTTTTATTATTGAAGCAAATAGTATAGTGAATTCTATGCTTTTACTATAGCAGACACATTAACTTATTGCAAGGTTTTAAAGGCCTCATTTGTTTATTTTAAGGACAGTGTATATTCTAGATTTTATAATGGATAGTAAGCAAGCCTTTTTATAGGTAAAGTGAATTAAAATGTTGCATAGTTGCTTTCTGAAAGCGCAAATCAAACTAGTCAGCAGTGGGACTTTATGGTATAATATAGTAGACTTTAAAAGAAACAGGAGAAATATTATGGATCTTATTTTAGCGATTGTCTTGATTGTTTTAGCTTTTCTAGGAGGTGCTCTTGGAGGCATGTACTTGGTGCGTAAACAAATTGAAAAAGAATTTGCTGACAACCCACGTCTGAATGCAGAAGCAGTTCGTACTCTTTTGAGTGCTAATGGTCAAAAACCAAGTGAAGCTAAGGTACAACAAGTGTATCACCAAATTATTCGTCAACAAAAAGCAGCTCTTGCTAACAGCAAAAAGAAAAAGTAAAAGCTTCTTGTCACCATAAATAGTAAAAGTCTGGGATGAAAGTTCCAGACTTCTCACTATGTTCACATTTATTGAAGTTTGAAGCATTTTGCTTGCATTCTATTGATATTTGATTATGATTAAGAGGGAGACAGTTGGAACTTTACCAAACTGTCAGAAATTTCAGTAAGAAATGTAATGATAATGAACTATTAATCAGAAACATAAGACTAGAAAGAAGACTGTATGGATAATCGACCAATTGGTTTTTTGGATTCGGGTGTCGGAGGCTTGACGGTTGTACGTGAACTCATGCGCCAGCTTCCCCATGAAGAAATCGTCTATATTGGAGATTCAGCACGGGCACCCTATGGTCCTCGTCCTGCTGAGCAAATTCGTGAATACACTTGGCAACTGGTCAACTTTCTTTTGACCAAGAATGTCAAAATGATTGTCATTGCCTGTAATACTGCAACAGCAGTTGTCTGGGAAGAAGTCAAAGCTAGGTTGGATATCCCTGTCCTGGGTGTCATCTTACCGGGTGCATCAGCGGCTATCAAATCCAGCCAAGGTGGTAAAATTGGTGTAATCGGAACACCTATGACTGTATCATCTGACATCTATCGTCAGAAGATCCATGATCTGGATCCGGATTTACAGGTGGAAAGCTGGCCTGTCCCAAATTTGCTCCTTTGGTTGAGTCAGGTGCACTTTCAACCAGTGTGACCAAGAAAGTAGTCTATGAAACCCTACGTCCTATGGTCGGAAAAGTGGACAGTTTGATTCTGGGTTGTACTCATTATCCGCTCCTAAGACCTATTATCCAAAATGTGATGGGACCAGAAGTAAAACTAATTGATAGTGGAGCAGAGTGTGTACGGGATATCTCTGTCTTACTCAATTATTTCGAGATTAATCGTGGCCGCGATGCAGGGCCTCTACAACACCGTTTTTATACGACTGCAAATAGCCATAGTTTTGCTCAGATTGGAGCGGAATGGCTAGAAAAAGAGATTCATGTGGAGCATGTAACATTATGACCAACAAAATTTATGAATACAAGGATGACCAGGACTGGTATGTAGGCTCTTATAGCGTTTTTGGCGGTATTCGGACCTTGGCGGATGATGAGTTAGACTTTCCTATGTTCCAATTCGTCAAAATATTTGGAGATGAAGAGCGAGGCTTCCCGCTTTCAGTCACTGTTTTACGCTATGGTTCCCTTTATCGCTTACTCTCCTTTGTGGTAGATATACTCAACCAAGAGGCAGGTCGAGATTTAGAAGTCATTCAAAGACAAGGATCTCTGCTTTTGGTTGAAAATGGACAACTCTTGCATGTGGAATTACCTAAAGAAGGAGTAGATGTCGAAGCCTTCTTTGAAACTAGCAAAGTCAGAGAAACCTTGTTGATAGCGACTCGTAATGAAGGGAAGACCAAGGAATTTCGTGCTATCTTTGACAAGCTAGGCTATGATGTGGAGAATCTTAATGATTATCCAGATCTGCCTGAAGTTGCTGAAACTGGTATGACTTTTGAAGAAAATGCTCGCCTGAAGGCTGAAACCATTTCCCAATTAACAGGTAAGATGGTTCTGGCAGATGATTCTGGTCTTAAAGTCGATGTCCTCGGTGGTTTGCCAGGCGTTTGGTCAGCTCGATTTGCAGGAGTGGGAGCCACTGACCAGGAAAACAATGCTAAACTCTTACACGAATTAGCCATGGTCTTTGAGCTCAAGGACCGTTCGGCGCAATTCCACACCACTTTGGTTGTGGCTAGCCCAGGTAAGGAAAGCTTGGTTGTCGAAGCCGATTGGCCAGGCTATATTAACTTTGAACCTAAGGGTGAAAATGGTTTTGGCTATGATCCGCTCTTCCTAGTAGGAGAAACAGGCAAGTCATCAGCTGAATTAACCCTTGAAGAAAAAAATAGTCAATCTCACCGTGCCTTAGCCGTTAAGAAACTTTTGGAGGTATTTCCATCATGGCAAAGCAAACCATCATTGTAATGAGTGACTCCCATGGAGATAGCTTGATTGTAGAAGAAATACGTGACCGCTATCTTGGGAAAGTTGATGCCATTTTTCACGATGGTGACTCGGAGCTTCGCCCAGATTCACCACTCTGGGAAGGGATTCAGGTAGTCCGAGGGAACATGGATTTTTATTCAGATTACCCAGAACGTTTGGTGACCCAACTAGGTCCAACTAAGATTATCCAAACTCATGACCACTTGTTTGATATTAACTTTAATTTTCAAAAATTGGATTTCTGGGCACAAGAAGAAGATGCAGATATCTGTCTCTATGGTCACTTGCATGTTCCAAGTGCTTGGATGGCGGGGAAGACCCTCTTTCTAAATCCAGGTTCTATCAGTCAGCCACGTGGAACTATCAGAGAATGTCTCTACGCTCGTGTGGAAATTGATGATAGCTATTTTAAAGTAGATTTTTTGGCACGTAATCATGAGGTTTATCTAGGCTTGTCCAAGGAGTTCGCTCGATGATTGCCAAAGAATTTGAACTCTTTTTACTGGAGCAAGAAGAGACTTTTTTGACACCTGCGGAAAATTTGGCTGTCTTAATTGATACCCACAATGCAGATCATGCAACTCTCTTGCTTAGTCAGATGACCTATAGTAGGGTTCCAGTAGTAACAGATAAGAGGAAATTTGTCGGAACAATTGGACTTAGAGATATTCTGACCTATCAAATGGAGAATGGCTTGAGTCAAGAGGCCATGGCGGATACAGACATTGTTCATATGACTAAAAAGGATGTTGCAGTAGTAGAGCCAGATTATCGTCTCACGGATGTATTACACAAGCTAGTGAATGAGTCCTTCCTTCCTGTCGTAGATAAGGATGGCATCTTCCAGGGGATTATCACACGTAAGTCAATCCTAAAAGCTGTCAATGCCCTCTTACATGACTTTAGTAAGGAATATGAGATTCGAAGTAAATGAGAGAATGGATCATAGCATTTTTAGATGAAAAACAAGATTTGTCCAGTAATTCCAAGCAGTCTTATAAGTATGATTTAGAGCAACTTTTAGACATGGTAGGAGGACGAATTTCTGAGACTAGTCTTAAGATTTATCAGGCTCAACTGTCGAACTTTAAGACGAGTGCTCAGAAGCGCAAGATTTCTGCTTGTAATCAGTTTCTCTACTTTCTCTACCAAAAAGGAAAGCTTAATAGTTTTTACCGTTTGGAATTAGCCAAACAAGCTGAGAAAAGGGAAGAAAGACCAGAATTATTAGATTTGAGTTCTTTCTGGCAAGAAAGTAACTACCCAGAAGGACGGTTACTGGCTTTGTTGATGCTGGAATTGGGACTGTTACCAAGTGAAATTCTAGCCTTAAAAATCGCTGATATCAATCTGGATTTTCAAGTATTGAGAATTACTAAGTCTTCCCAACAAAGAATTGTAGCTTTGCCAAGTACCTTGATAACAGAGTTGGAGCCCTTTATGGGTCAGACCTATCTGTTTGAGAAGTCTGGGAAGCCATACTCACGTCAGTGGGCCTTCCGTCAGCTAGAAGCTTTCTTAAAAGAAAAAGGTTTTTCAGAATTATCAGCTCAAGGATTGAGAGAACAGTTTATATTAAGACAAATCGAAGAAAAGGTTGACTTGTACGAAATCGCTAAAAAATTAGGATTAAAGACAGTCATGACTTTAGAAAAATATAGATAATGGATATTAAATTAAAAGATTTTGAAGGGCCTTTAGACTTGCTCTTACACTTGGTTTCAAAGTACCAGATGGATATCTATGATGTACCGATTACAGAAGTTATTGAGCAGTATCTAGCCTACATATCAACCTTACAAGCCATGCGTTTAGAAGTGGCAGGTGAATATATGGTCATGGCTAGCCAACTGATGCTGATCAAAAGTCGTAAACTCTTACCAAAGGTCGCAGAAGTGACAGACTTAGAGGATGATCTAGAACAGGATCTCCTTTCTCAGATCGAAGAATACCGTAAGTTTAAACTTTTGGGAGAGCAGTTGGAAGTCAAGCACCAAGAACGAGCTCAATATTACTCAAAAGCACCTACTGAATTGATTTATGAGGATGCTGAACTTGTGCATGATAAGACCACGATCGATCTTTTCTTAGCCTTTTCAACCTTACTGACCAAGAAAAAGGAAGAATTCTCGAAAAATCATACAACTATTTTACGGGATGAGTATAAAATTGAGAATATGATGATTATTGTTCGGGAAGCCTTGGTTGAAGGTCAACAATTATGTTTGCAGGATTTGTTTAAGGAAACCAAGGATTTGCAAGAGGTTATTACACTCTTTTTAGCGACTCTGGAGTTGATTAAAACCCAAGAAATTCTCTTGATTCAAAAAGAGAGTTTTGGAGATATCTATCTCATGAAAAAGAAAGACGAAAATCAAGTAGAGCAAAGTCAGGCTTGATAGAGAGGAAGTATGAGTACTTTAGCAAAAATAGAAGCGCTCCTGTTTGTAGCGGGAGAGGATGGCATTAGAGTCCGCCAGCTGGCGGAGGTTCTATCGCTTCCACCAACAGGAATTCAGCAAAGCTTAGAAAAATTAGCCAAAAAGTATGAAAAAGATCAGGATTCTAGTCTAGACTTGATTGAGACAGGAGGTGCTTATAGATTGGTAACCAAGGCTCGATTTGCAGGTGTTTTGAAAGAATATTCTAAGGCACCCATCAACCAGAGCCTATCTCGGGCTGCCCTTGAAACCTTGTCCATCATTGCCTACAAGCAGCCTATCACAAGAATTGAGATTGATGCTATTCGTGGAGTTAATTCAAGCGGAGCGCTAGCTAAGTTACAGGCCTTCGATTTGATAAGAGAAGATGGGAAAAAAGAAGTTCTTGGACGACCTAATCTTTATGTAACAACAGATTATTTTCTTGATTACATGGGTATTAACCATTTGGAAGAATTGCCTGTGATTGACGAGCTTGAAATTCAAGCGCAAGAAAGCCAATTATTTGGTGAAAGGATAGAAGAAGATGAGAATCAATAAATATATTGCCCACGCTGGTGTGACCAGTAGGAGAAAAGCAGAAGAGTTGATCAAACAAGGCTTGGTGACTGTTAACGGTCAGGTAGTGCGTGAACTAGCGACAACCATTAAGTCTGGCGATAAGGTAGAAGTTGAAGGTCAACCAATCTACAACGAAGAAAAGGTCTACTATCTTCTCAATAAACCCCGCGGAGTGATTTCTAGTGTGACAGATGATAAGGGACGTAAGACGGTTGTCGACCTCTTGCCGAATGTTAAAGAGCGTATCTACCCTGTGGGACGTTTGGACTGGGATACATCAGGTGTATTGATTTTGACCAATGATGGTGACTTTACAGATGAGATGATTCACCCACGTAATGAAATCGATAAGGTTTATGTGGCGCGTGTTAAAGGTTTGGCTAACAAAGAAAATCTTCGCCCCTTAACTCGTGGTCTTGAGATTGATGGTAAGAAAATTAAGCCAGCGGTTTATGAGATTCTTAAAGTAGACCCAGTCAAAAACCGCTCTGTAGTACAGTTGACCATCCATGAAGGACGTAACCACCAGGTTAAAAAGATGTTTGAAGCTGTGGGTCTCCCAGTGGACAAGTTGTTGCGGACACGTTTTGGCCATCTAGACTTGACGGGTCTTCGTCCAGGCGAATCCCGTCGTCTTAACAAAAAAGAAATCAGCCAACTACATACCATGGCTGTAACCAAGAAATAATGAAAAGAATTTTAATTGCGCCTGTGCGCTTTTACCAACGCTTTATATCCCCTGCATTCCCACCTTCTTGTAGATTTGAGCCTACTTGTTCAAACTACATGATTCAGGCTATTGAAAAGCATGGATTTAAGGGGGTTCTGATGGGAGTGGCACGGATATTGCGATGTCATCCTTGGTCTGAAATAGGTAAGGACCCTGTACCAGATCACTTTACTTTAAAGAGAAATTCAAAATAACAAGAATCACAGTCGTGATTCTTTTTTGGTGTAGATAGTTGTATAGATTGATGATTTTCACTATCCTTCTCCTATAAAAAGTGGTAAAATGGTTGAAAGAAAGAAGGGATAGAAATGACAACATTATTTTCTAAAATCAAAGAAGTAACAGAACTTTCTGCTATCTCAGGTCATGAAGCACCTGTCCGCGCTTATCTTCGTGAGAAGATAACTCCTCACGTGGATGAAGTAGTGACAGATGGCTTAGGTGGTATTTTTGGTATTAAACATTCAGAAGTTGCGAAAGCACCTCGCGTCTTGGTAGCATCTCACATGGATGAAGTTGGTTTTATGGTGAGTGAAATCAAACCAGATGGAACCTTCCGAGTAGTTGAAATCGGTGGGTGGAACCCGATGGTTGTCAGCAGCCAACGTTTTAAACTCTTTACACGCGAAGGACGTGAAATCCCAGTAATTTCAGGTTCAGTTCCTCCACATTTGACTCGTGGCACAGGTGGACCAACTATGCCAGCTATTTCAGATATCGTTTTTGATGGTGGTTTTGCGGATAAGGCAGAAGCTGAAAGTTTCGGTATCCGTCCAGGAGATACAATTGTTCCAGATAGTAGTGCTATCCTAACTGCTAATGAAAAAAATATCATCTCAAAAGCTTGGGATAACCGTTATGGTGTTCTCATGGTTAGTGAGTTGGCTGAAAACTTGTCAGGTCAAAAACTAGGAAATGAACTTTACCTTGGGGCTAACGTCCAAGAAGAAGTTGGACTTCGTGGTGCACATACATCAACAACCAAATTTGATCCAGAAGTATTTCTTGCAGTTGACTGCTCACCAGCTGGTGACGTTTATGGTGGTCAAGGTAAGATTGGTGACGGAACCTTGATTCGTTTTTATGATCCAGGTCACTTGCTTCTCCCAGGCATGAAGGATTTCCTTTTGACAACTGCTGAAGAAGTTGGAATCAAGTACCAATACTACTGTGGAAAAGGTGGAACTGACGCCGGTGCAGCTCATCTGAAAAATGGTGGTGTCCCATCAACAACAATCGGTGTTTGTGCCCGTTATATCCACTCTCACCAAACACTCTATGCTATGGACGACTTCCTTGAAGCTCAAGCTTTCTTACAAGCCTTAGTTAAAAAATTGGATCGTTCTACAGTAGATTTGATTAAAAACTATTAAACAGAAAAAATGGAGGTAATAGGTATGGAAGAACCAAACCTAGAAACCTTGATACGGGATCTTTACAATAATGCCCGTCAAAACCTGAGTGAAGATCTAGTGCTTGCACTGGTAGAGACTGCTAAGCAATTGTCCAGTACCAATGAGCGATTGCTAGCGGTGCGGTTATCAGGTCTGGTCACTCTTGAACTTCTCAAGAATCCCAAGACCCCTGCGCCAGAGTTAGTTAATCTAGCGCGCTATATCAAAAAGGAAGAAGCTAGGTACAGGGGTGCAGCTGCCTCTTCCTTTATGATTGGAGAGTTATTTAAAATGCTTTGATTCTTTAGAATCAAAGTTTTTTATTAAGAAATCAAAAATAGCCTTGACTGCTAAGGAGAAGAAAAAGCCCCTATGTAAAAGGGGCTTTTGTCTATTAAATTTGTTCAGCAATGACTTTTTCAGCAAGGTTCATAGCATGGTCTGATACACGAGTGTAGTGGGAAATGATATCGATAAAGTTGACACCTGCTTGGGTAGAACATTCTCCGTTATTTAGACGTTTGATGTGAGTCTTACGAAGGACACGTTCCATGTTGTTGATGTCTTCGTGTCGCTCGATAAGAGCTTGAGCTTTCTCGAGGTCGTTATTTCCACACTCTCAAGAGCATCTTTGACGAATTCACTAGTTTTAAGATAAATCTCTGCTAGTTCTTCTAAGGCAGCCTCAGAGAATTGAACGTTCTTGCGTTGCAAGTAATCGTTAAGATTGAGTAGGGCTTCTGCGTGATCTCCGATACGTTCCAAGTCTCGTGAAGAGTCAAGGATATTTGTTAAGACTTCACTCTCTTTTTGGCTCAAAGCTTCACCAGATAAACTAATGAGGTAACGAGTCAATTTTTCATCAATGGTATTGATAGCTTCTTCAGTCTTATGTCCCTTTTCTGCAACTTTTTCATTAGAGTTGATGATATAGTCGTAAGAGAGGTCAAAGGCTTTCGCAGCATAATTACCTAAGTGTAGAAGTTCTTTTTTAGCATTTCCAAGAGCGATAGATGGAGCTTGTTTGATCAGTTGTTCATCAAGGTAAAGTGGCTCGTATTTGACAACTTCGTCTTCTCCAGGGATAAGTTTGGTTACCAAGAAGGCAAGAGCTCCGATGAATGGAAACTGAATGATTGTATTGGTAATGTTAAAGGTTCCATGGGCGAAGGCAATGGTCATTTCTGGAGCTAGATTTAAGAAACTCTCAAACCATTGGATTAAAGATGTAAATGGAACGAGAAAGATAATACAGATAACTGTTCCAATGACGTTGAAGGCCACATGGGCTGCTGCCACACGTTTGGCTGCAATATTAGCACCCAAGGAAGCGATGATAGCAGTGATGGTTGTTCCGATGTTATCTCCAAAGAGAACTGGTAGGGCACCCTGAAGGTCAATCAGATTGCTAGCGTAGAGATTTTGTAGGATCCCGATAGTTGCGGAGGAGGCTTGAATCAGAAGGGTTAAACCTGTTCCGACAAGAACACCCAAGATTGGATTTTTACTAAGTTCTACCATGTAGTCTTTAAAGACTTGTAAATCCTTAAGGGGTTCCATAGCGCCACTCATAAGATTGAGGGCAAAGAAGATACCACCGACACCAAAGACAATTCGTCCGATGTTATTGATGGTTCTATTTTTGTGAAGAAGAGACAGACTGCTCCGAGAAAGAGCATGGGTAAAGCATAGTCTCCCAGTTTAAATCCAATGATAAAGGATGTGACGGTTGTTCCAATATTGGCTCCCATAACAATCCCAATAGCCTGACGCAGGGTCAATAGTCCAGCACTAACCAGACCAACTGTAATAACTGTAACACCTGAACTCGATTGAATCAGGGCAGTCATTCCAATTCCAACTAAAATTCCAAAGAAAGGATTGCTGGTATATTTGTCAATGTAAAATCGAAGACGATCTCCAGCTGCTTGTTGCAAACCGTCCCCCATGGTCTTGATACTATATAAGAATAGTCCCAGACCACCTAAAAAGTGAAATGCAATTTCCTGCCAATTAATGGACATTTTCTTTTTCCTCCGAAAACTAATCGCGGAATTTCTCCCATTCTATTTTAAAGGATTCTAAGCAATCTCACAAGTAGTAAATAGTAAATTTTAATAAAAATGTAATGAATCTTTTATTAAAAAGTATCATTTAGTTGGGCTATTATTATTCCAACTAGTGAGCATTTTATGATTTTTTGGATGAAAATTTAAAATTAGTGAGAGTTTCGATTATCTAAGACTCACTAGTTTTATACTCTTATTTTTAAAGTCCCAGACTAATCGAGAAAGAGAAAAGTTTAAGGTTTTTCTATCTCTTTTACTGATTTTGTGATATAATTAACACATAAAAAAATTAAGGAGTCTTTTCAAATGGCAAAATTGACTGTTAAAGATGTTGAGTTGAAAGGGAAAAAAGTTCTCGTTCGTGTTGACTTCAACGTTCCTGTAAAAGATGGCGTGATTACTAACGATAACCGTATCACTGCAGCTCTTCCAACTATCAAGTACATCCTTGAACAAGGTGGACGTGCAATCCTCTTCTCTCACCTTGGACGTGTGAAAGAAGAAGCAGACAAAGAAGGTAAATCACTTGCTCCTGTAGCTGCTGACTTAGCTGCTAAGTTGGGTCAAGAAGTTACATTTATCCCAGGTGTTACACGTGGTGCTGAATTGGAAGCAGCGATTAACGCTCTTGAAGATGGACAAGTTCTCTTGGTAGAAAACACTCGTTACGAAGATGTTGATGGTAAGAAAGAATCTAAAAACGATCCTGAACTTGGTAAATACTGGGCATCACTTGGGGATGGTATCTTCGTAAACGATGCATTCGGTACAGCTCACCGTGCACACGCATCTAACGTTGGTATCTCAGCAAACGTTGAAAAAGCAGTTGCTGGATTCCTTCTTGAAAACGAAATTGCCTACATCCAAGAAGCAGTTGAAGCTCCAGAACGTCCATTCGTAGCTATCCTTGGTGGTTCAAAAGTTTCAGACAAGATCGGTGTGATCGAAAACTTGCTTGAAAAAGCTGATAAAGTTCTTATCGGTGGTGGGATGACTTATACATTCTACAAAGCACAAGGTATCGAAATTGGTAACTCACTTGTAGAAGAAGATAAATTGGATGTCGCTAAAGCTCTTCTTGAAAAAGCAAATGGTAAATTGATCTTGCCAGTTGATTCAAAAGAAGCGAACGCATTTGCTGACTACACTGAAGTAAAGACACTGAAGGTGAAGCAGTAGACCCAGGATTCCTTGGTTTGGATATCGGTCCTAAATCTATCGCTAAATTTGATGAAGCTTTGACTGGTGCGAAAACTGTTGTATGGAACGGACCTATGGGTGTATTTGAAAACCCTGACTTCCAAGCTGGTACAATCGGTGTAATGGACGCTATCGTTAAACAACCAGGCGTTAAATCAATCATCGGTGGTGGTGACTCAGCTGCCGCAGCGATCAACCTTGGACGTGCAGATAAGTTTTCATGGATTTCTACTGGTGGTGGAGCTTCAATGGAGCTTCTCGAAGGTAAAGTTCTTCCAGGGCTTGCAGCTTTGACTGAAAAATAAGAATATTAAAAAGGAGAACTCGGCTTCTCCTTTTTTGCGCTCTTTTAAAGTTTGAGAGTCCCGAGGGATAATTGGACAGAATCAAAAAAAAACAGTAAAATAGAGGAATACCAATTTAAATGAAATTTGAGTGATGAACGTGGAAAAAAGAGAGAATCTTACAAAAACAGCTATTTGCGGTATTATCAATGTCACCCCAGATTCTTTTTCTGATGGGGGTCAATTTTTTGCTGTTGAGGAAGCCTTGAAGCAGGCTAGAAAATTGATAGATGAAGGAGCCACTATCCTAGATATCGGTGGAGAATCCACTCGACCTGGAAGTAGCTATGTTGAGATTGAAGAGGAAATCCAACGTGTAGTTCCAGTCATTAAGGCTATCCGTCAAGAAAGTGATGTTTTGATTTCGGTAGACACTTGGAAGAGTCAAGTGGCAGAAGCAGCTTTAACTGCTGGCGCCCATATAGTTAATGACATTACAGGTCTCATGGGGAACGAGAAGATGGCGGATGTGGTTGCTAAAGCAGGCGCTCAGGTCGTCATCATGTTTAATCCAGTCATGGCACGCCCTCAACATCCAAGTTCACTCATATTCCCGCATTTTGGCTTTGGAGAGCCTTTTACAAAGGAAGACTTGGCTAACTTTGAACAACTATCAGTAGAAGAATTGATGATAACTTTCTTTGATCGTGCTCTAGTAAGAGCAGAAAAAGCAGGAGTTTCGAAAGAAAACATTATGCTAGATCCTGGGATTGGCTTTGGCCTGACCAAAAAGGAAAATCTTATCCTTCTACGTGACCTCGATAAATTGCACGAGATGGGCTATCCTATCTTTCTAGGGGTCTCTCGTAAGCGCTTTGTCATCAATATTCTGGAAGAAAATGGTTTTGAAGTAAATCCAGATACTGAAGCTGGTTTCCGTAATCGTGATACTGCTTCGGCTCATGTGACCAGTATCGCTGCTAGACAGGGTGTGGAAGTGGTGCGTGTACACGATGTAGCTAGTCACAAGATGGCAGTCGAAATTGCCTCCGCCATCCGTCTGGCAGACCAAGCGGAAAATTTAGATTTGAAACAATATAAGTAAGATGAATAAGAACGAAACGAATCAGTGGATAGCCAACTATCGGACAGACCAACCTCATTTTGGTTTGGAAAGAATGATGAAGCTATTAGCCTTACGTGGCAATCCCCATCTGAAACTCAAGGTTATCCATATCGGAGGAACCAATGGCAAGGGCTCTACCATAGCCTTTTTGAAGAATATGTTGGTAAAGATGGGGCTAAGAGTTGGAGTCTTTAGCTCACCTTATCTGATTCATTATACCGATCAGATTGCCATTAATGAGGAATCTATCCCAGAAGCAAGATTAGAGGCCTTGATGGTAAACTATCGCTCACTACTTGATGGGGAGCATGCTCATGATTTGCAGGGGACGACAGAGTTTGAGATTATTACTGCTATAGCCTATGATTATTTTGCTTCTGAGCAAGTCGATGTGACCATTATGGAAGTCGGTATGGGTGGACTTTTGGATAGTACCAATGTTTGTCAGCCTATCTTAACAGGTATTACGACTATTGGCTTGGATCACGTAGCTTTACTAGGGGATAGCTTGGGAGCTATCGCAGAGCAGAAGGCTGGGATTATCAAACAAGAAGTTCCCCTGGTGACAGGGAATATTGTTCCAGAAGCCTTAGCAGTTATCAACCAAATCGCGAAAGCGAAAGAGGCTCCTAGGCTTGTTTATGGGGAAGATTATCAAGTCAGTCATCAAGAGAGTGTGGTGATAGGCGAGGTCTTTGACTATTCAAGCCCACTTAGACAAGGTCGCTTTCAGACAGGATTGCTGGGTTTGCACCAGGTAGAAATGCTGGGATGGCTCTAGCCTTATTAGATACCTTTTGTCGAGAGACTGGGCTAGAATTGCCAGAAAATGATTTAGTGGCTCAAGCCTTAAAAGAAACAAGTTGGCCTGGACGCTTTGAAGTTGTTTCTAGAAGTCCTTTGATGATTTTAGATGGGGCACACAACCCCCATGCTGTCAAGGCTTTGTTAGCTACTTTGGAAGAACGATTTGCTGATTATCACAAGGAAATACTTTTTACATGTATCAAAACCAAGGCCTTGGAGGATATGTTAGACTTGCTAGGAACTTTGCCAGATACTGAGCTGACATTGACTCACTTTGATGATGGTCGAGCGACAGACGAAGAGGTGCTAAAAGAAGTGGCCCAGTCTAGAAAGCTTAACTATCAAAGTTGGCAGGAATTTCTAGATCAAAAAATGACAGATGATGAAGAGAAAAAAACAGTTAGGATAGTTACGGGCTCCTTGTATTTCTTGAGCCAAGTGAGAGCCTATCTGATGGAGAGGAAAAACTAGAGAATGGATACACAAAAGATTGAGACGGCTGTAAAAATGATTATCGAAGCGGTCGGTGAAGATGTTAACCGCGAAGGATTACAGGAGACACCTGCCCGTGTAGCTCGCATGTATCAGGAGATTTTTTCAGGACTTGGTCAAACTGCGGAGGAGCATTTGTCAAAATCCTTTGAAATTATCGACGATAATATGGTAGTAGAAAAGGATATCTTTTTCCATACCATGTGTGAACATCACTTCTTGCCCTTTTATGGAAAAGCTCATATCGCTTATGTTCCAGACGGACGTGTGGCAGGTTTATCAAAGCTTGCACGTACTGTGGAAGTTTATGCTAAAAAGCCACAGATTCAAGAACGCTTGAATATCGAAGTGGCAGATGCTTTGATGGAATATCTAGGTGCCAAAGGTGCTTTCGTTGTTATTGAAGCAGAGCATATGTGTATGAGCATGCGTGGTGTTCGAAAACCAGGAACTGCAACCTTGACAACAGTAGCTCGTGGAGTATTTGAGACAGACAAAGATCTTCGAGATCAAGCATACCGTCTCATGGGGTTATAAAAATCGGCTCAAACGATTTTTTCTAGAAAGGACTAGTTATGGATCAATTGCGCATTAAGGATCTGGAAGTTTTCGCCTTTCATGGACTCTTCCCTAGTGAGAAGGAATTAGGGCAAAAGTTTGTCATTTCAGCTAGCTTATCCTATGATATGACAAAGGCTGCGACGGAGTTAGACTTGGAGTCTTCTATCCATTATGGGGAACTTTGTCAGCAATGGACAGCTTGGTTTCAGGAAAACACTGAGGACTTGATTGAAACAGTAGCTTATAAACTAGTAGAACGAACTTTTGATACTTACCCTATCGTTCAAGAAATTGAGCTAGAACTTAAAAAACCATGGGCACCTGTCCATTTACCACTAGATACCTGTTCAGTAACCATTCATCGTCGTAAACAACGAGCTTTTATCGCTCTAGGAAGTAATATGGGTGATAAGACAGCTAATCTCGAGCAAGCGATTGATAAAATGCGAGCTCGTGGCATCCATGTTCTCAAGGAGTCTAGCGTAATTACGACTGAACCTTGGGGCGGGGTAGAGCAAGCTAGCTTTGCCAATCAAGTCATTGAAGTGGAAACCTGGTTGCCAGCTCCAATCTTGTTAGAAACCTTGTTGGCGATTGAGTCAGAAATGGGACGAGTTAGAGAGGTACATTGGGGACCACGCTTGATTGACTTGGATTTGCTATTTGTAGAGGACCAAGTGATCTATACTGACGCCCTCATCTTGCCACATCCCTATATTCCCGAGCGTCTCTTTGTCCTAGAATCCCTTCAAGAAATAGCTCCGCATTTTATTCATCCAGTGCTAGGACAACCGATTCGTCACTTATATCAAGAATTGAAAAAATAAAAAAACCTAGTCTCCTAAACTAATTGTTAGGATGCTAGGTTTTTTAATAAAGTTCGTTTTCTTCTGGGAGAAGGATAGTTTCCTTTCCATCCATATCTAAGACAATTACTTTAGGCGGATAGAGAGGCTCAAAAGGATGGGTAAAGTCAAAATCAATGATTGTAGGTAGATGTTGACTTGAAAAACGGAAGGTAATAGATCCATTTCTATTTAAGAGTCGAAACTCTAACTCATCTTCCAACTCAAAAACATGTTTTAGGAAATGGTCAATAATATACCAAATGGAGTCGATGACATCGTCTGGTAGGTTGGTTGCGATACCAAAACTTGCACAACGTCTATGAGAATCTGTAAAAGCCATCCATACCTCCTACTCGTTTTCTTATTATCATACTGCAAAATGGTGTAAAAATCAAGAAAAGTTTGTTGTAAAAAACAGAAGGAAATAAGAATTTTAAATAAAAATTTATTAAATGCTTGAAAATGCTTACAACAAGTGATAGAATGAAAATGGTACAAACATGAAAACAAAATTTTCAATAGAGAAAGGAACCGGAATGAACACAGATGATACAGTAACAATTTATGACGTTGCCCGTGAAGCAGGAGTTTCGATGGCGACAGTTAGTCGTGTTGTTAACGGAAATAAAAATGTTAAAGAAAACACTCGAAAGAAAGTCTTAGAGGTTATTGAACGTCTAGATTATCGTCCTAATGCAGTAGCTCGTGGCTTGGCAAGTAAGAAGACAACAACGGTTGGAGTTGTCATTCCAGATATTACAAATACATTTTTTGCTACTCTAGCAAAAGGAATTGATGATATTGCCGAAATGTATAAATACAATATTGTCCTTGCTAATAGTGATGAAGATGATGAAAAAGAAGTATCGGTGGTTAATACCCTCTTCTCAAAACAGGTTGATGGTGTCATCTTTATGGGCTATCACTTAACAGAAAAAATCCGTTCAGAATTCTCACGTTCACGAACGCCTGTAGTTTTGGCAGGAACTGTGGATGTAGAGCATCAACTTCCGAGCGTCAATATCGATTATAAGACTGCTACTGCAGATGCTGTTCGTCATTTGTTGAAGCGCAACAAAAAAATTGCCTTTATCAGTGGTCCATTAGTAGACGATATTAATGGGAAAGTGCGCTTGGTTGGATATAAGGATGCATTGAAAGAAGCGGGTATCAACTATAGTGAAGGTCTTGTCTTTGAGTCAAAATACCGCTATGATGATGGTTATGCTTTAGCAGAGCGATTGATTTCTTCAAAAGCAACAGCAGCTATTGTTACAGGTGATGAATTGGCTGCAGGAGTCTTGAATGGATTGGCCGACCAAGGAGTTTCTGTACCAGAAGAATTTGAAATTATCACCAGTGATGATTCACAAATCGCGCGCTATACAAGGCCAAATCTAACGACTATTGCTCAACCTTTGTATGACTTAGGTGCAATCAGTATGCGTATGTTGACCAAGATTATGCATAAAGAAGAGTTGGAAGAAAGAGAAGTGCTACTTCAACATGGCTTAACAGAGCGTCATTCAACTCGTAAAAAATAAAAAATAGACTCAGGAAATTAATTGATTTCCTGAGTTTTTCTTACCCTTCCATATATTCTCTAAGTTCCTCGCCTTTGAGTCCAGCATTAATAGCAATAAGAAGCTTTAGGCGAGCTTTTTGAGCATTCAACTCTTTAACGAAAAAGACACCTGATTTTCGCAGACAAACCCCTCCCCCTTCGTAGGCATAGACAGGTTCAGCGATACCATTAAAACAGCGAGAAACTAGTGCGATTGGTAGCCCTTCTTGAATGAGGGACTTCAATTTTTGTGCAGTTTCTTTTGGGACATTACCAGCTCCAAAGGCTTGAATAATCAGGCCGTCTAGTTGGTCAATAGCAAGCAAATCGAGCAGTTCGTCAGTCATACCTGCATAGACAGGTATGATGGGCACTAAACCTTTAACGGAATGGAGGTCAAAACGGACACGGGGTTCAGCAGTTTTGAAATAGAGAATTTCCTGCTTCATAATGAGTCCAAGGGGGCCATGAGTCGGTGTTTGGAAAGTCCCGACATTAGTAGTGTGGGTCTTGGTAACATACTTGGCGGCGTGGATTTCGTCATTCATAACGACCAGTACACCTTTGTCGGTTGCTTTCTCATCACTGGCCACTCGTAAGGCGCTCAGGTAGTTATAAACTCCGTCACTTCCAAGTTCATTGGAACTTCTCATAGCTCCAGTTAACACGATAGGGATTTGAGGAATATCCATAGTATCAAGAAAATAAGCTGTTTCTTCAAGGGTGTCAGTTCCATGTGTAATAACCACTCCATCAAAAGATGCCGCCTCTTGCTTGATTTTATGATAAAGAGCCAACATATGTTTAGGTGTAATGTGGGGACTGGGTAAATTTAAAAAATCTAGGGAATGGACCTGGATACCTTCTAGGGGATTTGAGACATGATTCATAGGATTGTCCGAACTAATTCTGACAGCACCTGATTCGTCTGCTTGCATAGAAATAGTGCCACCGGTGTGTAAAACGAGGATTTTCTTTGTCATGATTCACTCACTTTTTCTGAAATATGGTATAATCATTGTATCATAAAAGAAAGGAATGAGACAGTCATGGAAGTCAAAGCAGTATTTTTTGATATAGATGGAACGCTGGTAAATGATCGTAAGAGTGTTTTGAAATCCACAAAAGAAGCCATTAAGATTGTAAAAGAGCAGGGTGTCCTAGTTGGAGTAGCAACAGGACGAGGACCTTTTTTTGTTAAAGATTTGATGGATGATTTAGATTTAGATTTTGCAGTTACCTATAATGGCCAATATATCTTTAACAAAGACCGTGTTCTCTTTGCCAGTCCTATCGATAAGGGAAGTCTCAGACAAATCATCTCTTATGCAAAGGCAAATCAAAAAGAAATCGCTATGGGAACTAGACAAGCAGTTGTTGGTTCTCGAATCATGTCCTTTGGTCTCAGTCCTTTATCACAATTGGTCAGTCGATTTGTACCTAAGTTTTTGACTCGAACAATCAGTAACTCATTCAACCGTATGGTTAGTAAAGCTGTCCCTCAAAAAGAAGAGGATTTGCTAGACTTAATCAATCAACCGGTCTATCAAGTTCTGATGTTGATGACTCCAGAAGAGTCTAATCAAGCAGCTACAGAATTAGACCATCTCAAATTCACTAGAAGTAATCCTTTTGCAGCGGACATTATCAACCAGGGGAATTCCAAGTTAGAAGGGATTCGCCGTGTCGGAAAAGAGTATGGTTTTGATCTTAATCAAGTCATGGCTTTTGGAGACTCTGATAATGACTTGGAAATGTTGGCTGGTGTTGGGATGTCTGTTGCTATGGGAAATGGTAGCAGTAGTGTTAAGGAAGTAGCAAAACACATCACAACAAGTAACCAAGAGGGAGGTATACACAAGGCTTTGGAGTACTTTGGTGTATTGTCTTCTGAAAAAGTATTTGTGAGTCGAGATTATCACTTTAATAAGGTTAAAGCCTTCCATCATTTGATGGATGAGAGAACTCAGGAAGAGCCTAAAGTTTGGGATGTAAAAGGAGCAACTCATCGAGCCGCATTCAAAGTTGAAGAGTTAGTTGAATTTGTCCGTGCTGCAAGCAATTCTGAAGAGGAATTTCAACAAGCTGTACAAGATTTGCACCAGGCACTTGATGTATCAGCAGATAAAGTTTCTCAAAAAATACCTGCTGAAAGTACTTTGGTTGGACAAGTCGATGCCTTGATTGATACTCTATATTTTACTTATGGTAGTTTTGTATTGATGGGAGTGGATCCAGAGCGTATTTTTGAGATTGTCCATCAAGCCAATATGACCAAGATTTTCCCAGATGGTAAGGCCCAGTTTGATCCAGTGACTCACAAGATTCTTAAACCTGAAGGTTGGGAGGAGAAACATGCCCCAGAACCAGCTATTAAGAAGGAACTTGAACGTCAAATCAGGGCTTATGAACGCCATAAAGAAAGAGAAAATAAACAATAAAAAGGAGCGCCTTGGCTCCTTTTTTAATTCTTTTTAAAAAGTTTTATCTGTGTCTCTAACAACCAGGAGATCGACACTGGCATGGCGTAAGATATATTCTGATGAAGAACCGACAAGTAGACGCTCGAAAGCATTAAGTCCAGTTGCTCCAACTAAAATCAAATCGACTTCTTCTTGTTCAGGAATGGTTTTAGCTAATAGAGTTTTAGGATTTCCCATTTCAATCACAATTCGGACGTCATTGAGCCCTACATCTTTTGCACGTTTTTCATATTCTGCCATCAAGTTTTGAGCTTCAAGTTGTAATTCTTCATATACTTGAGCATCATATGTTGAAATACTTTGAAGAGCACGAGTGTCGATTACATGGGCAATGGTCAATTTAGCTTGATTTCGTAGTGCAATGTGAACACCTTTGACAAAGGCCAAATCAGCTTCTTTAGAACCATCAACAGCGACCATAATGTTTTCATAACGTTGTGTCATAGCAAAAACCTCCTTAGTTTTATCATCTTCATTGTAATCCTTTTCACTAAAAAAGTAAAGTAAAAAACAATAGGAAAAGACGTGGTTTTTGATTTTAAAGAGGGGTTTGGTATAATGAAATCAGAGAAAAACAAGAGGAAAAATCATGACAAAAATTGCGGTACTTTCGGACATCCATGGGAATACAACAGCTCTAAAAGCAGTCTTAGACGATGCTCGACGACTAGAAGTCGATGAGTACTGGCTATTAGGAGATATTCTCATGCCTGGTACAGGTCGAAAAAACATTCTAGAGCTATTATCAACATTACCGATTACTGCTCAGGTCTTGGGAAATTGGGAATATAGTCTATGGCGGGCTTGTCATCGAAAATTAGATGAAACTAAACCAAGTCTGCGTTATCTTTTACGCCAGTGTCAGTATATCATGGAGGAAGTTAGTGTAGAGGAGATTGAGGCTTTACAAGAATACCCTTTGCAAACTCATCGCCAATATGGAAATTTGACTGTTGGGATTAGCCACCATTTGCCGGATAAAAACTGGGGGAGAGAGTTGATTCATCTGGGTAAGCAAGAAGACTTTGATCGTTTAGTAGTCAATCCAGACTGTGATATAGCTGTATACGGTCATATTCACCAACAGTTTTTGCGCTATGCAAGTGGAGGTCAACTTATCTTAAATCCAGGATCAATTGGGCAACCCTTCTTTTTATCAGACAAGCTCCGAAAGGATCTGCGTGCCCAATACATGATTTTAGAGTTCGATGAACAAGGTTTGAAAGACGTGGACTTTAGGCGTGTGGAATACGATGTTGAGAAAGAACTACAGTTGGCAAAGGATTTGAATTTACCCTATTATCAAGTCTATTATGAAAGTTTAGTTAATGGAATTCACCACACTCATAATCAAGATTTTCTGCATGAGATTGCTCAAGATCAGGGACATGATGCAGAGCTTGATGATTGGCTTAGTAGTAACTATTGACATTACAACTATATGGGCTATAATAAATAAAGGATATCAGCTCAATAGGAGGATAGAAAATGCAAATTTCAAGTCGATTTACCATTGCAACCCATATGTTGATTATCATAGCTCTGAGAGGGAAAGAAAGTAAGGTGACTAGTGATTTTCTAGCAGCAAGTGTTGGAGTTAACCCTGTTATTATTCGAAAAACCTTATCCCAACTCAAAAAGGCAGAGTTAATCTCAGTCGCGCGTGGAACTGGTGGAGCGGAGATTATCAAAGACCTAGAGGACATCAGTCTTTTAGATGTTTACCAAGCAGTTGAGTGTTTAGGGAAGAAAGGACAACTCTTTAGTTTCCATGATAATCCTAATCCTGACTGTCCAGTAGGAGCTAACATCCATGGAGTTTTAGATGAAAAGTTAGATAAAATTCAAGAAGCCATGGAAGAAGAATTAAGCCAAACTAGTCTGGCTCGAGTAGTGGCAGATGCAGAAAAAAGAATTAAAGATTAAGAGGAATTTAGTTCCTCTTTTTCTATGCTTTATTATTTATAGCCCTCCTTTTATCCTATATCTCTATAAGAGAATACTCTGGTAATAAAAAACTCTCCTTGATTTTTAAGGAGAGTTTTTTTATAGAAATACTTGAAAAGAAGGCGATTAAAAAGCTTTTTAACTTGAGAAAGAAGAAGGTGAGATTGTTTTTAGTGGCTGCCTTTTGAAGGGATTTCATTTTTTGCGGAAGTAAGAAATAATTGAGAAGGCTTATCAAGGAAAAGATGATCTGAACTATAAAGTATTTGTGTCTGAATGTCTGAGAAGCTATGATTTTTTAAGGTTTCCTCAAGTTCAGAAATAATAAAACCATGATTTTCTCCATTTGGTACAGTATAATCAGCAATCAATAGTTGTCCGCCATGAGTCAAATGTTCCTTAAACATAGTTAGACTGGAATCAAGATTAGGCATGTGATGAAGAACACGACTGACGATAATGAGATCAAATGTTTGTTCTAATGGCTTAATCAATAAGTCTTGTTGAATCAAGTCTATATTTTCAAGTTTTTGGTTTCTAACCTTGATACGAGCTTGCTCCAGCATTTTTTCTGCGATGTCAACCAAGGTCACTGACTTGGCTTGTTTGGCTAGAGGAAGAGCGATAAGTCCAGTTCCTCCTCCAAAATCCAAGATTGATTTGGTAGATAGCTCAGAGACTTGTTGATTTATCTTTGCATTTACAAGGTCTGCTAGAAATTGATTTTTGGGAGAATCGAAAGATTCTGCTCGATGATTAAAATGATGTTCCATATCAATAGTTTAGCATAAAGAGAAGATGTTTTAAAATTTTGGCTACGTCTTGTTGAAAAGGTATAGAATTATCAACTGGTGGATAGCTTTTAAACTTTGATGAGAACAGGAGTTTTTTGGGATTTTGATTGAAAGAGTTAAGAAAATAAAGAGGAGAAAAACTTGAAATCATGTTATAATAAAGGGATAGAATCGTAAGAAAGAGTGGATGAATTTTGATTATTCCGACTTATAATTGGCAATTTGCACCTCAAGTTGAGGATGCAGATTTTACAAAAATCGCCAAGAAAGCTGGGCTAGGGCCTGAAGCTGCTCGTCTATTATTTAGCCGTGGTATTAAGGATGAAGATAGTTTGTCTCGTTTTTTGGCACCAAGTCTAGATGATTTACACGATCCCTATCTTCTCCACGATATGGATAAGGCAGTGAATCGTATTCGTCGTGCTATAGAGCAGGGTGAATTTATTCTCGTTTATGGAGACTACGATGCAGATGGGATGACATCAGCTTCTATCCTTAAAGAAACATTAGAACAACTAGGAGCCGAGTGCTTGGTCTATCTTCCTAATCGTTTTACAGATGGTTATGGTCCTAATGCCAGTGTTTACAAATACTTCATTGAGCAACAAGAGATATCCTTGATTGTAACCGTAGATAATGGAGTTGCAGGTCATGAGGCTATTGACTTGGCTCAATCTATGGGAGTAGATGTTATTGTAACGGATCACCATTCTCTACCGGAGGTCTTACCTGATGCTTATGCAATTGTTCATCCTGAGCATCCTGAAGCAGACTATCCTTTTAAACATTTGGCGGGTTGTGGGGTATCTTTTAAACTAGCTTGTGCCCTCTTGGAGGAAGTGCAGGTTGAGTTGCTTGATTTGGTTGCTATTGGGACGATTGCTGATATGGTCAGTTTAACAGATGAAAATCGCATCATGGTTCAATACGGTTTAGAAGTTTTGCGCAACACTCAACGAATTGGGCTTCAAGAGTTATTTGAAATTGCAGGAATATCTGGGAATGATCTAACAGAGGAGACAGTTGGTTTCCAACTAGCTCCTCGATTAAATGCCTTGGGACGATTGGATGATCCTAATCCTGCTATTGAGTTGTTAACTGGCTTTGATGATGAGGAAGTACATGAGATTGCCCTTATGATTCATGAGAAGAATGAGGAGCGTAAGGAAATTGTACAGACTATTTATGAAGAGGCAAAAGGGATGCTTGATCCAACTAAAAAGGTCCAAATTTTAGCAAAAGAGGGATGGAATCCAGGGGTTCTAGGTATTGTTGCTGGGCGTTTGCTTGAAGAATTTGGACAAACAGTTATCGTCCTTAACATCGAAGATGGACGAGCGAAAGGAAGCGCTCGAAGTATAGAAGCAGTGGATATCTTTGATGCTTTAGACCCGCATCGGGAACTTTTTATCGCCTTTGGTGGGCATGCAGGCGCTGCAGGTATGACTTTAGAAGTTGATAAATTAGAAGCCTTGTCAGAACTTTTGGAAGCTTATATCACAGAAAAAGGATTGGATGTAGCTACCAAAAACAATTTGCGTCTAGATGAAGACTTGGATTTAGAGGCTTTAACGATTGAGACTGTAAAAAACTTTGAACGCTTGGCGCCATTTGGTATGGATCACCAAAAACCTGTCTTTTATATAAGAGATTTTCAGGTTGAGAATGCACGTACTATGGGGGCAGGAAATGCCCATCTAAAATTAAAGATTTCAAAAGGCTCAGCAAACTTTGAAGTTGTAGCTTTTGGCAAAGGATCCTTGGCAACAGAGTTTGCTCAAGTCAAAGATTTGGAGTTAGCAGTAACCCTATCCGTAAATCAGTGGAATGGACAAACAGCCTTGCAGTTGATGATGGTTGACGCGCGTGTTGATGGAGTTCAACTTTTTAACATCCGTAGTAAGAGTGTAGAGCTACCAGAGGGAGTACCTGTCCTAGATTTTACCAGTGATTTGCCAGAAATGTTTTCTGACCCAGCAATCGTTGTAAAAAATATTCCCGAGGGTCTCAGTCTTCTTAAACAAGTATTGCAAGAACAAGATTTCTCTGCTATTTACTTTAAAAATGATATCGATAAGCCCTACTATCTGACTGGTTATGGAACAAGGGAGCAGTTCGCTAAGCTCTATAAGACCATCTACCAGTTCCCAGAATTCGATATTCGCTATAAATTAAAAGACTTATCAGCCTATCTCAAAATTGAACAAATCTTACTAGTTAAGATGATTCAAATTTTTGAAGAACTTGGATTTGTTACTATTTCTGATGGTGTTATGAAAGTGAATAAAGAAGCTCCAAAGAGGGATATAGCAGAAAGTCAAATTTATCAACAACTAAAACAAACTGTTAAAGACCAGGAGATGATGGCGCTAGGTACGGTGCAGGAAATTTATAATTTTTTAATGGGAAAGTAGAAGAAAGGAAGCTGAGATGAACAATCTCAGCTTCTTTAACCTCCCTTATACACCTTAAATTTTTATCTTTTTAAATTTCATGTATTAAAAATATAATTATTTGTAATATGACTAAAATATAACTCTAAAATATCTGACATGTAAATTAGGTATGATTTCCTTATAAACAACAAAAACAAATAGGAATTATTAAAAAGGGAGAAATTCATTATGAAAAAAACAGTTGCTAAACTGACTCTTGGTTTGACGTCCACCGCTATTTTAGCGTCTGTAGGTGCTCAAACTGTTAGCGCATCTTCTTACGTTGTCCAAGACGGAGATTCATTTTTTGCTATTGCCACAGCAAATGGCATGGATCCTTATGAGTTGGCAGCAAATAACGGAAAAAGCATTTTTGATATGATTCACCCAGGGGATGTGCTAGAAGTAAGCGGTCCAGCTCAGGCTACTTATTCATACGGTGCTCCGTCTTCTGAGGCGACTAGTACTTTGAATCCTGCTTCAGATGATGATGTTATCGTGAATACTCCGACAGACTATGGGAACTCATATCCTGTTGGTCAGTGTACATGGGGCGTAAAAGAATTGGCTCCTTGGGCTAGCAACTGGTGGGGAAATGCTAATACTTGGGCGATTTATGCTAGTGCTCAAGGTTATCGTGTAGGAAATGTTCCAGTAGTAGGTGCAATCGCCGTTTGGGACGGTGGTGAATATGGACACGTTGCTTATGTGACAGATGTACAAAGTGAAAATTCTATCCAGGTATTGGAAGCGAACTACAGACGTCAAAAGCAAATTGCTAATTATCGTGGTTACTTTAATCCTAATGGATTTTTAGGTAGAGTCACTTATATCTACCCAAACTAAAAATGACTAAAAAAGATTTAGAATTTCTAAATCTTTTTCTTTTTGGGCAATTCCTTATGCTGAGTATAGACCTAGTGAGAGATTACTGAATGTTTTTAGACTATTTTTTAGACTCCATAATGGACAGAAGCTTTGATCGTTTGAGAATTCAGTCGTTAAATTATATTAGATAGAGTATCTTAAAAATATAAAAAATCAATTCAATTTTTAGTGGTCAAGAATCTCTGGTTGAAATAAAACCTTCATTTTGAAAATCGGTAAAAAAATGGTATAATGAAAGGACATAATTCGGTAGAAAGTAGAAGATACTTTCAGAATAAGAGAGCTTTTAAAACTCTACAAACTAGTTATTGTAATACCTCGGAGGAAAAATGACCAATATTAAATTAACAACTTTAGGTGGTGTCCGTGAAAACGGGAAAAATATGTATATTGCGGAGATTAACAACTCAATCTTTGTTTTGGATGCAGGTTTAAAATATCCTGAAAACGAGCAGCTTGGAGTTGACGTTGTTATTCCAAATATGGAATATTTATTTGAAAATAGTGACCGAATTTCAGGTGTCTTTTTAACGCACGGACATGCGGATGCGATTGGAGCTCTTCCTTATCTTTTGTCAGAAGTGAAAGTTCCTGTTTTTGGTTCAGAGTTGACTATTGAACTTGCTAAGCTTTTTGTTAAAGGAAATGATAGTGCTAAAAAATTCGATGATTTCCATGTTATTGATGAAAATACAGAAATCGACTTTGGGGGTACGGAGGTTTCCTTCTTCCGCACAACTCACTCTATCCCAGAGAGTCTGGGTGTCGTTTTGAAAACATCTGAAGGAAGTATCGTTTATACAGGGGACTTCAAATTTGACCAAACGGCTAGCGAATCATATGCAACTGACTTTGGTCGTTTAGCAGAAATTGGCCGCGAAGGAGTTTTAGCCCTTCTAAGCGACTCAGCAAACGCAGACAGTAATATTCAAGTAGCCAGCGAAAGTGAAGTTGGTGATGAAATTACGCAAACTATTTCTGACTGGGATGGACGTATCATTGTAGCTGCCGTTGCAAGTAACCTTTCTCGCATTCAGCAAGTCTTTGATGCTGCTGCAGAGACAGGACGTCGCGTTGTTTTGACTGGATTTGATATTGAAAATATCGTTCGTACAGCTATTCGCTTGAAAAAATTATCATTGGCTAACGAAAGTCTCTTGATTAAACCTAAAGATATGTCTCGATTTGAGGATCACGAGTTAATCATCCTTGAAACTGGTCGTATGGGTGAACCGATTAATGGACTTCGTAAGATGTCTATTGGGCGCCACCGCTATGTGGAAATCAAGGATGGCGATTTAGTGTATATCGTTACAACGCCATCAATTGCTAAAGAAGCTGTTATGGCTCGTGTAGAAAACATGATTTACCAAGCAGGTGGTGTTGTTCGACTCATTACATCAAGCCTACGTGTATCAGGGCATGGAAATGCTCGTGATTTACAGTTAATGATCAATCTTTTGAGACCACAATTTCTCTTCCCTATTCAAGGAGAGTATCGTGAACTGGATGCTCACGCTAGAGCGGCAATGGCAGTTGGCATGTTGCCAGAGCATATTTTCATTCCCAAAAAAGGAAGTACTATGTCCTATGAACATGGTGACTTTGTTCCGTCAGGTGCTATCACTGCAGGAGATATTCTGATTGATGGAAATGCTATTGGAGATGTCGGAAATGTTGTTCTTCGTGACCGTAAGGTCTTGTCGGAGGATGGGATCTTTATCGTTGCGATTACAGTTAACCGCCGTGAGAAGAAAATCATTGCCAAGGCACGAGTGCACACACGTGGATTTGTTTATCTCAAGAAGAGTCGTGACATCTTGCGTGAGAGCTCAGAGCTGATTAACCAAACAGTTGAAGACTATCTACAAGGTGAAGAATTTGAGTGGTCAGAGCTCAAAGGTAAAGTTCGAGACAGTTTGTCCAAGTTCCTCTTTGATCAAACTAAGCGTCGTCCAGCAATCTTACCAGTAGTTATGGAAGCAAAATAATAATTAAATAAAGATCTAGAAAAAGTCGAATTTCGGCTTTTTCTTATCTTAAACCTAAAAGGAGAAAATAATGGCAGTAATGAAGATTGAGTACTACTCAGAAGTTTTGGATATGGAATGGGGAGTCAATGTTCTGTATCCTGATAGCTCTAGGGTAACAGACCCGAATTGCACAGATATTCCTGTCCTCTATCTCTTACATGGGATGTCTGGAAACCATAATAGTTGGCTCAAACGTACCAATGTTGAGCGTTTGCTACGTGGTACTAATCTTATTGTTGTTATGCCTAATACTAGTAATGGATGGTATACCGATACCCAATATGGATTTAACTACTATACTGCCTTATCAGAAGAATTACCTAAAGTCATGAAGCGCTTTTTCCCTAACATGACTAGTAAACGTGAAAAGACTTTTATTGCTGGACTATCTATGGGCGGTTATGGTTCCTTCAAATTAGCTCTGTCAACTAACCGTTTCTCCTGTGCAGCTAGTTTTTCTGGTGCCCTTAGTTTTCAGGAGTTTTCTCCAGAAAATCAAGATTTAGGGAATCGGACATATTGGCAAGGTATTTTTGGTGAGATTAAAAATTGGGAAAGTAGTCCATATTCACTGGAAAGCCTAGCTGAAAAGTCAGATAAGAAGACAAAACTCTGGATTTGGTGTGGTGAACAAGATTATCTTTATTCTGCTAATAATCTAGCAGTTAAAAATCTCAAAAATCTAGGTTTTAATATAACCTATAGTCATAGTCCAGGTGCCCATGAATGGTATTACTGGGAAAAACAATTGGAACGATTTTTAGCAACTCTCCCTATCAACTTTGTTTTGGAAGAGCGTCTTATATAAGCCTTAAAGTTCTGTTTAGGCGTGAGAACATAAAGATTCTATGATTCTATAATTCTTTATTTTTTAACAAAAAAGTAGTAGAATAGGTATGTTATAAATTTATTAGGAAAAGGACCAGCCAATGTATCATTATCAAATAGGTATTTCACCTGAAATACATGATGAGTTTGTCAAAAAAAGTGAATTGGCAAATCTTTTACAAAGTAGTGCTTGGGCTAATGTAAAAAATCAATGGGATAACGAAATAGTTGGCTTTTTCAAAGATGAACAGTTAGTCGCTTCAGCCAGCTTGTTATATAGGTCTTTACCTTTTGGTTTTACCATGTGTTATGTTGCGAGAGGTCCAATATTGGATTATAAAGATAAAGAGTTATTACAATTCGTTTTTATCTCTCTCAAAACGATCGCCAAAAGGAAAAAGTCACTATTCGTTAAATGTGATCCTAGTCTTGTTTTAAGTAAAACTGTAATACATAAGGACTGTACAACTTGTTCTAATCCGGAGACAAAAGAAATCATCCAGAGTTTACAAGCTATTGGGGTAATTTGGTCTGGATTATCAACAGACATGTCTCAAACTATTCAGCCAAGGATTCAGGCTAAGATTTATAAAGAAGGGTTTGAAGAAAACTTACCGAAGTCAACCAAACAAGCAATTCGTACAGCTTTAAATAAGGGAATCGAGATTAAGTATGGAAGAGAAGAGCTATTAGATGATTTTACGACTTTGATGAGAAAAACAGAAGTCAGAAAAGATATTCATCTGCGAAATGAAGAGTATTATCATCAATTATTAGCTGCTTATGAAAACTCTAGTTTTATTACAATGGCTTATTTAGATTTAGAAAAACGTTTAGAAGAATTAGAGTCTAAATTAGCAAAAAACAAGCTAGCTGCAGAAGCTTTCTCTCAAGAAACAAAACCAGGTAAAATTAAGAATAATGAAGAAGAGCGGGAACGCTTAGTTCAAGAAATTGCATTTTTGAATACTCACATTGAGTCTGGAGTGAAGGTGGCTCCACTTTCGGGAACCTTAACAATAGAATTTGGTACTACTTCTGTCAATTTGTATGCGGGAATGGATGACACTTTTAAACAATATAATGCGCCTATTCTGACTTGGTATTCTACAGCTAAACAATCTTTTGACCGTGGAGCTTTATGGCAGAATCTTGGAGGAGTTGAGGGAGATTTTAAAGGTGACCTATATCTTTTCAAATCTAAATATTCTCCAACAATCGAAGAGTATATTGGGGAATTAACAATACCGATTCATCCTCTATATCCTTTAGGTGGACAAATTTATAAACTTAGAAAAAAGTTAAGAAAATCAATATATAGAAAGAAATCCTAATGGTTTTAACTTCAATTACGAGTACGGAATTTCAAAGTTTTGCGGATACAATTTCAAATCGTTCATTTATTCAAAGTGAGCAAATGGGTGTTTTGTTAGGAACTCGAGGTGCAGATGTTACCTATTTGGCATTGAAAGAAGATGCAGAAATTTTAGTTGCAGCTTTAGTATATACGTTACCGATGACCGGTGGACTACATATGGAGATAAATTGTGACCCTATCTATTCGGATTCACGCTACTTAGAGGCTTTTTATAATTGTCTTAAAGAATATGCAAAGAGTCGTGGGGTGCTTCAATTAATCGTAAAACCTTATGATACTTATCAAACATTTGATAGCAGTGGACAACCTAGTAGCGAAGAACGAAAAGAGATAATTTCTACTCTTGCTAATCTTGGGTTTCAACATGATGGATTAATGACTGGTTATCCAGGGGGTGAGCCAGATTGGCTTTATCTTAAAAATTTAGCTGGAATAACAGAAAAAACACTTCTTAATTCATTTAGTAAAAAAGGTAAGTCTTTGGTAAAGAAAGCCAATACATTTGGTATTAAGTTGAAGAAACTTCAACGAGAAGAGTTAGCTATTTTTAAAAAAATCACTACTAAAACATCTGAACGAAGAAATTATAGTGATAAGAGTCTGGAATATTATCAACATTTTTATGATTCTTTTAAAGACAAGGCTGAGTTTATTATCGCCACTCTTAATTTTAACGAATACTTAAATAGATTAGAAATAGAGCAGGATAGACTACAAGCCAAGATAGAGAAAATTAAAACCAAGCTACTTGCAAATCCTAATTCTGATAAAATACAAAACACATTAAGAGAGTATAATAGTCAGTTTGATTCTTTTGAACTTCGTAAAACTGAGGCAAAAGAGCTAGCTGAAAAGTATGGAGACGAAGATGTTGTGTTAGCAGCCAGTCTCTTTGTTTATATGCCACAAGAGGTCACCTATCTGTTTAGTGGCTCCTATTCAGAATTTAGTAAATTTTATGCTCCAGCAATTCTCCAAGAATATGTTATGTTAGAATGTATAAAACGAGGGATTCCTAGCTACAATTTATTAGGTATCCAAGGCCTCTTTGATGGTAGCGATGGAGTTCTACGCTTTAAGCAGAATTTCAATGGCTATATTGTTCGTAAGCCAGGAACTTTCCGATATTATCCAAACCCGTTCAAGTTTAAGTGTTTACAAGTTTTGAAAAAATTAATGGGGAGATAAGTAAAAGAAGTACTTTTAGATTTCTTTTAGTTTTCTCCAGTAAAATAGAGAACCTATCTTTAGAATGGCAATCCATTACTCAAAGATGGGTTCTTATTTTTAGAAAGGTGGGCAATCATGGGCTGGATTATTCGTGTTTTATGTCGATTTTTACTAGGAATTTTGCGTATGTTTTGGCGCCTTGTATGGACGCTTATCTTCTTAATTCTCATCACTTTTGGGATTCTCTGGTATGTGACAGGCGATTTATCAGGTGTCTTCAATCAAGTAAGCAATCTTGTTCAAGTCGGCCAAACAGGTTGGCACCAATGGCAAGAGACTGGTAAGTTGCAAGATTTGTCTCAGATAGATCATCATCAAGCTTCAGGAGCAAAATGGCCAAAAGCGCAAGCAACGATTTATATTGATCCCCAAATGGATGCAACCTTCCAAAAAGTCTACGCTGAGGCTATTGCTAACTGGAATCAGACTGGCGCTTTTAATTTTGTGCTTGTAACAGAACCGGATCAGACCAATATTTTTGCGACTGAAATGAACGATGGTTCGACAGCTGTTGCTGGCGAGGCAGAGAGTCAAACAAATCTCCTAACCAAACAATTCACTTCGGGAACCGTTCGTTTGAATCATTACTATCTATCTAATCCAAATTATGGCTATACGTATGACCGCATTTTGCATACGGCAGAACATGAGCTAGGTCATGCGATTGGTTTGGAACATACTAATGAAGTTTCGGTTATGCAACCAGCAGGCTCCTATTATGGTATCCAAGCTCAAGATGTAAAAACAGTTCAAGAGCTATATGAGTCTGGAGAATAACTGATTTTCAAAGGAAACTGGAGCTCTCTGATTTAAGCAATACAGGGGGCTTTTTGCTATAATGGAACTATGAATAACTTGATTAAATCAAAACTGGAGCTCTTGCCGACTAGCCCTGGTTGTTACATTCACAAAGATAAAAACGGCACTATCATTTATGTAGGAAAGGCTAAAAATCTGCGCAATCGGGTGCGGTCCTACTTCCGTGGGAGCCATGATACCAAGACTGAAGCCTTGGTGTCTGAAATTGTGGATTTTGAGTTTATTGTTACGGAGTCTAATATAGAGGCCCTTCTTTTAGAGATTAATCTCATCAAGGAAAACAAGCCTAAGTACAATATTATGCTCAAGGACGACAAGTCCTATCCCTTTATCAAAATCACCAATGAGCGCTATCCTCGCTTGATTATCACCCGTCAGGTCAAGAAAGACGGAGGACTCTATTTTGGTCCCTATCCGGATGTGGGCGCAGCCAATGAAATCAAGAGACTTTTAGACCGGATTTTTCCTTTCCGAAAGTGTACTAATCCACCTTCGAAAGTCTGTTTTTACTACCACATAGGCCAGTGCATGGCTCATACAGTTTGTCGCAAGGATGAAGCCTATTTTAAAGCTATGTCCCAAGAAGTCTCTGATTTTCTCAAGGGACAAGACGATAAAATCATTGATGAACTCAAGAGTAAGATGGCTTTGGCAGCCCAAAGTATGGAGTTTGAACGTGCAGCGGAATACCGTGATTTGATTCAGGCCATTGGCACCCTTCGGACTAAGCAACGAGTCATGGCAAAAGATCTTCAAAATCGTGATGTATTTGGCTATTACGTGGATAAGGGCTGGATGTGTGTTCAGGTCTTCTTTGTCCGTCAGGGAAAATTGATTGAACGGGATGTCAATCTCTTTCCTTACTACAACGATCCTGATGAGGATTTTCTGACCTATGTGGGGCAGTTTTATCAAGAAAAATCTCACTTGGTTCCAAATGAGATTTTGATTCCTCAAGATATTGACGAAGAAGCTATCAAGGCTTTGGTGAATACAAAGGTTCTCAAGCCCCAACGCGGTGAGAAAAAACAGCTAGTTAATCTAGCCGTCAAAAATGCGCGTGTTAGTTTAGAACAGAAATTTAATCTGCTAGAAAAATCAGTTGAGAAGACTCAAGGGGCTATTGAAAATCTTGGGCGACTTTTACAAATTCCGACCCCAGTCCGTATCGAGTCTTTTGATAACTCTAATATTATGGGGACTAGTCCAGTCTCTGCTATGGTTGTTTTTGTCAATGGAAAACCGAGCAAGAAGGATTACCGTAAGTATAAAATCAAGACTGTGGTCGGACCAGATGACTATGCAAGTATGCGAGAGGTTATTCGTAGACGTTATGGACGGGTCCAGCGTGACGGTTTGACACCGCCAGATTTGATTGTCATTGATGGGGGACAAGGTCAGGTCAATATCGCTAAACAGGTCATTCAAGAAGAGTTAGGGTTAGATATTCCGATCGCAGGTCTGCAAAAGAACGACAAGCACCAAACTCATGAATTGCTCTTTGGAGACCCACTTGAGGTGGTAGAGTTGTCTCGCAATTCTCAAGAATTTTTCCTCCTGCAACGCATTCAGGATGAAGTTCACCGTTTTGCAATCACCTTCCACCGTCAACTCCGTTCTAAAAATTCCTTCTCCTCTCAATTGGATGGAATTGAAGGTTTGGGTCCCAAACGCAAGCAGAATTTGATGAAATATTTCAAATCTCTAACAAAAATTAAGGAAGCCAGTGTGGATGAAATAGTGGAAGTTGGCATACCAAGAGCTGTTGCAGATGCTATTCATAGACAGTTAAATCCTAAGGACCATGTAAATTATGCTCAAGTTGCTGAGAAACTTGCCAACTACGAAGAATAACAAGCAAAAAAGGTTTGTAGTCTAGCGGGTGCAAGCTTGTCAGAATTATGGTAAAATAGATAAGATATGACTAAAGAATTTCATCATGTAACGGTTATGCTTTATGAAACAATTGATATGCTAGATATAAAACCTGACGGTATTTATGTTGATGCGACTTTGGGTGGAGCGGGTCACAGCGAGTATTTATTAAGTAAACTAAGTGAGAAAGGGCATCTGTATGCCTTGATCAGGACCAAAACGCTATTGACAATGCGCAAAAACGTCTAGCTCCTTATATCGAAAAAGGGATGGTCACTTTTATTAAGGACAATTTTCGTAACTTAAGGGTTAGATTGCATGAAGCTGGGGTCCAAGAAATAGATGGAATCTGTTATGATTTAGGAGTATCGAGTCCGCAACTAGATCAGCGTGAACGTGGCTTTTCATATAAGAAGGATGCGCCGCTGGATATGCGGATGAATCAGGAAGCTAGTTTGACTGCTTATGAAGTTGTCAATCATTACGACTATCATGAATTGGTTCGAATCTTTTTCAAATATGGAGAAGATAAGTTTTCTAAACAAATTGCACGCAAAATTGAGCAAGCTCGTCAAGTGAAGCCGATTGAGACGACAGCCGAATTGGCAGAGATTATCAAGTCGGCCAAGCCTGCGAAAGAGCTTAAGAAAAAAGGGCACCCAGCTAAGCAGATTTTCCAGGCTATTCGTATCGAAGTTAATGATGAGCTAGGAGCAGCAGATGAATCTATCCAGCAAGCGATAGATATGCTGGCTCTAGATGGCAGAATATCAGTGATTACCTTCCATTCGCTAGAAGACCGCTTGACCAAGCAACTATTTAAGGAAGCTTCGACAGTAGAAGTTCCGAAAGGCTTGCCTTTTATTCCAGATGAACTCAAGCCCAAAATGGAATTGGTTTCTCGCAAGCCGATTTTACCAAGCAAGGCAGAATTAGAAGCTAATAATCGTTCCCATTCAGCTAAGCTAAGAGTCGCTAGAAAAATTCACAAGTGAGAGGATAAAATGGTAGAAAAAAGAGAAACGACTAGCCAACTACTTCAGGCACGTATCAAGAGATTCTCGCGGGTTGAAAAGGCTTTTTACCTTTCAATTGCCATTACAGCCATAGTCTTAGCTATTAGTGTTGTTTATATGCAAACAAAGCTATTGCAAATCCAAGGTGAGTTGACGAGTGTGAATGCTCAGATTGAAGTGAAGAAGACCGAGTTGGACGATGCTAAGCAAGAAGTTAATGAATTAATCCGGTCAGAACGCTTGACAGGTATTGCAGATTCGCAAGAGTTACAATTATATAATGAAAATATCCGATCGGCGGAGTAGTAGATGAAAACTATGAAAGAAAAAATAATACGCTTTGCCATTAAGAATCGTAAATCTCCAATGGAAAACCGCAGACGAGTGGGAAAGAGTCTGAGCCTTTTGGCCGTCTTTCTCTTTGCTGTTTTTTTGGTTAATTTTGCGGTAATTATTGGTACAGGCTCAAAGTTTGGTGTTAACTTAGTTAAGGAAGCAGCTAGAGTTCATCAGACTACACGAACAGTTCCTGCAAAGAGGGGGACCATATACGATCGTAATGGAATACCTATAGCAGAAGATGCCACATCTTATAATGTTTATGCGGTAATTGACAAAGAATATAAATCTGCAAACGGTGAGATTCTTTATGTTGAAGAATCTCAGTATAACAAGGTTGCGGAAGTCTTTCATAAGTATTTGGATATGGAAGAATCTTATGTAAAGGAGCAACTTTCTCAGCCTAATCTAAAGCAGGTTTCTTTGGTGCTAAAGGAAATGGCATTACTTATGCAAATATGATGTCTATTAAAAATGATCTGGAAGCTGCAAAGATAGAAGGTATTGACTTCACCACAAGTCCCAATCGAAGTTATCCAAATGGCCAGTTTGCTTCATCTTTTATAGGATTGGCTCAATTGCATGAGAATGAAGATGGCACAAAAGGACTCATCGGAACATCTGGAATGGAAAGTTCTTTAAATAGCATATTAGCTGGTACCGATGGTATTATTACATATGAGAAAGATCGTCTAGGAAATATAGTTCCAGGAACTGAAAAAATTACTCAGCAAACGATCAATGGAAAAGACGTTTATACAACCTTGTCTAGTCCACTACAATCCTTTTTAGAGAGTCAGATGAATATCTTTCAAGCTAAACTTAAAGGTAAATATGTCAACGCTACTTTGGTGAGTGCCAAAACGGGAGAAATTCTTGCAACGACACAAAGGCCAACTTTTGATGCAGATACAAAAGAAGGGTTGGATGAGAACTTTGTTTGGCGTGATTTTCTGTATCAAAGTAACTATGAACCAGGATCAACCATGAAGGTAATGACTCTGGCGGCCGCTATTGACAATAAAACATTCCCTGGAGGAGAGTCTTTTAATGCTTCCGAATTAAAAATTGCTGATGCTACCATCAAGGACTGGGATGTAAATGAAGGGTTAACGAGTGGTGGAATAATGACATACTCGCAAGGTTTTGCCCACTCTAGTAATATCGGAATGACCTTGTTAGAGCAAAAGATGGGAGATGCAACTTGGTTGGATTATCTCAATCGTTTCAAATTCGGAATTCCAACAAGATTTGGGATGAGTAATGAGTATGGTGGACAATTGCCTGATGATAATATTGTCAATATTGCCATGAGTTCCTTCGGTCAGGGTATTTCTGTAACTCAAGCGCAAATGCTCAGAGCTTTTACAGCTATTGCTAATGATGGAGTTATGCTAGAGCCTAAATTTATCAGTGCTTTATATGATCCAAATGATGAGACGGTTCGTAAGTCGAAAAAAGAAATAGTGGGAAATCCTGTTTCTAAGGAAGCAGCTAGCGTGACACGAGAGCATATGGTTACTGTGGGAACGGATCCCTATTATGGAACTATGTACAATCATAGTACTGGAAAAGGAGTGATTACTCTTCCAAACCAAAATGTAGCAATGAAATCCGGGACTGCGGAGATTGCTGATGAGCAAAATGGAGGATACTTAGTTGGGGAAACCAATCATATCTTTTCTGTAGTAACCATGCATCCTTCTGAAAATCCTGATTTTATTCTCTATGTGACAGTTCAACAACCAGAGCATTATTCTCAGGCACAACTTGGTGAATTTGCCAATCCTATACTTGAGAGAGCTTCGGCCATGAAAGAATTGCTCAATCTTCAATCAACTGCTAAGAATTTAGATCAAGTAACAACTACAACTAGCTACGCAATGCCTTCGACTAAAGACTATAGTCCTGGGGGATTGGCAGAAGAACTACGTCGTAACCTTGTACAACCGATTGTTGTCGGTTCAGGTACTAAAATTAAGGAAAGTTCAGTAGCAGAGGGGACCAATTTAGATGCTAATGAACAAATCTTACTTCTTTCTGATAAGGTAGAAGAAATGCCGGATTTGTATGGTTGGACGAAGCAAAATGTTGAAACGTTAGCTAAGTGGCTAAATATTGAAGTTGAATTTGAAGGTAGTGGAGAAACTGTTAAAAAACAAAGTGTTCGAACCAATACAACTTTGAAAGATCTACAGAAAATAAAAATAACTTTAGGAGATTAGTATGATCATTTCTATCCTTGCTGGAGTGTGCGCCTTTATTCTAACGGTCATTGGAATTCCAGCCTTTATCCGTTTTTATCGTAAAGCACAAATCACTGGTCAGCAAATGCACGAAGATGTTAAACAGCATCAAGCAAAAGCTGGAACACCAACAATGGGTGGAATTGTTTCCTTATAGTAGGTGTTTTAGTCAGCTTTATCTTTGCGCTTTTGACAAATCAATTGACCAACAATCTAGGGATGATTCTCTTCATCTTGCTACTATATGGTTTGGTAGGTTTTTTAGATGACTTTCTCAAGGTTTTTCGTAAAATCAATGAAGGGCTCAATCCTAAACAAAAGCTCTTGCTTCAGTTAGTAGGAGGGGTTATCTTCTATTTCTTTTATGAAAGAGGAGGGGATGTCTTAAATGTATTTGGTTATCCATTGCACTTAGGCTTTCTTTACATTTTCTTTGCTCTCTTCTGGTTAGTTGGTTTTTCAAATGCTGTTAACTTGACTGACGGAATTGATGGCTTGGCAAGTATCTCAGTAGTGATTAGCCTATCTGCCTATGGAGTCATTGCTTATGTACAAAACCAATTGGATATTCTCCTAGTGATTCTTGCCATGATTGGTGGTCTTCTTGGTTTCTTTGTCTTTAACCATAAGCCTGCTAAAGTTTTTATGGGAGATGTCGGAAGTCTTGCTCTTGGAGGGATGTTGGCCGCTATTTCTATGGCACTGCACCAAGAATGGACGCTACTCCTGATTGGTATAGTGTATGTTTTTGAAACAACATCTGTCATGATGCAAGTTACCTACTTTAAGTTGACTGGCGGAAAACGTATCTTCCGGATGACACCAGTCCATCACCATTTTGAGTTGGGTGGATTTTCTGGTAAATGTCAAGCATGGAGTGAGTGGAAGGTCGATTTCTTCTTCTGGGGAGTGGGCTTGCTTGCTAGTCTCGTCACCTTGGCTTTCATGTATTTATTCTAAAATAGAATATTGGACTATAAAAGAGAAGGATTTATACCCTTCTCTTTTTAGTTCCTATTTTCTTCAATTGAGGAATCCTTTTCTCAAAAAAGTAAAATTATGATAAAATGGAAAAAAAGAAAGATGAAATGATGAGTTATTTTAAAAAGTATAGATTTGATAAAAGCAAGTTTAAGTTAGGGATGCGCACCTTTAAAACAGGAATCGCTGTTTTTTTGGTCCTCATGATTTTTGGTTTTTTTGGTTGGAAAGGTCTTCAAATTGGAGCTTTGACAGCTGTTTTTAGTTTAAGAGAAGACTTTGATAAGAGTGTCCACTTTGGGACATCTCGTATCTTAGGGAATAGTATCGGTGGTTTTTATGCGCTGATTTTCTTTCTCTTGAACAACTTTTTTCATGGAGCCTTTTGGGTAACTCTTCTTGTGGTTCCGATATGTACCATGTTAACCATCATGACAAATGTTGCCATGAACAATAAGTCGGGAGTCATTGGGGGAGTTGCAGCTATGCTGATTATTACCCTATCAATTCCGAGCGGAGAGACTGTTTTGTACGTGTTTGCTCGAGTTTTTGAGACTTTTATGGGAGTTTTTGTAGCAATTCTAGTAAATTATGATATTGATCGCTTGCGGAGTCTCATACAGAAAAAATAAAATAATGTCATAAGATATGACATTAACAATTGACGATTGATTTTTTTTAGACTATAATAGACAGAAAGAAGAGGAAGTGCACATGAAGGAAAAAGAATTTCGTCGCAATATGGCAGTTTTCCCCATTGGTAGTGTTATGAAGCTGACTGATCTTTCGGCGCGTCAAATTCGTTATTATGAAGATCAGGAGTTGATAAAACCTGATCGAAACGAAGGTAATCGCCGGATGTATTCTCTAAATGATATGGATCGATTGCTTGAGATTAAGGATTATATCTCTGAAGGTCTGAACATTGCTGCTATCAAGAAAAAATATGCCGAACGTGAGGCGAAAGCCAAGAAACCAGTTAGTCAAACTGAGGTTCGTCGGGCCCTTCGGAATGAGGTTCTTCAACAAAGTCGCTTTGCTTCTCAACAATCGCCTTTTGGTCGCGGTTAGGCAACCGCTAGTCGTCATATATAAGGAGAAAAACCATGCCAATCACAGCTGCAGATATTCGTCGTGAAGTTAAGGAAAAAAATGTAACCTTTATCCGTCTCATGTTTTCAGATATTTTGGGAACAATGAAAAACGTCGAAATTCCTGCTACAGATGAACAACTAGACAAGGTCTTGTCAAACAAGGCTATGTTTGATGGATCTTCTATTGAAGGGTTTGTTCGTATCAATGAATCAGATATGTACTTGTACCCTGACCTGGACACATGGACTGTCTTCCCTTGGGGAGATGAGAACGGTAGTGTCGCAGGATTGATCTGTGATGTCTATACAACAGAAGGAGAGCCATTTGCTGGAGATCCTCGAAGCAACCTTAAACGAACTCTTCATCATATGGAGAAAGTTGGATTCAAATCTTTCAACCTTGGTCCGGAACCAGAATTCTTCCTATTCAAGCTTGATGAAAATGGAGACCCAACTCTTGAAGTAAATGACAAGGGTGGTTACTTTGATTTGGCGCCTACAGACCTTGCGGATAATACCCGTCGTGAGATTGTAAATGTCTTGACTAAAATGGGATTTGAAGTAGAGGCTAGTCACCACGAAGTTGCCGTAGGTCAACATGAGATTGACTTTAAGTATGATGAAGTTCTTCGTGCTTGTGATAAGATTCAAATCTTTAAACTTGTTGTAAACAATTGCGCGTAAACATGGTTTGTATGCAACCTTTATGGCTAAACCTAAATTTGGTATCGCTGGTTCAGGAATGCACTGCAATATGTCCTTGTTTGATGATGAAGGGAACAACGCTTTCTTTGATCCAAATGATCCAAAAGGAATGCAATTGTCAGAAACAGCCTATCATTTCCTTGGTGGTTTGATCAAGCACGCCTACAACTACACAGCTATCATGAACCCGACAGTTAACTCATACAAACGTTTGGTTCCAGGATATGAAGCACCTGTTTACATCGCTTGGGCTGGTCGTAACCGTTCACCACTTGTCCGCGTTCCTGCTACTCGTGGAATGGGAACACGTTTGGAATTGCGCTCAGTAGACCCAATGGCAAATCCATATATCGCAATGGCTGTTCTTTTGGAAGTTGGTTTGCACGGTATTGAAAACAAAATCGAAGCACCAGCGCCAATCGAAGAAAACATCTATATCATGACTGCAGAAGAGCGTAAAGAGGCTGGTATCACAGACCTTCCATCAACTCTTCACAACGCTTTGAAGGCTATGACAGAAGACGAAGTGGTTAAAGCAGCTCTAGGTGAACACATCTACACTAGCTTCCTTGAAGCCAACGAATTGAGTGGGCAAGCTATGCAACCTTCGTTTCACAATGGGAAATTGATAACTACCTAGATCTATACTAATGATAAATCAGAAAGATTGTCCGTGAGGACGATCTTTTTTTTCTTGCAATTTATATCGAGGTGTGATATATTGTGTATAACGAGGTTCGATATATCGAACTAAATAGGAGGTCTGATTAAATGGAATTAACAGATAAGATTAGGCGGGTTTACCTTCCCATGACTGAAACGGGTTTTTATATCTTGTTTTGTCTACAGAAGGAGAACCATGGATATGGTATCACACAAAAGGTCAAGGAGATGACAGATTCGCAAGTATCAATTAGTCCTGGAACTATGTATGGAACCCTATCAAAGATGGAAAAGGATGGTTTGGTTTCTTTTGTCCGAGAAGAGGAGAAAAGGAAAATCTATCAGATAACAGACTTGGGTCGAAAAGTTTTAGAGATTGAGTTGAAACGTATTGGACGGCTCTACAGAAACAGTCGGGAGGAGCTCTGATGGAAAAGAAAGTTGTTTATAGAATTGCTACCATTGCGGATTATGATAGAGAAGCTCTCTATCTCGGAGAAATGCATGCTCAGGGCTGGAAACTTAAGGAAGTAAGTTATTCTAACTTAGTAGTTGCGGTTAAGTATACTTTTGAAAGTGCCAACCGGAGCAGGTGGTTTATCAGTTGGACTTTTATCCTATGAAAAAGTCAGAGAGAGCTTCCTATTTACAACTATTTAAAGATTGTGGGTGGGAGCATATTACAGACTTTAATGGTTTTTCCTACTTTAGAAAGCTTTATTCTGGAGTTGAGTCGGATGCCGAGTTTGAAATTTATAATGACGCGGCAGGGAAGTTAGCAATGGTCAAGAAGATTTTAACAATGCGGATGCTTCCTATTTTGCTTCTCTTTTCAGTGCTACTGCCGGTTTTTTCAAAGTTACTCAGTGGAGGATGTTCTTTCAGTTGGGGAATGTTTTTGATTGTTAGCATAGACTGTACTTTATTGATCGTTTTTGCGATTCAGATTTCTTATATTTTTTGGAGATTGTTTCAAAAGTGGAAAGAATTATCTGATAAATAAAATCAAGCATGTTTTCTAGTTTGGAGGTTAGACAATGAATAGCAAAGTACAATTTCGAATGTTTACCATTTTTGATTTGGATAAGGTAGAAGATTATTTGCATGAGATGCATTTGAAAGGTTGGAAATTTAAATCGAATCGTTTTGGCTTTTTCTATTTTGAAGAATGTCAACCTGATGATGTAATTTACTGTGTGTGGAATACTAGCTATCTTAGAAAAAATGAGCTAGAGTTACAAAGTGTTATGGATAGAGTCTGGGAATTTGTGGAGGGGTGTTCTTATTCTGTTTTCCGAAAGGCAAAATGTGATTTTGTTCCAAACGATCAAATTTTTATGAACAATCGTCTTAGATGGGCTGATGTGAAATCTAGACTTCGTACATCTACGGTTTCTATCTCTGGCGGTCTAGTTGTTTGTATGAGCCTGTTTCGCGAAAGTCTCTCTCATTCTTTCTTCCTTATTTTTGCCCTATATGCTCTCATGATTACTTATCTAATCTATAGTTTTTACAGACTTAGAAGGAAATATCTGGTTGATTAACAATAGTTTCTAGGTCTTCAGACCGATTTTTAGCACTCTTGACAAAAGAGTGCTAATTTTTTGAGTTTTTGTCTTGACATTCTCTTTTAAGGGTGTATAATAGAATTATAAGTTAGCACTCGGATACACAGAGTGCTAAAAAATCTGACAGAGAGGAGTGACAAGATGGTTACAGAACGTCAGCAGAATATTTTAAATCTGATTGTTGACATCTTTACCAAAACGCACGAACCTGTTGGATCTAAAGGCCTTGCAAGAGTCTATCAACTCTAGTAGTGCTACCATTCGAAATGATATGGCAGCTCTAGAAAAGCAAGGTTTGCTTGAAAAAGCCCATACCTCTAGTGGTCGGATGCCGAGCGTAGCTGGTTTTCAGTACTACGTCAAACACTCGCTAGCCTTTGATCGCTTAGCAGAAAATCAAGTATATGAGATAGTCAAGGCCTTTGATCAAGAGTTCTTCAAACTTGAGGATATCCTTCAAGAGGCAACTAAAATCTTGTCAGACTTGAGTGGTTGTACGGTTGTAGCACTGGATGTCGAACCAAGTAGGCAGAAGCTGACAGCTTTTGATATTGTTGTCCTCGGACAACATACAGCTCTGGCAGTTTTTACGCTTGATGAGTCTAGAACAGTTACCAGTCAGTTTTTGATTCCGAGAAATTTCTTGCAGGAGGATTTAAATCGCCTCAAGACCATGATTCAAGAACGTTTCCTGAATCAAACTGTTTTGGATATTCACTACAAGATTCGGACAGAGATTCCGCAGATTATCCAACGTTACTTTACAACAACGGATAATGTTATGGATCTTATTGAGCATATCTTCAAAGAGATGTTCAATGAAAATATCGTGGTTTCTGGCAAAGTCAATCTTCTGAATTTCGCTAATTTAGCTGCCTATCAATTTTTTGATCAGCCACAAAAGGTAGCTTTGGAGATTCGAGAGAATCTGATTGGCGACCAGATGCAAAGTGTCCGAGTTGCGGATAGCAAAGAATCTTGTCTCGCTGACTTAGCAGTGATTAGCAGTAAGTTCCTGATTCCCTATCGTGGATTTGGAATTCTTGCGATTATAGGTCCGGTTAATCTGGATTATCAACAATTGGTCAATCAACTCAATGTTGTCAATCGAGTTCTAACCATGAAGTTGACGGATTTTTACCGCTATCTCAGTAGCAATCACTATGAAGTGAATTAAGATTGAAATCATTAAAGGAGGCGAAAATGGCCCAAGATATAAAAAATGAAGAAGTAAAAGAAGAGGAAGTTGTTGAATCAGTAGAAGAAACAACTCCTGAGAAGTCTGAATTGGACTTGGCGAATGAACGTGCCGAAGAGTTTGAAAACAAATACCTTCGTGCTCATGCAGAAATGCAAAACATTCAGCGCCGTGCCAACGAAGAACGCCAACTCTTGCAACGCTATCGCAGCCAAGATTTAGCAAAGCAATCTTGCCATCGCTGGATAACCTAGAACGTGCCCTTGCTGTTGAAGGTTTGACAGATGATGTGAAGAAGGGCTTGGAAATGGTCCAAGAAAGTTTGGTACATGCTTTGAAAGAAGAAGGGATCGAAGAAATCGCAGCAGATGGAGAATTTGACCATAACTATCATATGGCTATTCAAACAGTCCCAGCTGATGACGAACATCCAGCAGACACCATCGCACAAGTCTTCCAAAAAGGCTACAAACTCCATGACCGCATCTTACGCCCAGCCATGGTAGTTGTCTACAATTAGGCTAGAAAACATGAAAAATCTTGTCCGAAACGACACTAAACTATGAAAGAAAGATAAGAAACGGTTCGGCTTTACCAATAGTGAGCGTAGCGAACCAAAGGCGATACTCTTCGCCGTGGGGGTATTTTCGAAAACTTTGAGACTTGAGGCTCAAAGTTTAGTCAAAGAGATTGACGAAGTCAAGCTCTGACGGCGTCGCCACTTAAGAAGAGTATCAAAAAGAAAAGAATATAAAATTTAAGGAGAAAAACACATGTCTAAAATTATCGGTATTGACTTAGGTACAACAAACTCAGCAGTTGCAGTTCTTGAAGGAACTGAAAGCAAAATCATCGCAAACCCAGAAGGTAACCGCACAACTCCATCTGTAGTGTCATTCAAAAATGGTGAAATCATCGTTGGTGACGCTGCAAAACGTCAAGCAGTCACAAACCCAGATACAGTGATCTCTATCAAATCTAAGATGGGTACTTCTGAAAAAGTTTCTGCTAACGGTAAAGAATACACTCCACAAGAAATCTCAGCTATGATCCTTCAATACTTGAAAGGTTACGCTGAAGAATACCTTGGTGAAAAAGTAACTAAGGCTGTTATTACAGTTCCTGCATACTTCAACGATGCTCAACGTCAAGCAACTAAAGACGCTGGTAAAATCGCTGGTCTTGAAGTAGAACGTATCGTCAACGAACCAACCGCAGCAGCCCTTGCATACGGTTTGGACAAGACTGACAAAGAAGAAAAAATCTTGGTATTCGACCTTGGTGGTGGTACATTCGACGTATCTATCCTTGAATTGGGTGATGGTGTCTTTGATGTATTGGCAACTGCAGGGGACAACAAACTCGGTGGTGATGACTTTGACCAAAAAATCATCGACCACTTGGTAGCAGAATTCAAGAAAGAAAATGGTATCGACTTGTCAACAGACAAGATGGCTCTTCAACGTTTGAAAGACGCAGCTGAAAAAGCGAAGAAAGACCTTTCTGGTGTGACTTCAACTCAAATCAGCTTGCCATTCATCACTGCTGGTGAGGCTGGACCTCTTCACTTGGAAATGACCTTGACTCGTGCGAAATTTGACGATTTAACTCGTGACCTTGTAGAACGTACAAAAGTTCCAGTTCGCCAAGCCCTTTCAGATGCAGGTTTGAGCTTGTCAGACATTGACGAAGTGATCCTTGTCGGTGGTTCAACTCGTATCCCTGCCGTTGTAGAAGCTGTTAAAGCTGAAACTGGTAAAGAGCCAAACAAATCAGTGAACCCTGATGAAGTTGTGGCTATGGGTGCTGCTATCCAAGGTGGTGTGATCACTGGTGACGTCAAAGACGTTGTCCTTCTTGACGTAACGCCATTGTCACTTGGTATCGAAACAATGGGTGGTGTCTTCACAAAATTGATCGACCGCAACACAACCATTCCAACATCTAAATCACAAGTCTTCTCAACTGCAGCAGACAACCAACCAGCCGTTGATATTCACGTTCTTCAAGGTGAACGCCCAATGGCAGCGGACAACAAGACTCTTGGACGTTTCCAATTGACTGATATCCCAGCTGCACCTCGTGGTATCCCACAAATCGAAGTAACATTTGACATCGACAAGAACGGTATCGTATCTGTTAAAGCCAAAGACCTTGGAACTCAAAAAGAACAAACAATTGTTATCCAATCTAACTCAGGTTTGACAGACGAAGAAATCGACCGCATGATGAAAGATGCAGAAGCAAACGCTGAAGCGGATAAGAAACGTAAAGAAGAAGTTGACCTTCGTAACGAAGTAGACCAAGCTATCTTTGCAACTGAAAAGACAATCAAAGAAACTGAAGGTAAAGGCTTCGATGCAGAACGTGATGCTGCACAAGCTGCCCTTGATGAGCTTAAGAAAGCCCAAGAAGACAACAACTTGGACGAAATGAAAGCAAAACTTGAAGCCTTGAACGAAAAAGCTCAAGGACTTGCGGTTAAACTCTACGAACAAGCCGCAGCAGCGCAACAAGCTCAAGCAGGAGCAGAAGGCGCACAAGCAACAGGAAACGCAGGCGATGACGTCGTAGACGGAGAGTTTACGGAGAAATAAGATGCAGAGCCCGTTAAAACCTCACAGTGAAAATAGGAAATCTGACGCAGAAACTTTAGTTTCTAGAAAGATTTATCTTTTTCACCAAGAGGTTAGGGCGTGCTCAATTCAGCTTAACAACTAAATGATAAGAAGAAATCCAGAGGTTGCAACCCAGCCTCTGTTTTTCGGTAAAATGGAACGATGCTAATATTTTAGTTCGTTTCGCAACACTAAAAGAAAGGAACAAAGAGTGTTCGATTAATTGAACACGGGCTACGGACTGTGCCAAAAAGATAGTTTTTTCTAGGACGCAAGCTTCCGTCGTCAAAACTCCTAGATGGCTGTGTCCGTTTGACGCCCTTTGTATCTTGAATTATGAACAATACTGAATTTTATGACCGTTTGGGCGTTTCGAAAGATGCATCTCAAGATGAAATCAAGAAAGCCTATCGGAAATTATCTAAAAAATATCACCCAGATATCAATAAAGAGCCTGGTGCTGAGGAAAAGTACAAGGAAGTTCAAGAAGCTTATGAGACCTTGAGTGATGAACAGAAGCGTGCTGCTTACGACCAATATGGTGCGGCTGGAGCCAACGGTGGTTTTGGTGGTGCCGGTGGTTTCGGCGGTTTTGACGGAGCAGGTGGTTTCGGTGGTTTTGAAGATATCTTTTCAAGCTTCTTCGGCGGAGGTGGCGCTTCACGCAATCTAACGCTCCTCGCCAAGGTGATGATCTCCAGTACCGAGTTAATTTGACCTTCGAAGAAGCTGTTTTCGGAACAGAAAAAGAAGTTAAATACAATCGTGAATCAAGCTGTCGTACCTGTGATGGCGTTGGTGCTAAACCTGGTACTAGTCCGGTTACTTGTGGGCGCTGTCATGGTTCGGGAGTTGTCAATGTTGATACACGTACGCCACTTGGTATGATGCGTCGTCAGGTTACCTGTGATGTCTGTCACGGTCGTGGAAAAGAAATCAAAGATCCGTGTACAACATGTCATGGAACAGGTCATGAAAAACAAGCTCATAGTGTCCATGTAAAAATTCCAGCAGGTGTCGAAACTGGTCAACAAATTCGTCTAGCTGGTCAAGGGGAGGCAGGCTTTAACGGTGGTCCTTTTGGAGACTTGTATGTAGTCGTTTCGGTTGAACCAAGCGATAAGTTTGAGCGTGAAGGGACAACAATCTTCTATAATTTGAACTTAAACTTTGTTCAAGCAGCCCTTGGAGATACAGTAGATATTCCAACAGTTCATGGGGATGTTGAGTTAGTCATCCCAGAAGGAACGCAGACTGGTAAAAATTCCGCCTACGTGGCAAGGGAGCTCCTAGTCTTCGTGGTGGTGTTGTCGGTGACCAGTATGTGACTGTCAATGTCGTGACTCCAACAGGTTTGAACGATCGTCAAAAAGCAGCCTTGAAAGAATTCGCAGCTGCAGGTGACTTGAAAGTCAATCCAAAGAAAAAAGGCTTCTTTGACCATATAAAAGATGCCTTTGAAGGAGAATAAAGCAAAAAGAGCCGATTGGCTCTTTTTGTGTTGTCTTGAAAAATTTAGCTTCAGAAAATCGTTTTCCAGTTAGTCTACTATTTATATTTTTGAGTGAGCAAGCCAGCTTCATCCATTTCCTGGATCAGTTGCTTGATTTCCGCTTCTTTACCAGGTTTCACGGTGACAGTATCAATATGCTTAATCGCCGAATTATCCTGAAGATCTACCAGGGTCAACGCTTTTTCATAGAATGCGACACCCTTTTTTAGGCTCTCCTGATCCTTCCAATATAGAATTGAGTAATTAGGATTTGGTTTCTTTCCGATTTCTTGTAAATAATTCCTACTTTCTTTCTCTAAAAATTGCAATAAACCGTGATTGAACAAGTTATCCCCTACTTTATAGTAAGAAATATCTCCTGTCTGTAGAACATAGACTTTGAGTCGGTTTTTAGTGAGGTTTGGACTTTCTTTAAGGACGGGGTGGCTATTGATAACCTGGTCTGAGAAAGTCACATAAAAATCCAAGCCCCCGCCCTCGAATTGATAACTTCCATTTGATTCTACTTTCTCAGGAGGCATGTCAAGGGAGATAAAGATTTGTTTTAAGGCTTCATTTCCTTCTCTGATGTCACTCGGTGAGGCCTTGAAAAGATTGGACAGTATTAGAAATGCTAGGGCGACAAGAAGACAGAAGCAACCAGAAATAATCAGGACCACTCGCATCAGAACTTTTAAAAATTGTTTCAATTTTATTCCCTCCCTTTTCTGTTAGGAATTGGTAACCCAAAATGGATTTAAGAGGATATAAGGAAACTAGGAGACTTTCTTTGCCTTATTGATTTTCTTCCTGCATTTCTCTTAGTACAGTGAGTCTTGTTTGGATATCTTTTTCCAAGACTTTAAACTTGTAGGTCAAATCCTTTTGGTATTCCTTGATTTGTTCTTTTTGTTGGTTAATGACTTCAAGACTATTTTGGATAATATCTAGGTCGTCTTTGATGGATTCGATTCGTGAACTAGTATCGCTAACTTCTTCGGTAATGGTTTCACGGTTCTTTGTAAGAAGGTAGCTGCCTAGAGCAGAACCGGCAAAAAGTAGTAAATTAGATAGTTTCATAGCAACTCCTTAAGCGTTTTTGATCGTTTCAGCGACTTGGGCAAGTTTGTCAAAGTCAGGTTCATGAGCGATAAAGTCAAGTTTGAGGTCATCATCTGCACTATAACGAGGAACGAGGTGGACATGGGTATGAAAGACCGTTTGACCAGCGACATCTTCGCAGTTAGAAATGATGTTCATACCGGACGCTTTGGTAGCAACCATAATTTTTTTCGCTACGACCGGAGCTTGAGCGAAGAGGCAACTAGCACTATTTGGGTCCATTTCTAGGAGATTACGGTAGTGCTCTTTCGGAACAAGTAAGGTATGTCCGGGCGTTACTTGGGATATATCAAGAAAAGCAAGAACTTGATCATCTTCATAAACCTTAGATGCAGGGATTTCTCCAGCAATGATTTTACAAAAAATGCAATCTGACATAAAAAGCACCTCTACTGACTTAAATTTTGATATAATATAGCTACATTATACCAAATTCGGAGAAAATATGTTAGAAATAAAAAACCTGACAGGAGGCTATGTTCATGTCCCTGTCTTAAAGGATGTATCTTTTACAGTTGAAAGTGGGAAATTGGTTGGTTTGATTGGACTAAATGGTGCTGGTAAATCGACTACTATCAACGAAATTATTGGACTGTTGACGCCTTATAGCGGGGAAATCAACATTGATGACCTGACCTTACGAGCTAATCCTCGTGAATACCGTCAGCAAATTGGTTATATCCCTGAAACTCCTAGTTTATATGAGGAATTGACTCTTAGAGAGCATATTGAGACGGTTGCTATGGCCTATGGTATCGAGCAAGAACAAGCTTTTGAACGAGTAGAACCTCTTTTGAAGATGTTTCGTTTGGATCAGAAATTAGATTGGTTCCCCGTTCATTTTTCTAAGGGAATGAAACAGAAGGTCATGATTATCTGTGCCTTTGTTGTAGATCCTAGTCTTTTTATAGTAGACGAGCCATTCCTAGGTCTAGATCCTTTGGCAATTTCGGATTTAATTCAGCTTTTAGACGAGGAAAAGAAAAAGGGGAAATCGATTCTCATGAGTACCCATGTTCTTGATTCTGCAGAAAAAATGTGTGACTCTTTTGTAATATTACATAAGGGACAAGTAAGAGCTAAAGGAGATCTTCCTCAACTACGCCAAGCTTTTGATATGCCAGAAGCAAGTCTCAATGATATCTATTTGGCCTTAACCAAAGAGGAGGAACTATGAAAGACTTGTTTCTAAAGCGAAAGCAAATTTTTCGCAAGGAATGTATAGGCTACCTTAGATATGTACTCAATGATCATTTTGTTTTATTTTTACTGGTCTTATTAGGTTTTCTAGCTTTTCAGTACAATCAACTTCTCCAAAATTTTCCTGAGAATCACCTGCCACTTGTTTTTTTACTGGCGATTATTTCTGGTCTCATACTAGTATGGGGAGGAATTGCAACTTATCTAGAAGCACCTGATAAACTATTTCTCATCGTTGCTGAAGAAGAAGTGAAAGAACACATCAAAAAGCAAAGCTTTAGATCATTTATTTTTTGGCTCAGTGTACAGACTTTTCTTTTAATCTTATTAGCGCCATTATTCTTAGCGATGGGGATTGGTTTACCAATTTTTGCACTCTATCTACTGATGATGGGGGCAGGGAAATACTGGCTTTTTCAAAGAAAGGCAAATTCTTTTTTTAGGGAAAATGGACTAGACTGGGACTTACTGATTCTTCAAGAAAACAAAAGAAAGCAAATTCTTCTTAGATTCTTTGCACTATTTACACAAGTTAAAGGAATTTCAAACAGTGTTAAACGTCGAGCTTATTTAGACTTTCTATTAAGAACACTTGCTAAAGTCCCTGGAAAAATTTGGCAAAATCTCTATCTACGCTCTTATCTTCGTAATGGTGATTTATTTGCTCTAAGCATCCGCCTTCTACTTTTATCTATCTTGGCTTTAATTTTTATAGATCAGTCTTGGGTTGCTATTGCAATAGTTGCCTTGTTTAACTATCTTTTAATTTTCCAACTTTTTGCCCTTTACCATGCTTTTGATTATCAATATCTTACGCAGTTATTTCCATTAGAAAAGGGCGAAAAAGAAAAAGGATTAAAAGCAATTGTTTCAGCTATAGGAGTCGTTGTCTTATTGTTGGAAAGTTTGGTTGGAATTATCGTCATAGATGACAAGATGGCCCTTCTTGCTCTAGTTGGAATCAGTTTAGTCTTCAAGTATTTTTATATACCTTACCAACTTGGTAGATTGGTTGACGAATAGGTTAAAAACTAGTAGAATAGTAAGGAAATATGATACGGAGGGAAGAAATGGATTTGGGTGATATGGAGCTAACGCTGACCCCTATATCTGGGAAAAGTGGTAAGGCTTATATGGGAAGTTATCCCGACGGGAAGCGTATTTTTGTAAATGAATACATCTCCAATCCTATCTGGTTTAGCTAGAGAACAAATTGCTCCGCAATTACTTTGGAGTCGTCGTTTATCAGATGGTCGTGATATGTGTGCTCAGGAGTGGTTGACAGGAAAAATCCTGACTCCAAGTGATATGAATCGTAAGCAAATTATTGATATTTTGACGCGTCTGCACCGTTCTCGTCCCTTAATGACACAGTTGACTCGTTTAGGTTATAAATTAGAAACACCTCTCGATTTAATTCAATCTTGGATTGAAAAAGCTCCAACTGCTCTGAAAAATAATCAGTATCTACAACTGGTACTAAAGGATATGCGAGAAAATCTTCCGTCTTTCAGAGAAGATTATGCGACAATTGTCCACGGGGATGTGCGTCATAGTAATTGGATCGAAACAGATAGTAGCTTAATTTATCTAGTCGATTGGGATTCGGTTCGTCTAACTGATCGCATGCTTGATGTTGCGCATATGCTTTGTCATTATATCCCAGAGCATCAATGGGTAGAGTGGTTAACCAACTACGGTTATAAAAATAATCAAACGGTCATGAATAAATTGATTTGGTATGCTCAGTTATCGTTTTTAAACCAGATTACCAAATATTATGAAAACCTAGACTTAGATAATGTTAATCGGGAAATTTATGCCTTGCGTATTTTCCGAGACAAGTATAGAAAGAAAAAATGAGAGTAAGAAATCGTAAAGGAGCAACGGAGTTACTAGAGGCTAATCCTCAGTATGTTGTTCTAAATCCTGTGGAAGCCAAAGGGAAATGGAGAGAATTGTTTGGAAATAATCACCCCATTCATGTTGAAGTTGGTAGTGGGAAGGGTGCCTTTGTTTCAGGTATGGCGAAACAAAATCCAGATATTAACTATATCGGGATTGATATTCAAAAATCCGTCTTAAGTTTTGCCTTAGACAAGGTCCTAGAAGTAGGAGTGCCCAACATCAAACTCCTATGGGTAGATGGCTCAGATTTGACCAATTATTTTGAAGATGGTGAGATTGACCGCCTCTATTTGAATTTTTCAGATCCTTGACCCAAAAAGCGCCATGAAAAGCGTCGTCTGACATATAAGAGTTTCCTAGATACCTTTAAACGAATCTTGCCAGAACATGGTGAAATTCATTTTAAAACGGATAATCGAGGGCTCTTCGAATATAGTCTAGTAAGTTTTTCACAATATGGAATGAAGCTCAATGGAGTATGGTTGGACTTGCATGCTAGCGACTTTGAAGATAATGTTATGACTGAATACGAGCAAAAATTCTCTAGCAAAGGTCAGGTTATCTATCGAGTCGAGGCAGAATTTTAAGAAATAGCTTGAAGTCAGGCTATTTGAGTGCTTATGCTTTACATTAGTACAAAAAAGTGCTATACTTGACAGTAGAAATATAAGAAAGAGAGGCGGGGAGATATCTTCGCCTCTTGCTTATGAGGAGGTGGACGCAATCGCAACGATCGTTGAATTAGTCAGAGAAGTCGTAGAACCTGTTATTGAAGCTCCTTTTGAACTCGTAGATATCGAGTATGGAAAGATTGGCAGTGACATGATTCTTAGTATTTGTAGACAAGCCTGAAGGAATCACCTTGAATGATACGGCAGACTTGACTGAAATTATCAGTCCTGTCCTAGATACTATCAAGCCGGATCCCTTCCCAGAACAATATTTCCTAGAAATTACCAGTCCAGGGTTAGAGCGCCCTTTGAAAACAAAGGAAGCAGTCGCTGGTGCAGTTGGGAAATATATCCATGTTGGTCTTTATCAGTCCATTGATAAACAGAAAGTTTTTGAGGGAACTTTGCTTTCCTTTGAAGAAGATGAATTAACTATGGAATATATGGACAAGACTCGTAAAAAAACAGTCAACATTCCATACAGTTTGGTATCAAAAGCACGTTTAGCAGTAAAACTATAGAAAAGAAAGGAAGCTTTTGAGGATTCAAAAGTGAAGAAAACATGAGTAAAGAAATGCTAGAGGCCTTCCGTATTCTGGAAGAAGACAAGGGAATCAAAAAAGAAGATATCATCGACGCAGTAGTAGAGTCGCTTCGCTCAGCCTATCGCAGACGTTATGGTCAATCAGATAGCGTAGCTATTGACTTTAATGAAAAGACAGGCGACTTTACAGTTTACACTGTTCGTGAGGTTGTTGATGAAGTGTTTGATAGTCGCTTGGAAATCAGCTTGAAAGATGCTCTTGCCATCAATTCGGCTTATGAACTAGGTGATAAGATTAAGTTTGAAGAGGCACCAGGAGAGTTTGGTCGTGTAGCAGCCCAATCTGCCAAACAAACGATCATGGAAAAGATGCGCAAGCAAACACGTGCCATTACCTACAATACTTACAAAGAGCATGAACAAGAAATCATGTCAGGTACAGTAGAACGTTTTGACAACCGCTTTATTTATGTCAATCTTGGCAGTATCGAAGCCCAATTGTCAAAACAAGACCAAATTCCTGGAGAAGTGTTTGCTTCCCACGATCGTATAGATGTGTATGTCTACAAAGTGGAGGACAATCCACGTGGCGTTAACGTATTTGTTAGCCGTAGTCATCCAGAAATGATCAAACGTTTGATGGAGCAGGAAATTCCTGAAGTCTATGACGGAACCGTTGAAATCATGAGTGTTGCTCGTGAAGCAGGTGATCGTACGAAAGTTGCTGTTCGTAGCCACAATCCAAATGTGGATGCTATTGGTACAATCGTTGGACGTGGTGGAGCTAACATTAAGAAAATCACTAGCAAATTCCACCCAGCTCGTTACGATGCTAAGAGCGACCGTATGGTACCTGTAGAAGAAAACATCGATGTTATCGAGTGGGTAGCAGATCCAGCTGAGTTTATTTACAATGCTATTGCTCCTGCAGAAGTTGATCAAGTTATCTTTGATGAAAATGATAGTAAACGTGCCTTGGTCGTTGTGCCAGATAATAAACTATCTCTTGCTATCGGTCGTCGTGGACAAAACGTTCGTTTAGCCGCTCATTTGACAGGTTACCGCATTGATATCAAATCTGCTAGTGAGTTTGAAGCGATGGAAGAAGCTGGTCAAGTGGATTACGCAGATGCAGATGAATTGATCGAAGAATAAAAGTTGCTAGAGGAGGGAAAGATGAAAACAAAGAAAATCCCTTTGCGCAAGTCTGTGGTCTCAAATGAAGTGATTGATAAGCGTGATTTGCTACGTATTGTCAAGAACAAAGAAGGACAGGTCTTTATTGATCCAACAGGCAAGGCCAACGGTCGGGGCGCTTATATCAAGCTAGACAATGCAGAAGCCCTAGAGGCTAAAAAGAAAAAAGTCTTTAACCGTAGTTTTAGTATGGAAGTCGATGAAAGCTTTTATGATGAATTAATCGCTTATGTTGATCACAAAGTTAAAAGAAGAGAGTTAGGACTTGAATAAGCAAAAAGTAAGCAATCTCTTGGGATTGGCTCAACGAGCAGGTCGGATAATATCCGGTGAAGAAATGGTGGTTAAGGCCATCCAAGACCAGAAAGTCAAATTGGTTTTTCTGGCCCATGATGCTGGCCCAAATCTAACCAAGAAGATTCAGGATAAAAGTCGTTATTATCAAGTAGAAGTTATTACCGTGTTTTCAACACTGGAATTAAGCATAGCAGTCGGAAAATCAAGAAAAGTACTGGCTGTGACAGATGCTGGATTTACAAAGAAAATGAGGTCTCTTATGGAATAGAAGAGGAGGACATGATTTGTCTAAGAAAAGATTGTACGAAATCGCAAAAGAACTTGGAAAAGAAAGTAAGGAAGTTGTAGCGCGTGCAAAAGAGTTGGGCTTGGAAGTGAAAAACCATGCTTCAAGCGTAGAGGAAGCACTAGCTGCTAAAATTGTGGCAAGTTTTAAACCTACTCCTAAACAAAAGGAGAAACCTAAAGCTGTGGCGCCCAAACAAGAGGAAGTAAAAGAAGCTACCCAAACAGTAGTCTCAGAGCAAGCTAAGACTGACAAGGTAGTTGCTAGACCTCAGAGTCGTAACTTTAAGGCTGAGCGTGAAGCCCGTGCCAAAGAGCAAGCAGAACGTCGTAAACAACAAAAGGGAAATAAGCGGGATTATCAACAAGGCGGTCCTCGTCAAAAGACAGATGAACGTAAGTCTGGGAAACCTGAACATGGAAATCGTGAAAATCGCCGATTCAATGATCAAGGGAAAAAACAGCAAGGACAAGGCTATCGTGGCAATGAACGTCGTCAACAAGAGGATAATCGACCAAAACAGGCTGGACCTCGTATTGACTTCAAGGCTCGTGCAGCAGCCCTTAAAGCAGAGCAAAATGCAGAGTATGCTCGTTCAAGCGAGGAGCGCTTTAAGCAATCTCAAGCAGCAAAAGAGGCTTTAGCCCAAGCGAACAAACGCAAGGAACCTGAAGAAATCTTTGAAGAAGCTGCCAAAACAGTTGAACAAACTCAGCCAGTTTTAGAGGTAGCACCTGTAGTGAAAGAGTCTGCAGTGGATACACGTCGTAAAAAGCAAGCTCGACCTGATAAAGAACGTGATGATTATGATCACGAAGAAGATGGTCCAAGAAAACAACAAAAGAATCGAAGTAGTCAAAATCAAGTGAGAAATCAAAGAAATAGTAACTGGAACAATAACAAGAAAAATAAAAAAGGCAATAAACAAAATAACCGTAACCAGACTCCAAAACCTGTTACGGAGCGTAAGTTCCATGAATTGCCTACAGAATTTGAATATACAGATGGTATGACCGTTGCGGAGATCGCAAAACGTATCAAACGTGAGCCAGCTGAAATTGTTAAGAAACTCTTCATGATGGGCGTGATGGCGACACAAAACCAGTCTTTAGATGGTGAAACAATCGAACTCCTCATGGTAGATTACGGTATTGAAGCCAAACAAAAAGTTGAAGTGGACAATGCTGATATTGAGCGTTTCTTTGCTGAAGATGGATATCTGAACGAAGACCAACTAGTGGAACGTCCACCAGTTGTTACAATCATGGGACACGTTGACCATGGTAAGACAACACTTTTAGATACTCTACGTAATTCACGTGTTGCGACAGGAGAAGCAGGTGGTATCACTCAGCATATTGGTGCCTATCAGATTGAGGAGAATGGCAAGAAGATCACCTTCCTTGATACACCTGGACACGCGTCCTTTACTTCAATGCGTGCACGTGGTGCTTCTGTAACGGATATTACAATCTTGGTTGTAGCGGCAGATGACGGGGTTATGCCTCAAACTATTGAAGCCATCAACCACTCAAAAGCGGCTAACGTACCAATTATTGTTGCCATTAACAAGATTGATAAACCAGGTGCCAACCCAGAACGTGTTATTGGTGAATTGGCAGAACATGGTGTTATGTCAACAGCTTGGGGTGGAGATTCTGAATTCGTAGAAATTTCAGCTAAGTTTAACCAAACATTGATGAGTTGTTGGAAACAGTCCTTCTTGTAGCTGAACTCCAAGAACTTAAGGCTGACCCAACAGTTCGTGCTATCGGTACTGTTATCGAGGCTCGTTTGGATAAAGGTAAAGGTGCGGTTGCAACCCTTCTTGTTCAACAAGGTACTTTGAATGTTCAAGACCCGATCGTTGTTGGTAATACTTTCGGACGCGTTCGTGCTATGACCAATGACCTTGGACGTCGTGTTAAGGTTGCAGGACCATCAACACCAGTTTCCATCACTGGTTTGAACGAAGCGCCAATGGCGGGTGATCACTTTGCCGTTTATGAAGATGAAAAATCTGCTCGTGCAGCGGGTGAAGAACGTGCTAAACGTGCTTTATTGAAACAACGTCAGGTAACTCAACGTGTTAGCCTTGAAAACCTATTTGATACTCTCAAAGCTGGGGAACTCAAGTCTGTTAACGTTATTATCAAGGCAGACGTACAAGGTTCTGTTGAAGCTCTCTCTGCATCACTGCAAAAGATTGATGTTGAGGGTGTGAAAGTTACTATCGTTCACTCAGCTGTCGGTGCTATTAATGAGTCTGACGTAACTCTTGCCGAAGCTTCTAATGCTTTTATCATTGGTTTCAACGTACGCCCTACACCACAAGCCCGTCAACAAGCGGATGCTGATGATGTGGAAATTCGTCTCCATAGCATTATCTATAAGGTTATTGAAGAGATGGAAGAGGCTATGAAAGGAATGCTTGATCCAGAATTTGAAGAAAAAGTTATTGGTGAAGCAATCATCCGTGAAACCTTTAAAGTCTCTAAAGTGGGAACTATCGGTGGATTTATGGTTATCAATGGTAAAGTTACCCGTGACTCCAAAGTCCGTGTTATTCGTGACGGTGTAGTTACTTACGATGGTGAACTAGCTAGCCTGAAACACTATAAAGATGACGTTAAAGAAGTTACAAACGGCCGTGAAGGTGGTTTGATGATTGATGGCTACAATGATCTCAAGACAGATGATGTGATTGAAGCTTATATCATGGAAGAAGTTAAGAGATAAGATTTTTGCTCCTTCCTTAGGTGGTGAGGGACGCAAGCAAACCGATGGTTTCATTGCTTATTTTTGAGCCTAGTGTCTCAAAAATCCCCTGTGATGGGACTGATAATTCAGTCCCATCACTTTCACCACGGCGAAAGAAGTAGATGAGTTCAAATTGAACTTTGTTCCAATTTGAACACAAAATCAATAAGTTTAGAAAAAGCTAGGTCTGCTGGCCTAGCTTTTAGCTCATAAAAAGAAAGGAAAAATTATGGCAAATCATTTCCGTACGGACCGTGTGGGCATGGAAATCAAGCGTGAAGTCAATGAGATTTTGCAAAAGAAAGTCCGTGATCCCCGTGTCCAAGGTGTGACCATTACAGATGTTCAGATGTTGGGTGATTTATCAATGGCTAAGGTTTACTACACTATTTTGAGTAATCTTGCATCAGATAATCAAAAGGCCCAAATTGGGCTTGAAAAAGCAACTGGAACTATCAAACGTGAACTTGGTCGCAATTTGACCTTATACAAAATTCCAGACTTAACTTTTGTCAAAGACGAATCCATCGAATATGGTAATAAGATTGACGAAATGTTACGCAATCTGGATAAAAACTAAGAAAAAGAGGGGAATCCCTCTTTTTTGTTACTTTAAACATGATGATAGATTAATTAGTTGCCCTTCTTAAAAGTCGGTTAAAAAAATGTATAAATCTCTAATAGTATGATATGATAAAGCTTAACTTGAATATAAAATGGAGATATAGATGGCTAAACAAGATATAGCTATAAAAGTTTTACAACAAGTTGTAAAGCTTCCTGTCGTGAAAGTAAATAGAGAAAAATTTTTAGTGGAGAAGTTCTCTAAAGAATTAGATAAGAAGGATATTGCCAAATTGTTAGAACAAGGTCCTCCTTCATTATTACCCCAGGAAACCTTAGATAGGGTAGCCAGGTCCTGCATAAAAGATAATGTTTTACGAGCAAGTGGAACATCTGTTCTAGCAGGTTTACCTGGTGGTATTCTAATGGCGCTTACTATTCCAACGGATGTAGCCCAATTTTATGCTTTTTCCTTAAAATTAGCTCAAGAATTGGGATATATTTATGGATTTAATGATCTTTGGGCATCACGAAATGAGTTAAGTGAAGAAGCTAAAAATACCCTTTTGCTTTATCTTGGGGTCATGCTTGGGGTAAATGGAGCGGGTGCCTTGCTTCGTTCTGGTGGTGTTACAGTCGCTAAACATGTAATGACCACAGTACCTCAGAAAGCCGTAGCCAAGGCTGGCTGGTACCCTATTTTAAAAAAGGTTATGAGAATTTTTGGGGTTACTCTTACAAGGAGAGGCTTGGCAAAAGGAATGGGAAAAGCGATTCCTATTCTAGGTGGGGTTATTTCAGGGGGGTTAACCTATGCGACTATGAAACCCATGGGTGAAAGATTGCAAAAAGAATTATCCAAATTAGTTAACTATTCTGAAGTGCAATATCAAAATGATATGGCAATTATTCGAAAAGAGGCTGAGGTAATCGAAGTTGACTGATATGATGAAACTAGCAAGTCTTGTGTTGCTAGTTTTTTTAATCCCATTCCTTATGGTATAATAAAAACAGTTAAATGATTAGAAATAGACTCATGGAGGTTCTCATGGACAATATAATCGATGTATCAATTCCAGTTGCTGAAGTGGTAGACAAGCATCCAGAAGTTTTAGATATTTTGGTTGAGCTTGGTTTTAAACCTCTTGCAAATCCCTTGATGCGAAATACGGTAGGGCGAAAAGTATCGCTCAAACAGGGATCTAAGTTGGAGGGAACTCCTATGGATAAAATTGTGCGTACGCTTGAAGCAAATGGTTATGAAGTGATTGGATTAGACTAATGGCAGATGAACGTATTCATATCCTGCGGGATATTTTATTAGAATTGCATAATGGAGCTTCTCCAGAGTCCGTTCAGGAACGATTTGATGCTACTTTTACAGGTGTATCTGCTATTGAAATTTCCCTTATGGAGCACGAGTTGATGAACTCTGACTCTGGCGTGACCTTTGAAGATGTCATGGAACTCTGTGATGTGCATGCTAATCTTTTTAAAAATGCTGTTAAGGGCGTAGAAGTTGAAGATACCGAGCATCCTGGTCACCCTGTACGAATCTTTAAGGATGAAAATCTAGCTCTCCGTGCTGCTTTGATTCGGGTCCGTAGATTGCTCTCGACTTATGAATCTGTGGACGACGAGGAAATGCTGGCGGAGATGCGTAAGGGTTTGTTGCGTCAGATGGGGCTTGTTGGGCAATTTGATATTCACTACCAGCGCAAGGAAGAGCTCTTTTTTCCTATCATGGAACGTTATGGACATGATTCACCTCCCAAAGTCATGTGGGGAGTTGATGATCAGATTAGGGAACTCTTTCAAACAGCTTTAGCGACAACCAAGTCGCTTCCAGAAGTACCAATTTCCACCGTAAAGGAAGCTTTTGAAGCTTTTGCGACAGAGTTTGAAAGTATGATTTTTAAGGAAGAATCAATCCTTCTCATGATTCTGCTTGAATCCTTTACCCAGGATGACTGGATTCAGATTGCTGAGGAAAGTGATGCCTATGGATATGCTATTATCCGTCCGTCTGAGAAATGGGTTCCTGAACGTCAAAGTTTTGTTGAGGAAAAAAGTGTAGAAGAACCAACTCAGCCAGAAACTGTAGATGGACAAGTTCAGCAAGTGATCGATACACCAGAAGGTCAGTTTACTATCACCTTTACACCAAAGGAAAAAGAAACGGTGCTAGACCGCAATAGTCAACAGGCTTTTGGCAATGGCTATCTCTCAGTTGAACAAGCCAATCTTATTCTTAATCATTTGCCGATGGAGATTACCTTTGTTAATAAGGATGATATCTTCCAGTATTATAACGATAATACGCCAGCTGATGAGATGATTTTCAAGAGGACACCGTCTCAAGTTGGAAGAAATGTCGAACTATGCCACCCACCAAAATATTTGGAGAAAGTCAAAGCGATTATGCAAGGTCTTCGTGATGGGAAAAAAGACAAGTACGAGATGTGGTTTAAGTCAGAATCACGTGGAAAGTTTGTCCATATCACTTACGCAGCTGTCCATGATCAAGCAGGAGAGTTTCAAGGAGTCTTGGAATATGTTCAGGATATCCAACCCTACCGTGAGATTGATACAGACTTTTTCCGTGGATTAGAATAAGGAGAAAAAATGAGTTACGAGCAAGAATTTATGAAGGAATTTGAAGCCTGGGTTAATACCCAAATCATGATTAACGATATGGCACACAAGGAAAGTCAAAAGGTCTATGAAGAAGATCAAGATGAGTGTGCTAAAGATGCCATGATTCGCTACGAGAGTCGCTTGGACGCCTACCAGTTCTTGCTAGGTAAATTTGAAAACTTCAAGGCAGGCAAAGGTTTCCATGATTTACCAGAAGGTTTGTTTGGTGAGAGAAATTATTAAATTGTAGAAAATGGAAAGGGGAGTGGAACTCCCTTTTTCATTGTTCCTTGAGCTTTTTTGTGTTACAATGTTAGCATGAAAACGAAAAATATTATTAAAACAGGTTTAGTCGTGGCAGGGCTTGGAGCACTTGCCTTTGGTGCTAAGAAAGTAGCTGATGATCACAAACTCATGAAGACACAGGAAGAGTTAACGGCTATTGTGCGTGACTATTTCTCAGAAATGGGTGAGATTGGGACTCTCTATGTCCAAGTATACGAAAGTAGCCTAGAACGTCTTGTTGGTGGTGTCATTTTTGAAGATGGTCGTCACTATACCTTTGTCTATGAAGATAAAAATCTCATCTACGAGGAGGAAGTCTTATGATTTCTCCTAAAAATATAGAAGAATTAGCAAATCTAGTAGAGCAGGATGGCAAGAAGGTCTTCCTTTTTGTTGCGGATTGGTGTGGCGATTGTCGTTATATCTATCCTGCCTTGCCAGAGATTGAAGAGGCAAATCCAGAGTTCACTTTTATACGGGTAGACCGAGATGAGTACATGGAACTTGCTAAACTTTGGGATGTATACGGGATTCCAAGTCTTGTTGTTTTAGACAAGGACAAGGAGATTGGACGTTTTGTCAATCGTGACCGTAAAACCAAGGGGCAAATCAATGACTTTTTAGCAGGTTTGAAATAGGAGAAAAGAATGATTTTTACATATAATAAAGAACATGTCGGCGATGTCCTTATGGTCATCGTGAAAAACAGTGGAGATGACAAACTAGATGTTGAGCGTAAAGGTAATGTGGCGCGTGTTTTCCTAAAAGAAACTGGTGAAACTGTCGCATGGAACATTTTTGAAGTTTCTAGCATGTTTGAAATCGCTGAGAGTGGGCAAGTCTTTTTAACTGACGACCAAGTAGCTCGTTTGAACCAAGAATTGCAGACGCAAGGATTTACTGAAGAAATCATCAACGACAAGGAACCCAAATTTGTGGTTGGTGAGATTGTAGATATGGTTGCACATCCAGATAGTGATCACCTCAATATCTGTCAAGTTGCTATTGGGAATGACAAAATAGTACAAATCGTTGCTGGTGCTCCCAATGCACGTGTTGGTTTGAAAACCATTGTTGCTCTTCCTGGAGCCATGATGCCAAAGGCAATCTCATTTTCCCAGGGGAACTTCGTGGGGAAAAGAGTTTTGGGATGATGTGTAGTCCTCGTGAACTTGGCTTGCCAAATGCTCCCCAAAAACGTGGTGTCATTGAATTATCAGACGACCAAATTGTTGGGACTCCGTTCGATCCAACTAAACATTGGACAGCTTAATCCGTAACAGTTATCTATGCTGTTCGCTGGAGGGAAATAAGATGGCAAAAAATGTAGTGATTACAGGTGCAACATCAGGTATCGGTGAAGCTATTGCGCGTGCTTATCTAGAAAAAGGTGAGAATCTCGTTCTCACAGGTCGCCGAACAGAAAGACTCAAAGCTCTAAAAACAGAGTTCGCAAAAGCCTTTCCAAATCAAAAAGTCTGGACCTTTTCGCTAGATGTAACAGACATGACAATGGTTAAAACGGTTTGTTCAGATATTCTTGAAGCAGTAGGTTCGATTGATGTTTTAGTTAATAACGCTGGACTTGCTTTAGGATTAGCTCCATATCAGGACTATGATGAGTTGGATATGTTGACCATGCTGGATACCAATGTCAAGGGCTTAATGGCGGTTACGCGTTGCCTCTTACCTTCCATGGTAGCAGTTAATCAAGGGCATATTATCAATATGGGATCTACTGCAGGTATTTACGCCTATGCTGGTGCAGCAGTCTATTCAGCAACCAAGGCTGCAGTCAAAACCTTTTCAGATGGGATTCGGATTGACACCATTGCGACAGATATCAAGGTGACCACTATCCAGCCAGGAATTGTAGAAACTGATTTTTCAAAAGTCCGTTTCCATGGAGATGAGGCACGGGCGGCGACAGTCTATCAGGGACTCGAAGCTTTGCAGGCACAAGACATCGCTGATGCCGTTGTTTATGTGACCAGTCAACCACGTCGTGTGCAAATCACCGATATGACTATCATGGCCAATCAACAAGCAACTGGATTTATGATTCATAGAGATTAATATTATTAAAAAAAGTTACACATGTTGTAACTTTTTTTCTTTTCCTTCGAATAGATAAGTAGGAGGATGAAAAATGTATAATAAAGTTATCATGATTGGACGGTTAACGTCTACACCAGAATTGCACAAAACCAACAATGACAAGTCTGTAGCCCGTGCGACTATTGCTATTAATCGTCGTTTCAAGGATCAAAATGGGGAACGTGAAGCTGACTTCATCAATATTGTTGTCTGGGGGAAATTGGCTGAAACTTTGGCTAGCTATGCAAGTAAAGGTAGTCTCATTTCTGTGGATGGGGAACTTCGTACCCGTAAGTTCGAGAAGAATGGTCAGACCAACTATGTGACCGAAGTTCTCGCTACAGGCTTTCAACTTTTAGAAAGTCGTGCCCAACGTGCTATGCGTGAAAATAATCCGGGTCAAGACTTAGCAGATCTAGTTTTGGAAGAGGAGGAACTTCCCTTCTAAAACGATAGGAGTTTGGGAGCTCTCTCGAACTCTTTTTATGCTATAAATCAGACTTTTTCCTTGACTATTTTTGACCAAGTGATACAATAGAACTATAGTTTAGCACTCATACAAAAAGAGTGCTAACAATATGATTGTATTATGGAGGAAGACAAATGTTGAAACCATTAGGCGACCGTGTGGTCTTGAAAATTGAAGAAAAAGAACAAACTGTTGGGGGATTTGTCCTCGCAAAATCAGCCCAAGAGGAAACGAAAACAGCTACTGTAGTGGCTACTGGACAAGGTGTTCGTACCTTGAGCGGTGAGTTAGTCGCTCCAAGTGTAAAAGTTGGAGATCAGGTTTTAGTTGAAGCTCATGCGGGTATTGATGTTAAAGATGGGGATGAAAAATACCTCATCGTGGGTGAAGCTAGTATCTTGGCAATCGTTGAAGAATAGAAGGAGAAAGTAAGTATGGCAAAAGACATTAAATTTTCATCAGACGCTCGTTCAGCTATGGTCCGTGGTGTTGATATCCTAGCTGACACTGTTAAAGTAACCTTGGGACCTAAAGGTCGTAACGTTGTTCTTGAAAAATCATTCGGTTCACCATTGATTACCAATGATGGTGTAACAATCGCTAAAGAAATCGAATTGGAAGACCATTTTGAAAATATGGGTGCCAAATTGGTATCAGAAGTAGCTTCTAAAACCAATGATATCGCGGGTGATGGGACAACAACTGCAACTGTCTTGACTCAAGCAATTGTTCGTGAAGGGATCAAAAACGTTACTGCTGGAGCAAACCCAATTGGTATTCGCCGAGGGATTGAAGCAGCGGTTGCTGCAGCAGTAGAAGCTTTGAAGAATACGGCTATTCCTGTTGCAAACAAAGAAGCGATTGCGCAGGTCGCTGCCGTTTCATCTCGTTCTGAAAAAGTTGGTGAATACATTTCTGAAGCCATGGAAAAAGTTGGTAAAGATGGAGTTATCACTATTGAAGAATCACGTGGTATGGAAACAGAGCTTGAAGTTGTAGAAGGAATGCAGTTTGACCGTGGTTACCTCTCACAATACATGGTTACTGATAATGAAAAAATGGTTGCAGACCTTGAAAATCCATACATTTTAATCACTGACAAGAAGATTTCAAATATCCAAGAAATCTTGCCACTTTTAGAAAGTATTCTTCAAAGCAGCCGTCCGCTCTTGATTATTGCAGATGATGTTGATGGTGAAGCTCTGCCAACCCTTGTTTTGAACAAGATTCGTGGGACTTTCAACGTAGTTGCTGTTAAGGCTCCTGGTTTCGGTGATCGTCGTAAAGCTATGCTTGAAGATATCGCAATCTTGACAGGTGGTACCGTTATTACTGAAGACCTTGGGCTTGAGTTGAAAGATGCTACCATCGAAGCTTTAGGTCAAGCAGCTAAAGTGTCTGTTGATAAAGATAGCACAGTTATTGTTGAAGGTGCAGGAAATCCTGAAGCGATTGCTAACCGTGTAGCCGTCATCAAGTCTCAAATCGAAACAACAACTTCAGAATTCGACCGTGAAACTCCAAGAACGCTTGGCTAAATTATCAGGTGGAGTAGCAGTTATCAAGGTCGGTGCTGCAACTGAAACTGAATTGAAAGAGATGAAACTCCGCATTGAAGATGCTCTTAACGCTACTCGTGCAGCAGTAGAAGAAGGTATTGTTGCAGGTGGTGGTACTGCCTTAGTAAATGTCATCCCAGCTGTTGAAGCTTTAGAATTGACAGGTGATGAAGCAACAGGACGTAGCATTGTGCTTCGTGCCTTGGAAGAGCCAGTTCGCCAAATTGCCTACAATGCAGGCTATGAAGGTTCAATTGTTATTGATCGTTTGAAAAATGCAGAAGCTGGTACAGGCTTTAACGCTGCGACAGGTGAATGGGTGAACATGATTGAAGCAGGTATTATCGATCCTGTTAAGGTTAGCCGTTCAGCCCTTCAAAACGCAGCTTCAGTTGCAAGTCTTATCTTGACAACAGAAGCCGTTGTGGCTAACAAGCCAGAACCGATAGCATCAGCTCCAGCTATGGATCCTTCAATGATGGGTGGTTACTAATAAATAAAAACAGGTAGAAATCATGATTTCTACCTGTTTCTTTTGAATCACTTAAAAAGAGGGAGATCAGCTTCCTCTTTTTTTATCTGAAAATGTTACGGTTTGATGACTTCAGCTCCACCCATGTATGGACGAAGAACTTCAGGAATAGTTACAGAGCCATCTTCGTTTTGATAGTTTTCAAGAATAGCAGCAACGGTACGTCCAACAGCAAGTCCAGAACCATTCAAGGTGTGGAGAAGTTTAACCTTACCATCGACTTCATCACGGTAACGGATTTGGGCACGACGTGCTTGGAAATCTTCTGTATTTGAACAGCTTGAGATTTCACGGTAAGTATTTGTGCTGGGATCCAAACTTCCAAGTCGTAAGTCTTAGCAGCTGAGAAGCCCATGTCTCCTGTAGAAAGAGCCATGACACGGTATGGAAGGTTGAGTTTTTGAAGGATATTTTCAGCGTTAGCTGTCATCTTTTCAAGTTCTTCATATGACTCTTCAGGTTTAGCAAATTTAACCATTTCAACTTTGTGGAATTGGTGCAAACGGATCAAGCCACGAGTATCACGACCAGCAGACCCAGCTTCTGAACGAAAAGATGGGCTCATAGCAGTAAAGTAGATTGGTAGATCTTTGCCATCGATGATTTCATCACGGTAGTAGTTAGTTAAAGGTACTTCAGCGGTTGGAATTAAGACAAAGTTGGTATCGCTGAGTTCAAAAGTATCTTCCTTGAATTTTGGATATTGACCAGTACCAAACATAGAATCATGGTTGACTATGTAAGGTGTGATGACTTCTGTATAACCTTCTTTACCATGTTCATCTAGCATAAAGTTGTAAATAGCACGTTCCAAGCGAGCTCCGAGGCCTTTATAGAAGAGGAAACGAGCTCCAGTAACTTTTCCACCACGTTCCCAGTCAAGAATATCAAGATCTTCACCAAGATCCCAGTGAGCTTTTGGTTCAAAGTCAAACTCACGAGGAGTTCCCCAACGGCGAACTTCTACGTTATCATCTTCGTCTGCTCCAATAGGAACACTGTCAGCTGGGATATTTGGAAGAGTAGTAGTGAATTCTGTCAATTTAGCATCGATTTCTGCTAATTCAGCATCTAGCGCTTTGACCTCAGCAGATAGAGTTTGCATAGCAGCAATTTTGTCGTCTGCATTTTCTTTGTTGCGCTTAGCTTGAGCAATTTCAGCAGAGACTGTGTTACGCTCTGCCTTAAGGGTTTCTACCTTGACTAAGATGTCACGACGCTTCGCATCGATTTCTTTCATCTCATTCAAGATAGCAGCGTCTACACCACGTGTAGCTAGTTTTTTAGCGACAGTGGCAAAGTCTGTACGAATACGTTTGATATCTAACATAAGTCCTCCTTTATATGAAAAAAGCACACCTGACAAAGCGTTGGAGTGGCAGAGCCACGGTTCCATCCAACTTCACAGATGTGCACTTGATTGTGTATTTGATTTAAAACAACGGTAGAATTTCACTTACCCCCCTATATCTGCTCGCAGCACCCGCAGACTTTCTGAAAGAAGAGGATAACCTACTTATCCGTTTCTATGATTATACTAAACTTTCTATTTTTTTGCAAATAGATTTTTGATTTTACGACCGATGATTTGGAGTAAGGTTGGAAGCTTCACAACCTTTTCATTTCCGATTTTTTCCCGAGCAATTTTGAGAATAGTCCCAGAATCTTTTGAAGCAAAGAGAAATTTTCCCTGATCTGTAAAGACTTCAAAATGACGGCTAATTTTTCGACCAGAAACATTTGCTCCAATTTGATTGATACTGGTCCAAGGAATTTGGATAAAATCCTCAATATTGCGATCCGAGTAAAACTCCAAGGCTTGATCTCCTACCAGAAATTTTCCAACTTTTCCTTGTATAGAGAGGTAAGAAGTTCCAGTAGTTTGTAAGTCAACGACCTTGTTAAGAGATTGTGCCATGTTTAATCTTCCTTACTTTCACCGAAAAAGGCATGGTATAGAGCCTTGATAGCAGCTTTTTCTTGGTCTTTTTGAACTACGAACATGATAGAAACTTCGCTCGATCCTTGAGACATCATTTGAATGTTGATCTTGTTTTCTGAAAGGGCGCGAGTAGCTGTAGCAGTTACCCCGATATGGCGCTTCATTTTTTCGCCAACAATCATTATGATAGACAGGTCATGTTCGATTTCAGCGTGGTCGACCTCTGCTTTTTGAACTAACTGACGAAGGATTTCTTCTTCTTTGATAGGAGTTAATTCTCGTGAACGTAAAATGATAGATAGGTCATCGATACCAGTTGGCATATGTTCCCAACCAATATTCAGGTCTTCTAGAATTTGAAGGACTTTACGACCAAAACCAACTTCGCGGTTCATGAGGTACTTAGACATATTGATACTGACAAAACCAGAATCACCAGCAATCCCCACTACTGGGAATTCATCACTACTGTGTTTCAGAACGATACGAGTACCTGGATGGTCAGGATTGTTAGTATTTTTGATAACCAAAGGAATTTTTCCGCGATAGGCAGGTAGAAGGGCTTCATCGTGAAGGACAGAAAAACCTGCATAGGCTAACTCACGCATCTCACGGTAGGTTAATTCTGGAATCGAGTGTGGTTGGTGGATGATACCAGGATGGGCAGCAAAGATTCCATCTACATCAGTAAAGTTTTCATAGAGGTCAGCCTTAACACCTGCGGCGATGATAGAACCAGTAATATCTGAACCACCACGAGAGAAGGTACAAATTTGATCTTCCTTAGTGACACCAAAGAAACCTGGGATAACAAGAACTTCTGGACTATTATTGAGTTCTTCAATTTTGTCATAACTTGAAGGAATGATACGAGCATTTCCAGGTTCGCTTGTTACAACAATACCAGCTTCTCGCGGATGAACATAGCGAGCCTCTAATCCATTTGGTTAAAGTAAGCTGCAATGAGTTTGGCGTTATTATTTTCTCCCGCCGCCAAGAAAGTATCGTAAAGAAACTCATTGTCTTCAATCGGAAGGGTCGCAAGAGAACGGATACTTTTAGAGATTTTCTCTAGTACTGTTGGTTTGAGTTTTAATTCACTGACCATGGTAGCATAGCGTTCGATAATCCAGTTTTGACTTTTACTAATATCATTCCCAGCAACATAGTCACGGTAGTATTTAATTAAGGCATCTGTTACCTTTGTATCTTCAGCATCTCGTTTTCCTGGAGCAGAAACAACTACAAAACGTCGTTCAGGATCGCTCTTTACAATATTTAAAACTTTTTCTAACTGACTAGCAGAGGCAAGTGAACTTCCCCCAAATTTTACAACCTTCATAAGTACTCCTAAAGTAAGTATTTTATACGATTATAGCAGAAAGAGAACCTTTTTTCAATCGAGGATGTGGAAGGCAATCTCAATCTAAGATATTGTTGAGCGTTTATGAGTTGTCTATTAGGATTTGATAGATTAAATACAAAACAGCGAAAATCGGCTGATACACTTTTAATCATTTTTTCCTTGTGCAAAAATTTATAAAAAGATATAATTTGAAAATAAAATAATTTAAAAATCTTTGTAAACGAAAAGGAGTGGATATGAATCATATTATTTATCAAGTTCAAGATGATCTAGCAATCATTACTTTAAATCGTCCAGAAGTGGCAAATGGTTTCCATATCCCAATGTGTGAAGAAATCTTAGAAGTTTTGAACCTAGCTGAAAAAGATGGAGCAGTTTCTTACATATTGATCAATGCCTTAGGAAAAGTATTTTCTGTCGGAGGCGATTTGGTAGAAATGAAACGTGCTGTCGATGAGGATGATATCGGATCTTTAGGAAAAATTGCTGAGCTTGTTAATACTATTTCTTTTAAAATAAAGCAAATTCCTAAACCTATCATTATGGAAGTTGACGGAGCTGTGGCAGGTGCCGCGGCCAACATGACCTTGGCTGTTGATTTCTGTATTGCAACTGATAAAGCAAAATTTATTCAAGCCTTTGTTGGTGTTGGATTAGCGCCGGATGCTGGTGGTTTGTTTTTGCTAACAAGAGCACTTGGAGTTACTCGAGCAACACAACTAGCTATGACAGGAGAAGCTTTTACAGCTGAGAAAGCCTTTGAAGCAGGAGCAGTTTATCGTGTTTGTACAAGTGATCAGTTAGAAAAAACAAGAAATCAATTGTTGAAGAAGTTGAAACGTGGATCATCCAACTCTTATGCGGCAATTAAAAAGCTAGTCTGGGAGAGTGAATTTAAACAGTGGCAAGATTATGCTAACTTGGAGTTGGAGTTACAAAAATCGTTGGCCTACACCGAAGACTTTAAAGAAGGAGTTCTGGCTCATTCGGAAAGACGACGTCCTAAGTTTTTAGGAAAATAAAAACTTGCATAATCCTTTAAAGTTTGATATACTTCCATTATCAAATGCTTTGATTATAAAAGTTTTTGTGAAGGAGGGGTGAGAATTGGATTATAAACTAATCAATGAATACTTAACATCTATTTTTAATAATGTACTAGTCATTGAAGAAGTGAGCTTGAGAGGGAGTCGTTTTAAAGATATCTCTATCAAAGAAATGCATACGGTTGATGTAATCGGCAATTTTTCTGATGTAACGCCAAGTTTTGTTTCTAAAGAATTAATGGTAACTCTTGGAACAGTAACAACTTGTTTGAATAACTTGGAGCGAAAAGGTTATATTGAAAGAATCCGATCAGACCAAGATCGTCGGGTTGTATATTTACATTTGACAAAGAAAGGTCGCTTGGTCCATCGTCTTCATAGACGTTTCCACAAAGCAATGGTGGAAAAAATTATCGATGGCATGAGTCCAGAAGAAATAAATGTTATGGGCAAAGGCTTGACTAATCTTTATCAATTTTTGGAGGATTTGAAATAATGGCTTTTGCAAAAATAAGCCAAGTAGCTCATTATGTTCCAGAGCAGGTAATCGTAAATGATGATTTGGCTCAGGTTATGGATACAAGTGATGAGTGGATTTCCAGTCGGACAGGTATAAAACAAAGGCATATTTCTAAAACAGAATCCACTAGTGATTTATCTGCAGAAGTTGCTAGACGTTTACTTAGCCAAGCTGGGCTTTTGGCAGAGCAACTAGATTTTATTATTGTTGCTACTGTAACACCAGATTCAATGGTACCTTCAACGGCTGCTTTAGTTCAAGCTAAAATTGGGGCTACAAAGCCTTTGCTTTCGACTTGACAGCAGCTTGCAGTGGATTTATCTTTGCGCTATCAACTGGAGAGAAATTGATATCTTCTGGTCGTTATCAAAAAGGTATTGTTATTGGTGCTGAAACTTTATCGAAATCAGTGGATTGGTCAGACCGGTCGACAGCTGTTCTCTTTGGAGATGGAGCTGGTGGTGTCTTGTTAGAATCAGCTAAAATCAATCATTTCCTAGCTGAGAGTTTGCATAGCGATGGTGCTAGAGGCGAGTGTTTGACTTACGGTGAAACACCTTTGACTTCACCCTTTTCCGTCCAAAAAGAAGCAAGTGCTTTCTTAAAAATGGATGGTAGGGCAGTATTTGACTTTGCTATTCGAGATGTTTCCAAATCGATAAAAGAGACAATTGAATTGAGTCCTGTATCGACAGATGAGTTGGGCTATCTCTTACTCCATCAGGCCAATGATCGTATCTTAGACAAAATGGCTAGAAAGATTGGGGTTAATCGTGATAAATTGCCCGCTAATATGACTAAGTATGGAAATACTAGTGCAGCAAGTATCCCGATTTTACTTTCTGAGTGTGTTGAAGAAGGCTTAATCCTTTTGGATGGAAGTCAAACGATTCTCATGGCAGGCTTCGGTGGAGGTTTGACATGGGGCACGCTCATTGTTACACTTTAGGTAATCATGTGGTGAACACATTTTTATAAAAAAAAAAATATATTTAAAAGGAGTCTATCATGGCAGTATTTGAAAAAGTACAAGAAATTATCGTTGAGGAACTTGGGAAAGACGCATCAGAAGTAACACTTGAGTCTACTTTCGAGGATTTGGATGCAGATTCATTGGACTTGTTCCAAGTTATCTCAGAAATCGAAGATGCTTTTGACATCCAAATTGAAGCAGAAGATAGCTTAAAAACTGTAGGTGATTTGGTTGCTTACGTTGAAGAAAAAACAAAATAATTAACATAAACTAGGAAGGAGTAGGGGGAACCCACTCCCTCTTGTTTAGCTAATAGTTTGAAATTCAAAATATAGAACCTTCAAACTATTAGCTGAGCAATAAAATTGGAGGCAAAATGAAAACACGTATCACTGAACTATTGAATATTAAATATCCTATTTTTCAAGGTGGAATGGCTTGGGTTGCTGATGGTGACTTGGCTGGAGCTGTATCTAAGGCTGGTGGACTAGGAATTATCGGTGGTGGAAATGCACCTAAAGAAGTCGTTAAGGCAAATATCGATAAAATTAAATCACTGACAGACAAGCCTTTTGGTGTCAATATTATGCTCTTGTCTCCATTTGTTGAAGACATTGTAGACCTTGTGATTGAAGAAGGTGTTAAGGTTGTAACTACAGGTGCAGGAAACCCAAGCAAATACATGGAACGTTTCCATGATGCAGGGATTACAGTTATTCCTGTTGTACCTAGTGTGGCACTCGCCAAACGTATGGAAAAGATTGGTGCAGATGCTGTTATTGCAGAAGGGATGGAAGCTGGAGGTCATATTGGTAAATTAACAACTATGACTTTAGTTCGCCAAGTTTCCGCAGCTGTGTCTATTCCAGTGATTGCTGCTGGTGGTATTGCAGATGGTGAAGGTGTTGCTGCTGGATTTATGTTAGGTGCAGAAGCTGTTCAAGTCGGAACACGTTTTGTAGTAGCTAAGGAATCAAATGCTCATCCAAATTATAAGGCTAAAATTTTAAAAGCTCGTGATATTGATACCACTGTTTCAGCACAGCATTTCGGGCATGCTGTCCGTGCTATCAAAAATAAATTAACTCGTGATTTTGAACAGGCTGAAAAGGATGCTTTTAAACAGGAAAATCCTGATTTGGAAGTGTTCGAACAGATGGGTGCTGGAGCGCTAGCTAAGGCTGTCGTTCATGGAGATGTAGATAGTGGTTCAGTAATGGCGGGACAAATTGCAGGTCTAGTATCTAAGGAAGAAACAGTTGAAGAAATTCTTAAAGATCTCTATTATGGTGCAGCCAAAAAAATTCAAGAAGAAGCCTCTCGTTGGATAGGAGTTACAAGAAATGACTAAAACAGCCTTTTTATTTGCAGGCCAAGGAGCCCAGTATCTTGGTATGGGTAAAGAGCTTTATGATCTTTACCCCATTGTGAAGGAAACTATTGACAAGGCAAGCCAAGTTTTGGGTTATGATCTTCGTCAGCTCATTGACCAGGAAGAAAGTAAGTTGAATCAAACACGCTATACGCAACCTGCGATTCTAGCTACGTCGATTGCAATCTACCGTCTCCTACAAGAAAAAGGATATGAGCCTGATATGGTAGCAGGCTTATCTTGGGTGAGTATTCTGCCCTTGTGGCCAGTGGAGCTTTAGATTTTGAAGCGGCCATTGCCTTAGTTGCCAAGCGTGGAACTTATATGGAAGAAGCTGCTCCTGCAGGTTCAGGCAAGATGGTTGCAGTCCTTAATACTCCAGTCGATGTGATTGAAGAAGTTTGTAAAAAAGCATCAGAATTTGGAGTAGTAACCCCAGCTAACTACAACACACCAAGCCAAATTGTTATTGGTGGTGAAGTTGTTGCGGTAGACCGCGCTGTAGAACTTTTAAAAGAAGCAGGAGCCAAACGCATCCTCCCACTTAATGTATCTGGACCTTTCCATACCGCTCTGCTAGAACCTGCTAGTCAGAAATTAGCTGAGGTATTAACAGAGGTTCAGTTTAATGATTTTAATTGTCCTTTAGTTGGTAATACAGAAGCTAAGATTATGGAAAAAGATAGAATAGCTGAACTCTTGACACGACAGGTGAAGGAACCGGTTCGTTTTTATGAGAGTATTGCTCTTATGAAAGAAGCTGGAGTGACGAGATTTATCGAAGTCGGCCCAGGAAAAGTCTTGTCAGGTTTTGTTAAAAAAATTGATAGAACCGCTGACTTAGCTAATGTGGAAGATCAAGCAAGTTTAGAAACACTTATTAATAACTAACTGAGATAGTTGAGGTTCTGAAAGGAGAAAAATGAAACTAGAAAATAAAAATGTCTTTATTACAGGCTCAAGCCGTGGAATTGGTCTTGCAATAGCTCATAAATTTGCCAGCTTGGGTGCCAATATAGTATTAAATAGCCGTGGTCAAATCTCCGAGGAGCTCTTAGCTAGTTTTAAATCATACGGTGTTAAGGTCCTTGCTATCTCTGGAGATGTATCAGACTATACCGATGCTAAGAGAATGGTTGACCAAGCGATTAAAGAATTAGGATCAGTCGATGTTTTGGTCAATAATGCAGGTATCACCCAAGATACAATCATGCTAAAGATGACAGAAGAGGACTTTGAACGAGTGTTAAAAGTTAACCTGACGGGAGCCTTCAATATGACCCAATCTGTTTTGAAACAGATGATTAAAGCTCGAGAAGGTGCCATCATCAACATGTCCAGTGTTGTTGGTCTAATGGGGAATGTTGGTCAAGCAAACTATGCCGCTTCTAAGGCAGGCCTAATTGGATTTACCAAGTCTGTAGCGCGTGAAGTTGCTGGACGTAATGTTCGGGTAAATGCCATTGCACCAGGTATGATTGAGTCAGATATGACAGCTGTTTTAAGCGATAAGGTCAAGGATGCAATGTTGGCACAAATTCCAATGAAACAGTTTGGTCAAGCAGAACAAGTTGCAGATGTGGCAGTCTTTCTTGCAAGTCAAGATTATCTAACAGGACAAGTCATTGCTATTGATGGTGGACTAACCATGCAATAATCGTTAAAGTAGAGGTGAAATAATGAAATTAAATAGAGTAGTAGTAACTGGTTACGGATTAACATCTCCGATTGGCAATACACCGGAAGAATTTTGGAATAGTCTAAAAATTGGTAAGATCGGGATTGATAAGATTACCAAGTTTGATCACAGTGATTTTGACGTCCATAATGCAGCAGAGATTAATGATTTTCCTTTTGACAAATATTTTGTAAAAAAAGATACCAATCGTTTCGATGATTATTCTTTGTATGCCTTGTATGCTGCTCAAGAAGCAGTTGACCATGCTAATCTTGACGTAGAAGCACTTGATAAAGACCGCTTTGGTGTCATCGTTGCATCAGGTATCGGTGGAATCAGAGAAATCGAAGACCAAGTCCTTCGACTTCACGAAAAAGGGCCAAAACGTGTTAAACCATTAACACTTCCCAAAGCCTTGCCAAATATGGCTGCAGGAAATGTAGCTATGCGCTTTGGTGCCAATGGTATCTGTAAATCTATCAACACAGCTTGCGCTTCATCAAATGATGCTATCGGAGATGCCTTCCGTTCTATCAAATTTGGTTTCCAAGACATCATGTTGGTTGGAGGATCAGAAGCCTCTATTACTCCTTTTGCGATTGCTGGATTCCAAGTATTGACAGCTTTATCAACTACTGAAGATCCAACTCGTGCTTCTATCCCATTTGATAAGGATCGTAATGGATTTGTCATGGGTGAAGGTTCAGGTATGCTAGTATTAGAAAGTTTAGAACATGCTGAGAAGCGTGGAGCAACAATCTTGGCAGAAGTTGTTGGTTACGGGAATACCTGTGATGCTTATCATATGACAGCGCCTCATCCAGAAGGTAAGGGAGCTATCAAGGCTATCAAATTTGCCTTAGAAGAAGCAGGAATCAGTCCAGACCAGGTTGGCTATGTTAACGCTCATGGTACCTCAACTCCAGCTAATGAAAAAGGTGAAAGTGGCGCTATTGTAGCTGTTTTAGGAAAAGAAGTTCCAGTGTCTTCAACCAAATCATTTACAGGTCACTTGCTAGGAGCAGCTGGTGCTGTCGAAGCTATTGCTACGATTGAAGCGATGCGTAATAGTTATGTACCAATGACTGCAGGAACAACAGAATTATCTGACTATATTGAAGCAAATGTTATCTTTGGGCAAGGTTTGGAACGTGAGATTCCATATGCTATTTCAAATACTTTTGGATTTGGTGGACACAATGCAGTCCTTGCATTCAAACGTTGGGAGAATAAGTAAAGATGAATTTAAACGAAATCAAAGATTTGATGGCGCAGTTTAATCAATCAAGTCTGAGAGAATTATCTTATAAATGGGGCTGAGGAATTGATGTTTAGCAAAAATGAAACAAGAATTGTTTCAGAATTTGCGCAGCCAGTTCAAACAGTTCATTCCCATCAGCCGATTGAAGCGATTGCCAAAGAACAATCAATAGAATCTGTTGCTACTAATTCAACACCAATAGCAGAAGAAACTCAAATAGAATCAACAGTTGAGTATCAAGAAGCTGAAGGTGATCTTGTAGAGAGTCCCCTTGTTGGGGTAGCTTACTTGGCTGCTGGACCAGATAAACCATATTTTGTGAGTGTTGGAGATACTGTTAAAAAAGGCCAAACATTAGTAATCATTGAAGCCATGAAGGTCATGAATGAAATTCCAGCACCAAAGGATGGAATTGTAACTGAGATTCTTGTTACAAATGAAGAAATGGTAGAATTCGGGAAAGGCTTGGTACGTATCAAATGATTGATATTCAAGGAATAAAAGAAGCTTTGCCACACCGTTATCCCATGCTCTTAGTGGATCGTGTTTTAGAAGTCAGTGAAGACACCATTGTTGCTATCAAGAATGTGAGCATCAATGAGCCTTTCTTCAACGGACACTTCCCAGCTTACCCTGTGATGCCAGGGGTACTGATCATGGAAGCCTTGGCACAAACAGCAGGTGTTTTAGAACTATCAAAACCTGAGAACAAAGGGAAACTCGTCTTCTATGCGGGTATGGACAAGGTCAAATTTAAGAAGCAAGTTGTACCTGGTGATCAATTAGTCATGACCGCTACATTTGTCAAACGTCGTGGTACAATCGCCGTAGTAGAAGCGAAGGCAGAAGTAGATGGTAAGCTAGCAGCAAGTGGAACCCTAACCTTTGCAATTGGAAACTAGGAGGTTATCCATGTTTCGAAAGATTTTAATTGCTAATCGTGGAGAAATCGCAGTTCGAATTATTCGAGCGGCAAGAGAGCTGGGAATTGCAACAGTTGCTGTTTATTCGACTGCTGATAAAGAAGCTCTGCACACACTTTTGGCTGATGAGGCAATCTGTATCGGCCCTGGTAAGGCAACAGAGTCTTATCTAAATATTAATGCTATTTTATCTGCTGCAGTTTTAACTGAGGCAGAAGCTATTCACCCTGGATTTGGTTTTTTAAGTGAAAATTCCAAATTTGCAACTATGTGTGAAGAAGTCGGTATCAAATTTATTGGTCCTTCAGCTCGTGTAATGGATGTCATGGGGGATAAAATTAACGCCCGTGCTCAAATGATTAAGGCTAATGTGCCTGTCATTCCAGGATCAGATGGAGAAGTCCATACTGCAGAAGAAGCCTTGGCTATTGCAGAAAAAATTGGTTATCCTGTCATGCTGAAAGCTTCAGCTGGAGGTGGTGGTAAAGGAATTCGTAAGGTTGAAAAGGCAGACGATCTCGTATCAGCCTTTGAAACAGCCTCTAGTGAAGCCAAAGCAAACTTTGGTAATGGTGCGATGTACCTAGAGCGCGTGATTTATCCTGCCCGCCATATTGAAGTACAGATTCTTGCTGATCAAATGGGACATGTTATTCACCTAGGTGAGCGTGATTGTTCGCTTCAGCGGAATAACCAAAAGGTTTTAGAAGAAAGCCCTTCTATTGCGATTGGAAAGACACTCCGTAATGAAATAGGTGCTGCAGCAGTCCGTGCGGCGGAATCTGTTGGTTATGAAAATGCTGGTACCATTGAATTCTTATTAGATGAAGCAACTGGCAAATTCTACTTTATGGAGATGAATACTCGTATCCAAGTAGAACATCCTGTCACAGAATTTGTTTCAGGCGTCGATATAGTTAAGGAACAAATCCGAATCGCAGCTGGTCATCCCTTGACGTTAAAGCAAGAAGATATTGTTCTAAGAGGACATGCTATCGAGTGTCGAATCAATGCAGAAAATCCAGCTTTTAATTTTGCACCTAGTCCAGGTAAGATAAAAAATCTTTATCTTCCTAGTGGTGGTGTAGGCTTGAGAGTAGATTCGGCAGTTTATCCAGGCTATACTATTCCACCTTACTATGATAGTATGATTGCTAAAGTCATTGTTCATGGTGAAAATCGTTTGATGCACTTATGAAAATGCAACGTGCTCTATGTGAGCTTGAAATTGAAGGTGTGGAGACTAATACTAATTTTCAATTGGATTTGATTTCAGATAGTCGTGTAATTGCAGGAGATTATGATACCTCCTTCTTGATGGAAACCTTCTTACCAAATTATCAAGCTAAAAAATAAGTATTCTAAAGTATGAGACTGAAAAGGGGGATGTATGGCTCTATTTAGTAAAAAAGATAAATATATTCGAATTACACCTAATCGTACGCAAAAAAAGCAAGCTAAACCAGTAGTGCCAGATGAACTGTTTTCTAAGTGTCCAGCTTGTAAACACACTATCTATCAAAAAGATTTGGGAAGTGAGCGTATCTGTCCCCACTGCAACTATACTTTCCGTATTTCTGCCCAAGAACGGTTGGATTTAACCGTTGAACCCAATAGTTTTGTAGAGATGTTTACTGGAATTGAAACTAAAGATCCTTTGAAATTCCCTGATTATCGTAAAAAATTAGCCCAAATTCGTCAGGAAACAGGTTTAGATGAGGCTGTTATAACAGGAACAGCTCTAATCAAGGGAGAAAAGGTAGCACTGGGAATTATGGATTCCAACTTTATTATGGCATCTATGGGAACAGTTGTTGGTGAAAAAATCACTCGTTTGTTTGAATTTGCAACTCTTGAGGAATTACCTGTCGTTCTTTTTACAGCATCTGGAGGGGGCTCGTATGCAAGAAGGTATTATGAGCTTAATGCAGATGGCCAAGGTTTCTGCTGCTGTGAAACGTCATTCTAAGGCAGGTCTCTTTTATCTGACCATTCTTACTGATCCTACAACAGGAGGTGTAACGGCTTCTTTTGCTATGGAGGGTGATATCATCTTGGCAGAGCCTCAAAGTTTAGTAGGATTTGCTGGAAGACGTGTTATTGAAAATACTGTAAGGGAAGATTTGCCAGAGGATTTCCAGAAGGCAGAATTTCTCCTGGAACATGGTTTTGTGGATGTGATTGTTAGACGAAGAGAACTACCAGATATGATCTCTCGATTAGTGAGACTACATGGGAGGAATCACAGATGAAGATTGCAAAAATTGTCAGAAAAGCACGTGAACAAAGTAGATTAACTGCTCTGGATTTTGCAGTGGGAATTTTTGATGACTTTATCGAATTACATGGAGATCGCTCTTTTAGAGACGATGGTGCTGTAATCGGTGGAATCGGTTGGCTAGGTCGCCAAGCAGTAACCGTAGTAGGCATACAAAAAGGTAAAAGTTTACAAGATAATCTTAACCGCAATTTTGGACAACCTCATCCTGAAGGATATCGAAAAGCCCTTCGCTTGATGAAACAAGCAGAAAAGTTTGGTCGTCCCATTGTGACCTTTATCAACACTGCCGGTGCCTATCCAGGCGTAGGTGCAGAGGAACGTGGCCAAGGTGAAGCCATTGCTCGGAATCTCATGGAAATGAGTGACCTAAAAGTTCCTATCATTGCCATTATCATCGGCGAAGGTGGATCTGGTGGAGCCCTTGCTCTTGCTGTAGCAGACCGTGTTTGGATGCTGGAAAATTCCATCTATGCAGTTCTCAGTCCTGAAGGCTTTGCCTCTATCCTTTGGAAAGATGGCAGTCGTGCTATGGAAGCAGCAGAACTAATGAAAATTACATCTCATGAACTCTTAGAGATGGAAGTTGTCGATAAGGTTATTTCAGAAAGTGGTCTCTCCTCTAAAGAGCTGTTAGCTCGTGTAAAAAATGAACTAGAGCTAGAAGTGGAGAGATTAAAATCTATGCCTTTAGAGAAGCTATTGGAAGAACGATATCAACGCTTTAGAAAATATTAAAACGAAAGCTAGAACTAGAAAATAGTTCTAGCTTTTTGGATTCTATAAAATACATTTCAGAATGAAAAATTGACTCTTGTAAAAATATCTGTTAATATAATAAAAGATATTTATGCTATAAAAATAAGTCAACAAAGATTTTTTGGAGTGAGTATGAAAAAACTAGGTCATTTGGGAATCTATACATTACTGGTATTTCTATCAATTTATCTACTAGATTTCAGTAGTCTTTATCTGGCTAAGATGTTTGTCTGGGGTATGGATGGCTATTCTATTATTGTAGCAGTAGAGCAACTAGCTCTTTTAGGACTATTTATCTATTGGCTAAAAAAGAAAAAAATGCTCTATATTTTTGAGAAAAGGGGCTCGAAGAAATCCAGATTCTTTTACCTTGTAGTTAGTCTAGTGGCTACTTATTTTGTCCGTCAGTTCTTAAGTGCTTTTTACTTAAAGTTTAGTCACTTCATTAATAATCACTATATCTTTGAAGACCTTCTTTCAGTCCTATCCTTCAGTGAGCAATCTACTATTTTAACGACTTGCTTCTCTTTTGTTTCAGTTGTCATTTTGGGGCCTATATTGGAGGAGATTGTTCATAGAGGCTATTTTATGAATACCTTCTTCCCTAAGTCCAAGTATTACTTGGATGTTATCTTATCAGCTCTGATATTTGGGTTCAGTCATTTGGTATTGTCCCATCGTGACCCTATCAGTTTGATGGTTTATAGTTTTTCCGGTCTTTTCTTTGCCCTAGTCTACCGCTGGACAAAGAATCTAAAAATCACAATCTTGTGCCATATTTTTATTAACTTTCTCATTCATGCGGATTTCATCTGGTTGTTGCTTTCTAATTCAATCTATGATCGTTTTTTTAGATAGTGTGAAGCAAAGAAAAAGTGTTTGACATTCGTCAAACACTTTTTCTTGTATTTAATTTTTTTCTGTTACAAATTGACTAAGGAGTCCGTTGATAAAACGGGCAGATTTTTGATCTGAAAAACTCTTAGCAAGCTCTATAGCTTCATTAACGGCCACGAGTTGAGGAGTATCAAAGGAAGTGATTTCAAAAACTCCTAAACGTAGAATACTTTTTTCAACCAATGTTAAACGATCAATTGTCCAACCTGTTTTCAAATACTGAGTAATTTGTTTATCTAAATCCTCTTTTTGAGCTTGAACACCTGATACTAGATCTGTAAGAAAGCTAGGGAGTTTTACCTCTTCGTCTTCACGATCATGAGTGTAGGCAAAGCGACAAGCTGTCTCTAAATCAGAACCAAATTCAAGACTCATAAGTGCTTGGAAAGCACATTTACGTAGTTCGCGTCTAGATTCTAATAATGGACTAGTCATTGAGGAAGTCCTCATCAAACAAATCTTTTAATTCTGGTTTTTGGAGTTTTTATCGGGCACAATGCCAGCAACGTGAATGTTGACAGCAGAGATTTCGACATCTGCCATATTACGAACCGCATCCTTAACGGCTTTTTTTGGATAGACATTGCTACCTTAGGTACCTTAACACCATACTCAAGGTAGAGATAGATATCAGCTGTCAATTCTTCGTCAGATTCTTTTAGATATACACCGCGACCAAGTGAGAGTTTTGAAATAGTATCAGATACTGATTTATTTGAGAAAGAGTGGACTCCTTCTACTTTGGCAGTAGCAATAGCAATGATTTTTTTCAAGTACACGTGGGGCGATAACGATTTCGCCAAATTGTTCTTCAATTCCCATAGAATGACCTCTTTCTAGAGATTAAGCGCGAGAAACGTAAGTTCCCTCAGCAGTGTTAATCACAAGTTTTTGTCCTGCTTCGATAAAGTCAGGAACGTTGACGACAAGACCAGTTTCCATAGTTGCTGGTTTACCAGAACCTGTAACAGTAGCACCTTTAATAGATGGTTGAGTCTCAGCAACTGTCAATTCAACAGTTGTAGGTACTGTTACCCCGATTACCTCAGTTCCGTAGAATTGGATTTTAACATCAGAGTTTTCAAGGATATAAAGCAATTCGTTTTCAACATTAGCAACAGGAATTTCATACTGGTCATATGTTTCAGTATTCATAAAGTAAGCTGTTTCATCCATTTTGTACAAGTATTGTGCTGGCACAGTTTCGATGATCGCTTGTTCAAATTTTTCCTCTGGACGGTAGCTTGTTTCAAAAGTAGAACCAGTGCGGACATCACGCAATTTCATACGCATGATCGTATTTCCTTTACCTGGTTTGTGGTGGCTAGCTTCCAAAACGCGGATTAATTTTCCATCAGCTGTTTCAAAGGTCATACCAGCCTTTAGTTTACTTGCTTCAATCATGTTTATACCTCTTTTATAAATAGTTTACTCTTTATTGTATCATAATAGCCTAAAATTCTCAAATATCAGAGAAGATGAACTAGTTGACGGGTACAATATCCCCATTTTCATTTCTAGTTACTAATACATATTTTCCATCTACTTCTATGTAAAAGTTTTTACTTGCGGTTTGTTCTGAATGAGTCGTTGGTTCAGGATTAGTTGTCTCTTCTGCTGGACTTGTGACTGTTGGATTAGTAGTTTGTTCAGGATTTACAGGTTGTACTGGGCTAGACACTTGCTCAGGATTCGGAGTTTGTCCTGGAGTCAAAGCTTGGTTTGGATCAGCAGGTTGTACTGGGGTATAGCTTTGATTTGGATTCAAAGGTTGAGCTTGCTGGTTAATTTGACCGCCAAGTGTTTGTCCTAGGTTCATCCCCATAATCATGTTCATTCCATTGCCATTACCTTCATTATTGGCAGCAGCAATGAGAGCTTCGTTACGAGCACGACGTTCTTCAATCTCAATCGTGTTGTATTTCATAGCAACTAGTTCGCTATCAAGCTTACGAACAATTTCAAGACTTTCTTTGTCGTAGCTCAAGTCTTCAAGAAGGATATTGGTTACTTCAATTCCGTAAAGACCAGTCCATACCTTGTTGACTTCTTGTTTAGCGATTTCATTAAAAGTATCTTGATTAGCATTGAGGCTATAGATATCAACACGGTACTCATTGGTGAATTTGAAATCGCAATCGCAATTTTAGGAGAGATATTTTGACGTAAAGTACCTTGAGCGATATCTTGAAGTGTAAACGGTTTATGTTCGTCAATTTGTTGACTGATAGAGCTAACGTAGAAAAGTACTGGGTCAGAAATCTTGATATCGAACAAACCATAGAAACGGATATTGAGCAATTGTTGGTAACGCTCACTGAAGTATTCTACAGCATTTTGTGTACCAAATTTATTACCTGCAATCGGTTGGACACGGACAAAGATGATTTCTTGTTGGTTAACTACTTGACCAGCGAATGAAAAGCGGTGCTTGAAGTTTTCCCATGTCCCTCTTATTCCACCTTTTTCTAGAAGCCAAGCGTTGTCTCCAGAGCGCCATTCATGGATACCAGCTTCTAAAAGATCACCAAGGAAAGTACCGTTATTTACAAGGATAGCAACGTAACCTTGTGGCACAATTACCACAGAACCGTCTGTTAAAAGACCAGTATTTTGGTTGCTTTGTCTTGAACCACCGTCAGGATCTTTTGTAAGCAATTGTCCCTTGATGGCCATGACGTCTGAAGAGACGTGGTCTGGAAGTACAACGGCTTCCTTGAATTTGCTATCATTAAAACTATTTAGCCCAGCTGAAAGGGCAGCACGAATAAATCCCATAATTTCCTCCTAATTATAAAGTTCGTCTTCATCCACAACTTCATAGGTATCAAGAACCCATTGATTTGGACTACGTGTGAGTTCAGCTCCGCAATAATCACATTGACTTATAGCTGAGATTCTAAGTGGAGCACCACAGTTTGGACAGTGGTCGCTAACAGCTTCATCTTGAACATTGTTTTCAGTTTGGCTACCATGTTTGCGGATGAAGTTCATTTGATAAACTGTAAATAGATCTTGTTGAGGATCTCCTTCGATAACCTTACGAGTCTTATCTTCGATGACATAGTCTCTCAAAGTAGATGAAAGGATAACCACTAAAGTATCATTTCCATCTGGATTTTCGTAGAAATCTTTGATTCGAACATTTTCAACGTAAACACGTTCCAAAACATTCGTTGTTTGAGATTGGATATAGTCTTCCAGTTGAGCACTGTGTTGAGAATAGAGGCTAGCACTTTCAAGTGAGCGCACCAAATTCCAATCTTTTTTAGTCCAGGCTGCCTGTAATTGGATGTAAACTTCTCTAACCCATGAAGTGAAAGCATCCGCATCAAAGTTTGGATCACCATAGTGTACACGATTAATAGCCAAGGTGTTATTTTCAACTCGACGATGTACAGGTGGCACAGGGACATGTTTCACAGGTGTTGGCCTACGATATGGCTTGTGATACGAGTCTTGACTATTAAAATATTTGATAAGAATTACTATGAGATAGATAATGATAATGATAATTATCACACCATTCATTCCAGGACCAAAGGAACTAGAACTATAGGAACTATCACTCGAACTATAACTGCTTCTGTAGGAAGAGCTACCACCTGATCGACTTCCGCTACTACTTGAACTCGATCGAGATCGAGAGCTGGAGCTGGAACTGGAGCTACTTCGGCTACTACTACCACTTCGAGAATGGCCAACACCAGCATCAATGGATTGCATTGGGGTCACAAGCAGAAGTAGTAGGAAAGTAGCGATAAGAGTATATATCTTCTTCATATGTCTCCTAACTATGTGGATGCAAAGCTTAAGACATTCATACTGTATAAATCTATAACAGCTTATGTCAGTTCTGTTTAGAAATAATTATTCACTATCTTTTAATTTAGCTAATTCCTGAGCAAGTAACTTGAGGGCTACTTGTGGGTTGGCTTGTCCTTTAGTTGCTTTCATGAGGAAACCTGTAAAGGCCTGTCTGCATTCCGTTTGCCTGACTTAAAGTCGGCAACAGCAGCTTCGTTATCGGCAAAGACTTGATGGATGATTGGAATCAAAACATCTGGATCTGAAATTTGAACTAAACCAGCTTTTTCAACGTATTCACGAGCACCTCCACCATTTTTAGCTAGGTGGACAAAGACTTTCTTAGCAATCTTAGATGAGATCGTTCCATCTTCGATGATAGCAGTCATTTCTACCAAGTTTTCTGGAGTCAATTTGATTTGTTCAAGCGTCTTACCTTCAGCATTCAAGAACTGGGCTACTTCACCTTGGAGCCAGTTAGAGACTTGCTTAGCATCACCACCTAGGGCAACAGCTTTCTCAAAGAAGTCAGAAGTGACTTTATTGGCAGTCAACTGGCTAGCATCGTAGTCTGATAAACCAAGGTCAGAAATATAGCGAGCACGGCGCTCTTTTGGAAATTCTGGCAACTCAGTGCGCATTTCCTCAATCCACTCGTCTGAAATTTCAAAGAGTGGTAGGTCTGGTTCTGGGAAGTAGCGGTAGTCTGCAGCACCTTCCTTAACACGCATGAGAATAGTTGCTTTATTAGCTTCATCATAACGGCGAGTTTCTTGGCGGATTTGACCACCAGAACGAAGGATTTCAGCCTGACGTTGCACTTCGTATTCTAGACCCTTACGAACATTTGAGAAGGAGTTGAGGTTCTTCAACTCAGTTTTGGTACCGAATTTTTCTTGACCATAAGGACGAAGGGAGATGTTGGCATCCACACGCATAGAGCCTTCCTCCATCTTAACGTCAGAAATACCAGCATATTGGATAACTTCTTTAAGGGCTGTTAGATAAGCGTAGGCTTCTTCTGGTGAACGCATGTCTGCTTCAGATACAATCTCAATCAATGGTACCCCTTGACGGTTGAGGTCAACATAAGAGTAGCCATCTGTACCGTGGGTGTTTTTACCTGCATCTTCTTCTAAGTGAGCACGTTCAATACCAATTTTCTTAGTCGTACCATCTTCTAGTTCCACTTCGATCCACCCATTGTAACCGATTGGCTCATCAAACTGAGAGATTTGGTAGGCTTTAGGATTATCAGGGTAGAAGTAGTTCTTGCGGTCAAAATGCATCTTCTTGTGGATGTCCATGTTGAGGGTAAGAGCTGCTTTGATACCAGCATCGACAACACCTTTATTGAGAACAGGTAGTACCCCAGGGAAAGACCAGTCAATCACGTTAGTGTTGGCATTTTGGTCATTCCCAAAGTGGGCAGAAGTAGGTGAGAAGATTTTTGAATTGGTGTTGAGCTCTACGTGGACTTCAAGTCCTATGACTGTTTCAAAGTTCATTAGTTATCACCTCCAAAAATCACGGGTTGTTGTTTGTGGTAGTCTGTTGTTGCTTCAAAAGCAGCAGCAGCTTGGTAGATAGTCTCTTCTGAATACTTAGGACCAATCAATTGCAGTCCTACTGGTAGACCTTGAACAAATCCAGCAGGAATAGAAATTCCTGGCAGACCAGCCAAGTTGACAGGGATAGTCAAAAGGTCAGCCAAGTACATAGCAACTGGATCATGGTTGAGTGAATCCAAGTCGTAGGCAACGCTAGGAGCAGTTGGTCCCAAAATCAAGTCATAATCCGCAAAGACTTTTTCGAAATCTTGGATAATAAGGGTGCGAACTTGTCCAGCCTTCTTGTAGTATGCATCATAGTAACCTGATGAAAGACTGAAAGTACCAAGCATGATACGGCGTTTTACTTCTTCGCCGAAACCTTGGCTACGGCTGTTTACATAGATTTCATCAAGGTTAGTCGCATCTTCTGCACGGTAGCCATAACGGATTCCGTCAAAGCGTTGCAAGTTTGATGAAGCTTCTGAAGAAGCAATAATGTAGTATACTGCAACCCCGTATTTAGAGTGAGGAAGGCTAACTTCTTCAACGATAGCACCGAGTTTTTCAAAGTGCTTAGCGGCGTTGAGGATAGATTCCTTAACCTCTGGGTCAATCCCTTCACCTAGGTATTCCTTAGGCAAAGCGATTTTCATTCCCTTGATGTCTTGACCGATTTTTGAAGTAAAGTCAGCAATGCGGACTGGAGCAGAAGTAGAGTCTTTTGCATCTTCGCTGGCAATAGCATTGAGTAAGAGAGCATTTTCCTTAACAGTTGGTGCAAAAGGTCCGATTTGGTCTAGCGAGCTGCCAAAGGCAATAAGACCGAAACGTGATACCGTTCCATAGGTTGGTTTGAGACCAACAATTCCATTAAAGGCAGCAGGTTGGCGAATTGATCCACCGGTATCAGAACCAAGTGACAAGCGAACTTGTCCCGAAGCCACAGCTGCGGCGGAACCACTTGATGATCCACCAGGAACCTTGCTGTGGTCCCAAGCATTTTTAGTAGCACCGTAGTAAGAAGTCTCACCTGATCCACCCATGGCAAATTCGTCCATGTTAGTTTTCCCAACAACGATCATGCCCTTAGATTTTGCATTGGCAACAGCTGTGGCATCAAAGATAGGCTCGTAGTTATAGAGCATTTTTGAAGCTGCTGTTGTTAAGAGACCATCTGTAGAAATGTTGTCCTTAACAGCTAGGGAAATCCCAGAAAGAACATTGTCAGCATCGATTCCAGCTTCATCAATAGCTTTAGCTTGTGCAAGAGCTTGATCTTCAGCGATAGTAACGAATGAATTAAGGGCTTCCTCACGAGATTTTATATCTTCAAGAGTTGCTTGAGTTAGTTCAGTTGCTGAAATTTCCTTAGAAACAAGGAGATTGTGCAACTCTTCAATGGTTTTATTGTTAAAAGTCATTAGGCATCTCCTCCATCATCTAGGATAGCTGGCACCTTGATATAGTAGTTATCTTTTTCAGGCACATTTTTAAATAAGCGGTCACGGTCTGTTCCTTCTTCAGCCACATCAGGTCGGAGGACAGTTTTACGGTCAGCCATAGTTGTAGTAGGTGCGACACCAGTTGTGTCGACTTCACTTAGCAATTCGACCATATCAACAATTTTTGAGAGTGTTGTTGCAAATGCAGCAGTGTCTTCTTCTGAGAATTTTAATTTTGAAAGATTGGCAACGTGAGTTACCTCTTCTTGCGTAATTTTCATCTGATATCCTTTCGTGAAATGATGATTATTTATCTGTTCTATTTTACCATATTTTCCTATAAATAAGGCAAGAGAAGCTGAAAAGAAATAGAAATTGAAAAAAGGATTTTAATTCGATATAATGGTTGAAATCAGTAGAAAGAGTAACAGTAGTTTCTAGTTGGTAAAAAGGATGTAGAATTAATCAAACTAGAACATGTTAAGGATGAAACATGACGCTTTGGGAGTTGCTTTTTACCAGTAAAAAAACAGTCCCTCCACACTTGGGAGCCTGGTACTTTTTATTACCTACGTCTTTAGTAGTTATAACCGTTTTATCGATTCGTTATGCCTCTTCTAAGCGCTATCGAGATTTTTGGTATTGGGGACAATTGATCCAATTGCTGATTATCAACGCTTGGTATATTTCGGCGCGCCTGCCCCTGTCTGAGGCTCTCCCTTTTTATCATAGCCGCATGGCTATGTGGATTATTCTTTTTGCTCCAAATAAGACATTTTTTAAACAATATTTTGCCTTGTTGGGAGTATTTGGTTCTATCATGGCTTTAGTTTATCCAGTTTTTTATCCTTTTCCCTTCCCCCATGTTTCCTCGGTGAACAATGTTTTCGGACACTGGGCCCTCTTGGCTAACTGCTTGATTTATCTTGTTAGATATTATCACGTTGAAAATAGGGATATTTGGAAGATTTGTCAGATGACCTTTGGTATCAATGCTATTATCTTTCTAGCTAATTTTTCAACAGGAGGGAATTATGGCTTTATGAGCAAGCCTCCTGTGATTGGGGATCATGGCGGTTTGCTTAACTATTTGATAGTGACCAGCTTGATGATAGGAGTTATCATCCTCATCAATCAACTTGTTAAATATAAACATACAATCAGGAAGACAAATCTGAAATTTGTTACCATAAGGAGATTTTATGAATCATTTTTTTACAACTGAATCGACTGCACCGCCTGCCATCTCTATCATCTGGTATGGGGTAATCATTTTGTTACTTGCCTTATCTATTTACGGTTCACTTGCTTATCACGAGAATTCAACATTTGTTAAACTCTTTAAAGGGATTCAAATAGTCCAGTTATTAGCTCTTTACACTTGGTATATTGGTTTTAGCATTCCGTTTTCAAACAGCCTACCTCTTTACCATTGTCGTTTGGCCATGTTTGCTGTTGTTTTTCTGCCAGATAAGTGGAAAATCAAGCAGTATTTTGCACTTTTGGGAGCTAGCGGGGCAGTATTTGCCTTGGGTTATCCAGTCTTTGATCCTTATGACTTTCCGCATATTACCAGCTTTTCATTCTTGATTGGACATTACGCTCTTTTGGTTAATTCTCTGGTTTATCTCATGAATCACTACGATAAGACCTTACTTAAAAAGTATCGAATTATCGCTTACACCTTTATTCTCAATCTATTTTTAGTAGGGGTCAACCAAGTAACGGGAGGGAATTATGGGCTTTTGAATGCGACACCTTTTATTCCTAACGCTCCTTTATGGATAAAGTATCTTATGGTTTCTATCATTCTATCTTCAGCTCTAGTACTCTTTGATATTTTGTTTAAGAAACGCTGGAAAAAGAAAATTGCTTTAGAAACAATTAAATTTTGAAGAGATTGTAACTAGCGATATAAAATAAATATTGAACAAAAGAATCTCAAAAGTAGGTCAACTATCTTGACCTGCTTTTTCTTTTATAAGCGATTGAAAAACTCTCTAAAATCCGATATAATGGAGTGTTGAAAGGAATCTTAGAGTCCAATGTAACAAAGAGTGATTAAAAGTCGAAATAATTAAAAAAGTAGAAAGAAAGAGAACTTATGACTATTCAAGAAGAAATTAAGAAACGCCGTACCTTTGCCATCATTTCTCACCCAGACGCGGGTAAGACTACTATTACTGAACAATTGCTCTACTTTGGGGGAGAAATTCGTGAGGCAGGTACCGTAAAAGGGAAGAAAACAGGGACTTTTGCCAAATCTGACTGGATGGACATTGAAAAACAACGTGGGATTTCGGTAACCTCATCTGTGATGCAGTTTGACTATGATGGTAAGCGCGTAAATATCCTAGACACTCCAGGGCACGAGGATTTTTCAGAAGATACCTATCGTACCTTGATGGCGGTGGATGCTGCGGTAATGGTAGTGGACTCTGCCAAGGGTATCGAGGCCCAAACCAAAAAATTATTTGAGGTTGTTAAACATCGTGGGATTCCAGTCTTTACCTTTATGAATAAGTTGGACCGAGATGGTCGTGAACCACTAGACCTTTTGCAAGAATTGGAAGAAGTCCTAGGTATTGCTAGCTACCCAATGAACTGGCCAATCGGGATGGGGAAAGCCTTTGAGGGGCTCTACGACCTCTATAACCAACGTTTGGAACTCTACAAAGGAGATGAACGTTTTGCCAGCCTAGAAGATGGCGATAAACTCTTTGCTAGCAACCCATTCTACGAACAAGTGAAAGAGGATATCGAACTCTTGAATGAAGCAGGAAATGAATTCTCAGAAGAAGCCATTCTTGCAGGTGATTTGACACCAGTCTTCTTTGGCTCGGCCTTGACTAATTTTGGGGTGCAGACTTTCTTAGAAACCTTCCTCAAGTTTGCTCCAGAACCTCATGGGCACAAGAAAACAGACGGTGAACTTGTCGACCCTTATGATAAGGATTTCTCAGGTTTTGTCTTTAAAATCCAAGCCAACATGGACCCTCGTCACCGTGACCGTATCGCCTTTGTTCGAATCGTATCGGGTGAATTCGAGCGTGGTATGAGTGTTAATCTTCCTCGTACTGGTAAGAGTGCTAAACTATCAAATGTTACCCAGTTTATGGCAGAAAGTCGTGAGAATGTGACCAATGCCGTAGCAGGAGATATTATCGGGGTTTACGATACTGGTACTTATCAGGTGGGAGATACTTTGACAGTTGGCAAAAACAAATTTGAATTTGAACCACTGCCAACCTTTACCCCTGAAATCTTCATGAAGGTATCTGCTAAGAACGTCATGAAACAAAAATCCTTCCACAAGGGAATCGAGCAATTGGTACAAGAAGGAGCTATTCAGCTCTATACCAACTACCAAACAGGTGAATACATGTTAGGTGCCGTTGGTCAATTGCAGTTTGAAGTCTTCAAGCACCGGATGGAAAATGAGTACAATGCAGAAGTCGTTATGAGCCCAATGGGTAAAAAGACCGTTCGCTGGATTAAACCAGAGGATTTGGATGAGCGTATGTCTTCAAGTCGAAACATCTTGACCAAAGACCGCTTTGACCAACCTGTCTTCCTTTTCGAAAATGACTTTGCCCTTCGCTGGTTTGCGGACAAGTATCCAGACGTGGAGTTGGAAGAAAAGATGTGATTCAGTAAGTCTACTTGATTGCAAAGCAATTTAAGTAGATTACGGCAAGTCCTATAAGACTTGCCTAACTGCCTCACTAACTTAGTTTTACAAATGGAATCCATTTGTAAAACTGAGTGTCGTAATCTAATAAACACTAAGCGCTAAGAGTGTTTACCTAAACGCTTCACTAAGTAAAACCCACGAATAGTATCGATTCGTGGGTTTTGCCGTCGTAACATAAAGGAAGCTAACTAGCTAACTGCCTTACTACCCCGTTTGGCAAAGATAATCGATTTGCCAAACTCCGTGTCGTAGTTCAGTAAATTTATGTAGTTGTGTAACAATCTAAGTAAATAACGCCAAGTTTCTATGGAACTTGGATAGGCGCTCCACTAGTAAAGTTTTACGTCGTAACAGATAGAAAACCCATGAATATTACTATTCATGGGTTTTTAAGTAGTTGTTTTAAGTTTTTTCCTGTCCTAGTTTACATGCCGATATATCTCGATAATAATACTACTAGGGTAAGCAAAATAAAGCTGACACTGTTTAGGACCATATGAATGGCGATAGACATTTCTAATCGCCGTGTTGTGTAGGCGGTCCAGGTGAGGACAGCAGACATCCAACCGTAGATTAGAAATGACGGGAAATTTGAAGGAACGTGAGCTAGGAGAAAGAGTAGCCAACCTAGAACATAGCCCACTTTTTCATAGCCTTGGAAGAGCTTGGTTGGGATAATGCCGCGACAGATAATCTCTTCACAAATTGGCGCAATTAAAACTACAAGAAAGAACATAGCAATAAGTGAGCTTTCTGAGAATAGATCATTGAGAATTTGTTGGTTGGAAGTTGTTGTTTGATTAAGTAATTGTAACATGATGCCACCTATGAGATTTCCAACAAAGATAGCTAGGTAACTCAAGGCAATTCTAGGCAAATCGTTGATGCTAAATAGTTTTTTCTTAATCACTAAAAGCTTACTTTTATGAGCGCCATACAAAAAGATAGCTAAAACAAGTATAGAAACAAGGCTGATAATGATTCCAGACCAGATGGAAGGAATCTCAGTTTGGGCTAGCAAACCTAGAAGTGCCATTGGCGTCTGAGAAAGAACGATGGCTACCAGTAAAATACCAAACCATACAAGTCGTTTACGAAAATCTTTAAAAAAATTCATTGAAGTTCCTCCTGAAAATTTATTTTATTATAACATATTTGTAGGGATTATTCTATCTGATACCACAAAATGAATGTATAAAAATCCTCTCGAATTTGAGAGGATTTTAGTTTCATTCTTCTTATCGTTTAGACCAAGTCCTTCTCATGAAGAGCAGTAAGATAGGATAAATCTCTAGTCGTCCAGCAATCATAGCGAAAGCAAGCAAAATCTTTGAGAAAGGGCTAAAGATTGAAAAACTTGCTGTTGTGCCAAGGATAGGTCCGATATTGTTAAAACAGCTAAATACAGCACTAGTAACAATCATCAGATTATTATTGTCTAAGCTGATGATAAAGATCAAGCTGATTAGAATCATAACATAAATCACAAAATATTTGAGAACCTTGTGCTGGGTATCCTTGTCAATAACCGCTTGATTTACATGGAGAGTGAGGACACGGTGAGGTGATAAAGTTGATAACACCTGATTTTTAGCAATTTTTGCCATAATGAGTCCTCGAATAATCTTAAGACCACCAGCTGTTGAACCGGCAGAGCCTCCAATAGCCATCAATAAGAGAAGGATAAATTGAGAGAAGAGTGACCAATTAGTAGTATTTCCATAACCAAAACCAGTGGTAGTGATGATGTTTGAAACTTGAAAGAGAGCCATCTCAAAGCTATCTGCAAGGCTATGATAAAGATGGAGTGTGTTTAAAGTGATGAGACCGGTAGCAGTGATAACAATTAGGAAATATGCGCGTAGCTCTTCATCGAAAAAGAATTCCTTTACTCGACGCAGCATAAGATAGTAGTAGAGGTTGAAATTGACGCCAAATACTAAGACCCCAAAACTTGTGAGATAGGTAATTAAAGAACTTTGATAGTGAGCAATACCATCATTATAAACAGTGAAACCACCCGTACCAGCAGTCCCCATAGCAATAACGACACTGTCATAGAGTGGCATTCCTGCCATGTAATAAAGAATGATAAAGAGGACAAAGAGAGCTAGATAAAGTACATATAAAATTTGTGCGGTGTTCTTAAGTTTAGAGACTACTTTTCCAAAAATAGGTCCAGGAACCTCAGCTTTCATGACCTCCATATGACTGTTCTGAGCGTTATCCATAATTGCTAAGGCAAAGACAAGTACTCCCATTCCTCCAATGAGGTGGGTAAAGCTTCTCCAGAATAATAGAGAACGACTTAGGACAGACACATCGTTTAAAATTGTTGCTCCCGTTGTTGTAAATCCAGAACTGATTTCAAAGAATGCATCTATCAGGTTCGGAATTTGACCTGAAAATACAAAAGGTAAAGCACCAAAGAAGGACCAGAGAATCCAGCAGATGGAAACGATTAAGACTCCTTCTTTTGCGTAAATGTGTTTCTCTTTTGGTTTAATGATAACCCCTGCTCCACCCAGTAAGGTTAGAATGCCAATAGTAGAAAAAGGGCGATAAAGACCTGGTTTGATTCTTGGTAGTATAGAGCAATAGCCACTGGAACTAGTAGCAAAACTGCTTCAATTAAGAGGAGTTTTGCGAGAAGAAAGCGAATCATACTTCTATTCATGGCTTACCTCTCTAACAGATCGTAGATCTTAGTGATATTTGATAGTAAGGTAATGACAACCAATTTATCTCCCACTTCAAGAGTGTCTTCGCCCGTTGGGAAGATGGTTTTTCCATATCGGATAATAGCAGCAATCAAGATATCTTTCTTAAATTTGAGATTTGATAAAGGCTTGCCTGTCATTTTATTTTCTTCTTTGATAAGAAGTTGTATAGTTTCTACCTGACCGTTAGCGAGGTGGTGGATAGCTTGAAGGTCAGAATATTGCGCATTGGCTCGCCCGTGGATAAAGTGCATGATTGTATCAACAGCAATTGTCTTCGGCGTGATGATACTTGAAAAATCTGGGGTATTAATAATTTCTAAAAGACTAGTTCTATTAACTTTAGTGATGTTTTTTTGAACTCCAATACTATCTAAGAACATTGAGGTAATGATATTCTCCTCATCGACCCCAGTTAGAGTAGCGACAGCATCATAGTGTTGCGCGCTTTCTTCTAAGAGAACATCCTTGGTAGTTCCGTCTCCTTGAACGATGTATAGTTTAGGGAAATTTTCACTAAAAAAGGCTGCTCTTTCAGAATTGACTTCGATAACTTTTGTTTCGATACGACTGTCTTTCAAGATTTTCAAGAGATAGTAAGCAATTTTTCCAGCTCCAACAATCAGCAAGCTCTTAACAACTCGAGACTTGATGTAGTTATGGAAAAGCATCATGTCAACACGATCCCCTGTAACAAAGATTCGATCCTTGTCTTCGAGAATCATGTTACCACTTGGGATCATGAGTTTGTGATCACGTTCAATAGCACAAATAATGACATTACCAAATTTTTTACGGAAATCAGCCATAGACATTTGGCAGATATTACTATCTTTTCGGACAATAAATTCCATTAGACTGACCAAGCCACCAGCAAAGCGTTCAACTGAAAGAGCATTAGGGAAGTCTATGATATTGGCAATAGCACGAGCTGCCAGTAATTCAGGATTAACAATCAAGGAGAATCCAAGAATATTTTTTTCTTTAAAATAAGGATTGGAATATTCAGGATTACGTACACGGACAATTGTTTCTTTTGCTCCCATTTTTTTAGCAAGAACAGCTGCAACCATATTGACTTCGTCGTACTGAGTTATGGCAATAAAAATATCACAATCTTGGACATTAGCTGCTTCTAGCATAGCGAAGTCAGCTCCATTTCCTGCTAGTCCAATAATATCAAAACGTCTTGTCATGTAATTAAGGACTGTTTCATTTTGCTCAATTAAGACGACATCATGATCGTCTGCTACTAAAGAGCTACAGAGGGCAGAACCAACTTTTCCCCCTCCGACAAGGATAATTTTCATAGTTATTTAACCTACTTTTTCAATATGTTTCTATCATACTCTTTTTTATAAAAAAATGCACTTAAGAACCGCCATTTTTCTCTGTTCCCAGACATTTCCTATTCTTAAAAGTCAAATCATAAAAATCTTTATTTTCTATAAATTTTCATTGTTTTTCAAGATATGGTATTCTGTGATGTATCGATTTTAATAATTGTTAGAGTCTTTTCTGACTATGCAAATATGCTTGTGAAAAAAGTGAAAAATTCAAGACGTTTCTATTGACAATCAATCTGAAAGTGATATACTAAGAAAGTAGTTTCGCTGATTTACTTCAAACCTGTTGTGAGGTAAGTTAACGATGCCTTAACCACGCTGTTTGCTGAGCTTGACTCCGGGCAGTGTGGCTATTTTTTTGCAATGATAAAAGGAAGCAAATTATGACAAACCACATTGTATTATTTGAACCACAGATTCCACAAAATACAGGAAATATTGCGCGTACTTGTGCTGCAACCAATTCTCCCCTACATATCATCAAACCTATGGGTTTTCCTATTGACGATCGTAAAATGAAACGAGCTGGCTTAGATTATTGGGATAAGCTTGAAATCTATTTTTATGATAGTTTGTCTGATTTTGTAAAGAAAATCGATGGGCAGCTATATTTGATTTCCAAGTTTGCAGAAAAGGTTTATTCGGACGCTGATTTTACAACGGAAGGGGATCATTATTTCCTTTTTGGGAGGGAAGATAAAGGCTTGCCTGAGGAATTCATGCGAGAACATCCAGAAAAGGCACTTCGAATACCAATGAACGACGAACATGTTCGCAGTCTAAATGTTTCTAATACTGTTTGTATGATTGTCTACGAAGCTTTGCGTCAACAGAATTTTGCCGGTTTGGATTTGGTTCATACCTATGAGACTGACAAGTTGAAATAATCATGAAAGCGAATACTTAATGCTTGCACTTGCAAGCATTTTTTGTTATGATAAAAGGGTCTTCAGGGCTGGGTGTAATTCCCGACCGGCGGTGACTTTTAGTCGGAAATGTTCTTTTCCTTTTATACTTTGTTGCCAAGCTTTGCCTAACCAAAAGTTATACCTATAGCTTGTCGCCTAGTCTAAAAGAAAAATCTCCATTTCCATACTCTAAAAGAAGTCCGCGAGCGCAAGCTGATGTGGTGAGATTCCACAACCGACAGTATAGTCTGGATGGGAGAAGACGAAAGAATAATTTTATCTATTCTACTTAAGTGTATAGAAAGTTCTTTTGGTGTCCTTTGATACTAATAGATTATTTTTGATATAGTTGAGTGGTTAGATAGGGTGGGACTTTCCAACTTCTTCTGATTTTATAGAAAATTGGAGGAACCTGTTATGACAAACACACGTCGACTTTCGACCATTGCAATTTTATCAGCACTTTCATTTGTGTTGATGTACTTTGACTTTCCACTCTTGCCTGCGGCGCCCTTTTTAAGAGTTGAGTTCAGCATATTACCAGTTTTAGTAGGTTTGATTGTGCTTGATTTACCCGCAGCTTTTGTGATAATTTTACTTCGTTCCTTGCTTAAGTTGATTTTAAATAATCAAGGAGTCAGCACCTATATCGGTTTGCCGATGAATATTGTGGCTTTAGGAGTTTTTGTTCTTGCATTTGGTTTGATTTGGAAAAAAGATCGAACACCAATTCGTTTCGCTATAGCTTCCCTAGCTGGTACAATTGGTTTGACCTTGGCTATGCTAGTTCTTAACTATGTGTATGCAGTTCCATTATATTCTAAATTTGCTAATTTGATATTGAGAAAATTCTAGGACTAAGCAACTATCTGTTGACAATGGTTTTACCTTTTAACTTAATTGAAGGTGTTATCTTTGCACTAGCATTTTGGTTGATTTATGTCTTCTTAAAGGTAACTTTAAAACGTTATGAAAGATAAACAAACATATTTAACAAAGGGCTCTTTTGCCCTTTTACTATTTGTAATTCTGGGTTATGTCGTTAAGTTTTATCCAGAGCAACTGGTAACATTGGACTCCTCGGTTCAAACAGCTATTCGAGGTGATTTACCCGAGACCTTAACTTTGATTTTTCGTGAAATTACACGTCTGATTGATTTACCTATTGTCATTAGTTGGGCTATTATTTTGATTGCTATCTTTTACCTGAAAAAGTGGAAAACTGAGAGCCTATTGGTAGCTGGGAATCTTGGTCTGGCTGGTATTTTAATTGTGTCTTTAAAACACCTGTATCAACGTCCACGACCAGATATTTTACACTTAGTGGAGGAGAAAGGATTTTCTTTCCCAAGTGGGCATTCACTGACGGTGACTTTACTCATCGGTTCCTTGATCATTATCCTAGGTCAGAGAGTGAAAAACACTACTACAAAGCTAGCTTTGCAAGGACTATTAGGACTTTACCTAGTTAGTGTTCTTGTCTCTAGAGTTTATCTTGGTGTCCACTACCCATCAGATGTTCTGGCAAGCCTGAGTCTAGGTCTAGGAATCTTGTTTATTGAGTTTCCTTTTTACGACAAGCTGCGCTTTCAGTGGAGATTTACAGGTAAGCAGAAGTAGGTATCAAATTCTCTTGAGGAGAAAGAAATGAAAGTCAATATAAGAGATCTTCATCCGACTCAACTATACTTATCAGTAAAGAAGTTGCAAGATATTCAGATGCTTTATCAGTCGGTAAAACTAATCAATGTTGATCCAATTAGTATTCTTGCATTTGGAAATTGCTTGTTGATTACAGATGGGCATCACAGGGCTTATCAGGCTTTGTTAATGGGCCAAGATACGATTTCTGCTGAGTGGGATAAAGATGGTGGTGATGAAATCTATCATCTTTATGCAAAAGCTTGTGAGGAAAGAAAGATATACTCTATTCTGGATTTAAAAAATCATGTCTTATCTCAAGATGAATATGATGCAAAATGGTATAACTGGTGTGATGGTTTTAATCAAGCAGCGGAGCTAGTATTAGGAGTAGAAAATGATGACAAAAATTATTCAGATAGATGATTCCTTACGTCTAGTTCCCTATTTTTTAGCAGATCATCGTGATGCAGCTTTAGCTTGGTATCAAGATGTGGATTTGGTAGAACTTGTAGACGGTATTAGAATACCCTATAGTTTGGAAAAATTAAATACCATGTATTCCTATTTAGAAAGTAACGGGGATTTGTTCTGGATTGAGTTTCGAGAAAAGGGGGAGTGGTTTCCAATTGGTGATGTCACCTTATCTCAGGAGAATCTTCCTATTGTGATTGGCAATCCAACTTATCAGCATCAAGGACTTGGACGCAAAGTTTTGAAGGCTTTGATTGATCTAGCTCGTCAAAGGGGATGGACAGAAATGAAAGTTTAAGAAATCTACACTTTTAATCCTATCTCTAGAAGATGTTTTGAGTCTCTTGGGTTTGTGGAAAGTAGAAGGACTGAAAGTGGGGTTGGCTTTCTCTTAAAACTTGACACTAACTAGGCTAAATTATTTTTAAAAATCGCTCAAAAATAGAGCGGTTTTTTAATTCATAGTTTGCAACACTTTTCAAATCGAAACGATAGGCAAATTCAGTTATAAAATTTCTCTAAAAATAGAATTTTTCTCTTGCATTTGGGATAGATTAGTGTATAATAGTAGGGTATGTGTAAAACATACTTGTGGGAGGTAAAAATCTTACATTACCGCCAAAACCACAAAGGAGGATTTAAAAATGGCTAAAAAAGTCGAAAAACTTGTAAAATTGCAAATCCCTGCTGGTAAAGCTACACCAGCTCCACCGGTTGGACCTGCTCTTGGTCAAGCTGGTATCAACATCATGGGATTCACAAAAGAGTTCAACGCTCGTACAGCTGATCAAGCTGGTATGATCATTCCAGTTGTTATCTCAGTTTACGAAGATAAATCATTTACTTTCATCACTAAAACACCACCAGCTGCTGTTCTTTTGAAAAAAGCTGCAGGTGTTGAAAAAGGATCAGGTACACCGAACAAAACAAAAGTTGCTTCAGTTACTCGTGCGCAAGTACAAGAAATTGCAGAAACTAAGATGCCAGATTTGAACGCTGCAAACCTTGAGTCTGCAATGCGTATGATCGAAGGTACTGCTCGTTCTATGGGATTCAACGTTGTTGACTAATCAATAACATCCCAAGATAACCCGCAAGACTTCATCATTTCGAGAAGTGACGTGGGAGATGAAAATCGATTGAACCACTTACAAGGAGAATAGAAAATGGCTAAAAAAAGCAAACAACTTCGTGCTGCTCTTGAGAAAATCGACAGCACAAAAGCATACAGCGTAGAAGAAGCTGTAGCTCTTGCAAAAGAAACTAACTTTGCAAAATTCGATGCAACTGTAGAAGTTGCTTACAACTTGAACATTGACGTTAAAAAAGCTGACCAACAAATCCGTGGAGCAATGGTATTGCCAAACGGTACTGGTAAAACAGCTCGCGTTCTTGTATTTGCACGTGGTGCAAAAGCTGAAGAAGCTAAAGCTGCTGGTGCAGACTTCGTTGGTGAAGACGACCTTGTTGCTAAAATCAACGACGGTTGGTTGGACTTCGACGTAGTTATCGCTACACCTGACATGATGGCTCTTGTTGGACGTCTTGGACGTGTCCTTGGACCACGTAACTTGATGCCAAACCCTAAAACTGGTACTGTAACAATGGACGTTGCTAAAGCAGTTGAAGAGTCTAAAGGTGGTAAAATCACTTACCGTGCAGACCGTGCAGGTATCGTACAAGCTATCATCGGTAAAGTTTCATTTGAAGCTGACAAGTTGGTTGAAAACTTCAAAGCATTCAACGAAACAATCCAAAAAGCTAAACCAGCTACTGCTAAAGGAACTTACGTAACAAGCTTGACAATTACAACTACACAAGGTGTTGGTATCAAGGTTGACGTTAACTCACTTTAATAAGTATTAAATTTAAAACAAAAAGGTTGAAGGTAGATTTACCTCAACCTTTTTGTCGTCATAATAAATTTTTACTAATTTAATTTGATATTGAAAAACGTCTATATAGAAAATTCAGAAAATTGTTTCTTTTCTATTGAAAATTTTTGAAAAAATGGTATCATAGAAACAAGTCATTTTAAGAGAAGAGAAAGGGGAAGAATGGAGAAAATCACTTTAGAAACTCCTAAGACAGGATCGGATTTAGTTTTAGAAACACTTCGTGACTTAGGCGTTGATACAATTTTTGGTTATCCAGGCGGGGCAGTTTTACCTCTATATGATGCCATATATAATTTTAAAGGCATTCGTCATATTCTTGGTCGTCATGAGCAAGGATGTCTTCATGAAGCTGAAGGATATGCTAAATCAACAGGGAAGCTTGGTGTTGCGGTCGTCACAAGTGGACCAGGAGCAACTAATGCCATTACAGGTATTGCAGATGCCATGAGCGATAGCGTTCCACTCTTAGTTTTTACAGGTCAGGTAGCGCGTCCTGGTATTGGTAAGGATGCCTTCCAAGAAGCAGATATCGTTGGTATTACTATGCCAATCACCAAGTACAACTATCAAGTACGTGAAACTGCAGATATTCCAAGAATAGTAGCGGAGGCCATTCATATTGCAACTACAGGTCGTCCAGGACCAGTTGTTATTGACCTTCCAAAAGATGTCTCAGCTTTGGAAACAGATTTTATCTATTCACCTAAAGTCATTCTTCCTAGTTACCAACCAACTCTTGAACCGAATGAGATGCAGATTAAAAAAATATTGAAGCACTTATCAAGAGCTAAAAAACCAGTTCTACTTGCTGGTGGTGGTATTAGTTATGCTGAAGCTTCTAAAGAATTAAATGAGTTTGCAGAACGCTATCAAATTCCTGTTGTAACAACACTTTTGGGACAAGGGACTATTGCTACCAGTCACCCGCTGTTCTTAGGTATGGGTGGAATGCATGGCTCATTTGCAGCCAATATTGCAATGACAGAGGCTGATTTCATGATTAGCATTGGATGCCGTTTTGATGACCGTCTGACTGGTAATCCAAAAACTTTTGCAAAAAATGCTAAGGTTGCCCATATTGATATTGATGCAGCTGAGATTGGCAAGATAATTAGTGCGGATATACCTGTGGTTGGAGATGCAAAGAAAGCATTAGAAATGCTCCTTTCAGAGCCTATTGTTCACAATGATACAACAAAATGGATTGATAAAGTAACCAAGGATAAAAACCGTGTTCGTTCTTATGATAAAAAAGAACGTGTTGTTCAACCGCAAGCGGTTATTGAACGAGTTGGTGAATTGACCAAAGGAGATGCCATTGTCGTAACGGACGTTGGGCAACATCAAATGTGGACTGCTCAGTATTATCCATATCAAAACGAGCGTCAACTTGTAACTTCAGGTGGATTGGGAACTATGGGATTTGGAGTACCAGCAGCTATTGGAGCAAAGATAGCAAATCCAGATAAGGAAGTTGTCCTCTTTGTGGGAGATGGTGGTTTCCAGATGACTAACCAAGAGTTAGCTATTTTGAATATCTATAAGGTGCCAATTAAAGTTATCATGCTTAATAATCACTCATTAGGTATGGTTCGTCAGTGGCAAGAATCTTTCTATGAAGGAAGAACTTCGGAGTCTGTATTCGATACACTTCCTGACTTCCAACTAATGGCTCAAGCATATGGTATTAAGAACTATAAATTTGATAATCCTGAAACTCTTGAAAAGGATTTAGAGGTTATTTTAGAAGATGTACCGATGTTTATCGAGGTAGATATTTCCCGTAAGGAACACGTTCTTCCGATGGTTCCTGCTGGTAAGAGTAATCATGAGATGTTGGGGGTGAAGTTTAATGCGTAGAATGTTAACAGCTAGACTCCAAAACCGCTCAGGAGTACTCAACCGTTTCACAGGTGTGCTTTCACGCCGTCAGGTAAATATCGAGAGTATATCGGTCGGTGCGACTGAGGATCCAAATGTTTCAAGAATTACGATTATTATTGATGTAGCTTCTCATGAAGAAGTAGAGCAAATCATTAAACAGCTAAACCGTCAGATTGATGTAATTCGTGTTCGAGATATCACAGACCACCCTCATTTAGAGCGTGAAGTGATTTTAGTAAAGGTTTCAGCACCAGCAGAAAAACGGGCAGAGATTTTGGCAATTATTCAACCTTTCCGTGCGACAGTAGTTGATGTGGCGCCAAGCTCTATTACCATTCAAATGACTGGTAATGCTGAAAAGAGTGAAGCCTTGTTGCGAGTGATTCGACCATATGGAATTAGAAATATTGCTCGGACGGGTGCAACTGGATTTACTCGTGATTAACAATAAAGTCCTAAGAGACAATTAGAAAATATAGAAAAGAGAGAAAACAATGGCAGTACAAATGGAATATGAAAAAGATGTAAAAGTAGCAGCACTAGACGGTAAAAAAATTGCCGTTATCGGATATGGCTCACAAGGTCATGCTCACGCTCAAAACTTGCGTGATACAGGCCACGATGTGATTATCGGTGTGCGCCCAGGTAAGTCATTTGATAAGGCAAAAGAAGATGGATTTGACACTTACACAGTAGCAGAGGCAACTAAATTGGCTGATGTCATCATGATCTTGGCTCCGGATGAAATTCAAGCAGACCTTTATGCAGAAGAAGTAGCTCCAAACTTGGAAGCTGGTAATGCACTTGGTTTTGCTCATGGATTCAACATCCACTTTGAATTCATCAAAGCTCCAGAAAGTGTTGACGTATTCATGTGTGCTCCTAAAGGGCCAGGTCACTTGGTACGTCGTACCTTCGAAGAAGGATTTGGTGTTCCAGCGCTTTATGCAGTTTACCAAGACGCAACAGGAAATGCTAAAGATATCGCTATGGATTGGGCTAAGGGTGTTGGTTCAGCGCGCGTTGGGCTTCTTGAAACAAGCTTCAAAGAAGAAACTGAAGAAGATTTGTTTGGTGAACAAGCAGTTCTTTGTGGTGGTTTGACTGCCTTGATGGAAGCAGGATTTGAAGTCTTGACTGAAGCTGGTTACGCCCCTGAATTGGCTTACTTCGAAGTTCTTCACGAAATGAAACTCATCGTTGATTTAATCTACGAAGGTGGATTCAAGAAATGCGTCAATCTATCTCAAACACTGCTGAGTATGGTGACTACGTTTCAGGTCCACGTGTGATCACTGACCAAGTCAAAGAAAATATGAAGGCTGTTCTTGCTGATATCCAAAATGGTAAATTTGCAAATGATTTCGTGAACGACTATAAAGCTGGTCGTCCAAAATTGACTGCCTACCGTGAACAAGCAGCTGACCTTGAGATTGAAAAAGTCGGTGTTGAATTGCGTAAAGCAATGCCATTCGTTGGAAAAAATGACGATGATGCCTTTAAAATCTATAACTAATATGTAAAGAAGAAGGCGAGTTGGGGGGACCGAGCTCGCTTTCACATTTTAGATCCTTTCAAGAAAGAGAAAATATGATAAGTGCAAAAGATGTGGTGAAAGCCCATAAAGTTTTGAATGGTGTGGTGGTTGAAACTCCACTAGAATATGATCATTATCTGTCGGAAAAATATGGTGCTAAAATTTATCTAAAAAAAGAAAATGCTCAACGAGTGCGTTCTTTTAAGATCCGTGGGGCCTACTATGCTATTTCTCAACTCAGTAAAGATGAGCGAGAGCGTGGAGTGGTCTGTGCATCAGCGGGAAATCATGCCCAAGGTGTTGCTTACACTTGTAAAGAAATGAAAATCCCAGCAACCATTTTTATGCCAATTACAACTCCACAACAAAAGATTGGACAGGTTCGATTCTTTGGGGGAGACTTCGTGACCATTAAATTGGTAGGAGATACCTTTGATGCTTCAGCTAAAGCAGCGCAGGAATTTACAATAGCAGAAAATCGTACCTTTATTGATCCTTTCGATGATGCTAATGTCCAAGCTGGTCAAGGTACTGTTGCCTATGAAATCTTAGAAGTTGCACACAAGGAATCTATTGTTTTCGATACTGTACTAGTACCTGTTGGTGGAGGAGGATTAATTGCTGGAGTTTCTACCTATATAAAGGAAACAAATCCAGAGATAGATGTCATCGGTGTTGAAGCAAATGGCGCTCGTTCTATGAAAGCTGCTTTTGAAGCTGGTGGCCCTGTTAAGCTAAAAGATATTGATAAATTTGCTGATGGGATTGCAGTCCAAAAAGTTGGGGAATTGACCTATGAAGTGACACATAAACACGTTGAAACCCTTATTGGTGTAGATGAAGGATTGATTTCTGAGACCTTAATTGACCTTTACTCTAAACAAGGAATTGTAGCAGAGCCGGCAGGAGCTGCTAGCATTGCTGCCTTGGAAGTTTTATCCGACTACATCAAGGGTAAGACCATTTGTTGTATTATTTCGGGTGGGAATAATGATATCAACCGGATGCCCGAGATGGAAGAGAGAGCCTTGATTTATGATGGGATTAAACACTACTTTGTCGTCAATTTCCCACAACGTCCAGGAGCTCTTAGAGAATTTGTTAATGATATCTTAGGTCTAACGATGATATTACTCGTTTTGAATATATCAAGAGAGCTAGCAAGGGTACTGGGCCAGTTTTGATCGGTATAGCTTTATCAGATAAGAATGACTATGCCAGTCTGATTCGTCGTATGGAAAAATTTGACCCAGCTTATATTAATTTAAATGGTAATGAGACCCTATATAATATGCTTGTCTAATATACTATTAAATTTTTATCATAATATTTGCCTAACCTATTTACGAGTGCTATAATGTAAGTGAAGAAAGGGGGAGATTCCCATGGTTTTACAAGTAATACTTGTTCTAATTATTCTAATGCTGATTGTAGGAGCTATTTTGGTAAGCTCTGTTTATGTCGTTCGTCAACAGTCTGTTGCCATTATCGAGCGATTTGGTAAATATCAGAAGTTAAGTAATAGTGGTATTCACCTACGAGCTCCATTTGGCATTGACAAAATTGCTGCTCGTGTGCAGCTTCGCCTTTTACAGAGTGAGATCGTGGTTGAAACAAAGACCCAAGATAACGTTTTTGTGACCATGAATGTCGCAACTCAATACCGTGTAAATGAACTAAATGTTACAGATGCTTACTATAAATTAATGAGACCTGAAGCTCAGATTAAATCATATATTGAGGATGCATTACGCTCATCTGTTCCTAAGTTAACTTTGGATGAATTGTTTGAGAAAAAAGATGAAATTGCATTAGAAGTTCAAAAACAAGTAGCTGAAGAAATGTCAACGTATGGGTATATTATCGTTAAGACGCTCATTACCAAAGTAGAGCCGGATGCAGAAGTTAAGCAGTCTATGAACGAAATTAACGCTGCTCAACGTAAGAGAGTAGCAGCCCAAGAATTGGCTGAAGCAGATAAAATTAAGATTGTTACAGCGGCTGAAGCAGAGGCAGAAAAAGATCGCCTACATGGTGTAGGGATTGCAGAACAGCGTAAAGCAATTGTTGATGGACTTGCTGATTCTATTATTGAGCTAAAAGGAGCGAACGTAGAATTAACAGAAGAACAAATCATGTCAATCCTATTAACCAACCAGTACTTAGACACATTGAATAATTTCGCCGACAAACAAGGCAATAATACAATATTCTTGCCAGCAAATCCTAATGGAGTTGAAGATATAAGAACCCATATATTATCAGCTTTAAAAGCGAAATAATTAGGATTTTAACCTTTTATTTTATTGATGAAGGCCTTTTCATTGACAAACACTATTAAAACGTTTACAATAAAAAATTGTAAAGAATAAAATAGGAGAAGAAATATGGCTAAATCTAACTTTGAAAAAGTAGAATCAGTTGTCAGCTGGGTTCGTGACAAGAAAATTACAGGGTATCGTATTTCTAAGGAAACGAATGCGCGTGAGATGTCTATCATTGCTTTAGCTCAAGGACGTGCGAAAGTGAAAAATATTTCCTTTGAAACTGCCCTTGGATTAATTGATTTCTATGATAAAAACCATGAAAAATTTGAAGATTAGTCTTTGGATACAGGCGGATTCTTAAAAAGAGTCTGCCTTTTCATTTTTATGGATAACAAAAAAAGCTGCTTTCTTGCAGCTTTTTCTTATCCAAGATAGCGTTGTAGAAACTCTCTTGTACGCTCTTCTTTAGGATTCGTAAAGAGATCTTCAGGCTTTCCTTCTTCAGCAATAACACCCTTATCCATAAAGATGACACGATTTGAAACGTCGCGGGCGAACTCCATTTCGTGAGTCACAACGATCATGGTCAAGCCTTCTTGAGCTAAATCTTGCATGATTTTAAGAACTTCTCCAACCATTTCAGGGTCAAGAGCAGATGTCGGTTCATCAAAAAGGATGGCATCAGGATTCATAGAAAGGGCGCGAGCGATAGCTACCCGTTGCTTTTGACCACCAGAAAGTTGTTTAGGTTTAGCTTGCCAGTAGCGCTCTCCCATACCAACTTTTTCAAGATTTTCTTTGGCGATCCTTTCAGCATCTGCGTGTTCACGTTTAAGAACAGTTGTTTGGGCAACGATTGTATTTTCTAGCACGTTTAGATTTTCAAAGAGGTTGAAAGACTGGAAGACCATTCCTAGTTTTTCTCGATAATGAGTAAGGTTATAGCCTTTTTCAAGTACATTTTCACCATGATAGAGGATTTCTCCCTCAGTCGGGGTTTCAAGTAAGTTAATCGAACGTAGGAAGGTTGATTTTCCACTACCCGAACTTCCGATGATAGAAATAACCTCTCCTTTGTAAATAGTAAGGGAAATATCTTTTAGAACCTCGTTTTGTCCATAGGACTTTTTAAGGTGTTTGATTTCAAGGATTGGCTGCTTCATTATTTCAAATCCTCCGTTTGCATTTGGTTAGCACCTGTAGTATAGGTATCCATATCCATGCGATGTTCGATAAAGCGCAAGATACGAGTTACTGTGAAGGTGAGGACAAAGTAAATCACTGCAATGATTGTAAATGTCTGGAAGTATTGGTATGTTTGAGTTGCTACTGTGTTTCCTGAGAAGTAAAGTTCCACAACAGAGATAACATTCAGTACGGAAGTATCCTTGATGTTAATAACAAACTCATTACCAGTTGCAGGTAAAATATTTCGAACGACTTGAGGTAGAACTACCTTGCGCATGGTTTGATTGTGGGTCATACCAAGAGCTGTCGCAGCTTCAAATTGTCCCTTATCAACTGCCAGGATACCACCACGAACGATTTCTGTCATGTAGGCACCAGTGTTGATAGATACGATAAAGATAGCAGCAAGGGTACGATCTAAGTTAATTCCGAATGCTTGGGCTGTTCCATAGTAAATAACCATAGATTGAACGATCATCGGTGTTCCACGGAAAATTTCAATGTAGACGTTTAGCAACCAGCCAAGTACTTTCTGGAAGAATGCTACAGATTTTGTTTCTGATAGTGGGGCAGTACGGAACACACCAATACCAAGTCCGATGATTAGACCGACTATAGTACCGATGATTGAAATTAAGAGAGTGATGCCGGCTCCTCGTAAGAGTTGTTGCCAGTTCTCAGATAGAATTTTTGCAACTTGAGTAAAGAAACTACTGCTGTTTTCTTCAGTAGTTGTAGCTTGAACAGGTTGCTCCTTAATCATACGATCCATTAGTGCAACTTGTTCATCCTTAGAAATGGTTTCAATGCTAGCATTGATTTGGTTAATACGTTCGTCATCTTTGCGAAGACCGATTGCGATAGCTGTATCTTCTTCTCCAGTTTCAAAACCTTTTTCTAACTGTACCATTTTAAACTTAGAGTTTGCGGCTTCTGCAGTTAAAGCTTCAGGACGCTCTGAAACGTAAGCATCGATGACACCTGCCTCAAGTGCTTGACGCATTTGAGCGAAATCTCCCATGGCCGTTTCTTTTTTTGCTCCCGGGATTTGTGGAATTAAATCATAAAGATAAACGCCCTGTTGAGAAGTGATTTTAGCACCTTCAAAATCAGCTAAACTTGTAGCATTAGCGTAGCTTGAGTCTTTCTTCACCAAGAGAACAGGTTCACTTGTGTAGTAACTACTTGAGAAAGCAATTTCTTGTTTACGTTCAGCGGTTGGACTCATACCCGCGATAATCATATCGATTTTTCCAGAAGTTAGGGCTGGGACAAGACCTTCCCATTTTGTTTTCACAACCAGTGGTTCTTTCCCTAAATCTTTGGCTATTTTTTTAGCAATTTGCACGTCGTAACCATTAGCATATTGGTTAGTTCCGTCAATCTTGACAGCTCCATTGCTGTCATCGTCTTGTGTCCAGTTGAAGGGAGCGTATGCAGCTTCCATTCCGATCCGTAAATACTCATCTGCTTGGACAACATTTGTCAGACCTAGCATGAGAGCAAGACCTGCAATAATTGATAAGACTAGTTTCTTCATTTTTTCTCCTATTATTGTCTAAAAGTGACTCCCTCTATTGTATCTAAAAATGGCGAGATTTTCAATACAAGCAAGCCTTGATATATAAAATGATAGAATGTAAACAAATTGAGAGGGATTTAACAATGAAGAAGTTGGGATCCCGCAGAAGAGTTCTCTGGAGGTAGCGGTAGTGTAGAGCCTACTAAAAAACCTAACACAGAACTCAAAATTATGCTATAATAGAGAGCAGAAAAAAGGAGTAATCTATGTATTTTTTTGAAATTTTAAAATCAATCTTTTTTGGTATTGTTGAAGGAATTACGGAATGGTTGCCGATTTCAAGTACTGGTCACTTGATTTTAGCGGAAGAATTCGTCAAATATAAAGACCAAACTGAAGCTTTTAAGTCTTTGTTTAACGTAGTCATTCAACTTGGTGCCATCTTTGCAGTTGTGGTTATCTACTTTAATAAACTTAATCCTTTCAAACCAGGTAAAGAAAAAGCCGAAGTTCGTAGAACTTGGCAGTTATGGTCCAAAGTTTTTGTGGCGACTCTTCCTCTTCTCTTAGTCTTTAAGTTTGATGATTGGTTTGATACCTATTTCCATAACAAGGTTTCAGTAGCCATTATGTTGATTGTTTATGGGATAGCCTTTATCTTTCTTGAAAAACGTAACAAAGTGCAAGCAATTGAGCCAACAGTTACTGATTTAGATAAATTACCTTATAAAACAGCCCTCTATATTGGATTTTTCCAAGTTTTGTCCCTTTTACCAGGAACTAGTCGTTCTGGTGCCACAATCATTGGTGGTTTGTTAAATGGAACTAGTCGTTCAGTGGTAACTGAGTTTACTTTCTATTTGGGTATTCCAGTGATGTTTGGAGCCAGTGCTTTGAAGATTTTTAAATTCATCAAGGCAGGAGAAGTATTGAGCTTTGGTCAATTTTTCTTACTCCTAGTTGCTATGGCTGTGGCCTTTGTGGTTAGTATGGTAGCTATTCGTTTCTTGACAAGTTACGTCAAAAAGCATGATTTCACTATGTTTGGGAAATACCGTATCTTCCTAGGTAGTGTTTTATTACTTTATAGTTTTGTACGTCTATTTATATAAGAAGAAAACCTTGAAGGAGTAATCCTTCAAGGTTTTAAAATCCAGTTACTGTTACACCTAACAATCGGATAGCCTTGTCTTTTTCAACAAGAGATTCATAAAGTTGGATAGCAGTCTGTGCGATGTCGTCCGTGTTTTGTGTTACTTCTTTAAGGGTTCTTCTTTTTGTAATAGTGGAGAAATCAGCATATCTGATTTTAAGAATTATAATTTTACCAGATTTTTTATGTTTTTGAAGATTGAGAGCTACTTTATTAGATAGAAGAGTTAGCTCTTTTTTTATATCTTCCTCCAAACGAAGTAATTTTCCATAAGTTTTTTCCTTACCGATGGATTTGCGAATTCGATTGGGTTTTACAGGTGAATTGTGGATACCACGTGCCTTTCGATAAAGATCAAAGCCTAATCTGCCAAAGTGATCAATAAGAGTAGTTTCAGGAATTTTTTGGAGGTCAGCTCCTGTAAAAACATTCATACTATGAAGTTTTTCAACTGTTTTTCGACCAACACCGTGAAACTTGGCAACATCCATTTGTTTGAGGAAATCTTCTGCATGATCAGGAAGAATGACAGTTAAACCCTGTGGTTTTTGAAAATCACTAGCCATTTTAGCTAAAAATTTGTTATAAGAAACGCCGGCAGAAGCAGTGAGATGAAGTTCTTGCCAGATATCGTTTTGGATTAGACGGGCTATTTTGACAGCAGAGTGGACACCTAATTTATTTTCTGTTACGTCCAGATAGGCTTCATCAATGCTCATAGGTTCAATTAAATCAGTATAGCGTAGAAAGATTTCTCGAATTTGCTGCCCGACTTTAAGATACTTTTCGTAATTTCCAGGAATAAAGACAGCTTGAGGGCAACGTTGGTATGCTTCTTTTGAACTCATGGCTGAATGGATACCAAAAACCCTTGCTTCGTAACTACAGGTTGCAACAACCCCACGTCCACCTGTTTTTCTTGGATCACTACCGATGATAACTGGTTTACCTTTTAATCTTGGATTATCTCTTATTTCAACTGCAGCAAAAAAAGCATCCATATCTATGTGGATAATCTTTCGAGATGTGTCATTTAAAAGTGGGAAAATTAGCATGACAACTCCTATAGTAAGCATTTTTCTTCATTCATTATACCTCTTTTTCTGAAAAAATGTAAATGAGTGATTTTCTTTTCAAAAATATAATACAGTTTATATAATAATAGGCGCTGTATTAGTAAAGAAACTTTAAAAAGTAGTACTTTTCTCTTGTTGAAAACGATTACCGTGTGGTATACTTAGCATATAAATGTAACAGATTCTTGTTACTAGAAAAAGAGGATATATCATGGTAGTTAAGACTGTCGTTGAAGCACAAGACATTTTTGAAAAAGCTTGGGAAGGCTTCAAAGGTGTTGATTGGAAAGAAAAAGTAAGTGTGTCTCGTTTCGTTCAAGCAAACTACACACCATATGATGGAGATGAAAGTTTCCTTGCTGGACCAACAGAACGTTCGCTTCACATCAAAAAAATCGTAGAAGAAACTAAAGCACACTACGAAGAAACTCGTTTCCCAATGGATACTCGTCCAACTTCTATTGCTGATATTCCGGCTGGATTTATCGACAAAGAAAACGAATTGATCTTCGGTATCCAAAATGATGAACTCTTCAAATTGAACTTCATGCCAAAAGGTGGTATCCGTATGGCTGAAACTACTTTGAGAGAAAACGGTTATGAGCCAGATCCAGCTGTTCACGAAATTTTCACTAAATACGTTACAACAGTAAACGATGGTATCTTCCGTGCATATACTTCTAACATTCTTCGTGCTCGTCACGCCCACACTGTAACTGGTCTTCCAGACTCATACTCACGTGGACGTATCATTGGTGTGTACGCACGTCTTGCTCTTTATGGAGCTGACTTCTTGATGCAAGAAAAATTGAATGATTGGAATGCTATCAAAGAAATCGATGAAGAAACAATTCGTCTTCGTGAAGAAATCAACCTTCAATACAAAGCATTACAAGAAGTTGTTCGTTTAGGTGACCTTTACGGAGTTGACGTTCGTAAACCAGCGATGAACGTTAAAGAAGCTATCCAATGGGTAAACATTGCCTTCATGGCTGTCTGCCGTGTTATCAACGGTGCAGCTACATCTCTAGGTCGTGTGCCAATCGTCTTGGATATCTTTGCTGAACGTGACCTTGCTCGTGGTACATTTACTGAATCAGAAATCCAAGAATTTGTTGACGATTTCGTTATGAAACTTCGTACAGTTAAATTCGGTCGTACAAAAGCTTATGACCAATTGTACTCAGGTGACCCAACCTTCATCACAACTTCTATGGCTGGTATGGGTAACGACGGTCGTCACCGTGTTACTAAGATGGACTACCGTTTCTTGAACACTTTGGACAACATCGGTAACTCTCCAGAGCCAAACTTGACAGTTCTTTGGACTGACCAATTGCCATATAGCTTCCGTCGCTACTGTATGCACATGAGCCACAAGCACTCTTCTATCCAATACGAAGGTGTAACAACAATGGCTAAAGATGGATACGGTGAAATGAGCTGTATCTCATGTTGTGTATCTCCACTTGACCCTGAAAACGAAGAACAACGTCACAATATCCAGTACTTCGGTGCTCGTGTTAACGTTCTTAAAGCTCTTCTCACTGGTTTGAACGGTGGATATGACGATGTACATAAAGACTACAAAGTATTTGACATTGATCCTATTCTTGACGATGTTCTTGAATTCGAATCAGTTAAAGCTAACTTTGAAATCTCTTGACTGGTTGACTGACACTTACGTAGATGCTTTGAACATCATCCACTACATGACTGACAAGTACAACTACGAAGCTGTTCAAATGGCCTTCTTGCCAACTAAACAACGTGCTAACATGGGATTCGGTATCTGTGGATTCGCAAACACTGTTGACACATTGTCAGCTATCAAGTACGCTACAGTTAAACCAATCCGTGACGAAAATGGTTATATCTACGATTACGAAACAATCGGTGAATACCCACGTTGGGGTGAAGATGACCCACGTTCAAACGAATTGGCAGAATGGTTGATCGAAGCTTTTATACTACTCGTCTACGTAGCCACAAACTATACAAAGACGCTGAAGCTACAGTTTCACTTCTTACAATCACATCTAACGTTGCTTACTCTAAACAAACTGGTAACTCACCAGTTCACAAAGGTGTATACCTCAACGAAGATGGTTCTGTGAATTTGTCTAAACTTGAATTCTTCTCACCAGGTGCTAACCCATCTAACAAAGCTAAAGGTGGATGGTTGCAAAACTTGAACTCACTTGCTAGCCTTGACTTTGGTTACGCAGCTGATGGTATCTCATTGACTACACAAGTATCACCACGTGCTCTTGGTAAGACTCATGATGAGCAAGTAGAAAACTTGGTAACAATCCTTGATGGTTACTTTGAAAACGGTGGACAACACGTTAACTTGAACGTTATGGACTTGAACGATGTTTACGAAAAGATTATGTCAGGTGAAGACGTAATCGTACGTATCTCAGGATACTGTGTAAATACTAAGTACCTTACTCCAGAACAAAAAACTGAATTGACACAACGTGTCTTCCACGAAGTTCTTTCTATGGATGATGCATTGAGCTAAGATTCATAAATAATAAATCAAAAACCAGTCACTTTGACTGGTTTTTTTGCTATAAAAAAATATTTAAAAAAAATTAGTCAAAATTGGTCAAATCTCTTGACTATTACTGACTAAAGTGATAAACTATGAACATAAGGATAAGGAAAGTCCTTAGAAAACCTTGATTTTAAGATGATTGTATATACTATCTTAAGATCAAAGTATGGGTAAAACCTAGAAAAGAGGTACAACCTATGGTTAACATTAGTATTTTTAGAAGTCCAATCGCAAAACCTGTATTGGATAAAGAAAAACCTGAAATTATACGTAGAGTAGCAAATAGCTAGTCTAAATTTTTTGAAACAAAGGTCAGAGAAAGTCAAATTGTTTTGACTAAGTAAATTTGAAAACAAACGAGGTATGAAATATGAATAACAACTTTAATAACTTTAACAACATGGATGATTTATTTAACCAATTGATGGGTGGTATGCGTGGATACAGTTCAGAAAATCGTCGTTACTTGATTAATGGCCGTGAAGTAACACCTGAAGAATTCGTTATTTACCGTCAAACCGGTCAACTTCCAAGCGAAGGAAGTGAACAAGCTCAATACGTTCAAGGTAAAGGTATGAAACAAGATGGGATTCTTGCAAAACTTGGACGTAACTTAACAGCAGAAGCACGTGAAGGTAAGTTAGATCCGGTTATTGGACGTAATAAGGAGATTCAAGAAACTTCTGAAATTCTTTCTCGTCGCACAAAGAATAATCCAGTTCTCGTCGGTGATGCTGGTGTTGGTAAAACTGCAGTAGTAGAAGGATTGGCCCAAGCTATCGTGAACGGTGACGTTCCTGCAGCTATCAAGAATAAAGAGATTATCTCGATTGATATTTCTGGACTTGAAGCTGGTACTCAATACCGTGGTAGCTTTGAAGAAAATATTCAAAACTTGGTAAACGAAGTCAAAGAAGCTGGAAATATTATCCTCTTCTTCGACGAAATTCACCAAATCCTTGGTGCTGGTAGCACAGGTGATGGTCAAGGGTCTAAAGGTCTTGCTGATATTTTGAAACCAGCTCTTTCACGTGGTGAATTGACAGTGATTGGGGCGACAACTCAAGATGAATATCGTAATACCATCTTGAAACGCAGCCCTTGCTCGTCGTTTCAACGAAGTGAAGGTTAATGCTCCATCTGCTGAAGATACTTTCAAGATTCTTCAAGGTATTCGAGATCTTTATCAACAACACCACAATGTTATTTTGCCAGATGAAGTCTTGAAAGCTGCCGTTGATTACTCTGTTCAATATATTCCACAACGTAGCTTGCCGGATAAGGCTATTGACCTTGTGGATGTGACAGCTGCTCACTTGGCAGCACAACATCCAGTGACAGATGTACATGCAGTTGAGCACGAAATTCAAGCGGAAAAAACTAAACAAGAAGAAGCTGCGGCTAAAGAAGATTACGAAGCAGCTCTAAATGCAAAAGTCCGTATCGAAGAGCTTGAAAAGCAAATTGCTAATCATACAGAAGATCACAAGGTTACAGCTACTGTAAATGATGTAGCTGAGTCTGTCGAACGGATGACTGGTATTCCAGTATCTCAAATGGGAGCTACGGACATCGAACGATTGAAAGATATGGGTCACCGTTTGCAAACGAAAGTTATTGGCCAAGACAAGGCTGTTGAAGCAGTAGCAAAAGCTATCCGTCGTAACCGTGCTGGTTTTGATGAAGGTAACCGTCCAATCGGTAGCTTCCTCTTTGTAGGACCTACTGGTGTTGGTAAAACTGAGTTGGCTAAACAATTGGCTCTTGATATGTTCGGTACTAAAGATGCCATTATCCGTTTGGACATGTCAGAATATAGCGACCGTACAGCCGTATCTAAATTGATTGGTACAACAGCTGGTTATGTTGGTTATGATGACAATAGCAATACTTTAACAGAACGTGTTCGCCGTAACCCATACTCAATCGTCCTTCTCGACGAAATTGAAAAGGCTGACCCTCAAGTCATCACCCTTCTCCTCCAAGTTTTGGATGATGGTCGTTTGACAGATGGTCAAGGTAACACTGTAAACTTCAAGAATACGGTGATTATCGCAACTTCAAATGCAGGCTTTGGTTACGAAGCTAACTTGACAGAAGATGCTGATAAACCAGAACTCATGGATCGTTTGAAACCATACTTCCGTCCAGAATTCTTGAACCGTTTCAACGCTGTGATTGAATTCTCACACTTAAGCAAGGAAGATCTTTCTAAGATTGTTGATTTGATGTTGATTGATGTCAATAAGACTCTTTCTAAGAAAGAAATCGACTTGGCAGTGAGCGATGCAGCCAAAGAATACATGACTGAAGAAGGTTATGATGAAGTGATGGGTGTTCGTCCACTCCGTCGAGTAGTTGAACAACAAATCCGTGACAAAGTAACAGACTTCCATTTGGATAATCTGGATGCTAAACACCTAGAAGCCGACATGGAAGATGGTGTTTTGGTCATTCGTGAAAGCCTAAATCAAGATTTAGAAAATAAAAAAGGAACCAGTTCAAAAGCTGGTTTCTTTTTTTATTATTAGATGACGTGACGTTCAAAGGCATCATCTGAAATTCCTTGTTCAAGAATCAATTTAGCCCATTCCTTAGCAGAAAAGAGGCTGTGATCCTTGTAGTTTCCGCAAGATTCAATGGTTGTTCCTGGGACATCTTCCCAAGTTGTTGTTTCAGCGATTTCCTTCAGTGAATCCTTGATGACAGCTGCGATTTCAGCGCTAGAATGACGTCCCCACATAATCATATGGAAGCCTGTACGACAACCAAATGGTGAACAATCAATCATACCGTCGATGCGAGTACGGATAAGCTTAGCCAAGAGGTGCTCAATTGTATGAAGTCCAGCAGTAGGGATAGAGTCCTCATTTGGTTGCACCAAGCGAATATCAAAGTTAGAAATGATATCTCCTTTAGGACCTGTTTCTTCTCCAATCAATCGGACATAAGGAGCTTTTACAATCGTATGGTCTAGTTCAAAACTTTCAACAATAACTTCTTTTGACATGGTATTTCCTTTCAACTTTCTTCTTTCATTATACCATAAAGACTTATTTTGATAAATGTTTCAAACATATTTATCGATAGATAAACTGATTATTGAGGATGCTTCAATGTATGATTTGTTAAAAAAGTTGTATTTTTTAAAAAATTCAGACAATTTTATTGACAGTTGTCACAAAAGAGATTATAATGTATAAAAAGTCAAAAAGGAGTTTATTATGAAATTTTCAAAAGTAATGGCCCTAGCAGGAGTGACTCTGTTAGCGTCAGGTGTTTTGGCAGCTTGTTCAGGTTCAGGCTCTAGTGCAAAAGGTTAGAAGACTTTTTCTTACGTTTATGAAACAGATCCAGACAGCCTCAACTATCTGACAACAGGTAAGGCTGCGGTTGCTAATATCACAAGTAATGTTGTTGATGGTTTGATGGAGAATGACCGTTACGGGAACTTCGTGCCATCTATGGCAGAAGACTGGTCAGTATCTCAAGATGGTTTGACTTACACTTATACAATCCGTAAAGATGCTAAGTGGTACACTTCTGAAGGTGAAGAGTATGCACCTGTGAAAGCTCAAGACTTTGTAACAGGTCTTAAATATGCAGCTGACAATAAGTCAGAAGCCCTTTATCTTGTTCAAGAATCCATTAAAGGTCTTGACGCTTATGTCAAAGGTGAAGTAAAACTTCTCAGAAGTTGGAATCAAGGCAATTGATGATCAGACGGTTCAATACACTTTGAATAAACCAGAAAGCTTCTGGAACTCTAAGACAACCATGGGTATTCTTGCACCAGTCAATGAAGAATTCCTTACTTCTAAAGGAAGTGACTTTGCCAAAGCAACTGATCCAAGCAGTATTCTTTACAACGGTCCTTTCTTGTTGAAATCATTGGTAGCAAAATCTTCAGTAGAATTTGAAAAGAATCCAAACTACTGGGATAAGGACAATGTCCATATTGATAAAGTGAAATTATCATTCTGGGACGGTCAAGATACAGGAAAACTTGCAGACACCTTTAAGGATGGCGGCTTCTCAATGGCTCGTCTCTTCCCAACAAGTGCAGGATATCCTGAACTTGAAAAAGAGTTTAAGGATAACATCGTTTATACACCACAAGATTCAGCAACTTTCCTAGTTGGAACCAACATTGACCGTCAGTCTTATAAATACACTTCTAAGACTACAGATGAAGAAAAGACTTCAACTAAGAAGGCTCTTCTCAATAAAGATTTCCGTCAAGCGATTGCCTTTGGTTTTGATAGAAAAGCCTATGCATCACAAGTCAATGGAGAAAGCGGAGCAAGCAAACTTCTTCGTAACTTGTTTGTACCGCCAGCTTTCGTACAAGCAGATGGTAAAAACTTTGGTGAGTTAGTCAAAGAAAAATTGGTCACTTATGGTGATGAATGGAAAGATGTCAACTTAGATGACGCCCAAGATGGATTATATAATCCAGAAAAAGCAAAAGCTGAATTAGCTAAAGCGAAAGAAGCGCTTCAAGCAGACGGCGTTAAGTTCCCAATTCATTTAGATATGCCAGTTGACCAAACTAATACTACAAAAGTTCAACGTGTTCAGTCATTGAAACAATCACTTGAAGCAACATTAGGAACTGACAATGTCGTTATTGATATTCAACAACTTCAAAAAGATGAAGTCTTAAATGTTACCTACTTTGCTGAAACAGCTGCTGGAGAAGATTGGGATCTCTCAGATAACGTTGGATGGTCTCCAGACTACATTGACCCATCTACTTACCTTGATATCATCAAACCATCGGTTGGTGAAAATACTAAGACTTATCTAGGATTTGATGCTGGTACAAACAACGCTGCTGCCAAACAAGTTGGTTTGGAAGATTACGAAAAGATGGTTGTTGAAGCTGGAAATGAAGACACAGATGTTTCAAAACGTTATGATAAATATGCTGCAGCCCAAGCTTGGTTGACAGATAGCGCCTTGATTATCCCAACAACTTCTCAAACTGGACGTCCAATGTTGTCTAAGATGGTACCATTCACCCTTCCATTTGCCTACTCAGGTAACAAGGGTATGAGTGAAGCCCTCTTGTACAAATACCTTGAACTTCAAGATAAACCAGTAACTGCTGATGAATATCAAAAAGCTCAAGATAAATGGAAGAAAGAAAAAGAAGAATCTAATAAAAAGCGCAAGAAGATCTTGCTAACCATGTAAAATAAAAAAATGGAGTTAGTTATCTAACTCCATTTTTTTATATTCTAAAAGAATTTGGTTTATCGAGGATTTCTATTTATGTTTGGCTCGTTAGTATTTGCGTTGTTTGCGTTGTTTGCATTATTTGCATTGTTTGTTGTTTCTTGAGTCGTTTCTTGAGTTGTGTCTTCTGTAGAAACGATTGGGGCCTCAGTCACTATAGGTTGTTGGGTTGTTGGATTCGTCCAGTTATTGCGAGCGCCATTTTTAAAGACATATCCACCACTTCGATAAAGACCTTCAGGCATTGTCCAATCACCAGGGTGATCATTTTCAGCGAGATATTCCATCATTGAACGATAGATGCTACCAGCAACTCTAAATCCGTCACCAACAATTGGTGTCAATCGGTTGGAGTAACCAGTCCATACTGCCATTGAGTATTTACGTGTATAGCCGACAAACATTTCATCAGGAGCGACATATTGATCGGTTTTGATATGATTCTCAATTTCAGCATCAGTATAGTTTGATGTACCAGTTTTACCCGCTTGAGGTAACCAAGAAATGTAAGCACCAGTACCGGTTCCATAATATAGTACTGTTTCATCATCTCGGTCATCATATAAGCTGTTGTTTCTTTCATAGCACGAGTTCCAGGAGCAGAGAATTCCTTAGAACTTCCGTCACTGAATACTACTTTGTTGATGTACATTGGCTTATAATAAGTACCACCATTCGCAAATGCGGCATAAGCTGCAGCCATTTTTTCACTGCTTGCTCCATACTGCTTACCTGTTTCAGTCGTATTACTTGAGATGGCGTTAACGTAAAGCATAGTTGGATAATCAATACCAAGACCATTTAAGAATGTTTTAGCTCTATCAAGGCCAACCTTATCCAGTGTTTCAACGGCTGGAACATTTCGAGATTGTTGAATTGCATATTGGGAGAGTAATGTTTCCATAGTAACTTCTATCCCAGTTGAGGACAGGATCATTAGTACCTGGGAAATTATAAGGAACATCCTTCAACATATAAGCAGTAGAATCATAAACTCCATATTCTAGTGCTGGAGCATAGTCTGTGATTGGTTTCATTGTAGAACCCCAGTCACGATTGGTTTCAACTGCTTGGTTGAGACCAAATGATACGTTACTAGCTTGATGGCGTGAACCAAGCTGAGCAATAACTTTCCCATTAGTAACATCTACAATAGTAGAAGCAGCTTGGAAATCATCATCAGGATATTGAACATATTCATCAGTATTATAAATATCCCATAGTTTCTTCTGAACATCTTGGTCGACGTTTGTATAGATATCCATACCTGTAGTTAAGAGGTTATAGCCAGTTTCTTGTTCAACTTGGTCAATGACTTCTTTAAGGTAATTATCTAAGTATTGAGGATAGGTGTTGCTTCCTTTAAGACTTTGTAAACCATCAGTGATAGGTGTATTGATTGCTGTCTCGTATTGCTCTGATGTGAGATAACCCTGGCGTTGCATTTCTGACAATACAAGATCTCGGCGTTGTTGCGCTTCTTCAGGGTGCGAATACGGGTCATACTGGTTCGGTGCTTGAGGCATTCCAGCAAGAAGAGCTAATTGAGGGATGGACAAGTCTTTTAAGTCTTTGCCGTAGTAATTTTGAGCAGCGGTCTGCATCCCATAGTTACCGTTTGACATATAGACTTTATTTATGTAGTAAGTTAGAATTTCTTGCTTGGTTGCAGTTCTTTCCAATTGGATAGCTAGCCAAGCTTCTTGCGCCTTACGTGCAATAGTTTGATCAGCAGTTGAAGTTGAGAAATAGGTTAATTTAATCAACTGTTGAGTCAAGGTTGAACCACCTTGAAGACCATTGCTGCGAAGATTTCTTAAGAAGGCTCCAAAAATACGGATGCTATCAATTCCTCTGTGGTTGAAGAAACGATGGTCTTCTATAGACACAATCGCATTGACCAAATCAGTTGGGATTTCATTGCTTGAGCATTTACCCGACGTTCAGCACCTAAGTCAGCTACAAGTTCATTTTTATTGTCATAAATTTTACTTGAAGTTGTTGCAACTAGCTTGGTTTCGGAAAGTTCAGGAGCTTGCACTGCGTAAAAGAGAAAGATACTTCCGCCGATTAGTACTATTGTGAGAAAGATTGTTAAAAATCCAATCCCTAAGTACTTAGCTATGCGCAAGAAAAATTGTTTGTTCATATTGTTTTACCACCTAGTAAATGTTGTTTGACGATATCGAGATAGGGAATTTGAGGAAAAGCATGCTGTTCAATCACATACCCGTGCTCTCGTATATAATCAAGCGGCATTGATTTTTTTCCATTATCCTGCTGATAAAAGTGTATGAGATCAATCGCCGGTAATAAATACGTTTCTTGATAAGAAGAAAAATGAAGTAAGACAAAGCAAATCCCTTTTTGTTTAAGAACTTGTTCCATATGCTGGATTTGATGAGCGTGGAAGTTCTTCATAGGGAGGGCAGTTTTTTGCCTCGTTTCTTTAGCTTCAAAATCGATGTAAAATCCTTCATAAACTCCTGAGTAGTCAGTTGTAGATGCTTGTCTAAAGTAAGCTTCAACAATTTTTGCCCGACTTCTATGAGGGTAATCAACACGAACAATTTGGATGGGCGTTGGTTTTTTGTGAATTACGGCCACTCCATGGGTTAAGTAATAGTCGTTCGTTGAGTTAATCATCTTTTCAAAACTCATACCCCGATTTGCAAAATTTTTGGTCTGTGATGGGGTTAATTGTCTCTTATTTGATGAAACTTTATGTGGATAGTTGACCATAGTTCTCCTTATTGGTACAATAACATCACTCTATTATACCATAAAAGTATTCGGAAAGGATTAAAAAATGCATACAGCCTTGATAATTGGCTATTCCGCCTTCGATTTAGGAATATTTAATGATAAGGATATTCGATTAAAAATAATCAAAAAGGCTATACGAAATGATTTAGAAAAACTTGCTGAGGAAGGTCTAAAATGGCTGGTTTTTACTGGAAGTCTAGGTTTTGAATCATGGGTCTTAGAAGTAGCTAAGGAAATTAAGGAAGAATATGGATTTCAGCTAGCAACTATCTTCGATTTTGAAACACATGGCACAAATTGGAACGAGAGTAATCAGATCAAACTTACTGCATTTAAACAGGTAGATTTTGTCAAATATGCATATCCTAATTATGAACATAAAGGACAACTTCGAGATTATCAGTTATTTTTGTTAGAAAATACGGATGGCGCCTATCTTTTTTATGATGAAGAAAACGAAACGAAACTCAAGTTTTTTTACGAATTGATGAACAAGAAAGACAGATATGTTACAAAAAGATTAACATTTGACGTATTAAACGAAATAGCTGAAAATTTTTCCGAAAAATGAGCCTTTGACCTTGCTTTTTGATTGCCTTTTTTTATATAATAATACTAGTAACTGAGAATGGAGAGAGACATGTCGAGTATTGTTTTTACAGCAAAAGATATTTTTGAACAGGATTTTGGAAGAGAAGTAAGAGGCTATAGCAAGGTAGAAGTTGATGAATTTTTAGATGATGTTATTAAAGACTATGAAACTTATGCTGCTTTGGTCAAGTCTTTACGTTTAGAAATTGCTGAACTAAAAGAAGAATTGTTGAAAAAAAATCAAGTGGCGCCAACGCAATCAGATTCTCTTGAATTGGGTAGCACTACTTCAATGACAAACTTTGATATCCTAAAACGCTTGAATCGTCTTGAAAAAGAGGTCTTCGGTAAACAAATAGTGGATAATTCAGAAGCTTAAGAATCATCCAGTTGTGCAATTTTTGGATAATCGCGTGGAGAGACTATTTTTCCATGAGGAAAGTCCATGCTAGCACAGGCTGTGATGCCTGTAGTGTTTGTGCTAGGCGAAACAATAAGCCTAGGGACGAGAAATCGTTACGGCGAGTGAATAGACTAAGTTTTTGAATATGTTTTAGTAGCTCTGAAAGTGCCACAGTGACGAAGTCTTCTTGGAAACAGGAAGAGTGGAACGCGGTAAACCCCTCAAGCTAGCAACCCAAATTTTGGTCGGGGCATGGAGTACGCGGAAACGAACGTAGTACTCTAACTGCTATCTGTAGATACAGCTAGTGGTAGACAGATGATTATCGAAGGAAATGATCCTAGTCATTTCTGGAACAAAACATGGCTTATAGAAAATTGCATATAGGTTGAGGCTGAGAAATGTTTCTCAACCTCATTTTTTAAAGTGAACAAGAGAAAGGTCTTTAAAGACTGACATGAAACAAACATTTAACTTAATAGCGACTGCTGCAGCAGGCTTAGAGGCTGTTGTAGGTCGGGAAGTGCGTGCACTTGGCTATGACTGTCAAGTTGAGAATGGTCGCGTTCGCTTTGAAGGAGATGTAAAGGCAATTATTGAAACCAATTTGTGGCTGAGAGCTGCAGATAGGATTAAGATAATTGTTGGAACATTTCCAGCGAAACCTTTGAAGAGCTCTTTCAAGGAGTTTTTGCACTCGACTGGGAAAACTACTTGTCGCTCGGGGCTCGTTTTCCAATTTCAAAAGCAAAATGTGTCAAATCAAAACTTCATAATGAACCAAGTGTTCAAGCCATTTCTAAAAAAGCAGTTGTGAAGAAATTGCAAAAGCATTATGCTCGGCCAGAAGGTATTCCCTTGATGGAGAATGGTCCAGAGTTTAAAATCGAGGTTTCAATTCTTAAGGATGTAGCGACGGTCATGATTGATACGACAGGCTCTAGTCTTTTCAAACGTGGTTACCGTACCGAAAAAGGTGGGGCTCCAATCAAAGAGAATATGGCAGCGGCAATTTTGCAATTATCAAATTGGTATCCTGATAAACCACTGATTGATCCAACCTGTGGTTCAGGTACTTTCTGTATTGAAGCAGTTATGATTGCTCGTAAGATAGCCCCAGGATTACGTCGTTCCTTTGCATTTGAAGAATGGAACTGGGTCAGTGATTGTTTGATTCAGGAAGTTCGTACAGAGGCTACTAAGGAAATAGATCGCGAGATTGAACTTGATATCATGGGTTGTGACATTGATGGACGTATGGTTGAAATTGCTAAGGCAAATGCTCAGGCGGCGGGAGTATCAAATGATATTCTATTTAAGCAAATGCGTGTGCAAGACTTGCGTTCAGATAAGATTAATGGCGTGATTATCTCCAATCCTCCGTATGGAGAACGTTTATCCGATGACGCTGGAGTTACTAAGCTCTATGCTGAAATGGGAGAGGTATTTGCTCCTCTGAAAACTTGGAGTAAGTTTATTTGACTAGTGATGAGGCTTTTGAAAGCAAGTATGGTAGTCAGGCAGATAAAAAACGGAAACTATATAACGGTACTCTTAAGGTTGATTTGTATCAATATTTTGGGCAACGCGTAAAAAGACAAGACGTAGCAGCAGAAAGGGATTAAAATGAGTAAGAAAAAACATCATCACCATAAAAATGTAAATCGTGAATCACAACTTGATTTTGAAGAGGCAAAAGATTTAACTGTTGGTCAAGTTATTCGTAAAAAAGAAGAGGTAGAAGCTGGCGTAACTCCGGATGATACTATTCTCGATAAATATATCAAACAGCATCGTGATGAAATTGAAGCTGATAAATTTGAAAATTTGCAAGCTAAGCAAGAGGAAACTACTCAAAGTTTGGATGATTTAATTCAAGAAGTCCGAGAAAATATTAAGGATGAGGAAACAGACAAGGTTTCAGAGGAAGATTTAACCGAAACAACTGAAATTCCTGTAGTTGAATCTGCTCCTGCAGTTGAAGAACTAGAAAATCCAGCTTTTGAAGATGATTCTGAAACAGTTGCAGTAGCAACGAATCCTGAACCTGTGCTTTCAGAGGAGAATGAAGAAGCTGTACTTTTGTCTCGTTCTGCCCAAAGTAGCGAGAAGCCAAAAAGTAAAGAAATGGGTGATTTTGAGTATTCTTGCCTGTCTATTCTTGCTCATTCTCGGAAGCGGCTACTATATCTACAAACAAATCGCACGCTCATCTCAGGAGATTCAATCTCAGTCTGCAGGAACTGGATTGGTAAGCAACCAAGCTGTTTTAGATCAGTTCAACACTCTATACGATACTTTCTATACTGACGAAAATAAAACTGCTTTAAAAAATAGCCAATTTAGCCAATTAAGTCAGCTGAAAGATCTCTTAGGGAAACTTGAAGGAGCAAGAGAATATTCTCTTGTAAAATCAAAATATGACAGTCTTGAAACTCAAATTAAAGCGATTGAAGATATAAATGCTCAGTTTGAAACACCAGTTATTACAGATGGAGTTTTGGACACAAACGCAAAAGTTAAATCTGACGCTAAATTCACTGAAGTCAAAACTGGAAATACAGAAATTGACAAACTGTTAGACAAAGCTATTAGTTTAGGTAAGAGTCAACAATCAAGTACAGAAACTACAACAGTTAGCGAAGCAAGTACAGCAAGTCAAACTGAATCAACTTCATCTACGGAAAGTAGTTCAACTACTCCAGCACGTGAAACAGCTCCTAGAAATAATGCTGCTAATAGCGGATTGTCAAGTGAAGGTGTGAACTTGCAGAGAAGTGTGAGCCGTGTTCCATTTAACCAATCTGCCATCAGTGATAGTAGTAATCCAGCTTGGGAGTTTAACGATGGTGTCCTTGAACAAATCCTTGCTACTTCACGAGCACGTGGCTATATTACTGGAAATCAATATATCCTAGAACGTGTTAATATTGTTAATGGTAATGGCTATTACAACCTATACAGACCTGATGGCACCTATCTCTTTACTCTTAACTGTAAAACAGGATACTTTGTAGGAAATGGTTCTGGTCACGCTAACGACCTTGACTACTAGGAGACTAGTTATCAAATTCTTTCTTTAGAATTGAAACATGATAAAATAAATAAATCAAACAATAGGAGAGTCACATGACAAAAGCAAACTTTGGTGTTGTTGGTATGGCCGTAATGGGTCGTAACCTTGCCCTTAATATTGAATCTCGTGGATACACAGTTGCTATCTATAACCGTAGTAAAGAAAAAACAGAAGATGTTGTTGCTTGCCATCCTGAAAAAAACTTTGTGCCAAGCTATGATATCGAAAGCTTCGTAAACTCAATTGAAAAACCACGTCGAATCATGCTTATGGTTCAAGCAGGACCTGGTACAGACGCAACCATTCAAGCCCTTCTTCCACATTTGGATAAAGGTGATATCTTGATTGACGGAGGAAACACATTCTACAAAGATACTATCCGTCGTAATGAAGAATTGGCGAACTCTGGTATTAACTTTATCGGTACTGGTGTCTCTGGTGGTGAAAAAGGTGCCCTTGAAGGTCCTTCTATCATGCCTGGTGGACAAAAAGAAGCTTATGAATTAGTAGCAGATGTTCTTGAAGAGATCTCTGCAAAAGCACCAGAAGATGGGAAACCATGTGTGACATACATCGGTCCTGATGGAGCTGGTCATTACGTGAAAATGGTCCACAACGGTATCGAGTACGGTGATATGCAATTGATCGCAGAAAGCTATGATCTCATGCAACACTTGCTTGGCCTTTCAGCTCAAGATATGGCTGAAATCTTTACTGAGTGGAACAAAGGCGAATTGGACAGCTACTTGATCGAAATCACTGCGGATATCCTTGGACGCAAAGACGACGAAGGTCAAGATGGACCAATCGTAGACTACATCTTGGATGCTGCAGGAAACAAGGGAACAGGTAAATGGACTAGCCAATCAGCACTTGACCTTGGTGTGCCATTATCTCTTATCACTGAGTCAGTGTTTGCGCGTTACATCTCTACTTACAAAGAAGAACGTGTTCATGCTAGCAAGGTGCTTCCAAAACCAGCTGCTTTCAAATTTGAAGGAGACAAGGCTGAGTTGATCGAAAAGATCCGCCAAGCCCTTTACTTCTCAAAAATCATCTCTTACGCACAAGGTTTTGCGCAATTGCGTGTAGCTTCTAAAGAAAACAATTGGAACTTGCCATTTGCAGACATCGCATCTATCTGGCGCGATGGCTGTATCATCCGTTCTCGTTTCTTGCAAAAGATCACTGATGCATACAACCGTGATGCAGATCTGGCTAACCTTCTTTTGGATGAGTACTTCTTGGATGTCACTGCTAAGTACCAACAATCTGTTCGTGATATCGTAGCTCTTGCTGTTCAAGCAGGTGTACCAGTACCTACTTTCTCAGCAGCTATTACATACTTCGATAGCTACCGTTCAGCGGATCTTCCAGCAAACTTGATTCAAGCACAACGTGACTACTTTGGTGCTCACACATACCAACGTAAAGATAAAGAAGGTACTTTCCACTATTCTTGGTACGACGAAAAATAAGTAGGCTAAACTATGGGGAAACGGATTTTATTACTTGAAAAAGAAAAAAGTCTAGCTCATTTTTTAAGTTTAGAACTCCAAAAAGAGCATTACCGAGTTGATCTGGCAGAAAAAGGGCAAAAAGCTCTTTCCATGGCTCTTCAAACAGATTATGATTTGGTTTTATTAAATGTTAATCTGGGAGATATGACAGCGCAGGAATTTGCAGACAAATTAAGTCTAACAAAACCTGCATCTGTCATCATGGTTTTAGATCACTTAGAAGATTTGCAAGATGTGTTAGAAGTTGTTCAACGCTTTGCAGTTTCATACATCTATAAACCAGTGATTATTGAAAATTTGGTAGAGCGAATTTCAGCTATTTTCCGTGGCCGTGATTTTATCGACCAACATTGTGGTCAAATGAAGATACCCACCAGCTATCGAAATCTTAGGATAGATGTTGCCAATCATACAGTCTATCGTGGAGATGAGTTGATTGCTCTCACACGTCGAGAATATGATCTTCTGGCTACGCTTATGGGTAGTAAAAAAGTATTGACTCGTGAGCAATTACTGGAAAGTGTCTGGAAGTATGAAAGTGCCGCAGAAACCAATATTGTAGATGTTTATATCCGATATCTACGTAGTAAAATTGATGTGGAAGGTCAAAAAAGCTATATCAAAACAGTTCGTGGTGTAGGTTATACCATGCAGGATTAATAAGCAATATTTTATCAATTAAAGTCGAAGAGCACTTGCCTATAAGCAAGTGCTTTTTTGAAGCATTAATTGCCTCTTTTTTAAAGGTTAAGAAAATGATAAGTTTAATTTTTTATCTCAACGATAAGCGATTGTGAAAGGAAACAATCGCTTTTTTTGTGAAAATATAATAAAATAGAATGGAATAAAGTTCTAAAATTTTATCTAGAAACAGACGATTTTCGTCTGATAGTAGGATTAAATGACAAGAGAAGTTGGTGTCGGTCAGGCACATAGTAAAATTATTTTAATAGGAGAGCATGCAGTAGTTTATGGCTATCCAGCCATCTCTTTGCCTCTTTTAGAGGTTGAAGTGACCTGTCGGGTTGTACCGGCAACGACACCCTGGCGCCTTTTTGAAGAGGATACCTTGTCCATGGCAGTTTATGCTTCTCTCGAGTATCTGAATATCAAAGATGCTTACATCCGTTGCCAAATTGACTCTGCTATTCCAGAAAAACGTGGAATGGGTTCTTCGGCAGCTATTAGCATTGCGGCTATTCGTGCGGTATTTGATTATTACCAAGCAGAACTTCCACATGATGTGTTAGAAATTCTGGTCAATCGCGCTGAGATGATTGCCCATATGAATCCTAGTGGATTGGATGCCAAGACCTGTCTTAGTGACCAGCCTATTCGTTTTATCAAGAATGTTGGTTTTGAAGAACTAGCCATGGACTTGTCGGCTTATCTGGTCATTGCAGATACAGGAGTCTATGGACACACTCGTGAAGCTATCCAAGTTGTAGAGAGCAAGGGTAAGGAAGCTTTACCTTTCTTGCATGCGCTAGGAGAGTTGACCCAAGAAGCAGAAGAAGCAATAAAAACAAAAGATGCCGTGAAGCTGGGAGAAATTCTAACCAAAGCACATGGAAATCTAAAGGAAATTGGAGTTAGTAGCTCTGAGGCAGATGCCTTGGTTGAAACTGCCCTTGATCATGGTGCTTTAGGTGCCAAGATGAGTGGTGGTGGTCTAGGAGGTTGCATCATCGCCTTGGTTGCTAATGTCAGTCAAGCACAAGAACTCGCAGAAAGATTAGAAGAGAAAGGAGCTGTTCAGACATGGATCGAAAGCCTGTAACAGTACGTTCCTATGCCAATATTGCTATTATCAAATATTGGGGTAAGAAAAAAGAAAAAGAGATGGTTCCCGCGACTAGCAGTATCTCTCTGACTTTAGAAAATATGTATACGGAGACGACACTTTCACCTTTGCCAGCAGATGCAACCGCTGATGTTTTTTACATCAATGGTCAGTTGCAAAATGAAGCTGAACATAAAAAGATGAGTAAAATTATTGATCGCTACCGTCCTGAAGGAGCAGGTTTTGTTCGTATCGATACCAAGAACAATATGCCAACAGCGGCAGGTCTTTCTTCAAGTTCCAGTGGTTTGTCTGCCCTGGTAAAAGCTTGCAATGCCTATTTCCAATTAGGACTAAATCGTAAAGATTTGGCTTTGGAAGCTAAGTTTGCATCGGGCTCTTCATCTCGTAGTTTTTATGGTCCCTTAGCAGCTTGGGATAAGGATAGTGGAGAAATCTATCCTGTCGAGACTGAATTGAAACTCGCTATGATTATGTTGGTCTTGGAAGATCAAAAAAAACCAATCTCTAGTCGAGATGGCATGAAACTCTGTGTGGAAACTTCGACGACTTTTGAAGAGTGGATTCGTCAATCTGAACAAGACTACGAGGACATGTTGGTCTATCTCAAGGAAAACGACTTTAAAAAAGTTGGGGAATTAACAGAGAAGAATGCTCTAGCTATGCATGCGACGACAAAGACCGCAACTCCATCCTTCTCATATCTGACAGATGCTAGTTATGAGGCTATGGATTTCGTTCGTCAGCTACGTAAACAAGGTGAATCTTGCTACTTTACCATGGATGCGGGCCCTAATGTCAAGGTTCTTTGCTTGGAAGAGGACTTGGAACATCTATCAGAACTCTTAGGTCAGCGCTATCGCTTAATCGTTTCAAAGACAAAGGACTTGGGCCAAGATGACGATTGTTAAAACTTGTGGGAAGCTCTATTGGGCTGGGGAGTATGCCATTTTAGAACCAGGACAGTTGGCGCTAATAAAGGCTATTCCCATCTATATGACGGCTGAGATTAAAACGTCTGATGATTATCGACTCTACTCAGATATGTTTACATATAGTGTAGACATGCGACCGGATTCTTCTTATGCTTTGATTCAAGAAACAGTTGCCTTAGTGGAGGAGTATCTAACTACCCAAGGAGGTGACTTGCGTCCTTTTTCCATAGACATTCGTGGGAAAATGGAGCGTGAAGGCAAGAAGTTTGGACTGGGTTCTAGTGGTAGCGTCGTTGTCTTGGTCATCAAGGCTATGCTTGCTTTCTATGAAAGACCAGCTGAAAGAGACCTCTTATTTAAACTGGCTAGTGCTGTACTTCTTAAACGTGGAGATAATGGTTCCATGGGGGATATTGCCTGTATCGTTTCAGAAGACCTGGTCCTCTATCAGTCTTTTGACCGTGAGAAAGTGGCAGAATGGCTAGAAAAAGAAGACTTGCCAACTGTATTAGCACGTGACTGGGGCCTTTCTATTAGGAGTATTGAACCGGCCTTGAAATTTGATTTTCTGGTGGGTTGGACCAAGGAAGTGGCTGTCTCTAGTCACATGGTCAAGCAAATCAAGAATAATATGAACGCTAGCTTCTTACAGGCTTCAAAAGAAACAGTAACAAACTTGGCCAAGGCTTTGGAGGCAGGTCAAGAAGAAAACATTATTGACTTGCTAGAACAAGCCAGCCAACTTTTAGAAGGCTTGAGTTCAGATATTTATACACCCTCGCTCAGACAATTAAAAGATGCTAGCATAGACTTAAAAGCTGTCGCAAAGTAGTGGTGCTGGTGGTGGAGACTGTGGGATAGCCCTCAGTTTTGACCAAGATTCGACCACATTACTGAAAAAAAGATGGGCTGATTTAGGGATTGAACTCTTGTATCAAGAAAGGATAGGACATGACAACAAATCGGAAGGATGAACACATCCGCTATGCCCTTGAACAGAAAAGTTCTTATAATAGTTTTGATGAAGTTGAATTGATTCATTCTTCTCTACCCTTATATGACTTAGATGAGATTGATCTTTCGACAGAATTTGCAGGGCGCAAATGGGACTTTCCTTTTTATATAAACGCCATGACAGGCGGTAGTGACAAGGGAAGAGAAATCAATCAAAAATTGGCCCAGGTGGCAGAGGCCTGTGGGATTTTATTTGTGACGGGTTCTTACAGTGCGGCACTTAAGGATTCATCAGATGATTCTTTTGCTGTTAAGTCAAATCATCCTGACCTTCTTTTCGGAACCAATATTGGCTTGGACAAACTTGTAGAACTAGGATTACAAACAGTCAAAGAGATGAATCCCCTTCTTTTACAAGTTCATGTTAATGTTATGCAGGAACTACTCATGCCTGAAGGTGAGCGTCAATTTAGGTTGTGGCAAAATAATCTAAAAGATTATGCCGATCAAATCCCTGTTCCCCTTGTTTTAAAAGAAGTTGGTTTTGGGATGGATGTGAAGACTATTGCTAAGGCTTATGAGATGGGAATACGAACCGTTGATTTGTCTGGTCGTGGGGGAACCAGCTTTGCCTATATTGAAAACCGTCGCAGTGGTCAACGTGACTACCTTAATGATTGGGGTCAATCGACTATGCAAGCTCTTCTGAATGCCCAAGACTGGAAGGACAAGATGGAACTTTTGGTGAGTGGAGGAGTTCGCAATCCACTAGATATCATCAAATGCTTGGTGTTTGGAGCAAAGGCAGTTGGTCTATCACGCACCATGTTAGATCTGGTAGAGAATTACTCTGTTGATGTCGTTATTTCCATTGTTGAAAGCTGGAAGGAAGATCTACGCTTGATTATGTGTGCCCTTAATTGTAAAAGAATTGAGGATTTACAAGAGGTCGACTATCTCTTATATGGAAAATTAAAAGAAGCAAAAGATCAAATGAAAAAGGCGTAATCAACGCCTTTTTTCCATCTTCAGACTGATGTGACTTTTGGGATTTGTGATAAAATAAAATGGAGAGGATGGATACATGAGAAAATTTCAAATTTTTCTATTTATTGAAGCTTGTTTGCTGACAGGAGCTCTGATTATGATGCTATCAGAGCATTTTTCCCGTTTCCTACTTATTTTACTCTTGTTCTTACTTCTGATTCGATACTATACTGGCAGACAAGGCAATAATTTCGTTTTGGTAGCCGTAACCATCCTATTTTTCTTTATAATTATGCTTAATCCCTTTGTCATTATGGCTATCTTTGTAGCCTTGCTATACAGCCTGTTCCTGCTTTACCCTATGATGAATCAGGAAAGAGAAGATACCAATCTGATTTTTGAAGAAGTTGTTACGGTGAAGAGGGAGAAAAATCGCTGGTTTGGAAATCTCCATCATTTTTCAAGTTACCAGACTTGTCGCTTTGATGATATCAATCTTTTTCGTCTTATGGGGAAGGATACCATTCATCTAGAGCACGTGATATTGAGCAATCATGATAATGTCATCATCTTGAGAAAACTGGTCGGTACGACTAGAATTATCGTACCAGTGGATGTAGAAGTCAGCCTCAGTGTCAATTCTCTGTACGGAGATTTAACCTTCTTTGACCAGCCTAAACGTGCTTTACGTAATGAGCAATTTCATCAAGAAACCAGAGATTATCTCAAGAGTCCCAAGAGTGTGAAGATTCTTTTGACAACCATGGTTGGAGATGTTGAGGTGGTGAGAGGATGAAAAAGCAACCCTATATTTTAATTGGACTCACCTCATTTCTCTTTGTTTCCTTTCTATTTCGAAGCATTTTTAAGGTCTTAGATTTGGAGTGGACTTCTCTCTTCCAAGATTTAGAAAGGACAGAAAAAGTCTTATTTCTAGCTTTGATGTTTAGTCTTGCCCTTGCTTTCTTATTGGTCCTATTTTGGACAATGGTTGATGAAATTTCAAGAAGAAGAATCCAAACAAATCTTAAACGTCTGCTAACTGGTAAAGATATTAAAAGCCTTGGAGATGCTGATTTAGACGCAAGTTTTAGAAACTTATCAGGTAAGCTCGGTTTATTGACAGAAGCCATCCAAAAAGCAGACAATCAGGTTTTAGTCAAAGAAGAAGAGATCGTTGAAAAGGAGCGCAAGCGAATCGCGCGTGATTTGCATGATACGGTCAGTCAAGAAATTTTTGCTGCCCATATGATTTTATCAGGACTCAGTCAACAAGCTGCAAGATTAGATAGAGAGAAGATGCAAACTCAGCTTCAGAGTGTGACTGCTATTTTAGAAACAGCTCAAAGAGATTTGCGTATTCTACTCTTACATTTGCGTCCGATAGAACTGGAACAAAAGAGTCTGGTTGAGGGGATTCAGTTGCTTCTTAAAGAATTGGAAGAAAAAAGTGAACTCAAAGTCAGCTTTAAATATGAGGTAGATGAATTACCTAAAAAGATTGAGGAACATATCTTCCGTATCGTCCAAGAATTGATTAGTAATACTCTCCGTCATGCTCAAGCTTCTTGTCTGGATGTTTATCTTTATCAGACTGAAACAGAATTACAGTTGAAAGTAGTGGACAATGGTAGAGGTTTCGAGCCGGTTGACGTAGATGATTTGAGCTATGGACTACGGAATATCAAAGAACGAGTGGAAGATATGGCAGGGAGTATACAACTATTAACAGCGCCGAAGCAGGGTTTGGCAGTGGATATTCGCATACCCTTGCTTGATTGACTAACTAACAAAAGGAAATAAAATGAAACTATTATTAGTAGATGACCACCAAATGGTGCGTCTTGGATTAAAAAGTTATTTTGAACTACAAGATGATGTAGAGGTTGTTGGAGAAGCAACTAATGGAGTCGAAGGGATTTCCATGGCTTTGGCTCTTCGCCCAGATGTGATTGTTATGGATATTGTCATGCCTGAAATGAATGGAATTGACGCAACTCTAGCTATTCTCAAAGAATGGCCGGAGGCTAAAATCCTGATTGTGTCTTCTTATCTAGACAATGAAAAAATCATGCCAGTATTGAATGCTGGGGCCAGAGGTTATATGCTCAAGACGTCAAGTGCTGATGAATTGTTTCATGCTGTTCAAAGGTGGTAGCTGGAGAGCTAGCTATCGAACAAGAGGTGAGTAAGAAAGTAGAATACCACCGCAATCATATGGAACTTCACGAAGAATTAACTGCGCGAGAACGCGATGTCCTTCAACTGATTGCTAAGGGCTATGAAAATCAGCGCATTGCAGATGAGCTCTTTATCTCCCTTAAGACAGTCAAGACCCATGTCTCCAATATCCTAGCCAAACTTGAGGTCAGTGATCGTACCCAGGCAGCAGTTTATGCTTTTCAACATCATTTAGTGGGTTCTGATGAATTTTAGGGGACATAGGATGTAACTGAAGCATGGACGAAAAGCGCATCCATTACTTGAAAAAGTTCGCTACTATATGGTATAATGGACTGTATTAAAAATTTTAAGGAGAAATGACAGAATGTCTGTATCATTTGAAAACAAAGAAACAAACCGTGGTGTCTTGACTTTCACAATCTCTCAAGACCAAATCAAACCAGAATTGGACCGTGTCTTTAATTCAGTAAAGAAATCTCTTAATGTTCCAGGTTTCCGTAAAGGTCACCTTCCACGTCCTATCTTCGACCAAAAATTTGGTGAAGAAGCTCTTTATCAAGATGCATTGAACGCTCTCTTGCCAAATGCTTATGAAGCAGCTGTAAAAGAAGCTGGTCTTGAAGTAGTTGCACAACCTAAAATTGATGTAACATCAATGGAAAAAGGTCAAGACTGGGTTATCACTGCTGAAGTAGTAACTAAGCCTGAAGTTAAATTGGGTGACTACAAAAATCTTGAAGTATCAGTTGATGTAGAAAAAGAAGTATCAGATGTCGACGTTGAAGAGCGTATCGAACGCGAACGCAACAACTTGGCTGAATTAGTTATCAAAGAAGGTGCTGCTGAAGACGGCGACACTGTTGTCATCGACTTCGTTGGTTCTATCGATGGATTAGAATTCCCTGGTGGTAAAGGTGAAAACTTCTCTCTTGGACTAGGTTCAGGTCAATTCATTCCTGGATTTGAAGACCAATTGGTAGGTCATTCAGCTGGTGAAACTGTTGATGTAGTTGTAACATTCCCAGAAGACTACCAAGCTGAAGAACTTGCAGGTAAAGAAGCTAAATTCGTAACAACTATCCACGAAGTTAAAGCGAAAGAAGTTCCAGCTCTTGACGATGAACTTGCAAAAGATATCGATGAAGAAGTTGAAACTCTTGCTGAATTGAAAGAAAAATATCGTAAAGAATTGGCAGCTGCTAAAGAAGAAGCATATAAAGATGCTGTAGAAGGTGCTGCAATCGATAAAGCTGTTGAAAATGCTGAAATCGTAGAACTTCCAGAAGAAATGATCCACGAAGAAGTTCACCGCTCAGTAAATGAGTTCCTTGGGAAACTTGCAACGTCAAGGTATCAACCCTGACATGTACTTCCAAATCACTGGAACTACTCAAGAAGACCTTCACAAACAATATGAAGCAGAAGCTGAGTCACGTACTAAGACTAATCTTGTTATCGAAGCAGTTGCGAAAGCTGAAGGATTTGACGCTACTGAAGAAGAAATCCAAAAAGAAATCGAGCAATTGGCTGCAGATTACAACATGGAAGTTGAACAAGTACAAAGCTTGCTTTCTACTGAAATGTTGAAACATGATATTACAGTTAAGAAAGCTGTTGAATTGATCACAAGCACAGCAACTGTAAAATAATCTGAAAAGATAAAAAGCCCACCATATTCGGTGGGTTTTCTTGTATGTTATTTTCCAAAAATTTCTTTAAGATCTGCATCTGTAATACCGATCATGGCTGGAATGCTTGTCCAGTTATCTTCGGTTAGGATGTAAGATTGATGGGGGTTAATCTGATTTCTTGTTTCAAAAATAGGCTCATTTACTTCTTCAGAGGTTTCAGTTAGTTCAATGAAACGTTCTATTAGATAGGTTTTGCGAGAAGTTCCCATGTGTTGGGTAGCATAGTCAAAGGCCTGTAATTCTCCTAATAAAATTAGCTTACTTTTGGCACGGGTGATGGCGGTGTAGATAAGATTACGCTCTAACATACGCTTGCTGGCACTGGTAATGGGAAGGATAACGACGGGAAACTCACTTCCCTGCGACTTATGGATACTCATGGCGTAGGCTAGGCGAATCTTGTACCATTCATTTCGAGGATAAGAAACCTCATTGCCATCAAAATCAATGACAATCTCATCTTGTTTGGACTCGGTGTATTTGGCAGGAATGAGATCCGCAATGTAGCCTAAATCTCCATTAAAAACATTGACTTCTGCATCATTGACTAAATGAATAACCTTATCTCCCGTACGATAATTCCATTGAGTAGCTTCAAAGCTTATCTGATCTTTCTGTGGAGGATTGAGAAGGTCTTGCATGAGTTGATTAATCGCATCGATTCCTGCTGTTCCTCGGTACATAGGTGCTAGAACTTGGATATCACGAGCGGGTATACCACTTCTGAGAGCTGCGTCTAGGATTTTTTCAATGGTCGCTGGGATATGATTACTAGCGATTTCAAAGTAGGAACGGTCTGCTTTTTTCTGAGTGAAATCTGTAGGTAAGATTCCTTGACGAATCTGGCTAGCAAGAGTGACAATGGTTGATTCTTCGCTCTGGCGGTAAATTTTTTCTAATCGTGTTTGCGGTAAACTTGGAATTTGGAGTAAGTCAGCTAGGACTTGCCCAGGACTGACAGAAGGCAACTGATCACTATCTCCAACGATGAGAATTTTACTGTTAGAGGAGATATTTGAGAAGAGTTGATTGGCTAGCCAAGTATCTACCATAGAGAACTCGTCTACGATAATAAAGTCAGCATCTAGATAATCTTCCAGGTGACTTGTATCATCATCACCGGTCATACCCAGGTGTCGGTGAATCGTAGCACTAGGCAAACCAGTTAACTCGTTCATTCGACGAGCTGCTCTACCAGTTGGTGCAGCTAGAAGAATTGGAAGACTACTCTTTTTTTTTCAGGTCCAGTCCTTCTAAAAGTGCATAAACTGCGATGATACCATTGATAACAGTAGTTTTTCCTGTTCCAGGACCACCTGTTAGGATAAAGACCTTGTTTTGGATTGCATCACAGATAGCCTCCTTTTGAATGGTATCGTATTGAATTCCCAACTCTTTTTCAACAGTTGAAATATGTTTGTGAATACTGTCGATGTTCTGGTCTTTATCCCCCTTTCTTTCAAGGATTCTCATCAGGTGCTTGTGGATGCCTTCTTCTGCAAAGAAGAGACTATTGTCAAAAATTTTAGTGTCTACATGCTGAACTTTGTCCTCTTCGATTAGATGTGACAATTCGAGGGCAACTTTATTAGGATCTAGTTCCACTGGTCGAGAGGATTCTAGAAGGTTTATGGTTTGTTCTAGTAAGTCCCTTGCTTCAACATAGGTATCGCCACTTTCCATACATGAATTCAAAAGACTATGAATGATTCCAGCACGAAAACGTTCCGGAGATTTGCTTTCAATACCAAGTTCTTCCGCTAGTTGGTCGGCAATGTTAAAGCCCAATCCTTTGATATCCTCTACTAGCTGATAGGGATAATTTTCAACGACATCTAAGGTCTCTTCCTTGTATTCATCTAGAATTTGAATAGCTAATTTATTAGGGATACCATAATTAGCTAATTTAGCCAGGACCATTTCTGTCCCGTAGTTGAGACGGAGTGTAGAAATAAAGGCTTCTCGACTTTTAGCAGATAATCCAGAAATTGATTGGAGTTTTTCAGGATGCTCTAAAATTTTGTCGATAGTATTTTCACCATACATATCTACAATTTTTTGCGCTGTTTTAAGACCAATACCTTTAAAGTGGCTGCTTGAAAAATACTTAACCAAACCTTTGCTAGTCGGCTTTGCCCTCTCGTAGCGAGTGATTTGTAACTGTTGACCATATTTTGAGTGTTGGACAATTTGTCCCCAAAAAGTGTATTCCTCACCCTCAATAACGTCAGCCATGGTACCAGTTACGATGATTTCAAAATCATCAAAGTCTTTAGCATTGGTATCTTCAATCTCTAAGAGTAGGATGCGATAAAAATTACTACTATTTTCAAAGATAATGCGCTCAATGGTGCCTGTAAAATATACTTCCATAGAAATCCTCAATAGAATAAGAAGAGGCTGAGATTGGTATGTCTCGGCCTCTTAGTGTTTTTAGAATGTTCCGATACGGTCTATTGGCCAGAAACGGAATTTAGCTTCTCCAACAATGTCTTTTGCTTTAAAGGTTCCAACATGGCGACTGTCATTGGATACGAGGCGGTTGTCGCCCAGCAGGAGATATTCTCCTTCTGGAATAGTGAAGGTAAAACTAGTGTTAAAATTAGCATCTAGAGTAAAGGCATGAGATTTTTCAGCAATACTTCTAAAATACTCTCCTTTTTTACCATCCCAATTGCTACCTGTATAGGTAGATTGAAGCTTATCCTCTTTAAAGCGTTTGAGGTACTCTGCTAGATAAGGCTCTTCTGTTTCTTGATCGTTGATGTAGAGCTTATCATTTTCATAGCGAATTTTGTCTCCTGGTAAACCGATAACACGTTTGACAATATCCTTATTTTCGGCATCTTCGTGGGCAACCACAATATCATAGCGATCTACTGGAAGATGTTTAACAACAAAGAGGATCTCGTTGTCAGCTAAAGTTGGGTCCATTGAGTGTCCTTCAACTCGAACATTACTCCAAAGAAAGACTCGACTAAGACCAATAAGTGCGAGAATGAGGAAAAACCTCCCCACTCTTTTAAAAATGATTTAAAGAATTTCATGATTTACCTTTCTAGCAGTTTTCTAGCTTTTTCAGTATTTTTAAAATGAAGTTTGGCACAAAAGTTTAGACCCTCTATACCATAGGCTTGTAAAATTTGACTAGCTACCTTATCAGAAGCTGCTCCAGCACCACTTGGAAGTTGATAGCCAAGCTCCTGACTAAGATTTTCTAAGTTTTCAAGAAAAAGGTCACGCGCAATGATAGAACTGACAGCTACAGCCAAGTATTTGCCCTCAGCTTTTTCCTCTAATGTCACTGGATTTGGGAAGTGATTAGCCTCATTTTTCAGATATTTATCATAGTTCTGTGAGCTTGTAAAGGCGTCGATAACAATTTTTTCAGGCTCAACACCTTTTTGAAGAAGGAGAAAAATCGCTTGATTGTGTAAGGCTACCTTAACAGAAACTGCATTGTAGCGTTCGCCAATGATTTCATTATACTTACTTGGCGAAAGAAGGAGTGCTTGATGTTGAATCTTCTCCTTAAGAAGGGGAGCAATCTGACGAATCTTTTGGTCAGTTAGTGTTTTAGAATCTCCTACACCTAGTTTTCTTAAGAAGTCATGCTGATCTGGCTTTACAAAGGATGCCACTACAGCTAATCCTCCAAAGTAGGAACCATTTCCAACCTCATCTGTACCAATTAAAGGGCAATCTTGGCCACTAATTTCTTGATTGGTTTGATAACCAAAAAAACTGGCATAATTTTCAGCAGATTCTCCCTGAAAGAGAACCTTTCCAGAAGTATAGACAGATATACTAGCCTCGGGAAGCTTAAAGAAGTAACGTATATAAGGGTTTTTACTAGGAATCAGAGAACTTTGATAGTGTGTTACAAAATTCTGAATTTCCTCTTCACTTGGTGTTAGTGTTATACTTGCCATAGTCTCTATTGTACCATAAAAGCAGGAGAATTGGTAAAAACTGACAAACTAAGTGAAATTTGGTATAATATCGTGAGGTGAATTTATGGCAAATATAAATCGATATAAATTTACATTTGGTAAAAAGACATTAACTCTAACGACAGAGCATGATAACCTCTTTATGGAGGAAGTAGCAAAGGTTGCTACAGAAAAATATGAAGCAATTAAAGAGCAAATGCCTGGAGCTGATGATGAGACTCTAGCTATTTTATTAGCAATCAATTGTTTATCAACGCAGTTGAGTCGTGAGATTGAATTTGATGATAAGGAGCAGCAATTAGAAGCACTTAGATATCAAGTTGTTGCGGCTAAACAAGAACAAAGTAAGATTGAGGATCCCTTATGATTTCGTTTCTTCTCTTATTAATTCTTGCTTGGAGTTTTTATATCGGCTATCGCAGAGGCTTGGTCCTACAAGTTTATTATCTTGTGGCTACAATTGTCTCAGCTTATTTTGCTGGCAATTTTTACCAGTCTCTAGGGGAAAAATTTCACTTGTTAATTCCCTATGCTAATCCTAAGGAAGGAACTGGTACTTTCTTCTTCCCATCGGATCAGCTCTTTCAATTGGACAAAGTCTTTTATGCAGGTATCGGTTATTTGCTAGCTTTTGCGGTTTTCTATAGTATCGGTCGTTTACTTGGTCTCTTTGTAAATCTAATACCAACAGAAAAGATTGATGGCAAATACTTCCGTATCGGTGCAGGAGTTCTATCGGTTGGAGTGACCTTGTTTGTACTCCAGATGATATTGACCATTCTTGCAACAGTTCCTTTGGAAATCGTTCAAAATTCACTCGAAAAAAGTTTAGTAGCTAAACATATGATTCAAAGTATTCCAATTACTACTGACTTTATTAAACAAATCTGGGTAACCAAATTAATCGGATAAAAAGGGCGGGAAATTTTCCTAGCCTTTTGTTTACAATTCCATGAGCTTAATAGTCACTGTAATGAGAAAATCCAACTCTTGCTGACCGTTCTATTTGCTCGTTTATTAAGGAAAGAACATGAATACAAAAATACTAGAAACACTAGAATTTAACAAGGTCAAGGCTCTATTTGAACCTCATATTTTGACGGAACAAGGACTAGAGCAGTTAAAAGAGCTAGTCCCGACAGATAAAGCTGATAAAATTAGACAGGCATTTGCAGAGATGAAGGAGATGCAAGAACTCTTTGTTGAGCATCCTCATTTCAGCATTCTGACTACAAAAGCAATTGCCTCAACTTGCAAGCGTTTGGAGATGGGAGCAGACCTCAACCTCGAGGAATTTCTCCTTCTCAAACGTGTCATCTTTGCCAGCCGTGAACTGAAAAATTTCTATGATAACCTTGAAAATGTACGCTCGGACCACTTGGCAAATTGGTTTGAGAAACTTCACGACTTCCCACATCTACAAGGTAATCTCCAAGCTATCAATGAAGCAGGCTTTATCGAAAATTTTGCCAGTGAAGAATTAGCACGAATCCGCCGTAAAATCCATGACAGTGAGAGCCAAGTTCGTGATGTCTTGCAAGACCTTCTCAAGCAGAAGGCGCAGATGTTGACAGAAGGGATTGTCGCTAGTAGAAATGGTCGCCAAGTTCTTCCAGTTAAAAATACCTATCGGAACAAGATTGCTGGGGTCGTTCACGATATTTCTGCTAGTGGGAACACAGTTTATATCGAACCGCGTGAAGTAGTTAAGCTAAGCGAGGAAATTGCTAGTCTTCGTGCAGATGAACGCTATGAGATGATGCGTATCCTCCAAGAACTCTCTGAACGAGTAAGACCTCACGCAGCTGAAATTGCAAATGATGCATGGATTATTGGGCATTTAGACTTGATTCGGGCTAAGGTCCGCTTTATCCAGGAGACAGGAGCAGTGGTTCCACAAGTCTCTGAAGGACAGGAGATTCAACTCCTTCATGTTCGTCATCCTCTTGTGAAAAATGCTGTTGCTAATGATGTGCACTTTGGTAAGGATCTAACAGCCATCGTTATCACGGGTCCCAATACGGGTGGTAAGACCATTATGCTCAAAACCTTAGGGTTGACGCAATTGATGGCCCAGTCAGGTTTGCCGATTTTGGCCGATAAGGGCAGTCGTGTGGGAATTTTTGAGGAGATCTTTGCGGATATCGGAGATGAACAATCCATTGAGCAAAGCCTGTCAACCTTCTCTAGTCACATGACCAATATTGTTGATATTCTTGGTAAGGTCAATCAAAACTCGCTCTTGCTACTTGATGAGCTTGGAGCAGGTACAGATCCCCAAGAAGGGGCTGCTCTTGCCATGTCTATCCTAGAAGACTTGCGTTTGCGTCAGGTCAAGACTATGGCGACCACTCACTATCCTGAACTCAAGGCCTATGGCATTGAGACAGCCTATGTTCAAAATGCCAGCATGGAGTTTGATACAGCTAGCTTGCGCCCAACTTATCGTTTCATGCAAGGGGTTCCTGGTCGAAGCAATGCCTTTGAGATTGCTAAACGTCTAGGATTGTCAGATGTTATCGTAGGTGACGCTAGCAAGCAGATTAATCAAGACAATGATGTCAATCGCATTATAGAGCAGTTGGAAGAGCAGACACTTGAAAGCCGCAAACGTCTTGAGAATATTCGCCAAGTCGAGCAAGAAAACCTCAAGATGAATCGTGCTCTTAAAAAACTCTACAATGAGCTAAATCGTGAGAAGGAAACAGAACTCAATAAGGCGCGTGAACAAGCTGCTGAGATTGTTGAATTAGCTCTGACTGAAAGTGATGATATTCTTAAAAACCTTCACAGCAAATCTCAACTAAAACCACATGAAATTATCGAAGCCAAGGCTAAGCTCAAAAAATTAGCTCCTGAAAAAGTTGATCTTTCCAAAAATAAGGTCCTCCAAAAAGCCAAGAAAAAACGAGCTCCAAAAGTTGGAGATGATATCATCGTTTTAAGCTATGGTCAACGAGGTACCTTGACCAATCAACTCAAGGATGGACGTTGGGAAGCCCAAGTTGGTTTGATCAAGATGACCCTTGAGGAAAGAGAGTTTGACTTGGTTCAGGCTCAGCAAGAAGCACCAGTCAAGAAAAAACAAGTTAACGTGGTCAAGCGTGCTGCTGGTAAAGCACCACAGGCTCGACTGGACCTCAGAGGCAAGCGCTATGAGGAAGCTATGGAAGCATTGGATGCCTTTATCGACCAAGCTCTACTCAACAACATGGCTCAAGTAGACATCATCCATGGTATCGGTACAGGAGTCATTCGTGAAGGAGTAACCAAATATCTCAAAAGAAACAAGCAAGTTAAGAGCTTTGGCTATGCGCCACAAAATGCAGGTGGTTCTGGAGCGACTATCGTTACCTTTAAAGGTTAACCAAGCTATAGAATGAAATGTCAAAAGAGTACCTATCAAGTGATAAGTACTTTTTTTGATGAATCAATTTCAATCATTATTCTTAGTGACTATTTTAAAAGTGGGCAATCGTTTTATAGCAAAAAATTTGATGAAGGCTTGTCTAGCTGAGGTTTATTTATGCTATACTGATAGTAACGTCATTTTTGGAGGTTGGTATGAAAAAACTCCCCTTAGCCTTTTCAGGTTGCTTATTGGGATTGGCTGGAGCAGGAAATCTCATCTTGGATATTTTTCCGCTTTTATCACACATCTTTAGTTTGTCAGGCTTGATTTTATGGTTTTATTTTTTGGTGAGCCACCTCAATAACTGGCATGAAAGTAAGCAAGAATTAAAGAAAGCCCCTGTTTTGTCAGGAATGGCAACCTTTCCAATGGCAGGAATGATTTTATCAACGTATTCATTACGAATCTTACCCCCGAACATGAGCATTGTTGCACAGATTCTCTGGTGGTTTGCTTTTCTTCTAGATGTTTACCTCATCTTATACTTTACAAAGAACTATGTCTTGGTTAAACAAAGGGCCAGTGCAACACCAACTTGGACGGTTCTTTATGTAGGTATAGCAGTAGCGAGCTTGACCTACCCAGTGGTGGGTATTATAGGGATTGCCTATGGAGCTTGGATTTTTGGTTTTATCTTAACCCTTATCCTTTATCCTCTTATTTATCAAGATTTGAAAAGAAATCCATTACCACTAGCTTTACTAGGGCAAGAAGGGATCTATTGTGCTCCATTTTCTCTCCTTTTAGCAGCACTAGTTCGGATAGGAGGTCCAGACCTTCCTAGCTGGATTTTGCTGGTCATGGTCCTTGCATCACAGACTTTCTTTTTCTTTGTCCTTAGTCGCTTGCCAAGAATTTTAAAACAGGGCTTCCAACCAGCCTTTTCAGCCCTAACTTTCCCAACTATCATCACGGCAACTTCCTTGAAAATGGCCCAGGGTATCCTACAGTTTCAAGTTCTTAACCTCCTCGTTTGGTTAGAAACTATCATTTGTTTAACAATCCTCATCTACGTATTAGTAGAATATGTGAGATATTTAAGAAAATAAAAGACCCCCTAGCACGGAGAAGTGTTAGGGGTTGTTCTATCTTGAACGTGTAAATCAATTAGATCAGCTTTCTCCTACTGTTCTTCATGTTCGGATAAAAAACAATAAGTCATAGTCCCAAAGATGGCTCCAATACTAAGACCAAAGACCAGTAAGGGGATCATTATCTCTGTTTGGATGATTTTTTCCAAGAATGTTGAAAGGGGTACCTGCTGAACGAAGAGTTTATGAAAGAGTAGCAGGGCAAATAAGCCAATCTCAATAATTATAAATACCAACCAACTACGAACTTTTATTTGGTGTTTGCTGTAAGTTTTGTAGATGATTTCTGATTTATCATCCTTTTCAAGATTCAGCTCTTTGACAGCTCTTTGGGCTTTTATACTCATGAACAAAATGAGTCCAAAATAGATGTAGGGCATAACCGATTGAACAATTTCTATAAAGCGTCCAAACAAAATATAGAACAGGAAGAGAAAGAAGGAAGAGTAAAAGATTTGGACCATGGAACGGGCGCAAGCCTTGTAGATAACCTCTTGACGGCATTCATCAAAGGGGCCTTGGATATGAAAGAAATTTCGAAGTAAGCGAGTTGTTAAATCTTCTTTTTGCATGGATAATTTCTCCTAAATGAACGATGTTACTTTGGTTCTTTTACGAATTGATAGAGATAATAAAGATAAGTGATAGAAGAAAGGGTAGCGATAGTGAATAGTAAATAATATTTCCAATCGCTTGAAATAACCGTCAGTTGTGGCAAGGATATAATCATAAAGCATAGTGCTAAGTTGAGTATGCGCGTTTTTTGGGAATCTATCTTTAGATAAGTCAGTCCTTTGTTGAGTGCTGGAACAAAGACAAGAACAAGGACTGTATCGTAGATGGGCAAGTTCCCTGAAATGATGATGAAGGCGAGTAGAGAACTGAACAAAAGATGATAGGTAAGTAACGTTACTAGTGATTTCATAAGTTTCCTCCTAATAGTCGTCTTGATCTTCCTTGGCTTTCGAATGCGAAGCCAGACGACAAGTTGCATCACCAATCCGAAGAAGAAAGCTGCGAAAAGGATTGATGTGAAATGGCCTAGATTGAAAAGGTAACTAAGATAGTTCTTGTTATCATCCGTTAAGACATTGAGAAGAGGCATTCCAAAGAACATCAAAACTCCATAGACAAGTCCGGCTTTAAGGCCAGGGTAGCGTAACTGTTTCTTTTCTTTCTGGTTCAACATATCAGGGTCAATAGCAGTAATACCAGTTTTTTTAGTTTGAGTGGTGACATAGATTGCACAAATCATGGAAATCATAAAAATAATGATTGGATATCCGAAAGCGACAATTTGGGGATATTTATAAGAAAGGACAAAGGGAATGAGATTTCCAAAAATCATGAGGTAAAAGAGAACCATAAAGATTTTATTTCCAATGCGGTCAGCCTCGCGTTGTTTGTGTTCATCAAGTGGTCCAGAAATGCCATATGTGCGTTTGATGAGTTTTTCAGTGAGAGTTTCTTTTTTCATTTTTCTTCTCCTTATTAAAATTCGTCCTCCCAAAAGAGACTGTTGAGGTCTGTTTGGAGGCTATGAGCGAGATTGAGACAGAGTTCCAGGGTAGGATTGTACTTGTCATTCTCAATCATGTTGATGGTTTGTCTAGAGACACCGATATCTTTGGCAAGTTCAAGTTGGGATTTTCCCAGTTCCTTGCGGAATTCTTTCACACGGTTCATTCTTTCTCCTTTTTAGAACGTGTCGCATATATTTGACTATAGTATATTCTTTTCAAAACAAAATGTCAACTATTTTTGACATATTTTTAAAAGAATCTTGGTGATAATATTTCTATGTGAAAATCTTTTAGCGATTTTATGCTATAATGAAGAAAAATAATAGTGATTTGGATACCCTGAATGCTATCCAATAAAGAAAGAGCAGAAAATGAACCATAAGATTGCAATTTTATCAGACATTCATGGCAACACGACCGCCTTAGCTGGAGTGCTTGAGGACGCTAAAAAGTTGGGAGCAACTGAATATTGGCTCTTGGGAGATATTTTTCTTCCTGGGCCGGGAGCAAATGACTTGGTGGATCTTTTGAAGGACCTACCCCTTACAGCATGCGTTCGAGGAAACTGGGATGATTGTGTTTTAGAGGCTTTAGATGGGGAATATGGTTTAGAAAATCCCGAAGAAATTCAGTTTCTCAGGATGACTCAGTATCTGATGGAGCGCATAAACCCCGAGCATATTGATTGGTTGAGAAAGCTACCTATGGTGGCCAAGAAAGAAGTTGATGGCTTGCGCTTTTCTCTTTCTCATAATTTGCCTGAGAAAAATTATGGTGGTGATTTGCTGGTTGAAAATAATACCGAAAAATTTGACCAGCTGCTTGATGAAACTACTGATGTAGCCGTCTATGGGCATGTCCATAAACAACTTCTACGTTACGGTAGTCAAGGTCAACAAATCATTAATCCAGGTTCGATTGGTATGCCTTATTTTGACTGGGAAGGGCTGAAAAATCACCGAGCCCAGTATGCCTTACTTGAAGTTGAAAATGGTGAATTGGTCAATCTCCAATTTCGTAAGGTTGCTTATGCTTATGAAGCAGAGCTAGAGTCAGCCAAGAGGAAAGGCCTTCCTTTTATCGAAATGTATGAAGAGTTGCGACGAGATGACAATTACCAAGGCCATAACAGAGACTTGCTAGCTAGCCTTAATGAAAAATATGGATATGTCGAGGATGTCAAAAACTATTTTGATTTTTTGTAAGAGTTGCTTTAACGAACAAATACTAAAAAAACGATTGGACTAGCCAATCGTTTTTAATATATCTTATTGTAATTGAGATTGGTCCGGTAGGTAAGAACCACCTAGATAGGTCTTGCTGAGTTTTTCAAGGGTTCCGTCTTGGTAGAGTTCTTTAAGGACCTTGTCAAATTGGTCTTTAAATTCTTTTTCGTCACTTGAGAAGATGATGTAGTTGTTTGGATTGTCGTTGCTTTCCAAGTCGACTACGTTCAAGTCTAAACCTCGGTCTTGAATAATTTTTGAACAGAGATTTTATCAAAGATTAGGAAATCAAATTCACCATTGGCGAGGTCAGTCAGACGTTTAGCGACATCCTCACCAGAGTATTGGATGGTGGCAGGATTGTCGGAGTGGCTTTGATTCCAGTCGGTAACAACCTTGGCAGTAGAAGTTCCTGTATCATCCTGAGTTGTTTTACCAGCGATGTCTTGAAGAGAAGTAAGAGCCTTGTCTTTTCTGCTCACAAGAACTAAAGGATTTTTAGCGATAGGTAGTGAGTAAAGATATTTATCAGCTCTTTCTTTGGTATAGCTCAAGTTGTTGGCAGCAACTTGGTAACGGCCAGCGTCCACTCCAGGGAAGATACTTTCCCAAGCTGTTTTTTGAAATTCAATCTTGTATTGATCCAATTTTTCATCGACTGCTTTTAAAACTTCAACATCATATCCAGTTAGGCTTCCATCTTTTTCAAAGTCAAAAGGTGGGATGTCTCCAGCAGTTGCTACGACAATGGTTTTAGGACTAGCAGTGGAAGTAAAAGTACTTTCTTGTTTAGATTGTCCACAGGCAACCAACAAGGGACTAATAGCAAATAATAAGAATAATTTTTTCATGAGAGTCTCCTTTACTTAATGGTATATAGCTTACCAGACAATCGATCAAATAGCCAATATATATTTTTTATGGAAGTGATAGAGAATGATTATGTTTTTCCTTATTAGTTTGTAGTATAAAAAAACAAAAATCTAGCATATATTTTTGACGTCAAGGGTATTAAATATTAAAATATAGGTTAGTAAATGGATTTTAAGGAGATGACTATGAAAAAAATCGTCACTATTGGACTAGCAGTTTTAATGGTTCCAACTTTGGTAGCTTGTTCTAAGAATAAACAATCAGAGACTGCTAGTAATGAGTCAACCACAGTAGTAACAACAATAGATTCATCAACAACTGAGATTACGCAAACTCAAACTTCTGAATTTTCGATTTTAACTGATGAAGAAATTAATAAGGCCAAGAAAATTGGTGAAATGAAGCAGCTCATGCCTAGACTGAATGCAATCGCCTATAAAATTTCGGATATAAGAATAGCTTCTCTACCAGAAGAGCAGCAAGAGTTTGAGAGATCGAAAGCTAAATTAGAAGCTATACAATTAGAAGCTTCAACAAAAAAGTACAATGAACATTTATCAACTTATGGGCCTGATGATACATTTATGCCAGAACCAAATCGTACGTACTTACTTAAAGAAGTAATTTATTATCGTGACATCATAAAGAATCTGGCTCATAAATTTGGTCTGGACCAATAAAATATCGATAAAGTAGGCGCTGCATCGCCTGCTTTTTTTGGAAAATGATTTTTTAGAATAGAGTAGATTAAGAATCAGTCGTAGTTTAATGGCTGATAGATATTTGATACTCTGAATAATGAAAAATCTCTGCAAGCTCTTTCAGAATGTGGTAAAATGGAAGCAGTAGAAATAGAAAAGGAAATCAATTATGAAATTTCTTGAGTTAAATAAAAAACGTCATGCGACAAAGCAATTTATTGATAAGCCTGTAGATCCTAAAGATGTTCGTACAGCAATTGAGATTGCTACTTTAGCACCAAGTGCTCACAATATCCAACCTTGGAAGTTTGTTGTCGTTCGTGAGAAAAATAAAGAACTAGCCAAATTGGCTTATGGTACGAACTTTGACCAAGTTTCAGAAGCGCCCGTAACGATCGTCTTATTTTCTGATACAGATTTGCCAAAACGTGCGCGTAAGATTGCACGCATTGGAGGAGCAAAGAATTTTTCTGAAGAGCAACTTCAATACTTCTTGAAAAATCTCCCAGCTGAGTATACTCGATACAATGAACAGCAAATCAGTGACTACCTATCCCTCAATGCAGGTCTCGTTACTATGAACCTTGTCTTGGCGCTTACAGATCAAGGAATCGGTTCAAATATCATTCTTGGTTTTGACAAATCAAAAGTCAATGAAGTTCTAGATATTGATGAACGTTTTCGCCCTGAACTTTTGATTACAGTAGGTTACACAGACAAAAAATTAGAACCAAGCTATCGCTTGCCAGTTGATGAAATTATCGAAAAAAGATAGGAAGAAAATATGACAACAATTGATTTTACAGCAGAAGTAGAAAAACGCAAAGAAGACCTTTTGGCTGACTTGTTCAGTCTTTTGGAAATCAACTCAGAACGTGATGACAGCAAAGCGGATGCTCAGCATCCATTTGGACCTGGTCCAGTGAAAGCCTTGGAAAAATTCCTTGAAATTGCAGACCGTGATGGTTACCCAACAAAAAATGTCGACAACTATGCAGGACATTTTGAGTTTGGTCAAGGGGAAGAAGTTCTTGGAATCTTTGCCCACATGGACGTGGTGCCAGCTGGTAGCGGTTGGGATACAGACCCCTACACTCCAACTATCAAGGATGGCCGCCTCTATGCGCGTGGTGCTTCAGATGACAAGGGTCCTACAACGGCTTGTTACTATGGTTTGAAAATCATTAAAGAGCTTGGCCTTCCAACTTCTAAAAAAGTTCGCTTTATTGTCGGAACTGATGAAGAATCAGGCTGGGCTGATATGGACTACTATTTTGCCCACGTAGGACTAGCAAAACCAGACTTTGGTTTCTCTCCAGATGCTGAATTCCCTATCATCAATGGTGAAAAAGGGAATATCACAGAATATCTCCACTTTGCCGGTGAAAATACTGGTGCAGCTCGTCTTCACAGCTTTACTGGTGGCTTACGTGAAATATGGTTCCTGAATCAGCAACGGCTGTTGTTTCAGGTGACTTGGCTGATTTGCAAGCTAAGCTAGACGACTTCGTTGCAGAACACAAGCTTAGAGGAGAAATCCAAGAAGAGAACGGCAAGTACAAGGTTACGATTATCGGTAAATCTGCCCATGGTGCTATGCCTGCATCAGGTATCAATGGTGCGACTTATCTTGCTCTCTTCCTCAGCCAGTTTGCCTTTGAAGGTCCTGCAAAAGACTACCTTGACATTGCTGGTAAGATTCTCTTGAATGACCATGAAGGTAAAAATTTGAAGGTTGCTCATGTGGATGAAAAAATGGGTGCCCTTTCTATGAATGCTGGTGTCTTCCGCTTTGACCAAGCAAGTGCTGACAATACCATTGCTCTTAACTTCCGTTATCCAAAAGGAACAAGCCCAGAGCAAATCAAGACAGTTCTTGAAACCTTGCCAGTTGTTTCAGTTAGCTTATCAGAACATGGTCACACACCTCACTATGTACCAATGGAAGATCCACTTGTTCAAACTTTGTTGAATGTTTACGAAAAACAAACAGGTCTTCAAGGTCACGAACAAGTCATCGGTGGTGGAACATTTGGACGTCTCTTGGAGCGTGGTGTAGCCTATGGTGCTATGTTCCCAGATTCTATCGATACCATGCACCAAGCCAATGAATTTATCGCCTTGGACGATCTTTTCCGTGCAGCAGCCATCTACGCTGAAGCTATCTATGAATTGATCAAATAATCATTTAGAAGTCTGAGATTCACTCTTAGACTTCTTTTTGAAATTGCTAGAGAAAGAGAAGAATCCATGTCAGAAATTCAAAAAATCAAACAAGCTATTATGGAAGATCCGCAAAATAAAAGCTATACAGAGCAGGGGATAGAGCCTCTATTTGCAGCACCACAAACAGCTCGCATCAATATCATCGGTCAAGCACCTGGTCTCAAAACCCAAGAAGCAGGACTCTACTGGAAGGATAAAAGTGGCGACCGCTTGCGAGAGTGGTTGGGTGTAGATGAAGACACTTTTTATAATTCAGGTTACTTTGCAGTCATGCCCATGGACTTCTATTTTCCGGGGCATGGGAAATCTGGTGACCTACCACCTCGCTCAGGTTTTGCAGAAAAGTGGCATCCAAAACTTTTGAAGGAGTTGCCAGATGTTCAATTAACGCTCTTGATAGGACAGTATGCTCAGGCCTATTATTTAAATGAGAAAGTGAGTGGTAAAGTAACAGAGCGGGTTTGTCACTATCAGGATTATTTACCAGAATTTTTTCCTCTGGTACACCCATCCCCACGAAATCAAATCTGGATGAAAAAAAATCCTTGGTTTGAAGCAGATGTTTTGCCTGATTTGAAAAAGAGAGTAAAGAAAATAATTGGAGAATAGAGATGAAAGAAATCGCTTTTGAGGATTTTTACAAACTGTGTCAGAATGGCTGTTCGACCATTATTGATGTGAGAGAAGAAGCAGAGTTTCATCAGGTGCATATTGAAAGTGCTCAAAACCTTCCCTTGAGTTCTTTGGCTGACACCTATGAAGTCTTGGATAAGAATCAGACCTACTATCTCATTTGTAAGTCAGGTATTCGTTCAGCTCATGCCTGTCAATTTCTAGTAGAAAAGGGTTATGATGTCGTCAATGTTCCATCTGGTATGGATGCTTTTGAATAAAAAATAAATTCCTTGGAGAAAGGAAATAGAGTCTTTTCTCCAAGGAATTTTTTAAACAAAATAGTTCAGAAAATTGAAAACATTTTAGAATTATTTTATGATAGCCTTTTCTTGCTTTTAATCATGTTATACTAAGAAAGTATTTTATTTTTTATATAAGGAGAGTTTATGGCTAAAAAAGGCGCTTTAACAGGGTTACTCCTGTTTGGAATATTTTTTGGTGCGGGTAACTTGATTTTCCCCCCTACCCTAGGTGCTCAATCTGGGGAACAATTTCTCCCTGCCATCGCAGGTTTTGTATTTTCGGGTGTTGGGATTGCCGTTTTAACCTTAATCATTGGTACTTTAAATCCAAAGGGTTATATCTATGAAATCTCTAAAAAGATTTCGCCTTTGTTTGCGACGATTTATCTGGCAGCCTTGTACTTATCGATTGGTCCATTCTTTGCCATTCCACGTACAGCGACAACATCTTACGCAGTCGGGATTAGTCCCCTATTGGCTGAAGCAGATAAGGGATTAGGTTTGATTGTCTTCACACTTATCTACTTTGTTGCAGCATATTTAATCGCACTCAATCCTTCAAAGATTTTGGATCGTATTGGTCGTATCTTGACTCCAGTATTTGCTCTTTTAATTATCATCTTGGTAATTCTAGGTGCCTTCAAATATGGAGCCAATGCACCACAAACGGCTACTGAAGCTTATCAAATTTCAGCCTTTGGTGCAGGGTTCTTAGAAGGTTACAATACTCTCGATGCTCTTGCCTCAGTTGCCTTTAGTGTAATTGCGGTTCAAACCTTGAAACAACTTGGATTTTCAAGCAAAAAAGAGTATATTTCAACCATTTGGGTAGTCGGTATTGTCGTAGCACTCGGATTTAGTGCTTTGTACATCGGATTAGGTTTCCTTGGAAATCACTTCCCAGTAACAGAAGAAGCGATGAAGGGTGGAACCCCAGGGGTTTATATCCTGTCACAAGCGACTCAAGAAATCTTTGGTTCGACTGCTCAACTATTCCTTGCAGCCATGGTAACCGTTACTTGCTTTACAACGACTGTAGGGTTGATTGTATCGACTGCCGAGTTCTTTAATGGGCGTTTCCCGCAGATCGGCTACAAGATTTATGCGACTGTATTTACTTTGATTGGATTTTCTATTGCCAACCTTGGTCTTGATGCAATCATCAAATACTCAGTTCCTGTTCTTGTAATCCTCTATCCAATTACTATTACCATTGTCATGATTGTCATTGTTAACAAATTTGTACCACTTTCAAAACCAGGGATGCAATTGACGATGGGTCTTGTTACAGCTATTGCCGTAACTAGCGTATTAGCAAGTTCGTTTGAGATTGCAACTCTTACAAATCTGATCAATTCTTTACCATTTGCCAATGCTTCACTGCCATGGCTGGTTCCAGCGATTATCGGTATCTTACTTTCTCTTGTTCTTCCAAACAAACAAGAAAGTGAAGCCTTTGAAATGGAATAATAAAAAACCTTGGCTTATGCCAAGGTTTTTTTCAATTACTCTTAGTTCGTTTTTTCAGTATATCCAAGATCTTTTAACATTTTTTCAGAGGCGCTAAAGCTAACACTGTCACCAATACCAGAGTATTCATCTGGTAAGGCTTTTTTAAGTTCGTCAAGACTTGCAACTGTGAAGTCAATTTCAGTATGTTGAACGACTTTTCCGTCTTTAATCTCAATGCTATGAGTAACACCTTTGAGGCCTTGATATCCTTTATAAGCTTCTTCAACGGATGTTTTGAGTTTTTCTGCAGTAGTACCGATAGCTTCTGGGTCATAGACGTTATGACCTGAATGTTTCAATACGTTATCTCCATCTACAGTATAGGTTAAAGTAGAATTAAGATCACTATGAGTATCATTTACAAAGGTCACAGTTTTTACTTCAGATTTGTTTTCTGTAGTTTGTTGGCTAGTAGAGTCTACCTGTGTAGTTTCACTTTTTGCTGAGCTAGTTGATGAAGATGATGATTGTTTTGAACATCCCAACAAGATAGCTAATGGTAAGCTACACAAAGAGTCATTTTAAAATATTTGTTCATGTCTTTTCCTTTCATAATTAAGAACTAACTTCATTATATCACAGCTTAATTTTGCAATCAAATTATCTAAGTTTTTCATTTTTGCTCAACCTAAAAAGGGAAAAGTGATATAATATTAGGAAGAGGTGAAGAAATGAATCAAACTGTAGAATATATTAAAGAACTAACTGCTATCGCATCACCAACTGGTTTTACACGTGAGATTACGAATTATTTAGTTGAGACTCTTGAAAAACTAGGTTATCACCCAATCCGTACTGCCAAAGGTGGTGTCAACGTTACTGTTAAAGGTAAAAATGACGAGCAACAACGTTATGTAACTGCCCATGTGGATACTCTGGGAGCTATCGTTCGCGCTGTTAAACCAGATGGTCGTCTTAAAATGGACCGTATTGGAGGATATCCTTGGAACATGATTGAGGGAGAAAACTGTACCGTTCATGTGGCTAGCACAGGTAAAACTGTTTCAGGTACCATTTTGATCCATCAAACGTCTTGTCATGTATATAAGGACGCAGGAACTGCAGAACGCACGCAGGACAATATGGAAGTGCGTTTGGATGAGAAAGTGACCAATGAAAAAGAAACACGCGCACTTGGTATTGAGGTTGGTGATTTTATCAGCTTTGATCCCCGAACTGTCGTGACAGAGACAGGCTTTATCAAGTCTCGTCATTTGGATGATAAAGTCAGTGCGGCTATTCTTCTCAATCTGCTCAAAGTCTACAAAGAAGAAGGAATTGAACTTCCAGTTACTACGCATTTTGCCTTCTCGGTCTTTGAAGAAGTGGGGCATGGTGCTAACTCAAACATCCCTAGTCAGGTTGTCGAATATCTAGCAGTAGATATGGGAGCAATGGGAGATGACCAGCAGACGGATGAGTACACAGTGTCTATTTGTGTCAAAGATGCTTCAGGCCCTTATCACTATGAATTTCGTCAACATCTGGTTGCCCTAGCAAAAGACCAAGACATCCCGTTTAAATTAGACATCTATCCATTTTACGGTTCAGATGCTTCTGCAGCAATGTCAGCTGGAGCAGAGGTCAAGCACGCTCTTCTAGGAGCTGGTATTGAGTCAAGTCACTCATACGAGCGTACTCACATTGATTCTGTAGTGGCTACTGAGCGTATGGTAGATGCTTATCTCAAGAGTGACTTGGTGGACTAGGATGTGCCTGATTTGTCAACGAATTGAATGGATTAAGGCAGGGGAAATCCCTACTTTGTAAAAGAACTGGAAACAGGATATGTTGTGATTGGTGACCACCAGTATTTTGAAGGCTATACTCTCTTCTTAGCCAAGGAACATGTTACAGAATTACATCATCTACATCCAACTGTCAAACTCCGCTTTTTAGAGGAAATGAGTCTGGTTCAGGAAGCTGTCTTTAAGGCTTTTTCTGCTGAAAAGATGAATGTAGAGTTGTTGGGAAATGGAGACGCTCATGTTCACTGGCATATTTTTCCTAGACGAGAGGGTGATATGAAGGGACACGGTCTTAATGGTCGTGGTCCAGTCTGGTGGGTTCCTTGGGAAGAAATGGTTGCTGAAGAATTTCACGTTAAAGATCGGAGACTGGAAAATTTGATTGCGACATTATCAGAAACTTTAAACCAGATAGTAGAACGAAAGGATTAAAGATGAAGAAAAGATATCTTATTTTGTCAGGCTTATTAGTTTTAAGTTTGGCAGCTTGTTCGCAAGAAAAAACAGCAAATTCAGAAACGACTGCTGCAATTGAAGAAAAAACAATCCAAGAAGGCACAGTCGGAAGTAAGTCTCAGGAAGCTAGTCAGAAGAAGGCAGAAGTAGTCAATAAAGGGGGCTACTACAGTATTCAAGGGAAGTACGATGAGATTGTCATCGCTAATAAACACTATCCCTTGTCTAAAGACTATAACCCTGGTGAAAATCCAATAGCTAAAGAGGAGTTATTGAAACTGATTGCTGCTATGAAAGAAGCTGGTTTCCCAATCAGTGACCAATATAGTGGTTTCAGAAGTTATGAAACTCAAACTCAACTTTATCAAAACTATGTAAACCAAGATGGCAAGGCAGCGGCAGATCGCTATTCTGCAAGACCTGGTTATAGTGAACACCAAACTGGTCTTGCTTTTGACCTTATCGGCACAGATGGAGACCTAGTGACAGAAGAAAAAGCAGCCCAATGGCTCTTAGATCATGCTGCAGACTATGGTTTTGTGGTTCGCTATCTCAAAGGTAAGGAAAAAGAAACAGGCTATATGGCTGAGGAATGGCATCTTCGCTACGTCGGAAAAGAAGCCAAAGAAATCGCAGCAAGTGGTCTCAGCTTGGAAGAGTATTACGGCTTTGAAGGTGGGGACTATGTTGATTAGTCGCAAAATATCTTGCAAGAATGCTTGAAATTTGATAAAATGAATAATAATTAAATAGGAATCTGCAAGACTAGTATCTCAGGGAAAGTATATCAGGGAGGAGAGCCGTGACTGAAAGTTCTCTATATGAAAGCTGGGTGAATTCACTTGCCTATGGATTCAGAAATAAAGGTCTGACTTGTCAGATAAAAACGGATGGTACCGCGTGTCAACGCTCCGAGTGGAGTTTTTGGCATGTGGTTTTCTTTTTATCTACGAAAGACTGATGGAGGAATTATGTCAACTATTGAAGAACAATTAAAAGCGCTTCGTGAAGAAACGCTAGCTAGCTTGAAGCAGATTTCTGCTGAAAATGAAAAAGAGCTGCAAGAATTGCGCGTCTCTGTCCTTGGTAAAAAAGGTTCTCTTACTGAAATCCTGAAAGGGATGAAAGACGTTTCTGCAGAAATGCGTCCAATTATCGGAAAACACGTCAATGAAGCTCGTGATGTTTTGACAGCCGCATTTGAAGAATCAGCTAAGCTCTTGGAAGAAAAGAAAGTGGACGCTCAACTAGCAAGTGAGAGCATCGATGTTACGCTTCCAGGTCGCCCAGTTGCGACTGGTCACCGTCACGTCCTCACACAAACTAGTGAAGAAATCGAAGATATCTTCATCGGAATGGGTTACCAAGTAGTGGATGGATTTGAAGTTGAACAAGACTACTATAACTTTGAACGTATGAACCTTCCAAAGGATCACCCAGCTCGTGATATGCAGGACACTTTCTATATCACAGAAGAAATCTTGCTTCGTACTCACACGTCTCCAGTTCAGGCGCGTGCCATGGATGCCCATGATTTTTCAAAAGGTCCTTTGAAGATGATCTCACCAGGACGTGTATTCCGTCGTGATACGGATGATGCGACCCACAGTCACCAATTCCACCAAATCGAAGGATTGGTTGTCGGGAAGAATATTTCTATGGCGGATCTTCAAGGAACTCTTCAGTTGATTGTGCAAAAGATGTTTGGTGAAGAGCGCCAAATCCGTTTGCGTCCATCTTATTTCCCATTCACAGAGCCTTCTGTTGAGGTTGATGTTTCATGCTTCAAATGTGGAGGAGACGGCTGTAACGTATGTAAGAAAACTGGTTGGATCGAGATTATGGGTGCCGGTATGGTTCACCCACGTGTCCTTGAGATGAGTGGTATCGATGCAACTGTATACTCTGGCTTTGCCTTTGGTCTTGGTCAAGAGCGTGTTGCTATGCTTCGCTACGGAATCAACGATATCCGTGGTTTCTACCAAGGCGATGTCCGCTTTCAGAACAGTTTAAATAAGATTGAAACCTGAAACACAATCCTAAACAGTCGTTCTCGTTTTTACATAGTCTAGAAAAAGAAGCTACTGACTCGAAGAAAAAGAAAGGAATTGAAAAGGTCTCACTTATTGAGATCTTATACTCAGAATTATGTTAGTATCATACAAATGGTTAAAAGAGTTGGTGGACATTGATGTGCCATCACAAGAGTTGGCTGAAAAAATGTCAACCACAGGGATCGAAGTAGAAGGTGTGGAATCACCAGCTGCTGGTCTCTCAAAAATTGTCGTCGGAGAAGTCCTGTCTTGTGAAGATGTGCCAGAAACACACTTGCATGTCTGCCAAGTCAATGTAGGTGAAGAAGAAGCCCGTCAAATCGTCTGTGGAGCACCAAATGTGCGTGCAGGCATCAAGGTTATGGTGGCTCTTCCAGGTGCACGCATCGCGGATAACTACAAAATCAAGAAAGGGAAAATCCGTGGTTTGGAATCTCTCGGAATGATCTGCTCACTTGGTGAATTAGGGATTTCTGACTCCGTTGTACCGAAAGAATTTGCAGATGGCATCCAAATCTTGCCAGAAACTGCTGTTCCAGGTGAGGAAGTCTTCTCCTATCTAGACTTGGATGATGAAATCATCGAGCTTTCCATCACTCCAAACCGTGCAGATGCTCTTTCTATGCGTGGAGTGGCGTATGAAGTAGCCGCTATCTATGACAAGGCAGTCAACTTTAAAGACTTTACTTTGACTGAAACTGATCAAGCTGCAACTGATGCTCTTTCTGTCAGCATTGACACAGGCAAGGCTCCTTACTATGCAGCCCGTATCTTGGACAATGTGACCATCGCACCAAGTCCACAATGGTTGCAAAACCTCCTCATGAACGAGGGCATTCGTCCTATTAACAATGTCGTTGACGTGACCAACTATATCCTGCTTTACTTTGGTCAACCTATGCATGCCTTTGACTTGGATACCTTTGAAGGGACTGACATCCGTGTACGTGAAGCACGTGCTGGTGAGAAATTAGTGACCTTGGATGGGGAAGAGCGTGAGTTGGAAACAACTGATTTAGTCATTACTGTTGCTGACAAACCAGTTGCCCTTGCAGGTGTCATGGGCGGACAAGCTACAGAAATCTCTGAAAAGTCTACTCGTGTAGTTCTTGAAGCTGCTGTCTTCAATGGCAAATCTATCCGTAAGACTAGTGGTCGCCTCAACCTTCGTTCTGAATCATCTTCTCGCTTTGAAAAAGGCATCAATGTGGCAACTGTTAATGAAGCCCTTGATGCAGCAGCAAGTATGATTGCAGAGCTTGCTAGTGCAACCGTTCGTAAGGGCATTGTTTCAGCGGGACAGTTGGACACTTCTGATGTAGAAGTTTCTTCAACTCTTGCAGACGTCAACCGTGTCCTTGGTACAGAACTTTCTTACGCGGATGTAGAAGATGTCTTCCGTCGTCTTGGATTTGGCCTTTCTGGAAATGCAGAAGCCTTCACAGTTAGTGTTCCTCGTCGCCGTTGGGATATCACTATCGAGGCAGACCTCTTTGAAGAAATCGCTCGTATCTATGGTTATGACCGCTTGCCAACCAGTCTTCCAAAAGATGATGGGACAGCCGGTGAATTAACAGAGACACAAAAATTGCGCCGTCAAGTTCGTACCATTGCAGAAGGTGCTGGATTGACAGAAATCATCACCTACGCTCTGACAACTCCTGAAAAAGCAGTGGAGTTTACGACTGCACCAAGTAACTTAACGGAGCTCATGTGGCCAATGACCGTGGACCGTTCTGTTCTCCGTCAAAATATGGTTTCTGGTATTTTGGATACAGTTGCATACAACGTAGCGCGTAAGAACAAAGACTTGGCTCTTTATGAGATTGGAAAAGTCTTTGAACAAACAGGTAATCCAAAAAAAGACTTGCCAAACGAAATCAATAGCTTTGCCTTTGCATTGACAGGTTTAGTCGCTGAAAAAGACTTCCAAACTGCAGCCGTTCCGGTTGATTTCTTCTATGCTAAGGGAATCCTTGAAGCCCTCTTTGCTCGTTTGGGTCTTGAAGTGACTTATACAGCAACCTCTGAAATAGCTAGCCTTCACCCAGGACGTACAGCCTTGATCTCACTAGGGGACCAAGTTCTTGGTTTCCTCGGTCAAGTGCACCCTGTGACTGCTAAGGCTTACGATATTCCAGAGACTTATGTAGCTGAGCTTAACCTTTCAGCTATTGAAGAAGCCCTTCAACCAGCTGCTCCATTTGTGGAAATTACGAAGTTCCCAGCAGTCAGCCGAGATATCGCCCTTCTCCTCAAGGCAGAAGTGACTCACCAAGAAGTGGTTGATGCCATTCAAGCTGCGGGCGTGAAACGTTTGACAGACATCAAACTCTTTGATGTCTTCTCCGGTGAAAAACTGGGTATCGGAATGAAATCAATGGCTTATAGCTTGACCTTCCAAAATCCAGAAGATAGCTTGACAGACGAAGAGGTCACACGCTATATGGAAAAAATCCAAGCATCACTCGAAGAAAAAGTGAATGCAGAAGTGCGTTAAGAGTTTAAAATCCATCCCTAAGGATGGATTTTTTAGTACAAAAAATCATCAAGTTTTAACTTGATGATTTAATCAACTTGGTGGAGAAATTAAGTCCTATTTAATACTGCTAAAAGCGGGCTAGCCATCCATGTTTTTTGTCATCCAATCAGCTAAGAAGTGGTAAGTATCATGTCGATTGATTTCGTTCAGAATTTCATGACGAGCCTCTTCAACTAATCGAAGGCTGACTCTTGAACGTGAAGCCTTTAAGAGTTTTACAAATCTTTCTATACCTTTACCATTTTCTCCCAGAGGGTCTTCTTGTCCTGAAATAACGAGAATAGGAAGTTGGACTGGAATCTCGGCTATCATTTTTTTACTAGCTACTTGATTAGAGAAGTAAAAAATAGTTCTGTACATAGGAATAATAGGAATGAATTGACAGAATGGATCCTTCAGATAAGCTTGGTTGGATTCTTCATTTTTCGAGAGCCAATCTACAGATGTTTTCGGATTCTTAATACTTCGATTAAAACTATCAGTTGATAGATAGGTCAGTAGTTTACTACGGTGTTTATCCCCTTTTATAAGTCGGATGCATTCTGTTAGGATGAGAGCGAAACTAGTCAGAAATTGAGGTTGTTGGCCAGTTCCCATGATGATCAGGGCATTGATAGGTGGTTTTCTTTTAGCTACATAATAGCGACACATAAGAGAACCCATAGAATGACCTAGAAGGATGATAGGGAGTCCAGGATAGCTTTCTTGAATAAAGGAGGTCACTCTTTCAATATCATCGATGAGTTCCTCGGGAGATTCGGGAAAAACTCCGAGCTGACTTGGATCTTGAGCAGTAAAACCATGACCGAGATGATCATGACCAATAACAGTAAAACCTTCTTTATTCATGGCTAGAGCAAATTCTTCATATCGTTCTATGTACTCTACCATCCCATGTACAAGCTGAAGAATGGCTTTTGGGTGTTCAGCTTCCCAAATGATTAAGTTATTGTTGTTTGGCTCGAGTTTAAGTCTTTTTTTCATATCAAATTCCTTGTCTATGATAATCCATTTTCTATCATAAATATATCACAAAAAAGTTCGATAAGCTACAAGATGATGAAGATTTCTAGTAACAATTCAGGACATTGTCAACGGATTTATCAAGAAATGAGTACAATATATTTATCACTTAAAAACTGGAGGAATAAGATATTTGGGGAAGAGCAAATAAATTCTCAATCCAGTAAATATCTTTATTTAAAACCAAGATTTAAAAATGTACATAAATCCTTGTAATGCCCAAAAAAAGGAGTATAATGAGTGTAGAAACAATAGGAGGTGGATCATGTTAGAAATCCGCAATCTTGAAAAAAGTTTTGGTCCCAAACAAGTCTTGTTTGGTGTTGACTTTCAAGCTCAACCTGGACGAATTTTAGGTCTAGTTGGAAAAAATGGAGCTGGGAAGACGACCATTTTTCATAGTATATTAAAATTTTTGGATTATCAGGGTGAGATTAGGCTTAATGGGCAAGAAATTGAGCAGGAAACCTATGCTCAGATTGGTTATTTACCTGAAGAACGTAGTCTCATGCCTAAGTTAACAGTTCTAGAGCAGGTTCGTTACCTAGCAATGTTAAAAGGAATGAACGCTAAAGAAGTCAAAGAAAAACTCCCTCAATGGATGGAGAAACTGGAAGTCAAAGGAAAATTGACAGACAAGATTAAGAGTCTCTCAAAAGGAAATCAACAAAAGATTCAACTGATCATTACTTTAATGCATGAACCAGATCTGATCATTCTAGATGAACCTTTTAGTGGCCTAGATCCTGTCAATACCGAACTACTCAAACGCGTTATCTTAAAAGAAAAAGAGCGTGGAGCGATTATCATTTTTTCAGATCATGTCATGACCAATGTCGAAGAGCTATGTGATGATATTCTTATGATTCGCGATGGGCGTGTGGTTCTGCATGGACCAGTTCAAGATGTCCGCAATAAATACGGAAAAACGCGACTCTTCGTTGCAAGTGAAAAGAGTCAGGAAGAATTGGAAAGACTTCCTCATGTCACTCATGCTAGCTTGACCAAGCAGGGGACTTGGAAGCTCATTCTAGATGATGAAAATGTTGGACAGGAGCTCTTTGAGATCTTAACCCAAGGACACTATATTGCGACCTTCGACCAGCAAGCTCCAACAATCGATGAAATCTTTAAACTAGAATCAGGGGTGGAAGTATGAAAAATATGTGGGTAGTTATTAAAGAAACTTATTTGCGACACGTCAAATCTTGGAGTTTCTTTTTCATGGTTATTTCGCCTTTCTTGTTCCTTGGACTTTCAGGAGGTATCGGGTATCTGCAAGGGTCTTCTTTGGCTCAAATAATAAGATTGCAGTGATTAGTTCGGTTTCAGCAGTGACGGAAGGATTAAAGGGGACCAATGGAATCAACTTTGATTATAAGGATGAAGCCAGTGCTCAGGCAGCTATCAAAGATGAAGAAATCAAGGGTTATTTGATTATTGATAAGGAGGATAGTGTGCTTAAGGCAACCTATCATGGTGAGACTTCATTAGAAAGTGGTATTAAGTTAGCCGTGACAACTAAGTTGAATGAGCTCCAATACCAACTTAATCGCTCGGAAGCAAATTTGTCTCAGGAACAGGAACAACGTTTGGCACAAACTGTTCAATTTACAGAGCAAATTGATGAAGCCAAAGAGAACAAAAAGATGGTCCAAACCATTGCAGCAGCTGGACTTGGATTCTTCCTTTATATGATTTTAATAACTTATGCCAGTGTCACTGCTCAAGAAGTGGCTAGTGAAAAAGGTACTAAAATCATGGAGGTAGTTTTCTCAAGCATTCGTGCCAGTCATTATTTCTATGCACGTATGATTGCCTTGCTTTTTGTGATATTGACTCATATTGGCATTTACGTTTTTGGTGGACTAGGAGCTATTTTCTTCTTTAAAGATATGCCATTCTTGGCTAATTCAGGTGTTCTAAACCATTTGGGAGAAGCCTTTTCGGTCAATACCTTGTTGTTTGTCTTGGTCAGTCTCTTTATGTATGTAGTTTTAGCAGCCTTCCTAGGTTCTATGGTTTCTCGTCCTGAGGATGCAGGTAAGGCCTTGTCGCCTTTGATGCTCTTGATTATAGGAGGGTTTGTTGGAGTAACCGCCCTAGGTGCTTCAGGAGACAATCTGATTTTGAAAATTGGATCCTATATTCCCTTTATTTCTACTTTCTTTATGCCTTTTAGAGCCATTAATGGTTACGCTAATGGTTTAGAATCTTGGATTTCCCTTGGCATAACTGTTATTTGCAGTAGTTGGAACAGCCTTTATCGGAAGAATCTATGCTAGTCTAGTCCTTCAGACGGATGATTTAGGCATCTGGAAAACCTTCAAACGAGCTTTGAGCTATAAATAAAGTATCAGACCTGTGAGTGTAGCTTACAGGTCTTTAAAGTAGCTGAAATATTTCACATTAATTTTTTCTAAACCTTTGACTAATAAGGAAAATTATCGTACAATAAAGAGTACATGATAAAATGAGACCAGAGTTTGTTTGCTCTGGTAATAGTAGTAAAATTGAGGAGAAACGCTTTGGAATTAGAAGTATTTGCTGGGCAAGAAAAAAGTGAACTATCTATGATTGAGGTGGCTCGTGCCATCTTAGAACTTCGTGGTCGTGATCACGAAATGCATTTTAGCGATTTAGTCAATGAAATCCAAAACTATTTGGGTACCTCTAATAGCGATATTCGTGAAGCTCTACCTTTGTTCTATACAGAGTTAAACTTTGACGGAAGCTTCATCTCTCTTGGAGATAACAAATGGGGACTGCGTTCTTGGTATGGAGTGGACGAAATTGATGAGGAAATCATTGCCCTTGAAGAAAGCGATGACGAAGAAGTAGCACCTAAGGCTAAGAAGAAACGTGTCAATGCCTTTATGGATGGTGATGCAGATGCCATTGATTACAGTGCAGATGATCCAGAAGATGAGGATGCCTACGAAGAAGATCCAGCACTTTCTTATGATGATGAAATCCAGATGATGAGAAAAACGAAGTAGAAGCTTACGATGCTGAGATTAACGAAATCGCACCAGATGATCTTGGAGAAGATGTCGAACTCGTTGAAGAAGACGACGAAGATGCCGAAGATGAAGAAGAATAAAAAATAATGCAATGCCACAAGAAGGATTCTTGTGGCTTTTTAAGTTTTTTCTAATAAGGAAGAATGGAAAAAAAGGAGCATTTTTGATAAGATAGGAATATGGATTTTGAAAAAATTGAACAAGCATATACCTACTTATTAGAGAACATTCAAATCATTCAAAATGATTTGGCAACAAATTTTTACGATGCCTTGATTGAGCAAAACAGCATCTATCCAGATGGGCAAACTAATCTTCAGGTTGTTAAGGATAATAACAAATCTTTAAAGAGATTGGCTCTGAGAAAAGAGGAGTGGCTTAGAACCTATCAGTTTCTCTTGATGAAAGCTGCTCAGACAGAACCCCTTCAAGCAAATCATCAGTTTACACCTGATACAGTGGCTCTCTTACTTATTTTTCTAATTGAGGAACTATGACCATCCGAGGAACTGAATCTGTTAGAGTTAGGATCAGGTATGGGGATATTGGGCGCAAGTTTGCTAATCTCTCTGAACAAAAAAGTTGATTATTTAGGAGTTGAAATAGACGATCTTTTAATTGACTTGGCTGCTAGTATTACAGAGGTAATCGGTCTTCCAGCGGTTTATGCTCAGGGGGATGCCGTACGACCACAAATTTTAAAGGAAAGTGATATCATCGTCAGTGATTTGCCAATCGGCTATTATCCAGATGATCAAATAGCTTCCCGTTATGAAGTTGTAGCCTCTGATGATCATACTTACGCTCACCATTTATTGATGGAACAATCGCTTAAGTACCTAAAAAATGGAGGTTTTGCAATTTTTCTAGCTCCAAGCAATCTTTTGTCCAGTGCTCAAAGCGATCTTTTAAAATTGTGGTTGAAAAAGAATGCTCAACTTGTTGCCATGATTACTTTACCAGAAAATCTCTTTAGTCAAGGTAGCAATGCTAAGGCTATTTTTGTTCTGCAAAAGAAAGGCTCAACAGCTGTAGAACCTTTCGTGTATCCACTAAGTAATCTACGTGATTCTCAGGAATTGGCAGACTTTAAAGAAAAGTTTCAAATTTGGAGTCAATATTCATGAAATTTGAACTGAGATTTGATATAATAGTTGAAAACGCTTAAAAAGGGGAAAAATTATGTCTAAAACAATTGCAATTAATGCCGGTAGCTCAAGTTTGAAATGGCAACTGTATCAAATGCCAGAAGAACAGGTTCTTGCTAAAGGTTTAATTGAACGCATTGGTTTGAAAGATTCTATCTCAACAGTAAAATTCGATGGTCGTGCTGAAAAAGAAATCACTGATATTGAAAATCATACTGTTGCTGTTAAAATTTTGCTTGATGACTTGATTCGTTTTGATATTATCAAATCTTACGATGAAATCACAGGAGTTGGGCACCGTGTTGTTGCTGGTGGTGAAGTCTTTACAGACTCTGTAGTAGTAGAAGGTGACGTATTGGCTCAAATCGAAGAGTTGGGTCTACTTGCACCACTACATACTCCAGCTAACGTAGCTGGAATTCGTGCCTTCAAGGAATTGTTACCAAACGTAACTAGTGTTGCTGTTTTTGATACATCTTTCCACTCAACTATGCCTGAGAAAGCTTACCGCTACCCACTACCAACTAAATATTACACAGAAAATAAAGTTCGAAAATATGGTGCTCACGGAACTAGCCACCAATTCGTAGCTCAAGAAGCAGCAAAACTTTTGGGACGTCCGCTAGAAGAATTAAAATTAATTACATGTCATATCGGTAATGGTGGTTCTATTACTGCGGTTAAGGGTGGAAAATCTGTTGATACATCTATGGGATTCACACCACTTGCAGGTGTGATGATGGGTACACGTACTGGTGATATCGATCCAGCTATCATTCCTTACCTTATGGAACATACAAATGATTTTAATACACCTGAAGACATGATCAATGTTTTGAACCGTGAGTCAGGTTTACAAGGTATTTTTGGTAAATCTAGTGATATGCGTGATGTAGAAGCTGGCGTTGAAGCTGGTGACAAAGATGCGATCTTAGCTCACGAAATGTATGTAGATCGCATTCAAAAACATATTGGTCAATACTTTGCAGTTCTTAATGGTGCGGATGCTATTATCTTTACTGCAGGAGTTGGTGAAAATTCTGCATTAGTACGTAAAGATGTTATCGAGGGGCTCTCATGGTTTGGCTGTGATGTAGATCCAGAGAAAAATGTCTTTGGTGTGACTGGAGATATCTCTACAGCTGCAGCTAAAGTCCGTGTACTTGTTATTCCTACTGATGAAGAACTTGTGATTGCACGCGATGTTGAACGTTTGAAATAAATAGATACATGAAAAATCGACCTTATAAGAAGGTCGATTTTTTGTTTTTGAAAAACAATTTACCATTTGGTTAGGGAGATTTCTCCACTGTTAAGCCACATTTTTTTTCCATTAGCTAACTCTATCTGGAGTTCACCTTTATCTGAGATATTAGTTGCTTTACCAGAGAGTATTTCTTCTCCTTGTTTAAACGAATATCTTTGCCAAGGACTAGAGAGTTAGTTTTGTAGAAATGAAGCAGTTCATCGGAATTGGTTTCGTAGAAACATTTCCAGATTTCAGCAATCAGTTCATTTCGAGTAATCGGAGCTCCATTAGGAAATAGACTTCCTGCCTTTTCTCTTAGGTCTTGTGGGAAATCCATGATAGAGAAGTTTAGTCCAACACCGATGATGATGTCAGTAACCAGCCCAGTTTCAATAGAAGTGACGGCTTCGGTCAAAATACCGGCAATCTTTTTTTGATTCAAATAAATGTCATTTACCCATTTAATACTAACATCTATCATAGCTAGATTTTTAATTGCTTTATAGATAGCTCCTGCAACTAGGAGTGTATAAGCAGGTAACTGATTATAGGGGAGATTTGGTTTGATATGGAGGGACATATAGATTCCTCCTTGAGGAGGCGAAAAGTAGGGGCGATGGAAACGACCGCGCCCAGCTGTTTGACTAGTTGAGAGGTAGAGAGTATCACCAGTGCTACCTGCTTCTACAGCTTCTTTAGCATCCGTTTGGGTTGATTTGGTAATGGGTTTAAACTGAACAGTAATCGGACTATTGGCTTCTATTTCTTGTGGCAAGATAAGGTCACCCTGAAGAAGTTTATAACCACGGTTTTTAATGCTGTCAATTATTAGCCCCTCTTGTTGGAGACGTTGGATGGCTTTCCATACTGCAGTACGGGAAATATTTAATCTCTCAGCAATCTTTTCTCCACTTAAGTAATCTGTTTCGGTAACTAGTATATTGTAAACTTGTTGATAAGATTTCATGTTCAGCCCTTTCTTGAATACCTGCTTTTATTTTATCATATTTTCATAGTCGTATTAGACCTTTGGATGGAATATCTAGAAAACAAATTATTTTACCTATATTTTAGTTGTACATCTCTAGAGTTAGTAGTTTTCAAATCATTTGAAAAGTGGTAAAATATTTAAATAGTTTATGTAAATCTGAGTTTTAGGATTCAGAGAGAAAGGATCTGTTGTGAAATCAATAGGTATCATCGAAAAGTTAAAGGGGTTCTCGAAGAGAGAATTAATCTTATTGGGAGTCATTCTCAGTATCTTTTTACCGTTTTACCTTTTCTTAATCATATTCATCTCTTATCTAATAGGTCTAGTTATTACTGGAGAGATGAAGGGAATTTTAAAGCATCTTTCCAATCATATTGTATTACTCTTATTTATTGCGTATAGTGGAGGCGTTTCTCTATTAGCTCAAAACCTAATGGGAATGGTAGCAACCCTAGCAATGTTCCTCTTTGCCATATTCTTTTACTATTATCAGGCGCATCTCACACCAAAGTTTTTTAGGTTCATGTTGCAGGGAATCTTGTCGCTCAGCATGCTAGCATCAGTTTTTGCTGCTTTAGAACATTTTCAAATTGTAAAGAAATTTGATTATACTTTCTTATCACCTAAGATGCAGGTCTGGCATCAGAACCGTGCAGAGGTAGCCTTCTTTAATCCTAATTATTATGGGATTATCTGTTGCTTCTGTATTATGATTGGATTTTACCTAATTAGTACGACTCGATTGAGATGGTTGAGAATTTTCTCTCTCATTGCGATTTTTGCGAATTTGTTTGGATTAAATTTCACCCAAAATAGAACAGCTTTTCCAGCTATTATCTTTGGTGCGATTATTTATCTTTTCACTACCATTAAAAACTGGCGTGCATTCTGGCTCAGTATCGGAGTCTTTGGTGTTGGTCTAGCCTTCCTCTTCTCGAGCGATTTGGGAGTTCGAATGGGAACGCTCGATTCGTCTATGGAAGAACGAGTGTCGATCTGGAATGCAGGTATGACCTTATTCAAACAAAATCCCTTCTGGGGTGAGGGTCCCCTAACCTATATGCACTCTTACCCTCGTATTTTTGCTCCTTATCACGAACATGCTCATAGTATTTACATTGATACAATATTGAGTTACGGTGTGGTAGGAACGGTATTATTAGGGATCGCTTCTTCAGACCCAATCCGAAAATTAATTGATATGAGTCAGGAGCCAAGCAAGCGTCCAATTGTTGGTCTTTATCTTTCATTCTTAACAGTAGTTGCTGTGCATGGAATTTTTGATTTGGCCCTCTTTTGGATTCAATCTTCCTTCATCTTCCTTTTGGTAATGTGTAGTTTGCCATTAAAACATAGTATGATTGGAGAATTTGTTGAATAAACAAAAAGATAGTAGAAATGAGATTTTCTACTATCTTTTTTATTATTGAATAGCTTGAAGTAAATCTTCAGCTTGTTGGTTTAGAGAAGTAGCGACGCTATCTTCAAGGACTAATTGACCATCTGCCCATGCAGAATCATTAACACGGGCTGCAGTAAATTCACCTACGATTTGTGTACGGATGAATGGTAGAAGGTCCTTATAAATCGCAAAGAGTTGATCATGTCCAGCATTAGCTACAGATGATACTGTAACAATTTTATCTTGAAGAGCAGATGCTCCACGAGTGTCAGACAAGTCGATAGCACGTGAAAGCCAATCTAGTAAGTTTTTTACAGTTCCTGGAATTGAGAAGTTATATACTGGAGAAAAGATCCAGATAGCATCAGCAGCTAGAACAGCCTCACGTGCAGCTGCAACAGCTGGAAGAGTTGGAACTTCAAGATCTTGGCTAAATAGAGGAATAGCTGAGTAGTCAAGATAGCTAACCTCAGCCTTACCTGCAAGAGCTTTTTCGGCTTCTAGTGCCATTTGGTGGTTGAATGAACCTTCGCGTAATGAACCAACGATAAATAATACTTTTTTAGACATAGGATGTCTCCTTTTAATTTTATTCAGATTTACTCTGTTGTCACAAAATATGTTACAACAAAGCAAAATCATTTGCAAGAAATTTGCTCAAAATATAAAAAGTATTAAATTTGAAGCTATCAATCATGAGATTGTAGATAAAGAAAAGCCTATAGCTCAATAGTTGGAGCTTATATTTGAATGCTTGAAAGTAGGTTAGAGTTCAAGAATATCCCCCTTAATTCACTTGTAATTCACTAGGATAGATGGTAAAATAGACGAGTGAAAAAGAGACAGAAAAAAGAAAAAAATTCCCTATTATTTCAGTACATTATTGGTATAACTTTGTTAACTCTAGTCATCACTTCATCCTTTCTCTACTTGGTATGGCTCAGCATGAAGCCTTATCAAACTGCAAAGGTGGAAGGTGAAAAACTTGCTAAGCAATATGCGAACATAGAAACGGTTAGCCAGGTTGATATCTTCAATGGTTTAGAAAGCTATTATAGTGTTCTTGGTCAAGATAGAAACCAGAAACCAGTTGCTGTCTTAGTAGAGAAAAGTAGCAATAATATTTACGTATATCAACTAGAAAATGGTACTTCTCAAGAAAGCAGAAGCAGTTGTCAGAGAAAAAGGAGCAACTGAGATCGACAAGGACAAGATTACTTTTGGACGGTACGCTGACAAGCCTGTCTGGGAAATCAAGTCTGGAGGAGACTATTATCTGGTAGATTTTGAATCTGGTGCCTTAGTCGAAAAGGAGAAACAATGAAATTATCCAAACGTGTCTTAGAAATGGAAGAAAGTGTCACTCTGGCTAGTGATGCACGAGCAAAGAAGTTAAAAGCTGAAGGAAAAGATGTTCTTTTCTTAACTTTAGGTCAGCCCGATTTTCATACTCCTGAAAATATTCAAGATGCCGCTGTTGCAGCCATTCGAGATGGACGTGCTTCTTTTTATACAGTAGCTTCAGGTTTACCTGAATTAAAGGCAGCAGTTAATACTTATTTTGAACGTTATTATGGCTATTCTGTGGCAGCAAATGAAGTCACTTTTGCTACAGGTGCCAAGTTCTCCCTTTATACTTTCTTTATGGCTGTGGTCAATCCAGGCGATGAGGTCATTATTCCAACACCATATTGGGTCAGCTATGGGGACCAGGTTAAAATGGCTGGTGGTGTTCCAGTCTTTGTCCAAGCCAAGGAAGACAATCACTTTAAAGTAACTGTGGAGCAATTAGAAGCAGCTCGCACAGATAAGACTAAAGTCATGGTACTAAACTCACCATCTAATCCGACTGGGATGATCTATTCTCGTGAGGAACTCTTGGCCATTGGAAATTGGGCTATTGAACATGATATTCTCATCCTGGCCGATGATATTTATGGTCGTTTGGTCTATAATGGGAATGAGTTCGTCCCAATCTCTAGTCTATCAGAAGCTATTCGCAAACAAACCATTGTCATCAATGGAGTGTCTAAGGCATACGCTATGACTGGTTGGCGTGTTGGTTATGCAGTAGGTGATCCAGAAATTATTGCTGCTATGAGCAAATTGACTGGTCAAACAACTTCTAACCTAACAGCTGTATCTCAATATGCAACGATTGAAGCGCTAACTGGACCGCAAGACTCTGTAGAAACCATGCGCCAAGCTTTGAAGAACGTTTGAATACCATCTATCCACTCTTATGTGAAGTCCCTGGCTTTGAGGTTGTCAAACCGCAAGGAGCTTTCTACCTCTTCCCAAATGTTAAAAAAGCTATGGAGATGAAAGGCTATACAGACGTAACGGCATTTACAACGGCTATTCTTGAGGAAGTTGGTCTGGCATTGATTACAGGAGCTGGATTTGGAGCACCAGAGAATGTCCGTCTCAGCTATGCGACAGACCTAGATACACTCAAAGAAGCTATTCGTCGCTTGCACCAATTTATGGAAAAATAAAAATAAGATCTTCGTCGTCTTGACGGAGATTTTTTTGGATAAAACCGGAGATTTTTCTCTGATAGAATCTAGCTATCAGGCATTATTTATGGTACAATAGTGGGTAATAATGTCTTTAGACAAGTTAAACAAAAAAAGGAAGATAAAACATGACAAAACGTGTAACAATTATCGAAGTAAAAGACTACGTTGGTCAAGAAGTCACTATTGGTGCTTGGGTTGCTAACAAGTCAGGAAAAGGAAAAATTGCCTTCTTGCAATTGCGTGACGGAACTGCCTTTTTCCAAGGTGTGGCTTTCAAACCAAACTTTATCGAGAAATTTGGGGAAGAAGTAGGTCTTGAAAAATTTGAAACTATCAAACACTTGAGTCAAGAAACTTCAGTCTTTGTAACAGGGATTGTTAAAGAAGACGAGCGCTCAAAATTTGGTTATGAGTTGGATATTACAGACATCGAAGTCATCGGTGAATCTCAAGATTACCCAATCACTCCAAAAGAGCACGGAACAGATTTCTTGATGGACAACCGTCATTTGTGGTTGCGTTCACGCAAACAAGTAGCAGTGATGCAAATCCGTAACGCTATTATCTATGCAACTTATGAGTTCTTTGATAAGAATGGCTTCATGAAGTTTGATAGCCCAATTCTTTCAGGAAATGCCGCAGAAGATTCTACAGAACTTTTCGAAACAGACTACTTTGGAACACCAGCTTACTTAAGCCAATCAGGACAGCTTTATCTTGAAGCAGGTGCTATGGCTCTAGGTCGCGTCTTTGACTTTGGTCCAGTATTCCGTGCAGAGAAATCTAAGACTCGCCGTCACTTGACTGAGTTCTGGATGATGGATGCTGAATATTCATACTTGACACACGACGAGTCACTTGACTTGCAAGAAGCTTATGTTAAAGCGTTGCTTCAAGGTGTTCTAGATCGTGCTCCTCAAGCCTTGGAAACCTTGGAACGTGATACAGAGCTCTTGAAACGCTACATTGCTGAGCCATTCAAACGCATTACTTACGATGAAGCGATTGATCTTTTGCAAGAGCATGAGAACGACGAAGATGCTGACTACGAACATCTTGAGCATGGAGATGATTTCGGTTCACCACACGAAACTTGGATTTCAAACCACTTTGGTGTACCAACCTTTGTGATCAACTATCCATCAGACATCAAAGCTTTCTACATGAAACCAGTTCCTGGGAACCCAGATCGGGTGCTTTGTGCAGATTTGCTGCACCAGAAGGTTACGGAGAAATCATTGGTGGTTCCATGCGTGAGGAAGACTACGATGCCCTTGTAGCGAAGATGGAATCACTCGGTATGGATCGTACAGAGTACGAATTCTACCTTGATCTTCGTAAATATGGTACAGTACCACACGGTGGATTTGGTATCGGTATCGAGCGTATGGTAACTTTTGCAGCTGGGACAAAACACATCCGTGAAGCTATTCCGTTCCCACGTATGTTGCACCGTATCAAACCTTAATAGCCATAAAAACGCCGTCTGGCGTTTTTATACTCTTCGAAAATCAAATTCAAACTACGTCAGCTTCACCTTGCCGTACTCAAGTACAGCCTGCGGCTAGCTTCCTAGTTTGCTCTTTGATTTTCATTGAGTATTACTTTAAATGAAAGAGGTAGAGAAAATGTAGACAAATCTCAGTAAGTCTTTTAGAAACAATCATATTACATATTGAAAGAGAGAAAACAATGTTTAAAAGAACTTACAAACGCAATTTTCCACTCCTAGCAGGACTGGAATTTACATCTTATTTTGGAATTACCAGTTTTTGGATTTTATTTTTCATTCAGAATGGTCTTTCCTTGCTGCAAATCGGTCTCTTAGAGAGTATCTTTCATGGGACAAGTCTTTTATGTGAAATCCCATCTGGTATGTTGGCCGATCGATTTAGCTACAAGACCAATCTCTATTTGGCTCGCTTGGCCAGTATTGTGTCCTCTATCTTGATTTTACTTGGTCAGGGGAATTTTTGGATTTATGCTCTTGCCATGATGATCAGTGCTTGGTCTTACAATTTTGACTCGGGAACTAGCACCGCTTTCTTATATGATTCGGCGGTTGAAGCGGGTCAAAAAGACCGTTATCTTCAGATTTCTAGCTTTTTGTCTGGTGTGGCAGAAGTCACTCGAACCCTAGGTACAGTTGTGGCAGGATTCTTTATCCACGGAGCCTTGGCTTGGACCTATTTGATTGCTATTGGACTATCTTTTCTTTCTATAATCTTGATTTATTTGATGAAAGAACCAATGGCTAAGAGAGAAATAAATGAAGTCATAACCTTTAAACGATTGTCCTGCAAGTTCGAAAAGAATGGCATGAAAAGCCAGTACTCTTTTATTGGATGATGACTTATCAGCTAGTCGGAACACTCATGTGCATGTTTTACTTTTACTATCAGCAGAAAGTAAGTGACTTAGCAGGATGGCAGGTATCGCTGGTCATGCTGATTGGTAGTGGCTTAAATCTTATAGCAGTTTATGTAGCTAGTCAAATTGGTGAAAAATGGAATAGCAATCGAGTTTTTCCGACTCTTGTTGCACTAACGGGCTTGTCCCTACTATTGGTGTTTTCTGGAACACCCTTTGCTTTTCTTCTTGTATATCTTTTAACCAATACACTTTATGCAGTTTATCAGCCTATCTATTTCAATGACTTACAAGGTTATTTACCTTCCAGTGTAAGAGCAACTATGCTTAGTATCAATTCTATGCTCTTTAGTTTATCTATGATTGTCATTTTCCCACTGACAGGTTGGTTGATTGATCGTTGGGGTCTTGTAGCTGTCTTTTTAGTTCTAGGTCTTATCTTGCTTTTAATCTGCCCTATCCTAATAATCGGTCTGACAAAAATGGGCAAGCTATTAAATCAGGACTTAATAACTGAATAAAGCATGAAACCCTATTTGCCCAAAGAGCATTCTTGTGATAAAATAACAAGAAGAAAAGGAGAAGAGCATGATTGATGTAGAAGAAATTCTAAGCAAGATGAATCCCAATCAAAAGATTAACTATGACCGTGTCATGCAAAAGATGGTTCAAATTTGGGAAAAAAATGAAGAAAGACCAACTATTCTCATGCACGTCTGTTGTGCTCCCTGCAGTACCTACACTTTAGAGTACTTGACTAAGTATGCCGATGTGACCATTTATTTTGCTAATTCAAATATCCATCCTAAAGCTGAGTATCACAAGCGTGCTTATGTGACCCAAAAGTTTGTCAGTGAGTTTAATGAGAGAACTGGCAATAACGTCCAATACCTAGAAGCACCATACGAACCCAATGAATACCGTAAACTGGTTCGAGGTTTGGAAGAAGAACCTGAAGGTGGGGACCGTTGCAAGGTTTGCTTTGACTATCGTTTGGACAAGACAGCGCAAGTGGCTATGGACTTAGGCTTTGACTACTTTGGCTCAGCCCTAACCATCAGTCCTCACAAAAATTCGCAAACCATCAATAGTATTGGGATTGATGTGCAGAAAATCTACACCACTCATTATCTTCCGAGTGATTTTAAGAAGAATCAAGGTTATAAACGCTCTGTAGAAATGTGTGAAGAGTACGACATTTATCGCCAATGTTATTGTGGCTGTGTCTATGCCGCTCAAGCACAGAATATTGACTTGGTACAGGTCAAGAAGAATGCAACCGCCTTTATGGTTGATAAGGATATCGAGAAAGACTATTCTCACATCAAATTTACTGTTACAAAGTTAGATATTTAAAGGAAAACCTGCCTTAAGGCAGGTTTTTTGCTTATATAAAAACAAGGTCAGGAACAAAATCCTGACCTTTGACAACTTTACCGATTCTTTAGTTCTACGTAGCGTTTGTACCAAATATTGACATAGGCTTCTGAGAAGGGGCCTCGTTCATTGTTAATCCAATCAACAAGAATCTTGACATGCTCTTTCAAAATATAGTCTAAGTCAGAAGAATACTTCATTTTTCGCTTATGTCGTTCATATTCCTCAACGTCCAAGAGGCGTTTCTCACCATCTGTAAAAACCTTAACATCCAAATCATAGTCAATGTATTTTAAAGCTTCTTCGTCTAGATAGTAAGGGCTTGCCATATTGCAGTAGTAGGAAATACCATTATCACGAATCATAGCGATAATATTAAACCAATATTTCTTGTGAAAGTAAACAATAGCCGGTTCTCTAGTCACCCAACGACGGCCATCACTCTCGGTAACGAGTGTATGGTCATTGACGCCGATAATAGCGTTCTCTGTTGTTTTTAGTACCATGGTGTCTCGCCAAGTGCGGTGAAGACTCCCATCATGCTTATAACTTTGAATTGTAATAAAGTCGCCTTCTTTTGGAAGTTTCATAACTAACCAACTTTCTACAATTTATAAGTTTATCGTTTACTATTGTATCACATTTTTGTTTAAAGTTCTTAGTTTTTTTATGAAAAAATTAAAGATATTCTCTGAGAGCGCTGGCTATATCCGAAAAATCATAACCTTTTCGTGCTAAAACTTGGGTTAAACGCTGCTTGAGTTCGTATCCTTCATACTTTCGTGAATATTTCCGATATTGCTTGTCTAACTCTTTGAAAATTAGTTCCTGAACAGTTTCCTCTTCTACCTGGTTATCCAGCTGATCAAAGGCTGTTTTAGCTTCCGAGTAGGAAAACCCTTTGTTGATGAGGTTTTGGATAATCTTATCTTGTAAGGCACGGGCAGGGAGTTTACCATCATATTTTTTTAGTAGTTTTTCGGCTGTACGCTCTGCGACTTCTGTCATATCAAATTCTTGTAAGACTTCTTGGATGATAGATTTGGCAACTCCCTTTTGAGAAATCTTCTGCATGAGCATGTAGCTTCCCTTGTCACCTGAAAGCTGATTGGAGTTGATGATGGTATATGCATATTGAAGGTCGTTAATCCAATTGTCCTCCTTAAGAGCTTGAATAACTGGGGGAATAATTTTCTCATCAATTTCATGTTTGATAAGATAATCTCGAACTTCTTTTTCAGTGCGAGCTTTAAAGGATAAGTGATAGAGGGCCAAGTTTTTTCCGTGGGAAAATTGTGCAAAGGTCTGGATTTCTGCAAATTCTTCTGAACTAATTTCCTTATCCTTGGTCAACATAAAGCGAACAATGGTATCCTCGGTAATGTAGCAAGTTTTGTCGCTATCAAGCTCTAGCAAATAGAGTCTTTTTTTCTTTTCAAGTTTTGTGATTTTCATGTTTCTATTATAGCGCAATTTATGATAAGATAGGGATATGAATTTAAAAGTCAGACAAAAAATTCCATTAAAAATTAAGCGCATGGGGATTAATGGGGAAGGTATTGGTTTTTATCAGAAAACCCTCGTTTTTGTACCAGGTGCTCTCAAGGGTGAAAATATCTATTGTCAGGTGACTTCTGTTAAGCGTAACTACGTTGAAGCTAAACTCCTTGAGGTCAATAAAAAATCCAAGTTTCGAGTGGTTCCAGCCTGTACCATTTATAATGAATGTGGTGGATGTCAAATTATGCACCTGCACTACGACAAGCAGCTGGAGTTCAAGACAGATCTCCTTCATCAAACTCTGAAGAAATTTGCACCTGCAGGTTATGAAAACTTTGAGATTAGACCAGCCATTGGCATGCAGGAACCTAAGTATTATCGAGCTAAACTACAATTCCAAACTCGAAAGTTTAAGGGTCAAGTCAAGGCAGGTTTATATGCTCAGAATTCCCATTATCTGGTTGAATTAAAAGACTGCCTGGTTCAAGACAAGGAGACGCAGTCTATCGCCAATCGCATTGCTGAGCTTTTGACCTATCATCAAATTCCTATTACAGATGAACGGAAGATTCTTGGAGTTCGGACTATCATGGTTCGTCGAGCACGGAAAACTGGAGAAGTCCAGATTATCATTGTGACCAATCGCCAATTAAATCTGACTCAATTTGTGAAAGATTTAATCAAGGAATATCCTGAAGTAGTGACTGTTGCAGTCAATACTAATACTGCTAAAACTAGTGAGATTTATGGGGACAAGACTGAGATTATTTGGGGTCAAGATAGTATACGCGAAGGTGTTCTAGACTATGAATTTTCTCTTTCACCAAGAGCTTTTTATCAGCTTAATCCTGAACAGACAGAAATTCTTTATAGTGAAGCCGTTAAGGCCTTGGATGTAACTGAGGAAGACCACCTGATTGATGCCTATTGTGGTGTTGGAACCATTGGTTTTGCCTTTGCCAAGAAGGTCAAAAGCTTAAGAGGAATGGATATTATTCCAGAAGCTATTGAGGATGCCAAAGCAAATGCCCAGCGTATGGGGTATAGAAATACCCACTATGAGGCAGGGACAGCAGAAGAGATTATTCCTAGATGGTACAAGGAAGGCTATCGTGCCGACGCCTTGATTGTTGATCCACCGCGTACAGGTTTAGATGACAAGCTCTTGGATACCATCGTCAAATACGCTCCTGAAAAGATGGTCTACGTTTCCTGCAATGTATCTACCTTGGCGCGTGATTTAGTCAGATTGATGGAGGTCTATGACCTGCATTATATCCAGTCAGTTGATATGTTTCCACACACCGCGCGGACGGAAGCAGTGGTTAAATTGACCAAGCGTAAATCATCTTCTAAATAGAAATAAGAGCTCGAAAATTTTTGAAAATCAGCTTTCTGGTTACAGAGTAAGATTTGCAAGCTCCCTATAAATATGATAAAATAAATAGAAAATAAAATGAAAAAACGAGGTAAGTGAAATGTCACGTAAACCATTTATCGCTGGTAACTGGAAAATGAACAAAAACCCAGAAGAAGCAAAAGCATTCGTTGAAGCAGTTGCATCAAAACTTCCTTCATCAAACCTTGTTGAAGCTGGTATTGCAGTTCCTGCACTTGACTTGACAACTGTATTAGCCGCAGCTAAAGGAACTGACCTTAAAGTTGCAGCTCAAAACTGCTACTTTGAAACGCAGGTGCTTTCACTGGAGAAACTAGCCCACAAGTTTTGAAAGAAATCGGTACTGACTACGTTGTTATCGGTCACTCAGAGCGTCGTGACTACTTCCATGAAACTGACGAAGATATCAACAAAAAAGCAAAAGCAATCTTTGCAAACGGTATGCTTCCAATTATCTGTTGTGGTGAGTCACTTGAAACTTACGAGGCTGGTAAAGCTGCTGAATTCGTAGGTGCTCAAGTATCTGCTGCTCTTGCAGGATTGACAGCTGAGCAAGTAGCTTCATCAGTTATTGCTTATGAGCCAATCTGGGCTATCGGTACTGGTAAATCTGCTTCACAAGATGACGCACAAAAAATGTGTAAAGTTGTCCGTGACGTTGTAGCTGCCGACTTTGGTCAAGAAGTAGCCGACAAAGTACGTGTTCAATACGGTGGTTCAGTTAAACCTGAAAATGTTGCAGAATACATGGCTTGTCCAGACGTCGACGGAGCTCTTGTTGGTGGTGCATCACTTGACCCAGAAAGCTTCTTGGCATTGCTTGACTTTGTAAAATAAATTTTAAATATCTGAGACAGACAGTTTCTTAGCCTTAAGGTCAAGACTGCCTGTCTTCTTTTTAGTAAAATGGCGTGCGAAAGCACGCTCTTTTCTGCATTTTAGAAGAAAAAGAAAGGAGATTTATGCTTTATATTTGGTCTTATCTCAAACGCTATCCTAAGTGGTTAGTGTTAGACTTTCTCGGGGCAATTTTCTTTGTCCTTGTCAATCTAGGCTTACCAACGGTTTTAGCCCGCATGATTGACCAAGGGATTAATCAGGGGAATCAAGAAAAACTTTACTTTTGGGCCATGATTATGCTAGTCATTATCGTCTTGGGAACATTTGGCCGGATTGTACTATCTTATGCTGCTAGTAAACTGACTACCAGCATGGTAAAGGACATGCGCAATGATGTCTATGCCAAACTACAAGAGTATTCTCATCATGAATATGAACAAATTGGTGTTTCTTCACTGGTTACTCGTATTACTAGTGATGCCTTTGTTCTCATGCAGTTTGCAGAACAAACTCTTAAATTAGGAGTCATCACTCCTATGATGATGCTCTCGAGTGTTCTCATGATTTTCTTGACTAGTCCTTCACTAGCTTGGATTGTAGCTTTTTCAGTACCTTTTCTAGCGGTTGTTGTTGTCTATGTAGCTGTAAAAACTCGTCCTCTATCTGAAAAACAACAGAAAACACTGGATAAAATTAATCAATATGTCCGAGAAAATTTGATGGGTTTACGAGTGATTCGAGCCTTTGCGCGTGAAGAATTCCAAGAAGAACGCTTCGCAGACCAAAATGCAATCTATGCTGATAATTCGAGTCGCTTATTTAAATTGACAGGTTTGACCGAACCTCTTTTTGTGCAAATCATTATCGCTATGATTGTCGCTATTGTTTGGTTTGCCCTGGATCCTCTGCAACAAGGAAGTTTGCAGATTGGGGATTTGGTAGCCTTATTGAGTATAGTTTCCATGCCCTCTTGTCCTTCTTGTTCTTATCAAGTCTCTTTACCATGTACCCAAGGACAGCTGTATCCAGTGAGCGTTTGAAAGAAATTATGGATATGCCCATTTCCATTGATCCAAATGAAAATGGCATTAGGGAGACAGAAACACATGGTTATCTAGAATTTGAGAATGTGACCTTTGCCTATCCTGGAGAGACTGAGAATCCTGTTCTACACAATATTTCCTTTAGTGCGAAACCAGGTGAGACCATTGCTTTTATTGGTTCAACTGGTTCTGGGAAATCTTCATTGGTTCAGTTGATTCCACGTTTTTACGATGTTACTCTAGGGAAAATAAAGGTTGATGGTGTTGATGTGCGGGAATACCGACTCAAGTCTCTTCGTCAAAAGATTGGTTTTATTCCTCAAAAAGCCTTGCTCTTTACTGGAACGATTGCAGAAAATCTGCGTTACGGGAAAGAGGATGCTAGTCGTGAAGAATTGAATCAAGCAGCAGATGTTGCCCAAGCCAAAGACTTTATCGAAAGTCGAGAAGAAGGTTTTGGAACCCATCTAGCCGAAGGTGGAAGTAACCTGTCTGGTGGGCAAAAGCAACGTTTATCGATTGCCAGAGCAGTTATCAAAGAGCCGGATATCTATATCTTTGACGATTCTTTCTCAGCCTTGGACTATCGTACGGATGCTATTTTACGTCGTCGTCTTAAGGAAGTCACTCAAAATGCAACGGTCTTAATTGTTGCCCAGCGGGTTGGAACCATTATGGACGCTGACCAGATTATCGTCCTCGATAAGGGAGAAATTGTTGGACGTGGTCGCCATGAGGAATTGATGGAGACAAATGATATCTATCGAGAAATTGCAGAATCGCAACTAAAAAATGCGTCCCTAACAGAAGAATAGGAGGTAAAGGATGAAAAAACAATCTAGTTTAGCTCGTCTATGGAGCTATTTAAAAGCCTACCGTTTCTCTATCTTTCTCGCAGTATTTCTTAAGATTCTGAGTGCGGTTATGAGTGTTATTGAGCCTTTTGTATTAGGGCTTGCCATTACAGAATTAACCTCTAATCTCCTTGACATGGCTAAAGGAGTTGCAGGCGCTGGACTTAATACTAGCTATATTGCAATCATTTTGGTCATCTACCTCTTACGGGGGGGCCTCTACGAATTAGGTTCATATTATTCTAATTACTTTATGACCAATGCTGTGCAGTCCATGATACAGGATTTGCGTAGAGAAATGAATGAAAAAATCAATCGCATCCCTGTATCTTACTTTGACAAGCATCAATTTGGAGATTTGCTGGGACGTTTTACCAGTGATGTAGAGACTGTGTCTAATGCTCTTCAGCAATCCTTCTTACAGATTGTCAATGCAGTATTTACGATCCTTCTAGTGATGGGAATGGTATTATACTTGAATCTTCAGTTAGCCATTATCGTTATTTTGTCAATTCCAGTGACTTATTTTGGCGCTAAAACCATTATGAATCGTTCCCAGCCTTATTTTAAACAACAGGCAGCAATTCTGGGACGCATGAATGGTTTTGTGCAAGAAAACTTGACAGGTTTTAATGTCTTGAAGCTCTATGACCGTGAAGAAAACTCTCAGCAGGAATTTGCAGAGATTACAGATGAATTGCAGCAGGTAGGTTTCAAGGCCAGCTTTATCTCAGGTTTGATGATGCCTGCCCTTCATATCGTATCTGATTTGACTTATTTGATTGTTGCTGTTTTAGGAGGTTTGCAGGTTATTGCGGGGCGCTTGACCATTGGTAACATGCAGGCTTTCGTTCAGTATGTGTGGCAGGTCAGTCAACCAATTCAAAATATCACTCAATTAGCAGGACAAATGCAAAGTGCTAAGTCTTCGCTTGACCGTGTCTTTGAAGTTTTAGATGAAACGGAAGAAGTTCAAAATCTTGAAGTGAAAGAACTACCACCTTTGACTGGGCAAGTTAGCTTTAAGAATGTTGATTTCCAATATGTAGAAAACAAACCGTTGATTCGGAATTTTAACTTAGATGTTGAACCTGGAGAGATGGTAGCTATCGTTGGACCTACTGGAGCAGGAAAAACAACCTTGATTAACCTTCTCATGCGTTTTTATGATGTAACTGCTGGAGCTATTTTAGTGGATGGCCAAGATATTCGTGACTTGTCTCGTCAGGACTATCGTCGCCAGTTTGGCATGGTCCTACAGGATGCTTGGCTCTATGAAGGCAGTATCAAGGAAAATCTTCGCTTTGGAAATTTGGATGCAACAGATGAAGAAATCGTTGAGGCTGCTAAGGCGACCAATGTCGACCACTTTATCCGCACCCTTCCTGGTGGCTATAACATGGAAATGAACCAAGAGTCAAGTAATATTTCTCTTGGTCAGAAACAGCTTTTAACAATTGCGCGTGCCCTCTTAGCCAATCCAAAAATTCTAATCCTTGATGAAGCGACATCATCAGTTGACACCCGTTTAGAACTCTTGATTCAAAGCTATGAAGCGTTTGATGAAGGGAAGAACAAGCTTTGTCATTGCTCACCGTCTTTCGACAATTCAGGAAGCTGATAAGATTTTGGTACTTAAAGATGGACAGATAATCGAACAGGGAAATCATGAAAGTCTTTTGGCTGCAAAAGGATTCTATTATGACCTTTATCAAAGCCAATTCTCTCGGAAAGATACTGAAAATAACTAAAAAGATATCTGCTCATTTTCTTAAATTATCAGTCTATTGCAACTTTTTTAATATGGGTTAATTTTCTTGCTTTTGTCTACTAGGTGTAGTATACTGAGATAGTAATCAATAAATATGGTTGCAAAAATACTTTTATGAGGTGAGAAAAATGGTAGAATTGAAAAAAGATGCATTAAAAGACGTAACAACATTATCTAAGACAGCTCCTGAAACGCTAGTAAAAACGAAAGAAGTCTTGAATCAAGCCGTAGCAGACTTGTATGTAGCGCATATCGCTCTTCATCAAGTACACTGGTACATGCGTGGTCGTGGTTTCCTTGTATGGCATCCTAAAATGGATGAGTACATGGATAGTTTAGACGGACAATTGGATGAAATCAGCGAACGCTTAATTACACTTGGTGGAAAACCATACTCTACTTTGACTGAGTTCCTTCAACACAGTGAAATTGAAGAAGAAGTTGGAGAATTCCGTAACGTAGAAGAAAGTTTAGAGCGTGTTCTATCTATTTATCGTTACCTCATCACACTCTTCCAAAAAGCATTGGATGTAACTGATGAGGAAGGTGATGATGTTACTAATGATATCTTCGTTGGTGCTAAAGCAGAGCTTGAAAAAACAGTTTGGATGCTTGCCGCTGAATTAGGACAAGCACCAGGTTTGTAAAAAGCAATAGGTAAATAAAAAATCCGTAGATCATTTTCTACGGTTTTTTTCTCTCTTTGCGGGCATTCCAAAACAGTCTTTTTTAGAGATTTTTGATAAAATAGAACTATCAATGAAAAGGATAAAAGCATGACAAAGAAAATCGTAGCGATTTGGGCCCAAGACCAAAAGGGCGTAATCGGGAAAGAAGATCGTCTACCATGGCATTTGCCAGCAGAGTTAAAGCATTTTAAAGAAACAACCTTGAATCACGCTATTTTAATGGGGCGTGTAACTTTTGATGGAATGGGACGACGTTTATTACCAGGGCGTGAAACTCTGATTTTAACACGTAATCCAGAAGAAACGATTGATGGTGCTTTGGTTTTCCAGGATGTTAAGTCTGTGTTAAGCTGGTACCAAAATCAAGATAAAAATCTGTATATTATCGGAGGGAAGCAGATTTTTCAGCTCTTTGAATCTTATCTAGACGAAATTATCGTGACACAAATTCATGCTCAAGTAGAGGGAGATACTTATTTCCCAGAGGATTTTGACTTGACTGCATTTGAAACGGTTACTAGCAAGAGCTATGCTAAAGATGATAAGAATAATTATGATTTCACCATAGAATATAGAAAAAGAAAGGGAGTCTAATGGAGCGCAGTGTTTTTGGTTTTTTTACAACTCTTTTGTGTGCTGTCTGCCTTATAGCTGGGGGACAAGCTTTTCGTAAAAAGCGATTTGGGCTTGCTGTTCTGCTATGGCTAAATGCTTTTACCAACTTGGTAAATAGTATTCATGCTTTTTATATGACCTTATTTTAGAGAGAATCAATGATTAGGACGGAAGGAAATCATGCCGACAAATAGAAAAAATGATATGATGGTTTATTGCTCGTTTTGTGGCAAGAGCCAAGATGAAGTGCAAAAGATTATAGCAGGTAATAATGCTTTTATCTGTAATGAATGTGTGGAGCTAGCTCAGGAGATTATCCGTGAAGAGTTGGCAGAAGAAGTTTTAACAGATCTTTCAGAAGTTCCAAAACCAATTGAACTTCTCAACATCTTAAATAATTATGTCATCGGTCAAGATCGTGCTAAACGTGCCTTGGCTGTTGCGGTTTATAACCACTATAAACGAATCAACTTCCACGACAATCGTGAAGAATCAGAAGATGTGGATCTACAAAAGTCTAATATTTTGATGATTGGCCCAACTGGATCTGGGAAGACCTTCCTTGCTCAGACACTTGCTAGAAGTTTGAATGTACCTTTTGCTATCGCTGATGCTACGGCTCTAACTGAGGCTGGCTATGTAGGTGAAGACGTGGAAAATATCCTCCTCAAACTCTTGCAGGCTGCTGACTTTAACATCGAACGTGCAGAACGTGGGATTATCTACGTTGATGAAATAGATAAGATTGCCAAGAAAGGTGAGAATGTTTCCATCACACGTGATGTTTCTGGCGAAGGTGTTCAACAAGCCCTTCTTAAGATTATCGAAGGTACAGTAGCAAGTGTGCCTCCACAAGGTGGACGTAAGCATCCGCAACAAGAGATGATCCAAGTAGATACCAAAAATATTCTCTTCATTGTAGGTGGTGCCTTTGATGGGATCGAGGAAATTGTCAAACAGCGTTTGGGTGAAAAAGTCATTGGTTTTGGCCAAAACAATAAAGCTATTGATGAGAACAGCTCTTACATGCAAGAAATCATCGCCGAGGATATTCAAAAGTTTGGAATTATTCCTGAGTTGATTGGACGTTTGCCTGTCTTTGCTGCACTTGAGCAGTTGACTGTAGATGATTTGGTTCGCATATTGAAGGAACCAAGAAATGCCTTGGTTAAACAATATCAGACCTTGCTTTCATATGACGATGTTGAGCTTGAATTTGACGATGAGGCCCTTCAGGAAATTGCTAACAAAGCTATTGAACGCAAAACTGGTGCCCGTGGTCTTCGCTCAATCATCGAAGAAACCATGCTAGACGTTATGTTTGAGGTTCCAAGTCAAGAAAATGTGAAAACTGTTCGTATCACAAAAGAAGCAGTTGACGGAACAGCTAAACCAATCCTAGAGACAGCCTAGAGGTGACTATGGAAATCAATACACACAATGCTGAGATTTTGCTGAGTGCAGCCAACAAGTCACACTATCCACAGGATGAACTTCCAGAGATTGCCCTTGCAGGTCGTTCGAACGTTGGTAAGTCTAGTTTTATCAACACCATGCTTAATCGCAAGAATTTAGCTCGGACGTCAGGGAAACCTGGTAAAACTCAGTTGCTAAACTTCTTTAATATTGACGATAAAATGCGATTTGTAGATGTTCCTGGCTATGGTTATGCGCGAGTTTCTAAAAAAGAACGTGAAAAATGGGGGCGTATGATCGAGGAATACTTGACTACTCGTGAAAATCTTCGTGCGGTAGTTAGTCTAGTGGACCTACGCCATGATCCTTCTGCTGATGATGTACAAATGTACGAGTTTCTCAAATATTATGAGATTCCAGTTATCGTTGTGGCTACCAAAGCTGATAAGATTCCACGTGGTAAGTGGAACAAGCACGAATCAGCCGTTAAAAAGAAATTGAACTTTGATCCTAGTGATGACTTTATTCTATTCTCATCTGTAAGTAAGGAAGGAATGGAAAAAGCTTGGGACGCTATTTTAGAGAAAATATGAGGAAAATGAATGGCTAGAACAATTCATACAGATAAAGCCCCAAAGGCTATCGGACCGTACGTTCAAGGGAAAATCGTCGGTAATCTACTATTTGCGAGTGGTCAAGTTCCTCTATCTCCCGAAACTGGGGAGATTGTGGGGGAGACTATTCAAGAGCAAACAGAGCAGGTCTTGAAAAACATTGCTGCCATTTTGGCAGAAGCTGGAACTGATTTTGACCATGTTGTTAAAACAACCTGTTTCTTAAGTGACATGAACGACTTTGTTCCTTTTAATGAGGTCTACCAAACTGCTTTTAAAGAAGAGTTTCCAGCTCGCTCAGCTGTGGAAGTAGCGCGTCTGCCTCGCGATGTTAAGATTGAAATTGAAGTAATCGCAGAGATTGGATAAGCTATTTGAAGTTTGGTTCTTCCAAACTTCTTTTGATATAAGGAGATTATGATGACAAAGAAACAACTTCACCTTGTAATTGTGACGGGGATGAGTGGTGCAGGGAAAACTGTGACCATTCAATCCTTTGAAGATTTAGGGTATTTTACAATCGATAATATGCCCCCTGCTCTCTTACCAAAATTTATTCAGTTGGTAGAGACAAAAAATGACGACCACAAGTTAGCCTTGGTCGTGGATATGAGAAGTCGCTCTTTCTTTTCAGAGATTCAGTTGGTTCTTGATGAGATAGAAAATCAAGAAGACTTAGACTTCAAGATTCTCTTTTTAGATGCTGCTGATAAGGAATTGGTTGCACGTTATAAGGAAACAAGAAGAAGTCACCCTCTTGCAGCAGATGGTCGTATTTTGGATGGGATTAAGTTAGAGCGAGAGTTATTGGCTCCGCTAAAAAAATATGAGCCAGAATGTTGTTGATACTACAGAATTGACACCTCGTGAACTTCGTAAAACCATTGCGGAACAGTTTTTCAGATCAAGAGCAAAGTCAGTCCTTCCGTATCGAGGTTATGTCTTTTGGATTTAAATATGGTATTCCGATAGATGCTGATTTGGTTTTTTTGATGTTCGCTTCTTGCCAAATCCCTACTATTTGCCAGAACTCCGTAATCAAACAGGTGTAGATCAAGCTGTCTATGACTATGTTATGAAGCACGAAGAATCAGAGTCCTTTTTATAGTCACCTGTTAGCCTTGATTGAACCAATCCTACCAGGTTATCAAAAAGAAGGAAAAATCTGTTTTGACGATTGCTATTGGTTGTACTGGTGGTCAACACAGAAGTGTTGCTTTTTGCGAAACGATTGGCTAATGATTTAGCTAAAAAGTACCCGTCAACGAGAGTCATCGTGATAAAGATCGAAGAAAGGAAACGGTAAACCGTTCATGAGAAAACCAAAAAAATTACGGTGATTGGTGGAGGAACAGGGATTCCTGTTATCCTAAAAAGTTTACGGGAAAAAGATGTCGAAATTGCAGCCATTGTAACAGTAGCAGATGATGGAGGTTCATCAGGCGAACTAAGAAAAAAACATCCAACAATTAACACCTCCTGGAGATCTTCGAAATGTCCTCGTAGCCATGTCTGATATGCCAAAGTTTTATGAGAAAGTATTTCAGTATCGCTTTTCTGATGAGGCAGGTGCTTTTGCTGGTCATCCACTGGGGAACATTATTATTGCAGGCTTATCAGAGATGCAAGGTTCAACTTATAATGCTATGCAATTACTGAGTAAGTTTTTCCATACGACTGGGAAGATTTATCCCTCTAGTGACCATCCTCTGACCCTTCATGCTGTCTTTAAAGATGGGACAGAAGTGTCTGGTGAAAGTCATATTGCTGATCATCCGGGGATGATTGACTATGTCTATGTATCAAATACACTCGATGATGAAAAGCCGCAAGCTAGTAGACGTGTAGTCAATACGATTCTTGAAAGTGATATGATTGTTTTAGGACCAGGATCACTTTTTACATCAATCTTACCAAATATTGTTATTGAAGAAATTGGACAGGCTCTTTTAGAAACTAAGGCAGAAGTTGCCTATGTCTGCAATATCATGACTCAACGTGGAGAAACGGAACGATTTACCGACAGTGACCATGTCGAGGTCTTGCAGAGACATCTTGGTAGACCTTTTATTGATACTGTCTTGGTTAATATTGAAAAAGTTCCAAGAGACTATATGGATACCAACCTTTTTGACGAATATTTAGTGCAGGTTGAACATGACTTTGAAGGCTTGCGAAAGCAAGTTCCTCGTGTGATTTCGTCTAATTTCCTTCGCTTGGAAAACGGTGGTGCTTTTCACGATGGTGACTTGATTGTAGATGAATTGATGCGAATTATACAGGTAAGAAAATGAGTTTTACAGTTGCAGTAAAAGAAGAAATTCTCCGTCGACATCATTTGAGTCGACAGGAACTTTCAGCCATTATAAAGATGTCTGGGAGCATAGGTTTGTCTTCTTCAGGATTAACTTTATCGGTTATAACAGAGAATCCTAAATTAGCTCGACATCTCTATGAATCTTTTTTATACTTTTATGAAATTAAGTCGGAGGTTCGTCACCATCAAAGAAATAATCTCCGTAAGAATCGTGTTTATACTGTTTATACAGATGAGCGAGTGCAAGAAATCTTGAGTGACTTGCATCTAGCTGATTCTTTCTTTGGGCTAGAAACAGGGATTGCGCCTGAAATTCTAGCTGATGAAGAAGCAGGGCGTGCCTATCTCCGTGGAGCTTTTTTGGCAAACGGGAGTATTCGAGATCCGGAATCAGGGAAGTATCAGCTTGAAATCAGTTCAGTATACTTAGATCATGCTCAAGGGATTGCTTCACTCCTCCAGCATTTTTTACTAGATGCCAAAGTAATCGAACGAAAAAAAGGTGCAGTAACCTATCTTCAACGTGCGGAGGACATCATGGACTTTCTCATCGTCATTGGAGCTATGGAGGCGCGTGATACTTTTGAAGGTGTCAAAATCTTACGAGAAACTCGGAATGACCTCAACCGTGCCAATAATGCAGAGACTGCAAATATTGCTCGAACTATATCTGCCAGTATGAAGACTATTAATAATATTAGTAAAATTAATGATAGAATTGGTTTGGATAATATACCCGCTGATTTGCAGGAAGTAGCTCGTTTGCGTATTCTACATCCAGACTATTCTATCCAGCAGTTGGCAGATAGTCTTAGCAATCCAATGACCAAGAGTGGTGTTAATCATAAACTAAGGAAATTAAACAAACTAGCCGACGAATTATAAAAAGAACCACGAATCAAGTATTCGTGGTTTTTTTGTTATAAACTGGTTGAGTGTTTGGGTTGTACTTTTTGTTCGGGGTCAATGTAGTTAATAGCATTGTTAACTGCAGTAGGTGCTTCACCTAGACCTGTGGCAATCAAGTCAATCTTACCTTCATAGTAGCAGCAGTCACCGATTGCGTAAATTCCAGCTTGGCTAGATTCTTGCTTGCTATTTACGATAATCTTATGACGATTGAGTTCTAATCCCCAATTTTTAAGGTTACCGACAGAAGATTTAAATCCATAATTGACAAAAAGATGGTCAAGCTCGATAAGCTCAGTTTGGTCTGATTTAACTTTAGAAATTTCCAATTTTTCAAGAGTTTGTCCATCACCCGTAAGTTGACTTGGGATAAATGGTGTTTTGATGGTAACAGATGATTCTTGCAAAGCTTTCACACTGTGTTCAAGGGCACGGAAATTATCTCGACGGTGAACAAGAGTGGTCGGAGCAATTTTTTCAAAAGCTAGAGCCCAGTCGACGGCAGAATCACCACCTCCAAGAATGGTTACTTTCTGTCCAGCATATTGCTGAATATTAGAAACATGATAGTGGATGTTCTCATAAGTTTCAGCACCTTCTAATTCCAGTGTACGTGGCTTAAAGGCTCCTCCCCCCATGGCAATAATGACAGTTTTTGTGAGGTGACTTCCTTTGTTGGTCTTGATGCTAAAATGGTCATCTTCCTTTTTAATATCCATGACAGTTTCATTTAGATGAATAGCTGTTTCAAAGGTATTGAGTTGTTCAATCAAACGACTTGTCAATTCTTCTCCAGTTAGATTTGGAAAACCAGGAACATCAAGGATTTGTTTTTCAGGGTAGAGAATAGCGGGTTGACCACCTAGTTGTGGAAGAGAGTCGATAATTTGGACCTTGGCTTGACGTAGATGAGCATAGAATGCAGCAAACAGGCCTACAGGACCACCTCCAACGATGGTAATGTCATAGAGTTGAGACATGGTTTCTCCTTTGTGTTTTCTATTTTCTTATTCTATCATATTTTCCCACAATGTAAAATAATGTAGTATGAAGAAAATTTTTACAGAAAATGATATAATGAAGAGTAGCTTTTTTAACGTGGAGGAGACCTTGGATGAATTTCCAACAATTATCTAATCCCCAATACTGGTCTAGTTTATTTTCCAGTCCCTGGAGTATAGTGATCAATCTGATAGATATTCTGATTGTTACTTACATCTTATATCAATTTACAAAATCAATCGCAGGAACTAAAATCATGATTCTAGTTCGTGGGGTATTAGTCTTTATTTTAATTCAAATATTAGCTAATTTTTTGGGTCTGACGACTATTTCTTGGTTGATTAACCAATTGATTACCTATGGGGTTATTGCAGCAGTTGTTATCTTTTCTCCTGAAATTCGAACTGGTCTGGAGCGATTGGGTCGTGCAACAGAATTCTTTTCTAGTACTCCAATTAGTTCAGAAGAACAAATGATCCGTGCTTTCGTTAAATCGGTTGAATATATGAGTCCTCGTAAAATAGGAGCCTTGGTAGCTGTTCAACGTGTCAGAACCTTACAAGAATATATTTCGACTGGAATTCCTCTAGATGCAAATTTCAGCTGAACTTTTGATAAATATTTTTATTCCTAATACTCCTTTGCACGATGGTGCAGTAATTGTTAAAGGAGAAAGAATAGCAGTAACCTCTGCCTATTTACCTTTGACTGAAAATACAGGAATTTCAAAGGAGTTTGGTACTCGTCACCGTGCTGCTATTGGTTTATCAGAAGTTTCTGATGCCCTTACCTTTATTGTTTCAGAAGAAACTGGTGGCATTTCTATTACTCATAACGGTGTCTTTAAACACGATCTGACCATTGAAGAGTTTGAAGCAGAATTGCGAAAAATTCTTGTCCCAGTAACCACACAAGAAGCAAGCCTGATAGAACGTGTACTAGGAGGTTGGAAACATGAAAAGGAATAGTCTTTACATTATCTCTTCTTTCCTATTTGCATGTATTTTATTTGTATATGCGACATCTATCAATTATCAAAATAATAGTAATGCTAGAACTACGAAGACAGAAACTTATACAAATACAGTTTTAAATGTACCTATTGATATTCAATATGATAGTGACCAGTATTTTATCAGTGGCTTTAGTTCAGAGGTTACCGTCTTCTTATCAGGTGCTAATCGAGTAGCTTTGGCTAGTGAGATGCAAGAAAGTACTCGTAAGTTTAAAGTAACAGCCGATTTGACTCAAGCGACAGAAGGAACTATCGAAGTTCCATTAACTATTGAGAATCTTCCGAGTGGATTAACAGCAGTTGCAACACCACAGAATATAACTGTGAAATTGGTAAGAAAGGCACTCGAGATGATGTCCCAGTTATTCCACAAATTGATTATAGTCAAATTGATGATAGTGTAGTAATTGATAGTGTCGTTATTTCTAATGAACGGGTCTCAGTAACAAGTGATACAGATACCTTGGCTAAAATCGATAAAATTGTTGCGATGTTACCGACTAGTGTGAGAATTACTGGAAACTATTCAGACTTTGTGACTTTACAAGCTGTAGATAAAAACGGAAAGGTTCTCCCTGTTGTAATTACTCCGTTTGAGACAACAATGAAGGTTGTAACAAGACCAGTTCGAAATACAAGCAGTTCGACTTCCACAACAACTCATTCGTCTACAACGAATTCGGATGTAAATACAGATACTGCAAAAAAAGAACAATAAAAATTTCTTAGAAAAGGATAATAATCATGGGTAAATATTTTGGAACGGACGGTGTCCGTGGAGAAGCTAATGTAGAATTAACGCCAGAATTGGCTTTTAAACTAGGTCGCTTTGGAGGTTATGTCCTCAGTCAACACGCGACAGAGGCACCAAAAGTTTTTGTAGGGCGTGATACACGTATTTCAGGTGAAATGCTTGAATCAGCTTTAATTGCGGGTCTCCTCTCAGTAGGAATCCATGTATACAAACTTGGTGTTCTTGCCACTCCAGCAGTTGCCTACCTAGTTAAAACTGAAGGAGCTAGTGCGGGTGTTATGATTTCAGCCAGCCACAACCCAGCTCTTGATAACGGTATTAAATTCTTTGGTGGTGATGGCTTTAAGTTAGATGATGATAAGGAAGCAGAAATCGAAGCTTTGTTGGATGCGAGTGAAGACACTCTTCCACGTCCAAGTGCAGAAGGTTTAGGTTCTGTTGTGGATTATCCAGAAGGACTGCGTAAGTATGAAGGATATCTAGTTTCAACAGGAACTCCACTTGAAGGAATGAAAGTGGCCTTGGATACTGCTAATGGTGCAGCTTCAACTAGTGCTCGTCAGATTTTTTTGCAGATTTGGGAGCTCAATTGTCTATTATTGGGGAAACTCCAGATGGTCTTAATATCAACTTGAATGTTGGTTCTACACATCCTGAGAGCTTTTGCAAGAGCTCGTGAAAGAAAGTCAGTCAGCTATTGGTTTAGCTTTTTGATGGGGATAGTGACCGTCTTATTGCGGTTGATGAAAATGGAGAGATTGTTGATGGTGATAAAATTATGTATATCATCGGGAAGTATCTTTCTGAAAAAGGTCAGTTGGCCCAAAACACAATTGTGACAACAGTCATGTCTAACCTTGGTTTCCATAAAGCCTTGGATCGAGAGGGGATTAACAAAGCTGTTACTGCAGTTGGAGATCGTTACGTAGTTGAAGAAATGAGAAAGTCTGGCTACAACCTTGGAGGTGAGCAGTCAGGTCACGTCATCCTGATGGATTACAATACGACTGGAGATGGTCAATTATCAGCTGTTCAATTAACTAAAATCATGAAGGAAACAGGTAAGAGCTTATCTCAATTGGCTTCAGAAGTGACTATCTATCCTCAAAAGCTAGTTAATATTCGTGTAGAGAATGCCATGAAGGAAAAAGCCATGGAAGTACCAGCTATCAAGGCTATTATCGACAAGATGGAAGAAGAAATGGCAGGAAATGGCCGTATTCTTGTACGTCCAAGTGGAACAGAGCCACTTTTACGTGTGATGGCAGAAGCACCTACAACTGAAGCTGTAGATTACTATGTGGACACTATAGCTGCGGTCGTTAAAGATGAGATTGGAATTTAGATAATTCAGCAGAAAATTTGGAAATATGATACAATGTCAAAGTAAATTGTATCAATGGAGATAAATATGAATTTAAAACGTGAACAAGAATTTGTCAGTCAGTATCATTTTGATGCTCGTAATTTCGAATGGGAAAATGAAAATGGTGTCCCTGAAACAAAGGTTGATGTCAATTTTCAATTACTTCAACATGATCAAGAAAATCAAGTAACTTCTCTAATCGTTATTTTGAGCTTTATGATTGTTTTTGATAAATTTGTGATTAGTGGAACAATTTCTCAAGTAAACCACGTAGAAGGTCGTATTGTTGATCAACCAAGTGAATTTAGCCAGGAAGAAGTTGAAAAGCTTGCACGCCCATGTTTAGACATGCTAAATCGCTTGACTTATGAAGTAACTGAAATCGCCCTAGATTTACCAGGAATTAATTTGGAGTTTTAAAAAATGAAATTAGCGGTCATAACAGACTCATCTGCTTTTCTACAAGCGGAAATCTTGCGAAAAGAAGATTTATTTGTACTGGATATTCCCGTGAATATCGATGGACAGGAGTATGTTGAAGGAGTAAATCTAACTTCTCAAGAATTTATGAAAAAATGGCTCGTTCATCTGAACTACCTAAAACAAGTCAACCAAGTATTGCAAAACTAGATGAAATACTAAGTTCTTTGAAAGGAAAAGGTTACACTCATGCTTTAGGACTCTTCTTGTCGTCTGGTATTTCAGGATTTTATCAAAACATTCAATATATGAAGGATGAATTTGAAGGGTTAACCATTGCTTTTCCTGATACACGAATTACGAGTGCCCCTTTAGGGTTTATGGTTGAAAGTGTGTTTCAATGGGTAGAACAAGGTGAAGATTTCAACTCTATCTTGGAAAAACTGGATATACAAATCACTAAAACTTCTGCCTTTATTATGGTGGATGACCTTGACCATCTGGTCAAGGGTGGACGCTTATCCAACGGAGCAGCTATTTTAGGAAATCTTCTGAGTATTAAGCCAATTTTATACTTTAATGAAGAAGGTATCATTGAGGTTTATGATAAAGTTCGTACAGAGAAGAAAGCTGTCAAACGTTTAATTGAGATTATTAAAGACACCACAAGTCAAGGTGATTATTCTATTACTGTTATTCATGGGAATGCTCAGCAAAAGGCTGAGGACTTACGCCATCAATTAGTTGAAAGTGGTGTAACAAGTAATATTGAAATAGCGACCATCGGTAGTGTGATTGGAACCCATCTTGGTGAAGGTAGTATCGCTCTGAGCTACACTCCAATTGTATAGTCTCGTAATGTGGGCAGCTAACGCCCTTTGTATCTTAGATAGGAGTAAAGATGAGTATACGAGTGATTATTGCTGGATTTAAGGGAAGAATGGGCCAAGCTGCTTGTCAGATGGTTTTGTCTGATCCTGGACTGGAACTAGTAGCCGTTTTGGATCCTTTTGAATCTGCATCTGAGTGGCAAGGAATTCCTGTTTTCAATAATAAAAATGACTTGGCAGGTTTTGATGCCCATGTTTGGGTGGATTTTACAACGCCAGCCGTTGCCTACGAAAATACACGATTTGCTCTTGAAAATGGTTTTGCTCCAGTGGTAGGAACAACAGGTTTCACGACAGAAGAAATTGCAGAACTTAAAAATTTATCTCGCAGTCAAAAGCTTGGTGGCTTGATTGCTCCAAACTTTGCCTTGGGTGCTGTCTTGCTCATGCAATTTGCAGTACAAGCAGCTAAATATTTCCCAAATGTGGAGATTATTGAACTCCACCATGACAAGAAAAAAGATGCGCCGAGCGGGACAGCTATTAAAACAGCTGAGTTGATGGCTCAAGTTCGTGAGTCTATTCAACAAGGTGCTTGTGATGAGGAAGAACTCATTGCGGGAGCACGTGGAGCTAATTTTGATGGTATGCGAATCCATTCGGTTCGTTTACCAGGTCTGGTAGCTCATCAAGAGGTCATTTTTGGAAATCAAGGAGAGGGATTGACTCTGCGTCATGACTCCTATGATCGTAGCTCCTTCATGACAGGGGTGAATTTGGGAATCAAAGAAGTTGTCAAGCGTCATGAGCTTGTCTATGGATTAGAACACATACTATGAAATTAACAAAAATGCCTTCTGAATTTCAGAAGGCTTTACCAGTATTAGAAAAAATTAAAGAAGCAGGATTTGAGGCTTATTTTGTGGGTGGGTCCGTTAGGGATGCCCTTCTTAACCGCTCCATCCATGATGTGGATATTGCGACTTCATCTTATCCAGAAGAGACCAAGCAGATTTTTCCACGCACAGCTGATATCGGTATTGAGCATGGTACTGTTTTGGTTTTAGACGGAGATGAAGAGTACGAAGTTACCACTTTTCGAACAGAAGATGTCTATGTAGACTATCGGAGACCAAGTTCTGTTTCTTTTGTTCGTTCACTGGAAGAAGACCTTAAGCGCCGAGATTTCACAGTCAATGCCTTTGCCTTGGACGAGACAGGGGAAATCATCGATTTATTTGATGGTCTCAAAGATTTAGAAAATCAAGTCCTGAGAGCGGTTGGAGTCGCCAGTGAGCGTTTCAACGAAGATGCCCTGCGTATTATGCGTGGATTTCGTTTTCAGGCTAGTCTTGGTTTTGAACTCGAGCAAGAAACGTTTGAAGCGATGAAGGCCTTAACGTCGCTCTTGGAGAAGATTTCTGTGGAACGCACCTTTGTCGAGTTTGATAAGCTTTTACTGGCTCCCTACTGGCGAGTAGGCTTATCTTCTATGATTGCAAGCAAAGCTTATGATTATCTTCCAGATATGGTAGGCAGTCAGGAGAAACTCCAGTCTTTGTTTGATTTAGAGGGTAATTTCACTTTTGAATCTTCTGAACAAGCTTGGGCAGCACTTTTATGGGTTTTAGAAGTAGAAGATGCTCAAAAGTTTTTGAAACATTGGAATACTTCACGCCAATTTGCTAAGCAGGTAAAGGATTTGCTGTCTATTTTGGCTCTCCGAGAAGAAGGGGAGCTAGGTAAACGTGATTGTTACCGTTTTGATTTGGACTTGCTTCTACAGGCTGAAAATCTTCGCAGAGCTCAAGGAAAAGAAGTCAATCCGCAAGCAATCACAGAAACATACAAGAGCTTGACTATTCATGATAAGAAAGAGATGCAAATCAATGGTGGTATTCTTATCAAAGAATACGGTTACCAACCAGGGCCAGAATTGGGAGATGTTTTAGAAGAAATTGAGTACGCTATTGTGGATGGTGCTCTAGATAATGAAGTGGAAGCTATCCATGCATACTTAAGGGAGAGAAAATGAGTGATTTTATCGTTGAAAAACTAAGTAAATCTGTTGGTGATAAGACTGTCTTTAAGGATATTTCCTTTATCATTCATGATTTGGATAGAATCGGTCTTATCGGTGTCAACGGAACCGGGAAAACGACTCTTTTAGATGTTCTTTCAGGAGTTTCAGGTTTCGATGGTGATGTTAGCCCTTTTTCAGCAAAGAGTGATTACAAGATAGGCTACCTGACTCAAAATCCCGATTTTGATGACAGTAAGACTGTCTTGGATACTGTTTTATCCAGTGACCTCAAAGAAATCCAGTTGATTCGGGAGTATGAACTGCTTATGCTCAACTACAGTGAGGACAAGCAGGCGCGTCTAGAACGGGTCATGGCGGAGATGGATTCTCTCCAAGCATGGGAAATCGAAAGTCAGGTCAAGACTGTTCTCAGTAAACTAGGCATTCAAGAATTATCAACTCCTGTTGGAGCTTTGTCGGGTGGTCTTCGTAGACGGGTTCAATTGGCGCAAGTGCTTTTAGGAAATCATGATCTCTTGCTTCTTGATGAACCTACCAACCACTTGGATATTGCGACCATTGAATGGTTAACTCTCTTTTTGAAAAATTCCAAGAAAACAGTGTTATTTATCACTCACGATCGCTATTTCCTGGATGCTCTTTCTACGCGTATCTTTGAGTTGGACAGAGCAGGTTTGACAGAATATCAAGGAAATTACCAAGATTATGTCCGTCTCAAGGCAGAACAGGATGAACGCGATGCAGCTCTTCTTCACAAAAAGGAACAACTTTACAAACAAGAATTGGCTTGGATGAGACGACAACCTCAAGCTCGTGCGACCAAGCAACAAGCTCGTATCAATCGATTCCATGACTTGAAAAAGGAAGTTTCAGATACTAGCATTGAGACAGACTTGAGCATGAATTTTGAAACTAGCCGTATCGGTAAAAAAGTTATCGAGTTTAAGGATGTTTCATTTGCCTATGACGATAAACCGATTTTGCAACATTTTAATCTTTTGGTCCAAGCCAAAGACCGTATCGGAATCGTCGGGGACAATGGTGTTGGGAAGTCAACCCTTCTTAATCTTATTGCAGGAAGTCTTGAACCTACTGAAGGACAAGTTATCATCGGTGAAACGGTACGTATCGCTTATTTCTCTCAACAAATTGAAGGTTTAGATGAAAGTAAGCGGGTTATCAATCACCTGCAGGAAGTGGCAGAAGAGGTTAAGACTAGCGGTGGTACTACGACATCCATTGCAGAATTACTAGAACAATTTCTTTTCCCTCGTTCAATGCACGGTACCTTGATTGAGAAGCTGTCAGGTGGAGAGAAGAAGCGTCTGTACCTCCTCAAATTACTCCTTGAAAAACCCAATGTGCTTCTCTTAGATGAACCGACAAATGACCTAGACATTGCGACCTTAACAGTTCTAGAAAATTTCTTACAAGGTTTTGCAGGACCAGTCTTGACAGTTAGTCACGACCGCTATTTCCTTGATAAGGTAGCAACTAAAATTCTCGCTTTTGAAGATGGGACCATCCGTCCTTTCTTTGGACATTACACAGACTACCTAGATGAAAAGGCCTTTGAAGCAGAAGCAGTAACACAAAGTCAAAAAGCTGAGAAGGAAAAGGTAGTCAAGGTCCGTGAAGAAAAGAAACGGATGACCTACCAAGAAAAGCAGGAGTGGGCAAGTATTGAAGGTGACATCGAAGCCTTGGAAAACCGCATCTCTTCTATAGAGGAAGAAATGCTAGCAAATGGTTCTGACTTTGGGAAACTAGCTACCCTTCAAAAAGAGTTAGACGAGAAAAATGAAGACTTGCTGGAAAAATATGAACGCTATGAATATTTAAGTGAGTTAGTATAATGGAAGAAACGATTATTAAATGGAGTAGTAAGAAAATCGTTTTGAGCCTTATTCTTTGCCTACTAGAATTGGCTCTTCTACTTTGGATCCTTTCGTTTTTGCTGAGCTATCCTGAAGAACCACCTATGGGATTGGTGGCTTTAATTCTCTTTATTGGTTTCTTAATCCTCATCGTTGGCTTCATTTTGTATCAACATTTGCTTCGGCTTTTTTCTGATAAAGAGTATTTAAAATGTACAGCTCAAGGATTTTCCTATAAACCATATCCAAAGAAAGACTGGCAGTTTTATTCCTGGGGACAGGTAGAAAAGTTTGCTCTCACGAGAATTAAGGGTAGTAGAAATGCAAGGGATTTTTATATTATTGAGGTTCAGTTTTATGACAAGGAACTTTTAAAATCCAACTCTTTCTGGAACCGTCTTCGAAGTAGATTTTCAAGTTCACAACATTCTAACGTTTTGAAAATCCCAATCTATTTGCTGGATGTTGGTTTGCCAGAGAGAGTATTTGAAACCATGTCTTACTTTGAGCGAGAGTGGCGCATCCAACAGAATCGTCAACGGAATCAAACTTCTAAAAGCAAAAGGCAGTAAAGATTTCATTGAGCGAGCGAACCTCCGAATTTTATGAAGGACTGAGAGGCTTGGAAGGATATTCCAAGGCTTCTTTCTATTTTGCTTTTCTAGGAATTATGGTATAATAGGGAGTAAAAACTTAAAAAGAAAGAAATGCTATGAACTTAAAAGATTACATTGCAAGTATTGAAAATTACCCACAAGAAGGAATTACTTTCCGTGATATTAGCCCATTGATGGCAGATGGAAATGCCTATAGCTACGCTGTTCGTGAAATTGTTCAATATGCTACTGACAAAAAGATTGATATGATCGTAGGACCAGAAGCACGTGGATTTATCGTTGGATGTCCAGTTGCTTTTGAGTTAGGAATTGGTTTTGCACCAGTGCGTAAACCTGGGAAATTACCACGTGAAGTTATTTCGGCTGACTACGAAAAAGAATATGGGGTTGACACCTTGACCATGCACGCAGATGCTATCAAACCAGGTCAACGTGTTCTGATCGTAGATGACCTCTTGGCAACAGGTGGTACTGTTAAAGCGACAATCGAAATGATTGAAAAATTAGGTGGTGTCGTAGCAGGTTGTGCCTTCTTGATTGAGCTTGATGAGCTAAAAGGTCGTGAAGCAATCGGAGATTACGACTATAAAGTTTTGATGCATTATTAATGAAAAACAGTCCTTAGGGCTGTTTTCTCGTCATTTGATATAAAATAAGGCTATATCTAGTTAGAGAAAAACTATAATTGAAAACTATACCTTCTTACAGTATAATAAAGGGAAGAAAGTTGCCATTTGGAAAATCCAATTGGTCATAACAGTTTAACACGTACCCAGGATTGATATTGTAAGGAGATTTCCATGCCGATTCGAATTGAAAAAAAATTACCAGCAGTCGATATTTTACGAACGGAAAATATTTTCGTCATGGATGACCAAAGGGCGGCTCACCAAGATATCCGACCCCTAAAAATTCTTATCTTAAATCTGATGCCCCAAAAAATTGTGACTGAGACACAACTTTTACGGCATTTGGCAAATACTCCACTCCAGTTGGATATTGATTTTTTGTATATGGAAAGTCACCAGTCAAAAACAACTCGTTCTGAGCATATGGAAACTTTTTATAAGACTTTTTCAGAGGTTAAAGAGGACTATTTTGATGGGATGATTATTACAGGAGCACCAGTAGAGCATCTACCTTTTGAGGAAGTGGACTACTGGGAGGAATTTACCAAAGTTATCGAATGGTCTAAGAGTCACGTCTTTTCAACTCTACATATTTGCTGGGGTGCCCAGGCAGGACTTTATTACCGTTATGGTGTGAAAAAATACAATATGGACAGAAAAATATCCGGAATATATCCTCAGGATGTTTTAAAAGATAGTCATTTGTTGTTGAGAGGTTTTGATGATTTATATGTCTCTCCGCATTCTAGACATACAGAGGTCCTAAAAGAAGATATTTTGAATCATACCAATTTAGAGATTTTAGCATCTGGTGATGAGGTTGGAGTATCAATCCTCGCTAGTAGAGATTTAAGAGAAGTTTATAGTTTTGGACATTTGGAGTATGATCGTGATACTCTTGCTAAAGAATACTTTAGAGATTTAGACGCTGGTTTAAACCCCCATATACCGGAAAATTATTTTAAGAATGATGATATCCATACTCGTCCCTGTATGCTGTGGAGTTCTTCAGCAGCTCTCTTTTTTAGTAACTGGGTGAATTATGCAGTATACCAGGAGACACCTTTTGACTGGAAGAGGGTAGAAGACGATGTTTCTCATTTTGGATATTTATAAGAGGAATTATGACATATTTAGATGCTTTTAAATCTGGAAATTTAGTTTTACCAAGCGCACTCTTGTTGCACTATAATCAACTCTTTTCATCCAGTGATGACTTTCTTGTTTGGCAATTTTTCTACTTGCAAAATACAACAGCTCTAGGAGAATTATCGCCTAGTCAAATTGCAGAAAAGATTGGCAAACAGGTCTTTGAAGTTAATCAAGCTATTTCAAGACTGACAGATAAAGGATTGCTCCAATATCGGACGATTGAACTCAATGGTGAAATAGAGGTTATTTTTGATGCGACTCTAGCTTTAGAACGTTTAGACCAGATTTTTGAAAAACAAGAATTCAATCAAGTGCAACCTGTTCAAAATGATTTAAAGAGCTTAGTGGACACTTTCCAACAAGAACTGGGCCGTCTTTTGAGTCCATTTGAAATTGAAGATTTAGAAAAAAGTTTAAAAGAAGATGGAACTAGTGCTGACTTGATAAAAGAGGCCCTAAGAGAAGCTGTGTTGAATGGAAAACCAAATTGGAAGTATATCCAAGCTATTCTTCGCAACTGGCGTCATGAAGGGATTAAGAGTGTAGCTCAGGTTGAAGCTAAACGTCAAGAGAGAGAAGCGATGAATCCTCAAAATGTACAGGTCTCATCAGATTTCAAAAACGCTATGGATCTATGGAAAGACAAATAATGAATAATAAAAAAACTTGCCAATCAGGCAAGTTTTTTTGTTTTTAATTAGCAAGTCCCCAAACGCTGAGGGAACGTTCAGCTACTGGGAAATCTCCGTATCCATCCGAATTAATAGTTACTTGATCAGAATGATTACCGAGTAAATCAACAAAGGTTTGGTCAGCCCATTCTTGGCCTACAAACATGGTTTTAACATTTTCTTGGGCATTAGAGATTAGAATGGCAAGTGGAGACAGATTTTCAGCTCCTGAGCGAACCCAACCAATGCAATTAGGATCGTCGAAGTAGTCAGTTTGCTCTCCATATGACAAATCTTTTCTAATTGTTAGAAGATTATCGAGTACTTCTTTGAAATCTTCTTGGGCATATTGGCCAGAAATACCGTAGTAATCACCGTAAAAGACACATGGTAGGCCGTGCTCTCGAAAAAGAATGAGGGCGTAAGCTGCAGGTTTAAACCATTCTTCAACAGTAGATTCCAAGGCCTGTCCTCGCTGTGTGTCATGATTATCTACAAATGTTACGGCTTTGTCTGGATGGACTTGAACCAGACTATCATTTAAGATATTTCGTAAATCATAGTCAGAACCAGCCTGACTGGCTTCAAAAAGATTCATATGAAGGCGGACGTCGACAAGGTCAAACCGTTCTCCAACCTTCTCTAGGTAATCAAGGTTAGCTTCTTTGTCAGGATTCCAAAATTCCCCAAAGACATAGAAATCTTGTCCGTATTTTTCCTTCATGTCACGGATAAAGTTACCCATAAAGAAAGAGTCAATATGCTTGACAGCGTCTAAGCGAAAACCTGTTACACCAGTTGTTTGGATGAACCAATCAGCCCAATCATAGATATTTTGAATGACTTCGGGATGTTTAAAGTCAAGGTCGGCATACATGAGATAGTCATAGTTCCCATTTTCGTTATCCACTAGTTCTTCTTGAGCCCAACCTTTATTATCTCCTTGTATGAGGTAGATACCAGACTTGCGTCTTTTGGCATCGTAGTCAGTCCCTGTAAAGTGATACCAGTGCCATTGAAAGTCATTATAGGTATTTTGTCTCCCATCAAAGGTGAAACCTGTCCAGCCATTAATGGTAAAAGGTTCGCTTAATTCAATGGTTCTATCTTCAGGAGCAACTTCTATAACCTGGAAAGATTCTAAACGGTCTGCAGCAGCCTTATGATTTAAGACGATATCTGCCATGGGTTGTATACCGTATGATTTTAACGTTTGGATAGCATGGAGATAGTCGTCTTTGAAACCATATTTAGTACGAACTGTACCTTTTTGGTCAAACTCTCCCAAGTCAAACAAGTCGTAAACTCCATATCCCACATCATTTTCGTTTGTCGCTTTAAAAGCGGGTGGCATCCAAATATGACTAATTCCTAGGTGAGCTAAATGTTCAGCATCATTGGCTAGACGTGACCAATGTTGTCCATCGCTAGGTAGATACCATTCAAAATATTGCATAAGAGTTTGATTTTGCATAGATAGTCCTCTTGCTTTTCAGTGATGAATTATATTCTAGCATAAGAGATAAAATTGCGCAAACGTTTGCGTTTGTTAAAAATATCTTTTAGGGCATTATTCCTTTTAGAATTTACAGAAATTTACAGATGAGGGTAAAAATTATTATAAAGAAAAAGTTGCAAATCACTTTGATTTTATGCGTCAAATCTTGTTATATTATAGAAGGTTAATTAGTTTCTATTTTGTGAATTGTCACAAAATTTGGTATAATAGTATCTATGAAAAAAATGTTGGTCAGCCGAGGTGTTGAAAAAAAAATACATAAGGGACTGGTTGTTTTGGAGAAAGAAGATTTTCCAGAACTATCTGAAACCGATATAGAAGTTGAGCTCTATAACCAATGCAAGCAATTCTTAGGTAAGGCTTATCTATCATCCCAGAATAAGGGAATCGGTTGGTTTGTAACTGGTCAAAATATTTCCTTTGATCAATCTTTTTTTGAAACACTCTTTAAAAAAGCTAAGGATAAACGTGAGTCTTATTATCAGGATGATTTGACGACTGCCTTTCGTTTATTTAACCAAGAAGGTGATGGATTCGGTGGCTTGACATTGGATCTTTATGGGAATTACCTTGTCTTTCATGGTATAACTCTTATGTTTATCAACTCCGTCAGCAGATAGTTACTGCATTCTCTCAAGTTTTCCCAGAAGTTTTGGGTGCTTATGAGAAGATTCGATTTAAGGGATTGGACTATGAGTCGGCCCATATTTATGGGCAAGAAGCACCGGAGAATTTTACAGTTCTAGAAAATGGAGTCCTTTACCAGGTCTTTATGAATGACGGGTTGATGACAGGTATTTTCTTAGACCAACATGATGTTCGTGGTAGTTTAGTGGATGGCTTAGCTATGGGGAAATCATTGCTAAATATGTTTTCCTATACAGCAGCTTTTTCAGTTGCAGCAGCCATGGGAGGTGCTAGTGAAACAACCTCTGTTGACCTGGCCAAACGGTCTAGAGAGTTATCGGAAGCCCATTTTAATGCAAATGGATTGAGTCTGGATAACCATCGTTTTATCGTCATGGATGTTTTTGAGTATTTCAAATATGCTAAACGCAAAGGTTTGAGCTATGATGTGATCGTGCTAGACCCTCCAAGCTTTGCTCGCAATAAAAAACAAACCTTCTCAGTAGCAAAGGACTATCACAAGTTGATTTCCCAAAGTCTTGATATTTTAAATCCGGGAGGCATCATCATTGCAAGTACCAATGCTGCCAATGTTTCCCGCCAGAAATTTACAGAACAAATTGATAAAGGATTTGCAGGAAGAACTTATCAGGTACTAAATAAATATGGACTTCCAGCAGACTTTGTTTATAACAAAAAAGATGAAAGTAGTAATTACCTCAAGGTGATTAGTATGAAGGTAACTAAATGAAATTAGTCGTTTCTGTTATGCCAAAGAGTTTAGAGGAAGCTCAAGCGATTGATGCAAATCGTTATGAAGATGCAGACATCATCGAGTGGCGTGCTGATTTTCTACCAAAAGATGAAATCTTACAAGTTGCACCAGCTATTTTCGAGAAATTTGCAGGACGAGAAATACTTTTTACCCTGCGTACTCGTAGTGAGGGTGGGGAGATTGACTTATCAGCTCAAGAATATGTTCAAGTCATTAAAGATGTCACCCAGCTCTATCAACCTGAATATGTAGATTTTGAGTATTTTGGGAATAAGGGTGTTTTTGATCAGATGTTGGATTTCCCAAATTTAGTCTTGAGTTATCATAATTTCCAAGAAACACCTGAAAATATGATGGAAATCTTGTCTGAACTAACTAGCCTGAATCCAAAAGTAGTGAAAGTATCAGTTATGACCCATACTGAACAAGATGTATTAGACCTGATGAACTTTACTAGAGGTTTCAAAACTCTTAATCCTGAACAAGAATATGTGACTATATCTATGGGGAAAGTAGGTAAGGTTTCTCGTATTACTTCGGATGTTACGGGTTCTAGCTGGTCTTTTGCAAGTTTAGATGTAGCTAGTGCTCCAGGACAGATTTCTTTGTCTAATATGAAAAAAATTCAGGAGATTTTGAATGAAGATTAATGGCTACACACGTCTAGCTGCTGTCGTTGCAAATCCTATCAAACATTCTATTTCTCCTTTCATTCATAATAGTGCTTTTCAGGCAACAGATACCAATGGTGTCTATCTAGCGTGGGAAGTTGAAGCGACTGATTTATATGAAACAGTTGCCAATATTCGCCGCTACCAGATGTTTGGAATCAATCTATCCATGCCCTACAAGGAGCAAGTGATTCCTTATTTGGATCAGTTGAGTGAGGAGGTCCGTCTGATTGGTGCTGTGAATACAGTGGTGAATCAAGCTGGGACTTTAGTTGGATATAATACAGATGGCAAGGGATTCTTTAAGAGCTTGCCTTCTTTTGAAATTTCTAGAAAAAGAATGACCTTGTTGGGAGCTGGTGGAGCTGCTAAATCTATTTTGGCTCAGGCAATTTTAGACGGTGCTAGTCAGATTTCTGTTTTTGTTCGCTCGTCTTCTATCGAAAAAACAAGAGTATATCTTGAAAAAATGCAGGCGGAAACAGGGTTTAAAGTTGAATTATATGATTTAGAAAATGTTCAAATCTTACAAGAAATAATCCACCAGTCTGACTTACTGGTGAATGCTACTAGTTTAGGGATGGACGGAAAATCATCACCAATTCCTACAAACCTGAATTTACCTCCACAAATCTTGGTGGCAGATATTATTTATCAGCCTTTCGAAACACCATTTCTACAATGGGCTAAAAGCAAAGGGAATGTAGCTGTTAACGGACTCGGTATGCTTTTATATCAAGCAGCAGAGGCTTTTAAACTATGGACAGGTAAGGATATGCCAACAGATGAAATTTGGCAGGCCTTAACAGAAAAATATCACTAAAGAAAAGGAGCCACTAGAATGAAAATCAGAATTGACATTCCGCATCACCCTTATGATATTCAAATTGAAAAAGGATGCCTGTCTCAAGCAGGAAAATGGTTGAGAGAACTTTGGCAACTACAAAAAGTTGTTATCGTAACGGATAACCGTGTGGCTTCTCTCTATGCAGAAAAAGTAAAACTCAGTATTGAGGCTGCTGGTTTTCAAGTGGCGATTTTTGACTTTTTAGAAGGTGAAGAAAGAAAGAACCTAATAACTGTTCAGAAAGTCTACGAATTTTTAGTTAAACAAGGCTTAACTCGTAGTGATGGTATCGTTGCCCTCGGTGGTGGAGTTGTTGGAGATTTAGCTGGCTTCGTAGCCTCCACCTATATGAGAGGGATTCATTTCGTTCAAATTCCGACTAGTTTAACAGCCCAGGTTGATTCTTCTATTGGTGGTAAGACAGGAGTTAACACTTCCTTTGCAAAAAATATGGTGGGGACATTTGCCCAGCCAGATGGAGTCTTGATTGATCCACTTGTCCTTGAGACTTTGGGGAAAAGAGAATTGATTGAGGGAATGGGTGAGGTCATCAAGTATGGCTTGATCGAGGATATAGAACTATGGAATCTTCTGATAGAAATGGATGGCTCTGTGGAGAGTATTCTGGAAAATTCCGAAATTTTGATCGAGCACTCTTGTCAGGTCAAGCGCAAGATGGTTGTTGAAGATGAATTGGACAATGGTATTCGTCTCTATCTAAACTTTGGTCACACAATCGGTCATGCTATTGAGGCAACTGCTGGCTATGGACATGTCATGCACGGTGAGGCAGTAGCTATGGGAATGGTTCAGGTCTCTAAGGTAGCAGAAGAAAAAGGACTTATGCCAGCTGGAATAACCCAGTCTATCCGAGAAATGTGTCTGAAGTTTGGATTGCCGGTCGAGTACGAAAACTGGGACCTTTACAAGCTTTATCAGGCTTTGACTCATGACAAAAAAGCGCGTGGGAATACCATGAAGTTAGTCTTGGTACCTGAGCTTGGTTCAGCGACGATTCACCCAGTTTCTCTCGAAGAAATGAAAGAATACTTGGTAAATAAGGAGAAGGTATGAGATATTTAACTGCAGGAGAATCACACGGACCGCGTCTGACGGCTATTATCGAAGGAGTTCCCGCTGGCCTTCCTTTGACTGCAGACAACATCAATGAGGATCTTAAGCGACGTCAAGGTGGCTACGGTCGTGGTGGTCGTATGAAGATTGAGACTGACCAGGTTGTCTTTACTTCTGGAGTTCGTCACGGAAAGACGACAGGGGCTCCTATCACCATGGATGTCATCAATAAAGATCATCAAAAATGGCTAGATATCATGTCTGCCGAGGATATTGAAGACAAACTTAAAAGTAAACGAAAAATCACTCATCCTCGCCCAGGTCACGCTGACTTGGTAGGTGGGATTAAATATCGCTTTGATGATTTGCGAAATTCACTGGAACGTTCATCTGCCCGTGAAACGACAATGCGGGTTGCGGTTGGGGCTGTAGCTAAGCGTCTGTTGGCTGAGCTTGACATCGAAATTGCTAACCATGTTGTGGTTTTTGGGGGTAAAGAAATTGATGTTCCAGAAAACTTAACAGTCGCAGAGATTAGGAAACTAGCTGCCCAGTCAGAAGTTTCTATCGTTAACCAAGAACGTGAGCAAGAAATCAAGGATTATATTGACCAAATCAAACGCGATGGTGATACCATAGGTGGTATTGTCGAAACAGTTGTAGGAGGGGTACCAGTTGGTCTGGGTTCCTATGTCCAATGGGATAGAAAGCTAGATGCTAGATTGGCACAAGCTGTTGTCTCTATCAATGCCTTTAAAGGTGTGGAGTTTGGTCTTGGTTTTAAAGCAGGTTATCTCAAGGGTAGCCAAGTCATGGATGAAATCCTATGGTCACCAGAAGATGGCTACACTCGTCGTACCAATAACCTTGGAGGTTTCGAAGGTGGTATGACTAACGGCCAACCGATTATTGTTCGTGGGGTCATGAAACCAATTCCAACTCTCTATAAACCATTGATGAGCGTTGATATTGAGACCCATGAACCCTATAAGGCAACTGTGGAGAGAAGTGATCCAACTGCTCTTCCTGCAGCTGGGGTAGTTATGGAAGCAGTAGTTGCAACTGTCTTAGCCCAGGAAATTCTAGAAAAATTCTCATCTGATAATCTAGAAGAATTAAAAGAGGCAGTGGCTGAACACCGTGAATACAGCAAGAACTTTTAAGGAGTTCCTATGTCAAAAACCATCTATATTGCAGGTCTTGGCTTGATAGGGGCCTCGATGGCTTTGGGGATTAGACGAGATCATCCCGATTATGAAATTTTAGGATATAATCGAAGCAAGCCTTCAAGAGATATTGCATTGGAGCGCGGAATGATTGACCGAGCGACGGATGACTTTGCCAGTTTCGCTCCCCTAGCTGATATCATCATATTGACCCTGCCCATCAAGCAAACCATTGCTTTTATTCAGGAGTTGGCAAGCTTGAACTTGAAAGAAGGGGTTCTTATCTCGGATGCAGGTTCGACCAAGTCGGCTATTGTGGATACAGCAGAGGAAAATTTTGCAGGGAAGTCTGTTCGATTTATCGGTGGGCATCCCATGGCAGGGAGCCATAAGACAGGTGCGGCCTCAGCCGATGTCAATCTCTTTGAAAATGCCTACTACATCTTTACTCCTTCTAGTCTGACAACTTCGGATACGCTCGAAGAAATGAAAAATCTACTCTCAGGTCTCCATGCTCGTTTCATTGAAATCGATGCGGCTGAGCATGATAAGGTAACCTCTCAAGTCAGCCATTTTCCTCATATTTTGGCTTCTAGTTTAATGGAGCAAACGGCCCTTTATGCCCGAGAACATGAGCTGGCTGGACGCTTTGCTGCGGGTGGTTTTCGAGATATGACTCGGATTGCTGAGAGTGAACCAGGTATGTGGACTTCTATCCTATTGTCCAATCGAGAGACCATTATTGAACGCATCGAGGATTTCAAGGGGCGTTTGGATGAGATAGGTCAGGCGATCAGGGATGAAGACGAGGGCCAGATTTGGAATTTCTTCAATCAAGCGCGTGAACAAAGACAGGCTATGGAAATCCACAAACGTGGAGGAGTAGATAGTTCTTATGATCTTTTTGTAGATATTCCTGATGAGGAAGATGTGATTTTGCGCATCTTAGAATTACTTAGAGGAACTTCACTAGTTAATATCCACATCAATGAAGAAAATCGTGAAGATGTTCATGGGATTCTACAAATTTCATTTAAAAATGCTCAGGACTTGGAAAGAGCTGAGCATGTGATTACAGAAAATACTGACTACACAGTAGTCATCAAATAAGGAGAAAATTATGTCAAATATTTATGATAGTGCAAACGAACTAAGTCGCGGATTACGCGAATTACCTGAATACAAGGCTGTTAAAGAAGCAAAAGATGCTATCCATGCAGATGCAGAAGCTAATAAAATCTTCGAGGATTACATTGCTTTCCAACAAGAAATCCAATTCATGGCACAAACTGGACAGATGCCAGATGGATCTTTCCAAGAAAAAATGGATTCTATTGGTAAGCAAATTGAAGGGAACGACCTAGTTTCAAGTTTCTTTAACAAACAACAACAATTGTCTGTATATCTATCTGATATTGAGCGAATTGTTTTTGAGCCGATTTCAGAATTGCTAAAATAAAAAATTTATTTTGTTTATGATTTATCGGTATTTTCTCAATCGTATTTCTATTATCGATAACTACTGTATAAGCTAGAATTATTAGCCTAGTCTGTTTAATAATGACTGTGGGAATGATTGTCTTTACTAATAATCAAAATTCAAAACAAATTTGAAGGTTTCTAACTATAGAGTTGAGTTAATTGGAACAGAGAAAGATGCAAAGTTTGTCCCTAAAAATCAATTTAACTGATTAGTCTTGTGGGGGGATCTCCTATGAAAAAGTTAATTTTACTCTTAATTATCCCTTTATTCTTTTTTATGCCGCTAGTGGCGGCTAATATGGTTGTTCCAGATCGGCCTTTAAATGGTATATACGATCCTAATGGTTATTTAACCACTAGTGTTGCAGAAACGTTAGAGAGTATGAATGCTGGAAGTGAAACCCAAGTAGGTATTTACATTGTAGATACCCTGGACGGTTCCAGTATCGAAGATGTAGCCAATGAAGTTGCACGCAAATGGAAATTGGGAAACAAGATTCCAATAGTGGAATTTTAATTGCTATTGCTATAAAGGATAGGAAGTTTCGTATTGAAACATCCAACGAAGCAGCAATTTGGCTTACTGACTCGAAGGCTGGTTCTTTACTAAATGATTCGAAGCCTTACATGAAAGAAGGGAAATACACTGATGCTCTTAACAGAATTCTAGTAGGTATCTCTAAAGCCGAATCTGGAAAAGCTGAAATCATAAACAAGAAAGAGAATAAGAATAGCTGGCTTCCAAAAATCAATGAAAAATCATTAAAAAATAATGAAGGCCTTAGTAAGTATTTCGATTACATTCCGTTTCCGATATTGTTCTATCTAATGTTCTTTCTTTTACTAAGTTTAGTAACGTGGTTCAGGTACTTAAAAAGATGTCGCTTTTCTAAGTATGAGTACGAGGGAAAGGGGAAGCTGTATCCGGATTTTCCTGACTTTGTGCCTAACGATACGTGGACTGAAGAACGTAAATCTTACTATAAAAAAAATAAGCGTTTAATTAGGTCTCAATATAACTACGCAGGATATAACAAACTCTATCCAGATTCAAAAGGTTTTCTGCCTAATGATACTTGGACTACATTACTGATAGAAGCATACTACGCAGAAGTTAAAAGAAAGCAACTAGATAGGCTGAACCGCTCTCAATACTCTTATAATGGGAAGGGAAAACTCTATCCAAACGATAAAGATTTTGTGAAGAATGCTTCTTGGACTTCCGAGCTCAAAAAAAGCTACTATGCTTCACAAAGAGTACAGTCAAGTTCTTATAGTAGATTAGATTCTTCTACATCTAGATATGATACTGGTAGTTCTAGTTCATCTTGGTCTTCTGATGATTGGGATGGCGGAGGATTTGATGGTGGTGGCTCTTCAGATAGCTGGTAAATTGAAAGTGAAAAAGAATTGCTATTAAAAAGCTTCAGGTTGAAATAAATCAAAAAGGTAAAAGTGTATTGAAAAAATATTATTAACTATCATAAAGTCAGGAATTTTTAAGAAATTTCTGACTTTTTATGATAAAATAAGAAAAAGTATTGTCAGTATGAGGTCTAGTATGAAGTTAAAAACAACTATTAGCCACTTGAACGGCTCTATTCGAGTACCAGGTGATAAGTCAATTAGTCATCGATCTATTATTTTTGGAAGTTTGGCTGAGGGTCAGACCAAGGTTTATGATATTTTGCGAGGAGAAGATGTCCTTTCGACCATTCAAGTTTTCCGTGACCTTGGTGTTGAGATTGAGGATAAAGATGGTGTCATTACCATTCAAGGTGTTGGGCTGAATGGATTGAAAGCCCCTCAAAATACTCTCGATATGGGGAATTCTGGGACCTCTATTCGTTTAATTTCAGGCGTACTTGCTGGCGCAGATTTTGCAGTAGAGATGTTTGGAGATGACAGTCTTTCCAAACGCCCTATGGACCGAGTGACTCTTCCCTTGAAAAAAATGGGAGTTAGCATTTCTGGCCAAACAGAACGAGACTTGCCACCATTGCACTTAAAAGGAACAAAAACATTAACTCCTATACATTATGAATTGCCAATCGCCTCTGCTCAAGTCAAGTCTGCCTTGATTTTTGCAGCCTTGCAGGCTCAAGGGCAGTCAGTCATTATCGAGAAAGAATGCACACGTAATCACACAGAAGATATGCTGCGTCAATTTGGTGGGGAGTTAAGTGTCGATGGTAAGAAAATCACTGTCCAAGGACCACAGAAACTTAGTGGACAAACGGTTGTTGTTCCAGGAGATATTTCTAGTGCAGCCTTTTGGTTGGTAGCAGGTTTGATTGTACCAAATTCTCGAGTGGAACTTAAGAACGTTGGTATCAATGAAACACGAACAGGGATTCTTGATGTTATTCGGGCTATGGGTGGAAAATTAGAGATTACTGAAATAGACCCAATTGCCAAATCTGCTACCTTGACTGTTGAAACTTCAGATTTGAAGGGAACAGTGATTGGCGGAGCCTTGATTCCGCGCCTGATAGATGAATTACCAATTATTGCCCTTCTTGCAACTCAAGCAGAGGGAGTGACGGTTATCAAAGATGCTGAAGAACTTAAAGTCAAAGAGACAGACCGTATTCAGGTTGTTGCAGATGCCTTAAATAGAATGGGGGCTGACATTACACCTACAGAGGATGGAATGATTATCAAGGGGCAGTCTGCTCTTCATGGAGCTAGGATCAATACTTTTGGGGATCATCGTATTGGGATGATGACGGCTATTGCAGCCCTCTTAGTAACAGATGGAGAGGTCGAATTGGACCGTGCAGAAGCTATTAACACAAGCTACCCAAGCTTCTTTGATGATTTGGAGACTTTGATTCATGGCTAAGGTTTTACTAGGTTTTATGGGTGCAGGAAAATCTACCATCGCTAGAGGATTAGATCCTGACTTCGTAGACATGGATGCCATGCTGGAAGAACGACTGATGATGTCGATTGCTCGTTTCTTTGAAGAAAAAGGAGAAGCAGCCTTCCGTCAGGTGGAATCAGAAGTTTTAGCTGATTTGCTAAAAACAGATTTAGTCATTTCAACTGGTGGAGGAGTGGTTGTTTCTTCGAGAAATCGAGAATTGCTGAAGGAAAATGCCGATAATATCTACCTAAAAGCTGATTTTGAAACTCTTTATCAACGGATCGCGAGTGATAAGGAAAATCAACGCCCACTATTTTTAAATAATAGCAAGGAGGCTTTGGCTGCGATTTTTGAAGAAAGACAAGCTTGGTATGAAGAAGTAGCAAATCAGATTGTAGAAGTATCAAGCTTAAGCCCAGAAGAAATTATAGAGGAACTGAGATGAAAATTGCCTATCTAGGTCCCAAGGGATCTTTTTCGCACCATGTTGTGCAAACGGCTTTTCCTCATGAGGAACTAGAGCCTTTTTCAAATATTACGGACGTTATCAAAGCATATGAACAAGGTTTGGTAGACTATTCGGTAGTGCCAGTAGAAAATTCCATTGAAGGAAGTGTTCATGAGACCTTAGATTATCTCTATCATCAAGCGAAGATTCAGGCTGTTGCAGAGATAGTACAACCGATTCAACAACAGTTAATGGCTGTTGCTGGGCAGTCTAACATTGAAAAAATCTTTTCTCATCCCCAGGCACTTGCACAAGGTAAAAAATATATTGACCAGCATTTTCCAAATGCTGAACTAGAAGTAACAGCTAGTACAGCTTATGCAGCTAGATTTGTCGCAGAACATCCAGATCAACCTTTTGCTGCTATTGCCCCGAGAAATTCTGCTGATGAATATGGTTTAGAATTGATTGCTGAAGATATCCAAGAGATGGAAGCTAATTTCACTCGTTTTTGGGTCTTAGGTGCACAATTACCGGAGCTAGCTTTGCAGTTCTCAACTGAAAAGATGAGTCTGGCAGTTACCTTGCCAGATAATTTACCTGGCGCTCTTTACAAGGCACTCTCTACCTTTGCTTGGCGAGGAATTGACTTGACAAAGATTGAGAGTCGCCCCCTTAAAACGGCTCTTGGTGAATACTTCTTTATTATTGATGTTGATTATAGAGATAAAGATTTAGTTCATTTTGCAAGAGAAGAATTAGAAGCTATTGGAATCCAATATAAAATTTTGGGAGCTTACCCTATTTATACTATACACGATAAAGGGAAGGAGAATCTATGACTAGAGAAAATCCTCTATCTCATCACGAAAAACTACGCTATGATTATCTCTTAAAAAATATTCATTATTTGAATGAGAAAGAAAAGAGAGAATTTGCCTTTTTACAAGCCAAGTTAGAAGGTCAAAAAGATTCATCAGAAGTTTTCAATCCAGAAGCCAAAGAACAACTTCTTTCAGACTCTGGTATCGACCTACCAACCTATGCTAATCGTAGTCGTTCTAGTCGCCGTAGTAGTGGAGATCAACTGGAAACGAAGATTCCAAAAGCTAAGAAGCAAAAGAAAAAAAGAGGTTTTCGTTTTAAACGCTTATTTGCTTGGTTAGGGATGATATTGCTTTGTGTAGCAGTAGGAATGATCGTCATGTTCTTAAAAGGCTTCCAATCGGCGAACCCTAATAGTTCAAATGGGCCCAAAGATGCCAAAGCTGCTCAGGTTGAAGTCTTCAATGGGCAGGACACTCGTGATGGAGTCAATATCCTTATTCTAGGTACTGATGGACGCATCGGACAGGATAGTTCAGAAACACGGACAGACTCAATTATGGTTTTGAATGTCAGTGGTAAGGACAAAAAAATTAAGCTTGTTAGTTTTATGCGAGATAACTTAGTCTATATCGATGGTTATAGCCAAGTTATTGGTGGTCAGAGACAAGCCGATCATAAATTGAATCTGGCATATGAATTGGGAGAGCAGGAAGGGAAACAAGGAGCTGAGAGAGTACGTAAAGTCCTCAAGGATAATTTTGACTTGGATATCAAATATTACGCTCTTGTAGATTTCCAAGCCTTCGCCACAGCAATTGATACTCTTTTCCCAGATGGAGTTACCATCGATGCGCAATTCTCAACCTTAAATGGTGTCCCAGTCACAGAAGCTACTGTAGGTGATGATCTACATGCGACTGCAACTGAATCTCCAACCCAAACTATTCGAGCTGGTAAGCAACAAATGAATGGTTCTACATTACTTAACTATGCTCGTTTCCGTGATGATGATGAAGGTGATTACGGTAGAACACGGAGACAGCAACAGGTTATGTCAGCAATCTTGCAACAAATTAAGGACCCGACAAAACTATTCACTGGTTCAGAAGCTCTTGGGAAAGTATTTTCTATGACGTCAACAAACCTTCCGTATACTTTCTTACTAACGAATGGCTTGTCTGTTTTAGATGGAGCTCAAAATGGTATTGAGAGAGTAACAGTACCAGAACTTGGAGATTGGGTAGACGACTTTGACGTATACGGTGGTCAAGCCCTTCGTGTAGATCAAAACGCTTATAAGAATAAACTTGCCCAAATGGGATTGAGATAAAATGTTAAAGAAATCAAAGCTAATTCATCGATTAAGATTGGTGATTGGGCTTTGATTTTTCTTATGGATGGATAGAATAATAGGCTCTTTTTATGGTATAATAGAATGATACCATTCTATAGAAGAGGACGAGAAAGAGATGAGTGATTTAAAGGCTATTCAGGCTCGTAGTTTAGAAATGGCTGAATATTTTGTCGCCTTTTGTAAGGAGCATAACTTGCTCTGTTATTTATGTGGCGGAGGTGCTATCGGTGCTTTGCGTCATAAGGGATTCATTCCTTGGGATGATGATTTAGACTTTTTTATGCCCCGCAAAGATTATGAAAAGTTGGTAGAGTTATGGCCTCGATATGCGGATGAACGTTACTTTCTATCAAAGAGTTCTAAAGACTATGTTGACCGCAACCTTTTCATTACCATTCGAGATAAGGAAACGACTTGCATCAAACCTTATCAGCAAGATTTGGATTTGCCTCATGGTTTAGCTTTAGATGTTCTTCCCTTGGATTATTATCCTAAAAATCCAGCAGAGCGTAAAAATCAAGTGCGCTGGGCTTTAATTTATTCGCTATTTTGTGCGCAAACTATTCCAGAAAAACATGGAGCAATTATGAAATGGGGAAGTACTATTTTATTAGGATTAACACCTAAGCTCTACGATATCGTATCTGGAAAAAGGCTGAAAAAGAAATGACCAAGTATGGACTTTCTGAAAGTGACGGCATTACAGAATTATGTTCAGGGCCAGGATACATGAAGAATAAGTATCCAATTCAGGCTTTTGAAGATAACATTTTCCTGCCATTCGAAGGCACAGAAATGCCTATTCCGGTTGGTTATGATGCTTATCTTAGCACAGCTTTTGGTGATTACATGACCCCGCCTCCAGCCGATAAGCAAGTACCTCACCACGATGCCATAATAGCAGATATGGATAAGAGCTATACAGAATATAAGGGAGAATACAATGCAAGAAAAAATTAGTATCATTGTTCCTGTATACAACGTAGAAAATTATCTTGAACGATGTGTTGAGTCGATTTTAAAGCAGACTTATACCAATTTTGAATTGCTTCTTATTAACGATGGTTCGACAGACCAGAGTGGTGACTTGTGTGATCAGCTAGTTTCTAAAAATGAAAATATCAAGGTTTTTCATCTTGAGAACGCTGGAGTTTCCAATGCCAGAAATGTAGGTATCCAAAACTCAACTGGGGAATGGATTACTTTTATTGATAGTGATGATTTTATTACTCCAGATTATTTGGAAACTTTGATAAGCGCAGTAAAATCAGATATTTCTGTTGGTTTCTCAGTTGCTCGTTTGCATCATGTAAAAAATGGACAAGTGACAGATTTGCCTGAGTTTTCAGGTCAAGAGTCAATATGGTCTGCTGAGCAAACCATGAAAGAATTATTGATGACTACTCGAACTTCTTTTTTCCCTGTTGCAAAATTATTTAAAAAGGAATTAATTGAAGATTTTAAATTTAGTACAGATTATCATTTAGCAGAAGATGCTCTATTCTTAACAGAAGTTTTACTTGAAACAAAATGTAAGAGTGTATTTATAGACAAACCAATATACTATTATGACCATAGAGAGGGAAGCGCAACTACATCTGTTAATAGTCATGTTTTTGATACTATAGAAGTATATAAAATTATTATTCCTAAAGTTTATCAATGTTTCCCTCAATTGAAACCCGAATTAGTAAATAGAGAATCTTGGTCTTATATTACAGTCTACGATAAAATAATCTTCACAGATTCGACAGAATATAAAAAAGAGAAAACTCAATTGAGAAAGTGGATACTTAGTCATATCACAGAAATATTGAGAGATCCTTATTTTACTAGTTTTCGGAAAATAGCCATTTTGTCACTAAGAATTTCTCCATGGATTTATAGACAAATTGTAGGCTTGAATAAATAATGTCATTAAAGGAGTTGAAAATGAATTTTTCAAAAATGAATGAATGCTTTGAAAAATCAAAACTATGGATATCGTATCTTTTTGTTTTCATTTCGATTTTAAGTATGAGTTCGTTAATTTATAAAGTAACCAATCCTGTCTATAAGGGACTTTCAGCAATCGTTGTTCTGTCAATTTGTTTAACTTTATTTTTTAATTGGAAACGAATAGAGATAGATAAGAAGTTTCTAGCGCTATTTGGTCTTCTAGTGGGCGGTCACTTTTTATCAGCGTTCATTAATAAATCCGGACACCTGCTTGGAAATATGGTTGAAATTTTCTTTATGCTAGCTTATGTTTTATTATTTACCATGGTAAAACCTGATCAGCTAAGAAAGTTATTAGGCTTGATTGCAGGAACCATACAGATTGTCTCATTTACTTCGGCTTTATTTGCTTTTGGTTTATTACTTTCAAGAGTTTTAATTCTATTTCAGATTGGAGAGAACTCTTATTATTACGGAGTAATGAATGGCCGATTATGGGGACTTGTTAACCCTAATGCCAGTGCGATTTTTTCATACATTAGTATAGTTTTTGCTATGTATTTAATTCATAAGGGAAGCAAATACTCTGTTTACCTTAAAATTAATAATGTCGTTCAGTTAGTTTATTTTGCAACTATGCAGAGTAGAGGAGCTCTCTTATCTGTCATACTGATGCTTGGTATGTATTGTCTTTTTGTAACCAGAGGAAATCTTGTTAAAAAGTGGGTCACTTTTCTAGTGGCTGCCTTACTATTCACGGGTGCAAACATTGGAATGAGTTATGTCACTTCTGTTTATATTTCGGCTGCCAAAGCTACTGTGATAGACTTAGAAAAAGGTGAATCTTATTCTGAAACTGATTCGGATGTTGCTAAGAAAAATGGAGAGCTTCACTTGATTGAAACGACTCCAAGTGGGCGAACTTACATTTGGAAAAACGCAATCAAAATGGGAAGTGCTAAACCTCTATTTGGTTATGGTGTTCGAAATGTTTCAGATTATTATACAAAGTATTTTAGTAAATTTGAAATTGAAAACTCGCTTATTGGCGGTAATTTCCACAATATCTTTGTTACCATTTTTGTAAGTTCTGGATTCTTGGGTCTCTTTTCTTTCGTACTCATCATTGCTTATGTTGGTTTCCGATTTATTTCTTATTTGGTTAAATCAAAGAAAAATAGTGAAAAACTAGTCATGATTTTATTCTTTGGAATTTTATTTGGTCAGTTGTTTGAGAGTCAAATTATGTATTCAACCAACTTCATCAACATCATTTTCTGGTTAGTGGTAGGATATGGTCTAATGATCTGTGAGAAAGAAAAAAATATTCGTTACAAGGAAGTAGCTGATATTTCTGAAATTCAACAGATGGAGTTAGGAATCATGGAGTATATCCATGAAGTGTGTCATAAAATTGGTGTCCAATACTTCTTGTCCTATGGTAGTTTAATTGGGGCTGTTCGTCATAAAGGTTTTATTCCTTGGGACGATGATATGGATATTTGTATGCTTCGTGATGATTATGAAAAGCTGCAAGATTATATGATTGCACATCCAGACGAGCGCTATGAATTAATGTCTTATAAAAATAATGTCAACTATGTCTATCCATTCATGAAAGTTCAAGATAATCATACCTATTTGGTAGAAGAAGATGTTCGAATTGATTCAGACATGGGAATTTATGTTGATATTTTCCCTGTTGACGGGTATGAAGATGATCAGGCATTTAAAGATAAGATGACTAAGATTATTAAAAAGCGTCAATTAAGTTGTTACACTTTCAAAGGAATTACGAATACTAAAAGTGTAGTAAATTCAATTATCCGCTATATTTCTGTTATTATCTTTTATTTCACTAACACAAATAAGTATGTTGCCCAAATTGATGAGCTTGCTAAATCTAGAAAAGTAGAAGATTATGAACTTGTAGACTATGTTATTTATAAAGATATGAATAAGCCTGTTTGGAAACGTAAATGGGTAGAACAAGTTGAAAGTGGTAGCTTTGAAGGTAGAGAATTTATGATTCCAAAACATTATCATGAAATTCTAACTTCAGATTATGGAGATTACATGCAGTTACCTCCAGTTGAGCAGAGAGTTTCACACCACGATTTTAAATTGTGGAAGATTATAGGGAATTAATAGATTTTTGTTAAAATAAAAAAGAAGTAAAGATTAGGAGTGACAAATAATGTCAGAAAGAATCTTAAGCCTTGAAGAAATCAAGCAAATTGAGCTTGGAATTCTAGAATACTTACACCAAGTTTGTGAAAAACACGACATCAAATATTTTATCGATTTTGGAACTTTATTAGGAGCAGTTCGTCACAAAGGTTTTATTCCTTGGGATGATGATACAGACATTTCGTTAGCTAGAGATGAATTTGAAAAGTTATATGCTGTTCTAAAAAACGATGAACACCCATACTATAAGCTGATTTCTTTCAGAGAAACTAAAGGTTATCCATATAGTTATATGCGTGTTTACGATATTCGAACACGGAGAGATTCAAATCTTTTAGATCCAAGTGTTGTTCTTGGGACTTGTGTAGATGTCTTCCCGTACGATGGTCTTGTTACAGATGAACAAGATCGTAAGAAAATGAAACTCTATAAACAACTAATTCGTCTATCGTCTTTAAACTTTAAGGGAATCAAATACAAAAACGGAGGGATTAAAAATCTTCCTCGTTATATTGCGTCAGCAATATTCAGATTTACATCTCCTCAATTCTGGAATCAAAAGCTAGAACAACTTGCCTTAAAATACAGTGTTGAAAACTCTACAGACTTAGTTTGTTCAACTTATGATTCATACTATCCAGCCGGTATAAAAAAAGAATGGTTATATGATACAATTGATATGCCCTATGAAAATCTAATCTTAAAAGTACCTAGAAGATATCATGAGGTTCTTGTCTATGAGTTTGGGGAAGATTACATGACTCCACCCCCTGCTGACCAACAGACAACAGGGAATGAAAAAAATTATTGGATTGACAAATAAAGTATTTTAATAACCATTAAGAAAGATGTGTGTGCTATGAAAAAGATCAAAAAGACACTTTTATGTAGTTCTCTACTGTTAACCGTATTAGCAAGTCAGTCTATATCGGTTAATGCTGATACTATTTCAACTGGTTCAGGGGACCGGATTCACTTTATCAATACAAAGGCTAAATCAGGAAGTGATGCTATATTACTAGAAAGTAATGGCCATTACGCTCTAATTGATATGGGAGAAGATTATGATTTCCCTGACGGAACTGATACACGATATCCAAATCGCTGGGGAATTTCCATGAGAAATTATCAAGTATTAGAAGATCGTTTAATTCGTCACTTGAACCAAGTTGGAGTTAAAAAATTAGATTTCATCCTAGGAACTCATGTCCATAGCGACCATATTGGGGCGGCTGATGAAGTTCTTAGTCGCTATCAGGTGGATAGATTCTATCTGAAAAAATATGCTGATGAACGAATTACAAGTAGTTGGGGATTGTGGGATAATTTATTTAATTACGATAATGCCCTCCGTGCAGCACAAAATAAAGGTGTAACTCTTATTCAAGATATTAGGGATGAGGATAGCCATTTCAAGTTAGGAAACATGGATATCCAACTCTATAATTATAAAAATGAGTATGGACCAGACGGGAAACTTAAAAAAGTTCTTGACGATAACTCCAATTCAATCGTTGCAGTTGTCACAATCGCAGGGAAGAAAATTTACCTAGGAGGAGACCTAGATAATGCTGAAGGTGCAGAGGATAAGTTAGGTCCAGTTATTGGAAAAGTGGACATGATGAAATGGAATCACCACTATGATGCCAAAATATCAAATACTAAAGCTTTTATCGACAATCTTTCTCCAAGCATGATTATCCAAACTACTGGAGGAGATATCAACCTTGCTTCGACAAAAAATTATCTTCAAGAGAAAAATATCCAGGTTATCCGGGCTTCCAGCAAAACTCAAGATGCAACAGTATTTGATATTAGTAATCAAGGATTTACTAATGTCTCAAATTCTTTCCCTGATATTCCTAAAGTTGATGCGAATTGGTATCAGGAAGGTGGATATTGGAAATATCGTCTTTCAGATGGACAAATGGCGATTGGTTGGCAAGAAATTGATGGAGCAACTTATTTCTTTAACGGAAAAGGACAAAAACAAACTAGCCGTTGGCTGCATTTAAAAGATAGTAGTGTAAATCTCGAAGGAAATTGGTACTATCTGAACGATGATGGTAAAATGCAGACAGGTGGATGGTTTAAACATGATGATGCATGGTATTATATCCAATCAGATGGTGCAAGACGTTATGATCAGCTAGCTGAAATAGGTGGTAAAAAGTACCTATTCGATAAAGATGGTAAAATGCTTACTGGCTCACAAGTCGTTAATGGTAAGAAAATGTTCTTTGCAAGTAGTGGAGCTTTAGAGACAGATGAGACAGGATCTGGTTGGAAAAAAATTGAATCAAACTGGTACTACTTTGATGAAGAAGGAAAACAAATAGTTGGTAAAAAAGAAATTAATGGAGTAACCTACTACTTTGATAATAAGGGAGTTATGCAAACAGGTTGGGCCTTGATTGAAGGACATTGGAACTATTTTGCAAATTCTGGTGCAATGAAAACAGGCTGGATCAAGGATAAAGATACTTGGTATTACTTGGATAAAGAAGGAATCATGCTAACTGGCCTTCAAGAGATCGAAGGTACTCGTTATTATCTAAATGCAAGTGGAGCCATGCAAACAGGTTGGAAATGGTTTGATAATCATTATAGCTACTTCACAAGCAGTGGAGCGATGAAGACAGGTTGGCTCAAAGAAAATGGACTTTGGTACTATCTAGATAAAGAAGGTATCATGCAAACAGGCCTCCAAGAAATCGAAGGTAGTCGCTATTATCTAAATGCAAGTGGAGCCATGCAAACGGGCTGGAAATGGTTCGATGACTCATACAGATTCTTTACAAATAGTGGAGCGATGAAGACAGGTTGGTTCAAAGATAATGGACTTTGGTACTATTTAGATAAAGAAGGTATCATGCTAACTGGTCTACAAGAAATCGAAGGTACTCGCTACTATCTAAATGCAAGTGGAGCCATGCAAACGGGCTGGAAATGGTTCGATGACTCATACAGATACTTTACAAATAGTGGAGCAATGAAGACAGGTTGGCTCAAAGAAAATGGCCTTTGGTACTACCTAGATACTGAAACTGGTCAGATGGCTACAGGAATCCATAAAGTAAGTGATGAAACTTACTATTTTGATGCTAATGGGGCGATGCAGACTGGATGGAAACAACTTGATGGTAAATGGTATTACTTCCAAACAGATGGTTCACTTTTAAGAAATGGCACAACACCTGATGGCTACATGGTTAATGCAGAAGGAGTTTGGTCAACAAGTAAATCTGAGGAAACAACTCAAGAGACGAAGAATGAACACAAACAGGACAAAGTCACTGAAACAACTCAGGCTGTTACGAAAGAGATCAATATCGAGAAAAACTCTTCTGTCGTAAATGAAAAAGACCAGGCTTCAGAACCAGTATCAGAAACAACTGAAGAAAAAAATTAGATATTATCTGATTTAAAAATAAAGAAAAACACCTTTAAAGGTGTTTTTCTTTATCCTCTTTTAAGTTTGGCACGCGCTAAACCGAGTGCATAGTGAAGGGTTTTGTCTTTTAAAACAAAGAGTGTGAATCCGTAATAAATACCACATGTTATTACCGTGCATAAAACCATACTGAGCATATTCACATTGACTGTGTAACTATGAACTTGGAAGATGATTTTAAAAATATAATAAATAGGGATAAAACCTAGTGATACGATTGTATATCGAGTCAGAGTTGTAAAAATTTCTTTTAATTCTAATAATTTGTGTCTCTGAATAAAATAAATTTCAAGTAGAACTACAATTGCTTCGGCAATAATTGTTGTACCAATGTAGTATTCTGGAGTAAAAATGTTATTGAGAAGGAGGAGGGAGTTAAGAATCACATTGGCTCCACCTCCAATAAAGTAAAAGGCTGTTAAACGATTTTCGTGATCATTGATAAAAATAATTTGTTTTCCAAGGATTAATTCAATAGCCCAGATGATTGTTCGAAATGCAAATACACTTGTTACGATACCAGCTTCTATATATTTTTCAGAAGAGTAGATTACTGCAGCATAAGTTCCCAGAATCATAATTCCAATACTAGTTGGTATCATGAGGAAGTAGAATAGAGAAGCTCCTTGGTTAACAAGATATTTATATGATTGATAATCTTTCTTTCCTAGATAATAACCAAGTCGAGGGATACTAACATTAATAGCTCCACTTAGGACGCTAGCAATTAGCATAACAATACTTGAAGCAATAGTGTAGTAAGAAATATAATTCTCGTCAGGTCCTTTAGTGATGAACATGCGATCAAGCAAAGTATAGAGCATATTGGCATTTGCTAGAAGGAGCATAGTGAGAAGAGGTTTTGATGCTTTAAGGAGCTCGATGAATTCAATCTTTACGAAGGAAACCTCTCGTTTAATCCAAAGAAAGCTGAGTAGATAGTTGATAATGGTTGTCGCACTCATGATTGTGGCATAAGGAACAATATCATCAGGTGACTTAACGAAGGCGAAGATTGCAACTAACATTCCTATACGAATAACTAGTGTTTTATAAAGGATAAAAGAATAATTCTCATAGGCTTCATTCATCCACTCGATATTCAGAAATTGGAAGAGGGCTTGGATTCCAAGAATATAGTATAGGATTTTTAGATTGACAATACTGGTGTCAAAATGAATAAAGAGGAAGTAGATTGATGTTGTCAGAATTGAAGTAATCACAGAAATATAGAATAACTTAGAAAAGACGTAGTTAATCTGATTTTTGTCATCCTTTACCTTACTGATTGCTCGAATACCGTAATTGTAGATTCCAAATGCAGCCAGGGGAATGATAAAACTTGCCCAAGTATTGGCAGTGTTGAAATAACCGTAATTCGACTTGCTAAGAATCCGCGTCAGATAAGGATTTGTAATCAGGGGAAAGACGATGTTTAGAATATTGACCAGTAAGCTAGCCAACGCATTAATTTTTATATTTTTCATGAAATTTTCTTTCTTACATACTAAAATAGATACTAGTATTATATCACATTCCAACGTCATTCTTTTGAAAATATCTTTAAAATCTAGTATAATAGATAGAACTGAAAGTATGAGGTTACTAGATATGAAAATGAAACAAATCAGTGATACCACACTAAAGATTACCATGTCTTTAGAAGATTTGATGGACAGGGGAATGGAAATTGCGGATTTTCTTGTTCCACAAGAAAAAACGGAAGAATTCTTTTATGCTATCTTGGATGAGTTAGAGATGCCAGACAGTTTCTTGGATACAGGGATGCTCAGTTTTCGAGTGACTCCTAAGCCTGACAAAGTGGATGTCTTTGTGACCAAGTCTAAGATTGATCAGAATTTGGATTTTGAGGATTTGGCAGATCTTCCGGATATGGAAGAATTATCAAAGATGTCTCCAGATGAGTTTTTGAAAACTTTGGAAAAAACTCTTGCAGAGAAAACTAAAGATGATATCGAAGCTATTCAGTCTTTGGAACAGGTTGAAAAAGAAGAAGAGGAAGAAAGCGAGGAAGATGTTGAAGAGGTTTCGGATATCCAAGAAGAGTCTACTAAAGAACCCTACATCTACTATATCCTTCAATTTGACAATTTAACAAGCTTAGTCTCTTTCTCAAAGACAGTAAATTTTGAGATGGAAACATCGGAACTCTATAAGATGAATAATCAGTATTACTTAACGATCTTAGTAGATATTGAAAATCATCCTAAACCATACCCTGCCTGGCTATTAGCCCGAATGAGAGAGTATGCTGATGACAGTGATTTAAGTCGTTCAGTATTGCAGGAGTATGGCCAAGTCTTAATTAACCATGATGCCGTGCAAGGGCTACAAAAGGTACAATAAGAATAAAGAAGCAGAGAATGACCAATCTCTGCTTTTTAATTTTCTCATATATTTTAGATATAATTAGAGCTGAAAATTTCTTAAGAATTAAGCTGAAATGAGATAAAAATTGTCGTCAAAATACGCAGACATTATAGGTTTCAGAAACTTATCTTATTTGCATCACATATCTTGCTATAATGCTGAAAAAACGGTATGATAGAGTGATGTAAGTGAGGTGAACTATGGACCAAGTAAGGATACAAAGAGAGGTAGAGGAAATCCTTGAGGATGTGCTAGCTAAGCTTGTCTTCATGAAGGATCTATCTTCGTTTTAGGGCTTTCTTCTAGTGAAGTGATAGGAGGACATATTGGAAAAGACTCCAGTCAAGAAATTGGGGAACTAATTGTCGCAAAGATTTTAGACATCCTATCATCTAAAGGGATCCATCTTGCCGTTCAAGGATGTGAACATGTAAATCGAGCCCTTGTAGTAGAGAGAGAAGTTGCTATCAAATACCAATTGGAAATAGTTAGTGTACTACCTACATTACATGCTGGAGGTTCTGGGCAATTGGCGGCTTTTCGGTATATGAAAAATCCAGTTGAAGTCGAATTTATAAAAGCAGATGCAGGTCTAGATATTGGTGACACTTCTATTGGTATGCATGTCAAACATGTTCAGGTTCCTATTCGACCAATTTTAAAAGAGATTGGTCAAGCCCATGTCACTGCACTTGCTAGCCGTCCCAAGCTTATTGGAGGAGCGCGTGCTCAATACCCACAAGATTATATTAGGAAATTGTAAAATGGAAAAGAAACAAATTGAAAAGGTTATAAAATATTCTATTAGAAAGTTCTCTGTTGGAGTCGGTTCTGCTGTCATCGGAGCTGTACTTTTTGGTGCTAACAACCTCCTGCTTAATCAAGTAGCAGCTAATGAAGTTAGTGAGCCAAATCAGGTACACTATCGTTATTTAGCAGAGCAAGAGCTGACAGAAGCTGAAAAAGGCCTTATTCATAAGGAACTCCCTTCTGATTTAAAACAAGATGATGTTGTTTATCTTGTCTATAGAAAAAAAGAAGTTCATACACAATATCTACCAAATACTGGAAGTAAAGAGCTAGGTCTCGTTAGTCTTGGCTTTGCGACAGCTGCATTAGCTGTACTAGTAATCTCTAAGAAGCGACCTAACAAGATAGCAGGTATTCTTTTTATTGGTGCACTTGGAGGTAGCTACTTCATTCCTCAGACTATTCAAGCTTTTGAAAATCAAATTCTTTTATCTTATAACCAAACAATTTCTGCTTGTAGTCAAGAAGATTTAGCCAACGGAGTCATTCAAATTGATGGATATGACTATATTGGTTACTTCAAAGAAGCTGATTTTAAGGTTTCTATGCCTGAAAATAACCAAGATAACAACTTGGTTACAGATAAAGTGACACAAGAAGCTCGTGAAGGCGAATCCTTTGTTCAACCAGAACTTCCAACCTACAGCCAAGAAACGACAACTACAGCAACACAGGGAGAAACTCAAGGAAGCGAAACTCTCGTTCAACCAGAACCTCCTATTCATACAAGTGAAGTAACAACAGAGAGCACCCAAGAAGAAGTTCCTATTGGTGAATCCCCTGTCCAACCAGAGCCTCCAGTCCAACCAGAGAATAGTACAGCCAAGGGAACTCAAGAAGAAGGTCATGTAGGAGAATCTCCAATCCAACCTGAACTCCCAGCCTATACAGGAGAAGTAACAGCCAAGGGAACTCAAGAAGAAGGTCTTGTAGGAGAATCACTAATCCAACCTGAACTCCCAGCCTATACAGATGAAGTAACAGCCAAGGGAACTCAAGAAGAAGGTCATGTAGGAGAATCACTAATCCAACCTGAACTCCCAGCCTATACAGATGAAGTAACAGCTAAAGGTACTCAGGAAGAGGGACACGAAGGTGAACCTCTCATTCAACCTAGCTTGCCAGAATACAATGTGACAGAGTCAACTGTGACAGAAACAGAAACTGTTACAATTCCATACTCTATAGAATACATATCGGATTCTAATCGCTATACAGACGAAGAAAGTGTTGTTCAAAAGGGTGAAGCTGGTAGTCAACTCATACATCGTGTCTACAAAACTGTAGCTGGGGAGAAAGTTGGCGAAGCTATCAGCACTAGTACGGAAGTTGTTAAAGCTCCTGTAGCTGAAAAAATCAGTCGCGGAACCAAACCAATTGAAGGTCAAGCGGAAGAAGTTTCTTTTGAAGAAGTTCCTTTTAAAACGATAACTGAGCAAGATTTTAGTCTTCTCAAGGATACTGAAACAGTCGCACAAGTAGGTAAGAATGGTAAGAAGAAAATTACCAAAGTTTACAAGACTATCAAGGGTGTGAAAACTGCAGATGCCCCTACTGTTTCAGAGGAAATTGTTGAACAGGTACAAGACCACATTATCAAAACAGGTACTAAGGAATTAGAAAAGCCTACTCTGACATTAACAAAAGTTGATACAGAAGAATTGAATCGAAGTGCAAAAGCAACTTATAGCCTTAAGAAACCAGATGGAGTGACTATTAAGTCTATTCAAGCAGTGTTGAAAAAAGGCGATCAAGTTATTAAGACATTTGCTATTTCAGAGTCTAATCTTGCGACAGCTTTAGCTGATCTAGATTACTACAAGGATTATACACTTGCGACGACTATGGTGTATGATCGTGGTAATGGTGATGAAGAAGAAGTTCTTAAGGAAGAACCACTGAGAATCGACCTTAAAAAAGTCGAAGTCAAAAATATTAAGGAAACAAGCTTAATCAGTGTGGATGACCAAGGTAATGAGACCGACAGTAGTCTCTTGTCTGAAAAACCATCGAATGTTAAGCCATACTACTTAAAGGTTACGAATTACGATAACAAGGTTACAAAACTAGCAGTTGATAAAATCGAAGAAGTTACTGTAGATGGAAATAAACTATACAAAGTAACTGCTAAAGCACCAGATTTGATTCAACGTACTGCAGAGAATCGTTTCACTGAAGAGTATGTACACTATTTACCTAAGCCAAAAGCTCACGAAGGTGATGTTTACTACGACTTTAATGAACTTGTAAAAGCTATGCAAGCCAATCCTACTGGTACATTTAAACTTGGTAGCAATATGAATGCTAATAATGTACCAGCTGCTGGTAAATCTTATGTAACCAATGCCTTTAAAGGTTCATTGGGAAGTACTGATGGTAATAAATTTGCTATTCATAATATCACTAGACCATTATTTGGAAACATTGAAGGTGGATCTGTCAAGGATCTCTTACTAGAAAATGTCAATATTGATATGCCTGGAGTTGATCGAGTAGCTCCAATTGCTAATGTCATCAAAAACAATGCAACTATCGAGAATGTCAAAGTAACAGGAAGTGTTGTTGGTAATAATGATGTAGCTGGTATTATCAATAAAATTGATGGTAGTGGAAAAGTAAGTAATGTCGCCTTTATTGGTAAACTTCACGCTGCTGGTAATAGAGGAGGCTATTTAGCTGGTGTACTTGGTGAAAACTGGAAGGGTGTCGTTGAGAAAGCCTATGTTGATGCTGAAATCACTGGTAACAAAGCAAAAGCTGCAGGTCTAGTCTATTCATCTCAAAATGGTGCTAATAACTACACGGTTGGTAAAGAAGGGGTCCTTAGAAATTCAGTTGCTAAAGGTTCTATCGAACTAAAAGAGGCTGTTCAATCTGGTGGATTGCTGGGAACCAACTGGGCCTTAGGTACTATTGAAGACAACATCACTATGATGAAAGTCAAAACTGGAGAGATGGTATTTGGTCACTCAGATATTGATGCTGACGACTACTTCACATATTCAAGAACCAAACGTAATTATAGTGTTGATGGCGTGAGTGAAGGTAAGAAGTCCTTTAACAATTCACGTAAAATTCCAAGTATCTCACTAGCAGAAGCCGAGAAGAAAATTGAAGCGATGGGAATCACTGCTGATAAATTTACCAGCAGCAAACCTATTGAAGACAAGCTTAATAATAGTCTTAACAAAGACGATCAGTACAAAGCAATTGATAGTTATGATGCGACTCGGGAGCTAGCTTACCGTAATATCGCAAAACTTCAACCTTTCTATAATAAAGAGTGGATTGTCGACCAAGGTAATAAACTTGCTGCAGGAAGTCCTCTCCTAACTAAAGAAGTATTGTCTGTCACTGCCATGAAGGGCAATACCTTTGTGACGGAATTAGCTGATGCTGATCATATTATGGTCCACTATGCAGATAAGACAAAAGATGTCTTCAGCATTACGCCGAAAGACTCTAAAGTCAAACAAGTGAAAGAGTATGGTATTGTAGAACTTGGTGAAGTTGTTTACACTCCAAACATGGTTGATAAAGACCGTAGTGATCTTATCAATGCTATTGTTGAAAAATTAAGTTCAGTAGAATTGCAATCAGATCCAATCTACACACACCTTGGTAGAACTGGTTCAAACAAGATCAATGCTATTAAGAACCTTTATCTTGAAGAAACCTTCAAAGAAGTCAAGGATAATCTTACTAAATTTGTCAAGCAGTTGGTTGAAAATGAAGATCATCAATTAAACACAGATGAGGCTGCTAAGCGTGCTTTGATTAAGAAAATTGATGATAACAAGGCAGCGGTTCTTCTTGGTCTATCTTACCTGAATCGTTATTATGGAGTGAAGTTTGATGATTTCAATATCAAGCAACTTATGTTGTTCAAACCAGACTTCTATGGTAAGAACGTAAATGTATTAGACCGCTTGATTGAAATTGGTTCAAAAGAAGACTATGTCAAAGGAACTCGCACACATGATGCCTTCCGTGAAGTAGTTGCTAAACATACTCTTTCTGGTAACCTAAATGACTTCCTCAAATATAACATGGAACTCTTCACAAAAGATACAGACTTGAATGATTGGTTTATAAAAGCAACTAAAGATAATGTCTATATCGTGGAGCCAAAAACAGCAAATCCTGATTTTGCAGATAAGAAACATAGAGCTTACGATGGATTAAATAATGATATGCATGGCAAGATGATTTTACCACTTTTGAACTTAAAAGATGCCCATATGTTCTTAATTTCAACCTATAACACCATGGCCTATAGTTCATTTGAAAAATATGGTAAGAACACTGAAGCAGAGCGTAATGCCTTCAAAGCTGAAATTGACAAGGTTGCGAAAGGTCAACAGAATTACCTGGATTTCTGGTCACGTCTATCTTTAGATAAAGTCCGTAATCAACTCTTGAAGAGTAATAACATGGTTCCAACACCTGTACTTGATAACCAAAACTATAAAGGTATCAGTACCGACCGTTATGGTCATACAAATGGTGGTAAAGATGTGGCACCTATCCGTGAATTGTATGGTCCGACCGACCGTTACCATGCGACTGATTGGCGTATGGGAGCTGTGGCTCGCGTTTATGCGAATCCATATAAGGATGATTCTGTCTTCTTTATGGTGACGGACATGATTAGTGATTTTGGGGTATCTGCCTTTACTCACGAAACGACTCACGTAAATGACCGAATGGTTTACCTAGGTGGCTCAAGACACCGTGAAGGAACAGATCTTGAAGCATTTGCTCAAGGGATGTTACAAACTCCGTCAGTATCAAATCCAAATGGTGAGTACAAAGCCCTAGGTCTCAACATGGCTTATGAACGTCCAAACGATGGAAATCAATGGTATAACACTAATCCAAATGACCTTAAATCACGTGACGAAATTGATCGTTACATGAAGGGATATAATGATACACTCATGCTTCTGGATTATCTTGAAGGAGAAGCTGTCCTTGATAAGGCAAATCAAGATTTAAACAACGCTTGGTTCAAGAAAGTAGACAAACAATACCGAGGAAATAATACCAAGAATCAATTCGATAAGGTACGTCCTTTGAGTGATGAGGAAAAGGCTATTCCATTACGTACAGTAGATGACCTAGTAACTAACAACTTCATGACCAACCGTGGCCCAGGTAACAGGGTTTATAATCCATCTGACTTTGATTCTGCTTATGTCACTGTTCCAATGATGTCTGGTATCTATGGTGGAAATACTAGTGAAGGTGCTCCTGGAGCAATGTCCTTCAAACACAATACTTTCAGAATCTGGGGTTACTATGGCTACGAAAAAGGCTTCCTAAACTATGCTTCTAACATGCTAAAAGCTGAATCTAAGAAAGCTGGTAAAGATACTCTAGGTGATGACTTCATCATTAACAAGATTTCTGATGGAAAATTCAACAATCTTGAAGATTGGAAGAAAGCTTACTTCAATGAAGTTGTGACAAGTGCCAAACATGGAATTCAATCAATTGAAATCGATGGTAAAACATACAATAGTTATGAAGACTTGAAACGAGCATTTGCTGAAGCAGTTGATAAAGATAAGACCACTCTAAGTAATGGTTCTGTCAAATTTGATAACACCGTATCACTTAAAGAAAAACTCTTTAAGAAACTTCTTCAACAAACAGATAGCTTTAAATCTTCTATCTTTAGATAATTAATGGACTCTCATCTGCTCACCAGGTGGGAGTTTTTTGTAATCAAGAAGCGTCATTAATTTCCGAGCAGATTCTAAGTATTTTTAGGAAGGTAGGTATATAATAGAACTATAAAATTATTATCTATATTCATATATATAATAAGAAAGGTGATGAAGATGAAAAAATGGCAAGCATCTGTATTGGTTTGCACTAGTCTGGTCTGTCTATCGGCTTGTAAAAATCAGACGACGAGCGAGGCTGATAAACAAAATGGAGACAAAAATGCGCAAGTTACCTCTCAGCTAGCAAAAAAAGGAGAACTAGTTCCAGATTTTGAACTCACGGGAGTTGATGGGAAAAACTACCATCTATCTGATTATAAGGGTAAAAAGGTCTATCTCAAATTTTGGGCATCTTGGTGCTCTATTTGTCTAGCCAGCCTCCCTGATACCGATGAGCTGGCTAAAGAAGAAAGCGATGACTTTGTCGTTTTGACAGTCGTTTCTCCTGGTCAAAAAGGCGAGCAAGCAGAAGAGTCTTTCAAAAAATGGTATCAAGGTTTGGACTATAAAAATCTTCCTGTCCTTCTAGATCCTTCGGGAAAACTCTTAGCAAGTTACGGAGTCCGTTCTTATCCAACTCAGGTCTTTATTGATAAAGAAGGCAAACTAGTTAAGACCCAGCCAGGTTTTATGGACAAAGAAACTATTTTACAGACGCTAAAAAGCATAGATTAGAGGCTCATCATGAATGATAAATTAAAAATAATTGTATTCATAGGAATCATCATTTTCCTTATTTTAGGAGTTTTATTTCTTTTGGAAAAAAGAAGCGCAAGCTACACAGATACCTCTCAAATCGAGAAGGCAGCAGTTAGTCAAGGGCAAAAAGTCACGAAAAAAACTGAGCCAGACAAAAATGCTGACCTACATGATATCTATCTAGCTGGAGGCTGCTTCTGGGGTGTCGAAGAGTATTTTTCACGAGTAGCAGGTGTGACAGATGCGGTCTCTGGCTATGCAAATGGTAGAGGAGAAACAACCCAGTATGAATTGATTGGCCAAACCGGGCATGCTGAGACTGTTCATGTGACCTATGATGCCAATCAAATCTCTTTAAAAGAAATCTTGCTTCATTATTTCCGGATTATTAATCCAATCAGCAAGAATAAGCAGGGTAATGATGTGGGAACCCAGTATCGGACTGGTGTCTACTATAAGGATGAGCAAGACCTAGAAGTTATCAATCAAGTCTTTGATCAAGTTGCTCAGAAATACGACCAACCTCTAGCGGTTGAAAAGGAAGCCTTAAGAAATTTTATCGTGGCTGAGGACTACCACCAAGACTATCTCCAGAAAAATCCTAATGGATATTGCCATATCAATGTCAATCAAGCAGCCTATCCTGTTATTGATGCGAGTAAATATCCAAAACCGAGTGACGATGAATTGAAAAAACTCCTCTCTCCTGAAGAGTATGCAGTGACTCAAAACGGTCAAACAGAACGGGCCTTTTCAAATCGTTACTGGGATAAGTTTGAAGCAGGTCTTTATGTGGACGTAGCAACTGGCGAACCCCTCTTTTCTTCGAAAGATAAATTTGAATCGGGTTGTGGTTGGCCAAGTTTTACCCAACCTATCAGTCCAGATGTTGCGACCTACAAGGAAGACAAGTCATATAATATGGTCAGAACAGAAGTTAGAAGTAGAACTGGTGATTCCCACTTAGGACATGTCTTTACAGATGGGCCTAAGGACAAGGGAGGCTTACGCTATTGTATCAATAGTCTATCCATTCGCTTTATTCCTAAGGATCAAATGGAAGAAAAGGGTTATGGTTATTTGTTAGATTATGTTGAGTAAGTTTTCTCAACCATATAAGTTAAAAAGCCAGATCTCCTGTTTGGAGTCTGGCTTTTATGGTATACTTAGGATATGCATAGAAAAACAGTGATTGATTGTAGGGCTTTGGGCGAGAGATATACCTTTACCCAGCCTATTAAAGAGTTAAAAACCAGAGATTTAGCAGAAGTAGCAGACTTGTTAGCTCAGGTGGAAAGCTACCAAGAGAATGGCTATTATGTAGTTGGTTATGTTAGCTATGAGGCTGCACCTGCTTTTGAGGAAAAATTAGCGGTCCACAAGGCTCCTTTACTGGGAGAGTATCTCCTCTATTTCACCGTTCATGAAAGTGTAGAAAAATCAAGTATACCTCTGACTTATGAGGACGTAGATTTGCCGTCAAACTGGCAGGAAATCACTTCTGCAGAGGACTATGAAAAGGCTATTGACCAGATACATCATCATTTAAGACAAGGCGATACTTATCAGGTTAATTATACGGTTCAACTTAAACAGCATTTAAGTGCCAATCCTTTACTATTTACAATCGCATGGTGGTGGAACAGGAAGCAGGTTATAATGCCTATGTTGAACATGACGACATGGCAGTAATTTCAATGAGTCCAGAACTCTTTTTTGAACAAAATGGTCGTGAATTGACGACTCGTCCTATGAAGGGGACGACTAAACGTGGTCTGACTGATGCTGAAGACTTGAAAGAGGCGGCTTGGTTGGAACAAGATCCCAAAAATCGTTCAGAAAATATGATGATAGTGGACCTCTTGCGCAATGACATGAATCGTATTTCTGAAGTGGGAAGTGAGCAGGTGGAACGTTTATGCCAGGTGGAACAGTATTCAACGGTTTGGCAGATGACTTCGACTATCAAGAGTCAGTTACAATCGGATGTTGATTTAGTTGAAATATTCCGTTCACTCTTTCCTTGTGGATCCATTACAGGAGCTCCCAAGATAGCGACTATGGAAATTATCAAGAACTTGGAACCACAAGCTAGAGGAGTTTATTGTGGAACTGTTGGTCTCTTGCTTCCCAATGGACGAAGGATTTTCAATGTGGCTATTCGAACCATTCAACTGCATAGAGGGCAAGCCATCTATGGTGTCGGAGGTGGCATCACTTGGGATAGTACTTGGGAGTCAGAATACCGTGAAGTCCAGCAAAAAGAAGCTGTTCTTTATCGAAAACAGCCTCGTTTCAGCTGATTACGACAGGGAAAATCAGCCAGAAAAAATTGCTCTTTGAAAAGCAACATCTAGAAAGATTGCAAAAGGCTAGTCGTTATTTTGCCTTTCCATTTGACCAAGAAGTTTTGAGACAAAAGTTAGAGAAGGAGTGCCAGGCTTGTGAACTTCATCAAGACTACCGTTTGCGAATCAGTATCAGCAAGTCTGGAGAAATAGAAATTGATCGACAAGTATTGACACCGCTTAGCTCTAGTTTTTGTCAGGCCAATCTTTGTCTACAAGAAGCTGATTTGGAGCAGGCCTTTACCTACTTTAAGACGACACACCGACCACATTTGACAGTGGGAAATCAGGAAATCATTTATTACACTGCTGATGGAAAATTGCTTGAAACCTCTATTGGGAATCTGGTCTTGAAAATGGATGGTAAGCTCTATACTCCACCTAGCACTCTTGGCCTGTTACCAGGGATTTATCGCCAGCATTTACTTGAAAGTGGGCAAGTAGAAGAGAAGGTCTTGACCATAGAAGATTTGGCACAGGCAGAAGCTGTATACGGTTGTAATGCGGTTAGGGGCTTGTATGAGTTGTCAGTAAAGGAGAACTAAATGAAACTAAGTTCCAGATTATCCCTGACGGCCCTCATGTTTTGAATAAGGCAAAACCAAAAGAGTTTGCAGAATTAACCAGAAGTTTTCTTGAATTGCTGAAACAAGTTTGATAAAATAATATTGAGATTGATATTATAATTTTAGGAGAAAATCATGAACAAACGTCATTTATTAAAACTAGGCTTAGCTTCTTTACCTGCCCTAGCTTTGTTTTTACATCCAGTTGTGGCAGATGAAAGTATCCATTTTTCAAGCTGTAAGGAAGCTTGGGAGAATGGTTATGCAGATATTCATAAGGGAGAACCAGGGTATTCTGCTACTCTAGATAAGGACCATGACGGGATAGCCTGTGAATCTAAGAATGCACCAAAGGGAGTGTTAAAAGAGAAAAAGACGAGTGCCTCTCAAGCTAACAATAATGTATCATCTGATAGTGTAGCACAAAATAGTACAGAACCTACCTCTAGTGTAGCAGTTGTAAGTGGCTGGGATCGTCAAAATGGATCTTGGTACTATTTTTCTGAGAATGGGCAACCAGTAACAAATACTTGGAAGGGAGTTTATTACCTCAAATCAGATGGAAGAATGGCTGAGAATGAGTGGGTATATGATAACTATTACCAAGCCTGGTACTACCTCAAATCAGATGGTTCTTATGCACGGAATACTTGGCAAGGAAGTTACTATCTCAAATCAGATGGTAAAATGGCTCAGGGTGAATGGATTTATGATTCTTACTACAAATCCTGGTATTATCTCAAATCAGACGGTTCTTATGCGCATAATACTTGGCAAGGTGCATACTACCTCAAGTCAAATGGTAAAATGGCTAAGAGTGAGTGGATCTATGATTATTCTTACCAATCTTGGTACTACTTAAATCAGATGGTTCTTATGCTCGTAATGCTTGGCAAGGAAACTACTATCTCAAATCAGATGGTAAAATGGCAAAAAATGAGCGAGTGGATGGAGGACGCTATTATGTAGATGCTTCTGGTTTGTGGAAACCATAGAACATAAAAAATTCTGGAAAGCTAATGCAAACCTTTGCACTGATTGGCAGATTTTGTTATACTAGAACTGTAAGCATTTTCAATTAAAGATAAGGAGAAAAAGATGAGTCAAAAGATTATTGGTATTGACCTTGGTGGGACTTCTGTCAAGTTTGCAATTTTAACTCAAGAGGGAGAAATTCAAGAAAAATGGTCTATCAAAACTAACATTTTGGATGAAGGAAGCCATATCGTAGATGATATGATTGAATCTATTCAACATCGTTTTGAATTGCTTGGATTGTCTGCAGCAAATTTCCAAGGGATTGGTATGGGTTCACCGGGTGTGGTTGACCGTGAAAATGGAACTGTTATCGGAGCCTATAACCTTAACTGGAAAACTCTTCAACCAATCAAAGAAAAGATGGAAAAAGCCTTGGGTATTCCATTCTTTATCGATAACGACGCTAACGTAGCTGCTCTTGGTGAGCGTTGGATGGGTGCTGGTGAAAACCAACCAGACGTTGTCTTTATGACACTGGGTACAGGTGTTGGTGGCGGTATCGTGGCAGAAGGTAAATTGCTTCACGGTGTTGCAGGTGCTGCAGGTGAACTTGGACATATCACAGTTGACTTTGACCAACCAATCGCATGTACTTGTGGGAAAAAAGGATGTCTTGAGACAGTGGCCTCAGCAACAGGTATTGTCAACTTGACTCGTCGTTACGCAGATGAGTATGAAGGCGAAGCAACCCTAAAACGCTTAATTGATGATGGTGAAGAAGTAACTGCTAAAACTGTCTTTGACTTGGCAAAAGAAGGGGACGATCTTGCCTTAATCGTTTACCGTAACTTCTCACGCTACTTGGGTATTGCATGTGCCAACATTGGTTCCATCCTAAATCCATCAACAATCGTTATTGGTGGTGGTGTATCAGCTGCCGGAGAATTCCTTCTTCAAGGCGTGCAAAAAGTTTATGATGAAATACCTTCCCGCAAGTTCGTACAACAACTAAGCTGGCTCTTGCCACTCTAGGAAATGACGCTGGAGTTATTGGGGCAGCATCCCTTGTATTACAATAAGATAAAAATGACAGAGCTTGGTGATTAATCAAGCTCTTTTTAAAATGATATCTACTAGTTTAAAGCTGGTAGTTTCTTGTATTTAGAAAGGAAAAATTAATGAATCAATCAGAACAATCCATGTTTGAATTGGCTTTGTCCATCGCAAAAAAAGCACATGAGGGACAATATGATAAGGCTGGAGTAGTTTATATCAAACACCCTCTTTTTGTAGCAAGTCTGGTCGATACGCAAGAAGAAAAGGCAGTCGCTCTATTGCACGATGTTCTTGAAGATAGCCCTTATACAGCAGAAGAACTAATATTGGCTGGTTTACCAGAGACTGTTGTTACTGCAGTACAGATACTGACCAAGAAAAGAGGACAAGATTATCAACAATATTTGGAACTTGTTAAATCGAATCCTATAGCACGTTGTGTCAAATTAGCAGATTTGAAACATAATTCAGATTTATCTAGACTAACTACAATTACTGAAAAGGATCTGGAACGATTTGAAAAATACAAGAAAGCTATTGATTATCTGAGCATGTAGAAAAGCTTTTTTTATGCTATACTAGTTAGGACAATAAATGAGGTGAGAGTAAATGACAAAAGCAGATAAGATTTTTAAAGACAATATCGAACGAATCCTTAAGGAAGGTGTCTTTTCAGAAAAGGCTCGTCCCAAGTATAAGGACGGAACAGTTGCCAACTCTAAGTATATAACTGGAGCTTTTGCAGAGTATGATTTGTCAAAGGGTGAATTTCCAATCACAACCTTGCGTCCAATTGCTATCAAATCAGCTATCAAAGAAGTGCTTTGGATTTATCAAGACCAGTCTAATAGTCTAGAAGTTCTTAATGACAAATACAATGTTCACTACTGGAATGACTGGGAAGTTGGAGATACAGGGACCATTGGTGAGCGTTATGGGGCTGTGGTTAAGAAGCACGACATCATCAATAAAATCCTCAAACAGTTGGAAGCCAATCCTTGGAACCGTCGCAATATCATCTCTCTTTGGGATTACCAAGCTTTTGAGGAAACAGATGGACTCCTTCCATGCGCATTTCAGACTATGTTTGATGTCCGTCGATTAGACGGGGAAATCTATTTGGATGCGACCTTGACTCAGCGCTCTAATGATATGCTAGTTGCTCATCATATTAATGCTATGCAGTATGTGGCGCTTCAGATGATGATTGCTAAACATTTTGGCTGGAAGGTTGGGAAGTTCTTCTACTTTATCAACAATCTTCACATCTACGACAATCAATTTGAGCAAGCTCAGGAATTGCTCCGTCGTGAACCTTCAAATTGTCAACCACGTTTGGTCTTGAATGTACCAGATAAGACAAACTTTTTTGATATTAAAGCAGAGGATTTTGAGTTAGTTGACTATGATCCTGTGAAACCGCAATTGAAGTTTGATTTGGCTATTTAATAATTAAAAAAAGAAGTTGGAATTTCCAACTTCTTTTTTTAATTATTAGCGTGATACGCGACGGCGAGCTGCTTTTTTACGGTTTTCTTCGATGAAAGCTGCTTTTTGTTCTTCTGGTTCAATCACTTGTTTTTTAAATGCGTATACTGCACCTGCTACTGCAGCGACAGTTCCTGCAACACCTGTTACGAGACCTTTAGCAAAACCTTTAGCCATTAGTCTTCCTCCTTTAATTTATATATCAGGCAGAATTAGCTAGAAATATAGCATTTTTCTGACTGTGCTTTTTGTGATATAATAATAGTAACGAAAAAATGGGAATTTTTCAAGGAAAAACGATGAAAAGCAAAATAATTGTGATTGTTGGTCCAACAGCTGTTGGAAAGACTGCCCTAGCCATTGAAGTTGCTATGAGATTAAATGGCGAAGTAGTGAGCGGAGATAGCCAACAAGTCTACCGTGGATTAGATATTGGAACAGCCAAAGCTAGTCCAGAGGAGCAATCAGCTGTTCCTCATCATTTGATTGACGTGAGAGATGTAACCGAGTCCTACTCGGCTTTTGATTTTGTTTCAGAAGCCAAGATGGCCATTGATGATATTCAAAGTCGAGGTAAGCTTGCTATTATTGCAGGTGGGACAGGACTTTATATCCAGAGTTTGCTAGAAGGCTATCACCTAGGTGGTGATGCTCCTCATGAGGATATTTTAGCTTATCGAGCTAGTTTAGAGCATTATTCAGACGAGGAATTAGCTCATCTGGTGACTCAAGCAGGTCTTGAAATTTCCCAGTTTAATCGTCGTCGTGCTATGCGTGCCTTAGAAATTTCCCATTTTGGACAAGATTTGGAAAATCAAGAAAGTTTATATGAACCATTGATTATTTGCTTGAATGATGAGCGTAGTCAGCTTTATGAGCGTATCAATCACAGAGTGGACCTGATGTTTGAAGCTGGACTGTTGGATGAAGCCAAGTGGCTATTTGATCATTATCCTGATGTGCAGGCTGCTAAAGGTATTGGTTACAAGGAACTCTTTCCTTATTTTAGAGGGGAGCAAAGCTTGGAGGAAGCTAGTGAGAGTCTTAAACAGGCAACACGTCGTTTTGCCAAGCGTCAGTTAACCTGGTTCCGTAATCGCATGCAGGTGACCTTTTATCAGATAGGAGAATCAGGTGTGCAAGACCGCATTTTAAGCCAGATTGAGGAGTTTTTAAATGATTGAAACGGAGAAAAAAGAGGAGCGAGTCCTGCTGATTGGTGTTGAACTCCAGGGTATGGATAATTTTGACCTCTCCATGGAAGAGCTGGCTAGTTTAGCCAAAACAGCTGGTGCAGTCGTAGTGGATAGCTACAGACAAAAACGAGAAAAATACGATTCGAAGACCTTTGTTGGGTCTGGTAAGTTGGAAGAAATTGCTCAAATGGTGGATGCAGAAGAAATCACGACTGTCATCGTCAACAACCGTCTGACACCCCGTCAAAATGTCAACTTAGAGGAAGTGTTGGGTGTTAAAGTTATTGACCGTATGCAGTTGATTTTGGATATCTTTGCCATGAGAGCTCGAAGCCATGAAGGGAAACTCCAAGTTCATCTTGCACAACTCAAGTATCTCTTGCCTCGTTTGGTTGGTCAGGGGATTATGCTCAGCCGTCAGGCAGGGGGAATTGGTTCACGTGGTCCAGGTGAAAGTCAGCTGGAGCTTAATCGTCGTAGTGTTCGCAACCAGATTACAGATATCGAACGTCAACTCAAGGTGGTTGAGAAAAATCGAGCGACAGTTCGAGAAAAACGTTTGGAGTCAAGTACCTTTAAGATTGTTTTGATTGGTTACACCAATGCTGGGAAGTCAACTATTATGAATACTTTGACCAGCAAGACTCAGTATGAAGCGGATGAGCTTTTTGCAACTCTAGATGCAACAACTAAAAGCATCCATCTGGGGGGCAATCTACAGGTAACCTTGACAGATACTGTTGGATTTATCCAAGACCTACCGACAGAGTTGGTGTCCAGTTTCAAGTCAACTTTGGAAGAAAGCAAGCATGTAGATCTCCTGGTCCATGTCATCGATGCTAGCAATCCTTACCATGAGGAACATGAAAAAACGGTCCTCTCCATCATGAAAGATTTGGACATGGAGGATATTCCTCGCTTGACCCTTTATAATAAAGCAGATTTGGTGGAGGACTTTACTCCTACTCAAACGCCTTACGCTCTGATTTCTGCTAAATCTAAGGATAGTCGAGAACAGTTGCAGGCTTTATTGCTGGATAAGATTAAGGATATTTTTGAACCCTTTACGCTACGCGTGCCTTTTTCTAAGTCCTACAAGATTCACGACTTAGAAAGTGTCGCGATTCTTGAAGAACGGGACTATCAAGATGACGGCGAAGTCATTAGAGGATACATTTCTGAGAAAAATAAATGGAGATTAGAAGAATTTTATGACTGATATAAAAACTTTGGCACTCAAGTATGGTGGCTATACAAGTCTAGACAAGGTCTATCTGGACCAGATTTTAGCCGGTAGGTCTGAAGAGGAGCAGCTAGCTCTCATCACACCTCCACCAAGCGTGGTTAATGCCTACTTTGCAGAGCTTTACCAGAAAAAGAGTCCTCAGGCTGCAACAGATTATTTTGCAGAAGTCAGTCAGGAACTGAATCTCTACAATGCTGATCCAAGTTTCACTCTAGAAACCAAGCCCTTTATTCGCCTTAATCTATCAGGCAAATCTTTTGGTTTCTGCTATGAGAGAGAAGGACTAGGTCGGATTTTCTCAGAAGCTGAGGAGCTAATTACAGATGAATTACTCTTTGAGATTGCGCAAATCTTCCCTCATCAACTAGTCTTTGAGGAGTCTGGAAAGATTTACATGAAGGCAATCGGAGAAGAGGAAGTTGTTAACGTGGAAAAACTCACAGCCTTGACAGATTTGGAAAGCTTGGCAGATGGTCGCAAGCGTCTCAAAGGCTATAGTCAAGAGGATTTGCAACAAGAAGCTAAATCTTTTAGCGGTAAACTTTATTACCGCTCGGAAAACCGCACCGCTATGTTATATATTGATTAATTAGAAAGTATCGAATGGATATTCAATTTTTAGGAACGGGGGCTGGTCAGCCCTCTAAAGCCCGCAACGTTTCAAGTCTCGCCCTGAAACTCTTGGACGAGATTAACGAAGTTTGGCTCTTTGATTGTGGAGAAGGAACGCAAAATCGCATTCTGGAAACCACGATTCGACCACGGAAGGTCAGCAAAATCTTTATCACACACTTGCATGGAGACCATATCTTTGGTTTGCCAGGATTTCTCTCTAGTCGTGCCTTTCAAGCCAATGAAGAGCAGACGGATTTGGAAATCTATGGTCCCAAAGGCATTAAGTCATTTGTCTTGACTAGTTTGCGTGTCTCTGGTTCTCGTTTGCCTTATCGCATTCATTTTCATGAGTTTGACCAAGATTCTCTAGGGAAAATTCTCGAAACAGATAAATTCACTGTGTATGCAGAAGAGTTGGATCACACTATTTTCTGCGTTGGTTATCGTGTTATGCAAAAGGACCTAGAAGGGACCTTGGATGCTGAAAAACTCAAAGCTGCCGGCGTACCATTTGGACCGCTTTTTGGTAAAATCAAAAACGGGCAGGATGTAGTCCTAGAAGACGGCACCGAGATCAAGGCTTCAGACTATATCTCAGCGCCACGTCCAGGTAAGATTATCACTATCCTGGGTGATACTCGAAAAACCAATGCCAGTGTACGTTTGGCTGTCAATGCAGACGTCCTTGTACATGAATCCACTTATGGCAAAGGTGATGAGAAAATTGCCCGCAATCATGACCACTCAACCAATATGCAGGCTGCTCAGGTGGCAACAGAAGCGGGAGCCAAACGACTCTTGCTCAACCATATCAGCGCCCGTTTTCTTTCAAAAGATATCAGCCGGCTTAAGAAAGATGCTGCAACGATTTTTGAAAATGTCCATGTGGTTAAAGACTTGGAAGAAGTGGAAATCTAGAAGATTGAGAAAGGAAAAGTATGTCTACTATTCTCATTACAGGTGCTAGCGGTGGTCTAGCCCAAGAAATGGTCAAACTCTTGCCTCAAGACCAACTCATTTTGCTAGGTAGAAATAAGGAAAAACTAGTTCAGTTATACGGAAATCATCCTCAGGCAGAATTGATTGAAATTGATATTACCGACGTTCAAGCCATAGAAGAACTAGTTGCTGAACTCTATCAGCGTTATGGCAAGATTGATGTCTTGATTAACAACGCTGGATACGGAATTTTTGAAGATTTTGACAAAATTTCTGATCAAGACATTCATCAAATGTTTGAAGTCAACACCTTTGCTTTAATGAATCTGTCTCGGTTGGTTGCTTCTCGTATGAAGGAAATCCGAAAAGGACATATCATCAATATCGTCAGCATGGCAGGATTGATAGCGACTGGCAAGTCTAGTCTCTATTCAGCGACTAAGTTTGCGGCTATCGGTTTTTCAAATGCTCTTCGCCTTGAGCTCATGCCCTATGGTGTCTATGTGACGACGGTTAATCCCGGTCCTATCCGTACAGGATTTTTTGACCAGGCAGACCCAGATGGGAGCTACCTCAAATCGGTTGACCGTTTCCTACTCGAGCCAGATGCAGTAGCTAGAAAGATTGTCAAAACCATAGGAAAAAACAAACGGGAACTAAATCTTCCAATCTTGCTCCATTTAGCTCATAAATTTTATAGCCTCTTTCCCAAGTTAGCCGATAAGTTGGCTGGGGAAACTTTTAATTATAAGTAAACTCTTAGTCACACCTCGAAAGTTAAATTAAAAGCTTAACTTTTGGGGTGTTTTATTGTCGACTTTATTAAAGTATTGCAATTTAAGTCTTAAAATAGTATACTAGTTCTATTATTCATGAAAACGTTTGCGTTTTATTGATTTTAGGAGACAATACATGGAATTAACAGCCATTTATCATAGACCAGAATCAGAGTATGCTTATCTGTACAAGGAAGATCAGCTACATATCCGAATTAGAACGAAGAAAAATGATGTCCAGCAGGTCATTTCGCACTATGGGGATCCCTTTATTTTCATTGAGGATAAGTATGAAGCCAAGAAAGAAATGACCAAAGTAACGTCAGATGCCCTATTTGACTATTGGCAGGTTACGGTATCAGTTGATTTTGCAAGGATTCAGTATCTCTTTGAGCTCCTTGATGAGGAAGGTCAGGGTGTTTTTTATGGTGATAAGGGTTGCGTAGAACATACTCAAGAAAACTTGTATGCTGAGGGTAATGGTTTCAAGCTTCCTTACATTCACGAAATCGATGGTTGCCAAGTTCCTGACTGGGTTTCAAATACTGTTTGGTATCAGATTTTCCCGGAACGCTTCGCTAATGGAGACCCAAAGTTGACTCCTGATGGAGCTCGAGAGTGGGATGCTGAGCTTGCACCTAATAGGGATGATTTTTTTGGTGGAGATTTACAAGGGATTATTGATCATTTAGACTATCTTAAAGATTTGGGAATCACTGGACTTTATCTATGTCCGATTTTTGAAGCTACGACCAATCACAAGTATGATACGACGGATTATTTTGAAATTGACCGTCACTTTGGAGATAAGGAAGTCTTTCGTAATCTAGTCGAAGAAGCTCACAAACGTGGCATCAAGATCATGTTAGATGCTGTGTTTAATCATATCGGTTATCAATCTGTCCAATGGCAGGATGTTCTAAAAAATGGAGAAAATTCTCCTTATAAAGATTGGTTCCATATTCAAGAATTTCCAGTTACAGAGGATAAACTTCAGAATCCAAGAGAATTGCCATACCATACCTTTGCCTTTGCCAGCTATATGCTAAGTTAAATACAGCCAATCCTGAAGTTAAAGACTATCTTTTGAGTGTTGCGACCTACTGGATTGAGAATTTTGATATCGATGCTTGGCGCTTGGATGTTGCTAATGAAATTGACCACCAGTTCTGGAGAGATTTTAGAAAGGCAGTTCTCGCTAAAAAGCCTGATTTGTATATCTTAGGTGAAATCTGGCACACGTCTCAGCCTTGGCTAAAAGGGGATGAGTTTCATGCAGTTATGAACTACCCTCTTTCTGAAAGTATCAAAGACTATTTCTTGCGTCAGCATAAAAAGACAGAGCAGTTTATTTCAGAAATCAACAGCCAGTCTATGTACTACAAGCAACAAACCTTAGAGGTGATGTTTAACCTTCTGGATTCTCATGATACAGAGCGCATCCTCACAACTGCCAATGGAAATATCCAGCATGTCAAGGCTGCCCTAACTTTCCTCTACCTTCAAAAAGGGACTCCTTGTATCTATTACGGAACGGAGTTGGAGCTGATTGGCGGGCCAGATCCTGATTGCCGCCGAGTCATGCCTTGGGACCGTGTGTCTGAGGATAATGACATGCTAAACTTCATGAAGCAATTGATACAGCTCCGTAAAGAAGTTGCTAGTATTATTCAGCACGGTTCCTATAGTTTGGAAGAAGTGAAACCAGATGTCCTATCCTTGAAGTGGAATTACCAAGGAAAAGAAGTTCAAGCCATCTTCAACCAATCTACTGAGAATTATATTCTAGATAGAGATTCAGTTGATTTGGCGAGTTATTGCCAGATGGAGAATGGACAGTATGTCATCTTGAAAGATGGGTTTGTCATTTATATTTCGGAGTAGCATGTTCGTCTTGGCACTTAAACTATATTAGTAATGAATATTTTAAAAGGTTGTTTCACACAGATAAACAACCTTTTATTTTGTATATGATTTAGCAATTCTTTTAAAAATACCTTAAGACAGTTATTTGTATTCATAATTTTCTACTAATTTTAGGAATCATAGTCTCAAGTATGCTTTTTACAAGAAACTATTGATGTATTTATTTTATTTGTATAAAATATGAGTAAAGATTAGGACAAAAGAAGAAAAAAGAGCAAGGATGGGCGAACATATTGATTGATAATCGAGTAAGAGAATTCAACCAAAACTGGCATTTCAAGCTCAATGCCAATGCTAAAGATGCGGTCAAACCAGATGCCGATGTTTCTAGTTGGAAGAAATTAGACCTTCCTCATGACTGGAGTATCTACAATGACTTTGACCATGACTCACCTGCCCAAAACGAAGGTGGGCAACTCAATGGTGGTGATGCTTGGTATCGTAAGACCTTTAAACTCGATGAAGAAGACCTCAATAAGAATGTACGCATCACGTTTGATGGTGTTTACATGGATTCTCAAGTTTATGTAAATGGTCAGCTAGTTGGTCACTATCCAATGGTTACAACCAATTCTCTTATGACATCACTGATTATCTCAATAAAGACGGTCGCGAAAATGTCGTCGCAGTTCATGCCATTAATAAACAACCAAGTAGTCGTTGGTACTCAGGAAGTGGTATCTACCGTGATGTTACCCTTCAAGTTACAGATAAGGTCCATACTGAGAAAAATGGAACAACTATCTTAACACCAGACCTTGAAAAACAACAGAATGGCAAGGTTGATACTCATGTAATAAGTAAGATTGTCAATACTGATGATAAAGATCATGAAATTCTTGCTGAGTATCAAATCATTGAACGTAATGGTCAAGCTGTAACGGATCTAGTTCGTACAGCTAGTCAAGTATTGAAAGCTCATCAATCAACTAGCTTGAATGCTATTTTGCAAGTTGAGAAACCAAAACTTTGGACAGTTCTTAACGATAAACCAGCTCTTTATGAATTAGTGACTCGTGTTTATCGTGACGGCCAATTGGTCGATGCTAAGAAGGACTTGTTTGGTTACCGTTACTACAACTGGACACCAAATGAAGGTTTCTCTTTGAATGGTGAACGTATTAAATTCCATGGGGTTTCTCTTCACCATGACCACGGGGCTCTAGGTGCTGAAGAAAACTATAAGGCAGAATACCGTCGTCTAAAACAAATGAAGGATATGGGTGTCAACTCTATCCGTACAACCCACAACCCAGCTAGTGAGCAGACCTTGCAGATCGCTGCTGAGCTTGGTTTGTTGGTCCAAGAAGAAGCTTTCGATACTTGGTATGGTGGTAAGAAACAGTATGACTACGGTCGCTTCTTTGATAAAGATGCTACTCACCCAGACGCTAAGAAAGGTGAAAAATGGTCTGATTTTGACCTTCGTACCATGGTTGAAAGAGGCAAGAACAACCCTGCTATCGTTATGTGGTCAATCGGTAATGAAATCGGTGAAGCAGACGGGAAACCTCGTTCTTTAGCAACTGTTAAACGTTTAGTTCAAGTTATCAAGGCTGTTGATAAGACACGCTATGTCACTATGGGAGCAGATAAGTTCCGCTTTGGTGATGGTAGTGGAGACCATGAAAAGATTGCCAATGAACTTGACGCGGTTGGATTTAACTATTCAGAAGATAACTACAAGAAACTTCGTGCCAAACATCCAAATTGGTTGATTTACGGATCTGAAACGTCTTCAGCTACTCGTACACGTGGAAGTTATTTCCGCCCAGAACGTGAATTGGTACATAGCAATCAAGCTTACCGTCATTATGAGCAATCAGACTACGGTAACGACCGTGTTGGTTGGGGTAAAACAGCTACTGCATCTTGGACTTTTGACCGTGACAATGCTGGCTATGCAGGTCAGTTTATCTGGACAGGTACTGACTATATCGGTGAACCTACTCCATGGCACAACCAAACCAAACTCCAGTTAAGAGTTCTTACTTTGGTATCGTAGATACAGCTGGTATTCCAAAGAATGATTACTACTTGTACCAAAGCCAATGGGTATCTGCTCAGAAGAAACCAATGGTTCACTTGCTTCCTCACTGGAACTGGGGAAATCCTACCCTAAAAGCGAATGTAGCGGATGCAGATGGTAAGATTCCTGTTCGTGCATTTTCAAATGCTGCAAGTGTGGAACTGTTTTTAAATGGTGAGTCACTAGGTAAGAAAAACTTTAACAAGAAACAAACAAGCGATGGCCGTACTTACCAAGAAGGTGCTAATGCGAATGAGCTCTACCTTGAATGGAAGGTTGCTTTTGAACCAGGTACATTAGAAGCAGTAGCTCGTGATGAAGCTAGAAATATTATTGCTCGTGATAAGATTGTGACTGCTGGCGAACCTGCAGGGGTTCGTTTGGTCAAAGAAGAAAATGCTATTGCAGCTGATGGAAAAGACCTCACTTATATCTATTACGAAATTATTGACAGTAAAGGTAACGTTGTTCCTACTGCCAATAATCTTGTTCGCTTCCAGTTGCATGGACAAGGTCAGATTGTCGGTGTGGATAATGGGGAACAAGCCAGCCGTGAACGTTACAAAGAACAAGCAGATGGTTCATGGATTCGCAAAGCCTTTAATGGTAAGGGTGTTGTGATTGTTAAATCAACCGAGCAAGCAGGTAAATTCACCTTGACTGCTCACTCTGATTTCTTGAAATCTGGTCAAACAACCATTTTCACAGGTAAGAAAGACCAAGAGGAAAAGACTGTTTTAGGTACAGAGGTTCCTAAAGTTCGTACAGTTATTGGTCAAGCAGCGAAAATGCCTTCAAAAGTAGGATTTATCTACAGTGATGGCAGTCGTGTAAAACTTCCAGTAGAATGGTCAGCAGTTGCTGTAAATGAACCTGGTATTTTCACTGTTAAAGGTGTGGCAGACGGTCGCGATGTAGAAGCGCGTGTTGAAGTCTTGGCTCTTCAAACAGAATTGCCTGTGGTTAAGAGAATTGCACCAACTACAGACCTAAGTGAAGTTGACAAATCTGTTTCCTATGTATTGTCGGATGGTACTATAGGAAGCTATGATGTCGATAGATGGGAAGTGGCTACTGAAGATCAAGCTAAACTAGCTATCCCAGGCTCTCGTATACAAGCTAAAGGAATTTCAGGTGATGATGAAATCGTTGCTACATTCGTAGTTGCTGAAGGTCAAGCTGCTGGTCCAGTAGTACCGACTGTAACAGTAGCAGACAAAGCTGTAGAAGGTCTCTCAACTGATCAACCAGTTCTATATCATAAACTTGCTTATGGAACTAACTTGCCTGAAGTAAAAGCTTTAGCTGAAAACGCTGAAGTGACAGTTATCCAAGCTAACGAAGCAAATGGTATACGTGCAAGCATTTATGTTCAACCAAATGATGGTGGAGCACTTCAAATGTATGCTATCCAATTCTTACAAGAAGCTCCGCAGATTGAACGTTTGAGTCTTGAAGTTGAAAATGCAGATGCACTGAAAGAAGACCAAACAGTTGGCATCAAGGTATTTGCTCACTATCAAGATGGTACTCAGGCAGTCTTAAAAGCCGACAAGGTAACCTTCTCAACTACAGGTGAAGGAGACGTAGCTGTTCGTAAAGGCATGCTTGAATTGCATAAACCTGGTCAAGTAACTCTGAAAGCTCAATTTGAAGGAGCTGAAGGTCACATTGACTTGAATATTCAAGCAAATACAGAAAGTAAAGTTGTCAAAGCCGTTCGTCCAGTTAGTGTCGTGACAGGTTTGAACCAAGAACCAAGTCTACCTGATACAGTAACGGTAGAGTACGATAAAGGATTTCCAAAGTTCACAAGGTGACTTGGCAAGCAGTTGCTAAGGAAGACCTTGCTAAATACCATAGCTTTGATGTTCTAGGTAAAGTAGAAGGAATTGCAGACGAAGCTCATGCTAAAGTTTCTGTAGAAGGTATCATTGCAGTCGAAGAAGTGACTACAACAACTCCGGTTTCAGAAGCTCCTCAATTACCAGAAAGCGTCCGTACTTACCACTCAAATGGCCAAGTATCTTCAGCTAAGGTAACTTGGGACGCAATTGACCCAAGCCAATATGCAACTGAAGGTAGCTTTACAGTGACAGGGCATGTTGAAGGTACTCAATTATCAACAAAACTTCATGTTCGTGTGTCTGCTCAGACAGAAACTGGTGCTAATATTTCTGACCAATGGACAGGTTCAGAGTTGCCACTTGCCTTTGCATCAGACTCAAATCCAAGTGACTCGGTAGCAAATGTTAATGATAAACTAATCTCATTTAATGATCAACCAGCTAACCGTTGGACAAACTGGAACCGTACAAGTGAAGCATCAGTGGGAATCCTCTTTGGTGATTCTGGTATCCTGTCTAAACGTTCGGTTGACAACCTCAATGTTGCCTTCCACGAAGATCACGGTGTTGGTGCACCTAAGTCTTATGTCATCGAATACTATGTAGGGAAAGATGTTCCAACAGTTCCTAAGAATCCAAGCTTTGTAGCTAGTGAAAACCACGTCTTTAACGATGATAAAAACTGGAAACAAGTAACAAATCTTAAAGCTCCAGATCAAGTGAGAGCTGGAGAAATGACTCACTTTAGCTTTGATAAAGTCAATACCTATGCGGTTCGTATCCGTATGGTTAGACCAGATGGTAAATGGGGCACTTCTATTACAGAAATTCAAATCTTCTCTAAACAAGTAGCTGCAGCTAAGAAGGCTCAAGCGCAAATTCAAGTAGATGGAAAAGCTCTACCGAACTTTAACCCTGGCTTGACTGACTATTATCTAAAAGCTAAAGAAGACCAAGAACCAACTGTAACAGCAAGTGTATCAGATAATGGTATTGCTAAAGTGATTCCAAGTGTTCGTGAAGGGGATCCAGTTCGAGTTGTCGTTAAGGCTGAAAACGGAGATATTCTAGGGGAATACCGTCTACACTTTAAGGTGACAAGTGATTGTTAAAATATAGAGTAAATCAAAGTAGAGAGAACCAAAGTGTTCTCTCTTTTCTATCTTATATTTGCTTTTATTCTCCCTTCAAAAGAGTTATAATAAAGATGAAAATAGGGGAAGAGGAGGAGATAGGATGGCTTATATTGAAATGAAAAACAGCTATAAGAGGTATCATACTGGAGATACAGAAATCGTAGCTAATCGAGATGTCAACTTCGAGATTGAAAAGGGAGAACTAGTCATTATTCTCGGGGCATCTGGAGCAGGGAAGTCAACAGTTTTGAATATTCTTGGTGGAATGGATACCAATGATGAGGGACAAGTCTGGGTTGATGGAACCAATATTTCGAATTTCACTTCTCATCAGAGAACTAACTATCGTAGAGATGACGTTGGCTTTATCTTTCAATTTTACAACTTGGTTTCTAACTTGACTGCTAAGGAAAATGTTGAGCTAGCTTCAGAAATTGTTGCTGATGCCTTGAATCCAGAACAGGTTCTAAAGGATGTTGGCTTAGGACACCGTCTCAATAATTTCCAGCCCAGCTGTCAGGTGGTGAACAACAACGGGTCTCCATTGCTCGAGCGGTGGCTAAAAATCCTAAAATTCTCCTCTGTGATGAACCAACGGGAGCTTTGGACTACCAGACTGGTAAGCAGGTTCTAAAGATTCTTCAAGATATGTCACGTAAAAAAGGGGCCACCGTTATCATCGTAACGCATAATGCTTCCCTAGCTCCTATAGCTGATCGCGTGATTCAGATGCACGATGCTGGTGTCAAGAGTGTTGTTATCAATCCTCAACCACAGGATATTGATGATTTGGAGTACTGAGATGAAAAGAAAGACATATTGGAAAGATCTGCTCCAGTCTTTCAAAGGTTCAAAGGGACGCTTTCTCTCTTATACTGACCTTGATGATGTTGGGTTCCTTGGCTTTGGTCGGTCTCAAGGTAGCCAGTCCAAATATGGAGCGAACAGCATGGGATTATATTCAAAAAGCCAATCTGGCTGATATTACTGTCATAGCAGATTATGGTCTAGATCAGGCAGATCAGGAAGAATTGGAAACTCTATCAGGAGTAGATGTCGAATTTGGTTATATGACGGATTTGACTCTAGAAGGTAGTCAAGAAGCCATACGGATTTTTTCTAAAACCGAAAATATTTCAAAATTTGAGGTGACTCAAGGTAGATTGCCTGAAAAAGAAGATGAATTGGCTCTAGCTGATTTTTGGAAAGATCGCTATCAGATTGGTCAAGTCATTCATTTGAACCAAAAGAATGGTAGCAATTCTCAATTGAAGCGAGATAGCTATACCATTACAGGCTTCGTTCACTCTCCAGATATTTTTTCAAAATCAGATATGGGGAGTTCAGGCAGTGGTAATGGGAACTTAGCAGCCTATGGTGTCGTAACAAAAGATAACTTTAAGAGCTCTGTTTACACGATTGCCCGCCTTCATTTTACTAGTTTGACAGATATCAATCCTTTTTCCAGTGATTACGAAAAGAAGCTAGAGGAAGAAGAGGAGACTCTAAAGGAACTAGTTGCTGATAATGGTCAAGCCCGTTTAAAGAAAATCAAAGAGGAATCTCAAGAAAAACTAGACGACGGGAAGAAAAAACTAGATGAAGCGGAAACCAACTTGACAGCTGGCAAGAAACGTCTACAAGAAACCGAGACTCAGCTTCAAGGTCAAGAGTCCCAGTTAAGCCAACTTCCAGAACCGCAAAAGAGACAAGTTTCGAGCCAGATAGACCAAGCTAAAGAACAGCTAAAACAAGAAAAAGAAAAAGTAAGCCAAGCTGAAAAGGATTTTACTATGGAAAAGGCTAAATGGCAGACCAGTCAGGATGAGGTCAATGCTCTTACAGAGCCAACCTATCATGTATACAATCGAAAAAGCTCTCCTACCGGCCAAGGTTATCTCATGTATAGTAATTCAGCCATGAGCATTCGGGCAGTTGGCAATATTTTCCCAGTCGTTCTCTATGCTGTTGCAGCCATGGTTACCTTTATGACTATGACACGTTTTGTGGATGAGGAAAGGACCAATGCAGGAATCTTTAAAGCTCTAGGTTACCATAGCAAAGACATCATTGCTAAGTTTGTGATATATGGTCTGCTAGCTGGAACATTTGGAACCCTTCTAGGAATTCTGATTGGCCATTATATCCTAGCACCTTCCATCTCCCATATCATCACTGAGCGAATGATTGTTGGAGAGAGTCAGCAGTATTTCTACTGGACCTATAGTTGCTTGGCTCTGGGCCTAAGCTTAGTGGCTAGTGCTCTACCTGCCTACCTAGTATCTCGTAGAGAATTGCATGAAGAAGCAGCGCAATTATTATTACCTAAGCCTCCAGTCAAGGGTTCTAAAATTATCTTGGAGCGGATAACCTTTATCTGGTCACGTTTGAGCTTTACTCAGAAGGTAACAGCCCGCAACATTTTCCGTTACAAACAACGCATGCTGATGACCATTTTTGGAGTTGCTGGTTCAGTAGCCCTTCTCTTTGCAGGGCTTGGTATTCAATCTTCTGTGGTTGGAGTGGCTAGTAGGCAGTTTAATGACCTGCAAGAGTACCAGATGATTCTCTCTGTCAATTCTCGGGCTTCAGATACTGATAAGTCTAAGCTAGAAGAAAAACTGAACAGTAATGAAGTTGAAGATTACCGTTTGATATACTCTAAGCAGGTGGAGGAAAAGTATTCCGTCAAGGCTGGAATTCAGACAGTGACCATCTTGGTGACAGATAAGGATGACCTGTCCCCATTTGTACTTTTAGAAAAAAATGGGGAAAAACTTGATTTATCTAGCGGAGTTGTTCTGACAGAGAAATTAGCCCAGTTGGCAGGAGTTTCCGTTGGTGATAATTTTACAATCGATGGAAAAACCTTTAAAGTAGGTTGCATCACGGAGCATTATGTAGGCCATTTTGTTTATATGAATCAGGAGACCTATGAGAAAATTTATGGTCAAACTCCTAAGATGAATACCTATCTTGTCCAACTCAAGGATAATAGTGAAGGGAATACTGAAAAAATTGCGGGAGAATTTATGGAGCAGCCAGCTGTCAGTGGCCTGGTTCAAAATGCTTCGACCATCCGACTTTTTGAAAGTTTTGCCAGTTCCCTTAACCAAACCATGGCAATTTTGGTGCTGGTATCAGTGCTACTAGCTATTGTGATCCTCTATAATTTGACCAATATCAATGTTGCTGAACGAATTCGTGAACTCTCAACCATAAAGGTCCTTGGTTTTCACAATAAAGAAGTGACCCTTTATATCTATCGAGAGACCATCATACTGTCACTGGTTGGAATGATTTTAGGCCTAATATCTGGTTATTATCTCCATCAATTTTTAATTCAAATGATAGCACCAGGAACCTTCCGTTTTCAACCAAAAGTCGGTTGGGAAATTTATCTGATTCCAGTCCTAGCTGTTAGTGTCATCCTGACTATCCTTGGATTTTTTGTCAATCACTATCTCAGAAAGGTCGATATGCTAGAAGCCCTCAAGTCGGTAGAATAGGTTTTTTATAACAAAAAACAAATAAGAAAGCCCTTTGTGGCTTTTTTATTTTCATAAAAATGGTAAAATAGTAAGAGTAGAAATGGAGTTCTAGCTATGAAACGAATTGATCAATTTGAAAATAAGAAAGTATTAGTCCTAGGTTTGGCCAAATCTGGTGAATCTGCAGCTCGTCTTTTGGACAAGCTAGGTGCCATTGTGACAGTGAATGATGGCAAGCCTTTTGAGGAAAATCCAGCTGCGCAAAGTCTCTTGGAAGAGGGCATCAAGGTTGTCACTGGCGGCCATCCTTTGGAATTATTGGATGAAGATTTTGCACTTATGGTAAAAAATCCAGGAATTCCTTATAGCAATCCGATGATTGAAAAAGCACTAGAAAAAGGCATTCCAGTATTGACTGAAGTTGAGTTGGCTTACTTGATTTCAGAAACACCAATTGTAGGTATTACTGGTTCAAATGGTAAGACAACGACCACAACCATGATTGGTGAAGTTCTGACTGCTGCAGGACAAAATGGACTCTTATCAGGTAACATCGGTTTTCCTGCTAGTCAGGTGGCTCAGACGGCAACAGATAAGGATACCCTTGTCATGGAGCTATCATCTTTCCAATTGATGGGTATTCAAGCCTTCATCCTGAGATTGCTGTTATTACCAATTTGATTCCATCTCATATTGACTATCACGGTTCGTTTGAGGACTATGTAGCAGCCAAGTGGAATATCCAAAATAATATGACGGATTCAGATTACCTAGTTTTAAATTTTAATCAAGAATTAGCCAAAGAGTTGGCAACAAAATCTCAAGCAAAAGTTGTACCTTTTTCAACGATTGAAAAGGTTGACGGAGCTTACCTAGAAGATGGTCAACTCTATTTCCGTGGCGAAAAAGTTATGGCAGCTGATGAGATTGGTGTGCCAGGTAGCCACAATGTGGAAAATGCTCTTGCAACCATTGCCGTTGCTAAACTGCGTGGCGTTGATAATGAAACCATCAAGGAAACCTTGTCAACTTTTGGTGGCGTCAAGCACCGTCTCCAGTATGTAGATGAAATTAAGGGTGTAAAATTCTACAACGATAGTAAATCAACCAATATCTTAGCAACTCAAAAAGCCTTGTCAGGATTTGATAATAGCAAGGTTATCTTGATTGCGGGTGGTTTAGACCGTGGTAATGAGTTTGACGAATTGGTACCAGACATTACTGGACTTAAGAAAATGGTCATCCTCGGTCAGTCTGCAGAGCGTGTCAAACGTGCAGCGGATAAGGCTGGTGTGGCTTATGTCGACGCGACGGATATTGCAGATGCAACCCGCAAGGCTTATGAACTTGCAGAAGCAGGAGATGTAGTTCTTCTTAGTCCAGCCAATGCAAGCTGGGATATGTATGCCAACTTTGAAGTTCGTGGAGATCTTTCCTTGCTACAGTTGCGGAGTTAAAAGGATAATATGAAAAAAATAGTCTTTACAGGCGGGGGGACGGTAGGACACGTTACCCTCAACCTATTATTGATGCCCAAGTTCATCGAAGATGGCTGGGAAGTCCACTATATTGGTGATAAACATGGAATCGAACACCAAGAAATCCTCAAGTCAGGTCTTGATGTGACCTTCCATTCTATTGCTACTGGGAAATTGCGTCGCTATTTCTCTTGGCAGAATATGTGGGATGTTTTTAAAGTTGCTTGGGGAATAGTCCAATCTTTCTTTATCATGCTTATGATTCGTCCCCATGCCCTCTTTTCAAAAGGAGGATTTGTATCTGTACCCCCCGTTATTGCAGCCCGTTTATCTAGAGTCCCTGTCTTTATTCATGAGTCAGACTTATCAATGGGCTTGGCCAATAAAATAGCCTATAAGTTTGCGAATAAGATGTACTCTACTTTTGAACAATCCGCTAGTCTTACTAAGGTGGAACATGTAGGAGCGGTGACCAAGGTTTCTGGATCAATTATAGAAGAGTCAGAGATTATGGTCGATATCCGGACTTGTTTTGACAGCAAACTACCAACTCTTCTCTTTGTGGGTGGGTCTGCTGGAGCGCGTGTTTTTAACCAATTGGTTACAGACCACAAAAATGAGTTGACAAGTCGCTATAATATTATCAACCTTACTGGTGATTCTAGCTTGAATGAACTGAGCAAAAATCTCTATCGAGTCGATTATGTAACCAAACTCTATCAACCACTCATGAATATGGCAGATGTTGTCATTACCCGTGGTGGTGCCAATACGATTTTTGAGCTGTTGGCTATGGCTAAATTGCATATTATTGTGCCACTTGGTCGTGAAGCCAGTCGTGGAGACCAGATTGAAAATGCAGCTTACTTTGTGAAAAAAGGATATGCAGAAGAGTTACAAGAAAGTGACTTGAATTTATCTACTTTGGAAGAAAAAGTAACTGCACTTCTAAATAACAAAGAACTTTATCAAAACACGATGAGGAATTCTCATGAATTAAAATCTGTAGCGGATTTTTATGAGCTACTTAAAAAAGATTTATCATAAGGAAAATTGATGTCAAAGGAAAAAAAGAAAAAGCAAACTCCTGACAAGGAATTGTCAGAGTGGCAAAAACGAAATCAAGAGTATCTTCAAAAAAAAGCTGAAGAAGAGGCTAAACAAAAAGAAGTTGAAGCAAGCGCAGAGGAAAAAAAAGCGCCATCTTCTTCTGAGGAGAGCAATCAAGAATTATCAGAATGGCAAAAGCAACACCAAGAGTATCTTCAAAAAAAGGCTGAAGAGGAAGCAAAAAGTGCTGAAAATACAGCTGATACAGATTCGGATGAGGAAGCCGATGTTGATTCTGAACCAGAAAGCGATACGGAATCTGAAAAGGAAGAAGATTCTGATACCAGTGATGTTCAAGAAAAACAAGAGGAACAGACTGATACAAAAAAGACATCTTCAATTGATTCAAATAGTAAAGATAAGAATAAAGAAAAAAGATCTAAAGTTAAGAAAGAAAAGAAGCCCAAAACTCCTAAACCTCCAATTCGGTCTGTTCATATTTGGCGTGCAGTTTCTATTTTAGTTCCGAGCTTTTTGATCTTGTTCTTATCAATCTACCTTCTGACTCCTTTTGCTACCCTTAAACAAATTGAGGTAACAGGTACAGTCCAAACGAATGCTGAACAGATAAAAGAGGCTTCAGGAATTCGTGACAGTGACTATACTATTAGTTTGATTCTAAATAAAGATAAGCATGCTGAATTGATCAAATCCAATTACTGGGTTGAATCAGCTTCCATTCAATACAAATTCCCTGCAAAATTTACAATTGAAGTTAAAGAATTTGGGATTGTAGCCTATTCTGTATCAGGAGAGAATTATTATCCAATTTTATCCAGTGGTGAAATTGAATCAACCGCTGTGAGTCCAAGTGATCTGCCTGAAACTTTTATATCAGTTCTTTTTACGAACAAAGAGCAAGTCAAGACCTTGATTTCAGAATTATCGGAAGTGAGCTCTGAAATTAAGGATGCCATTGATAAGATTGAATTGGCACCAAGTAAAGTCACTAGCGACCTCCTCAAAATCACAATGCATGATACGGATGAGATACTGGTACCTTTATCAGAATTAGGTAAAAATTACCCTATTATAGCAAGATAAAACCTCAATTAACCGTACCAAGTGGTATTGATATGGAAGTAGGTATCTATAGCTATAGTCTAGTGGATAAGGCTCTGGATGACGAAAGAGTCAAAGCCAAAGAAGAGGAAAAGAAGAAGCAGGAAGAAGAGAAGAAAAAACAAGCTGAGGAAGAAAATCAAGATCAAACAACACAGAGTCGCTAAGTTTCAGATGATTCGTTCAGTTACTTGTTTTTACTTGACAAGTACCGCTTTAAATAATAGAATAGTAAAAAACCTTTAAAGCAGTCCAGAGAGGCAGCTAAGGTTAGACGGTGAAAGGGTGAAGACTACCCATTTTTCGTGGAACCTTGCTGTAGCAGGTTCCTTTTTTCATGCTCTCTAGATAAAGGTAAAAGGAGAAAAGTATGCGCGAAGCTCGTCCAGTCATTGCTCTTGATTTTCCTAGTTTTGAGGCAGTCAAGCGATTTTTAGAACTTTTTCCAGCAGGAGAGAGCCTCTATCTAAAGGTAGGTATGGAACTCTATTATGCTACAGGACCTGAGATTGTTTCTTATCTTAAAGGCTTGGGACATAGTGTATTTCTAGATCTTAAACTTCATGATATTCCTAATACAGTCAAGTCAGCCATGAAAGTTTTATCTGAACTTGGAGTTGATATGACCAATGTTCATGCAGCAGGTGGTGTAGAGATGATGAAGGCTGCGCGTGAAGGACTTGGAAAAGAAGCAAAATTGATTGCAGTCACCCAGCTGACTTCAACATCTGAAGAGCAAATGAGAGATTTTCAAAACATCCAAACCAGTCTCCAAGAATCGGTCATTCATTATGCCAAGAAAACTGCTGAAGCAGGTTTGGATGGTGTGGTTTGCTCAGCTCAAGAAGTCAAGCTCATCAAAGAGGCGACCAGTCCAGATTTTATCTGCCTGACACCAGGTATTCGACCAGCAGGGGCTGCAGTTGGAGATCAAAAACGAGTGATGACACCTGCAGATGCTTATCAGATTGGTAGTGACTACATCGTAGTTGGACGTCCAATCACTCAAGCCACTGATCCAGTAGTAGCTTATCATGCTATCAAAGATGAATGGACACAAGACTGGAAATAAGAATAAAGTAAATACAAAGGAGAATCTCATGACACTTGCTAAAGACATTGCTAGCCATCTATTGAAAATTCAAGCCGTTTACCTCAAGCCAGAAGAACCGTTCACTTGGGCATCTGGTATCAAATCACCAATTTATACGGACAACCGTGTGACACTTGCCTACCCAGAGACACGTACCTTGATTGAGAATGGTTTTGTAGAAGCCATCAAGTCAGAATTTCCAGAGGTAGAAGTGGTTGCAGGAACAGCGACTGCGGGTATCCCACACGGTGCCATCATCGCTGATAAAATGAATCTACCATTTGCTTACATCCGTAGCAAACCAAAAGACCATGGTGCTGGAAACCAAATCGAAGGCCGTGTAGCTCAAGGGCAAAAGATGGTTGTTGTTGAAGATTTGATTTCAACTGGTGGGTCTGTTCTTGAAGCCGTAGCAGCTGCCAAACGTGAAGGAGCGGACGTATTAGGTGTTGTGGCTATCTTTAGCTATCAATTACCAAAAGCAGATAAGAACTTTGCTGATGCTGGTGTCAAACTGGTGACTCTTTCAAACTACAGCGAACTGATTCACCTAGCCCAAGAAGAAGGTTACATCACACCAGAAGGACTTGCTCTCCTCAAACGCTTTAAAGAAGACCAAGAAAACTGGCAAAATGTATAAATAGATAGACACTCAGGTATTTTAAGAACTACCTGAGTTTTTTATTTAATGGAAAGTTTATAACCATAGTCTCTGTTTAGAGTAGGATAGGCGGAGTGAATCCGTCCCATCTTTAACTTCTAGTTCTTAATCTGTTTACCTTTATGATAAAAAGTATAGACAAATTTTTTGAAAACATTATGAAAAAGGTTTAAACTATTCTAGTAAACAAAAGTAAACGTTTACGTTTAAGGAGGACTATTGATGTCATATAAAACAAGCAATGCAGAAGGACCTGTAGATTTTATAAATACCTATGACTTGGAGCCTATGGCCCAACAAGTTATTCCCAAAGCTTCTTTTGGGTATATTGCAAGTGGTGCAGAGGATACTTTTACTTTGAGAGAGAATATCCGAGCTTTTAACCACAAACTCATTGTTCCTCGGACCTTATGTGATGTGGAAAACCCAAGCACAGAGATTGAATTTGATGGTGAAAAACTATCTTCACCAATCATTATGGCACCTGTTGCAGCCCATAAACTAGCTAATGAGCAAGGAGAAGTTGCGACTGCGCGTGGAGTACACGAGTTCGGTTCACTCTATACAACTAGCTCCTACTCAACAGTTGACCTGCCAGAAATTTCTCAAGCCCTTCAAGGTACACCTCATTGGTTCCAATTCTACTTTAGTAAAGATGATGGCATTAACCGTCACATTATGGATCGCGTCAAGGCAGAAGGTTATAAGGCTATTGTCTTGACTGCCGATGCGACGGTAGGAGGTAACCGTGAGGTAGATAAACGAAACGGTTTTGTGTTCCCAGTTGGCATGCCTATCGTAGAAGAATACCTACCTCAAGGTGCTGGTAAGTCAATGGACTATGTCTATAAATCAGCTAAACAACGCCTATCTCCACGAGATGTAGAGTTTATCGCAGAATACTCAGGACTTCCTGTTTATGTCAAAGGTCCACAATGCCGAGAAGATGTTGAACGCTCACTGGATGCAGGGGCTTCAGGTATTTGGGTAACCAACCACGGTGGTCGACAAATTGATGGTGGACCGGCTGCTTTTGACTCGCTACAAGAAGTGGCTGAAGCAGTAAATAAACGTGTGCCAATCGTTTTTGACTCTGGTGTTCGTCGTGGTCAGCACGTCTTTAAAGCCTTGGCTTCTGGAGCTGACTTGGTAGCCATTGGACGACCTGTCATTTATGGTTTAGCCCTTGGTGGTAGTGTTGGTGTACGCCAAGTCTTTGAACATTTGAATGATGAATTGAAGACAGTTATGCAGTTATCTGGAACACAGACAATTGAAGATGTGAAACGATTCAAGCTTCGTCATAATCCATATGATCCAAGTTTCCCAGCTGATTCACATGATTTAAAATTGTATTAGTAGTAAAACAAACCTCCACTCCAAGTGGAGGTTTTTGAGTTATGTCTTTGTAAACATGAAAGAGAGTTTAAAAAGTGAACTTAACGAGTATATAAGAAAAAATTTTAATACATTTTAAACTATTTAAAAAATTTTTAGGAAATTTAGTTGACAAATGTAGATTTTGAGAGTATACTTATAATTGACAAATGTAGATTTTGGAGGAGAGAAGAATGCAGATTTCGGATGCAGAATGGCAAGTTATGAAGATTATCTGGATGCAGGGAGAACAGACTAGTACTGATCTCATAAAAGTATTAGAGAAAAGGTTTAGCTGGTCTAAGTCCACGATCCAGACACTATTGGCTCGTTTGGTGGAGAAAGAATGTTTGACTCGGGAAAAACAGGGCAAGTCCTTTATCTATTCAGCCCTGTTGACACAGGAAGATAGCAAGAAGTTACTTGTCCAGGATATCAAAGATAAGCTTTGTTCTAGAAGGATTAAGCACTTACTTGCCGATTTGATCAAAGAATGTGATTTTACTCTAGCTGACTTGGAAGGCTTGGAAGAAGTGATTTCAAAGAAAAAAGCAAGTGCTGTAACAGAAGTAAAATGTAATTGTATGTAAAGGAGACGCTATGTTAAATCTATTTGTATCTATTGTTGTTTTAGGAATGATTGCTTTTATCCTCTTTTGGTTTTTCAAGAAACCGCAAGAAGATGCTAAGAGAGCCCAACAAAAGAATGGCTATCAGGAGATTCGAGTGGAGGTCATGGGGGGCTACACTCCAGGAACCATTATCCTCAAAAAATCGCAACCTGCTCGCATTATTTTTGATCGAAAAGATCCTTCACCTTGCTTGGATCAAATCGTTTTTCCAGACTTTGGAGTGCATGCAGATCTGCCTATGGGAGACCAATATGTGGTTGAAATCACTCCTGAAGAAGCAGGTGAGTATGGTTTCTCTTGTGGCATGAATATGATGCACGGTAAGATGATTGTAGAATAGGAGAATATTATGACTGAAATTGTAAAAGCAAGTCTTGAAAATGGTGTTCAAAAAATCCGTATCACGGCAGACAAAGGCTACCATCCAGCCCACATTCAACTGCAAAAAGGGATTCCTGCTGAGATTACCTTTCATCGTGTGACACCTTCAAACTGTTATAAGGAAATTCTCTTCGAAGAAGAAGGAATCCTAGAACCAATCGCTCAAGATGAGGAAAAAGTCATTCGCTTTACGCCTCAAGAATTGGGCGAGCATGAATTTTCATGTGGCATGAAGATGCAAAAGGGGACCTACATCGTTGTTGAAAAAACCAAAAAGTCTCTCAGTCTTTTACAACGTTTTTGGATTACCAGCATTTTTACCCTACCATTAGTCCTCCTCATGCTTGGTATGCTGACTGGCAGTATCAGTCACCCAGTCATGCACTGGGGAACCTTCTTAGCTACGACACCCATTATGCTGGTAGCTGGAGTTCCATATATCAGAAGCGCCTGGGCTAGCTTTAAAAAACATAATGCCAATATGGATACCTTGGTAGCTCTTGGAACCTTGGTAGCCTATGTCTACAGTCTATTCGCTCTCTTTGCAGGCCTACCAGTATATTTTGAGAGTGCTGGGTTTATCCTCTTCTTCGTTCTTTTAGGTGCAGTTTTTGAAGAACGTATGCGCAAAAATGCTTCACAGGCAGTCGAAAAATTATTAGACCTACAAGCAAAAACAGCAGAGGTTTTGCGTGATGATGTTTATGTTCAAATACCTCTAGAACAAGTCAAAGTTGGGGATCTCATTCGCGTTCGACCAGGTGAAAAAATTGCCGTTGATGGGACTGTAATAGAAGGAGAAACTAGTATTGATGAATCAATGGTAACTGGGGAAAGTATTCCAGTCGATAAATCAGTTGGAGATGCTGTCATTGGTTCAACAATCAATAATAGTGGTACGATCATTTTTAGAGCTGAAAAAGTAGGTTCTGAAACCATGTTGGCTCAGATTGTAGACTTTGTGAAGAAAGCTCAAACCAGTCGTGCTCCTATTCAAGATTTGACAGACAAGGTTTCTGGAATTTTCGTACCAGCAGTTGTCATTTTAGGACTCCTTACTTTTTGGATCTGGTTTGTTTTTCTTGGTGAAAGTTTTGTAACGTCGCTTCTCTATGGTGTTGCAGTCTTGATTATTGCCTGCCCTTGTGCTCTTGGACTTGCGACACCAACAGCACTCATGGTTGGAACAGGACGAAGTGCCAAGATGGGGATTCTTCTCAAAAATGGTACAGTTCTACAGGAAATCCAAAAAGTTCAAACGGTTGTTTTTGATAAGACAGGAACCTTGACCGAAGGGAAGCCAGTAGTGACAGATGTTATCGGAGATGAAGGAGAAGTGCTAAGTTTGGCTGCTTCACTGGAAGATGTATCTCAACACCCGCTAGCTCAAGCTATTGTTAATCGTGCATCTGAACTAGGAATTAGCCTTTACCCAGTGGAAAACTTCCAAGCCTTGCATGGAAAAGGTGTGACTGGGATTATTAATGGTAAGCAAGTCTTGCTGGGGAATGCTAAGCTCTTAGCTGACCTTGCTATTCCACATGATTATCAAGAACGATTTGATTTGCTTGAGAAAGAAGCAAAAACAGTTGTCTTCCTATCAGTGGATGGTCAGTTAAAAGGCTTAATTGCCTTGCAGGATGTCCCTAAGGAAAATGCTCAGGAAGCCATTGCTAAATTGAAAAAACGTGGTCTTAGAACGGTCATGCTTACTGGAGATAATGCTGGAGTAGCCCATGCGATTGCAGAGCAAATTGGTATCGAAGAAGTAATCGCAAATGTCTTGCCAGAGGAAAGGCGCATGAAATTCACAAGCTTCAAAAGAATGGAAAACTTGCCTTTGTTGGAGATGGCATCAATGATGCGCCAGCCCTCAGTGTAGCGGATGTCGGAATTGCCATGGGCTCTGGGACAGATATTGCCATTGAATCAGCAGACCTTGTTCTTACAACTAATAATCTACTAGGATTGGCACGTGCTTTTGATATGAGTAAGAAGACCTTTAATCGTATTCTACTCAATCTTTTCTGGGCTTCTATCTATAACCTCATTGGTATTCCGATTGCAGCAGGAGTCTTTTCAAGTCTTGGTTTGGTGCTCAATCCAGAACTTGCAGGATTGGCCATGGCCTTTAGTTCAGTCTCTGTTCTGATCAGCTCTCTCATGCTTAATTTTACTAAAGTCGATTAAAAAGGCGGTCTTAACCGCTTTTTTTGCTATTCTAAAACAGATTTTCAAAACGCTTTCAAACTGTACTGTAATAGAGAATGGAGTATTCTGAGCATATACTTAGAAATCTAAAATCAAATGTGATAAATTAGGATTGTAAATTTACAGAATCGTTTTCAATTACTATATAAAAGCGTTTTTTGTAAATATATGAAATTATTTTGAAGGAGAGTTATCATTATGACTCAAGGGAAAATTACTGCATCAGCAGCAATGCTCAACGTATTGAAAACATGGGGCGTAGACACTATCTACGGTATCCCATCAGGAACACTCAGCTCATTGATGGACGCTTTGGCTGAAGACAAAGATATCCGTTTCTTGCAAGTTCGCCACGAAGAAACAGGTGCTCTTGCAGCGGTTATGCAGGCTAAATTTGGCGGATCTATCGGTGTTGCAGTTGGTTCAGGTGGACCTGGTGCAACTCACTTGATCAACGGTGTTTACGATGCAGCTATGGATAACACTCCATTCCTTGCTATCCTTGGATCACGTCCAGTTAACGAATTGAACATGGATGCCTTCCAAGAATTGAACCAAAACCCAATGTACAATGGTATCGCTGTTTACAACAAACGTGTAGCTTACGCAGAGCAATTGCCAAAAGTGATTGACGAAGCTTGCCGTGCTGCCGTTTCTAAAAAGGTCCAGCTGTCGTTGAAATTCCAGTAAACTTTGGTTTCCAAGAAATCGACGAAAACTCATACTACGGTTCAGGTTCATACGAGCGTTCATTCATCGCTCCTGCTTTGAACGAAGTTGAAATCGACAAAGCTGTTGAAATTTTGAACAATGCTGAACGTCCAGTTATCTACGCTGGTTACGGTGGTGTTAAAGCTGGTGAAGTGATTACTGAATTGTCACGTAAAATCAAAGCCCCAATCATCACAACTGGTAAAAACTTCGAAGCGTTCGAATGGAACTACGAAGGTTTGACAGGTTCTGCTTACCGTGTTGGTTGGAAACCAGCCAACGAAGTGGTCTTTGAAGCAGACACAGTTCTTTTCCTTGGTTCAAACTTCCCATTTGCTGAAGTATACGAAGCATTCAAAAACACTGAAAAATTCATCCAAGTGGATATCGATCCATACAAACTTGGTAAACGTCACGCCCTTGACGCTTCAATCCTTGGTGATGCAGGTCAAGCAGCGAAAGCTATCCTTGATAAAGTAAACCCAGTTGAATCTACTCCATGGTGGCGTGCAAATGTTAAGAACAACCAAAACTGGCGCGATTACATGAACAAACTCGAAGGTAAAACTGAGGGTGCGCTTCAATTGTACCAAGTATACAACGCTATCAACAAATACGCTGATGAAGATGCAATCTACTCAATCGACGTAGGTAACTCTACTCAAACATCAACTCGTCACCTTCACATGACACCTAAGAACATGTGGCGTACATCTCCACTCTTTGCGACAATGGGTATCGCCCTTCCTGGTGGTATTGCCGCTAAGAAAGACAATCCAGATCGCCAAGTATGGAACATCATGGGTGACGGTGCATTCAACATGTGCTACCCAGACGTGATCACTAACGTTCAATACAACCTTCCAGTAATCAACGTTGTCTTCTCAAATGATGAATATGCCTTCATCAAGAACAAATACGAAGACACAAACAAACACTTGTTTGGTGTAGACTTCACAAATGCTGACTACGCGAAAATCGCTGAAGCTCAAGGTGCTGTAGGATTTACAGTAAACCGTATCGAAGACATCGATGCTGTTGTTGCAGAAGCTGTTAAATTGAACAAAGAAGGTAAGACAGTTGTCATCGATGCTCGCATCACGCAACACCGTCCACTTCCAGTAGAAGTACTTGAATTGGATCCAAAACTTCACTCAGAAGAAGCAATCAAAGCCTTCAAGGAAAAATACGAAGCTGAAGAGCTCGTACCATTCCGCCTCTTCTTGGAAGAAGAAGGATTGCAATCACGCGCAATTAAATAATTCTGCTTGTCGAAAATCAAATGTAAATATTGTAGATTATATTCTTTGATTTTATAGAGAGAAACTTAAAAAGATCGGAGTAATCCGGTCTTTTTATGGAGGATAGTAAATGAATTTAAATCAACTAGATATTATTGTTTCAGATGTTCCCCAAGTCTGTGCTAGCTTGGAGCGTATTTTGGATAAGAAGGCAGACTATGTTGATGATGGTTTTGCTCAGTTCACGATTGGCAGTCACTGCCTCATGTTATCACAAAATCATTTGATACCTTTGGAAAATTTTCAGTCAGGAATCATTCTTCATCTCGAGGTTGAGGATGTAGACCAGAACTACAAACGGTTGAAAGAACTTGGTATCCAGGTTTTAAACGGCCCAGTTGTAACCGATTGGGGAACCGAATCCCTGCTAGTAAGTGGCTCTGCTGGTCTAGTCATTGATTTTTATCGAATGAAATAAGAGCAAAGTGGTGTGTTTTCGACAAAAGTTACAATAGATGAGGGGATTTATTTACTATTTTTATAAAATCTTCTCTCTACTTTATAAGATAAGAAAAAGAGTTCAACTTGAACTCTTTTTTTGCTATAATGAAGGGAGAAAAATCAGACAGGAGATCAAGATGTCAGAACCATTATTTTTAAATTCTGTAATGCAAGAAAAAATCTGGGGTGGGACTAAGCTACGTGATGAGTTTGGTTACGACATTCTGAGCGAAAAAATCGGAGAATATTGGGCAATCTCAGCTCACCCAAATGGTGTGTCTAAGGTAGCCAATGGTCGCTTTGAGGGAATCGATCTAGCTACTTTGTATGCGGAACACCGTGAGTTATTTGGTAACCGTCCGGAACCAGTATTTCCACTATTAACCAAAATTCTTGATGCCAATGACTGGCTCAGTGTTCAAGTTCACCCAGATGATGCTTATGGACTAGAGCATGAAGGCGAACTTGGAAAGACAGAGTGCTGGTACATCATCGCTGCAGATGAGGGTTCAGAGATTATCTATGGTCACAATGCCAAGTCAAAAGAAGAACTCCGCCAGCAAATCGAAGATAAAAACTGGGATTCCTTGTTAACAAAAGTTCCTGTAAAAGCTGGAGATTTCTTTTATGTACCAAGTGGAACTATGCATGCTATCGGAGCAGGTATCTTGATCCTTGAAACGCAACAGTCTAGTGATACAACTTACCGTGTCTATGACTTTGATCGTAAGGACGATAATGGCAACTTGCGCGAGCTTCACCTTGAAAAATCCATCGATGTTTTAAATATTGGTGAGCCTGCTAACAGCCGACCTGTGACTATTAAAGCAGATGACCTGCGTTCAACTCTTCTTGTGTCTAATGATTTCTTCGCAGTTTACAAGTGGGAAATCACAGGAAAAGTTGACTTTGAAAAGACAGCTGACTACAGCTTGTTGAGTGTCTTGTCTGGTCAAGGGAAATTGACTGTAGACGGTAAGGAATATCCTATCCAAAAAGGTAGCCATTTTATCTTGCCAAGTGATGTTGAAGCTTGGACTTTGGAAGGATCAGATTTAGAATTGATTGTAAGCCATCCATAAAAAGAAAAGACTTGAGATTGATTCTCAAGTCCTTTTTTGTATTTACATAAATTGGGCGATAAAGACCACGATGATGATAATTGGGATGATGTAGCGAAGTAGGAAGAGCCAGACTTGGAAAAGTCCTTGTTTCCATGGTCTTTCATCAAGATGGAGTTCCTCCATGGCTAATGTTTTCTTGAAAATATAACCTGTAAAAAGAGACAAGCAGAGGGCACCAAAAGGCATAAGGAGATTGGAAACCAGGAAATCCATGGAATCAAAGAAGGTCTTTCCAAAGATTTGGACGTCTGCCATAAGACCATAGGAAAGAGCTGAAGGAATACCAAAGATAAAGGTCATGATACCTAAAATTAGACTCCATTGATTGCGCTTATTATTGTTCTGATTGGTGATATTACCAACATTAATCTCAAGCATAACGACTGAAGAAGTTATTGTCGCAAAGAGGAAAAGCAAGAGAAAGAGAATATAGAAAATCGTACCAAAAGGCATATTGTCAAAGAGTTGTGGCAACACGATAAAGAGGAGACTTGGTCCACCTTCGGATTGGATATTAAAGGCTGACATAGCAGGGAAATCGCAAGTCCTGCCATGATAGAAACTGAAATGTTCAAGGCTACGATGGACATACCTGATTGGACCAGCTTGGTCTTCTTGTCTAGGTAGGAAGCGTAAGTCAACATGGCTGTAACACCGAGAGATAAAGCAAAGAATGACTGCCCCAGAGCGTAGAGTAGTCCAGCACTTGTCAGTTTTGAGAAGTCCGGTTTGAGGAAGTAAACCACACCTTCCATGGCATTTGGCAAGCTGAGAGAACGCCCGATAATAATGACAAAGATGATAAAAAGTAGGGGCATCATAACCTTTGATGCTCTTTCAATTCCTTTTTGAACGCCGTTTGAAACGATGAAAATATTCAAGAAGATAAAGGTAGCTTGGGCTCCTAAGGCAATAACTGGATTAGAAATGATGGAAGAGAATTGCTGGGCATAATCTCCATTTTCGATTAGGTGGAATAATCTTCCAATCTCGATACCAAGGTATGCTAGAATCCAACCCCCAATTACACTATAAAATGAGAGAAGGATGAAAAGAGCAAAGGCACCAATCCAACCAATAAAGTTGTACTTTTGATTGTTTCCAAGCTTTCCAAAAGTTTTGATTGCTGATACGCCAGCGCTTCGACCAAGGGCAAACTCTGCCAAGAGGAGAGGAAATCCAATCAATAGTGTCGAGATGAGAAAGACTAGTAAAAATCCTCCACCACCATTGGCAGCAGTCATGTAAGGGAACTTCCATACAGCTCCAAGACCAATAGCAGAACCAGCAGATGCAAGGATGAAGCCCAGTTTTGAGCCCCATTGCGATTTTTCAGACATCGTTAAACTCCAATCTATTTTCTAAAATAAGAAAAGGCCACTTGAGTTGTCAAATAGCCTTCTCTCAATTGCTCTTTATGAGCTTTTTATTTGATTGATAGACTTGAATATCCTATCATGTTTTCTGAAGCCTGTCAAGAAAGCGGTTTTCAAGTTTTCACACCTTTCTCAAAAAGTTAAAAATTTTTCGTAAAACCACTTGACTCTGACCTAAGGGGAGGGGTTATACTATACTTGTAAGGAGAAAATCATGTACCATATCAAAGAAGCTGCGCAGCTTTCAGGTGTCTCTGTAAAGACCCTGCACCATTACGATAAGTTAGGACTCTTGGTTCCTTTAAAGTCGGAAAACGGCTATCGAACCTATAGTCAGGATGATTTGGAACGACTTCAGATCATTCTTTATTACAAATATCTAGGCTTTTCTTTAGAAAAAATAGCAGAGCTGTTAGAAGAAGAAACTTCAGATTTATTGCCCCATCTGATTAGGCAACTGGACTATTTAACTCGAGAAAGGCAACGTCTGGATACCTTGATATCTACCTTGCAAAAACCATACAAGAACAAAAAGGAGAAATAAAAATGACCATTGAGGAAAAATTCACCGGATTTAGCTATCAAGACAATCAAAAATACCGCCAAGAAGCAGTAGAGAAATATGGTCAAGAAGTCATGGATAAGGCTCTCGAACGTCAAACTGGTAGAGAAGATGAGGCTACGGAAGCCTTCAACCAAGTCTTTCAAACCCTGGCTCAAAATCTCAAAGATGGACTACCTACAACAGCAACTGAAAACCAAGAAGAAGCATCCAAGCTCCTACAAGCCATTCGTACGTATGGGTTTGATTGTTCTATTGAAGTCTTCGGTCATATCGGTAAAGGCTATGCCTATAATCCAGAGTTCAAAGAAAACATTGACAAATTTGGACCTGGAACAGCTCAATACACTTCAGATGTTATTGCCCATTATGTTCGAACTCAGACAAAATAAAAATCGGCGGAGTAATTTCTGCCGATTTCTTACTTTAAAGTTTAATTAAAATGCAAGCTTCCTGCCACCCAGCCGGTACAGAGGGCAGAAGTAATGTTAAAGCCACCAGTATGGGCATTGATATCTAGCACCTCCCCTGCAAAGTGAAGACCAGGTACCAGCTTACTTTCCAGAGTTTTAGGATTGATTTCCTTGAGACTAACGCCACCTTTAGTTACAAAGGATTTAGCCAATGACATTTTGCCAGTAACCGGGATTTTGAGGGACTTGATAGATTGGAGAAGTTGATCCCGTTCTTTTTCAGTTAGTTGTTTGACTTTTTCTGGGTATCCTTGCGAGAAGAAATCTGCCAAGCGTTCAGGCAATAAAGATTTCAAGGCATTTTTCAAGGATTTTTCACGATTTTCTTCTAGAAAGTTAACTAAGTCACTTTCAGAAAGTTGTGGCAAGACATCTAAAGAGAGGATTTCACCACCCTTGACAAAGCTTGACATACGTAGAGCAGCAGGACCTGACAGACCAAAGTGGGTAAAAAGTAGGTCATGAGTAATGACATGCTTGCCATAGCTTAGAGTCACATCGTCTAGTGAAATTCCCTGCAAAGCCTTGTGTGGAAAATCTGTCAGCAAAGGACTCTCGGCCGCTTCAAGTTCGGTAATGGTATGTTTAAAGTGGCGAGCGATATCATGACCAAAACCAGTTGAACCAGTAGAAGGATAGGATTTGCCACCAGTTGTGACAATGAGTTTATCACAAGTGAAGGTTTGGTCTGCTGACTTAAGGACAAACTGATCGTCAATCTTTTTAACAGAAACAATCTCCGTTTGAGTAGCAATTTGCCCACCAAGTTCAGTGATTTTCTTTTCCAGAGCTTCGATTATGGTACGAGATTTATCACTGGCTGGGAAGACACGGCCGTGGTCTTCAACCTTGAGTTTGACACCATTTTCTGTGAAAAAGTTGATGATATCATGGTTATCAAACTGGGAGAAGACACTGTATAGAAAACGTCCATTTCCAGGAATGCCAGCTAGTAGGTCATCTAGAGTTCCGTTATTAGTTACGTTACAGCGCCCCCCACCAGTACCAGCTAATTTTTTTCCGAGTTTCCGATTTTTTTCGATAAGGAGGGTTTTCTGTCCATAAAAGCTACTGGAAATCGTAGCCATCATACCAGCAGGACCTCCTCCAATAACAATAGTATCAAAATGTTTCATAAGAGTATTGTACCATAAAAAAACAAGAGATGATAAGTCATCTCTTGTCTGATTAACCAATTTCATATCCCATGAGAAGTCCGCCTTCTTCTGCATAGAAACTACAAAGTCCAGAGGTTGGAAGAATCTTAATTTCAGCTTGCGGGTACTTTTCTCGCAAGAGTTCTGAGAGTTGTTGGCAGAATTTTTCATTGCTACGATGAGCCATGACAATACGTCCACCAGCGTAGCCAGCTTTAATGATTTCTTCATATGCAGCTTGAAGGGACTTTTTAGCACCACGAGCTTTTTGGAGGAGTTCTAATGTTCCTGTTTCACTTGCTTCTCCAACCATTCGAATATTAAGTAGTCCGACAACCGCACCGATAAGCTTGCTCAAACGGCCATTTTTAACCAGATTATCTACTTTAGCAAGAACAAAAAGAAGTTTTGTTTTTTCTTGGTAAGCAGTAATTGCTTGGACAACTTCTTCAAATGATAATCCCTGTTCAATTAAGTCGTTTAGCTTTTCAACTAAGAGATCAACCTCTCCACCAGCTGAAAGGCTGTCAATCACATGGATTTTAGTATCGGGATGGTCCTCAAGATAAATATTTTTTGCAAGTTGAGCACTGTTTTGGCTACCAGACAGAGTTCCTGTAATAGTCACAACAAAAATATGTTTTGCTCCCTCGAAGGCACGTAAGTAATCATCAGGACTAGGACAGGCTGATTTAGAAGCTTCAGAAGTCGCATACATGGTTTCCATCATGTGATCGATATTAAGATTAGCATCATCAATAAAAATCTGATCAGCCACTTGAATGGTTAGTGGGACACTGATAAACTCAGTATCAATAGCAAGGTTTGGCAGTTGACGATAATCACAACCAGAGTCAGCTACAATCTTCCATGTCATAGAAATTCTCCATCTTTATCACTTATACATTGACAAAGGTTCTGTCTTTTTTTACAATTATATCATGAAAGTTCTTGAAACAAAAGTAATACCGCTCTGTCGTTACAAGTAGAAAGGAAGTGTCATGGCTGAACGAAAAATTTCAGAAACGTCGCTTGATAATCTGAGAAAAGCAAACCAAGAATCCAATTTACTGACCAGAGAAGCAATTGAAACTGCCCTTATACAACTCCTTGAGAAAAAAGAGTTAGCAAAGATTAGTATTTCCGAATTAGTTAAACGAGCAGGGGTTTCAAGAGCGGCTTTTTATCGAAATTATGAATCAAAAGAAGCCATTCTCGAAAGTGTATTCAAGCGTAGCGTACATAACATCATGGAACAGTTAGGGAACTATGATGTCAAGAATGATCTTCATTTAGTGTGGATCCATCTTTTTCATGAGGCTAAGAAAGAAGCTAAGGTAATTCAACTTGCTTTGGATTATCATTTAGAAAAGATACTGGTTCAAGCTATGCAGGACTTTTTAGAAAAGCACCATGGAAAAACTAAAGGAGTCAGCTCTTATCTTCATTCTTTCTGGAGTTCGGCTATTGTCTCAGTCCTTATAAAATGGATTAAAGATGGGATGAAGGTACCCGCTGAAAAGATTGCAGATTTACGCCTACCATTTTTTAAAAAATAGACGATTAGGAGATAAATGATGTCAGATAAAAGACTTGCCTGGGACGAATACTTTGCAGCTCAAGCCTTATTGATTGCCAATCGATCAACTTGTAAACGAGCAAAAGTTGGAGTTGTACTTGTGAAGGACAACAAAGTGATTTCAACTGGATATAATGGCTCTGTTTCAGGGACTGAGCATTGTATTGATCATGATTGTCTTGTGATAGAAGGACATTGTGTTAGAACACTTCATGCAGAAGTGAATGCTATTTTACAAGGCGCTGAACGAGGTATTCCAAAAGGATTCACTGCCTATGTTACGCATTTTCCTTGTCTTAACTGTACAAAACAGTTGCTTCAAGTAGGTTGTGAACGTGTTGTTTATATCAACCAATACCGCATGGATGATTATGCCCAATACCTTTACCAAGAAAAAAAGACGGAATTAACCCATCTACCGCTTGAAACAGTTCAGTCAGCTATTAGGGAAGTAAATTTGATATAGAGTCCAAAAAAAGAATGGTTTCAAAGCTTTTTGAACCATTTTTTGATATAATTAGAAGAATAAATTGAAAGAAGGAACTCACAAATGGGAAAAATTGAAGTTATTAATCATCCACTGATTCAACACAAATTGTCAATCTTGCGTCGTACTGACACTTCTACAAAGGCTTTTCGTGAGCTCGTAGATGAGATTGCAATGTTGATGGGATATGAAGTTCTTCGTGATCTTCCACTTGAAGATGTGGAGATTGAGACACCGATTACTAAAACAGTTCAAAAACAATTGGCTGGTAAAAAATTAGCAATCGTACCTATCTTGCGTGCAGGTATTGGTATGGTTGACGGACTATTGAGCCTTGTTCCTGCTGCGAAAGTTGGGCACATCGGTATGTACCGTGATGAAGAAACACTTCAACCAGTTGAATACTTGGTTAAATTACCTGAAGATATTGACCAACGTCAAATCTTTGTAGTTGACCCTATGCTAGCTACAGGTGGTTCAGCTATCCTTGCTGTTGATTCCCTTAAAAAGCGTGGAGCTTCAAATATTAAATTTGTGTGTTTAGTTGCAGCTCCAGAAGGTGTTAAGGCACTTCAAGCAGCACACCCTGATGTAGAAATCTTTACTGCAGCCTTGGATGAACGTTTGAACGAACATGGTTACATCGTTCCAGGTCTTGGAGATGCAGGAGACCGCTTATTCGGAACTAAGTAGAGTTCTGAAAGAGGATTATATAGACTATAAATTGACCTTTTTGACCAATGAGGTGTAATTGCTTCATTGTCAGTAGTCAACTACTAAATTTAAAATATTAGAAGGAGAAATGAATGATTCCTGTAGTTATTGAACAAACAAGTCGTGGAGAACGCTCGTATGACATCTACTCACGACTTCTTAAGGACCGCATTATCATGTTGACTGGACCAGTCGAAGACAATATGGCAAACTCAGTTATTGCTCAATTGCTCTTCTTGGATGCGCAAGATAGTACAAAAGATATTTACCTTTATGTAAACACTCCTGGAGGTTCTGTATCAGCAGGTTTAGCAATTGTTGACACTATGAACTTTATTAAGGCAGATGTCCAAACTATTGTTATGGGGATGGCAGCATCAATGGGAACTATCATTGCATCTAGTGGTGCTAAAGGTAAACGTTTTATGCTTCCAAATGCAGAATACATGATTCACCAGCCAATGGGAGGAACTGGTGGTGGTACTCAGCAAACTGATATGGCTATTGCAGCTGAACACTTGCTTAAAACTCGTAAGACTTTGGAGCAAATTCTTGCAGATAATTCTGGTAAATCTGTTGAGCAAATTCATAGAGATGCTGAACGTGATTACTGGATGAGCGCTCAAGAAACATTAGAGTATGGTTTTATCGATGAAATCATGGCAAATAATTCTTGAACTAATAATCCTTACAAGCAAACTCGACTGAGTTTGCTTTTTTTGATATAATAAAAGGAAGATTTTTAAAAGGAAGCTATATTATGTTTGAAAAAGAGAATCGTTCTGGTCTGATTGTCTATCTTTATTATAATCGTGACGCAAAAAAACTCCAAAGTTTTGGAGATATCTGTTATCATTCTAAAAAGCGTCGTTATTTACAATTATATGTACCGACAGAAGAAGTGGCAGAATTGGTAGAACGTTTAGAAAAAGAAAAATTTATTAAAAAAGTAAGAGTTTGCCACATTCAAGAACTAGAAACTCCTTTTGTTGGAAACCTTTATCGAAAGGAAGAAAACGTTATCATTTAAAAAATACAAAAAAAGTATTGACAATTTTCTGATAATTCGATATATTCTTAACATGTCATTAAAAATGAATTTAAGAAGGAGACAAATTATGAAGAAAAAAATCGCATTATCGCTTGTTGCACTTGCAAGTGTAGCTGTTTTAACAGCTTGTGGTGAAGTAAAATCAGGAGCTTCGAACGCAACTGGTAACCCAGTAGATGAAAAAGTTATTAAAATTGGTTTCAACTTTGAAGAGACTGGAGCAGTAGCTGCTTACGGTACATCTGAACAAAAAGGTGCTCAACTTGCAGTTGATCAAATCAATGCTGCTGGTGGTGTTGATGGAAAACAAATCGAAGTTGTAGATAAAGATAACAAATCCGAAACTGCTGAAGCGGCTTCTGTTTCTACAAACCTTGTGACTCAATCAAAAGTAGCAGCTATCGTAGGTCCTGCGACTTCTGGAGCAACTGCTGCTGCAGTGGCAAACGCTACTCAAGCTGGTGTGCCATTAATCTCGCCAAGTGCTACTCAAGATGGTTTGACAAAAGGACAAGACTTCCTATTTATTGGAACATTCCAAGATAGCTACCAAGGTAAAATCATCTCAAACTATGTAGCTAATAAATTGAACGCTAAAAAGTTGTTTTATATACTGATAACTCAAGTGACTATGCTAAAGGTATTGCAAAAGCTTTCCGTGAATCATTTAAAGGTGAAATCGTAGCTGATGAAACATTTGTATCAGGAGATACAGACTTCCAAGCAGCTCTTACAAAAATCAAAGATAAAGAATTTGATGCAATCGTATTACCAGGTTACTACACTGAAGCAGGTAAAATTGTAAACCAAGCTCGTGGTATGGGTATTGATAAACCAATCATCGGTGGTGATGGATTTAATGGTGATGAGTTTGTTCAACAAGCAACAGCAGAACGCGCATCAAACATTTACTTCATCTCTGGTTTCTCATCAACAGTTGATGTTTCTGATAAGGCAAAGCCTTCCTAGAAGCATACCGTGCGAAATACAATGAAGAGCCTTCAACTTTTGCAGCTCTTGCATATGACTCAGTTTACCTTGTAGCAAATGCAGCAAAAGGTGCTAAAACATCTGTAGAAATTAAAGATAATCTTGCTAAAACTCAAAACTTTGAGGGTGTAACAGGACAAACAAGTTTCGATGCAGATCACAACACTGTTAAAACTGCATTCATGATGACTATGAATAATGGTAAAGTTGAAGCGGCAGAAGTCGTAAAACCATAAATTAAAGATAACGAGAATGGGGAATGAGCTTTTTACTCACTCCCTGTTTCGGTATTTTAGAAGCAATTTTATATACAAAAATAATATTAGAAAGAGTGAACTACATGCTCCAACAACTTGTTAATGGTTTAATCCTGGGTAGTGTTTATGCATTATTAGCCCTCGGATATACCATGGTTTATGGAATTATCAAGCTCATCAACTTCGCCCATGGTGATATTTATATGATGGGGGCTTTCATGGGCTATTTCTTGATTAATTACCTACAATTAAATTTCTTTGTTGCCCTACTTCTATCTATGGTCGGTACAGCTATTCTTGGTGTTGTTATTGAGTTTCTAGCTTATCGTCCTTTACGAAATTCAACTCGTATCTCAGTTTTGATTACAGCGATTGGGGTATCTTTCCTGCTTGAGTACGGGATGGTCTATTTCGTTGGTGCCAATACACGTGCCTTTCCTCAAGCCATTCAAACAGTACGTTATGATTTAGGACCAATTAGTCTAACAAATATCCAATTGTTAATTTTGACTGTTTCTCTTGTATTGATGGTTCTTCTGCAATTAATTGTACAAAAGACCAAGATGGGGAAGGCAATGCGTGCCGTTTCAGTTGATAGTGATGCAGCTCAGTTGATGGGAATCAACGTAAACCGTACAATCAGCTTTACATTTGCTTTGGGTTCAGCTCTAGCTGGTGCTGCTGGTGTCCTTATCGCCCTTTACTATAATTCATTGGAACCATTGATGGGGATGACTCCTGGTATTAAATCTTTCGTTGCTGCCGTTTTAGGTGGTATTGGAATTATTCCAGGTGCAGCTCTTGGAGGATTTGTAATCGGATTATTAGAAACTTTTGCAACAGCATTTGGAATGTCAGATTTCCGTGATGCTATTGTATACGGTATCTTGCTCTTAATCTTGATTGTTCGCCCTGCAGGTATTCTTGGTAAGAATGTGAAAGAGAAGGTGTAAACAATGAAAGATAATTTAAAAGTTAATATTCTATGGTTGCTCCTTTTGTTGGCAGGATATGGCTTGATTAGCCTGCTTGTATCAGCTGGAGTCCTAAATCTTTTTTACATTCAAATCCTACAACAAATTGGTATCAATATTATCCTTGCAGTGGGACTTAACCTGATTGTTGGTTTTTCTGGCCAATTTTCACTAGGTCATGCTGGATTTATGGCTATTGGTGCCTATGCAGCAGCTATTATTGGTTCTAAATCTCCTACTTATGGAGCCTTCTTTGGAGCTATGCTTCTTGGAGCACTTATCTCAGGATTAGTGGCTTTAGTCGTTGGGATTCCAACTCTTCGCTTGAAGGGGGACTATCTTGCAGTTGCTACACTTGGTGTTGCTGAAATCATTCGTATCTTTATCGTCAATGGTGGAGATATTACCAATGGAGCAGCCGGTATTCTTGGTATTCCAAACTTTACCAACTGGCAAATGGTTTACTTCTTTGTGGTTATTACAACGATAGCAACCCTAAACTTCCTTCGTAGCCCAATTGGCCGTTCAACTCTAGCTGTTCGTGAAGATGAGATTGCAGCAGAATCAGTTGGGGTCAATACAACAAGAATTAAAATTATCGCTTTTGTATTTGGAGCTATGACTGCAAGTATTGCGGGTTCTCTTCAGGCAGGATTTGTTGGATCAGTAGTTCCTAAGGATTATTCATTTATCAACTCTATTAACGTCTTAATTATCGTTGTATTTGGTGGTTTGGGCTCTGTTACAGGTGCTATTGTTTCAGCTATTGTATTGGGAATTATTAATATGATTCTCCAGGATGTAGCAAGTATTCGTATGATCATCTATGCTTTGGCTTTGGTGCTTGTAATGATTTCAGACCAGGTGGCCTTCTTGGAACATGGGAATTAAGTCTATCTCGTCTCTTTAAAAAAACTAAGAAGGAGGAACAAAACTAATGGCATTACTTGAAGTAAAACAGTTAACCAAGCATTTTGGTGGTCTAACAGCTGTTGGAGATGTAACTCTAGAATTGAATGAAGGTGAACTTGTTGGCTTGATTGGACCAAATGGAGCTGGGAAAACAACTCTTTTCAACCTTTTAACAGGTGTTTATGAACCAAGTGAAGGAACAATTACATTAGATGGTCACTTGTTAAATGGTAAGCAACCTTACAAAATTGCCTCTCTTGGCCTGGGGCGTACTTTCCAAAACATTCGTCTTTTTAAAGATTTAACTGTTTTGGATAATGTTCTTATTGCATTTGGCAATCACCATAAAAAACATGTTTTAGCTAGTTTCTTACGCTTGCCGACATTTTATAAAAATGAAGAGGCATTAAAAGCCAAGGCTATCGATTTACTTAAAATCTTTGACTTGGATAGGGATGCTGATACTTTAGCTAAAAACTTAGCTTATGGTCAACAACGCCGTTTAGAAATCGTTCGTGCCCTCGCTACAGAACCCAAAATCCTCTTTTTGGATGAGCCTGCAGCCGGTATGAATCCACAAGAAACAGCTGAATTGACAGACCTTATTCGTCGAATCAAAGAAGAATTCAAAATTACCATCATGCTTATCGAACATGATATGAACTTAGTAATGGACGTTACTGAACGTATCTATGTGCTTGAGTATGGTCGCTTGATTGCTCATGGAACGCCTAGTGAAATTAAGGCCAATAAACGAGTTATCGAAGCTTATCTAGGAGGTGAAGCCTAATGTCTATGTTAAAAGTTGAAAATCTATCAGTGCATTATGGCATGATCCAAGCTGTTCGTGATGTGAGTTTTGATGTAAACGAAGGAGAAGTAGTATCCCTTATCGGAGCAAATGGAGCTGGTAAAACAACCATTCTTCGTACCCTTTCAGGCTTGGTCCGTCCAAGCTCTGGGAAAATTGAGTTTTTAGGGCAAGAAATTCAAAAGATGCCTGCTCAGAAAATTGTTGCATCAGGTCTTTCTCAGGTTCCAGAAGGACGTCATGTCTTTTCAGGTTTGACTGTTATGGAAAACTTGGAGATGGGAGCCTTTCTTAAGAAAAATCGTGAAGAGAATCAAGCGAATTTGAAGAAAGTCTTTTCACGTTTCCCACGTTTGGAAGAGCGAAAAAATCAAGATGCTGCTACCCTATCTGGTGGTGAGCAACAGATGCTTGCCATGGGGCGTGCACTCATGTCTACACCTAAACTCCTTCTTTTGGATGAACCATCAATGGGACTTGCGCCGATTTTTATCCAAGAAATTTTTGATATAATTCAAGATATTCAAAAGCAAGGGACAACCGTTCTCTTGATTGAGCAAAATGCTAATAAAGCACTTGCTATTGCAGATAGAGGCTATGTACTAGAAACAGGTAAGATTGTTCTTTCTGGAACAGGAAAAGAACTTGCAGCCTCAGACGAAGTCAGAAAAGCATATCTAGGTGGCTAAACTAGTCTGGGAGACTAGTTTAGGTTGCGAATAAGGATTGCGCAAGCAATCCACATTAGTCCGGAGACCTTTTTAGTCGGCGGATAGAGAGAGCCTAATAATCCTCTCTTTCACCAGACAAGGTAAAACATGAATGAAGAACATTTCTTTCATTCAAAGAGCTCATTTTAGGAGCTCTTTTTTGTAAGGTCATCAGAGTTTTCTGAATCTTGAAAAAGAATTGAAAGCGTTTGATTGCTTTCTTTAAAAGGTGTATAATAAAACTATAAATATAAAGGAGAAGTCCTATGGCAGTTAAAGATTTTATGACACGTAAGGTGGTTTATATCAGTCCAGATACAACAATAGCTCATGCGGCAGACTTAATGCGTGAACAAGGTTTGCACCGTCTCCCTGTTATAGAGAATGATAAATTAGTGGGATTGGTGACAGAAGGAACTATTGCTGAAGCTAGTCCATCTAAAGCTACAAGTCTTTCTATCTATGAGATGAATTACCTACTTAACAAAACAAAGGTAAAAGATGTCATGATTCGTGATGTTATAACTGTTTCAGGTTACGCTAGCCTAGAAGATGCAACTTATCTCATGCTTAAAAATAAAATTGGTATCCTTCCTGTAATAGATAATGGTCAGCTCTATGGTGTCATTACAGATCGCGATGTTTTTAGAGCTTTTCTAGAGGTTTCAGGTTATGGAGAAGAAGGAATTCGAGTTCGTTTCATTACTGAAAATGAGGTAGGAGTTCTAGGCAAGATTGTTTCTTTGATCGTTGAAGAAAATCTTAATATCTCACATACTATTAACGTACCCCGCAAGGACGGTAAAATTATTATTGAGGTGCAAATCGATGGAATGGTTGATCTTCCATTCCTAAAAGAAAAATTTGAAGCAGAAAATATTCAAGTAGAGGAAATATCTCGAACTTCTGCTAAAAAGCTTTAAAAAATAAATTAGAAACACCTTTTTTGCTTGCTAAAAAAATTTTTTTCTAGTATAATAGTTTATTGTGAGCAAACCTCACTTACCCCTTGCAATGTCTTGGGGTCATTAGACCAAAAGGAGGAACATATCAATGGCTAAATACGAAATTCTTTATATCATTCGTCCAAACATTGAAGAAGAAGCGAAAAACGCTTTGGTAGCACGTTTTGACTCTATCTTGACTGACAACGGTGCAACTGTTGTTGAATCAAAAGCATGGGAAAAACGTCGTCTTGCATACGAAATCCAAGATTTCCGTGAAGGACTTTACCACATCGTTAACGTTGAAGCTAACGACGATGCAGCTCTTAAAGAGTTTGACCGTCTTTCAAAAATCAACGCTGACATTCTTCGTCACATGATCGTCAAACTTGACGCGTAAGAAGGTAAACTATGATTAACAATGTTGTACTTGTAGGGCGTATGACACGTGACGCTGAGTTACGTTATACCCCATCAAATGTAGCAGTTGCGACTTTTACTCTTGCAGTAAACCGTACATTCAAGAGTCAAAATGGCGAACGTGAGGCTGATTTTATCAATGTCGTTATGTGGCGCCAACAGGCTGAAAACCTTGCTAACTGGGCTAAAAAAGGCTCTCTTGTTGGGATTACAGGCCGTATTCAGACTCGTAGTTACGATAACCAGCAAGGACAACGTGTCTATGTGACAGAAGTCGTAGCTGAAAATTTCCAAATGTTGGAAAGCCGTAGTGCTCGTGAAGGACAAACTGGTGGATCTTATTCTGCACCAACTATTAGTCCTGCAGCACCTACAAATTCAGTACCAGACTTTTCACGTAATGAGAATCCATTCGGAGCAACAAATCCTTTGGATATCTCAGATGATGATTTACCATTCTAATGGACAATTAATACTATAAAGGAGAAAAAACATGGCTCAACAACGTCGTGGCGGATTCAAACGCCGTAAAAAAGTTGATTACATCGCAGCAAACAAAATTGAATATGTTGATTACAAAGATACTGAGCTTCTTAGCCGTTTCGTTTCAGAACGTGGGAAAATCCTTCCACGTCGTGTAACTGGAACTTCAGCTAAAAACCAACGTAAAGTAACAACAGCTATCAAACGCGCTCGCGTAATGGCTTTGATGCCTTTCGTAAACGAAGATTAAAGAAAAGACCCTTACGGGTCTTTTTTTCGGTCCAGTGGACCTCTTTTTTTGTTCAGGCGTGTCTTTTATCAGACTTTTACAGGACTCCCTGTTTACCTAGTAAGATTCTTTTGTCTTACTAGGTTTTTTCTTTTAATCTTTATTATCGTGCTATAATGGTAGGAGAAAGCTATAAAGGAGAAGCTTATGAAGACGACATGTTCAATTAGAAAAATGCAAGAATCTGACATAAAATATCTATCTCGAGGATTTATCAGACAAGGTTGGCCAAGTAGAGAGGAGGTTTTAACTCGATACTTTGAGGAGCAAGAAAGTGGGGAGAGAGAGGTCTTAGTTGCAGAGGTTGAGAGTGCTGTAGCGGGCTACATTACCATTTTGCCCTCTGCTAAACATGGTCCTTTTGCAGAAGTCTATCCAGAATTATCAGATTTTAATGTATTTGAGCCTTTTCGAAATCAAGGAGTTGGGAGTCAACTGCTAGAAGAAGCAGAAAAACGAGTCGAGCTTGTTTCGATCAAGGTAAGTCTAGGCGTAGGCTTGCACTCAGGATATGGACCCGCCCAAAGATTGTACATCAAACGAGGCTATATTCCAGATGGGACGGGTGTTTGGTATAGAAATCAACCCTTGGGAAATGAACGCTACTAGTCAAAACAATGATGATTTAGTTTTGTACTTGTCTAAGGAATTCGAATAAGAGGTAGCAAATTTCTTTGAAGATAGGGGAATTCTCTACTTTATGGTATAATGGAAAGAGTGAATTGAAGGAGGTATTATAATGGATGCCAAGTTAAGATACAAGGCTAAGAAGATTAAGATTATCTTTTTTGATATAGATGATACTTTACGAAATTCAAAGACAGGTTTTGTTCCAAGTACTATTCCAAGGGTTTTTAAACAATTACGTGAAAAAGGAATCTTGACAGGAATTGCGACTGGTAGAGGCATTTTCGGTGTGGTACCAGAGATTAAAGCCCTCAATCCTGATTTCTTTGTAACCTTGAATGGTGCTTATATTGAGGACAAAAAGGGCAATGTCATTTATAGTAATAAAATTGCTAGAGATAAGGTTAAAGAGTATATTGCTTGGACAAAGGAAGAGGGAATTGAGTACGGCTTGGTTGGTAGTCATGAGGCTAAACTATCTAGACGAACAGAAATGATTAGCCAGGCGATTGATCCAATTTATCCTGATTTAGATGTGGACCCTGATTTATCAAAAAGAAGATATTTATCAGATGTGGACCTTTGAGGATCAGGGAGATGACTTGACGTTGCCTGAAAGTTTAGCATCGACTTTGCGTATGGTACGCTGGCATAGACATTCATCAGATGTGGTGCCGATTTCCGGTTCAAAAGCAGCTGGAGTTGCCAAGGTGGTTGACCAATTAGGTTTAAAACCTGAAAACGTCATGGTTTTTGGAGACGAACTTAACGATTTAGAACTCTTTGATTATGCAGGTATTAGTGTTGCTATGGGAATTTCTCATGAGAAAATCAAAGAAAAAGCAGATTATATTACAAAAACATTAGAAGAAGATGGCATCTTTGATGCCTTAGAAGGATTTGGTATGGTAGAAAAAGAATTACATTTTCCACAAGTAGACATTGAAGCAGTAGAAGGTCCAATTGCGACTATTAAGACAAATCATGGGGATATGCGTATCAAGCTTTTCCCTGAGCATGCACCAAAAACAGTAGCCAACTTTATTGCTCTATCAAAAGATGGTTACTATGACGGTATCATTTTCCATCGTATTATTAAAGATTTTATGATTCAAGGTGGAGACCCAACTGGAACTGGTATGGGTGGAGAGTCTATCTATGGAGAGTCTTTTGAGGATGAGTTTTCAGAAGAACTTTACAATGTCCGTGGAGCCCTTTCTATGGCTAATGCTGGACCAAATACAAATGGTAGCCAGTTCTTTATCGTACAGAACCAACACTTGCCATATTCTAAGAAAGAAATTGCTCGCGGTGGCTGGCCAGAACCAATTGCGGAAATTTATGCTGAACAAGGTGGGACTCCTCATCTAGACCGCCGTCATACTGTATTTGGTCAACTTGCGGATGAAGCTTCTTATCAAGTTCTTGATGCAATTGCAGGTGTCGAAACAGGTGCAATGGACAAGCCAGTTGAAGACGTAGTCATTGAAACTATTGAAATTGAGGACTAAAATGAAAATCGGTGATAAGCTAAATGACCGTATTACTGGGATTCAGCCCTATGGAGCTTTTGTTGAGTTAGAAACAGGAGTGACAGGCCTGATTCATATCTCGGAGATTCGGACAGGATTTATCGAAAATATCTATGAAGTTTTAAAAATCGGTGATGAAGTCCAGGTACAAGTAGTAGATTTTGACGAATATTCAGGAAAGGCTAGCCTTTCCATTCGTACCTTGGAAGAAGAAAAACATCAACTTCCTAGACGAAGACGTTTCGAATGATCGCATCAAACATGGTTTTGCACCGCTTGGTCGCATGATGCCTGTTTGGACTCGAGAAGCCTTGGAGCATTTAAAGAAAAACAGTAATTGATAAATTTCTAACCATCTTTGATGTTATTAAATTTGTGGCAATAGAAGTATGAACGAAGAACAATTATTAAAATCAGGAGAGCGGATTAACCAACTCTTCTCTACAGATATCAAGATTATTCAAAATAGAGAGGTTTTCAGCTATTCGGTGGATAGTGTACTTTTGTCACGTTTTCCTCGCTTTCCTAAAAATGGCTTGATTGTGGATTTTTGTGCAGGTAATGGAGCTGTTGGACTTTTTGCCAGTAGTCGTACCAAGGCTAGAATTTTATCCGTAGAAATTCAGGAACGTCTCGCTGATATGGCTGAACGGTCAGTTCGTTTAAACGGCTTGGAAGAGCAGATGCAGGTTATTTGTGATGATTTGAAAAATATGCCTAGCCACATTCAGGGGAGTAAGGTTGATTTGATTTTGTGCAATCCGCCTTATTTTAAGGTAGATCCAAATTCTAATCTGAACGAAAGCGAACATTACCTTTTAGCTCGGCATGAAATTACGACCAATCTTAAGGAAATCTGTCGTAGTGCCCAGAGTATTCTCAAATCAAATGGGCGTTTGGCTATGGTTCATCGTCCTGATCGATTATTAGATATCTTAGCTACGCTCCAACAGCATAATCTGGCTCCAAAACGTCTGCAATTTGTTTACCCTAAACGGGAAAAGGAAGCCAATATGCTTTTGATTGAAGCTATCAAGGATGGGTCCACTAGTGGCTTTAAGGTTTTACCACCACTCATTGTTCATAATAGTGATGGTACTTATACACCAGAAATTCAAGAGATTTACTATGGATCATAAGGCTTATATGTATGTGGTAGAGTGTCGTGATGGTTCCTACTATACAGGCTATACAACAGATGTCAAGAAAAGGATTGCCGTTCACAATAGCGGTAAAGGAGCCAAATATACACGCGCTCGCTTGCCAGTAAAACTCATATTTGCAGAAGGTTTTGATAGTAAGGAAGAGGCCATGTCTGCTGAAGCTCTTTTCAAGCGCAAGACACGTATGCAAAAAGAAAATTATTTCAAAGAGAATCAAAATAGAAATTTAGTCGATTCTTTTGACTTGTAATGAGGAGTCCTTTGACTCCTCTTACTTTTGTCAAAAAGCGAAAAAAATGCTAAAATAAAGAGAATAAAGAAACGAGGTATTATCATGTCTAAGATTCTAGTATTTGGTCACCAAAATCCGGACTCAGATGCTATCGGTTCATCTGTTGCCTTTGCTTATCTTGCAAAAGAAGCTTATGGTTTGGATACAGAAGCGGTGGCTCTTGGAACTCCAAATGAAGAAACAGCTTTCGTATTGAACTATTTTGGTGTGGAATCACCGCGCGTGATTAAATCTGCTAAAGCAGAAGGTGCAGAGCAAGTCATTTTGACTGACCACAATGAATTCCAACAATCTATTTCAGATATTGCTGAAGTTGAAGTTTATGGTGTGGTGGATCATCACCGTGTGGCTAACTTTGAAACTGCCAGCCCACTTTACATGCGTTTGGAACCAGTTGGGTCAGCATCATCTATCGTTTACCGCATGTTCAAAGAACACGGTGTAGCTGTTCCAAAAGAAATCGCAGGTTTGATGCTATCAGGTTTGATTTCAGATACTCTTCTTTTGAAATCTCCAACCACTCACCCATCAGATAAAGTCATTGCTCTTGAATTGGCTGAATTGGCTGGTGTGAACTTGGAAGAATACGGTCTTGCCATGCTCAAGGCTGGTACAAACTTGGCTAGCAAGTCAGCAGAAGAATTGATTGATATTGATGCTAAGACATTTGAACTCAACGGAAACAATGTCCGTGTGGCTCAAGTGAATACAGTTGATATTGCTGAAGTATTGGAACGCCAAGCTGAAATCGAAGCAGCTATCCAAGCCGCAAATGCAGCTAACGGATACTCTGACTTTGTCTTGATGATTACAGACATCGTCAACTCAAACTCAGAAATTTTGGCTCTTGGTGCTAATATGGACAAGGTAGAAGCAGCTTTCAACTTCAAACTTGAAAACAACCACGCTTTCCTTCCAGGTGCTGTTTCACGTAAGAAACAAGTGGTACCACAATTGACTGAAAGCTTTAATGCATAATTCTAAAATGAAAATGGGGATACCCATTGTAATAAAAAGGAGTTTCGACTCCTTTTTTGCTAGGAGAGAAGTATGTTAGAAAATGGTGATTTAATCTTTGTGAAAGATAGTTCGGATATAGGGAAAGCCATCCAGGAATCTACTGGCAACTATAGCCATGTGACCATTTTTTTAGACGGTTTCATCTATCATGCAACAACTGAAGGCGGTGTCATTGCCCAGGCTTCTGAAGATTTCTTTGTAGCTGGAAAAGTCTATGACCTTTATCGCTATGCGGAGATTGATTGTACAGAAGTCAAAAAGCGGGCAGAGAGCCACTTAGGTGCACCCTATAATGTTTCCTTTTACCCAGATGGTGATGGTTTCTATTGCTCTCAATTTATTGCAGACATTCTACCTATTTTTGAGACCATTTCTATGAAGTTTGGGGATGATACACAGGAAATCAGTGATTTCTGGAGTCAATATTATAGAGAGCTAGGACTCCCTGTACCTCTGAATCAGCCTGGCACTAACCCGAGTCAATTAGCAGCATCACCACTTTTAGTTTGTAAAGAAAGGAATCTTTATGATTCAGATTTTTAATCCATCTCGTTTGACACGACAACCATTCTTTAGAGATTTGGTTGACTATCTTGATCACCACGACGATGTGATTCTGCGGCAAATCAAGGCCCAATTTCCAGATCAACCAGTGGATAAGCTGATGGAAGAATATATTAAGGCTGGCTTGATTTTACGAGAGAACAAACGCTATTATCTCAATCTTCCCTTTCTAGAGTCTACGGAATCTCTTGAATTGGATCAAGAAGTCTTTTTAAGAGATGATAGTCCCATCTATCAAGAAATATTGGAGAAAGATTTTCAGACTGAATTGCGTAATCAAACCAATGCAGCTATCCTAGAAGAGTATACAGATTTTGCTCGGGAAAAGATGACCTTGTCTAATTACTTTTATAAGGTTAAGCACCAGTATTCGCTGACAGAAGATCAGCAGAAACTCTATGCTGTTTTGGGGGATGTCAACCCTGAGTATGCTCTCAAATATATGACAACCTTTTTGCTTAAATTTCTAAAAAAAGACCAGCTCATGCAGAAACGTCGTGATATCTTTGTCGATAGTTTAGTTTCATTGGGCTACATCATTCAAAATGAAGATGGGAAATATGAGTTGACTGTAGAATTTGATAAAGAACGCTTCATCTTTATAAAAAAATAAAGGCTAGGAATTTTCCTAGCCTTCTTTAAATATACTATAGATAACGTTCTGCAACAGCAGCATCTCCAGGATAGTCTTCTTTCTTACCTTTGATGATTTGGTAGCAGTCAGCTCCTTTACCAGCGATAATAACCGCATCTTCAGCTTGGCTCGTAATAGCCATAGCAGCCTTGATAGCTTGTTCGCGATCGACAATCTTTCAACAGGATGATGGATATAGCTACTGATTTCATCTGCAATGGCCATTGGATCTTCGTAGTTTGGATCGTCAGCTGTTAGAAAGACTTGGATTTCAGGATGTTGATTGAGGAGAAGTCCAAAGTCCTTTCGACGGCTTTCTCCCTTGTTTCCAGTCGAACCAAGGACTAAAGCAATCTTTCCAGTTTGATGAGTTTCAACGACAGAGATTAGTTTTTTAAGACTGTCACCATTGTGGGCGTAGTCGATGAAAACTTTTGCGCCATTTTTCTGAGTGAGAACTTCCATACGACCAGGTACGCGAGTAGTCGCAATCCCTTTTTTGATGTCTTCAAGACTAGCACCTAGACGAAGACAAGCAAGTCCAGCAGCGACTGCATTTTCTTGGTTGAAGTGCCCAATCAACTGGATGTCATAGTCTCCAGCTAATTTACCAGTAGCGGAGAAGCTAACGGCTTTAGAGTTTTCAATTTGATTACTTGATTGGCTACCGTAGAAGTCATGGTCTTGGTTCTCAACTTGTTCTTTCAGAACAGAGAAGTGATCCATATCGCTATTAATGACAACTGCTCGGCTATTTTTCATCAAAAGACGCTTGTGATAGAAATAATCTTCAAAGGTCGGATGCTCAATAGGACCAATATGGTCAGGACTAATGTTGAGGAAGACACCGACATCAAAGGTCAGGCCGTAGACCCGTTTCACCAAGTAGGCTTGGCTGGATACCTCCATAATAAGATGAGTTCTTCCATTGTCAACTGCCTGCTCCATCATCTCAAAGAGATCAATACTTTCAGGAGTTGTTAGAGCAGATTTAAAGAAAGTCTTACCGTCCAAAGTAGTGTTCATGGTTGACAACATAGCTGGACGATGTTCTTGATTTAAGATGTTATAAGCAAAGTAAGCTGCCGTTGTTTTTCCTTTAGTACCAGTGAAAGCAAGGAGTTTTAGTTTTTCCTGAGGGTTGCCATAAAACTCCATAGCAATCAAACTCATGGCTTTCTTAATATCGCTAACGACGATAACGGGAATACCGACTTCATAGTCTTGTTCTGCTACATACCAACCAAGACCTTGTGCAATTGCTGAAAGGAGAAATTCTTTTTTGAAGGCTGCTCCTTTGACAAAAAAGAGACTATTTTCTTGAACTTTTCGGCTATCGTAGCAGATGCTATCAAAAACGACATCACTGTGATAATAATGGTAATGTCCTTGGTCAATAATCTCACGGAAGAGATCGTCTTTCTTTAAAATATCTAATATAGTTTCAATCTTTATCATACTTTCTATTGTAAACTGAAAGTCTGAATTTTACAAGTAACAAGGAAAAGTTTATAATGGAAGATAAGGAACTTTTCCTAGTGATTAAAAATGAATGAGGAAGCTATGTCTAACGAAAATAATCATCAGCAAGTCCAGATGTTGCGAGGGACTGCTTGGCTAACGGCTAGTAATTTTATCAGCCGCCTGCTCGGGGCTATTTACATTATTCCTTGGTATATTTGGATGGGGACATATGCCGCTAAGGCAAATGGGCTCTTCACCATGGGTTATAATATTTATGCATGGTTCTTATTGATCTCGACTGCGGGTATTCCTGTTGCAGTCGCAAGCAAGTCGCAAAGTATAATACCATGAATGAGGAAGAGCATAGTTTTGCCTTAATTCGTAGTTTCTTAGGCTTCATGACAGGATTAGGTGTTTTCTTTGCCCTAATCTTATATTTCATGGCTCCGTGGTTAGCAGACCTTTCAGGTGTTGGAAGTGAGTTAATCCCAATTATGCAGAGCCTATCTTGGGCTGTCTTGATTTTCCCGTCTATGAGTGTTATCCGTGGATTTTTCCAAGGGTTGAATAATCTTAAACCTTATGCCATGAGTCAAATTGCTGAGCAGGTTATCCGTGTTATTTGGATGCTCTTGGCAACCTTTATCATCATGAAGCTCGGTTCAAAAGATTATCTATCAGCAGTTACTCAATCTACTTTTGCGGCCTTTATTGGGATGATGGCGAGTTTTGCAGTACTTCTATATTTCCTATTTAAGGAAGGAATGCTACAAAAAGTCTTTGAAACAAGAGATAAAATAAATAGCAAGCGTCTATTGATTGATACGATTAAGGAAGCTATTCCATTTATCCTAACAGGATCAGCAATTCAGCTCTTCCAAATTTTAGACCAGATGACCTTTATTAATAGCATGAAGTGGTTGACTAACTATAGCAATGAAGATTTGGTTGTTATGTTCTCTTATTTCTCTGCTAATCCTAACAAAATCACCATGATTCTCATATCGGTTGGGGTTTCGATTGGTAGTGTAGGCTTACCACTTCTGACAGAAAACTATGTCAAGGGGGATTTTCCAGCAGCTTCTCGTTTGGTTCAAGATAGTATCACCATGTTATTTCTCTTCCTACTTCCTGCTACAGTAGGAGTTGTCATGGTTGGTGCCCCTCTTTATACAGTCTTTTACGGTAAACCAGATAGTCTGGCTATGGGCTTATTTGTCTTTGCAGTCTTACAGTCGACAATCTTAGGTTTATACATGGTCTTGTCACCTATGCTTCAAGCAATGTTCCGAAATCGCAAAGCTGTTTTATACTTTGTCTATGGTTCGCTTGCAAAGCTGGTCTTACAATTTCCAGCCATTGCTCTATTCCACAGTTATGGTCCGCTAATTTCTACAACAATCGGATTGATTATTCCAAATGTTTAATGTACCGTGATATTTGCCAGGTGACGGGTATCCGTCGAAATATTGTTCTAAAACGAACTATCTTAATTTCTATCCTAACCGTAGTGATGTTCCTGCTAGTTGGTTTCATACAATGGATAATAGGATTTTTCTTCCAACCAACCGGACGTCTATGGAGCTTCGTTTATGTTGCTATCATTGGCCTTATGGGAGGAGGCGTCTATGGTGTCCTGAGTCTACGTACGCGACTTTTGGATAAGGTCATTGGACCAGCTAAAGCAGATCGCTTACGTGCACGTTTAAAATTATCATAACAGTTTATAAATAAAACGAACAATTTGAACTTTTTATGTAAAAAAGTCTAAATTGTTCTTTTTTTCTTGAAAAAATACAAAAAAATATAAAAAATGTAGAAAAAAATAAAATTTTAAACATAATTACTTGACTAAAAAAAACATTAGCTGTATAATGATACAAATATTTAAATTTGGAGGTTCTGTTTATGAAAAAGTCTAAGGCAAAATACCTGACGTTAGCAGGCGTCGTCTTAAGTGCTGGTTTGCTTTTGGGAGCTTGTGGTAATTCGACTAGCTCTTCTAAAGTATACAACTATGTATACGCAAGCGATCCTTCTAGTTTGAACTATCTCTTAGAAAACCGTGCAACTACTGGTGATGTTGCTACAAACTTAGTGGATGGTTTGATGGAAAATGACCAGTATGGAAATTATATTCCTTCATTGGCAGAAGATTGGACTGTATCCCAAGATGGTTTGACATATACTTATAAACTTCGTAAGGATGCTAAATGGTATACATCTGAAGGAGAAGAGTATGCTCCAGTTACTGCGCAAGATTTTGTGACAGGGTTGAAATATGCTGCGGATAAAAAATCTGAAGCTTTGTACCTCGTACAAGATTCTGTAGCAGGTTTGGATGATTATATCAACGGAAAAACAACAGACTTTTCAACAGTTGGAGTTAAGGCTATTGATGACCAAACAGTTCAATATACCTTGACAAAACCAGAACCTTATTGGAATTCAAAAACAACTGCAACCATTCTGTTCCCAGTTAATGCTGATTTCTTGAATTCTCAGGGGGACGACTTCGGTAAAGTGGATCCAGCAAATCTTTTGTACAACGGTCCATTTATTCTCAAGTCTTTCACTTCTAAATCTGTCATGGAATACAAGAAAAATCCAAATTACTGGGATGCTAAAAATGTATTCGTAGATGAAGTTAAATTGACCTACTATGATGGTAGTGATCAAGATTCTCTAGTTCGTAGCTTTAGCGAGGGTGTCTATAGTTTTGCGCGTCTCTATCCAAATAGCTCAAGCTTCTCTGGAGTAAAAGAAAAATATAAAGATAACATCATTTATAGTATGCAAAATGCGACATCCTACTATTATAACTTTAACCTAGATAGGAAATCATATAACCACACATCAAAAACGACAGACGCTGAAAAGATGGCTCAACAAGAAGCAGTCTTAAACAAATCATTCCGTCAAGCTATCAACTTTGCCTATGACCGTACTGCTTATGGTGCTCAATCTCAAGGGGAAGATGGAGCAACTAAGATTATCAGAAACTTGCTTGTTCCACCAACATTTGTAACTCTTGAAGGAAAAGACTTTGGTGATGTAGTTGCTTCTAAGATGGTTAACTACGGAAAAGTATGGGAAAATATGAATTTTGATGATGCGCAAGATGCCTACTACAATGCTGATAAAGCTAAGGAAGTCTTTGCTCAAGCTAAGAAAGAACTTGAAGCCAAAGGTGTTCAATTCCCAATTCACTTGGATTTACCAGTTGACCAAACCTTTAAGAAGGGTGTCCAAGAGGCAAGCTCTTTCAAACAGTCTATTGAATCTGTTCTAGGTGCAGATAATGTCGTTATCGATATTCAAATGCTGACTACAGAAGAAATGGATAGTATTGGTTATCTAGCAAATACGGCAGCGCAAAAAGACTATGACCTCTATAACGGTGGTTGGGGACCTGACTATCAAGATCCATCAACCTACCTTGATACTCTAAGTTTAACAAGTGGTGGCTCATTGCAAAACCTTGGTCTAGAACCTGGTGAAACCAATGCTAAAGCAACTGCGGTTGGTTTGGATGTCTATACTAAGATGTTAGAAGAAGCTAATACTGAACAAGATTTGAACAAACGTTATGATAAGTACGCTGAAGCTCAAGCCTGGTTAGTTGACAGTGCGCTTGCTCTTCCAAACGTTTCTCAAGGTGGAACTCCTGGATTGAGAAGAACTGTACCATTCTCTGCTGCCTTCTCTCAAGCAGGAAATAAAGGTGTTGAATCATACAAATACGTTAAGTTGCAAGATAAGGTTGTCACAACGGCGGAGTATGAAGAAGCTAGACAAAAATGGCTGAAAGAAAAAGAAGAATCTAATAAAAAGCCCAAGAAGAATTAGCTAAACACGTTAAATAATGACTCTAAATTTAAAAACGGTAACCTTTGATGAGGTTATCGTTTTTCATATAGTTTTAAACTATAACTAGCTCTTGAAAACAAGAAAACGAAGGATCCAAAATAAGTGGTACAATAGTTACTATAGATTTGGAGGTAAAGTATGAGCAAATCATTTCACATCAACACAATTTTAGCCCAAGCAGGTATTAAATCAGATAAAACGACAGGTGCTTTAGTTACACCAATTCACTTTTCAACGACTTATCAACATCCTGAATTTGGAAAATCAACAGGATTTGACTATACACGTACTAAAAATCCAACTCGTAGTAAAGTGGAAGAAGTCTTGGCAGCTATTGAATCCGCCAACTATGCCCTAGCTACTAGCTCTGGTATGGCAGCTATTGTCTTGGCATTTAGTGTCTTTCCGGTAGGCAGCAAAGTCTTGGCAGTCCGTGATCTTTATGGAGGTTCTTTCCGCTGGTTCGATCAAGTGGAGCAGGAAGGACGATTCCACTTTACCTATGCCAACATAGAAGAAGAGCTAATTGCTGAGCTAGAAAAGGATGTAGATGTACTCTATATCGAAACACCAACCAACCCTTTGATGTTGGAATTTGATATTAAAAAATTGTCTCAATTGGCTCATGCTAAAGGGGCGACAGTTGTGGTTGATAATACCTTCTACAGTCCTATTTACCAACGCCCGATAGAAGAAGGAGCTGATATTGTCCTTCATTCAGCAACCAAATACCTTGCAGGACATAATGATGTCTTGGCAGGTGTAGTTGTAACTAATAGTTTAGGACTATATGAAAAACTTTTCTACAATCTCAATACAACAGGAGCTGTCTTGTCACCATTTGATAGCTATCAGTTGATTCGTGGTCTCAAGACCTTATCACTTCGTATGGAGCGCTCAACAGCGAATGCTCAGGAAATCGTAGCCTTTTTAGAACACTCACCTGCAGTCAAAGAAGTCTTGTATACAGGTCGTGGAGGGATGATTTCCTTTAAAGTAGCAGATGAGAAGCGTATCCCTCATATCTTAAATACATTGAAAGTGTTCTCTTTTGCTGAAAGCCTGGGTGGTGTAGAAAGTCTAATTACATACCCAACTACTCAAACCCATGCAGATATTCCTGCAGAAGTTCGTCACTCTTATGGTTTGACAGATGACTATTGCGCTTGTCTATTGGTATTGAGGATGTTAGAGATTTGATAGAAGATTTGCGTCAAGCCTTGGAAGGATAAGACTATGGGAAAATATGATTTTACAACTCTGCCAAATCGTTTTGGACATCATACCTATAAATGGAAAGAAGCAGAGACTGACCGTCAAGTATTGCCAGCCTGGATTGCTGATATGGACTTTGAAGTGTTACCTGAGATTCGTCAGACTGTCCATGACTATGCTGAGCAATTAGTCTATGGCTATACCTATGCTAGTGATGGCTTGATTGAAGCTGTTCAAAATTGGGAGGAAAAACAGCATGGTTATACTTTCGATAAGGATTCCCTGATCTTTATCGAGGGAGTAGTACCAGCTATTTCAACAGCCATTCAAGCTTATACCAATGAAGGTCAAGCCGTGCTTATTAACACACCAGTATATCCACCTTTTGCCCGTAGTATTAAGCTCAACAACCGAAAATTGGTCATCAACTCTCTAGTGGAAAAAGATGGACTCTTTGAGATTGACTTTGAGCAATTGGAGAAAGATTTGGTGGAGAATACCGTAAAACTTTATCTACTTTGCAATCCCCACAATCCTGGTGGACGTGTTTGGGAAAAAGAAGTGCTTGAGAAAATTGGACAGCTTTGTCAAAAACACGGGGTCCTGTTAGTATCAGATGAAATTCATCAAGATTTAACCCTATTTGGTCACAAACACCATTCTTTCAATACTGTTAATCCAGCTTTTAAAGATTTCTCTTTGATTCTGAGCAGTGCCACTAAAACTTTTAATATTGCAGGAACAAAAAATTCCTATGTCGTTATTGAGAATCCCAAGTTAAAAATGGCATTCCAAAAACGTCAACTTGCTAATAACCAGCATGAAATATCAGGATTAGGATACTTAGCAACAGAAGTTGCCTATCGCTATGGTGAAGATTGGTTGACAGAACTCAAAGAACTGATTGAGAAACACATCAATTATGTAGTGGATGTATTTGGCAAAGAAACTAAAATTAAAGTCATGAAACCTCAAGGGACCTATCTCATTTGGCTTGATTTTTCAGACTATGATATTAGCGATGAAGAATTAAGAAAACTCTTGAGAGATGAAGCAAAGGTTATCCTGAACAGAGGCTTGGACTTTGGTGAAGAAGGAACTCTTCACGCTCGCTTAAATATAGCCATGCCGACATCTGTCCTAGAAGAAGTTTGCCAACGAATCATTTCTACTTTTTCAAATCTTTAAAAACTAGCCTTTTAGGACTAAAGTATCCTAGAAGGCTATTTTCATAGGGAGAAATATGGTATAATAAAGAGATAAAGTAAAGGGGAAAATATGGCTAAATTGATTCCGGGGAAGATTCGTACTGAAGGAATAGAACTCTATGAAACTGGAAAGGTTCAAATCATCAAAGAAAAAAACACTCGTCTTTTTGCTCGAGTAGATGAGGAAGAAATTCGCTATAGTTTAGATGATGATTTGGTTTTCTGCGGCTGTGACTTTTTTCATAAAAAAGCTTACTGTGTTCATTTAGCGGCCTTGGAGCATTATCTTAAAAATGATGAAAAGGGTCGTAAAATTTATATCAATTTAGAGACTGGACAGGAAAAACAAGAAGAAGTTGAGACTCAAGTGTCTTTTGGGAAGCAATTCTTGGATATGATCCAAACTCCTAATTTGCCTAAAAAATATCAAATATCTGTACATGGACAGGTAGAGGCAGGGACCAATCGTATTATTTGGACTTTAAAAATAGGGCTTTCTCCATTTGAAAAATATTATGTCATACGTGACATTCCTTTATTTTTAAAGGTTATAGAAAATCATAAAGGGTATATGATTGGTAAAACATATGAATCTGCTATAGAACTTTCTCAGTTTGATGATAGTAGCCAAAATCTCTTGGTTTTTCTACAAGGATTAATAGAAGACCAATCAGATGCTAACCTTTTCTTCAAAAATCAAGGGCGCCATCTTTATTTTCCATTAACCTTTTTTGAGCAAGGTGTAAACCTGTTAATGGAGTTAGACGATTTTCAGTTTGAGCATCAGGTCGCAGCTTATCATCATATCTTGTTTCAAGATTTTGATGGAGCATCAGGTTTTATCTCCTTTAACATTATGGAAAATCCAAATTATTATGAGATGGATATTACTGAAGAAAAGCGAAGTAATTCGTTTTATAGAGGTCAGGTTCTGTTTCATAAAGGTACTTTTTATCTTTTGTCAAAAGAGCAAGCTAGTTTATTGGATAAAATAGTAAAATTACCTATGAATAATCAGGGGAGAAAAGTTCTGCAGTTTGATAAAAGTGATCGAGACTTTTTTGCTGCTCAATTAGTTCAACTTCGCAAAATAGGGAAAGTAGTAGCTCCAGAGAGTCTTCAAATCAGAACTTTTCAACCCTTTTTTTACTTTGATAGAGAAGAAGATGGTTCCATTCGATTGGATATGACATTTGACTATAAATCTTGTCTTATAACCTCTCGTAGAGAACTAGAATCCCTCCCCTTTGCAAGCGATATTCAGTTAGAACAAAAGATTTTTCAACTAGCTCTATCCTCTGGATTTGAGGCAGAATTTCAATCTTGGCGTCAAGCTCTTAAATCTGAGGCTATCTATACTTTCTTTCATAAGGTCATCCCTGACTTTCAATCGTTTGGAGAAGTTTCTATTTCTGGAAAGTTGCAAGAACTTTATCGAGTGCAAAAACCTCAGATTCAGGTTTCTTCACAGGGAAATTTATTAGATATTCATTTTGATTTTCAAGCAATTACTAAAGAAGATATTGACTTGGCTATGAAAGCTTTGGCTAGTCATCAAGATTTTTACATTAACTCATTTAATGAAGTGTTCTTTTTTGATGAGGAGACCAAAAAAGTTCGTCAGGAAATAGAAGATCTGGGCATCGATGAGATTGGAGATGGTTCCTTTAGAGCACGCAAGTCTCTGGCTTATACCATATCTCAGCTATTTAAGAATCAAGAGAACATCTCTTTATCGGATGAATTTCGAGATTTAGCGCGTGATTTGAAACATCCAGAGGAGTTTCCCATGCAAAAATAGAAATTCAAGCTCAATTAAGAGACTATCAGAAAAAGGGAGTTCAATGGCTTCAGATGCTCCATCACTATGGTTTTGGAGGGGTTTTAGCTGATGATATGGGTTTAGGGAAAACCTTGCAGTGTATCGCCTTTATTAGTAGCCAGATTAAGAAAGATAGTAGAATTTTAATTTTAGCTCCTTCTGGTCTAATTTATAATTGGGCTGATGAATTCAAAAAATTTGCACCAGATTTAGACTTGGTCGTTGTCCACGGACTTAAACCTAATCGAGAATCACTTTTGGCAGAAAAACATCAGATATATGTTACTAGTTATGCAACTTTCCGTCAGGATAGTGACATATACAAGCAGATGTCTTTTGACTTTCTATTTTTAGATGAAGCGCAAGTGATGAAGAATGCGCAAACTAAGATTGCTAAAATTTTAAGACAGTTTGTCGTACCATCAATCTTTGCTCTTTCAGGAACCCCAATTGAAAACCATCTTGGAGAACTGTGGTCCATTTTCCAAATCGTCTTGCCAGGTTTACTACCAGAAAAAAATGATTTTATGAAATTATCTGCAGAGCAGGTATCTCAATTTATTAAACCTTTTGTTATGCGACGCAAGAAGGAAGAAGTTCTATCAGAGTTACCTGACTTGATAGAAGTAGTCTATAAAAATGAACTTGAAGACCAACAAAAAGCCATATATCTAGCGCAACTCCAACAGATGAAGGAGCGCTTGGTCCAAGTGACAGAGACAGAATTTCAAAAAAACCGTGTAGATATTTTAACGGGTATCATGCGTCTGCGTCAGATTTGTGATACACCAGCCTTGTTTATGGATGATTATGAAGGGGCCAGTGGCAAGCTAGATAGTTTGCGTGATCTCCTGATACAGATTTCTGAAAGTGACCACAGAGTTCTAATTTTTTCTCAATTTAGAGGTATGTTGGATCTTATAGAGAAAGAGCTGCCTGATTTAGGTTTATCATCATTTAAGATAACAGGTTCTACACCTTCTAAGGAACGTCAAGAGATGACCAAGAATTTTAATCAAGGTGAGAAAGATGTCTTCTTAATTTCACTTAAAGCTGGTGGAGTTGGTCTAAATTTAACAGGAGCTGATACGGTCATTTTGGTTGATTTATGGTGGAATCCTGCAGTCGAATCTCAGGCTATTGGTAGAGCACACAGAATGGGCCAAGAAAAGATTGTTGAGGTTTACAGATTGGTAACACGTGGCACTATCGAGGAGAAGATTCAGGAGCTACAAGAACAGAAAAAGAATCTAGTCTCAGAGGTCTTGGATGGAACTGAGTCTCGTGCAAGTCTGACTCTTGATGAAATCAGGGAAATTTTAGGAATATCGTAAGACAAGACTTGAAAAATCAGGACTTTACGCTATAATGGAGTATTGAAAGGAAATAAAAATGAATCAAAAACGGTTTCCAATAATATCAGATGATGAGATCATGCTATCAGAGATGCCAGTCATGAACTTATATGATGAATCAGACTTTATTAGTAATATCAAGGGAGACTACCAAGACAAGAATTACTTAGAGTGGTCACCAATTATTAAGGATAAACCTTCAAATCAACAATATAATAGGCAAGTTTCTGAAAAAACAGAAAAAAGCTATGCTGAATTGGCTCGCGAAGAAGCAAGAGCGGATTTGAAGAAAAAACGTTCAGCTAGTTATCTGACACAGGATATTACGCATGTAAGACGCCATAAAAGTTCTAAGATTGCTAAACCATCGAAGCAGCCTACGGCTCCTTTCCAAAAGGAGAATCCAGGAGAATATACAAAATACAGTAAAAAATTGACTCAAAGTCATTACATTTTGGCTGAGAATATAGTTCAGATACAAAAGTCTTCTAAAGAGGATAATCTAGGTTCAAAGAAAAACAATTTTGATTTCTTGAAGAAAAGCCAAATATATAACAAAAAAGAAAATCAAACTGAAAAAGAACGAAAAGTTGCTCAAGAGCTTAACTTGACAAATATAACAGAATAATAAAGGGGAATAAGATGGCAAAAACCTATCATTTTATCGGAATCAAAGGATCAGGTATGAGTGCTTTGGCCTTGATGTTACATCAAATGGGACATAAGGTTCAAGGGTCTGATGTTGACAAGTACTATTTTACACAACGTGGATTGGAGCAAGCAGGGATTACTATTCTTCCTTTTGATGAGAAGAATTTGCAGGGAGATTTAGAAATTATCGCTGGAAACGCTTTTCGTCCTGATAATAATGTTGAAATCGCTTATGCAGACCAAAACGGCCTTAGCTATAAACGTTACCATGAGTTTCTTGGAAGCTTTATGCGTGACTTTGTCAGCATGGGGGTAGCCGGAGCCCACGGTAAAACTTCTACGACGGGAATCCTATCACATGTTTTATCACATATCACTGATACAAGTTATTTAATCGGAGATGGTACAGGTCGTGGATCTGAAAATGCCAAGTACTTTGTTTTTGAATCAGATGAATATGAGCGTCACTTCATGCCTTATCATCCAGAATACTCCATCATTACCAATATCGATTTTGATCATCCAGACTACTTTACTAGTCTAGAGGATGTATTCAATGCCTTTAATGATTATGCAAAACAAATTACTAAAGGTTTGTTTGTCTATGGTGAGGATGAAGAGTTACGTAAGATTACTGCCAATGTTCCGATTTATTACTATGGTTTTGAAGAGAAAAACAATGACTTTGTAGCAAGTGATTTACTTCGTTCAACGACGGGTTCTACTTTTACAGTCTATTTCCGTGGAGAAAATCTTGGTCAATTCCATATTCCGACCTTTGGACGCCATAACATTATGAATGCTACAGCAGTGATCGGTTTACTTTACACAGCTGGATTTGATCTAGATTTGGTACGTGAGCATTTGAATACCTTTGGTGGGGTTAAGCGTCGTTTCACAGAGAAGGTTGTTAATGACACAGTAATTATTGATGATTTTGCCCACCATCCAACTGAAATTATTGCGACTTTGGATGCTGCTCGCCAGAAATATCCAAGCAAGGAAATCGTTGCTATCTTCCAACCTCACACTTTTACTAGAACTATTGCTTTGTTGGACGATTTTGCTCAAGCCTTGAATCAAGCTGATGCAGTCTATCTAGCTCAGATCTATGGGTCAGCACGTGAAGTGGACCATGGTGATGTTAAGGTTGAAGATTTAGCAGCCAAGATTGATAAAAAACATAAAGTTATCACTGTTGAAAATGTGTCTCCTCTCTTAGACCATGACAATGCTGTATACGTCTTTATGGGAGCAGGTGACATTCAATCATATGAATACTCATTCGAACGTCTCTTGTCAAATTTGACAAGTAATGTTCAGTAAGGAATAACTATGGAATTTCCAATATCAATTCGGGAGGCTCAAGCATCTGATTTGGATCAAATCTACTTGATTATAGAAAAGAATGCTGACTCCTGCAGAAATATTAGTAAAGAAATGATAGAAGAACGTATCCGCAACCATGCGGGTACTTTTCTCTTAGCTAGCCTTGAGGAGCAGGTGATTGGTTTTATTATAGGAGCTGATTTAACTGAAACAAGTTCGAAGGATTCAGCTTTTGATATAGACTACATTCATTCTATTAGTAAAGTGCCTATTATCATTTTAAGTTTGGTGATTCATCCTGATTATCGAGGGCAAGGATTTGGGACACTTTTACTAGCAGCTTTGAAAGAGAGTAGTCGTTTAACCAATAAATCCGGACTTTATCTTCCCTGCACTGATAAAATGCTGTCTTATTTTGAGATGAATGCATTTATCGAACATGGCTTTGCTGAATCGGAAAACAGCAGTGATCCTTATTTTCATATGCATTGGGATAATCCGTATTATCAGGAGGAAATATGATAATCAGAGAAGCAAGACTGGCGGATCTTGATCGTATTCAAGAAATTGAGTTGGAAAACTTCTCTTTGGAAGAAGCGATTCCACGTACTGTTTTTGAAGCACATTTAAGAGAAATTAAGACAAGCTTTTTGGTTGCTGAAAAAGACGGCCATATTTTAGGCTATATTGAAGGGCCTGTAGTGCCACATAGATATTTGCAAGATAAATCTTTTACAGAAGAAATTGAAGACCACAGTCATCATTCTGGTGGCTACATTTCAATTACTTGTTTGTCTGTTGCTAAGGAAGCTCAATCTCTAGGTCTTGGCCGAAAATTATTGACAGCTTTAAAGAACATTGCTCTGGAGCACGAGCGCCAAGGTATCAATCTGACTTGCCATGATTATCTTATTAGCTACTACGAAAAGCATGGATTTATCAATGAAGGAAAATCTGAATCTAAGTTTGCAGGAGAAGAATGGTATAATATGGTCTGGCAAAATGAGAAAAAGTTTTAGACAGCCAACTATAGTTGCTTTTATTTGGTTTTTAAGATATAATATTATGGATTATCAACAAGGAGGTAATACCTTTGAGCGAAAATTCAAGAGAAGAAGAAAAGCTAAGTTTTAAAGAGCAAATTTTGCGAGATTTAGAACGACTAAAAAAAGAAGATAGGATTTCAGAACCTACAAGTGACCTATTTGAAACTTTAACAAATACTTATACATCAGAACAAGAAAAACTGGAAAGTAAAACAGCAGAAGAAGAATTAATTGCTAATTCTGTGTCTGCAGTGGATCAATTGATTGCTAATGCACCAAGCGTTCCACCTCGTTCGTTTGCTACCGAAGAAGACTCAGTAGAGTCTGTTGAATCTGTTGAGTATAATCAACCTGATGTTGTGGAAGAGGAAATTGATTCAACACCTACTAGAGTTACAGTGTCATACCAAACACAAGTTGATTCACAACTTGAAGATCAGGAAAACACTTTTGAGACTAATATTGAAGAAGAAACTGTTGTGATTCCAGTTCAAGAAGATTCAAGCTCAGAGGAAACAGATACCCCTAGACGTAGCCGTAGAGATTCTGTGAAACCAACTAAGAAAAAGAAGAAATTTCGTTTTGTACGATTTTTAGTAACTTTACTTATTCTACTCGCTCTTCTTGGTGTAGGTGGTTTCTATGGTTATCAATATGCTGAATCAGCATTGCAACCTGTAGATCCATCTTCGAAACAGTATGTAAAAGTTCAGATTCCGGAAGGGGCTAATAGTCAAGAAATTGGCTCAATACTTGAGAAATCAGGTTTGGTTAAACATGGTCTATTTTTTACAGCATATGTAAAATATAAAAACTATTCGGATTTAAAATCTGGTTATTATAATTTGCAGAAAAGTATGAGTACTGAAGACTTGATTAAAGCTTTGCAAAAAGGTGGAACTCCAGAACCTCAAGAAGTTGTTTATGCTAATCTGACAATTCCAGAAGGATTTACTCTTGAACAAATTGCACAGACTGTTGCTCAACTACAAGGTGAGTTCAAAGAGCCTTTGACTGCTGAAGCTTTTATGGCTAAAATTCAAGATGAAAACTTTATTGCTCAAGAGGTTGCAAAATATCCAAAACTTCTTGAAAGCTTACCTGCAAAAGATAGTGGTGTTCGTTATCGCTTAGAAGGTTATCTATTCCCAGCAACATATACAATTAAAGAGAGCACAACTATTGAAAGCTTGATTGATGAAATGCTTGCTACAATGGACAAAAACCTCTCTCCACATTATGCTACTATCAAGGAAAAGAACCTAACAGTAAATGAACTCTTAACTATTGCTTCACTTGTAGAGAAGGAAGGGGCAAAAACGGAAGATCGTAAGCTTATCGCTGGAGTCTTCTATAACCGTTTGAATCTAGGTATGCCACTTCAAAGCAATATCGCTATCCTTTATGCAGAGGGTAAACTTGGTCAAAAGATCAGTCTTGCTGATGATGTGGCTATTAACACAGAAATCAACTCACCTTATAACGTTTATACGAATATTGGCCTAATGCCTGGTCCAGTTGATAGCCCAAGCTTGGATGCCATCGAATCAAGTATCAATCAAACTAAGAGTGATAATCTCTTCTTTGTTGCGAATGTTCAAGATGGAAAAGTCTACTTTGCAGCAACGAAAGAAGAGCATGATAAAAACGTTGAAGAGCACATCAACAGTAAATTAAAACAATCAAATAATGCAAACTAAAATTATGTGGTTTTCCACATAATTTTGCTTTAACGAATAAAATATTATAGATAAGTAAAAGAAAGTTGAGAAAAATGGTAGAAAAAACATACCCAATGACGATTGAAGAAAAAGAAAAACTCGAAAAAGAATTAGAAGAGTTGAAACTTGTTCGTCGTCCAGAAGTTGTTGAACGTATTAAGATTGCACGCTCATATGGTGACTTGTCAGAGAACAGTGAGTACGAAGCAGCAAAAGATGAGCAAGCCTTTGTTGAAGGTCAAATCTCTAGTTTGGAAACTAAAATCCGTTATGCTGAAATTGTCAACAGCGATGCCGTTGCTCAGGATGAGGTTGCCATTGGTCGTACAGTTACTATTCAAGAAATTGGCGAAGAAGATGAAGAAGTATACATCATCGTTGGTTCAGCTGGGGCAGATGCCTTTGCAGGAAAAGTATCAAATGAAAGCCCAATTGGTCAAGCATTGATTGGTAAGAAAAAGGGTGATGTTGTTACAATCGAAACACCTGCTGGAAGCTATGATGTTAAAATCTTAAAAGTTGAAAAAACCGTTTAATAGGATAAAAAAGAGGGAGTAGATTTAGGGAAAGCGTTTCCTATCACTCCTTTTCTTAATTCTAAAAATTAAGGAGACTATATGAATTCAGAAAAAAAGCACAAAAAGAAAAGTAAAATGGAGCGTGGTTTAACTAATCGCCATGTTCAGGTTATGGCCATTGCCGGAACGATTGGTACGGGATTATTTCTTGGAGCTGGTCGGTCTATCAGTTTAACTGGACCTTCGATAGTCTTGGTCTATATGATTACAGGTGGCTTCATGTATCTCATGATGCGTGCTATCGGGGAAATGTTGTACCAGGATCCAGAGCAACACACCTTTATCAATTTATTACTCGTTATCTAGGTAAGGGATGGGGCTATTTCTCGGTTTGGTCTTATTGGTTATCAGTAGTCTTTATTGGTATGGCAGAGATTACAGCTATTGCTCACTATGTTCAATTTTGGTTTCCATCTTGGCCATCTTGGTTGATTCAGGTTGTATTCCTAACAATTTTGGGCTTGGTCAATCTGATTGCTGTTAAAATCTTTGGTGAGGTAGAATTTTGGTTTGCCATGATTAAAATTGTGGCTATTCTCGCCATGATCGCGACAGGGATTTTTCTAGTCTTGACTGGCTTTGAAACTCCATATGGTTCAGCAAGTCTCGCCAATATTAGTGAGCAGTTCTCCCTTTTCCCAAATGGAGGAATGAACTTTGTCATGGCCTTTCAAATGGTTTTCTTTGCTTACTTGATGATTGAATTTATCGGCGTTACAACATCTGAAACCAAGGATCCTCGAAAAGTCTTGCCTAAGGCTGTTAAGGAAATTCCTTTGCGAATTATATTCTTCTACGGTGGGGCTCTCTTAGCTATCATGTCTATTATTCCTTGGCGTGAGCTTTCTGCGACAGATTCACCATTTGTAACGGTATTCGAACTTGTTGGTCTTAAGTGGGCGGCGGCCTTGATTAACTTTGTTGTCTTGACTTCCGCTGCGTCAGCCTTGAATTCAACTCTTTACTCAACAGGTCGTCACTTGTACCAAATTGCCCATGATTCGCCAAATCGTTTCTTAAAAGCTATTAAGGCAGACACCCTCTCACGCCACAACGTTCCTCAGAATGCTATCATTGCTTCTGCGGTATTGATTGGTTTTGCAGCCTTCATCAATGTACTTCCTGGCGTATCAGATGCCTTTGCTTTGATTACAGCATCTTCATCAGGTGTTTATATCGCCATCTACATCTTAATCATGGTGGCCCATCTTAAGTATCGCAAGTCAAAAGACTTTATGGCAGATGGCTATCTCATGCCCCAATATCGCTTGCTAAATCCTCTGACTATGCTCTTCTTCATCTTTGTATTCGGAACTCTCTTTTTACAAGAATCAACTGTAATGGGAGCCAAAGGTTCAGCTATATGGATTGTTGCTTTTGGTATTTACAGCCAATGGAAGTTCAGAAAATAATTCAGAAGCTCATCAACATCAGTTGGTGAGTTTTTTTAGTTTGACAGTCTATCTAAATATGGTTATAATCATGCTATAAGTGTATTTAGGAGGTTTTATGCAGGTAAGATTGGAGAATACAGAGTCTCAGAAAGCACAAATTATAGGAGACTTGATTCGCTCTTATAATCGTTCCAAAAGAGAAGCTGCTGAAAGCGAGCCACTTAATATTTATGTCGAAGATGATTGCGGTGAACTCATGGCGGGTTTAGTAGCAGAGACTTTTGGAAACTGGCTAGAAATCGGATATTTGTTTGTGAAGGAGGACTTGCGAGGACAAGGAATCGGCTCCCAACTATTGCAACGAGCAGAAAGTGAAGCTAAGAAGAGAAATTGTTGCTTTGCTTTTGTGAATACTTATCAATTTCAAGCACCAGCTTTTTATCAAAAGCATGGCTATAAGGAAGTTTTTACATTGAAGGATTATCCATACACTGGACAAAGACACTATTATCAAAAAGATTTGTAAGCACAGAACTCTCTATCATGTAAGTGGTAGAGTTTTTTGTTAAAAAAATCTAATAAAATGACAGATATATATTGCATAATGTAAAATATATGATATAATAAAGTTGAAAAAGAAGCGCGACTTTTTAAAATTTTAGAGGAGGTAACAAGTGGTTAAGAATTTAAAATTAAAGTTAGCTCGAGTGGAGCTTGACATGACACAAGGTGACTTGGCAGAAGCTGTAGGTGTGACTAGACAAACTATCGGCTTGATAGAAGCTGGTAAATATAATCCTAGTCTATCCCTTTGTCAGTCTATTTGCAGATGTTTAGGGAAAACTCTAGATCAATTATTTTGGGAGGAAGAAGATGAAAAATAGATTATTTTATTATCAATTACTGGATGAAAGAGAAGAACAACTGATGAATAAAGCAGGTGCAGAAACTTTTCATATCTCTATAGGATTATTATTCCTAACTTACTTAATTGCAGTATTAGCTCCAAGTCTTTTTAATTCGACTATGATACTCATCATTATCATTATTGGGACTTTTTACTTTTTCAACCGAGCTCGCAATCTCGGTGTGACCTACTATAGTCGGTTTCATTTTTCGATTCTGGGATGCCTATTTGTAACACTACTCATCACAACTATTTTAATGCTGCAAAACTATCAGTTCAATCTAGAAATTTATGAGCACAATCCTCTAAACTTTAAATATTTATCTGCTTGGTGTTTTACCTATGTCTTTTACCTTCCTTGGGTATTTATTGGAAACCTAGGCTTGAGAAGCTATGGTCAATGGGCTCAGAAAAAATATGAAGAAGATTTAGAACAGCTAGAAAGTGAGTAGACTTGAGTCAAACCTTATAAAATATGCTATAATGGTACTAATTTATAAAGAATCTGTTTCCTTTTTTAGAAACAGGAAAGAAGGACTCATATGTACAAAGATGATAGTTTAACTTTACACACGGATTTGTATCAGATTAACATGATGCAGGTCTACTTTGACCAAGGCATTCATAATAAGAAAGCTGTTTTTGAGGTTTATTTCCGCCAACAACCTTTTAATAACGGCTATGCTGTTTTTGCAGGGTTAGAGAGGATAGTAAAATACCTAGAGAACTTACGCTTCTCAGATAGTGATATTGATTATCTAGAATCACTTGGTTATCATGGAGAGTTTTTAGACTATCTTCGTAATCTCAAATTGGAGTTGACAGTACGTTCTGCCAAAGAAGGGGACTTGGTCTTTGCTAATGAGCCAATCGTTCAGGTGGAAGGTCCACTGGCTCAATGTCAATTGGTGGAAACAGCTCTCTTGAACATCGTCAACTTTCAAACTTTGATAGCGACCAAGGCTGCTCGTATTCGTTCTGTCATTGAAGATGAGCCTTTGATGGAATTTGGAACACGTCGTGCCCAAGAAATGGATGCAGCGATTTGGGGAACGCGTGCTGCTGTAATCGGTGGTGCAAATGGAACTAGTAATGTGCGTGCAGGTAAACTCTTTGGAATTCCTGTTCTAGGCACTCACGCTCATTCCTTGGTACAGGTATATGGTAATGATTATGAGGCCTTTAAATCTTATGCCTCAACGCATCGTGATTGTGTATTTCTTGTAGATACTTATGATACTCTTCGTATCGGTGTTCCTGCTGCCATTCAAGTTGCAAGAGAATTGGGAGATAAGATTAACTTTAAGGGTGTCCGTATCGATTCAGGAGATATCGCCTATATTTCTAAGAAGGTTCGTCATCAATTAGACGAGGCAGGATTCCCTGATGCGAAATCTATGCATCAAATGACCTTGATGAAAATACCATTCTTAACCTTAAAATGCAGAGGGCTAAGATTGATGTTTGGGGTGTTGGGACTAAACTAATCACTGCCTATGATCAACCTGCACTTGGAGCAGTATATAAGATTGTGGCGATTGAGGATCAAGATGGTCACATGCGTAACACCATCAAACTCTCTAGTAATGCTGAAAAAGTTTCAACCCCAGGTAAGAAGCAAGTTTGGCGTATTACCAGTCGAGAAAAAGGAAAATCTGAGGGTGATTATATCACCTATGACGGAGTCGATGTGTCTAGTATGACTGAACTCAAGATGTTCCACCCAACCTATACCTATATCAATAAAACTGTCCGTAATTTCGATGCAGTTCCTCTCTTGGTTGATATTTTCAAGGATGGTAAGCTAGTTTATGATTTACCGACTTTACCTGAAATTCAAGCTTACGCTCGTAAAGAATTTGATAAACTCTGGGACGAGTACAAACGTGTTCTTAATCCACAACATTATCCAGTAGACTTAGCACATGATATTTGGCAAGACAAGATGGACTTGATTGACAAGATGCGTAAGGCAGCATTAGGAAAAGGAGAAGAGTAATGACTCTACAAGAGAGTATTATCCAGCAATTAGGGGTTAAACCTGTCATCGACCCTCAAGAAGAAATCCGTCGTTCCATTGACTTTCTAAAAAGATATTTGAAGAAACATCCCTTCCTTAAAAGTTTTGTATTAGGAATTTCTGGTGGTCAAGACTCGACTTTAGCTGGTCGCCTTGCCCAACTAGCTATGGAAGAAATGAGAGCTGAAACCGGCGATGATTCTTATAAATTTATCGCTGTTCGCCTACCTTATGGCATTCAAGCTGATGAGGATGATGCCCAAAAAGCCCTTGCTTTTATCCAGCCAGATGTGAGCTGGTGATCAATATCAAGGATTCTGTAGATGCTATGGCTGCATCTGTTGAAGCTACTGGTAGTCCAATGTCAGACTTTAATAAAGGAAATATCAAGGCTAGAAGCCGGATGATTGCTCAATATGCCATAGCAGGTTCCTATAGTGGAGCCGTTATTGGTTCTGACCATGCCGCCGAAAATGTCACAGGTTTCTTTACTAAGTTCGGTGACGGTGGTGCAGATATTCTCCCACTTTATCGCCTCAATAAACGTCAAGGAAAACAACTATTGAAGGTGCTTGGAGCTGATCCTGCTCTCTATGAAAAAGTACCGATTGCTGATTTAGAGGAAGAGAAACCTGGCTTGGCAGATGAAGTTGCACTCGGTGTAACCTACGAAGAGATTGATGACTACCTGGAAGGAAAACAAATCAGCCAAGAAGCCCAAGCAACCATTGAAAAATGGTGGTACAAAGGCCAACACAAACGCCACTTACCAATCACAGTGTTTGATACGTTTTGGGAGTAAAAAAGTCCGGGGGACTTTTTTAGCCCGAGCCTGAAAATAAAAAAGCGAGGTTGAATTATGCAATCCATAGGTACAAAGACATTACATACTGAACGGTTGCTATTGCGACGCTTTTGTGAAACTGATGCTCAAGCCATGTTTGAAAATTGGGCTTCTAGTCTAGATAATCTAACCTATGTTACTTGGGATCCTCATCCAAATGTTGATTTTACAAAGAACTCAATAAGAACTTGGGTAGCATCCTATGACAATCCAAATTACTACAAATGGGCCATTAGTCTCAAAGAAAATCCAGAATATGTCATTGGAGATATTAGTCTGGTCAGTGTGGATGAAGAAACTCTAGCTGTGAAGTCGGATATATCTTAGGGATGGACTACTGGGGACGAGGACTCATGACAGAAGCCTTGAAGGCTGTTTTATCATACTGTCTAGATGAGATTGGATTTGAAGAGGTTGATGCTTGCTATGCAAGTTTAAATCCCGCCTCTGGTCGTGTGATGGAAAAGGCGGGTATGACTTTTTGGAAGACAATTCCAAATGCAGTTGAACGAAAAGGTTATATCGCTGATAAAATTTATTATCAAATCAAAAAATAAGATGGAAAAGAATAACTTTTCCATCTTATTTTTTGTAATATACTTTTTAATCAAAATAAAGCAAGTCTTTGCTGGTACTTGTAAAGAGGTCGAAGCCATCCTTCGTAACAACACCGCAGTCCTCGATACGAACACCGACTTTACCAGGGATATAGATACCAGGTTCAACAGAGAAGCACATGCCTTCTTCGATAACCATGTCGTTTCCTTCCATGATAGATGGGAATTCGTGGACATCCATACCGATACCATGACCGAGACGGTGATTGAAGTACTCACCATAGCCAGCTTTTTCGATCACTTCACGAGCTGCACGGTCAACCTCATGAGCTGTTACACCAGGTTTGATAAAGTCAAGGGCAGCCTGTTGAGCTTCTAGAGTCAAGTTGTAAATATCTTTCTTGAACTGGTCAGGTTTACCAACAGCGACTGTACGAGTCATATCTGATGCATAACCATTGACCATCACACCGAGGTCAAAGAGGAGAAGGGCATTGTTTTCAACCTTGTTAGCTCCAGGAATACCATGTGGATTCGCAGCATTATCACCAGTCAAGACCATGGTATCAAAGCTCATTTCATAGCCTTCACGTTTCATAGCAAAGTCAATCTGCGCAATGATATCAGTTTCCGTATTATCAAGAGAGATATTATCAAAACCAACTTTAACAGACTTGTCGGCGTAAACACCTGCAACCATCATCTTTTGCACTTCGTCTGCTGATTTGATGAGGCGCATGCGTTGGATCAATGGAGTTAAGTTCTCAAACTCAGCACTTTCAAAGACAGTTTTCAAACCGTGATATTTAGTTAAGATGAGATTATCAAACTCAACTGCTACACGTTTGAAATCAAGCTGTGACAAGGCATTTTGGATTTTCTTCCATGGGTTTTCAGAGTCCACGTAGCCAACTACTGGGAAAGAGACAGTGCTAGTTGCGCGCTCAACTTCAAGAGCTGGAACAAAGAGAAGAGGTTCCTGGTCAGCAAGGACAAAGAGGAACATTTGGCGTTCGTGTGGATCACTGTAAAAACCAGTGAGGTAATTGATAGTGACGGGGTCAGATACGACTGCGACGTCTAACTTTTCAGATTCAAGATATGTTACAATTTGTTGTAATTTAGACATATGTTACCTTCTTTCTACCCCTCTATTTTTGCAAAAAATAGGAGAAATTGCAAGGGAGAAGGGGAAAAGACTACAAAAAAATTCCAACAGCTAATAGCATGTTGGAATAGAAAGATTAGTTGAATTCTGCCTTACTTTTCACATCGCTGTATTCTTCAGCAACTTCTTGGCTAAGAATATCTTCATAAGCTGGAAGAACAATGTCCTGACCATATTTTTTCTTAAGAGCAGTAGTGACTATGCGATAGGCTAAGTTTGCATTACGAGATAAGATAGGTCCGTGGAAATAAGAGCCAAAGACATTTTTATAGTGAACGCCTTCTCCGATTTTCTCTTCATTATTTCCATTTCCGTATACGACCTGACCGAGTGGTTTTTGCTCATCTGAGAGGAAGGTGCGACCTTGGTGATTTTCAAATCCATAGTAGGTTTCATCGAATTCTTCATTATGAATTTTAATGTCACCGATGAAGCGGTTATTGGTTTGGTTGAGTGTGTAGTGTCCCATAACACCCAATCCATCGATACGCTTGCCAGAAGCTTCAATATAATATTGGCCTAATAGTTGGAAGCCACCACAGATAGCAAGAACGACACCATCATTTTGGATAAAGTTGTCAATACTATCTTTTTTATCGGGTAGATCACCAGCAATGATGCTTTGTTCAAAGTCTTGACCACCACCAAAGAAGGCAATATCATAGTAGTTCTCATCAAAATCATCATGGAGAGAAACGATGTCAACTGTAACATGGGCACCAAGTTTTTCAGCTACATACTTGAGCATGAGGATATTTCCATTATCTCCGTATGTATTCATAAGGTTTCCATAGAGATGGGCTATATTTAGTTGGTATGGATAGTTGCCGTCTGTTGATGAAAGTGAAGTATAAACCATTAGTTCATCTCCTTTCTAACAATCTGACGATTAGCTAGTAATTCTCGAAATTCAAGCATAGCTGTGTATGTCGCAAGGATATAGGCATGCTTGCAGTCTTGATTTTCAATCGTTTTAAGAACTTGTTCCAAGCTGCTTGTTTCAGTGATTTTATCAGCTGGATAGCCAGTAACACGAAGACGACGAGCGATTTCAGAATGACGAACTCCTCCAGCGTTGATTTCTGGAATGTCCATATCAGTAATTTGTTCAAAGTCAGCATCCCAAATCCAACTGGTATCAATACCATCTGCATAGAACGCATTGAGAAGAACTGATAAACTAAACGGATATGGAGCCAGTTTAATCATCTCAATCGCTTGAGTAGCTCCTACAGGGTTCTTGATAAGGACGAGTGTGCATTCCTTATCTCCGATTTGGAAAGTTTCTTGTCGTCCAAAGACAGCACGGCTCTTATCAAATCCTTGCTTGATAAGTTGTGGCTCAGCTCCAAGGAAGCGAGCAATAGCAACAGCGGCAAGGGCATTGTAGATATTGTAGAGTCCACCGATTTGAATACCGTATTCTTGGCCGTCGATAACAAAGCGAGAGTGATTGTTGGTTAACTCAACCAGTTCTGTCACTCGATAGTCTAAATCAGGGCGTTTGCATCCGCAATTCTCGCAGATATAAGCCCCTAAGTTAGCATAAGTATTAAGTTCATACTTGAGAATGCTGTGGCAATTAGGACATAGGATACCCTCGGTATTGTAGTGTGCCAACTGAGCTGGCCCTTTTTCTAAGTCAAAGCCAAAATATTGAATAGGATTAGGAATAGCTGGCTTGTAGAAAAGTGGACTATCTCCATTAAGAAGAACCGTAGCAGTAGGAACCTTTCGGATGGCATCCAAAATCATCTTATAAGTTGTGTAAATCTCACCGTAGCGGTCCATCTGGTCACGGAAAATATTAGTGATAACAAAGAGACTAGGTTGGATGTAGTCACAGATACGCGAGAGGCTGGCTTCGTCGATTTCTAGGACAGCTATATTTTTACCTGTTTTAGAGGATTTTGCATTCAAAAAAGTAGTGGTGATTCCTGAAATCATGTTGGCGCCACTTGGATTGGTTAATACTTGGCCATAGACTTCTTTTAAAATCCCGACAGTAAGGGCTGTTGTCAAGGTTTTACCATTCGTACCAGTTACCACGACAATCTCATAGTTTTTTGCTAAATTTTGTAAAATATCTTTATCAAATTGAAGGGCAAGTTTTCCTGGGAGCGTACTTCCACGTCCAAGACGACTTAAAATAAAGTGAGAAGAACGTCCAACTAGGAGCCCAAAAGTAGTTTCAAGTTTCATGTTTCTATTATATCATAAAAGATGGAAAAGATTGATTAGAGATTTCGCTTATGAAAAAACAGCCCAAGAGGGCTGTTTGACAATGTCGTATCTTAGCTTAAATTGCAAATAAGTCATTCAAGTTCTCAGCCAAGGTTGGGTGAGTGAAGATTTGTTTTGTGAAGTAAGTGTATGGGATTTTGTTGTCCATAGCTACAGTAATGATGTTGATGATTTCTTGAGAACCTTCAGAGAAGATAGTTGCCCCAAGAATTTCTTTGGTTTCAGTGTTGACAACTGCTTTGAAAGCTCCACGAAGGTCACCATTTACATGACCACGAGGCATAGCAGCGACAGGGATTTCCTTAACAGCGTATGGAAGTTTCAATTCAGCAGCTTGGCTTTCGGTCAAACCAACTTGTGAAAGTGCTGGTGTGATGAACATAGTGTTTGGCACATTGAGACGGTCTTCAAGTGTGTAGCTGCCATCACCAGCGAGGTAGCTGTATACAACACGGAAGTCATCAAGTGAAATGTAGGTAAATTGAAGTCCACCGTTGACATCTCCAACTGCAAAGACACCAGGAACGTTTGTTTGACAGTGTTTGTCAACCTTAATCGCACCACGTTCAGTTAGTTCAATATCTGTATTTTCAAGTTGAAGTGGTTCTACATTTGGTTTACGTCCAGTTGCGTAGAGAAGGGCATCGAAACGGTAGGTTTCATTCTCTGTCACGACAAGAACTTGGTCACCATCGTTTTGATTTCAGTAGTATGGATATTTTGAAGGAGTTCAATGCCGTCTTCTTCCATGTATTGTTTAGCAAGAGCAGCAATGGAAGGTTCTGCGCGAGGTAGGAAAGTATCTAGAGCGTCTAAGACTGTTACCTTGCTGCCAAGTTTATTGTAAAGACCTGCAAATTCAAGACCGATATTTCCACCACCAAGAATTCCGAGTTTTTCTGGTAATTGTTCCAAGTTTTGGATACCAGTTGAATCAAAGACATTCTTGCTAGTAGTTAGGCCTGGGATTGGCAAAACGTTTGAAACAGCACCAGTGTTGATGACAATAGTTTCAGCTGTTAGTTCTTGTTTTTCATCTCCAGCTTGAATTTCGATGACTTTATTAGAAACAAAGTGAGCTTCAGCATCAATGATATCAACGCCTGTACCAGCAATAGTAGCATAGTTTTTACCATTGAGACGTGTAGTAACTGTATTTTTTGTTGCCATAACCTCGTCAAATGACAAGTCCTTTTCTGCAGCAACTAACAAGGTTTTGGTTGGAATACAACCGATGTTGATACAAGTTCCACCGTACATAGCCTTGTTGCGCTCTATAAGAGCTACTTTTTTTCCAGCACTAGCCAGTTTGGCAGCCAGAGTTTTACCTGCCTTACCAAATCCAATAACAATTAAATCGTATGTTAACATTTTTAAATCCTCCTGTTTGATTTCATTCTAGCACAAGAAAAAATTTTTTTCACAATTCTGCTACGCTAAAATAAAGGGATTACATTTTTTAAAACAATCGACGATGATTTTTAAAGAACTATTTAGTGAAGAGAAGAAGAGTTTGGAAAAAATCGTTTACATGATTTAATCAGAGGGTTTGACTATCTTTTGCCTCCTTCTTGTGTTATACTAGATAAGTTGCAAAGAAAGCAGTACTTTTCTTTAGTGGAAAAGAAGCAACACGATCTTTCATATAAAGATATGAAAATACGTCATGAAAAGAAAAGTATAAACTAAGCGCTATAGGGTGGCTTCGCACCACCTTTAGAAAGAAGAAAAACGTGAAATTTAATGAATTTAACTTGTCTGCTGACCTTTAGCAGAAGTTGATAAAGCAGGATTTGAAGAAGCAAGTCCTATCCAAGAGCAAACCATTCCTCTGGCTCTTGAAGGAAAAGATGTTATCGGTCAAGCACAGACTGGTACAGGGAAAACAGCAGCCTTTGGCTTGCCAACCCTTGAAAAAATTCGTACAGAAGAAGCAACCATTCAAGCTTTGGTCATTGCGCCAACTCGTGAACTTGCAGTTCAAAGCCAAGAAGAGCTTTTCCGCTTTGGTGGAAGCAAGGGTGTAAAAGTCCGTTCAGTCTATGGTGGTTCAAGTATTGAAAAACAAATCAAGGCTCTTAAATCAGGTGCTCACATCGTTGTAGGAACACCGGGACGTTTACTTGACTTGATTAAACGCAAGGCTTTGAAATTACATGATATTGAAACCTTGATTTTAGATGAAGCAGATGAAATGCTTAACATGGGATTCCTTGAAGATATTGAAGACATCATCTCTCGTGTACCGGAAAATCGTCAAACCTTGCTCTTTTCAGCGACTATGCCAGATGCTATCAAACGTATTGGTGTTCAGTTCATGAAAGAACCTGAGCATGTCAAGATTGCTGCTAAAGAATTAACAACAGAATTAGTAGACCAGTACTATATCCGTGTTAAAGAACAAGAAAAATTCGACACCATGACTCGTCTCATGGATGTTGATCAACCTGAGTTGTCTATTGTATTTGGTCGTACCAAACGCCGTGTAGATGAATTGACTCGTGGTCTGAAGATCCGTGGCTTCCGTGCAGAAGGGATTCATGGAGATTTGGACCAAAACAAACGTCTTCGTGTCCTTCGTGATTTTAAAAATGGAAATCTTGATGTCCTCGTTGCGACAGACGTTGCAGCTCGTGGTTTAGATATCTCAGGTGTGACTCATGTCTACAACTATGACATTCCTCAAGATCCTGAGAGCTATGTTCACCGTATCGGCCGTACAGGTCGTGCAGGTAAGTCAGGTCAGTCTATTACCTTCGTGGCTCCAAATGAAATGGGCTACCTCCAAATTATCGAGAATTTAACAAAGAAACGCATGAAAGGTCTCAAACCTGCAAGTGCAGAAGAAGCCTTCCAAGCTAAGAAGCAGGTTGCACTTAAGAAGATTGAACGTGATTTTGCTGACGAAACCATTCGTGGAAACTTTGAGAAATTCGCAAAAGATGCTCGTAAATTGGCTGCAGAATTCAGCCCAGAAGAATTGGCCATGTATATCCTTAGCTTGACGGTTCAGGATCCAGACAGTCTTCCAGAAGTTGAAATTGCGCGTGAGAAACCATTACCATTTAAACCATCTGGTGGTGGATTTGGTGGTAAAGGCAAGGGTGGTCGAGGAGGCCATCATGGAGACGACCGTAGAGACCGTGAACGCCGTGGCAATGGAAGTCGTGATGATTATCGTAAAGGTGGACGTCCAAAGGATCGCTTTGATAAAGAGAAGCGTTACCGTAAGAACAATAAAAAACCACGCAATACTTCAAGCGAGAAGAAAACAGGCTTTGTTATTCGTAACAAGGGTGATAAATAATAAAAAGCGGTTCACTTTGTGAATCGCTTTTTATATATAAGGAGACCTAAATTAAAGTAGAAAAGTTATACTTGAGATTATATTTATATATTTGTTATCTTGTAATATTATATTATCAAAAAAATAAATGGATGTCAATTATAAATGTTAAAAAAACAGTAAAAAATTGCGAATATAAAAGAATTGTGATGCAATAAGCAATTTTCAGATAATTATTGAAATAAAGACTTTTCTATGTTATAATGGAAGCGATTATATGCGAGGTAAAAAATGGCACATTTATTAGAAAAAACAAGAAAAATCACATCAATTTTAAAGCGTTCGGAGGAGCAATTACAAGATGAGCTTCCTTATAATGCCATTACACGTCAATTAGCAGATATTATTGACTGTAACGCTTGTATTGTGAATAGCAAGGGTCGTTTGTTGGGCTACTTTATGCGCTACAAAACTAATAATGACCGAGTAGAGCACTTCTTCCAATCAAAGACTTTCCCAGAAGATTATGTACAAGGTGCAAACATGATCTACGATACGGAGGCCAATCTTCCAGTAGAGCATGATTTGACAATTTTCCCAACTGAGAGTCGTTCTGATTTCCCAGATGGTTTGACAACGATTGCTCCAATCCATGTCTCTGGTATTCGCTTGGGTTCTTTGATTATTTGGCGTAATGATAAAAAGTTTGAAGATGAAGATTTAATTCTGGTTGAAATTGCCAGCACAGTAGTAGGAATTCAACTCTTGAACTTCCAACGTGAAGAAGATGAGAAAAATATTCGTCGTCGTACGGCTGTAACTATGGCGGTCAATACACTTTCTTACTCTGAACTTAGAGCAGTATCGGCTATTCTAGCTGAATTAAATGGTAATGAAGGTCAATTAACAGCTTCAGTCATTGCTGACCGTATCGGTATCACTCGTTCTGTAATTGTTAATGCCCTTCGTAAACTTGAATCTGCAGGGATTATTGAGAGTCGTTCTCTTGGTATGAAAGGAACTTATCTCAAAGTTTTAATTCCAGATATTTTTGAAGAAGTGAAAAAGAGGGACTATTAATGACTAAGGCTTTAATTTCTATTGACTATACAGAAGATTTTGTAGCGGATCATGGGAAACTGACTGCGGGTGCTCCAGCTCAGGCAATATCTGATGATATATATGCGGTGACCCAAAAGGCTTTTGAGCGTGGCGATTACATCTTTTTCACCATCGATGCTCATGAGGAAAATGATGTCTTTCATCCTGAAAGCAAGCTATTCCCGCCTCATAATATTATTGGGACTAGTGGACGAAATTTGTATGGCAAGTTAGCTGATTTTTATCAGGAACATGCAGATGATAGTCGTGTTTTCTGGATGGACAAACGTCACTATTCGGCTTTTTCTGGAACAGATTTGGATATCCGTCTCAGAGAGCGTAGAGTAGATACAGTCATTTTGACAGGAGTTCTTACAGATATCTGTGTCTTGCATACAGCCATTGATGCTTATAATCTTGGTTATAAGATAGAAGTTGTGAAACCAGCAGTTGCATCCATTTGGCCAGAAAATCATGCCTTTGCACTTGGACATTTTAAGAATACACTTGGTGCAAAATTACTTGATGAAAATTTGCTTGAAATTACAGAATAATACATTTCAATATGAAAAAATCTGAAAAAAGTCTTGACAATTTTTTTCAAAGTTGATATACTAGTAGAGTAATCGACGCGGGGATGGCGGAATTGGCAGACGCGCAGGACTAAGGATCCTGTGACCGCTTTAGGTCGTGAGGGTTCAAGTCCCTCTCTCCGCATAATAGTGAGCTAGCTTTGGCTAGCTTTTTATTTTTCATAAAAAAGAGCAAAAATATTTTTGCTCTTTTTTTGGTATTTCATAAACATTTCATATTTGAATATTATAATGGTTTTACAAATATGGAGGTGCTATATGAATCCCACTCAAAGAGCTTGGGCTTACGTCAGCAGAAAACGACTGAGAAGTCTCATATTATTCTTGATTCTATTTGTTTTATTGGCAGGAATTTCAGCTTGTTTGACGCTTATGAAGTCCAACAAAACAGTAGAAAATAATCTCTTTCGCTCATTGAATACGTCTTTTTCTATTAAAAGAATAGAAGCAGATCAGACCTTTCAACTGTCCCAACTAGATGAGCTTAAAAAGATAAAGGGTCTTGAGAATATTTCACCTGAGCTAGAAACAATAGCTAAGTTAACTGACAAAGAAGTGGTTACTGGAGAACAAAGTATTCAAAGGGATGATTTGACAGAGGCTGAAAAAAATCTCATCAGTTTGATAGCTTTAGAAGATTCCTCTAAGGATGTCTCCTTTACTAGCTCTGCTTTTACCCTTAAAGAAGGAAGACATATCCAAAAAGGAGATAGCAAAAAAATCTTAATCCATGAAGATTTAGCAAATAAAAACAATCTAAAAGTAGGAGATAAGATTAGCTTAAATCCTGGTCAAGTTGAAGGAAATAGTGGACAAAGGCTAGACTATGAAATCGTAGGTATTTTCTCAGGTAAGAAGCAAGAAAAATTCACTGGTCTTAGCTCAGATTTTAGTGAAAACACGGTCTATACAGACTTCGAAAGTAGCCAAACTCTTCTTGGAAATAAGGAAGCTCAAGTTAGCGCAGCTCGTTTTTATATAGAAAATCCAAAAGATATGGATAGTATCATTCAAGAAGTTGAAAAGTTATCCCTGGAAACTAAAGGTTTCCAAGTCGAGAAGGAAAATAAGGCTTTTGAACAAATCAAGGATTCCGTTTCGACCTTCCAAACCTTCCTACAAATTTTCCTCTATGGCATTATGATTGCTGGTGTAGGAGCTCTGGTCTTGGTCTTGTCACTTTGGTTACGAGAGCGAGTCTACGAGGTTGGTATTTTATTGGCGCTAGGAAAAGGAAAAATAGCAATCTTTAGCCAATTCTGCCTGGAAGTTATCCTGGTTTCATTGGCAGCAATTTTACCAGCATTTCTTGCAGGAAATGCTATTACTTCCTATCTCTTGAAAACTGTACTAGCAAGCGGTGACCAAGCTGCACTACAAGATACTCTGGCAAAAGCAACTAATCTTTCAACCAGTCTTCTTTCATTTGGAGAATCTTATGTCTTTCTCCTTGTGATTAGCTGCTTGTCAGTTGCACTTTGTTTTATCTTTTTATTTAGAAAATCACCTAAGGAAATTTTATCATCTATTAGTTAATGAAGGAGAAATCATGACTTTACTACAATTACAAGATCTTACTTATCGTTACAAGAACACTGCAGAAGCAGTATTATATAAAATCAATTACGATTTTGAACCAGGCAAGTTTTATAGTATTATCGGAGAATCAGGAGCTGGGAAGTCAACACTCTTATCTCTATTAGCAGGACTTGATAGCCCAGTCGAAGGTGCTATCCTATTCGAAGGCAAGGATATTCGTGAACAAGGATATTCTTATCACCGAATGCACCATATCTCGCTAGTTTTCCAAAACTATAACTTGATTGATTATCTTTCTCCATTGGAAAATATCCGCTTAGTTAATAAAAAAGCTAGCAAGGATACCCTTCTTGAACTTGGTTTAGATGAAAGTCAAATCAAGCGGAATGTTCTCCAATTATCAGGAGGGCAGCAACAACGGGTTGCCATTGCTCGTAGCCTTGTATCGGAAGCGCCAGTGATTTTAGCAGATGAACCAACAGGAAACCTAGATCCTAAGACAGCTGGAGATATTATTGACCTGCTCAAATCTCTTGCTGAGAAAACAGGCAAGTGTGTGATCGTTGTGACCCACAGTAAGGAAGTAGCACAGGCGTCAGATATTACACTTGAATTGAAGGATAAGAAACTGACTGAAACAAGAAAAAATAGTAACTAAAACTTTTAAACATATTAGAAACGGAAGTAAATCTAGAAAGGAATCTTATGTTACACAACGCATTTGCCTATGTCACAAGAAAATTTTTCAAGTCTATTGTGATCTTTCTTATCATTCTCTTGATGGCTAGTTTGAGTTTGGTCGGCTTGTCTATCAAGGGTGCGACAGCCAAGGCTTCTCAAGAAACCTTTAAAAATATCACCAATAGTTTTTCCATGCAAATCAACCGTAGGGTCAATCAAGGTACTCCACGTGGTGCTGGGAATATCAAGGGTGAAGATATCAAAAAAATTACTGAGAATAAGGCCATTGAATCCTACATCAAACGGATTAATGCTATCGGTGATTTGACAGGCTATGAACTGATTGAAACGCCTGAAACCAAGAAAAATCTAACTGCAGATCGAGCTCAACGTTTTGGAAGTAGCTTGATGATAACAGGAGTCAATGACTCTTCTAAAGAAGACAAGTTTGTGTCAGGCTCTTACAAACTGGTCGAAGGTGAGCATTTAACAAACGATGACAAATACCAAATTCTCATGCACAAAGACTTGGCTGCTAAACATGGCTGGAAAGTTGGCGACAAGGTCAAACTGAACTCCAATATCTACGATGCAGATAATGAAAAAGGAGCCAAGGAAACAGTAGAAGTAACGATCAAAGGACTTTTTGATGGACATAACAAATCTGCTGTGACCTACTCACAAGAACTTTATGAGAATACAGCTATCACAGATATTCACACAGCTGCCCAGCTCTATGGTTATACAGAAGATACAGCTATTTATGGAGATGCGACCTTCTTTGTAGCTGGAGATAAGAACCTAGATAGTGTCATGCAAGAATTAGGGTCTATCAACGGTATCAACTGGAAGATGTATACCTTGATTAAGAGTTCATCTAACTATCCTGCCCTTGAACAATCAATCTCAGGCATGTACAAGATGGCTAATCTGCTTTTCTGGGGTAGCTTAGGCTTCTCAGTACTCCTACTTGGTCTATTACTCACGCTTTGGATTAACGCCCGTCGTAAAGAGGTTGGAATTCTCCTTTCAATTGGTCTTAAACAAGCAAGTATTCTAGGACAATTTATCACAGAAGCAGTTATGATAGCTATTCCAGCACTTATTTCAGCCTACTTCCTAGCTAATTATACTGCTCGTGCTATTGGAAATACAGTACTAGCCAATGTCACATCAGATGTGGCTAAACAGGCGAGTAAGGCAGCCCAAGCTTCCAATCTCGGTGGTGGTGCAGAAGTGGATGGCTTTAGCAAACTCTTTCAAGTCTGGATATTTCTATTCAACCTTCAGACTTTGCCATTATCTTTGTACTTGGTTTGGTTCTAGTAGTACTAGTTATGGCACTTGCTTCAAGCAATCTCCTTTTTAAACAACCAAAAGAACTTTTATTGGATAGTGAATAAAAAAAACTGCTACCTATTCTCACTCAAATGAGATATAATATAGGTAGCATTTTTGATAGAAAAGGATTTATATGAAAATTCTAATTGTAGAAGATGAAGATATGATTCGCGAGGGAATTAGTGATTATTTGACGGATTGTGGCTATGAAACCATTCAGGCAGCAGATGGCCTTGAGGCCTTAGAACAATTTTCGAATCACCAAGTTGCCTTGGTTCTATTAGATATCCAAATGCCGAAACTCAATGGTTTAGAGGTTTTGTCAGAAATCCGTAAGTCTAGTCAAGTTCCAGTCCTCATGTTGACAGCCTTTCAGGACGAAGAATATAAGATGAGTGCCTTTGCTGCATTAGCTGATGGTTATTTGGAAAAGCCTTTTTCTCTATCTTTGTTAAAAGTACGAGTGGATGCCATCTTTAAACGTTATTATGCTACTGATCGTATTTTTACCTATAGAGACACCCAGGTAGACTTTGACAGCTATAGCGCCAAAGTAGCTGGACAAGAAGTTGCAGTGAATGCAAAAGAATTGGAAATTTTAGACTATCTCGTAAAAAATGAAGGTCGAGCCTTAACTCGGTCGCAGATTATCGATGCCGTATGGAAGATGACAGATGAGATCCCTTTTGACAGAGTGATCGATGTCTATATCAAGGAATTACGGAAAAAATTGGATTTAGACTGTATTCTTACCGTGCGCAATGTTGGTTATAAATTGGAGAGAAAATGAGACAATCAGGTTTATTTAAAAAGATTTTTATCTATACCTTCTCGGTATTTTCTACCTTGGTCATTTGTTTGCATTTGGCCATCTATTTTCTCTTTCCTCCGACCTATCTCAGTCATCGTCAGGAGAGCATAGGGCAAAAGGCTACAGAAATTGCCCAGTCCCTCCAAGGAAAGGACAGTCAAGCTATTCAGGAAGTCCTTGAACTTTATTCTAAAAGCAGTGATATCAAGGGAGCTGTTAAGGGAGAGATGACTCAGGATAAGCTGGAAGTCAATGATAATCTTCCCATTGATAAACAACGACAAACGGCCTCCTTGGTTATTGAGGAAAGAGAAGTTCAAACTAAGGATGGTCAGACGATGACCTTACAGTTTGGCTTCAATGGATTTGCAGAAAGAAGCAGAAGACATCAGTCTTCAATTTCTGCCTTATACTTTATTAGCATCTTTCATCATCTCGCTCCTCATCGCCTTTATCTATGCTAGAACCATTGTTGCTCCTATTTTGGAAATCAAACGAGTGACTCGACGGATGATGGATTTGGATGCAGAAGTGAGGTTGCGCGTGGATTCTAAGGATGAAATTGGCGATCTTAAAGAACAAATCAACAGCCTTTATCAGCATCTCTTGACTGTGATTGCAGATTTGCATGAGAAAAACGAGGCCATTCTCCAGCTGGAAAAGATGAAGGTTGAGTTTTTACGAGGTGCTTCCCACGAACTGAAAACACCTCTAGCTAGTCTAAAGATTCTTCTGGAGAATATGAAAGCCAATATTGGACGCTATAAAGATCGTGACCATTATCTGGGAGTTTCTTTGGGTATTGTGGATGATTTGACTTACCACGTTCAGCAAATCCTATCCCTTTCTTCAGTACAAGAATTGCGAGATAAGAAGGAAGAAATTAATCTTCTAGATATGATCAATCTTCTATTGAAGGACTATGACTTATTAGCCAAGGGAGAGAGAAATCACTATAGAGAATCACCTCGCTGACCAGCACGTTTATCTAAATCCTTCGGTACTCAAGCTGATTCTTTCCAATCTTATCAGTAATGCGGTGAAACACTCTGTTCAAGGTGGTTATCTAAAAATTGGTACTAAGGATGGTTGGATTTTTATCGAGAACATCTGTACACCTGAGGAACAAGATAAATTTGAACAATCCTTTACGTCCTCTAGTCGCCAAAGTAAGGGAGCTGGCTTGGGGCTCTTCGTGGTCAAAAGTTTATTAGAAAATGAAGAAATTGATTATAGATTTGAAAAATATGAAGATCACTTGGTATTTTATATGAATCTACCTCAAAAGCCGGAATAAAAGGATTTAGAGAGAGTTTACATGTTTTAAAATAGAAGAAATTCAGATGAAACTACGGGAAAAACTAGCTTTTTTTATTAAAAAGTGATAAAATGAACAATGTAATGGGATGTCCCAAAAAATATATAGGAGGCCTGACAAATGGCAATCGTTTCAGCAGAAAAATTTGTCCAAGCAGCTCGTGACAACGGTTATGCAGTTGGTGGATTTAACACAAACAACCTTGAGTGGACTCAAGCTATCTTGCGCGCAGCAGAAGCTAAAAAAGCTCCAGTTTTGATCCAAACTTCAATGGGTGCTGCTAAATATATGGGTGGTTACAAAGTTGCTCGCAACTTGATCGCTAACCTTGTTGAGTCAATGGGTATTACTGTACCAGTAGCTATCCACCTTGACCACGGTCACTACGAAGATGCACTTGAGTGTATCGAAGTTGGTTACACTTCAATCATGTTTGACGGTTCACACCTTCCTGTTGAAGAAAACCTTAAATTGGCTAAGGAAGTTGTTGAAAAAGCGCACGCTAAAGGTATCTCAGTAGAAGCTGAAGTTGGTACTATCGGTGGTGAAGAAGACGGAATCATCGGTAAAGGTGAATTGGCTCCAATCGAAGACGCTAAAGCAATGGTTGCAACTGGTATCGACTTCTTGGCAGCTGGTATTGGTAACATCCATGGTCCTTACCCAGCAAACTGGGAAGGTCTTGACCTTGACCACTTGCAAAAATTGACAGAAGCTCTTCCAGGATTCCCAATCGTATTGCACGGTGGATCAGGTATTCCTGACGAGCAAATCCAAGCAGCTATCAAACTTGGTGTAGCTAAAGTTAACGTTAACACTGAATGCCAAATCGCATTCGCTAACGCAACTCGTAAATTTGCTCGTGACTACGAAGCAAACGAAGCAGAATACGACAAGAAGAAACTCTTCGACCCACGTAAATTCTTGGCTGACGGTGTAAAAGCTATCCAAGCATCAGTTGAAGAACGTATCGACGTATTCGGTTCAGAAGGTAAAGCTTAATCTAGCTTAAACATACAAAACAGAAACCTGCCCCTGAGGGTGGGTTTTTTGTTTCTGGATATATACAGAATATACAGGAAAATTCTTAAACTTAAGTTGCTAAAAGAGTCTATTTTTTGTACAATAATGCTATGAAAATACTGAAAAAATCAGTCCTTGTCCTTCTTAGTTTCCTTATCTTGTTTTTAGTAGGGACATTTATCTTTCATCGTCTCAGTTTAGAAAAGGAACAAGCCTCACTGACACCTATGGGGCAACAAGTTCTCGTTAATGGGCGCAAAATCAATGTTTACGTTGAAGGGGATGGTCCAGAGACCATAGTATTTCTATCCGGTGCTGGTATTGCTTCACCTATATTAGACTTTAAGAATCTAACAGATTCCCTATCAAAAAAATATAAGATTGTCGTAGTCGAGAGAGCTGGCTATGGTTATAGCGAGGATAATAATCAATCCAGAGATGTGATGGAAGTTTTGTCTGAGACACGTCAAGCTCTGTCACAAGCAAATATTACAGGTCCTTTTATCATCATATCTCATTCCTTAGCGAGTCTTGAGAGTCTGGCTTGGCAGGAGAAGGCTCCTAATGAAGTGAAGCCTTGGTTGGTCTAGATTGGGCATTGCCATCAAGTTATGAGGATTTAAAGGATAATCAAGCCCTACTTTCTGTAGCCTACTGGAGCAGCAAGATTGGCTTATTACGCTATTTCCCTGAGTCCTTTTACATCAAAAATCCAACTCTGACCGAAAGTGAACGAGAACAATATAAATTACTAGCATATAAGCAGTTGATGTCACAAGCCATGCTTCATGAATCCCGTTTGGTAAAGGAAAATGCCAAGAAGGTTCCGTCTAGCATCAATCCGAAAATTCCAGCCTTACTCCTGGTTTCTAACGGTGAAGGCACGACCTTTAGCCAATCAGAATGGCAGCATTATGCAGAGAGATTTGCTAGTGGACAGTCTAATGTGAAAGTCGTCTATATAGATGTACCACATGACCTCTATCATTATCAAAGCGATGCTATTGTTTCTCGCATTATAGAATTTTTAGAGAATAATTGAGGGTTTAAAAATCCATTGAGACTGATGATAATAATTGAAAGGTAATGACTTATGAATAATTCTTATATTTTACTTAGACATGCTCATTCAAGATTTTCAAGTGATGATTTTAATAGAACTTTGTCAGAAAAAGGATTTTCATCTCTTAATCAGTTAGATTTTTTGAATTCTTTAAATATTGATTATTATTTTTCTAGTCCTTATAAACGAGCATTTGAAACGATTAATAGCTCGCCAATTCAATTTGATAAAATAGTTCTTGATAATCGATTACGAGAAAGAAAATTATCCTCAAGATTTATTGAAGATTCTGGATTTGAAGAAACGATTCAATATTTATGGCAAAATCCAGATAAATCTCTGATTGGAGGTGAGTCTAATAGAGAAGCATTGAAGAGAATCTTAGATTTGTTAGAGGACTTGGAAGAAAGGTATTCAGATAAAACTATTTTACTGAGCTCTCATGGAAATTTGCTAGGAATCTTAATCAATCATTTTGATCCGAGTTTTGATTATAAAAAATGGGAACAGATGGCCTTTCCAGATTGCTTTCTAGTTGACAAAGATGAGAGTGTGAAAAGAATTATGAAAGATTAGTTCTTTGATTGAATAGTGAATCATATTGATCAAAATAGTTTGCTTTTTACAATTCGTAACCTGCCCCTAAGGGCAGGTCTTTTTGGTGTTTTAAGGAAACTATTAAACATAATTTTTGATTTAAAAGTATTATTTTAAGAGAGAAATCTCTAGTTTCATAATCTATTAGCAAACGCTTGCATTCCTTTTTTTATTGGGCTATAATAGGTTGGTATAAAGCCTTCTGTAATAATATTGAGAAAGTGTAGAAAGTAAGGATTTAGAATATTTGTAGTCAAAAAAACAATGTTGTTTCTTACGATAGGGAGATAGATATGGCGATGATAGAAGTGGAACGTCTTCAGAAAAATTTTGTGAAGACAGTAAAGGAGCCAGGTTTGAAGGGGGCTTTGCGCTCCTTTATTCATCCTGAAAAGCAGACCTTTGAAGCGGTCAAGGATTTGACTTTTGAAGTACCCAAGGGGCAGATTCTAGGATTTATCGGGGCAAATGGTGCTGGGAAGTCGACAACCATCAAAATGCTAACAGGGATTTTGAAACCGACATCTGGTTTTTGTCGGATTAACGGCAAGATTCCCCAGGATAATCGCCAAGATTATGTCAAGGATATTGGAGTCGTTTTCGGACAACGTACCCAGTTATGGTGGGATTTGGCTCTGCAAGAGACCTACACGGTTTTGAAAGAGATTTATGATGTACCGGACTCGCTTTTCCATAAGCGCATGGACTTTTTGAATGAAGTTTTGGATTTGAAGGAATTTATCAAGGATCCTGTGCGGACTCTTTCACTAGGTCAACGGATGCGGGCGGATATTGCGGCTTCCTTGCTTCACAATCCCAAAGTTCTCTTTTTAGATGAACCGACTATTGGTTTGGATGTGTCGGTCAAGGACAACATTCGTCGGGCCATTACCCAGATTAATCAGGAGGAAGAGACAACTATTCTCTTGACCACTCACGACTTGAGCGATATTGAGCAACTCTGTGATCGGATTTTTATGATTGACAAGGGGCAGGAGATTTTTGATGGGACGGTGAGCCAGCTCAAGGAGACCTTTGGCAAGATGAAGACTCTCTCCTTCGATCTGAAGCCAGGTCAAAGTCATCTCGTCTCTCATTATGAAGGCTTACCTGATATATCTATTGATAGACAAGGAAATAACCTGACTATTGAATTTGATAGTTCCCGCTACCAATCAGCTGATTTTATCAAGCAAACCTTATCTGATTTTGAGGTCCGTGATTTGAAGATGGTAGATACGGATATTGAAGATATTATCCGTCGCTTCTATCGAAAGGAGCTCTAAGATGGTCAAATTGTGGAGACGTTATAAACCCTTTATCAATGCAGGGATTCAGGAGTTGATTAGCTATCGAGTCAACTTTATTCTTTATCGGATTGGCGATGTCATGGGTGCTTTTGTGGCTTTTTATCTCTGGAAGGCAGTCTTTGACTCCTCCCAGGAGCCTTTGATTCAGGGCTTCAGTATGGCAGATATCACTCTCTACATCATCATGAGTTTTGTGACCAATCTTTTGACCAGGTCTGATAGCTCCTTTATGATTGGGGAGGAGGTCAAGGATGGCTCCATTATCATGCGCTTGCTGAGACCAGTGCATTTTGCGGCCTCTTACCTTTTCACCGAACTTGGCTCCAAGTGGTTGATTTTTATCTCTGTTGGACTTCCATTTTTAAGTGTCATTGTTTTGATGAAAATCTTATCTGGGCAAGGTATTCTAGAGGTGCTAGGATTAACTGTCCTTTACCTCTTTAGCTTAACTCTGGCTTATCTGATTAACTTTTTCTTTAATATCTGCTTCGGATTTTCAGCTTTTGTATTTAAAAATTTATGGGGTTCCAATCTACTCAAGACTTCAATAGTGGCCTTTATGTCAGGTAGTTTGATTCCCTTGACGTTTTTTCCAAAGGTGGTTTCAGATATTCTTTCCTTATTGCCATTTTCATCCTTAATTTACACTCCGGTCATGATTATTGTTGGGAAATACGATGCCAGTCAGATTCTTCAAGCACTTTTGCTTCAGTTTTTCTGGCTTATAGTGATGGTGGGCTTGTCTCAGTTGATTTGGAAACGAGTCCAGTCATTTATCACCATTCAGGGAGGTTAGGATGAAAAAATATCAACGCATGCATCTGATTTTTATCAGACAATACATCAAGCAAATCATGGAATACAAGGTGGATTTTGTGGTTGGTGTCTTGGGAGTCTTTCTGACTCAAGGCCTGAACCTCTTGTTTCTCAATGTGCTCTTTCAACACATCCCCTCGCTAGAAGGTTGGACCTTTCAAGAAATTGCCTTTATCTATGGATTTTCCTTAATTCCAAAGGGATTAGATCATCTCTTTTTTGACAATCTCTGGGCTTTAGGTCAACGACTAGTTCGAAAAGGGGAGTTTGACAAGTATCTGACTCGTCCTATCAATCCTCTCTTTCACATCCTCGTTGAGACCTTTCAGATTGATGCCTTGGGTGAACTTTTGGTCGGTGGAATTTTACTAGCGACAACAGTATCAAGCATTGCTTGGACTCTTCCAAAATTCCTGATTTTTCTAGTTTGTATTCCTTTTGCGACCTTGATTTATACTTCCTTGAAAATTGCAACAGCCAGTATCGCTTTTTGGACCAAGCAGTCAGGTGCCATGATTTACATTTTCTATATGTTTAATGATTTTGCCAAGTACCCGATTTCCATTTACAACTCGCTCCTTCGTTGGTTAATTAGCTTTATTGTACCTTTCGCCTATACGGCCTACTATCCTGCCAGCTATTTCTTGCAAGGAAAGGATGGACTCTTTAATATTGGTGGTTTGATTCTGATTTCTCTTATCTTCTTTTGCATCTCTCTGAAACTCTGGGATAGGGGATTAGACGCATACGAAAGTGCAGGTTCTTAAAAATAAATAAAGCCTAGTCTCAGGACAGGCTTCTTTTTTTTTATAAAATTCTGACCACATAATCTGCCAAATCTACCAGATAGGCAAAACCTATTGTTTGCGATTTTTATTTCTGTTATAGTAGTAATTGTCAAAGGGAGATGAAGCTTCCTAACAAAAAAGAAAATGAGGTAATATCATGAAAAAAGTATTAGGTATCGGATTTTTAATCATTGCAGTAGCAGTCTTATTTTTTGGTTTAGTTGGATGGCCAAGTTTGGATGTTAACATCTGGGCACTTTTTCCAGTAGGTCTATTCTTATTCTTTGCTCTTGAGAATTTGGTTAAAAAAGATTATAAGGCCAGTCTCATGAGCTTGATTATTGCCTTTATCATTGCAAATGCTATTTTTGACATCTTGCCACTTTCAAGTGGTTTAGTTATCGGTGCAGGAGTGCTAGCTTGCGTGGGAATTGGATTTCTATTTCCAGATAAAGATGTGAAAGTAGAATAAGATTTCCAATATTTCAAACAAAATTTCACTAAAGTATATACATAAATTTTCCTAAACAAAAAAGAGAAAACCAAATCGGTTTTCTCTTTTTTATTAACTTTTAATAAGTTAATAAAAATTTATAAATAACTTAGATTATTTATTGAATCCTGCACCAAAGCGAGTGTTGTTACCAAACTCACGAGTTGCATCATCCAAAGGTTTTCCGTCAGTACCTGCAACTGGTTTAGCTGGATAAGTTTCAGCACCTGATACACTGTAAGCTTTGTCATATTGTTTTGAAACAGCATAACCAAAACGGTTGTTGTGGTTATTTGCAGCACCTGCTTCTGTAACAATTTCTGTAGTTGGACGTGTTACACCTGGAATTGCTTTTGGATCTGGAGTAGCTGGTTTAGCTGGAGCTGGAGTAGCTGGTTTAGCTGGAGCTGGAGTAGCTGGTTTAGCTGGAGCTGGAGTAGCTGGTTTAGCTGGAGCTGGAGTAGCTGGTTTAGCTGGAGCTGGAGTAGCTGGAGTAGCTGGAGCTGGAGTAGCTGGTTTAGCTGATTTAGCAGCGTTAAATCCTGCACCAAAACGAGTGTTGTGTCCAAACTCACGAGTTGAATCATCCAAAGGTTTACCGTCAGTACCTGCAACTGGCTTAGCTGGATAAGTCTTAGCACCTGCAAAACTGAAAGCTTTCTTGTTTAATGGAGAAACTGCGAAACCAAAACGGTTGTTATGGTTATTAGCAGCATTTGCCTTTGTAACTGTTCCAGAAGTTGGAGCGGTTACTCCTGGGATAGAAGGAACTTCAGTAGCTGCATAAGAAACGCTAGCGATTGCTGACAATGCTAATGCACTTGTTAATAAAACTTTTTTCATTGTTTTATCTCCTCTTTTTTTTCATTTTATTTCTAAGGCGAACCTTATTATTTTAATTGTATCATATATGTATATATTGTCAAGTATTTATAATTTTTAAAAACAAACTTTTTCTTTTAGAAATTTAATAAAGTTAGGTGTTTGATGTGAAAAAGCCTCGAGTTATCTCGGGGCTTTTTGCTTTATTTACCAGCATAGTATTGTTGGATACCTTTAACGATACCTGTAACCAGTTTATTTTGATAAGCATCGCTACGGATGAGTTGATTTTCATTGAAGTTACTCATATAACCTAGTTCTAGTAAAACAGCAGGTTTATTTGTTTCTCTGAGAACTGCAAAACTACTTTCTTTTAGGCCAGCATTTTTAGCACCTGTTTGGGCTAAAAGTGAGGAGTGTATTGACGATGCCAGACGTTTGCTCTCACTGATACGGTCTGGATGATTATGCCATTTAGAATTAATTCTTGAAGGATAATCAGGGTTTTGTTCATAAGAATATGTTTGAATACCACTGACGTTCGAAGCAGAATTACTTGTAGCATTGAAGTGAATACTAATAAACATATCAGCATTGGTCTTATTGACCATTTTCGAACGCTCAGTTACAAAATCAACATAAACATCGCTATCTCGAGAAGTGAGAACAGTATATCCAAAACCTTCCAGTTCCTTACGCAATTTTCTGTAAATTTGCATGTTCAAATCTTTTTCAGCAATGTTGTAGTAAAATGCACCAGAGTCTCGACCACCATGACCTGGATCTAGGAAAATAACATTCGTATATTTACCTTTTTCAAATGCTGGAGTTTCTGAAAGTTCCGCAACCCATTTTCCGTTAGTTTGGAATTGGTGGGTCTTGCCATTGATTTGATGATTTCCAGTGACATAGCTACCATCATCTTTTAGGTAGTACCATGCTTTATAAGAAGGATCATAAATCCACTCATTTTTAGCCATATAACCGCCAGTTTTAAGATAGTATGATCCAATCCATTCATTTGCTGCATATGTTCCACCAGCTTTTATATAGAACCAGCTATTGTAAGTTTTGTCGAAAATCCACTCTTTATTAGCCATAGCTCCACTTGCTTTAAGGAAATAGTTTCCTTTCCATTGGTTGCTGGCCATTGCACCATCACCATTAAAGAAGTACCATGTATTTCTAATGTTCTCCCATTTTTGTTGGATAGCTTTCCCAGATACTTGAGCATAATACCATTGTTCATTAATTTTAACCCAAGAATTTTCAGCCATTGCTCCACTATTTGAAAAGAGGTAGCCGTTGAAGAGTCGATTACTCAACATAGTTCCATCAGCATCAAAATAATACCAAGAACCACTGATTTTCTCCCACTTGGCTTGAGATATTTTTCCTGCAGAATTCACATAGAACCATTTATCTTCTATTTTTGTCCAACCTTGATTGACCATAGTCCCGTTATTAGATAAGACATAGCCATCAACGATTTGGTTGGTCAGCATGAGACCATCTTTATTGAAATAGTACCAAGAATCTCCGATTTTCTCCCATTTTTGTCGAGCGATTTTACCAGACGGACTAGTATAGAAACGTTCATCGCCTATTTGAATCCAACCTCCACTAGCCATAACACCATCTTTGTCTAATGCATAGCCATCAAAGGTAGTGTTGCTAATACGGTTACCATCTTTGTCGAAGTAGTACCATTTACCTTGGATTTGTTTCCATTTGGTGACGGGCTTATTATTTTCATAGAAGCGCCACTGATTATCTTCTTGTATCCAACCATCCTTTTTTGTCTCAGATACTTTAGCTTCTTCTTTAGGTTTGCTGGCAGGAGGAGTGTTTGTAGTTGTTGTTTGTTCCTCACTCGATGGCAGTTCTATTTTTTCTTTAACTTCAGTTGCCTTATCCCTGATAGTAGTTTCTACTATTTTAGAATCTTCAGCAAAAACAGGACTAGTCAATCCTAAAACTGAAAGTGTGATGGCACTTGCCACAATTGTTTTTTTCACTAAATTATTCTCCTATTTAAATTTTTTATAATAATCTTTAACATACTAAGTATATCAGAAAAGCACTTGTAAAGTAAGTGCTTTGTTTCTATTTTTCAAAATGAAATACATGAAATGAAGGTTTATGGCATCAAAAAGATTTGAACTATCATGATGATATAAATAAGAAAAGTAACCAAAAAGCCGGCTCTCCAAAAGAATTTAATAAACTTTGGATAGTAAAAACTACGTTTTTTGATAAGAAAGAAAAATACTAAAATAATTGCTAGTAAGGACAAAACTATCCCAAGTACAGGGAGGTAATTGTGGGTAAATGCCTTTGCAGTAATTAAATAATATTCAAAAATTAAAAATGGAAAGGCTAAATCCGCAAAATTAATACTTTTTTTCTTTAGTTTAAAAAATCTGCTAATAATAATAGCTAAAGCTATGGTTAAAACCAAAAGTAAAACGGAAGCAAGTTTTATTAAAATCATATCATTATTGTATCATAAAGTTTTGATAAAAGAAATCTTAGTCCTTTGATTAATTAACCTTTTAAATCCAGTCTTTAAATAGTAGTTAAAAATGTTATTTATGTTCTTACAAAACTAATAAATCTTATATCTCGGATCCTTAAGACTTAGCACACTGGCATTGATTACAGCCCCGAGGATGAGCATTTTGGCAATTAAAATAAACCAAAACATAATTACAACCACGATAATAGAGCTGAAAAAACGGACATCAACAAGATGATTAACATATGTGTTTATAGATGTTGAGAAGATATTCAAGAATAGCATAAGTGCAACTAGTACAAAGATGCTACCAGGAAGAATATAACGAATGCTCGTTACCTTCACATTTGGTAGGAAGTAATAAAGCATGACCAGGATGGCAAATAGAAGTATGTATATGAGAGGCCCAGTAAAATCCTGTAAATAATCAAACAAAATACTTTCAGATTGCCAATAGTTCTTAAGTAAGTTTAAAAGCATTTGACCAAATATACTCAAGAATAATGCTAAAGCAAAGAGGACTTGTAAACCAAAGCTAACGAGTAAGGATATAAGCTGATGACTGATAAGTCCTCGATTTTTTGCAACTCCGTATGCTTTATTGAAAGCCTTTTGAAGGAAATCCATTGATTTTGAAAAAGTCCAGAGAGCTGATAATACTGCAAAACTTAGTAAACCCGTCGATGGTTGTGTGAGAACTTCACGAACAATTTTTGCAATTACTTCAAAGATTGAATCGGGTAAAAATTCCTTAAGGGTAATTAAAAAATTGGAGATAGGGATTTGAAAATAGGGAAGGATGTTGACCACTATCATGATTAGTGGAAAAATCGATATTAACCAGTAGTAAGCGACAGCTACACTAGTCAACTCACTATCCGACTCTTTATAAAAATGTAAAAAAGCTTTTATTAAGGGTCTTTCAGTTAGTCGTATCCAGAACTTTTTCATTTTATACTCTCCAAAGTGTTTTATTTTTTAAGAAAAATCCTAATTTCTTCTTACCAACTCCATCATATCATAAGGCAATGTATTAGCAGATTCTTTAAGAGAATAGCTTTCAAGATTGTTGACATTTTGCCTTAATTTTTTTGCATATTGTGCTGAGATGAGTTTTTGTTCCTCAAACTCAAAGATACATTTTCGTTCAAGATAGTAACCTCTAAGCATTTCATCAATATTGTTTGGTTTTATCTTATTGATAACTCGTTCAACAAAGCACCACTAGTGATATTACTAGTTTCACGTAACCTTGATTCTTGCATGAAACTGATCAAGGTACTCTTATAGATTCCCTTAAGATTTTCAAGACTTTCAATAATGATTTCCGTATTGGCTAGATAAAGATCAGCAATTTGATCATAATCAATGGCCTGAAGTATAGGCTTGCCCTTATCTTTCCATGAACGGAAGGTTTTGCCAAATGTTAATATCTCATGAATGATAAAACGAATAATCCGCAATGATACTATGAAATAGTAAGTAAGTCTGGAAGCAATGTTTCGATTGATTCCTTTTTCCATATTTTTTAAATAACGTTGATAGACACGATAGCCTCTCTCACCAATCTTGCCATCTTCAAAAGCTTGTTCCAAACTATCACTCTCAATACTAAGGATAAGTAGTTTGAGAGCTTCCCAGTCTTCTTGAATTTCTTTGTTCTCTAAACTCAAAATGAGATTTTCTATTCGACCATGGTAGTTATCGATAGCGGCATAGAGTGGAACTTTATTTTTTGTTTTATCCAAATCCTTCTCTAACTCGACTGCAACTGCGTTTAAAATTGCGATATGCATGAGTTGGTCAGTTGATGTCTTCTGTTCTTCAGATAAATGGGGAAGTACAACTAAGCCTGTTAAAAAACTGAGCAAGGTCACACCAGCGACTAAAAAGAGAAGTAGAGGATATTCTTGCTCTAAATTAGTAGGAATGAGCAAGATTGTTGCTATAGAAACTGTACCCTTTACACCAGAAAACGTCAACAGTAACATATCTTTCATATACTTATGGAGACTTTTTTGGAGTTTTTTGATACGGAATACATAAAAACCGTAAATCATGATGAAGCGAATTGCAAAGAGTAGAAAGGTTAAAAGAAAAATACCAAACAGCAACAGTAGTTTATTATAAAATGGGCTCTTGAGAATTGGTTCAGAAATCCACTCTAGTTCCATTCCTAGAATGACAAATACGGAACCATTTAAAATAAATGTTACTGTATGCCAAACCGTTTCAGTGACAGTGTCAACCTGAGCTTCCAGTAGGTTTATTTTTTTAAAGCGGCTTGCTTTTAAAATCCCTGCTACTACAACAGCAATAATGCCTGAAACATGAAGGTTTTCTGCTAGATAGAAAGTTAAAAGTGGTAAGCTTAATTCCAATAATAGTTCACTAGCAATATCCGTAATGCGAACACTGAGTAAAAAGGTGTGTAAAAAACGATTAATAATGGCTGTTAAAAAGCCTATTGCAAAACCGCCAATGATTGATATCGCTAAGGAACTTCCAGCTTGAGAAAGAGAAAAAGCACCTGTAGTCCAAGCTATTAAAGCCATACGAAAGGCAACTAGACCAGAAGCATCATTTAGAAGCCCCTCACCTTTTAAGATATTTGAAATCCGTTTTGAAAAGGTGAATCGTTCAGAAAGTGAAGCAAATGCAACAAGGTCAGTAGGCCCTAATGCGGCTCCAACTGCAACACAGGCAGCTAAAGGTAAGCTAACCCAAAGGACATGTGCAAGTCCTCTATACTCAGAGTTGAAATAAAGATAACTGGAAAAATCAAGTAGAGTACAATTCTCCAGTGTTTTAAGATAGAAGTTATATCTGATTCTTGAGCTTCACGAAAGAGGAGGGGGCCAATTACAAGAGCTAGGAATAACTCAGTGTCTAAGTGATACTGATTATTTGGTAAAAAAAGTCCTATCACAATACCCAGTAGAATCTGGACAAGTGGCATTGGCATAAAAGGAAATAGCTTATTGGTAGTACTCGATACGATGAGAACTAGCAAAAAAATGAGGAGATAAAATAGTAAGTCCATACTTGTTCCTCCTATTTATGCTGTCGACAGGCTTCAAAAAGTTCCTTTTGTTCGTGGATTTTTTGATCGATTAGGGAGCAGTCTTTATGCTCGATTTTTTTTTGACATCGCTCCATTTCGAGTGAAATGAGTTTTTTCTTGATTTTAAGCATTTTCTTAGTCATTCGAGCTTCATCCAAAATCCCAACAGCTCGCTCATGCTCAGTTGATTCAACGAAGTTATGGCGCATGGCCTCTATTTTGTCACGTAGGTATTGTTTATCCATGTCGATACCTTTCTAATTTTTCAATCATCACCAAAAATGGAGGATTATTAACTTGGTTAAGAGTTCGATAAATAGTTGCAGTATATTCTTGTTGGGGTAATTGACTGACATAAGTTAGAACAGCATCTTTTTCAAGGTCCCCACCTTCATGACCATAATAAATCATGATGGCAATCCGTCCGCCCTTGACAAGCCTATTGCAAAGCTTCTCTATAGCCTCTATTGTTGTTTGAGGTCGTGTGATAATAGATTTGTCAGCAGAGGGAAGATAACCCAGATTGAAAATAGCAGCCTTAAGCTCTGACACAAACTGATCAACAGTTTCATGTCCCTGCAATATTAACTGCACATTGGTCAAGCCAGCTGTTTGCAAGCGTTGATTTGTTTTTTCTAATGCCTGTTCTTGAATGTCAAAGGCATAAACTTGTTTAGCTAATTTTGCTAGAAAAAGAGTATCGTGACCATTCCCCATTGTTGCATCAACAACGATGTCATTTTTTGTTATGACTTGAACTAGAAAATCATGTGCCATTTCAAGCGGTCTTTTCATTGTTAAACTCCTGCTTTATTGCTTTACATCCTTGAACACTTCCTCGACGTCTCATTTCAGTTTCAATGCTATTCAGAACTTCCCACTTATTAAGACTCCACATAGGTCCAATCAGCATATGACGAGGAGCATCCCCAGTGATTCGGTGAATAACGATATGTTTGGGAATAATCTCTAGCTGATCACAAATCACTTTAACATACTCTTCTTGGCTCATCAGTTTCAATCTACCCTCGTGGTAATCTCTTTGCATACGCGTATTGGTCATTAAGTGGAGTAGATGCAGTTTAATCCCTTGAATATCATTATCAGTGACACAACGACGGACATTTTCTACCATCATTTCATGGGTTTCCCCAGGCAAGCCATTGATGAGATGGGCTACAATTTCAATTTTAGGGAATTTTCTCAATCGTTTGACCGTCTCTACATATAATTCATAAGAATGAGCACGATTGATTAAGTCAGAAGTTTCTTCGAAAGTAGTTTGTAACCCCAATTCAACAGTCACATGCATCCGTTCAGATAATTCTGCCAAGTATTCGATTGTTTCATCTGGTAAACAATCGGGTCTTGTTCCGATATTAATCCCAACTACCCCAGGTTCATTAATAGCTTGTTCATAGCGTTCGCGAATGACTTCTAGTTTTTCATGGGTATTGGTAAAGTTTTGAAAATAGACCAGGTACTTTTTTACATCAGGCCATTTTCGGTGCATAAAGTCTATTTCCTTATAAAACTGCTCACGGATAGGAGCATCAGGTGCTACAATAGCATCTCCAGATCCAGAGACTGTACAAAATGTACAACCACCATGAGCAACAGTTCCATCACGGTTTGGACAGTCAAAGCCAGCATCAATAGGAACTTTAAAGATTTTTTCTCCAAATAAGTTTCGATAATAATCATTCAAGGTATTATAGGATTTCATAGCTAATATTATAACAGAAATCACTCACAAACTCAAAAACAGCTAGTTTATAAAAGTTTTAAAAATCTCTTTGTATTTAAAAAAAAAATCAATTTTTTTTAAAAAAACCTTTACAAAAATTTTTAAAGTGATATAATTAAAAGTAGAAATACTGCAAACGTTTTCGTAAAACGTTTGCGTAAATAAAAAATAAGGAGATTTGGATGATGAAAGATACATTCAAAAATGTCTTGTCTTTCGAATTTTGGCAAAAATTCGGTAAGGCTTTAATGGTGGTTATCGCTGTTATGCCAGCGGCTGGATTGATGATTTCAATCGGTAAGTCACTTGCATTGATTGACCCAAACCTTGCTCCACTAGTTATTACTGGTGGCGTACTAGAGCAAATTGGTTGGGGAGTTATCGGTAACCTTCATATTTTGTTTGCCCTCGCTATTGGAGGAAGCTGGGCTAAAGAACGTGCTGGTGGTGCTTTTGCTGCCGGTCTAGCATTTATCTTAATCAACCGTATCACTGGTACAATCTTTGGTGTATCAGGAGACATGTTGAAAGATCCAAATGCTATGGTTTCAACACTATTGGGTGGATCAATCAAAGTTTCTGATTACTTTATTAGTGTTATGGAAGCTCCAGCACTTAACATGGGTGTATTTGTAGGGATTATTTCTGGTTTTGTAGGGGCAACTGCCTTTAACAAATACTACAACTTCCGTAAACTTCCTGATGCACTTTCATTCTTTAACGGAAAACGTTTTGTACCGTTTGTAGTTATTCTTCGTTCAGCGATTGCAGCGATTGTTCTCTCAATTGCTTGGCCAGTTGTTCAAACAGGTATCAACAACTTTGGTATTTGGATTGCTAACTCTCAAGAAACAGCTCCAGTTCTAGCACCATTCTTATATGGAACTTTGGAACGCTTACTCTTGCCATTTGGACTTCACCACATGTTGACTATCCCAATGAACTATACAGCTCTTGGTGGTACTTATGATGTCTTAACGGGTGCAGCAAAAGGCACTCAAGTATTTGGACAAGATCCACTTTGGCTTGCATGGGTAACTGACCTTGTAAACCTTAAAGGTACTGACGCAGGTCAATACCAACACTTGTTAGATACAGTACATCCAGCTCGTTTCAAAGTTGGACAAATGATTGGTTCGTTTGGTATTTTGATGGGTGTGGCTGCTGCGATTTACCGTAATGTTGAAGCAGACAAGAAACACCAATACAAAGGAATGATGATTGCGACAGCTCTTGCAACTTTCTTGACTGGTGTTACTGAGCCGATTGAATATATGTTCATGTTCGTTGCAACACCTCTTTACCTTGTCTACTCACTAGTTCAAGGTGCTGCCTTTGCTATGGCTGACGTAGTAAACCTACGTGTGCACTCATTCGGTTCTATCGAATTCTTAACTCGTACTCCACTGGCTGTTAACGCAGGTCTTGGAATGGATATCATTAACTTTGTTTGGGTAACTGTCCTCTTTGCAGTTATCATGTACTTCATTGCTAACTTCATGATTCAAAAATTCAACTATGCTACTCCAGGACGTAATGGAAATTACGAAACAGCTGAAGGTGCTATTGAAGAAGGATCTAACGGAGAAGGGCAAGTTGCTGCAGCTTCTCAAGCTGTAAATATTATCAATCTTCTTGGTGGACGTGCTAATATCGTTGATGTTGACGCTTGTATGACTCGTCTACGTGTTACAGTAAAAGATGCTGAAAAAGTTGGTTCTGAAGCACAATGGAAAGCAGAAGGAGCTATGGGGCTTGTCATGAAAGGACAAGGAGTTCAAGCTATCTACGGACCAAAAGCTGACGTTCTTAAATCAGATATCCAAGATATTCTTGATTCAGGTCAAGTTATTCCAGAAACACTTCCACACCAAATGACTGAAGTTCAAAAAGCTGAAGTAGAATTTAAGGGTGTGACAGAAGAAGTATACTCTGTTGCTGACGGTCAAGTAATTGAATTAGAACAAGTTAAGGATCCTGTTTTCTCTCAAAAAATGATGGGTGACGGATTCGCAGTAGAACCATCTAATGGACATATCCTTTCTCCAGTAGCTGGTACTGTTTCAAGTGTTTTCCCAACTAAACACGCTCTTGGTATTACGACTAAATCTGGTCTTGAAGTTCTTGTTCACATCGGTCTTGATACTGTTAGCCTTGAAGGTAACCATTTGAAGTAAAAGTTTCGGAAGGTCAAACAGTTGCTGCTGGAGACCTCTTGGTTGAAGCAGATCTAAATGCGATTCGTGAAGCTGGTCGTGAAACAACTACAATCGTTGTATTTACAAATTCAGATGCTATCAAGTCAGTTAAACTAGAACAAACAGGTTCACTTGCAGCTAAAACAGTAGTTGCCAAAGTTGAATTGTAATATGACAGGGGTGGAAATGTTTTTCCAACCTCTTGTTTATAGGAGAAAAGTATGAAATTTTTAACACTAAATACCCATAGTTGGATGGAAAAAGATCCCCAAGAAAAATTCCGACTTTTACTTCAAGACATTCTTGAACAAGACTACGATCTGATTTGTTTTCAAGAGATTAACCAAGAAATAAGTTCAATTCTTGCCGAAACAGATGAACTTTATCATCCCCTACCATCAGCTGAGCCAATTCATCAAGATCATTATATCTATCTTTTGGTCCAAGAGTTGAAGAAGGCTGGTAGAGAATACTATTGGACTTGGGCCTACAACCATATCGGCTATGATCGATATCATGAAGGTGTTGGAATACTTTCTAAAAACCAAATCCAAGCACGAGAAATTTTAGTTTCAGATGTCGATGATCCTACAGACTATCATACTCGCAGAGTAGCCTTAGTAGAAACGACGGTAGATGGGAAAGATCTTGCAGTTGCAAGTGTGCACCTATCATGGTGGGATAAAGGCTTCCAAGAGGAGTGGGCTCGATTTGAATCAGTCTTAACTGATTTAAATAAACCACTTTTACTAGCAGGTGATTTTAATAATCCAGCTGGGCAAGAAGGTTATCAGACCATTCTTGCAAGTCCCTTATCACTACAAGATGCCTATGAAGCTGCTCAAGAAAGAAGCGGTAGCTATACAGTCCCACCTGAAATCGATGGCTGGAAAGGGAATTCAGAACCTCTTCGAATTGACTATGTGTTTACGACAAAAGATTTACAAGTTAAATACTTACATGTAGTCTTTGATGGACAAAATAGTCCACAAGTCAGTGACCATTATGGTCTAAAAACAGAACTTATTTGGAAAGATTAAAGTCCAAAATATCCTAAAAATAGATTAACTCCCCTTATTTTTTTGAGGGGAGTTTGCTTGTTAATGTTATTAATATAGGTAAAGTTTTTGATTGTATAACTTGTAAAATAGGATAAAATCCTTTAAAATAAAAAGTGTTGGAGGAATTTATGAATGTAAATCAAACTGTGCGTATTATCCCAACGCTAAAAGTAAATAATCGAAATATAAATGAAGTGTTTTATGTAAATACTTTAGGGATGAAACCTTTATTGGAGGAATCAGCTTTCCTATCGTTAGGGGACCAATCAGGTCTTGAAAAACTTGTTTTAGAAGAATCGCCAAGTATGAGAACCCGTAAGGTCGAAGGGATTAAGAAATTAGCTAAGTTAATCGTTAAAGTAAAAAATCCTTCAGAGATTGAAGCTCTACTCGCTCGTATGGAAACTTTACCTAAACTATTTAAAGGAAAAAAAGGCTATGCCTTTGAAATTCATTCACCTCAAGATCACCTTATCCTTCTTCATGCAGAAGATGATGTAAATGAATTAAAAAAGCTTGAAGAGGAAGTGAACTTTTCTAAAAATGATAGTATGATTTACTTGTCAGAATTTGAAATTTCAACAGAAATTCACTTGCCAAACCAAATTAAAAGTTTACTAGAAGATGTAGAAGCTGATAAGAAATTGATATTTAAACAAGGTCAAGGTGAGGATTTACTGGTCGAAAATTCTATTACATGGGATTTGTCTATGCTGAAGTTTCAAGTAGAAAAATTCGATATTCCAAGTCTTTGTCAGAAATTTGAGTCAGTAGGATACTTTGTTCCCAAGTCTGAGAAGTTCTTTTTGACAACAGACACTAACAATATTGAATTGTGGTTTGAGGAAGTATGAAACAAGATATCATTCAAAAAATAGAGCAACAAATTGAGGCAGGGATTTATCCTGGTGCCTCTTTTGCATATTATCGGGATGGTGAATGGTCTGATTGCTACCTCGGAGAAGCAAATCCAGAAATTGGAGAGCAGACTTGTCAAGGTTTAGTCTATGATTTGGCAAGTGTGAGCAAAGTCGTCGGAGTTGGAACTATCTTAACCTTCTTGTGGAAGCAAGGCAAGATTGAGCTCGATCAAACCATAAAGACCTATCTTCCAGAGGCGGATTATCCAGATATCACCATTCGTCAATTGCTAACGCATGCAACTGATTTGGATCCTTATATACCTAATAGAGATCAACTCTCAGCAGACCAGCTAAGAGAAGCCATGTTTCATCTTAGTCGACGAGAGAAGAGGGCTTTTCTATACTCGGATGTGCACTTTCTCTTACTCGGTTTTCTTTTAGAGAACTACTTTGAGAAAGACTTAGACCAGATTTTACAAGAGCAAGTTTTCGATCCATGGAAGATGAAGGAAACTCAGTTTGGGCCTATTAGCAGTGCTGTTCCTACAGTTCGGGGACAGAAGGCAGGAGTGGTGCATGATCCCAAGGCTTGCTTGCTTGGGAAACATGCAGGAAGTGCAGGCTTGTTTTCAACTGTGAAGGATTTAAAAATTTTTCTTGAGCATTATTTGCAGGATGATTTTGCTGACGAATTAAGCCAGAATTTTTCAGATTTGAGTGATAAGGAGCGCTCCTTGGCTTGGAATCTTGAAGGCGATTGGCTAGACCATACAGGCTATACTGGAACCTTTGCCATGTGGAATCGTAAGAAGCAGGAAGCTGCTATTTTCTTGTCCAATAGAACCTACGAAAAAGACGAGCGTGCCCAGTGGATCATAGACCGTAATCAGGTCATGGATCTAATTCGTGAAGCAGACTAGGGAGGAAGTATGTCAAAAGCCTTTAAAGGAACTCTTTTTACAGTGATCGCAGGCATTGCTTGGGGCTTATCTGGAACCAGTGGTCAGTACCTGATGGCTCATGGGATTTCAGCTCTAGTCCTAACCAATATCCGTTTGATTGTTGCAGGCCTCCTCTTGGTTTTATTGTCCTATATAAAGTCTAAGGAACAATTTCTAGCTTTTTTAAGGGATAAATCAAGTCTCTTTTCACTCTTGTTATTTTCATTAGTTGGTCTCTTTCTAAATCAATTGGCCTATTTATCGGCTATTCAGGAGACAAATGCAGGTACAGCAACGGTGCTTCAGTATGTCTGTCCTGTTGGAATTCTAGCTTATACTTGTATAAAGGATAAGGTAGCACCTACTATAGCAGAAACTATTGCTATGATTTTGGCTATAGGAGGAACCTTTTTAATTGCGACTCACGGTCAAATAGATCAGCTCTCTACGACACCAGCAGGTCTCTTTTGGGGTTTGTTCTCTGCTTTAACCTATGCTCTTTATATCATTTTACCCATTAAACTCATTCAAAAATGGGGGAGCATTCTGGTTATTGGTGTTGGAATGACCATTTCTGGTTTTGTGGCAGTTCCATTTACTGGAATTATCGGCGCTAGAATTCCTATGTCATTTGATATTTTTCTAGCCTTTGCTGGAATTATTCTCATCGGAACGGTTTTTGCCTACACAGCTTTTCTCAAGGGAGCCAGTATGGTTGGGCCAGTTAAGTCGAGTCTCTTGGCTTCGATTGAACCAATCTCTGCGGTGTTTTTTGCTTTCATGATTATGGGAGATATTTTTTATCCTGTAGATTTTCTTGGTATGGCAATGATTTTGTTGGCTGTAACTATTATTTCTTTAAAGGATTTAATGCTAGAAAAGAAAAAGCAATCAGCGTAGAGCTTATGTTATCTTATCAAAAAGTTAGTATTGAATATAAAAAATCCACTCAAAAGAGTGGATTTTATTTTTTTACATTAGTCTTTATTTTCGTATGGCAAGATCAAGTTCAAAATGATACCTGTCATTGCTGATAGGGCAGTACCTGAAAGGGTAACTGGTCCAAGTTTAAGGATTGCTCCACCAAGTCCAAGCACGAGCATTGCACTTGCGATGATAAGATTACGCATTTGACCAAAGTCTACACGTTCCTTGATCAAAACTTTCAAACCGTTGCTGGCGATAACCCCATAAAGAAGGATTGACATTCCACCAAGTACGGCACTAGGGATTGTAGAAATCAAGGCAGTGAATTTACCAAGGAAGCTAAGGGCGATAGCGATAAAAGCAGCGTTACGAATAACAGATACAGAAGCGATGCGAGTCATACCGATAACGCCTGTATTTTCACCGTAAGTTGTATTTGCTGGTCCGCCAAGGAAGGCAGAAACAGAAGTTGCGATACCATCACCGAGAAGGGTACGATGAAGACCTGGATCTTTCAAGAATTGGCGTCCACAGATTTGACCTAGAACGGTGTGGTCTCCGATATGTTCAGAAATAGTTACGATAGCGATTGGTAAGATTGCGATTGTTTCCGGACCAAAGTAAAGGTCGTATTGTTTGAAGGCACTACCTGTATTAAATGGTAGGTAGAAACCAGGAATTTCAAACCAGTTAGCTTGAAGAACAGGAGTGAAGTCAACTAAGCCAAGTGCTAGCGCGAAGAGATATCCACCAATAATTGCAAAGAGGAAAGGAATGATACGAAGGAAACCTTTTCCTTTTGTATTGATAAAAGCAGCAATCAAGAAAGTAACAACGGCTACAAGAGCGTTTCCAGTTGCCGTCAGCTACAAGACCAGCATTGGTTACGGCAGAGCCAGCAAGCCCAAGACCGATAACGATAATCATAGGACCAATAATGATTGGAGGCAAGAGTTTATCAATCCATTTTGTACCTGCGAAGCGAACACTTGCAGCAACAAGGACATAAACAAAACCAGTTAGGATAACCCCTGTCTGAGCAGCAGATACATCACCCCCCATTTCTTTCATGGCAAGTGACATGGCTGTAATAAAGGCGAAAGAAGAACCAAGATAAACAGGAACTCTAAAACCTGTTGCAATCATATAGATGAGGGTACCAACCCCTGAAGCAAAGAGGGCAACGGATACAGGCATTCCCAAAATCAATGGTACCAAGATGGTTGCACCAAACATGGCAAACACGTGCTGGAAACTGAGTAGGATTCCCTTACCAAAAGAAGGACGTTGGTCAACGTCGAGTAACAAATCAACAGTTGATTCTTGTTTCATAAATACCTCACTTTTTGGGCATCAAAAAAGAGCCCATTATTTTACAGCAATAGGCTCTCAGAGTACGACTTCATTAAAAAAAAAATTGACCACATTTTAATGAATGTTATGTATATCTGCGTCTTCGTCACCTCACGGGATGACATTAAAAACCCTTGCTTAAGATAGTATAGCAGAAAAAATTCGTTTTGTAAACGAATTTTTCCCGAGCCTAGAAATAAGAGAGCGAGGCATGATTTTGTAAATCATTTTTTCCCGAGTCAAGAAATAAAGACGCGAGGCTAATTTTGTAGGTATCTTTTTAAAATATCTTAAAGAGGGCGTTTATTGGGCATACCAGCCTTACGTGGATATTTGTTTGGAGTTTCCTTTTTCTTTTCAACAATGGTGATGTAGCGAGGGTCTCCATTTGGAAGTGTATAGCTAAGGTTGTCTTCGACCTTGCTGAAGAGAAGGTTGAGGGCATTCTTGGCTTCTGTCAATTCCTCAGGTGCATTACTTGCCTTAAGTGCCAAAAGTTTTCCACCAACTTTAAGGTAGGGAATGGTTAACTCAGAGAGAACCTGCATACGGGCAACTGCACGAGCTGTCACAATGTCGAATTGTGCACGGAAATTCTTATCTTGAGCAAAATCTTCTGCGCGCCCATGGTAGAAATGAACACCTTCTAGATTAAGCTCCTCAGCTAAAAGTTGAAGGAAGTTAATTCGCTTATTTAGAGAATCAATGATGGTCACATCTAGTTGAGGGTAGAGAATCTTCATAGGAAGACTAGGAAATCCTGCCCCTGCTCCAATATCCAGTAACTTAATTTCTTGGTTTGCAATCATCCCTTTTAGGATGGGAGCGATGGAATCATAAAAATGTTTGAGGTAGACTTCTTCCTTTTCAGTAATAGCAGTTAGATTGATTTTTTCGTTCCACTCGACTAAGAGTTCAAAATAGCGCTCAAATTGTGCTTTTTGCTGGTCAGTAAGAATAATATTTTGTTGGTCAAGTAATGTGTAAAATGTTTCTGGTTTCATAGTTCTATCCTTCTTTTATGTCATCTTATTTTACCACAAAAATATGGAAATTTGATATACTGGTACTAATCTTAAATGAGAAAGGAATCCTACTATGTCTTGGATTATTCTTGGAATTTCTACTTTTATTGTTCTCTTTGTGATTGTTAGTTATAACAGCCTAGTCAGAGTGCGTATGCAAACAAAGGAAGCATGGAGTCAGATTGATGTTCAGTTGAAACGTCGAAATGATCTCTTGCCTAACTTGATTGAAACGGTTAAAGGTTATGCGAAATATGAAAGTTCTACACTTGAAAAAGTGACTCAACTTCGAACACAAGTAGCGGCAGCAACTACGCCTGCAGAAACTATGAAGGCTAGTGATGCATTGACTCGTCAAGTATCGGGCATCTTTGCGGTGGCTGAGAATTACCCTGACTTAAAGGCTAGTGCCAATTTTGCCAAATTACAAGAAGAATTGACTAACACAGAAAATAAAATATCCTACTCTCGTCAGCTTTATAACAGTGTCGTTAGCAACTACAATGTTAAATTAGAAACCTTCCCTAGTAATTTGATTGCTCTGATTTTTGGGTTTAAAGCTTCTGACTTTCTTCAAACACCTGAAGAAGAAAAATCGGTCCCTAAGGTTGATTTTTCTAGTCTAGGAGAGTAATATGCTGTATCAACAAATTGCAAGTAATAAACGTAAAACAGTGATTCTACTAACTGTATTCTTCCTTCTATTAGCTTTATTAGGTTATGCAGTAGGCCATCTATTTATGAACTCCGGTTTGATGGGAGTAACTTTAGCTATTCTTATCGGACTTGTCTATGCAGTATCCATGATTTTCCAATCTACAGAGATTGTTATGAGCATGAATGGGGCGCGTGAAGTTGACAGGAATGAAGAACCAGTTCTCTATCATGTTGTGGAGGATATGGCTATGGTAGCTCAAATTCCAATGCCACGTGTTTATGTTATCGATGATGCTAGCTTAAATGCGTTTGCCACAGGTTCTAATCCTCAAAATGCTGCTGTAGCAGCAACTTCAGGACTGTTAGATATTATGAATCGTGAGGAGTTAGAAGCTGTAATCGGTCATGAAGTTAGTCACATACGTAATTACGATATTCGTATTTCAACCATTGCTGTTGCTCTGGCTAGTGCCATTACCCTTTTATCAAGTATGGCTGGTCGTATGATGTGGTGGGGTGGAGCATCACGTAGTAGAAGAAATAGTGACCGTGACAGTGGTGGACTTGAAGTGATTATGTTAGTCATTTCTCTCTTAGCCATTGTTCTGGCACCTCTTGCAGCAACTTTAGTACAATTAGCTATTTCTCGGCAACGAGAATTTTTGGCGGATGCTTCAAGCGTAGAACTAACTCGTAATCCTCAAGGAATGATCAATGCTTTACAAAAATTAGACAATAGTCAACCTATGAGTCATCATGTGGATGATGCTAGTAGTGCACTTTATATTAACGATCCTCAAAAAAGAGGTTTCTTAAAAAAACTATTTTATACGCATCCACCTATTTCAGAACGAATTGAGCGTTTGAAAAATATGTAAAAAATATCCAGAGGTTTTCCTCTGGATGTTTTATTTTCAAAAGTTAAAGATCTTGTAAATCAACTACTTTTAAACCATGCTCTGTCAAACTATAAATACTGGTACAGACTTCTTTTAAGAAACGTCGATCATGCGAAACAGTGATGAGACCACCAGGATAAGTGGCAAAGAGTTTTCTGATTTCTGGTTGAGAAGTTGGAGAAAAATTTCGTGTGGGTTCATCCAGAAGGAGAAAGTTTGGTTTTCGCAGAACTAAATTCAAAAGAAGGAGTTTACCTTGTTGACCTCCAGATAAAGAGTAGATTTGGTGGTGCATCTCTGGATAGCTGAAATTAAGACTGGCTAAGTGAGATTGGATTTTCTGTATTTCCTCTTTGTGTCCAGTTTGGCTGAGAAATTCTACTGGGGATAGATCCAATTGCAGTGTTTCTTGGTAATCTTGTGGCATAAAACCAAGCGAAATCTCTCTTTTGCCGCTTAGTAGTTGATGTAACTTTGCTAAAAGAGTGGATTTGCCAACGCCATTGGGACCGATAATGCCGATTTTATCTTGACCACGGACAGTTAGTTGTAACTCCTGAGCTAAAACACGCTCACCAATGGACAATTTTTCCTTTTCCAGTCGAATTAAGACTTTAGAAGCTGCTAATGGCTCTATATCTGAAAAGAAAAGTTGGATTTGTTCCTCTTCAAGTGGCTTTTGGGTCATGGACTGAGCTGCTTTTTCGTAGCGTTTTTCTTGTGAAAGAACATTTTTCATCTTTTTAGCTAATAGGCGACCAGCAGTACTGTCTTTGGTAGCTCGAAGTGCAGTTTCTACATTTTGCTTAACTCGGCGATGTTTTTCCATGGTTTTGTCATAGGCTCTCTGGTCGTTGGCAGCTTGCTGGCTTTGTCTAACAAAATTAGCCTTTCTCTGGTCACTATAGCTATCGTAGTCTAAATGCTCTATTAGCGTTTCCGCTTCTTTCCGGTGCTTGACCAGTCGCAAGTGGATAATGGTGTCTGCCGTTTGAGAGAGAAAATCTTCATCATGAGAAATGAAAATAACGGTTTGCCTCATCTTTTGAATATGTTTTTTTAGCCAATAAACCATCTCTATATCCAGGTCATTTGAAGGTTCATCTAAAAATAAAATCTCAAAGGGTTTGGCAAATTCATGGATGAGCTGAATTTTCAATGCTTCACCACCCGAGAGACTACCAATTTCTTGGTCGCTAGCAAAACGGTCGCTATCAAAGTGCAACTCCTCAGCCAAACGATAGAGAATGCTGTAGTCCAAATCTGTAGACTCTAAAAAGAAGTAGTCATGTAGAGTTTTCTTTTTCAGGTCCTCAGCTAGTTTTTGAGGAATGTAAGCCAGTGATTGAAGATCAGATTGGATTTCTCCCCTGATAGAGAAATCAGCTAATTTTTCTCCCATTAAAGCTCGTAGTAAAGTCGATTTTCCATTTCCTTCTTCGCCTATAATAGCGACCTTTTCTCCGTTTTGGATGGTAATGTTTAAATCAGAAACAAGATCTCGTAAATCTTTGTTTTGTGTGATGGTCAGATGATTGATTTTTATCATATGATTGCCCTTTCTAGAATGTTCATATTGCATAACAAAAAGCTCTACTTTACCTAGTAGAGCCAATCGTCTATGTCAAAAAAACTCTTTTAAAAGGGCTGAAAATCCAGCAAAAAAAGAGCACACAAAAAAGAGACAGAAACAAGATCTACTAAATAAAGGTTCTTTATTTGATAGACTTAGTTGTTCATGTCTCCCTTACCTCCGAGTATTGTTGGAATCATCATACTCTTTTTGAGAAAATTTGTCAAGATTAAGCCAGAAAACCCTCTATTTTTAAAAACCAAAAACAGGTCCATAGAGTGTCAAAACGTGCTTAACTTGATCGTAGTGAAACTTGTCATAGTTTCGCCAAGCAGTGCGGGCTTGATCGTTTAGTTTTAGACTACCAAGTCCAATCAAAAGGCTAGTCCGTTGGTAAAATGATTCCAGTTCAATTAAGATAGAATTATCTAGTTTTTTGGCCTTTTTAAGTTGATTAAGAAGCTGGTCAATAATTTGTTGTAAGCGCTGATCATCAGGTAAACCTTGTTTACAGGTCTGGTAAGCTTTATTTAACTCGGAAATGAGTTGATGTGCTTCTATGATTAGTTCTTTGTCTTCCATATGAGCGTCCTCCTTTGCTCATGTATTGATGCCTATAGTATAGCACAAAAAATAAATTTGTCATAATAAATATATCAAAAAACACAGAATGATGTTTTAAAAGTTTAGAGGCTTTACTTGATCTCCTTTCATGGTATAATCAAGTGAGTAAATCTTTATGGAGGAAGTATGAAATTAAATATTCAAGAAGTTCGTAAGCAGCCTGAGGGTTTGTATTTTGAGCAAACTCTAGACTTGTCAGCTGACTTACGTGAGCGTAACCCAGAAATTTTAGACGTAAAAGATATTGTCGCAGTTGGGAAGGTTCAGTATGAAGACCGTATGTATTTCCTAGATTACCAACTGTCTTATACCATCGTTCTTGCTTCTAGTCGTAGTATGGAACCTGTTGAGTTAGCAGAGTCTTATCCAGTGACAGAAGTCTTTATGGAAGGTGCTACTAATCAACTGGATCAAGAAGTTCTAGATGATGACTTGGTTTTACCTATCGAAAATGGTGAAATCGACCTGGCTGAGAGTGTTTCAGATAATATTTTGCTCAATATTCCAATCAAGGTCTTAACGGCAGAAGAAGAGGCAGGTCAGGGATTTGTTTCTGGAAATGACTGGCAAATCATGACTGAGGAAGAATATCAAGCTCAACAAGCAGTCAAAAAAGAAGAAAGTAGTCCTTTTGCAGGTTTACAAGGGCTGTTTGATGGAGACGAATAGATGGTTTTATCCAAGAAACGTGCCCGTCATGTCATTGAGGAAATCATAGTTCTTTTTCCAGATGCAAAACCTAGTCTAGATTTTCGCAATCATTTTGAACTCTTAGTTGCAGTTATGTTGTCTGCTCAGACGACAGATGCGGCAGTAAACAAGGCGACTCCAGCTCTTTTTGAAGCCTTCCCTACGCCTCAAGCCATGGCGGACGCAAGTGAAAGTGAAATTGCAAAACATATTTCTCGTTTAGGTCTGTATCGAAATAAAGCTAAATTTCTTAAAAAATGTGCGCAACAGTTATTAGAAGATTTTGATGGTCAAGTTCCTCAGACTAGAGAAGAATTAGAAAGTTTGGCGGGAGTTGGGCGTAAAACAGCTAATGTAGTCATGAGTGTGGGCTTTGGAATTCCAGCTTTTGCGGTAGATACCCATGTGGAGCGTATCTGCAAACACCATGATATTGTTAAAAAATCAGCAACTCCACTTGAAGTAGAGAAGCGTGTGATGGATATTTTGCCTCCTGAAAAGTGGTTGGCGGCGCATCAGGCTATGATTTACTTTGGTCGTGCTATCTGTCATCCGAAAAATCCAGAATGCGAACACTATCCACAATTGTATGATTTTAGTTCATTATAAGGTCAAACATTGAATGTTTTTACTTGCTTTGAACTGGGCTTTGTGATATAGTAAGAACAATAAAATATTCCTTTAAACCTGTCCCGTGAGGCAGGCAAGGAGCGCGATAAAGTAGAAGGGTAAGTCTATGCTGTTTCCAGTATGGCTCGCTTAATGATACATTCTCAAGTCTCCTTGTCTAAGGAGACTTTTCTTTTTGGAGGTTTGTCATGAAGACAAAAGAAGTTGTAGACGAATTAACCGTCAAGCGAGCAATTACGCGTATCACTTATGAAATTATCGAACGCAACAAAGATTTGAATAAAATCATTTTAGCGGGAATTAAAACACGTGGTGTCTTTATCGCCCACCGAATCCAAGAGCGCTTGGAACAATTGGAAAATATCTCTGTTCCCGTTGTAGAATTAGATACCAAACCTTACCGTGACGATGTCAAAAGTGGTGAAGATACATCCTTGATTTCTGTGGATGTGACAGACCGCGAAGTTATCTTGGTGGATGATGTTCTTTACACAGGCCGCACAATCCGTGCCGCTATCGATAACATCGTCGGACATGGTCGCCCTGCCCGTGTGAGTCTTGCAGTATTAGTTGACCGTGGACACAGAGAATTGCCAATTCGTCCAGATTACGTTGGGAAAAATATTCCAACTAGTCGTTCTGAAGAAATCATCGTTGAGATGACAGAACTTGATGGTCAAGACAGAGTCCTGATTACCGAAGAAGCTTAAACAGCTGAAGGAGTAGCTATGTCGGAAAATCAACAAGCCTTGCAACATGTAGTATCGATGGAAGATTTGACGGTCGATCAAGTCATGAAACTGATTAAGAGAGGCATCGAGTTTAAAAATGGTGCCAGTAAGTCCTATACAGATAAACCTATAGTTGCCAATCTCTTTTTCGAGAGTTCAACCAGGACTCACAAATCTTTTGAAGTAGCAGAGATTAAACTTGGTCTAAATCTCTTGGATTTTGATGTGAAAACAAGCTCAGTCAATAAGGGTGAGACACTCTATGATACGATTTTGACTCTGTCTGCTCTTGGTGTAGATGCTTGTGTCATCCGTCATCCAGAGGTAGACTACTATAGAGAATTAATAGCGAGTCCAACGATCAAAACATCCATTATTAATGGAGGAGATGGTTCGGGTCAACATCCTAGTCAAAGTTTACTTGACTTAATGACGATTTATGAAGAATTTGGTAATTTTCAAGGGCTTAAGGTTGCCATTGCCGGGGATTTAGATCATTCGCGCGTGGCTAAGTCTAATATGCAAATTTTAAAACGTTTAGGTGCAGAGCTGTATTTTGCAGGTCCTGAAGAATGGCGAAGCCAAGAATTTGCGGATTATGGCAAGTTTGTAACCATTGACGAGATTATTGATCAAGTAGATGTGATGATGCTCTTACGTGTTCAGCATGAGCGCCATGAAAGTGGAGTAGTTTTTCAAAAGAGAGCTATCATTCTCAGCATGGTTTAAATCAAGCCCGTTATGAACGATTGAAAGAAAAAGCTATTATTATGCACCCTGCTCCTGTTAATCGTGATGTAGAAATTGCTGACCATTTGGTCGAAGCACCAAAATCACGTATTGTTCAGCAGATGACCAACGGTGTATTTGTAAGAATGGCTATTTTAGAATCCGTATTGGCAAGTAGAAATATTAACTAACACAAGACGTTAAAAGACGCCTGAGAGCGTCCACGAGAGGTGAATTATGACAAAAAGACTTCTAGTATTAGAAGATGGAACAATCTTTGAAGGCAAAGGTTTTGGATCAGATATCGATGTGACTGGTGAAATTGTCTTCAATACAGGGATGACAGGTTATCAAGAATCTATCACTGACCAGTCCTACAATGGACAGATTCTAACCTTCACGTATCCTTTGGTAGGCAATTATGGAATCAATCGTGATGATTATGAGTCCATTAGCCCAACTTGTAAAGGTGTAGTAGTATTTGAAGAAGCTCGTAGAGCTAGTAACTGGCGCAACCAGATGACGCTTGACGAATTTTTGAAATCTAAAAAGATTCCTGGTATTTCTGGTATTGATACACGCGCCCTTACAAAAATTATCCGTAAGCATGGAACCATGAGAGCAACGATTACCCATGTCGGTGATAGTATTGATCATATCTCAGATCAACTTCAGGCAACAGTTCTGCCGATTGATAATATTAAGCAGGTTTCGACTAAGACTGCTTATCCTGCACCAGGTGTTGGCTTAAGCGTTGTTCTTGTTGACTTTGGTCTTAAGCATTCTATCTTAAGAGAGTTATCTAAGAGAGATTGTAACGTAACGGTTGTACCATATACAACAACGGCTGAAGAAATCTTACATTTGAATCCAGATGGTGTCATGTTGTCAAATGGTCCAGGTAATCCTGAAGATGTACCACAGACACTTGACATGATTCGTGGAATTCAAGGTAAAATTCCGATTTGGGATTTGTATGGGCCACCAACTCTTTGCCATGGCTAATGGGGCTAAGACCTATAAGATGAAGTTTGGTCACCGTGGTTTCAACCATGCTGTTCGCGAGATTGCAACAGGGCGCGTGGATTTCACTAGTCAAAACCATGGTTATGCAGTCAGCCGTGAAGATTTACCAGAGCACTTAATCATTACTCACGAAGAAATCAATGATAAGTCAGTCGAAGGTGTACGTCACAGATACCAACCAGGTTTCTCTGTCCAATTCCACCCAGACGCAGCTCCTGGTCCCCACGATGCAAGTTACTTATTTGACGAGTTCATCGAGATGATGGAAGCCTTTAAACAAGCAAACTAAAGACGAGTGAGAAATCGTCGGAGAATTTATGTAACTGAACACGGACGGAAAGCTCGGAATTTAGAGAAACCGACTCGGATTGCCAATCCTTCCTTGGTTTCCTAAAATTCAATCGCTTTCTATTCGTCCTTTGTATCTTATTTAATGGCAATCAGAGAGTTGCCGAATAGAAAGGAGAAGGTACATTGTTCGCGGAAGTGAACACGCCCTAAGAACTGTGTGAAAAAGATAAACATTGATTTGACGCTGAAGGCGTCTGCACCAAGTTTCCTATTTCACTGTGTTCTTGACGGGCTTTGTATCATAAACTATGCCTAAACGTACTGATATTCAAAAAATTATGGTGATTGGTTCTGGTCCGATTATTATTGGTCAGGCTGCTGAGTTTGACTATGCTGGGACCCAGGCCTGCTTGTCTTTGAAAGAAGAAGGATACGAGGTTGTCTTGGTAAACTCAAACCCTGCAACCATCATGACTGATAAGGAAATTGCAGACAAGGTCTACATCGAGCCAATCACACTTGAGTTTGTGACTCGTATTCTCCGTAAGGAACGTCCAGATGCTTTGCTTCCAACTCTTGGGGGGCAAACAGGGCTTAATATGGCCATGGAATTGTCTAAAAACGGAATCTTAGATGAGCTTGGAGTAGAACTTCTCGGTACTAAATTGTCTGCCATTGACCAAGCTGAGGACCGTGATCTCTTTAAACAATTGATGGAAGAGCTGAAACAGCCGATTCCAGAATCTGAAATTGTAAATACAGTTGAAGAAGCAGTTGCCTTTGCTGCGACGATTGGATACCCAGTTATCGTCCGTCCTGCCTTCACTCTTGGTGGTACCGGTGGTGGTATGTGTGCCAACGAGGAAGAGTTACGTGAAATTGCTGAAAATGGTTTGAAGTTGTCACCTGTTACCCAGTGTTTGATTGAGCGTTCCATTGCCGGTTTCAAGGAAATTGAGTACGAGGTTATGCGTGACTCAGCTGACAATGCCCTTGTTGTTTGTAACATGGAAAACTTTGACCCAGTTGGGATTCACACAGGAGACTCCATCGTATTTGCCCCAGCACAAACCATGTCAGACTATGAAAACCAAATGCTTCGTGACGCGAGCTTGAGCATTATCCGCGCTCTCAAGATTGAAGGTGGATGTAACGTTCAGTTGGCACTTGATCCTCATAGCTTTAAGTATTATGTCATCGAAGTAAACCCTCGTGTATCTCGTTCATCAGCCCTTGCTTCTAAGGCGACTGGTTATCCAATCGCTAAATTGGCTGCTAAGATTGCAGTAGGATTGACCTTGGATGAGGTTATTAACCCAGTTACAGGATCAACCTATGCTATGTTTGAACCAGCCCTTGACTATGTTGTTGCTAAGATTCCACGTTTCCCATTTGATAAATTTGAAAAGGGTGAACGTCGTCTCGGTACCCAGATGAAGGCAACTGGAGAAGTCATGGCCATAGGTCGTAACATTGAGGAATCTCTCCTTAAAGCTTGTCGCTCGCTTGAAATTGGAGTTCACCACAATGAAATGCCTGAACTTGCAGAAGTTTCAGATGATGCCTTGATTGAAAAAGTTGTCAAAGCTCAAGATGACCGTCTCTTCTATGTATCAGAAGCTATTCGTCGTGGTTATACACCAGAAGAGATTGCAGATTTGACTAAGATTGATATTTTCTATCTTGATAAACTCTTGCATATCTTTGAAATTGAGCAAGAATTAGGTTCACATCCACAAGATGTAGACGTCTTAAAAACAGCAAAACTCAATGGTTTCTCAGATCGTAAAATTGCTGAACTCTGGAATACTACAGCTGACCAAGTTCGCCAACTACGTTTGGAAAACAAGATTGTCCCAGTTTACAAGATGGTGGATACTTGTGCAGCAGAGTTTGAATCAGAAACTCCGTACTTCTATTCAACCTATGGTTGGGAAAATGAATCTATCAAGTCTGATAAGGAATCTGTTCTAGTCTTGGGTTCTGGTCCAATCCGTATCGGTCAAGGGGTTGAGTTTGACTACGCAACTGTTCACTCTGTTAAGGCAATCCAAGCTGCTGGCTATGAAGCTATCATCATGAACTCAAACCCAGAGACAGTTTCAACAGACTTCTCTGTATCTGATAAACTCTACTTTGAACCATTGACATTCGAAGATGTTATGAATGTTATCGATTTAGAGCAACCAAAAGGTGTTATCGTTCAGTTTGGTGGTCAAACAGCTATCAACCTTGCTGAACCGTTAGCAAAAGCTGGTGTAACTATCCTTGGTACTCAAGTTGCTGATCTAGACCGTGCCGAAGACCGTGACCTCTTTGAGCAAGCTCTCAAAGACTTGGATATTCCACAACCACCTGGCCAAACTGCAACCAATGAAGAAGAAGCGGTGCTTGCAGCTCGTAAGATTGGTTTCCCAGTTCTCGTTCGTCCTTCTTATGTCTTGGGTGGACGTGCCATGGAAATTGTAGAGAATGAAGATGATCTTCGTTCTTACATGCGTACTGCGGTTAAGGCAAGTCCAGACCATCCAGTTCTTGTCGACTCTTATATCGTTGGACAAGAATGTGAAGTTGATGCCATCTCAGACGGACAAAATGTTCTCATTCCAGGTATCATGGAACATATCGAACGTGCTGGTGTCCACTCAGGTGACTCAATGGCTGTTTACCCTCCACAAACCTTGTCTCAAAAGGTGCAACAAACGATTGCAGATTACACTAAGCGTCTGGCAATTGGCCTCAACTGTCTTGGTATGATGAACATTCAGTTTGTTATCAAGGATGAGAAAGTATACGTCATTGAAGTAAACCCTCGTGCTAGCCGTACCGTACCATTCCTTTCAAAAGTAACCAATATCCCTATGGCACAGGTAGCGACTAAGTTGATTCTTGGTCAAAGTCTCGAAGAACTTGGTTACCAAGATGGACTTTACCCTGAAAGCACACGAGTTCATATCAAGGCACCAGTCTTCTCCTTTACCAAGCTAGCTAAGGTAGACAGTCTTCTCGGTCCTGAAATGAAATCGACAGGGGAAGTCATGGGTTCTGATACAACTCTTGAAAAAGCGCTCTATAAAGCTTTTGAAGCTTCATACCTTCACTTGCCTACTTTTGGTAATGTTGTCTTTACCATCGCTGATGATGCAAAAGAAGAAGCTTTAGATTTAGCTCGTCGTTTCCAAAACATTGGTTACGGAATCCTTGCAACTGCAGGAACAGCGGAGTTCTTTGCAAGTCATGGATTGCAAGCCCAATTCGTTGGTAAGATTGGTGATGATGAACACGATATCCCAAGCTACGTCCGCAAAGGAAAAATTCAAGCTATCATCAACACAGTTGGTACCAAACGGACAGCCGATGAAGATGGAGAGCAAATCAGACGTTCAGCTATCGAACATGGGGTGCCTCTCTTTACAGCTTTGGATACAGCAGATGCTATGCTAAAAGTATTAGAAAGCAGAAGTTTTGTTACAGAAGCGATTTAATAAAAGAAGATTCTCATTTGAGAATCTTTTTTTTTACAATAATATAAATTTAGTTATGAAAATCACATTCACAAGTAAAATAAAGGAGCTGCAAATATAAAATAGAAATTTAAATATAATAGAAATTGTTAGTTTTCTATTTTTAAAAAAATCCTTTTAAGTCAGTTTTCTCTTGAACCAACATTTAAAAAAATACAGTATAATTTTTTTGATTATTTATTTTTAAAAAAACAAATAAAAAAAAGTAAACGTTTTCAGGAGCACATAATTCTTTGAACTATTTAAATTCTTATGATAAGATGAAGATGCTAAAGAAGTTAGAAGAATTTTGTATTCTAAAACCAAAAATAATAAAATATTAAATTGTTTCTGACTAATAGTAAAAATATTAAAAAGGAGAACTTATCAATATGATAAGAAAAGAACAACAACGCTTCTCTTTGCGTAAATACAAGGTCGGTGTTGCATCAGTATTTTTAGGAATAACTCTTAGCTTTATGATGGCTAATAGTGGTGCTGTATTAGCTTCCGAGCTTCCTGCACAAGCAAATTCTGAGGAAAAAACTGAGATGGTAAGTCATGATGATCCTATTGGAGAGTCATCTAAAAAGGAAGAGGTTTCTACAGAAGTAGTTCCTAAAATAAAAGAAGATGTCGCTAAACCTGAAGCGACTGATGCAAATAGTATTGCAGAACTTCAACCTGCTTCTGAAGTTAAAGAGGAAGCAAAACCAGAAACTACTGAAGCAAAATTTGAGGCTGAAGCTACAGAAACTTTCAAATCTTCTGAAACAAAGGAAGAAGTGAAGCCAGTTGTTTCTGAAGAAAATAAACCAAAAAGTACGTAGTCGTCGTGCAACTGATGACCATAATGTTACACCGATTGCGATAGAAACCTATCTAAAAGACGGTGAAAAAGCTACACCAGAAATGTCAAATCCAAATGGTGCAACTGTTAATTCCCAAGCAGTGCCAGCTGGTTATGAAAGAAAAGAAGGTGATGTTTATACATATAGTATTGTAGAACTAACTGAGTTTAATAAACGTTACAATACAAACTACTACTCTCGTTCATACAAGAGATTTGATGATTCTACTGAAACAACTGTGGAATTAATTGATAAGAATACTGGAAATGTAGTTGAAACAAGAACTATTTCTGCATCAAGTGGTATTCAAAGCTTTACGACTACTAAGACAGCTTCTAATGGAGAACTCACTTATCAGGTTGATTATAATAAAGGTAAAGCTACTAGTAAGGCTGAAACAGCTCAACCCTTCCTTCAATATGGTTTTGAAGTTGGAGATAATATCAAAAATCTTGTGGCAAGTGGGCATCAACTGACTACAGAGGAACAAAAACTGTTCGATGCAGTTTATAAAGCTCGTACTTCAACAGATATTATTAACGTTGTAGAACCAGCTTATAATGGACGTAGGATTACAGATACAAACAGTAAAATCCCTAGACTTGTTGAAAAAACAACTTACTATAAAGTCGTTGATAGAAGTAACCCAACATTCAATGCTAACAAAACAGATAAAACTGTCCAAGATTATAAAGAAGATGGTAATGAAGTAGATTTAGCTAAATACACAACTAAAGCTATGGAAGGACAACATTTTACTGCTTCAGGTGAGCGCGAATTTGACGGCTATAAACTCTATCAAGCAGCAGATCCAGATACTACAACTGGCTTTGTAAGTCGTCCTTATAAAGTTGGGACAAAGTTTATGGATGCTGAACGCGCAGGAATTAAACGTATTAAAGAAATTGTTGGAGAAGATGGTTCGGTAGTTGTTCGTGTATACTTATTAGATCCAAAACAACAAGACAAACGTTCTGATGGCACTTTGGAAACAGATGGTTATATGCTACTTGCAGAAACTAAACCAATCAAACCAGGTGATTATAACAAACAAGAACTAGCTGTTAAAAAGACACCTCTTACGACTATTCCACATAAAGTAACCGATCCAAGAACACAACAAGTTACAGACTACCCAAATGGTAAGGAAATTCCATTTGACTTCCAAAATGCAGCTGGCTATACACCTAAGAAAACGGTATTTGTACCATTCTTAGGGGACAATATTGGACACCTTTCTCCAAACGCACAGTTGGAAAGAGGAAATTATGGTATTGGTACAAACGTTGACTTATTAAACTCTTTAACGCCTTATAAACAACCGATCTATTACTATGTGAAACGCGAACCGGCTAAAGTTACGCCTGAATTCGAGAAGGAACTTGATGGACGTGTATTAACAGATGGGGAATTTAGCTTCAAGTTAACAGAGGAAAAGAGTACTCCTGATAAACATGAAGAAACAGTCACAAACAAAAATGGTAAGGCAACATTTAGTGAATTATCATTTAGTAATCCTGGAACTTATAAATACAAAATCACAGAAGTAAAAGGTTCTGATACTAACGTTGATTATGATGCAATGACAGTTACGATGACAGTTACTGTAACGGAAAAAAATGCAGTGGGTGATCTCGAAGCAACAGTTAAGTATAGTTCTGAAGGTGGATTTAGTGCAGACGCTAATGACAAAATCTTTAATAACTATGTAGTTTCACCAGTAGTTACTAAGTTTGATTTCACGAAGAAACTCGCAGGCCGCCAACTTAAGGAAGGTGAATTTAGCTTTGTCCTGAAGAATGCAGCAGGTGAAGAAGTTGAAACTGTTAAAAATAAAGAAGACGGTACGGTTACCTTCTCTGAACTGTCATTTGATAATACAAAAGTTGGTAGACATACTTATACAGTAGAAGAGGTTATCCCAGCTACTAAAGAGCTAGGGATGACTTATGACACTATGAAAGCAACGCTGACTGTGGAAGTTGCTAAAAATGGACATGCCTTAACAACTGTAACAAATGTAAGCTCAGCAGGTGGCGTAAATGAGAATGGAGAATCTACAGATGGAACTGAAGATAAAGAGTTCAACAACAAGATTACTCCTCCAGAGACTCCTGAGTTCCAACCAGAAAAATTTGTTCTTAACAAAGAAAAATTTGATATCACTGGTACAAAACTCGTTGACGACGATGATGAATTGACAAATGAGTACACAGATACAAATGCTGACCCTTACGCTGATATAACTACGAACAACGAAGCAGAAAACATTAATACCAAGACTGTTGAACGTGGTTCAAAACTTGTTTATCAAGTTTGGTTGGATACAACTAAATTTACTGATAAAAACAATGTCCAATATGTAGGTGTTTCAGATAAATATGATGCTGACAAACTTACAGTTGATTCTTCTTCAATTAAAGCTTACGATGGTAAAACTGGTGTTGATGTAACTGATAAATTTGATATTACAGTTGAAAATGGTACTATTAGTGCGACATCTAAGAAGAAATTTATTAATGCTGATAATGTCATTAATACAACTGAATTTGAATTTGGAAGATACTACAAGTTTGATATCCCAGCTACAGTCAAAGAAAATGTTGATGCAGGAGCTGATATCGAAAACACTGCCAACCAAATCGTCCACGTTTATAATCCAGTAAGTAAAACAGTTGAAAAACCTGAGAAACCAACTCAAAAACGTGTGAACAGTGTTCCTATCGAAGTAGAATTCAATTTCACTAAGAAATTAGAAGGAAGAACTCTTAAAAATGAAGAATTCAGTTTTGTTCTGAAAGATTCAAAAGGTAAAGAAGTTGAAACTGTCAAGAACGATGCAGATGGTAAAGTAAAATTCAAAGCTCTTAAATTTGAAAAGAGTCAAGTTGGTGAACATAAATACACTGTTGAGGAAGTAGCAGGAGCAGATGCAACTATTACTTACGATACGATGAAAGCTGAAGTTAAAGTTACTGTTTCACATGATGGTACTGCAAAAGCTTTAATCGCAAATGTAACTGAACCAGCTGATAAAGAATTCAATAATACAGTTACACCACCAACTGAACCTAAGTTCCAACCAGAGAAGTACGTCTTGAATACAGAGAAATACTCTATTACAGACAACAAATTGTTGGATGACGATAAAGAGTTGGAAGACAAGTACAAAGATACTAATACTAACCCATATGCTGATCAAACGAATAACAACGAATCTGAAAATATCAATACTAAGACTGTTAAACGTGGAGATAAATTAGTTTATCAAGTTTGGTTGGATACTACTAAATTCACAACTGATAACAAGGAAAAGGTACAATCAGTTGGAATTACAGATGACTTTGATGAAACTAAGGTTGATGTTGATGGTACTAAGATCAAAGCCTACGATTCAGTATCAGGCGATGATGTAACAAATAAATTTGATATTACAGTTGAAAATGGTGTAATGACAGCGACACTCAAAGCTGGCAATACTAAGTCACTTGGTGATGCAGAAAATACTCAAATTATTGACACAACTAAATTTGAGTTTGGACGTTACTACAAGTTCGATATCCCAGCAGTAGTCAAAAATGATGTTGATGGTGGAGTAGATATTGAAAATACTGCGACACAAGTAGTTAACTATTACAATCCAGTTACTAAGAAAGTTGAAAAACCAGAAAAACCAACTGAAAAACGTGTGAACAGTGTACCAATTTCAGTAGAATTTAATTTCACTAAGAAACTAGAAGGTCGTGAACTGCAAGCCAACGAATTTAGCTTTGTTCTGAAAGATTCAAAGGTAATGAAGTTGAAACAGTTAAGAATGATGCAACAGGAAATGTTAAATTCTCAGCCTTAGAATATAAGAAGGGTGAAGAAGGTGTATACAACTACACTGTTGAGGAAGTTGTAGGAACAGATGCGACTGTAACATATGATACTATGAAAGCAGAAGTGACTGTAACAGTATCACATGATGGTACTGCTAAAGCTCTCATTGCAACTGTGACTAATCCAGCTGATAAAGAGTTCAACAATACTGTAACACCACCAGAAGAACCTAAGTTCCAACCAGAAAAATATGTTGTAACTAAAGAAAAATACGATATTACTGGTGACAAACTACTTGATGACGATAAAGAATTAACAAACAAGTACACAGAAACAAATACTGATCCATATGTTGATAAAGATAGCAACAATGAAGCAGAAAACTTAAATACTAAGACTGTTAAACGTGGTTCTAAATTAGTTTACCAAGTTTGGTTAGATACAACTCAATTTGATGCTAATAACAGAGATAATATTCAAACAGTAGGAATTTCTGATAACTATGACGAAGATAAATTAACTCTGAATGAGGCTGATATTAAGGCCTACGACTCTGTAACAGGCGCAGAAGTAACAGATAAATTTGATATTGTGGTTAATAATGGAGTTATTACAGCAACTCTCAAAGCTGGTAACACTAAGTCATTGGGGGATGCAGAAAATACTCAAATTATTGATACAACTAAATTCGAATTTGGGCGTTACTACAAATTTGACATTCCAACAACAGTTAAGGATGATGTAGCTGCAGGTACAGATATCGAAATACTGCAGCTCAAGTAGTGAACTACTATAATCCTACTACTAAGAAAGTTGAGAAACCAGAAAAACCAACTCAAAAACGTGTCAATAGTGTTCCAGTTCCAGTGGAAATGAACTTCACTAAACGTTTGGAAGGTCGTGAACTTCAAGCAAATGAATTCGAATTCGTCTTGAAGAAAAACGGCGTTGAAGTTGAGCGCGTGAAGAATGATGCTACTGGTAAGATTGTCTTCAAGGCTCTTGAGTTCGGTCGAGATGATCTTGGTAAGACATACAACTACACAGTTGAAGAAACTCCTGGTACAGATGCATCTGTCAAATACGACACAATGGTTGCTACTGTGAAAGTTGTTGTATCTCATGATGGTACAGCTAAAGCAATCGTAGCGAATGTAACAGATGCTGTTGATAAAGAATTCAACAATACCGTAACCCCACCAACTGAACCTAAGTTCCAACCAGAGAAATATGTTGTTTCTGAAGAGAAATACGATATCACAGGCGACAAGCTCGTTGATGATGATAAAGAGTTGGCAGACAAGTACGCAGATACCAATGCGAACCCATATGCGGATGATGCATCAAACAACGAAGCTCAAAACTTGAACACCAAGACTGTGAAACGTGGCGACAAGTTGGTTTACCAAGTATGGTTGGATACAACTAAATTTGACGCAAACAACAAGAACAACATCCAATCAGTAGGAATCTCAGATGACTACGATGAAACTAAGTTGAATCTTGACGCTACTAAGATTAAAGCTTACGATTCAGTAACAGGCGCAGAAGTAACAGATAAATTCGATATTACTGTGAACAACGGTGTGATTACTGCAACCCTTAAAGATGGCTTCACGAAGTCACTTGGCGATGCAGAAAACACACAAGTGATTGACACAACTAAATTCGAATTTGGACGTTACTACAAGTTCGACATCCCAACAACAGTGAAAGCTGATGTACCTGGTGGTGTAGATATCGAAAATACTGCGGCTCAAGTAGTCAACTACTACAACCCAACTACTAAGAAAGTTGAGAAACCAGAAAAACCAACTGAAAAACGTGTCAACAACGTTCCAGTTGAAGTAGAATTCAACTTCACGAAACATTTGGAAGGCCGTGAGCTTAAAGCTAACGAATTCAGCTTCGTTCTTAAAGATTCAGAAGGTAAGATTCTTGAAACTGTAAGCAACGATGCATCAGGTAATGTTAAGTTCTCTAAACTTGAGTTCAAGAAAGACCAAGAAGGTGTACACAACTACACAGTAGAAGAGGTTAAAGGAAGTGACGCAACCGTTACATACGACACAATGAAAGCGAATGTAACAGTCACAGTGAAACACGATGGAACAGCTAAAATTCTGATCGCGACTGTAGGCGACATTGCGGATAAAGAATTTAACAACCGTGTAACTCCTCCAGAAACTCCTGAGTTCAATCCAGAGAAATATATTCTTAATGAAGAGAAATTCGATATCACTGGTAACAAACTTCTGGATGATGATAAAGAATTGGCAGATAAGGTTGCTGATACAAATGCAAATCCTTATGTTGATCAAGCTGATAATAACGAAGCTCAAAATATCAATACGAAGACACTTAAGAAAGGTGATAAGGTTGTTTACCAAGTATGGTTGGATACAACTAAATTCACTGAAGCTCACAATATTCAATCTGTAGGTGTAACAGATAAATATGACAGCGAAACTTGGATGTTAATGTAGCCGATATTAAAGCATACGATTCAGTAACAGGTGAAGACGTAACAACTAAATTTGATATTGCAATCGTAAATGGTGTTATTACTGCGACATCTAAAGCTGATTTAACGAAATCACTTGGTGATGAAGAAGCTACTCAAGTGATTGACACTGCTAAGCTAGCATTTGGACGTTACTACAAGTTTGATATTCCAGCTCGTATCAAAGAGGCTGCCAAAGAAGGTGTAGATATTGAAAATACAGCTTCACAAATCGTTCATCAATACGATCCAACTAAAAAATCAGTTGAAAAACCAGAAAAACCAACTGAAAAACGTGTTGTTAATATTCCAGTTAAAGTTGAGTTCAGCTTTACCAAGAAATTAGAAGGCCGTGAATTGAAGGCTGGTGAGTTCACCTTTGTTCTTAAAGACAAGGATGGAAAAGTGATTGAAACTGTAAGCAATGATGCTAAAGGTAAAATCAAGTTCTCCGCCCTTGAATTCAAACGTGGTGAAGAAGGTACACACCTCTATCACGTAGAAGAAGTAAAAGGTACTGAGACTGGTATGGAATACGATGGTATGGTTGCTACTGTAAATGTTACGATAACCAAGGATGGAAAAGTGTTGACCCTAACAACACAAATGCCAGAAGATACCGAGTTCAATAACAAGGTAACACCACCGATACCGCCGGTAACACCACCGACCCCACCAGTAACACCACCGACACCGCCAGTAACACCACCGACCCCACCAGTAACACCACCGACACCGCCGGTAACACCACCGACCCCACCGGTGACCCCACCGACCCCACCGGTGACCCCACCGACCCCACCAGTAACACCACCGACCCCACCAGTAACACCACCAACCCCAGAAACACCTAAGGAAGGTGAATTACCAAATACTGGTGAAAAATCAACTACAGTTGTTGCGGCTATTGGTGCAGTTCTTGGACTATTTGGTCTTGGGTTGCATACCAAGCGTAAAGAAGATGAAGTTTAAACGAATACCTTTTAAGATTGGTTAAGTTTCTTATTCTTATTCTTATTCTTATTCAAGAAAATGGAGAGGGCTTAATTGCTCTCTCTTTTTTTCATTTTTTCTTTTTCATTATGAATTCAAGTAAATACAATCTCTTCTGAAAAATAAATCGTTTTCACTTGACAAAAATTGGTCTATACCATATAATGAAAGAAAGAAAAACGGAGGAAATGGTTATGAAAGTTATTCAAGTGGGTAATCCAATTGAAGGTGGGAAAGTTGCCTTTGATATTTTAAAAGAAAAATTAGAAAATGGTGCTAAAACACTAGGTCTTGCGACAGGAAGTAGCCCTCTCGAGTTTTATCAACAAATCGTTGAAAGTAATCTTGACTTTTCTAACTTAACAAGTGTGAACTTAGATGAATATGTAGGACTTGATGGAGATAATCCTCAGTCTTACCGTTACTTCATGCAAGAAAATCTTTTCAACAAAAAACCATTTAAAGAAAGTTTCTTACCTCGTGGTGATAAAGACCACGCAGAAGAAGAGGTAGAGCGTTACAATCAAATTCTTGCAGACCATCCAGTAGATTTGCAGATATTGGGAATTGGGCGCAATGGGCATATTGGGTTTAATGAACCTGGTACACCATTTGACAGCCAAACGCACTTGGTTGATTTAGATCAGTCTACAATTGAGGCTAATGCTCGTTTCTTCGATAAAATCGAAGATGTACCTACCCAAGCAATATCTATGGGAATCAAAAACATCTTGGATGCCAAGTCTATTATTCTTTTTGCCTACGGTAAGTCAAAAGCAGAAGCTATCGCTGGAACTGTTGAAGGTCCTGTGACTGAAAGCCTTCCAGCAAGTAGCCTTCAGAACCATGATGATGTTATTATTATTGCAGATGCTGATGCACTTAGCTTATTGAAAAAATAGTTCTCATATAAATGAAAACCATTCGAAAATTTTCGAATGGTTTTTGTAACTTTTATGAAAATTTATGTATATGAAAAAATAAAATTATAATAAAAACGTATATTATGACTTAAAAACTTATAATTGTAAAGAAATAAAATAATTATATTTGTAATTTATTAAAAATGAGGCTACTGAGCCTCGATTTTATTGACTTTTAGGTTAAATTATAGTACTATGATGGTGAGTTAGTTAATAATTCAATATATTTTAAAAAATAGGGAAAGAAGGAAATATTTAATGGTGAAAAAGTTTAAGAAAAAGCCGTTTTTAATATTTTTTGTATCAGTTCTGACCTTCTTGAGCGCATTGTTCTTATCGACCAATGTCGCTTATGCAGATGGGAAAGAATTAACGGGTGTAGTAACTGATATAAGTGTCCTCAACATGTCGGATTCCAAATTGGAACCAAATGCAGATGGTACTTATCAGATTATTACCAATCGTACAAATCAGTTCTTTGTTCAATTTGACCTCAAGCAATATGATGGTAAATTGGCCAATGGCGATTACTTTGATGTAGATATTCCTACACCGGTAACTGTCTACAATGGAACGACTGAATTGTTCGATAAGGAAACAAAAGTTAATATCGGTACAGTAGTTGTTACTGCTAATGGTGATAACCAAGGTGGTAAGGCACGTGTTACTTTGAAGAACCTTGATGAGTTCCAAGCTAAAACAGGTGGGGATACCGTTAAAGGCGTGAAAGGAAATTATGCAATTACTTTCTTGTTCAAGAGTGACCAAACAGCAACGCCGCTTACTTTGAAAACAAGGGTGTTGGTAAAACAATCACACATACCTTTACATCTAAGACAGTTGACAGCAAGCAAGAAGGCTTCGAAAACTTTGCTAAGGTTGGTAACGATGTAGTAAGTAAAGAATGGACTTCAGCAAAGTTAGCAGCAATTGGTTCAGTAGGTAAAGGTGACGTATACTCTCCATGGAGAATTCGTGTCAATACTGGAAGACAAGACTATGGTAAAAACTTAGTTTTGAATGACTTCCTTCCAAATACATCTGAATTTGCTCCTATCCAGTATATCCCAGAATCATTGGTAGTTTATTCTTCTGCTACATTGAACGATGGTACTTCTCAAGTTCCGGATGATGCTAAGAAGATGGTAGAAGGTACTGACTATACTGTAGCTTGGAATGAGAACTATACTCAGTTTAAGCTTATCTTTGCAGATGGTTCTAAATCATACTGGGTTGAGTACCATACAACTACACCTGGTGATGGTAGAAAAGTTCAAAACGTTATCCAGTTGACTACAGCAGATGGAACTGCACTTCCTTTCCGCAGTAATCGTACAAATTTAGAATTCAAATCTGAACGTGTATCTCTTGTAAAAGGACAAATCGAAGCTTCTACAGCCTTCAAGATTAAGATCAACAAGACAAATGCCTTCACATTGGTTCCTGTTGCAGGCGCTGTTTATACAGTGAAGTCAGAAGATGGAACTATCTCTACAGAATTGACTACAAATGAAAGGTGTGGCAATCTCTGATGAGTTTGATCAAAAATATGTTGGTAAGACATTCATCATCAAAGAGAAAACAGCTCCTGCTGGATATACTCTTGATGAAAAAGAATATAAGGTAGTTCTTGGAGCCGAAGGTTCTAAGATCAGCCTTCAAGATGAACCAATCGCAGCAGATTTCTCAATTACTGCTAAGAAAGTAATTGCTGGAAATCGTGCAGTAGCCTTGAAAGAAGGTGAGTTCAAGTTTGATTTGTACAATGCAAACAACTTGACTACTCCAATTGCTTCAACAACAAACAAAGCAGATGGAAGCATCACATTTGAAGGTTTGAAAGCTAAAGGTCCTGGTACCTACAACTATGTCATCAAAGAAAATACTGAAACAAAAGTTCCTGGTATCACATTTGATGAAAACTCATACGAAGTAACAGTTGTTGTCAAAGCTGAAGGTGGAACACTTAAAGCTGAGGTTACAACTCAAACACCTACTTTAACAAATACATATGAGCCATCACCTGCTCGTGCTACATTCAAAGCAACTAAAGAATTAGTTGGTAAAGAACTTGCTAAAGAACAATTTGAGTTTGAATTGAGCGAAGGTGGAAAAGTCATTGCAACATCATCAAACGGTAAGACAGTTAATGGTGTTGAAGCAGCAACAGATGAAGTAGTCTTCTCAGTTCTCTATACTGAAGCTGGAGATCACGAATATACAATTACAGAAAAAGCTGGTGAAGCAGAAGGAGTTACATACTCTAAAGAAAGCTATACAGTTCATGTTAAAGTTGTAGATAACGGTGAAGGTAAACTCGTAGCTACTGTTACAGAAGCAAATGAAGCTCGTAAGTTTACAAACACTTACACTACAACAACAGAGGCTCCAACAACAACAGAGGCTCCAACAACAACTGAAGCTCCAACAACAACTGAAGCTCCAACAACAACTGAAGCTCCAACAACGACTGAAGCTCCAACAACAACTGAAGCTCCAACAACAACTGAAGCTCCAACAACGACTGAAGCTCCAACAACAACTGAAGCTCCAACAACAACTGAAGCTCCAACAACGACTGAAGCTCCAACAACAACTGAAGCTCCAACAACAACTGAAGCTCCAACAACAACTGAAGCTCCAACAACAACTGAAGCTCCAACAACAACTGAAGCTCCAACAACAACTGAAGCTCCAACAACGACTGAAGCTCCAACAACAACTGAAGCTCCAACAACAACTGAAGCTCCAACAACAACTGAAGCTCCAACAACAACTGAAGCTCCAACAACAACTGAAGCTCCAACAACAACTGAAGCTCCAACAACAACTGAAGCTCCAACAACAACTGAAGCTCCAACAACAACTGAAGCTCCAACAACAACTGAAGCTCCAACAACAACTGAAGCTCCAACAACAACTGAAGCTCCAACAACAACTGAAGCTCCAACAACAACTGAAGCTCCAACAACAACTGAAGCTCCAACAACAACTGAAGCTCCAACAACAACTGAAGCTCCAACAACAACTGAGGCTCCAACAACAACTGAGGCTCCAACAACAACTGAAGCTCCAACAACAACTGAGGCTCCAACAACAACTGTAGCCCCAACTACAACAACAACGACTACTGAGTCAACAACTGTAGCCCCAACGCCAACAACAACAACTACAACAATTCCATATTACCCAGGAAACGGTGGCGGAAACGGTACTCCTGTTCCTGACCCAACAACTACTACAACCACAACAACTGAAGAACCAGGTCGTCCTACTACAACACCAGAACCAGGTCGTTCAACTACGACTCCAGAACCAAGTCGTTCAACTACGACTCCAGAACCAGGTCGTTCAACTACAACAGAAGAAGGACCAACTCTTCCATTTACTGGTGAGGCTACAAGCCTAGTACTTGTATTGGCAGGTGTGGTAATCTTGTCAGGTACTGTAGTTATGAAACGTAAATTTTCTAAATAATATTAGATAAGTTTCTTTAGAGAGGAGAGAGCATTGCTCTCTCCTTTTTATTTACAAACAATGATTATCTATTTTAAATGAAAAGGTTGTAAGAAACGATTCTCAATAATAGATTTATATGATTATTAGATTTAAAAGACATATTTAATATCTAAAAGTAATCTTGATAAATTTTTTTGGTTTATTTTAGTTATAAAAGTAGACATAGAATGTAAATATTGGTATACTGTACTAGTTTTAATAAACTAATAATTTAAAGGAGAAATGAAAATGAATAAGAAAAAACTATCGTTTATCTCTTTCATTATTTGTATATTAACTGTATTTGTTTCACTAAGCTTAACAAAAGCTGCTGCTGAAACATCGGCTACTACGTCTAATAGTAAGACTGTTGATACTATTACCTCACTAAGTATTACAAATAAATCAGGAGATAGTCTTGATGGTGATTTGAAGCAATGGGTTACGTTTAGACTTAATGCAAATTATGATTTAACAAATAAAAATGTTAAAGCTGGCGATACAACTACAGTTGATTTATCAGATTTTCTATATATAGAATCCCAAAACTTTGAAATTCGTGATGAGAAAACAAATGAAGTTATCGCAAATGCTCAGATTGATGAAACAAAAAAACATATCGTCTTAACCTATACTGATTATGTTGAAAAACACTCTGATACCAAAGGATCTTTCTATGTCTATACTCGAGTAGATTTCCAAAAACACCCTGAAGAAGGAGAAATCCCTGTCGAAGTAACTATTAATGGGAAAACACAAGTAGTTGGAAAAGTTAACTTCACCGGTGTTGGAGATGGAAACCCTGAATTATTTTCTAAAACAGGATGGGTAAGTAGTGAAGATCAAAAGACACTCTCTTACACCATTTCAATCAATCGTACTAAAGAAAGTCTTCAAGATGCTACAGTAGAAGACACATTGAAGTTTTCGAATGCATCTTATATTAAAGATAGTATTCGTGTCATCAAAGGTAAATTTGACTATGTTAAAGGTCTTTGGGAATTTACAGATACAACTGATGTAACTGCTCAACATACTGTTACCGTCAGCGAGGATGGACAATCATTTGTCGTAAAACTTGGTGATATTACAGAATCAGATCAGTATCGTATTGAATATAAAGTTCAAACCAATTATTCACCAGCAGATGGAGAAGTATTAAAAAATAATGCTATCTTAAAGGGTAAAGAGACTATCATTAAAAATGTTGAACAATCCACTGTAGTTCAAGTTGCGGGTGGTTCTGGTATTGGTTATGTCTTTACAATCAATATTCAAAAAGTTGATGAAGAAAATAAACCATTAGCCGGTGCTAAATTTAAAGTAGTTCGCCCAGCAAATAATCAAGTTATTGGTGAATATGTAACAGATGCTGAAGGGAAAATCACTATAAAAGATCTTCTAAAAGACAGATATATTCTGACAGAAACAGAAGCACCAAAAGGCTATGTTATTGATTTTGAAGACACGGAAGTAGATATTACTGACTTTGGAGCAGATCAGTCAGTTACAAAAACTATCCTAAATTCAAAAGAGAAAACAACAGAGGCTCCAACAACAGAGGCTCCAACAACGACTGAAGCTCCAACAACAGAAGCTCCAACAACAACAGAAGCTCCAACAACAACAGAAGCTCCAACAACAACAGAAGCTCCAACAACAACAGAGGCTCCAACAACAACAGAGGCTCCAACAACGACTGAAGCTCCAACAACAACAGAAGCTCCAACAACAGAAGCTTCAACAACAACAGAAGCTCCAACAACAACAGAAGCTCCAACAACAACTGAGGCTCCAACAACAACAGAAGCTCCAACAACAACAGAAGCTCCAACAACAACAGTGGCTCCAACAACAACAGAAGCTCCAACAACAACAGAGGCTCCAACAACAACAGAGGCTCCAACAACAACAGAGGCTCCAACAACAACTGTAGCCCCAACTACAACAACAACTGTAGAACCAACTACGCCACCACACCCATATGTTCCAAATAACGGAAACGGTAGTGGTGATGGTAGCACAACAACTACAACAACAACGACTAATGAAGAACCAGGTCGTCCTACTACAACACCAGAACCAGGTCGTCCTACTACAACACCAGAACCAGGTCGTCCTACTACAACACCAGAACCAGGTCGTTCAACTACGACTCCAGAACCAGGTCGTTCAACTACAACTCCAGAACCAGGTCGTTCAACTACAACAGAAGAAGGACCAACTCTTCCATTTACTGGTGAAGCTACAAGCCTAGTACTTGTATTGGCAGGTGTAGTAATCTTGTCAGGTACTGTTGTTATGAAACGTAAATTTACTAAATAATAATTTTTAGAAAAACTACACAATCTTAAAGAGAGCCGAAAGGCTCTCTTTTCAATTTAATGAGTTTGTTGATCCTCCTATCCAATAAATAACTTTTTATAAAAAAGTGATAAAAACAATTTTGAAATTAATAGTGAAGATTCATTGAATAAAGTATTTTAGTCTTGACAAATAGCTCTTATCCATGTAAAATAGAGTAGATCTTGAACTTGAAGGGAGTGAAAAAAATGTCTAAACAGTAGTACGTAAGAATGAATCTCTTGACGATGCTCTTCGTCGTTTCAAACGTGCGGTTACTAAAGCTGGTACTCTTCAAGAAACACGCAAACGTGAATTCTATGAAAAACCTTCTGTAAAACGTAAACGTAAATCAGAAGCAGCTCGTAAACGTAAAAAATTCTAATTGAAGTGAAAGGCTAGTTTTATCTAGCCTTTTTTCAATTTTAAATAAATGGTGGAAAATCAGTTAAAATTAGAAACATCTGACTACAATCTGATATAATAGTAGGGAGAACTCGATTTAAGGAGGATATTATGTCGGTTTTAGTAAGAGAAGTAATTGAAAAACTCAGACTAGACATTGTCTACGGTGAAGGTGAAGTGCTTGAAAAAGAAATCATCACTGCAGACATTACGAGACCTGGTCTCGAAATGACAGGCTATTTTGATTACTATACTCCAGAACGAATTCAACTTTTGGGGATGAAGGAGTGGTCCTATCTGGTCACAATGCCCTCCAAAAACCGTTATCAAGTTTTGAAGAAGATGTTTCTATCAGAAACACCTGCTGTCATCGTTGCTCGTGGTTTGGTAGTCCCTGAAGAAATGTTAAAGGCTGCTAGAGAATGTGGAGTGGCAATTTTAACGAGCCGTACTTCAACCAGCCGTCTGTCAGGACAACTATCTAGTTATCTAGATTCTAGACTGGCTGAGAGAACTAGTGTACATGGAGTCTTAATGGATATCTATGGTATGGGAGTACTCATCCAAGGAGATAGTGGTATCGGTAAAAGTGAAACAGGTCTTGAATTGGTTAAGAGAGGCCATCGACTAGTTGCTGATGACCGTGTTGATATCTATGCTAAAGATGAAATGACACTATGGGGTGAGCCGGCTGAAGTCTTAAAACATTTGTTGGAAATCCGAGGAGTTGGTATTATCGATGTTATGAGCCTTTACGGTGCTAGTGCTGTTAAAGATTCTTCACAAGTTCAACTTGCAGTTTACCTTGAAAATTATGGTATAGATAAGGAATTTGACAGATTGGGAAATAATCCTGAAGAACTAGAGATTTCTGGTGTAACTGTACCACGTATTCGCATTCCTGTTAAAACAGGACGTAATATTTCGGTAGTAATAGAAGCGGCTGCAATGAATTATCGTGCTAAGGAAATGGGCTTTGATGCAACTCGTCTTTTTGAAGAACGTTTAACAAATCTAATTGCTCAAAATGAGGTGCGAAATGATTAATCCAATAGCTTTTCAAATTGCCCCTTTGCTGTTCGCTGGTATGCTATCTGCATTGTATCTGGATTAATGCTAGCAGTTCTTCTTGCAATGAGAGAAGCACCCAAAAAGAAAATTTTTATCTGATGATATTATTGACTTTATACTAGTAGCCTTTCCTCTGTCCATTATTGGTGCAAGACTCTACTATGTCATCTTTTAAGTTTGACTATTATAGTCAACATATTGGAGAAATCTTTGCTATATGGAATGGTGGTCTCGCTATTTACGGTGGCTTAATTACAGGTGCTATTGTTCTTTACATCTTTGCGGATCGCAAGCTTTATTAATACATGGGATTTCCTAGATATTGCAGCACCAAGTGTCTTGATTGCCCAGAGCCTGGGACGTTGGGGAAATTTCTTTAACCAGGAAGCTTATGGTGCAGTTGTAGAAAGCCTTGATTACTTACCTGGATTCATTAAAAAAATCAAATGTATATTGATGGTTCTTATCATCAGCCTACTTTCTTATTTGAGTCTGTATGGAATATAATAGGGTTTATTTTTAATCATTGTATTTAGAAGACGTTTGAAAGAAATTAGACGTGGTTATATTACTGCTTTTTTTACCTGATTTGGTATGGTTTTGGTCGTATGATTATTGAAGGTATGCGCACAGATAGTCTCATGTTCTTTTGGACTACGTGTTTCTCAATGGTTGTCGGCTATCTTAATCGCATTAGGTATTTATATTATTTTCTATCAGAAAAGAAAAAAACGCACCATTTTTATAATGTAAAAGAGGAGAATTAAAATGTTAGAAGTTGCTTATATTATTGTAGCCATTGCCTTGATTGTCTTTATAGTTTATTTGATTATTACTCTTCAAAAAGTTGGACGTGTAATTGATGAAACAGAAAATACTGTTAAAACGCTAACTTCAGATGTAAATGTTACTTTACATCACACAAACGAACTTCTTGCCAAGGTCAATGTTCTTGCTGATGATATCAATATCAAAGTTGCAACCATTGATCCACTCTTTACAGCAGTTGCAGACCTTTCTGTTTCTGTTTCTGATTTAAATGAGCAGGCTCGTGTCTTGAGTAAAAAAGCATCATCTGCAGGTTCAAAAACATTAAAGACTAGCGCTGGCCTATCAGCTATTCGTGTCGCAAGTAAGTTTTTCAAAAAATAATAAAGGAGTAAGCTCATGGGAAAATTATCATCAATCCTTTTAGGAACCGTGTCTGGTGTTGCAGTTGCCTTGTTCTTAACAAGTGACAAAGGTAAACAAGTTAAAAGCCAAGCGCAAGACTTTATTGACGATTTAAGAGAAGATCCAGAATATGCTAAGGAACAAGCTCTTGAAAAATTGACAGAAGTTAAAGAACAAACTAGAGATTTTGTTCTAAAGACAAAAGAACAAGTAGAATCAGGCGAAATTACCTTTGATTCAGTTCTTGAAAAATCTAAATCTTTAGCTCAACAAGCTACTGAAGTTTCAAAAGAGACCTTGAATAGTCTCAGGGAACAATTGGAAGAAAAAGTAGTTGTTGAAGACCCAGAAGACGGTCAAGAAATCATCATCGAAATCAAAGAAGATTAAAATTGAAATCACCATTTTTGATTCCCTTAGAGTCGGAGATGGTGATTTTTTTCTTGAGTGAAGTCTTTGTGGTATAATAAATACTATGCAGAAGAAACCAACATCAGCTTACGTGCACATTCCATTTTGCACACAAATCTGTTATTATTGTGACTTTTCTAAGGTCTTTATTAAAAATCAACCGGTAGATAGTTATCTAGAGCATTTATTGGGAGAGTATCGTTCCTATGATATTCATAAGTTGCGAACTCTTTATATTGGAGGAGGAACCCCTACAGCCTTATCAGCCCAGCAATTGGAGACTTTATTGGATGGTCTAACTAGAGAATTAGACTTATCAGTTTTAGAGGAGCTGACCATTGAGGCTAATCCAGGTGATTTGGATGAGGATAAGATTGCAGTTTTAAAGAATTCAGCTGTCAATCGTGTCTCACTGGGTGTGCAAACATTTGATGATAAAATGCTGAAAAAAATTGGTCGAAGTCACTTGGAGAAGGATATCTATGAAAACATTGATCGTCTAAAGTTAGCAGGGTTTGATAATATTTCCATTGACCTGATTTATGCTCTTCCCGGTCAAACCATGGAACAAGTCAAGGATAATGTTGCCCAAGGCCATCACTTTGGACATTCCCCACATGAGTCTTTATAGCTTGATTTTGGAAAACCATACGGTCTTTATGAATCGTATGCGTCGTGGGAAATTACCGCTTCCTAAAGAAGAAGTAGAAGCTGAAATGTTTGAATATATCATTGCTGAATTAGAGCGTGCTGGTTTTGAGCATTACGAAATTTCAAATTTTTCAAAACCAGGTTTTGAAAGTCGTCACAATCTTATGTATTGGGATAATGCTGAGTATTATGGTATAGGTGCTGGTGCTTCTGGTTACGTCAATGGTGTTCGCTATAAAAACCATGGGCCTATCCGCCATTATTTGAAGGCAGTAGAAGAAGGCAATGCTCGCATCCATGAAGAACATCTGAGTCAAAGGGAACAAATGGAAGAAGAGATGTTTCTTGGACTTCGCAAGAAGACAGGAGTTTCCATGAAACGATTTGAAGAGAAATTTGGCACATCTTTTGACAATTTATATGACCAAGTTGTAAGAGATTTATGTCATCAAGGTCTTTTACAAGTAGAAGGTCAACAAATACGAATGACAAAAAAAGGTCTCTTTTTAGGAGATACAGTAGCAGAAAGATTTATATTGGAGTAATATTATGGGCTTAACTTATCAAATGAAAACTAAAATCCCTTTTGATATGGCTGACATAAACGGTCATATCAAGCTACCAGATGTTATCTTGTTATCCTTACAAGTATCAGGAATGCAATCAATTAATCTAGGAGTGAGTGACAAGGATGTTTTAGAACAGTATAATCTAGTTTGGATTATCACTGATTATGATATCGATGTGATTAGACTTCCTCGTTTTGCTGAGGAAATTACCATCGAAACAGAGGCCTTGAGCTACAATCGTCTATTTTGCTACCGCCGATTTACTATTTATGATGAAGATGGTCAAGAAATCATTCGCATGGTAGCTACATTTGTCCTTATGGATCGTGATAGTCGGAAGGTTCATCCTGTAGAACCTGAAATAGTCGCACCTTATCAATCTGAGTTTTCTAAGAAACTGATCCGTGGACCAAAATACGCTGAGTTGGAAGAAGCGATTAGCAAGGACTATCATGTCCGTTTTTACGACTTAGATATGAATGGCCATGTCAATAATAGCAAATACCTAGACTGGATTTTTGAGGTCATGGGAGCAGAGTTCCTAACCAATCATATCCCTAAAAAAATCAATCTAAAGTATGTCAAGGAAGTTCGACCAGGTGGTATGATTACTTCTAGTTACGAATTGAATCAACTAGAAAGCAATCACCAAGTCACAAGTGATGGCGATATCAATGCTCAGGCAAAGATAACTTGGCAAAAAATTAACAAAGATTAGAAAGAAACGTATGACTTATAAAGGTTATTTAATCGATTTAGACGGAACGATTTACAAGGGCAAAGACCGCATCCCTGAAGGAGAAGCTTTTGTTCATGACTTGCAAAAGCGTAGAATTCCCTACCTTTTTGTAACTAACAATACAACTCGCACACCTGAAAGTGTTCAGGAAATGTTGGCCAAGCAGTTTGATATTGATACTCCTGTATCAACCATTTATACTGCAACACTTGCAACAATTGATTATATGAATGACCTAGGACTTGAAAAGAGTGTTTATGTAATTGGTGAAGAGGGTTTAAAAGAAGCTATTCGAGCAGCAGGCTATCTCGAAGACAAAGACAATCCCGCCTATGTGGTTGTAGGTTTGGACTGGCAGGTAGACTACGAAAAGCTAGCTACTGCAACACTTGCTATTCAAAAAGGTGCACACTTTATTGGGACCAATCCTGATTTAAACATACCAACTGAGCGAGGACTATTACCAGGCGCTGGTTCAATCATTACTTTGTTAGAAGCCGCGACTCGAGTTAAGCCTGTTTATATTGGTAAACCAAATGCTATTATTATGGAAAAAGCAGTTGAGCATTTAGGACTTGCACGTGAAGATTTACTCATGGTAGGGGATAATTATCTGACAGATATTCGAGCTGGTATTGATAATGGAATTCCAACTTTGTTAGTAACTACTGGTTTTACAAAACCTGAAGAAGTGCAAAATCTTCCTATTGCACCGACTCATGTTCTATCAAGCTTAGCGGAGTGGAATTTCGATGAGAACTAAACTAACTTTTGGAGCAAGCCTGCTTTTTCTATTGTCACTTGCTATCTTAGTAACCATTTATCTTGCTTGGATTTTATACCCTTTTGAGATTTCTTGGTTAAATCTAACAAGTCGAGTTCATTTGAAATCAGACATCATTCAGTATAATTTTCATATCCTAATGGATTATTTAACAAATCCTTTCAATCCAGTATTAGAAATGCCTGATTTCCCTTCATCTACATCTGGCTTACATCATTTTGCGGTTGTAAAAGGTCTCTTTCATGTAGCACAAGGGGTTGCTCTTGTTACATTACCTTTCTTCTGCATTTTCTGGAACAGGGTTGTCAGAAAAGGATTTTTACCTCTTTATCGAAAACCCTTAGTATTTATGGTTGGATTTCCTATAGGACTTGGTTTATTCGGTATCTTCATAGGTTTTGAACGCTTTTTTACCCTATTTCATCAGTTTCTTTTTATCGGAGATGATACCTGGCTATTTGATCCAGCTAAGGATCCAGTGATTTTAATCTTACCAGAGAACTTTTTCTTGCATTGTTTTATCCTCTTTTTTGTTATTTATGAAATCTTATTTGGATATTTTTACTTTAAGAGTAGAAGAAGTGAAAGAGTTTAATATAATAGTTTATTATAAATTAAAAATTGATTTCAAAATCTATATGAAAAAATCAACTATTTACTATTAATAGCTTGGATTTTTTAACAAAGGCTATTTTAAAATAAAAATAGCCTTTTTTATGGAAATAACTAGTCAAGCGCTTAAATTTGTTGTATAATAAAATCAGAAAAGTATGCAAAGAAGAGAAAAGCATGATTACACTATTTTTATCACCGAGTTGTACATCATGCCGTAAGGCAAAGGCTTGGCTTCATAATCATAAGGTGCCTTTCCAAGAGCACAATATTATGACTAGTCCTTTAACAAGAAAAGAATTACAACATATTCTTTCCTTGACCGAAAACGGTACTGATGACATTATTTCAACTCGTTCAAAGATTTTTCAAAAATTGAATATTGATGTGGATAGTATCTCAGTATCGGAGTTGCTCCGTTTAATCGAGCAGTACCCGAGTCTTTTGCGTCGTCCAATTATCATTGATGACAAACGGATGCAGATTGGTTTTAATGAGGACGAAATCCGAGCTTTTCTTTCTAGAAGTTATCGAAAACAAGAACTGAAGGAAGCTACCTTGAGAGCTGGTATAAATTAGATGAATAAACAATATAGTTACCCACTAGATTTTTCGTGGAGCACTGAAGAACTTGCTTCAGTGCTCTCTTTTTTTAATGATGTTGAAGTTGCTTATGAAGGAAAGATAGAAGCAAAAAAATTATTAGATTCTTATAAAGAATTCAAGACAATAGTTACAAGTAAGAGTGAAGAAAAACGTTTGGGACGGGAATTTGAAACAGCCAGTGGCTATTCTTTCTATCGAGCAGTTCAATTAGCTAAAGAAAAAGGGGAAGGGATGATTTCACTTGGAAAATAAATTTACCTTTGCCAAAGAGATTGTTAGAGAAGCAGCGAGCTATATTCTCAAACATATGAAAGACGACCTTCATATCGAGAGAAAATCTTCTCCGACTGATTTGGTGACTAAGTTAGACAAGGAAGTGCAAGCATTGCTGATTGAAAAGATCCGCTCGCGCTATCCAGATGATTTGTTTTGTGCTGAAGAAGGAGAATTAAAAGCTCCTGTTGATCAAGGTTGTGTTTGGGTCATTGATCCTATTGATGGAACCAATAATTTTGTTGCTCAAGCTGAAGATTTCGCTATCATGGTAGCTTATTTCGAAAATGGTCAAGGACAATTTGGCATTATTTATGATGTGATGAAAGATGTTTGTTATTATGGTGGAGGTGTCTTTCCTGCTTACTGTAATCATGAACTCTTGCCTCCTTTTAAAGCTAAACCTTTAAGTGATTTTCTTGTGGCTATTAATGCAGGAATGTTAGAAAAAAATACTTGGGGTGTTGCTGATTTAGGGAATGCTTCACTCGGAGTACGAGTTTATGGAAGTGCAGCTATCAGTTTCTCGAAAATCTTATCTGGTCAGCTCTTGACCTACATTACCTATCTTCAACCTTGGGATTATGCAGCTGCAAGTATCTTGGGGGAAAATCTCGGATATCGAGTTATAACTCTCTCTGGAGAAAACCCTGATTTTCAGACATGTCAACCAGTCATGATGGCTCCAATAGAAATGTTACCAGAAATTCAATCCTATATTTACGAAAGGAAATCATAAATGAACTTTCCTGAAGGATTTGTAAAAAAATATGAAGAAATACTTGGAGATGAGGCAAGAGCTTTTCTTGCCTCTTTTGATGATGAAGCAATTTCTGCCTTTCGCGTCAATCCTCTAAAAGAAAGTCAGATAAGATACTCAGATGAAATTCCAAATACACTGTGGGGCTATTATGGAAAGGTTTCTGGAAAATCACCTGAGCATGTGACAGGCTTGATTTATTCTCAAGAACCAGCTGCTCAAATGGTGGCTCAGGTAGCCCAGCCAAGTCCTGGAATGAAGGTTTTAGACCTAGCAGCAGCGCCGGGCGGTAAATCAACTCAACTGGCTGCTTATCTAGCTGGTGAGGGTATTTTAGTTTCTAACGAAATTTCAAACAAACGAGCGAAAGTCTTAGTTGAAAATATGGAACGGTTTGGTGCGACTAATGTAGTTGTGACCAATGAATCTGCAGACCGTTTAGCCAAGATTTTTAAAGGCTATTTTGACTTGATTGTTCTAGATGCACCTTGCTCAGGTGAGGGGATGTTTCGTAAACAACCTGATGCTATGGATTATTGGAATGAGGATTATCCAAGTCAATGCGCTAATCTACAACGTGAGATTTTAGAAGATGCTGTTACCATGTTGGCTGATGGCGGTAGACTTGTCTATTCCACTTGTACTTGGGCTCCAGAAGAAAATGAAGAAATCATTAACTGGCTCTTAGATACCTACGATTTTGAATTGATTCCAATCGAACATATCAATGGTATGTCACAAGGAATCGACCAACCTGAAACAGCTCGTATGTATCCTCATCTCTTTAAGGGTGAAGGCCAGTTTGTTGCTCATCTTCAGTTTAAGGGAAAAAATCAAGCAGGGAAGTTCAAGCCTTCTAAGACAAATCTCAGTCGTGAACAGTTGAGCTTGTGGCAAGATTTTGAAAAAGACCACCTTAAAAATCATCTGGTAGGTATTTTACAGACATTTGGAGACCAGCTTTATCTCTTGCCAAGCGACCTACCAGATTTGAGTAAGATTAAAATCGCTCGAAATGGTCTTCATCTTGGAACTTTTAAGAAAAAACGTTTTGAGCCAAGTTTTGCTCTTGGTTTAGCAATGAGGCCCAGCCAAGTCAAACAAAGTATTGAGATTAGTCAAGAAGACTTTCTAAAATACGTAGCTGGTGAAACCATTCAGCTAGATCAGAACTATTCCAATGGCTGGTATCAAGTTTTGGTTGGAGGAAATGGTTTGGGATTTGCCAAAGTCACTGGGAATACCCTAAAAAACTATTTCCCTAAGGGCTTACGATTCAGGTAAAAAACTAGTCAAAACCTCTATTCTATGTTATAGTGGAAGTAAGGATGATTTTGTAAAATACATGAAAATATTCAAATCTTCCAAGCTATTCACCATTATTTTCAAGGAGACAAATAGTGAAAAAAAGAAAAAAGCTTGCCCTATCTCTTGCAACTCTTTTGCTTGCTGGGTCGCTAGCGGGATGCGCTAGTTGGATTGATCGTGGGGAGTCTATGACTGCTGTTGGATCAACAGCTCTCCAACCTCTAGTTGAAGCTGCCGCAGATGAGTTTGGCTCAAGAAATATCGGAAAAACAGTCAATGTCCAAGGTGGCGGATCTGGTACTGGGCTATCGCAAGTTCAGTCTGGAGCGGTAGATGTCGGTAACTCGGATGTATTTGCCGAGGAAAAAGATGGAATCGATGCTTCTGCCTTAGTTGACCACAAGGTTGCTGTTGCGGGTATAGCTGTTATCATCAACAAAGAAGTAGATGTTGATAATCTTACGACAGAACAACTTCGCAAAATTTTTACAGGTGAAATTACCAACTGGAAAGAAGTTGGTGGTAAAGATTTAGCGATCTCTATTATCAACCGAGCTGCTAGTTCAGGTTCTCGTGCTACCTTTGACAGCGTGATTATGGATGGAAAATCAGCAATACAAAGTCAGGAACAGGATTCTAACGGTATGGTTAAATCAATTGTTTCTCAAACACCGGGTGCTATTTCTTACCTAGCCTTCGCTTATGTCGATGACTCAGTAGCGACTATCAAACTCAATGGTTATGAGCCAACCTCAGAAAACGTTACAACCAACAATTGGCCTTTGTGGTCTTATGAACACATGTATACCCTTGGTGAGCCAAATGAATTGGTTGGAGAATTTTTAAACTTTGTCCTTTCAGATGAGGCTCAGAATGGAATCGTAAAAGGAATGGGCTATATTTCTGTCAAGGAAATGAAGGTTGAAAAAGATGCTGCTGGTACTGTGACAGCTATAGAAGGGAGCCAATAATGAATCAAGAAGAATTATCAAAAAAATTGCTCTCTCCTTCAAAAAACTCTCGTCTTGAGAAATTAGGAAAAGGGCTAACCTTTGCTTGCCTTTCTTTGATTGTCATCATCGTTGCTATGATTTTGATTTTTGTTGCCCAGAAAGGCTTATCGACCTTCTTTGTCAACGGAGTCAACATTTTTGATTTCCTATTTGGACAGACTTGGAATCCTTCTGGGAAACAATTCGGTGCCCTTCCAATGATTTTAGGTTCCTTTATTGTTACTATCCTGTCAGCTCTGATTGCAACACCATTTGCCATTGGCGCAGCAGTCTTTATGACAGAAGTGTCACCAAAAGGAGCCAAGATTTTACAACCGGCTATCGAACTCCTAGTTGGGATTCCTTCAGTAGTTTATGGATTTATCGGTTTGCAGGTTGTGGTACCATTTGTACGTACTGTCTTTGGTGGAACAGGTTTTGGTATTTTATCAGGAATTTTCGTTCTCTTTGTTATGATTTTACCGACTGTAACCTTCATGACAACAGATAGCCTACGTGCGGTTCCTCGTCACTACCGTGAAGCAAGTTTAGCCATGGGAGCAACTCGCTGGCAAACCATCTGGCGTGTAACCTTGAAGGCTGCTCGTTCAGGTATTTTTACGGCAGTAGTCTTCGGAATGGCGCGTGCCTTTGGTGAAGCCCTGGCTATTCAGATGGTTGTCGGAAACTCAGCAGTTGTTCCAACTTCATTGACGACACCAGCAGCTACTCTGACATCTGTTTTGACCATGGGAATCGGAAATACAGTTATGGAAACTGTTGATAATAATGTTCTTTGGTCACTGGCCTTAGTATTGCTCTTGATGAGTTTGGCCTTTAACAGTGTGATTAAATTGATTACGAAAGAAAGAGGAAAGAAAAACTATGCACGCTAAGAAATTAGATAAACTTGCAACAGCTGTCCTCTATACCATTGCAGGAATCATTGTGACCATCCTAGCTTCCTTGATTCTTTATATCTTGGTTCGAGGACTGCCACATGTTTCATGGTCATTTTTGACAGGAAAATCATCTTCATATCAAGCAGGTGGTGGTATTGGAATTCAACTTTATAATTCCTTCTTCCTCTTGGTGATTACCTTATTTATCTCAGTACCTCTATCAATGGGAGCTGGAATTTACTTGGCTGAATATGCTAAAAAAGGTCGTGTTACCAATTTCGTTCGTACCTGTATTGAGATTTTGTCTTCACTGCCATCAGTCGTAGTCGGTCTCTTTGGTTACCTTATCTTTGTAGTTCAATTTGAGTATGGATTTTCTATTATTTCTGGTGCCTTGGCTTTGACTGTCTTTAACCTTCCGCAGATGACTCGAAATGTTGAGGACAGTTTAAAACACGTTCACCATACACAACGTGAAGCTGGTTTGGCGCTTGGACTTTCTCGTTGGGAAACAGTTCTTCATGTTGTCATTCCTGAAGCTCTTCCCGGTATTGTAACGGGGATCGTGCTTGCATCAGGTCGTATCTTTGGTGAAGCTGCAGCCCTAATCTACACAGCAGGACAATCTGCTCCAGCTCTTGACTGGTCAAACTGGAATGTTCTCAGCGTAACCAGTCCAATCTCAATCTTCCGTCAAGCAGAAACCTTGGCTGTCCATATCTGGAAAGTCAACAGTGAAGGAACCATTCCTGATGGAACTTTGGTTTCAGCAGGTTCTGCAGCGGTGCTCCTAATCTTTATCTTGATCTTTAACTTTGGAGCACGTAAACTCGGAAGCTATCTACATAAGAAATTAACCGCAGCCTAAAGGAGAAGCCATGTCAAAATATAATTGGGATGAAAGGCATATCATTACTTTTCCAGAAGAAAAAGAGGCCCTCTCTACGAAGGATTTACATGTTTACTACGGTAAGAATGAATCCATCAAGGGCGTGGATATGCAATTCGAAAAAAATAAAATTACAGCTTTAATCGGTCCATCAGGATCAGGTAAATCAACCTACCTACGCAGTCTCAACCGTATGAATGATACCATTGATATTGCTAAAGTTACAGGCCAAATTCTCTATCAAGGAATTGACGTTAACCGTCCTGAGATCAATGTTTATGAAATGCGTAAACATATTGGAATGGTTTTTCAACGTCCAAACCCATTTGCTAAATCAATCTACCGTAACATCACCTTTGCACACGAACGTGCAGGTGTTAAGGATAAAAAAGTCCTTGATGAAATTGTAGAAACCTCTCTTCGTCAGGCCGCCCTCTGGGATCAGGTCAAAGACGACCTCCATAAGTCAGCCTTGATGCTTTCAGGTGGTCAGCAGCAACGTCTCTGCATTGCTCGTGCTATTTCTGTAAAACCAGATATTCTCTTGATGGACGAGCCGGCGTCAGCCTTGGATCCGATTGCGACAGCTCAGCTTGAGGAAACTATGCTTGAGTTGAAGAAGGATTTTACCATTATTATCGTGACCCACAGTATGCAACAGGCTGCGCGTGCAAGTGACTATACTGGATTTTTCTACTTGGGTGATTTAATCGAGTATGATAAAACTGCTAATATTTTCCAAAATGCTAAGCTACAGTCAACCAATGACTATGTAACTGGACACTTTGGTTAGAAAGGAAACAGTATGACAGAACCGATTTTGCAGGTTAAAGACCTGTCTGTTTATTACAATAAAAAGAAGGCTTTGAATAGTGTTTCCTTATCCTTCCAACCCAAGGAAATCACAGCTCTTATTGGACCATCAGGATCAGGGAAGTCAACCCTACTCAAGGCTATTAACCGTATGGGTGACCTTAATCCTGAAGTGACCACTACTGGATCAGTGGTTTATAATGGGCACAATATCTATAGTCCACGCACCGATACAGTTGAATTACGTAAGGAAATCGGAATGGTCTTCCAACAACCTAATCCATTCCCAATGTCAATCTACGAAAATGTTGTTTATGGTCTCCGCATTAATGGGGAGAAAGATAAGAACGTTTTGGATGAAGCTGTAGAGAAATCTCTACAGGGGGCTTCTATTTGGGATGAGGTCAAGGATCGCTTGCATGATTCAGCAATTGGTCTGTCGGGTGGTCAGCAACAACGTGTTTGTGTAGCCCGTGTTTTGCAACCAGTCCAAAGATTATCCTCTTGGATGAGCCAACCTCAGCCTTGGACCCTATATCAGCTGGAAAAATTGAAGAAACCCTATATAGTCTCAAGGACAAGTACACTATGCTTTTAGTAACTCGTTCCATGCAGCAGGCTTCACGTATCTCTGACAAGACAGGATTCTTCCTAAACGGAGATTTGATTGAATTTAACAATACCAAGGAAATGTTCCTCTATCCTGAGCATAAGGAAACTGAGGACTATATTTCAGGAAAATTTGGATAAGGAGAAAAAGATGTTACGATCTCAATTTGAAGAAGATTTAGAGAAATTGCACAACCAATTCTACGCCATGGGACAAGAGGTACTTTCCCAAATCAATCGTACAGTACGTGCTTTGTTACCCATGACCGTGACTTGGCTAAAGAAGTGATCGATAAGGACGCAGAAGTCAATGAATATGAAGTGAAACTTGAAAAGAAATCATTTGAAATCATTGCCCTTCAACAGCCAGTTTCACAAGACCTGCGTACAGTTTTAACCGTTCTAAAAGCTGTTTCTGACTTGGAGCGTATGGGAGACCACGCTGTATCTATCGCTGAAGCAACTATTCGTATGAAGGGTGAAGAACGTATCCCAGAAGTTGAAGAAGAAATTAAAAACATGGGACGTGATGTGAAAGATTTTGTAGAAACAACACTCGAACTCTACCTTAACGGATCAGTCGATAAGGCCTATGAAGTTGCTTCTTTGGATGAAAAAATTAACCAATATTTTGAGAACATCCGTGACCTTGCTACTGCAGAAATCAAGAAAAACCCAGAAGCCATTGTCACAGGTCGTGATTACCTCCAAGTGATTTCTTACTTGGAGCGTATCGGTGATTATGCTAAGAATATCTGTGAATGGGTTGTTTACTTTGAAACAGGTAAGATTGTCGAATTATAGATTTAAAGAAAGAGCTGATATATACTATCAGCTTTTTGTAATGTTGTTTATTATTGAAAAATACGATAAAACTTGACAAAACTTAGCACATAAAGTATAATTATACAGATTAAAGGTAAAAGGTGTTTATTTATGAATAAAAAGTGGTTTTTACTAATTTGGACTTTGATAGCAAGCTTCTTCTTAGTTGCTTGCCAATCATCTAGCTCAAGTTCACAGTCTGCAGTAGAGGCAATCAAACAAAAAGGTAAATTAGTTGTCGCAACTAGCCCAGACTATGCTCCCTTTGAATTTCAAGCCTTGTTAGACGGAAGAAACCAAGTTGTTGGGGCAGATATTGATATGGCTCAAGCAATTGCAGATGAACTTGGAGTAAAACTAGTAATCTCGACCATGAGTTTTGATAATGTCTTGACCAGTCTTCATACTGGAAAGGCTGATTTAGCTATTGCAGGTATTAGCGCTACTGATGAAAGAAAGGAAGTCTTTGACTTTTCAATTCCTTACTACGAAAATAAGGCAAGTTTTCTTATCAGAAAAGGAGATTTAGATAAATACAAGGATCTGAATTCTTTAGCAAGTGCCAGTATTGCTGCCCAAAAAGGAACTGTTCCTGAATCTATGGTCAAAGAACAACTCCCAGAGGCCAAATTGGTATCTTTAAGTAATATGGGTGAAGCAGTCAACGAACTGCAATCTGAAAAAGTCGATACTGTTCATATGGATGAACCAGTAGCCCTCAGCTATGCAACAAAAAATGCTGACTTGGCTGTCGCAACAGTAAGCTTAACTATGAAAGAAGGCGAAGAAAATGCAGTTGCTATCAAGAAAGGCAACTCAGATTTGAAGGAAGTAGTTGATAAGGTTATTCAAAAACTGAAAGATGACGGTACTTATCAAACATATCTTGAAAAAGCTGCTAAGTTAACAGAAGTAGAACAATAAAATAACAGAGTTGGACACTAGTCCAGCTCTGTTTTTAAATATTTAAGAGTCGCTTGAATCAATTCAAGCGGTATTTTTACGAATTGATATGGACAACTTCCCAAATAGGAGGACTCAAAGAAGTCAAGATCTAGAGGACTATGTTTGAGGCTGGCAATTTTAGAATACTGTCTCAAATCAAGTAAGAGTCCATCGTGGAGAGGATAGCTTGGAAGACTAATAGGATAGCTATTTACTAGTTTTTGAATCTGTGCTTGATTCTTTTCTTGAAGGACTAGCCTAGCTAGTCTATTTTTTTCGAATAATTGACTATCAATATAGAGAGATAAAGCCTTTTGCATAATGAGATTATTATCATAGTCAAGGATATTTTTATAGGACACAAATTCTTTTTTGATAGCATTTGGAAGAATGAGGGCAGTTATGCGAAGAGCAGGAAAAAGGCTGGTAGAAAAGGATTTGATATAGATGACTAAATCATTTTGATCAAGGTAATGAAAGGTTTGCCCCATTTTAGGATCTAGGTCTCCCAGATAGTCATCTTCGACGATATAAATCTGATACTTGGCTGCTAAGTCAAGAATAGCTCGTTTTTCTTGTTCAGAATAGGAATGACCTAAAGGGTAGTGAAACCGTGGAATGGTGTAGAAAAATTTAATCTTGCCTGTTTTAAAATGCTGTTCTAGTTCATTTAGATCAATTCCGTCAATCCGACGTTCAATGGTTTGATAGGGAAGGTTTTGGGCTAGCAAAAGCTGATTCATTCGATGGTAGGTTGGTTGCTCAACCAGAATTTCCTGTGCCTGACTTGGGAAATCTATTTGGGAGAGAATAAAGAGAGCCTGTTGTGTTCCTGATGTAAGAACCAATTGGTCTGGTTTACTGTATATAGCTTGCTCAAAGAGTAGTTTTTGAACAGACTGGCGTAACTCTTCTAACCCTTCTTGGTGTTCATAATAGTTGTAGAGATAGTTTTCACGACCGATTAAAGTTTCATTGACACAAAGACGAAAGTCGTCATAAGCACCCAAGTGCTCATCATTGACTAGTATTTCCAAATCTTCATGACTGCTTTGTTGTTCCAAGACATAATAGCCACTTTGTGGTTTTGAGTAGATGTACTTTTCGTATCTTAGTTCCAAAAGAGCTCTCTGGGCTGTGTCTTTACTACAATGGAAATCTTTACTGATTGAACGGATAGAGGGCAGTCGACTGCCTGTGGGAAATTTTCCTGACTCGATCCCTTCTTTTAGATAGTCAACAACTTGTTCATACTTGCTTATTTTCTTCATCCATGACCTCTCTCGATTTTGTTACATTGTACCTTTTTTTCAAGTGTTTGGCAATGTTGAGAAGGAGTCACCCATTCAAATATAAGAAAATTTATGATATACTTAGAAAGAAAAACATTGGAAAGAATGGGATACTAAGGTGCGTGAACCAGTAAAATTATTTCAATACAATACTTTAGGAGCACTGATGGCTGGTCTCTATGGAGGCAGTCTGACAGTTGGTGAATTACTTCAACATGGTGATTTAGGATTAGGTACTCTGGACTCCATAGATGGTGAATTGATAGTCTTGGATGGTAAGGCCTATCAAGCTAAGGGATCAGGTGAAAAGCCAGAAATTGTTGAAGTCTCTCCTGATGCCTTGATTCCTTATGCGGCAGTTGTTCCCCATCAGGCGGAAGTCATTTTCCGCCAGCGCTTTGAAATGACTGACCAGGAATTAGAAGAAAGAATTGAATCCTATTATGATGGGGAAAATCTATTTCGCTCAATCAAGATTTATGGGGATTTCAAGCATATGCATGTACGTATGATTCCAAAGTCAACATCTGAAAGAAAGTTTGCAGAGGTTGCGACTCATCAACCAGAATATCGTCGTGAAAATGTATCAGGAACTATTGTTGGTTTCTGGACTCCAGAAATTTCCATGGGGTTAGTGTCGCAGGTTACCATCTACACTTCATTTCGGATGACTTGACATTTGGTGGTCATGTGATGGACTTTATTATCGAGGAAGGGATTGTAGAATTGGGAGCAGTAGACCAATTAGATCAACGATTCCCAGTTCAAGATCGTAAGTATCTGTTTGCAAAGTTCAATGTAGATGAGATGAAAAGAGATATTGAACAGTCAGAGTAAAGGAAGAGGAAGAGAAATATGAATGGACATATTATAGCAACAATGATTGCTTTGATCATTTTTCTGATTGGAGCCATTTGGTTGGCGAAAAAGAAATATAAGATAAATCTATCAGTTTTAGGATTAGGAGCGATTGCCTTTTTCGTATCGGCACAAGTCTTGGAGAAGATTGTTCATCTTCTTGTTCTTCGCCCGCAAAGGGATGGGACAATTGCCCTAATGACAGAGCATCCATTTCTCTATATCATTTACGGAATTGCAATGGCTGCTCTATTTGAAGAAACAGCTCGCTTTATCTTCTTCAAATGGTTGGAGAAGAAAAGAAAATTAGAAATTTCGGATGCCCTTGCCTATGGTCTTGGTCACGGTGGATTAGAATTACTTTATGTTGGGATTGCTAGCCTAATAAATCTCTTTATCCTATTTTCAGCTGTCCAATCTCAAAACCCTAAGGTTTTAGAACTCTTGACAGAGAATATGCTGGAAACCATTCGGACTCTAGCTCCTTGGCAAGTTTACCTCTTGGGACTTGAGAGAATCCTCGCTATGATGATCCAAGTTGGTTTGACTGTTTGGGTTTATCAAGCTGTTCGTCAAAAGAAATGGATTTATCTACTAGCAGCCTACGCTTACATGCTTTATTTGATTTAGCTCCTGCCCTATCGCAAGTTGGCTGGATTTCTAATCCACTTATTGTAGAAGGATTGCTGGCAGTAGAAGTTGTAGGATTTATCTTCCTAACAAAATCAATCTTTTGCAAAAAACAATAGTGTCAAAGAGGCCCAGCCTCTTTTTTTTATGGCCTTTTGAAAAAGGCGACATAATCATCGAAAAATCATGCTAAAAATGGTATAATAGAATGGATTTTATAAAAGGATGAGAGATATGACAGTACTAGATAAATTAAAAGAAACCTTAGAAGGAATCGATATTCATTTCGATGAACCCTTAAAATCTTATGCTTATACAAGAGTAGGTGGAAAGGCAGACTATTTGGTTTTTCCACGAAATCGCTATGAGATGGCTCGAGTGGTTAAGTTTGCCAATCAAGAAAATATTCCTTGGATGGTACTGGGAAATGCCAGCAACATCATCGTTCGGGATGGTGGTATCCGTGGATTTGTTATCTTGTGTGACAAGCTCAACAATGTTTCGGTCGATGGTTACACCATTGAAGCAGAAGCGGGAGCTAATTTGATTGAGACCACTCGTATTGCTCTACGCCATAGTTTGACAGGATTTGAGTTTGCCTGTGGAATTCCAGGAAGCGTCGGTGGAGCTGTCTTTATGAACGCTGGTGCTTACGGTGGAGAGATTTCTAATATTCTGCAGTCTTGCAAGTATTGACCAAGGATGGGGAAATCGAGACTTTATCAACCAAGGACTTAGCCTTTGGTTACCGGCATTCAGCTATTCAAGATTCTGGAGCAGTAGTCTTATCAGCTAAATTTGCACTATCTCCAGGGAATTATGAGACTATTAACCAAGAAATGGAACGTTTGACCCACCTTCGAGAACTCAAACAACCTTTGGAATATCCATCATGTGGTTCTGTCTTCAAGCGTCCAGTCGGGCATTTTGCAGGACAATTGATTTCAGAAGCTGGTTTGAAGGGCTACCGTATCGGTGGTGTCGAAGTCTCAGAAAAACATGCAGGCTTTATGATAAATGTAGCTGATGGAACTGCTAGAGATTATGAAGACTTAATTGAGTCTGTTATCGAAAAAGTTAAAGAACATTCAGGTGTTACCCTAGAGCGAGAAGTTCGTATCTTGGGTGAACACGAATAACATTATTATTAAACATTATACAAAGATTGGGATTTTATCGCTAGATGGTTTGGGTCAATTCCTTACAGTCATTGCTAGCATTTAACAAGGTCCCAATCTGTTAATTTACGAAGAAAAAGGAATTTAGAGGAATTGAAAAAACCAATTATCGAATTCAGAAACGTTTCTAAAGTTTTTGATGATAGTGACACTAAGGTTCTCAAGGATATTAACTTTGAGTTGGAAGAAGGAAAATTTTATACACTGCTAGGAGCTTCTGGTTCAGGAAAATCAACCATCCTAAATATCATTGCAGGTTTGCTGGATGCAACGACGGGTGATATTTTGCTAGACGGTGTTCGTATCAATGACATTCCGACCAATAAGCGCGATGTTCACACGGTCTTCCAATCTTACGCCTTGTTCCCGCACATGAGTGTCTTTGAAAATGTTGCTTTTCCATTGCGATTACGCAAGGTTGATAAAAAAGAAATCGAACAACGTGTCTTAGAAGTTCTCAAGATGGTTCAGCTTGAAGGATATGAAAAACGTTCTATCCGTAGGTTATCTGGAGGACAACGTCAGCGTGTAGCTATTGCGCGTGCAATTATCAACCAGCCTCGTGTGGTGCTCTTGGATGAGCCCTTGTCAGCCCTTGACTTGAAGTTGCGGACAGACATGCAGTACGAACTACGTGAACTGCAACAACGCTTGGGTATCACCTTTGTTTTTGTTACCCATGATCAGGAAGAAGCTCTGGCCATGAGTGACTGGATTTTTGTCATGAATGACGGTGAGATTGTTCAGTCTGGAACACCAGTTGATATCTATGATGAGCCTATTAACCACTTTGTAGCCACCTTTATTGGTGAATCAAATATCTTGCCAGGAATCATGATTGAGGACTACTTGGTCGAGTTCAACGGCAAACGATTTGAAGCGGTCGATGGTGGGATGAAGCCAAATGAACCAGTCGAAGTCGTCATTCGTCCAGAGGACTTGCGCATTACTCTGCCAGAAGAAGGAAAGCTTCAAGTGAAGGTCGATACGCAACTCTTCCGTGGAGTTCACTATGAGATTATTGCCTATGATGAACTTGGCAACGAATGGATGATTCACTCGACTCGTAAGGCCATCGTGGGTGAGGAAATCGGTCTGGACTTTGAACCAGAAGACATCCACATCATGCGTCTCAATGAAACAGAAGAAGAGTTCGATGCTCGTATCGAAGAATACGTAGAAATCGAAGAGCAAGAAGCAGGGCTGATTAATGCTATTGAGGAGGAAAGAGATGAAGAAAACAACCTCTAAACTCTTTGTAGTGCCCTACATGCTTTGGATTGCCCTCTTTGTATTGGCACCCCTGGTCTTGATTTTTGGACAATCCTTTTTCAACATCGAAGGACAGTTTAGTTTAGAAAACTATAAATCCTATTTTGCGTCACAAAACTTAACCTATCTCAAAATGAGCTTCAACTCTGTTCTCTATGCAGGGATTGTAACTCTAGTGACGCTTCTTATCAGTTATCCGACAGCTCTCTTTTTGACTCGTCTCAAACACCGTCAACTCTGGCTCATGCTGATTATCTTGCCAACCTGGATCAATCTTCTCCTTAAGGCCTATGCCTTTATCGGGATTTTTGGCCAAAATGGCTCTATTAATCAATTTCTAGAATTTATCGGAATTGGTTCGCAGCAGTTGCTCTTTACCGACTTCTCATTTATCTTTGTCGCAAGCTATATTGAGCTTCCATTTATGATTTTGCCCATCTTCAATGTTTTGGATGATATGGATCACAATCTCATCAATGCTAGCTATGACCTCGGTGCAACTAAGTGGGAAACCTTCCGCCATGTCATCTTCCCCCTTTCTATGAATGGAGTGCGAAGCGGAGTCCAATCTGTCTTTATCCCAAGTTTGAGTCTTTTCATGCTGACACGTTTAATTGGGGGAAACCGAGTGATTACCTTGGGGACTGCCATCGAGCAGAACTTCTTGACCAATGACAACTACGGCATGGGTTCAACTATCGGTGTGGTTCTTATCCTGACTATGTTTATCACTATGTGGGTGACTAAGGAAAGGAGAGAACGATGAAAAAATTTGCAAATCTTTACCTAGCCTTTGTCTTTATCGTCCTTTATTTGCCAATCTTTTACCTGATCGGCTATGCCTTCAATGCAGGGGATGATATGAATAGCTTTACAGGCTTTAGTTTGTCTCACTTTGAAACCATGTTTGGAGATGGGAGACTCATGCTCATCTTGGTTCAGACCTTTTTACTAGCCTTTCTATCAGCCCTGATTGCGACAGTGATTGGTACCTTTGGTGCTATCTACATCTACCAATCACGTAAAAAGTACCAAGAAGCCTTTCTATCTCTCAATAACATTTTGATGGTTGCACCCGACGTTATGATTGGTGCTAGCTTTTTGATTCTCTTTACCCAACTCAAGTTTTCACTTGGTTTTCTGACAGTCTTGTCCAGTCACGTGGCCTTCTCGATTCCAATCGTAGTGCTCATGGTCTTGCCACGATTGAAAGAGATGAATGGAGATATGATCCATGCAGCCTATGACCTTGGAGCTAGTCAGTTCCAGATGTTTAAGGAAATTATGCTTCCTTACTTAACGCCGTCTATTATTGCAGGCTACTTTATGGCTTCACCTATTCATTGGATGACTTTGCCGTGACCTTCTTTGTAACGGGGAATGGATTTTCAACCCTCTCAGTCGAGATTTACTCTCGGGCTCGTAAGGGAATTTCGCTAGAAATCAATGCTCTTTCAGCCTTGGTCTTTCTCTTTAGTATTATCCTGGTTGTAGGGTATTACTTCATTTCACGTGAGAAGGAGGAACAAGCATGAAACGACTCTATTCATTTTTAGCAGGAATTTTAGCAATTATCCTTGTCTTGTGGGGGATTTCCTATCATCTTGATAGTAAAATCAATAGCCGTGATAGTCAAAAACTGGTTATCTACAACTGGGGAGATTATATCGACCCTGAACTTCTGGAGAAATTTACAGAAGAAACAGGAATTCAAGTTCAGTATGAGACCTTTGACTCCAACGAAGCCATGTACACGAAAATCAAGCAGGGTGGGACAACCTATGATATTGCCATCCCAAGTGAGTACATGATTAACAAAATGAAGGATGAAGACCTTTTGGTTCCATTAGATTATAGTAAGATTGAGGGAATTGAGAATATTGGTCCAGAATTTCTCAACCAGTCTTTTGATCCCAACAATGAATACTCTATCCCATATTTCTGGGGGACCTTGGGAATTGTCTACAATGAAACTATGGTGGAAGAAGCACCTGAACATTGGGACGACCTCTGGAAACCAGAATACAAGGATTCGATCATGCTCTTTGATGGGGCGCGTGAAGTGCTTGGTTTAGGTCTTAACTCACTAGGCTATAGTCTCAACTCTAAAGAGCCAGAGCAACTGTCACAAGCGGTTGATAAACTGTATGAGCTAACTCCTAATATCAAGGCTATTGTAGCCGATGAGATGAAGGGGTACATGATTCAGAACAATGCTGCTATCGGTGTGACTTTCTCAGGGGAAGCTAGCCAGATGTTGGAAAAGAATCCTAACCTCAAATACGTCGTACCTACAGAAGCAAGTAACCTCTGGTTTGACAATATGGTGATACCAAAGACAGTTAAGAACCAGGATGCAGCCTATGCCTTCATCAACTTCATGTTGAAACCCGAAAATGCTCTCAAAAATGCAGAATATGTCGGTTATTCAACACCAAACAATCCTGCTAAGGAAATGCTCCCTGAGGAGACAAAAGAGGACAAGTCCTTCTATCCAGATGCGGATACAATGAAACACCTAGAAGTTTATGAAAAATTTGACCATAAATGGACAGGAATCTACAGTGACCTCTTCCTACAATTTAAGATGTATCGGAAGTAGTGATAGTAACGAAACGAATTAGTCAATCTAGTTCGTTTTTTGTTTTAAAAAATTGATATTTGGGCTTGACAAAAGCAATTTTAATGATAAAATAGTATCCTTTATACATTTAGGAGGAAAAAAATATGTGATTTATTTGATATTCAAAAATGAAAACTCTTACAAAGTATGATATACTAGTAGTAGTTTCCAATAGGTTATATCTAGTGCTTGTTATAGGTTTACATACAAGATATGGGTATAGATACCTATCTACCTCGAGAGGGGCCGGAAACGAAAACAAGCTTTCTTCCGTTGTTGACTCTGAGTACTCAAGTATAGATCCCTATCTACCTCGAGAGGGGCCGGAAACTTACGAGCAGCTTTATATAGCGAATTTGTTGTGAATGCAATATAGCTACCTATCTACCTCGAGAGGGGACGGAAACTCTACTGGAGTAGATGGCTTAACTGGCTCTTCAACTGGGTATAGCTACCTATCTACCTCGCGAGGGGCCGGAAACTCTTTCAAACCTTTGTTTGCCTGCTTGAGCGCAGAAAATATAGCTCCCTATCTACCTCGCAAGGGGCCGGAAACCTTTCGCGCTCTTTCTTGTGAGCATTGTAAATGGACTTGTATAGATACCTATCTACCTCGAGAGGGGACGAAACCTCATTAGTATCATCGACAACTCGTGTTTCTGTAATTAAGTATAGATACCTATCTACCTCGAGAGGGGACGGAAACTCATGAGAAATATCCGTCTTATGTGCAATAGGATAACTGTATAGATACCTATCTACCTCGGGAGGGGCCGGAAACTTAATTACAGCAGCTGTAAGGGACGTAAGACCTGTAAGTATAGCTACCTATCTACCTCGAGAGGGGCCGGAAACCCAAAGAGCTGAAAGCTATAATCTGAGGTAAGGTTACGTATAGCACCCTATCTACCTCGAGAGGGGACGGAAACCGAATTTTTTCAACTAACATTGATTTCATTTTACTTCCGTATAGCTCCCTATCTACCTCGCGACGGGCCGGAAACACTGTTCAGCAGAGTGATTGAATTAAGAATCATCACTTGGTATAGCTCCCTATCTACCTCGCGAGGGGCCGGAAACCAGTTGCCAGTATAGCGATCATGCTTCACATCTAACTTGTATAGCTCCCTATCTACCTCGAGAGGGGCCGGAAACAAGATACTGCTCCAAACTCGCTCAAACGCTTATCAGTATAGATACCTATCTACCTCGAGAGGGGACGGCAACCGAATCTTCTTAGCTTCAGTTTGATAATCTTCACCTTGTATAGATACCTATCTACCTCGAGAGGGGCCGGAAACTTGCTTGTAATAATTTTCATTTTGTTATACCTTTATGTATAGCTCCCTATCTACCTCGCGAGGGGCCGGAAACGCGCTAGCTTACGCACGTTGTTCATCAGTCATTGGGTATAGCACCCTATCTACCTCGCGAGGGGCCGGAAACTTCAGAAGAGTGATTGAATTAAGAATCATCACTTCTACCAAGTATAGCTACCCATCTACCTCGAGAGGGGACGGAAACAAATAACCTTTCACCAAAGCTACACGAACAACCGCTGTTTATAGATACCTATCTACCTCGCGAGGGGCCGGAAACTAAAAGATGAATACTAGATAGATCAAACAGGTAATGTATAGATACCTATCTACCTCGAGAGGGGACGGAAACATGACATCTTGGGGAATCCAAGTTCCACTATCTCTGTCGGTATAGTTACCTATCTACCTCGCGAGGGGCCGGAAACGTTTTTCCTTTCATCTTTCCGTTTCCAATCAAACAGTATAGCTACCTATCTACCTCGAGAGGGGCCGGAAACGCATTTACTGCGTTCTTAGCCAGAATTTCTACGATCGTAGTGGCACCTATTTACCTCGAAAGGGGCTGGAAAAGTTGTTTGCGTGCGCTCGCATAAGCGAGTGATGTTTTATGTATAGCTACCTATCTACCTCGCGAGGGGCCGGAAACCCTTTAATCATGTAGTCGAACGGACCATTTGATTTAGGTATAGCTACCTATCTACCTCGCGAGGGGCCGGAAACCAGTTATGTTCGTATTCAGTATTTACTGCCCAACCAGGTATAGATACCTATCTACCTCGCGAGGGGCCGGAAACTTTCCCATGCTATTAGGACGCATATCATAACGTGAACGAGTATAGCTACCTATCTACCTCGAGAGGGGCCGGAAACCCAGCTTTGGTGAGCCATTTCTTCACCATCTTACATTGTATAGATACCTATCTACCTCGAGAGGGGACGGAAACTTGATTCAAAACTAACATTAGTTTGTTTTACCATTCAAAGTATAGCTACCTATCTACCTCGAGAGGGGCCGGAAACCAAGTAAAATAACGCAAAAAGGTGTCATTCTCATACAGTATAGCTACCTATCCACCTCGCGAGGGGCCGGAAACACTGTACTGTTAGACTGACCGAAGACAAAAGTCTTATTGTATAGCTACCTATCTACCTCGAGAGGGGACAGTTTCATAAGGGCAAAGGATTCCAAAAGTAAAAGAAAAAGCGCTCATGAGAAACCAAAAGCGCAATTGTATCAATAAAGGAGGCATATGAAACGCATCGAACTATCATTTAAGCGGATTGACCAATCACCGAACGATCTATCGACAAAATTCCAAGGTTTTCTCATGGAAAAGCTAGAACCAGACTATGTGACTTGGTTACATGAACAGGAGACCAACCCCTATTCACTAAAAATCATCCATCAAAAGGACAAGACCCTATGGTCCCTTCATCTCCTGACGGATGAGGCTGTCAAGCAGATTTTGTCTGTTCTATTGGAGCTCAAGAAAGTAGAGCTTCATGATTTACCGACTCTCATGGTAGAGTCTGTGTCCATGCAAGATCTCAGTTCGGAGCAACTCTTTGAGTTTTTTAATGAAAACCAAGATCGGTCACTCTACACCATTCATTTTCAAACTCCGACAGGATTTCGCTCTCAGGGAGAGTACGTGCTCTTTCCGACCATGCGTCTCATCTTTCAGAGTTTGATGATGAAGTATGCACGTCTGGTCGAGAATCGTCAGGACATCGAAGAGGAAACTCTGGACTATTTGGTCAAGCACAGTAGGATTACCAGCTATCGATTGGAGTCCAGCTATTTTAAAGTCCATGGCAAAAAAATCCCTGGATTCAGGGGAAGGTTGACCTTTAAGATTACAGGTCCAAATACCTTGAAAGCATATGCCAATATGCTTCTAAAATTTGGGGAGTACTCAGGTCTCGGTATGAAAACTAGCTTAGGGATGGGAGGTTTAGAACTTGAAGAAAGAAAAAATTGATTTAGTTTATGGATCGCTTTTGCACGCTATCGGCAAGGTGATTCAAGGTTCCAGGTATGATGAGAAAGACCTGGGTACCATTGGGTCCGAATGGTTTAGACGCTTTTCGGATAATGAAAAAATAGCCCAGCAGATAGCCAAGGCGACTTCTAGTGATTTGCCGACGGATTTGGCTCCTGATAGTTTGGTCTATATCACGTCAGCTGCTGCAAAGATTGCTTCAGGACTAAAAGGGGCAGCAAGAACTCATGGAGGTAAAGAAGATTTCCTAAGCAAACAATCGGATATCTTCAATGTATTTTCAGATAGCCCTAGTCAACGTTATCTCGATGCACGACTATTAGAGCTTGACGGGGAACCAAACTATGCTAAGGGATCGAGTGAGTCGTCTGACCAGTCAGATTATGACTTGATAGTAGAAACCTTAGAAAAAGAGTTTGAGAGATTGGACTTTAGCCAATCTGAGATAGATACCCTTTTGAATCTCCTTGAGTCTACTCTTTCCTATGTGCCTGTTTCGACAAGTACCAAGGAATTGTCAGATATTTCTCTAGCAACCTACAGTCGTCTAACAGCTGGCTTTGCCTAGCCATAGAAGACTATTTAGCAGACAAGAATTGCCGTGACTATGAGAAGGTACTGGGACAAGATTTAGAAGCTTTTTATAGCGAGAAAGCCTTTTTATTAGCAAGTTTTGACTTGTCAGGGATTCAGGATTTTATCTACAATATCGCAACAGCTGGTGCAGCCAAGCAACTAAAAGCACGTTCCTTGTATCTAGATTTTATGGGGGAACATATTGCTGACAGCCTACTGGAGAAGTTAGAGCTTACGAGGGCTAATCTCCTCTACGTCGGTGGCGGGCACGCCTACTTTATCCTTCCAAACACCGAAAAAACTAGAGAAACCTTGGCTAGCTTTGAAGCAGAATTCAATCAGTTTCTGGTCAAGCATTTCCAGACGGGTCTGTACGTAGCATTTGGTTGGAGTCCGTTTTCTGCCAATGATATGACAACGACACTGGCCGACTATCGAAAAATCTATCAAACAACCAGTCGAATGATTTCCCAAAAGAAAATTTCTCGTTACGATGCCAAAACTCTCCTCGAACTCAACCAAGGAGGAAAAAGTTCCCAGAGAGAATGTGCTATTTGCCACTCAGTCGAAAAGCTTACCAAGTATAAAGATCAAGAGGTCTGCCATATCTGTGCTGGGATGTATCGCTTTGCTAAGGAGATACAAGAAAGCTACTATATTGTGACAAAAGAAAAAGGCCTGCCGATAGGTCCGGGAGCCTATATTAGAGGTATTTCCAAAGCCGACCTTGCTAAAGAAGAGTGGGACCGTGTTTATGTAAAGAATAGCTATAGTACAGATATCCTAAAAGCAACCCATGTCTTTGTCGGAGATTACAAGTATGCTGAGATTGACCAGTATGCCCAACTATCTCAGAATAGTAAAACTGGACAAGGAATCAAGCGTCTAGCAGTCGTTCGACTAGATGTGGATGACCTAGGAGCAGCCTTTATGGCTGGGTTCTCCTATCAAGATGGTGGCAAGTATAATACTCTGGCACGGTCAGCGACCTTCTCTAGAAGTATGAGTCTCTTCTTTAAGGTCTATATCAACCAGTTTGCCAAAGAGAAAAAACTATCGATCATTTATGCCGGTGGAGATGATGTATTTGCGATCGGTTCATGGCAGGATATTATTGAGTTTACTATTTGTCTCCGACAAAACTTTATCAAGTGGACAAATGGGAAATTAACCCTATCAGCAGGGATTGGCCTCTTTCCAGATAAAACTCCAGTTAGCCTCATGGCTGAAGAAACTGGTAATCTAGAAGGAGCAGCCAAAGATAACGACAAGGATAGTATTTCCCTTTTTAAAGCAGGTAATACCTTGAAGTTGGACCAATCTTTTGGCAATGTCGATTCTGAAAGAAATTATACCTTGAAGTTCGACCAATTTATTGACAATGTCTATAATGGTAAACTGAAGAGCATTCGTTACTACTTTAATATTCAAGATGAGCGAGGAAAGAGTTTTGTATATAGACTTATTGAACTCCTTCGTAACTACGATCGTATGAATATTGCTCGATTAGCTTATTATTTGACTCGTTTAGAAGATCAAACTTCTAAGGATAAAAAAGAAGAGTTTAAAGAGTTTAAAGATTTATTCTTTTCTTGGTATACAGGTAGCGATAATGAACGTAAGGAAGCAGAGATAGCTTTACTTCTATATATTTATGAGATTAGAAAGGATTCATAGATGGCAATTTTAACAGATGATAATTACGTAGATAAGGCAGAGAAAACCATTAAAAATTTAGTAACTGATAAACGTAATTTTAAAAATAGAAATTCAGATGTTCTATCCATGAGTAAACTACGAAACTTATTGAGTTTAACGAGTACCCTCTTTGATGAAAGTAAGGTCCGTGAGTACGAAGAATTGAAGGATAGGATAGCCTATTTGAAGGTCCAATTCGTCTATCAATCAGGACGTGAAGAGGCGGTACTGGACTTAGTTCAAAAAGGTGAGATTCTACCAATTTTAAAAGAAATTAATAGTAGGGAAAGTCTCCAACGTTTTTGTCGCTATATGGAAGCGCTAGTAGCTTATTTTAAATTTTATGGAGGAAACGATTAATGGCATTTGCAAAAATTCAAGTAACAGCACAAATCCGTCTAGAGACAGGACTTCATATTGGGACCAGCAATGCTTTTGCAGCGATTGGTGCTACAGACTCACCTGTGATTAAAGATCCAATAACAAACTTACCTATTATTCCAGGATCTAGTATCAAAGGGAAAATGCGTACCCTTTTGGCAAAAGTATATAATACTACATTAGCAGAAAAACCAGGAGACGATGGGGAAATTATTAGTCGTCTCTTTGGGAATAGTTCAGACAAAGACTATAAAGTTGGAAGACTCATTTTTAGAGATGCCTTTTTAACTAACAAAAAAGATTTAGATTCACGAGCTGTCAAAGGTTATACTGAAGTTAAGTTTGAAAATACTATTGACCGTATCACTGCTGAAGCAAATCCAAGACAAATTGAACGTGCCATCCGAGACAGTGTCTTTGGATTTGAGTTGATCTATGAGGTGACAGACAAGAGTCAAGCTCAAGTAGAAGAAGACTTCAAAGTGATTCTTGATGGATTAAAACTGTTGGAACTTGATTATTTAGGTGGTTCAGGCTCTCGTGGATATGGTAAGGTTGCTTTGAGAATCTTAAAGCAAATACAGTTTTCGGAAACTATGATGTTAGTAGATTGAATGAACTTTTAACTACGGAGGTCTAGTATGACCTATAAGATGTATATTATGAACTTCCATACTGCTCACTTTGGAGCAGGTAGTCTGGATAGTTCTAAAATGACTTTTGCAGCTGACCGCTTGTTTTCAGCTCTGGTCTTAGAAGCAAAAAAAATGGGGAAAATGGAGGAATTCGTGTCAATAGCGGGTCAAGATGATTTTGTTTTGACTGATGCCTTTCCTTATCAATCAGGTCCATTTTTACCGAAACCGATAGGATTTCCAAAGTTTGAACAGCCGGACTTAACAACAGATGTTAAAGAAGTAAGACGTCAAGCGAAAATGGCAAAGAAACTTCAGTTTATCCCTTTGGATAAATTTGATTCTTATGTAAATGGAACGCTTTTCAAAGACGCAGACCATGCAGTAACAAATATCGTCACTAAAAACCAACCTCATGTAGATGGAAATCTTTTCCAAGTGTCTACTGTTAGATTTAGAGATGACTCTTCACTTTATGTGATTGCAAACGAGTCTGAGCTATTAAATGAACTTATGACAAGCTTGCAGTATACAGGAATTGGTGGGAAACGCTCCAGTGGTTATGGACAATTTGATTTGACTATATCAGATTTACCAGATAGCTTCAAAAATCGCCTCACCAGGCCCATCAAGGACCTGTCATGACTTTGACAACTTCTCTACCAGTCGAAAAGGAACTTGAATATGCTATGGAAACTGGTTCCTATTTACTAAGTAAATCAAGCGGTTTTGCTTTTAGTACAGAAACTAAGGAAAATTACCGTAAGCAGGATTTATATAAGTTTGCTTCTGGATCTACTTTCTCTGAAACCTATACAGGACAGATTGTGGATGTAAGACCTCTTGATTTCCCGCATGAAGTATTAAACTATGCTAAACCATTATTTTTCAAGATGGAGGGAGAAAGATGAAAACAGAATATAGAACCTTTCAATTCAGCCTTCTAGCTATGGCTCCTATCCATATTGGGAATGGTGAAAAATATACTTCTCGAGAATTTATCTATGAAAATGGGTACTTTTATTTCCCTGATATGGGTAAGTTTTATAATCGCATGGTGGAGAAAGGATTCGATCAGAAGTTTGAGCGTTTTTTACAGGAAACAAAGCCCAACGCTAGAAATAATCGCTTGATTTCCTTTTTAGAAGATAACCGTATTTCTGACCGTAATTTTGGTGGCTATAGAATTATAGAAACTAAGTTAGAAACAAATAATAACTATTTAAGAGGAGGCGCATTAAATCAAGTATCAAAGTTTATAAGAGATCCTTTTGGTAATCCCTATATTCCTGGAAGTTCATTAAAGGGAGCTATTCGCACTATTTTGATGAATACCAATCCCGACTGGAATAATAAAAATGTTTTGCAAGATAAAAAGGAAAACAAATCTTTGATTCCTTGGGGAGCAAAAAAAGGGCAGAACTATGATGACTTGTTTAACGCTATTCGTGTTAGTGATAGCAAACCATTTAGCAATGCCAGTCTTATTTTAGTTCAAAAATGGGATCATAAAGTCAAGCCCCCTATTCCTAAGCCTCTACCTTTATATAGGGAAGCGATTGCACCCTTAACTAAAATCAATTTCACCATTACTACAACTACTAAGGAAGCTGGAGTCCTAATTGAGGAATTAGGAAAGAGAGCACAAGCCTTTTACAAAGAATATAAAAACTTTTTCTTATCAGATTTTCCTGAAAATAAAATTCAGCCAAATCTTCAATATCCTATATACTTGGGTGCTGGTAGTGGAGCTTGGACAAAAACAATTTTTAAACAAGCAAATGGTATTTTGCAAGAACGTTATCAGAATAGCAGAACCACTAAGATGGTTGGAAAAGGTGTGTTGAAGCTAACAAAAGCACCAATGAAAAGTGTTAAAACAACACAAGCAACTCGAAAACTGATAATGAATGACGAGTCTTTCTATGAGATGGGCAAGGCAAACTTTATGATTAAGGAGATTACTAAATGAAGGTTTTGATTTCAGCAGTGGGTGATACAGATCCAATCCGTAATTTTCACGATGGAGCTTTAGTACATATTGCGAGAAAATATCGTCCAGAAAAGATTATTATTGTTTTTTCAGAGAGAACAATTAGTAAGAAAGATGATATTGAGAAAGTAATTCATTCTATCGACTCTGAATACCTCCCAGAAATTGTATGTCATGAACCAATTATCTTGAATGAAGATGTATTTGTTTTTGATACTATGTATGATCAATTTGATGCTATTATACAAGAGTATTATACGAAAGACGATGATTTTATTCTTAATCTTTCAAGTGCAACTCCTCAAGTAAAATCAGCTTTGTTTGTGATTAATAGACTTAGTGAAATCAATGTCAAGGCAGTACAAGTTTCAAGTCCTGAAAATGATTCAAATGCAGGAGTTGGACATGATGATTCGGAAGATATTGACGCACTAATTGATACTAACTTAGATAACAAACAGGACTATATCGACCGAACCATTGAAGATACTTCAGAGAAGTTTAAACAAGGCTTAATGAAGAAAACTTTACGTGATTTTATTACGAAATATGATTACAAAGCAAGTTTAGAGGTTGCTAATCAATTATCAGACTTTCCTGGTTTGAAAGAATGTCGCAAGAAGTTGCAAGATATTGTGGATTCATTAGATAGACAAGCTGTACCTCAAGTCCTCCAAAAGAAAAAATGGAGCGAAGAACAGAAAAAAGTACTAAATGCCTATTTGACTATTGATTTGCAAAAAGAACGTGGTAATTTTAGTGAAGGTCTGATTAGAATTAAAAACCTTACAGAGTTTATCTTAGAAGACTATATCGAAAATCGTTATCCAGGATTTTTGGATAATTACGCGAACGATTCAGAGAAATATTATATCGGGATTTGGGATTATAGTAAGATCTTAAAAGAAAAACATGAGTGGAATCAATATAAAAAAATCAAACCAGTTATTAACGTGAATTCAACTCGAAATACTGTAGCTCACAAATTGGATCCATTAGATTCTGAGGACTTAAAACAGTTAGGTCCTGTCCTAAAAACCTTAAAAGGACTAGTCAAGGAACAATATCAACTCACTGAGAAAGATTTTAATTTTTACAAGGACTTAAATAAGGAATTATTAGAATTACTGAAATAATGAGAGGTAGAATATCTTGGAAATTTTAATTTCAGCAGTTGGAACGACAGATCCGATAAGCAATAATCGAGATGCAGCTTTATTACATATTGCTCGAACATACAGACCTGAACAAATTGTTTTGGTTTATAGTGAAGAAATGTTAGTAAAAAAAGATCTTGTTGAGAAAGCATTATGTTCAATAGAGGGTTATCATCCTAAAGTGGTTATTGAATCAATCATATTGAAAAATGATGAAGTCTATCTGTTTGATAAAATGTATGAAGTGATGGGACAGATTATTGAAAAATATTCTGGAACAGATCATCAATTAATCTTAAATCTCTCCTCAGGGACACCTCAGATTATTTCTGCTTTATTTGCCTTAAATCGAATTAATGATTATAATACGCAAGCCATACAGGTTGCAACTCCTAACAAATCAGCAAATAGGAAGTATGTACCACTTTCAAGTGAAGATGAACAGAAGCTTTTTGACGAGAACGAGGATAACCAAAAGGATTACGAAGATCGTACAATCAAAGATGAAGCTGAAAAATTTAATCAGTCTCTTATCAAGCGACACTTAAGAAATTTAATCTCTTCTTATGATTATCTTGCTGCGGAAGAATTAGTTACTAGAAAAGAATACAATAAACTACTTTCTAAAAAGAAATTATCGCGTATAAGAGATCTATTAAATGATTTTGTAAAAGTATTTAAAACTCAAGCTATTTTAAAAGACATTCAGGGTTATTCACTCACAGAAGTTGAGAAAAAAGCTCTTAATTACTTTTTAATGATCGAAGTTTTGAAAGAGAGAGGGCAGGTTGCTGATGTCTTAATCAAATCAAAGTCTTATGTTGAATTTATCATCGAGGAAAAGATAAAGAAAGATTATCCAGAATTGATCAAATATGATGGGACTTTTCCAAAGTTAAATGAAGAATACAAGGATTTTGAAGCTATTTTAGATTTCATAGACCTAGAATTTAAGAAAGCCAAGGGGATAAAAGATGAGAAGGAAAGAATCTATTCACCTCAGTCAACCTTAAATCTCTTGTCTTATGAAAATATTCTATCTTATTATCAAGTTTCTCCTGAATTACTTAAGTCCATAAAGCTAATAAATAGCTTAAATGGTGAGAGAAATAAGGTGGCTCATGGTTTATCAGAGATTGATAGTAAACTAGTCAATTCAAAGAAATTGCAACAGACAATAGATACCTTACGCTTTATTTACAAGATACATTTGAGATTGATGATAACTATTTCTCTTGTTATCAAACACTCAATAATGAAATGCTTGACTTACTTCGTCAATAATATTCTTTATCAATAAGTCTTTTTGCTGATGATAGATATAGTGAGATTGCAAGTGCTTGCTTTCCCAGTTGACTCAAACTCAAAAAAACAGTATAATAGGAATGTTGAGAATTGATTTTCTCTCCATCTTAGTTCAGAGAATTGGCGGTGCTGCGAGCCATCTAAGATAGAAAATCATGCTACTCGATTGTAACAATTGCATAAGAATCAAGAATGACAAGTTCATTGAATGAAGGTGGTACCGCGGTTTTTCGCCCTTCGTGATATGGATTTGTCTTTTATTTTTGGAGGTGCTTATGAGAAGATTTCTTGTCAAACAAAAATTTCGCCTGGGTGGAGAACGCTTTGATATCAAGGATGAAATGGGCAAAGTCGCCTATCAGGTTGAAGGTTCATTTTTTAAGATTCCAAAGACCTTTACCATCTATGATAATTCTGGTGAACTTGTTAGTGAGATTAGTAAAGAGGTCTTAACCTTTTTACCGCGTTTTGAAATTCAACTTATCAATGGTGAAAGTTTTTATATTCGTAAGAAGTTGACTTTCTGGAAGGATAAGTATGAGTTTGATAACCTAGGTCTTCGTATCGAAGGGAACGTCTGGGATTTGAATTTTAAACTCCTAGATGATCGTGATCAAGTGATTGCGGAGATTGCCAAGGAACTTTTCCATTTAACATCGACTTATACCGTAACCGTTTACGACGAATCTTATGCAGACCTAGTCATTTCCCTCTGCGTCGCTATCGACTATGTGGAAATGCTAGAAAGCCAATCAAATTAGTAAAAAGGAGATACATATGAAACAATTATCTAGTGCACAAGTCCGCCAAATGTGGCTCGACTTTTGGGAAAGCAAAGGCCACTCAGTAGAACCATCAGCTAGTTTGGTTCCAGTAAACGATCCAACCCTTTTGTGGATTAACTCAGGAGTTGCGACTCTTAAAAAATACTTTGACGGAACTATTATTCCTGAGAACCCACGTATTACCAATGCGCAAAAAGCCATCCGTACTAACGATATCGAAAACGTAGGGAAAACGGCTCGTCACCATACTATGTTTGAAATGTTGGGGAACTTCTCTATCGGTGATTATTTCCGTGACGAAGCCATCACTTGGGCTTACGAGCTTTTGACAAGTCCTGAATGGTTTGACTTTCCAGCTGAAAAACTTTACATGACTTACTATCCAGCTGATACGGATTCTTACAATCGTTGGATTGAAATCGGGGTGGACCCAAGTCACCTGATTCCTATTGAGGATAACTTCTGGGAAATCGGTGCTGGACCTTCTGGACCAGATACTGAAATCTTCTTTGACCGTGGAGAAACCTTTGACCCAGAAAACATTGGTCTTCGCTTGCTTGCGGAAGATATCGAAAACGACCGTTATATCGAGATTTGGAACATCGTATTGTCACAATTTAACGCTGATCCAGCTGTACCTCGTAGCGAATACAAAGAATTACCACACAAGAACATTGATACGGGCGCAGGTTTGGAGCGTTTGGTAGCTGTTATCCAAGGTGCTAAGACTAACTTTGAAACAGACCTCTTCCTTCCAATCATTCGTGAAGTGGAGAAGTTGTCTGGTAAGGTTTATGATCAAGATGGTGACAACATGAGTTTCAAGGTTATTGCAGACCATATCCGTTCTCTTTCATTTGCGATCGGTGATGGTGCCCTTCCAGGAAATGAAGGTCGTGGTTATGTTCTTCGTCGATTGCTCCGTCGTGCCTCTATGCATGGTCAAAAATTAGGTATCAATGAGCCTTTCCTTTACAAACTTGTTCCAACTGTTGGAAAAATCATGGAAAGCTACTACCCAGAAGTTCTTGAAAAACGTGACTTTATCGAGAAAATTGTCAAGAGCGAAGAAGAGTCATTTGCTCGTACCCTTCACTCAGGTCAACACTTTGCAGAAACCATCGTAGCAGACTTGAAAGAAAAAGGTCAAACGGTTATCGCTGGTCAAGATGTCTTTAAACTCTATGATACATACGGATTTCCAGTAGAATTGACAGAAGAAATCGCTGAAGAAGCTGGTATGACGGTTGACCGTGAAGGTTTTGAAGCAGCTATGAAGGAACAACAAGAGCGTGCGCGTGCGTCAGCTGTTAAAGGCGGATCTATGGGTATGCAAAATGAAACCCTTCAAAACATTACAGTTGAGAGTGTCTTCAACTACAATGCTAGCCAATTGCCTTCTAAGTTGGTAGCTATCGTAGCTGATAATGACGAAGTAGAAGCTGTTTCAGAAGGAACTGCATCACTGATCTTTGCAGAAACTCCATTCTACGCTGAAATGGGTGGACAGGTTGCGGACCATGGTCAAATCTTGGATGCTGCAGGAAACGTCGTAGCGACTGTGACAGACGTTCAAAAGGCACCAAATGGACAAGCACTACACACTGTTGAAGTTCTTGCGCCACTTGCTTTGAACCAAGAATACACTTTGGCCATCGATAGCAATCGTCGTCACCGTGTCATGAAGAACCACTCGGCGACTCACTTGCTCCATGCAGCCCTTCACAATATTCTTGGAAGCCACGCAACTCAAGCAGGTTCGCTTAATGAAGTAGAATTCCTTCGCTTTGACTTCACTCATTTCCAAGCAGTAACTACAGAAGAGCTTCGTGCTATTGAGCAACAAGTCAATGAGAAAATCTGGGAAGCTATTGCAGTCAAGACTGTTGAGACAGACATCGACACAGCCAAAGAAATGGGAGCTATGGCCCTCTTTGGTGAGAAATACGGTAAGGAAGTTCGTGTTGTGACCATCGGTGACTACTCAGTGGAACTTTGTGGTGGTACTCACGTAGGTAACACTTCTGAAATCGGTCTCTTCAAGATTGTTAAAGAAGAAGGGATCGGATCAGGAACTCGTCGTATCTTGGCAGTGACTGGTAAGGAAGCCTTTGAAGCTTATCGTGAACAAGAAGATGCTCTGAAAGCGGTCGCAGTAACCTTGAAAGCTCCTCAACTCAAAGAAGTACCTCACAAGGTTGAAGGACTTCAAGAACAACTCCGTCAATTGCAAAAAGAAAATGCTGAATTGAAGGAAAAAGCGGCAGCAGCGGCAGCAGGCGATGTCTTCAAAGACGTTAAGGAAGCAAACGGCCACCGTTACATTGCTAGTCAAGTTTCTGTATCAGATGCAGGTGCTCTTCGTACCTTTGCAGATAACTGGAAGCAAAAAGACTACTCTGATGTCCTTGTTCTTGTCGCAGCAATCGGTGACAAGGTCAACCTTCTTGTAGCTAGCAAGACAAAAGACATCCACGCAGGTAACTTGGTTAAAGAATTAGCTCCAATCGTCGATGGACGTGGTGGTGGTAAACCAGACATGGCCATGGCTGGAGGAAGCAACCAAGCGAAAATCCAAGACTTGTTGGATGCAGTTGCAGCTAATTTGTAATCAAGCAAATACCTATCCATTTGGATAGGTATTTTTTGCATCAGAAAAACTCCCCACGAATAGTGAGGAGCTCATTTTTAGAATTAAACAATCCCTTGGGCAATCATTGCATTTGCTACATTTTCAAAGGCAGCAATATTTGCACCTGCTAGGTAGTCTTTATCTAGTCCGTAAGTTTCTGCAGTTGTTTTTGCAGTGTTGAAGATGTTGGTCATGATGTCCCCGAGACGGTCAGAATATACTGACATCTATTCATCTGATAAAAGAGACTTTATCATCCAGATATTCATAGCTGGGTGACCAACGGCGTTAGTAAGTGGTTGTTGCAGTGCTGTAAAACCATAGTGCTGATAGATGGCCACAGCTGTAGCCAGTTCAGTAGAGGTTTCTAGATAAAGCTGTTCATAACCTGTTAGGCGAGCTTCATGGAATATCCGCTTTATCAGCCTGCTGGAATAACCTTTGCCACGACTATTTTTAGTGACATACAGTTTTTGTAATTCAGCAATTTTATCAGAAACAGGTGCAAAGCCACCACAGCCAACCAGCTGCCCTTCGTCTTCCAGAACAAAGTAAGCTGCTCTCTCTTGCTGTTGATAGTAGTCGGCCAAATGGTCTAGATGAGAATCAAAGTAGACAGTTCCAGGTTTATCAAGCCCGAATTCTTCTAGGCTGGCTCGAATGAGTTGTGCTACAGCTGAGTTGTCTCTCACTTCCATTGGTCGTAAGTTCATCAATTGTCCTCCGATAGGATGTAACGACTAATTAAACAATCCCTTGTGCAATCATCGCGTTTGCGACATTTTCAAAGGCAGCGATGTTGGCACCTGCAAGGTAATCTTTACCAAGACCGTAAGTTTCTGCAGTTGTTTAGCAGTGTTGAAGATGTTGGTCATAATGTCTTTCAAACGTCCATCCACTTCTTCACGTGTCCATGAAAGACGTTGGCTGTTTTGGCTCATTTCAAGAGCAGATACAGCTACACCACCAGCATTGGCAGCTTTAGCAGGTCCATAAAGGATTCCGTTTTCCTTGTAGACTTTGATAGCTTCAAGGTCGCTAGGCATGTTAGCTCCTTCAGAGACACAGATAACGCCTTGAGCAACCAAACGTTTTGCGGCTTCACCGTTGATCTCGTTTTGAGTCGCACATGGAAGAGCGATATCGTAGTTACCAGTGTAAGTCCATACAGAACCTTCATAATACGTAGCAGTAGGTTTTTCTGCAGCGTACTCAGTTAAACGAGCACGACGGTTGTTTTTAACATCTGACAAAAGGTCGAAGTCGATACCATTCTCGTCGATGACATAACCATTTGAGTCAGATACAGAGATAACAGTTGCTCCAAGTTCAGTTGCTTTTTGAAGGGCAAACTGAGCAACGTTACCAGAACCTGAAATCACCACTTTCTTACCAGCAAAGCTGTTTCCGTTAGCTTTAAGCATTTCTTCAGTGTAGTAAACCAAACCGTAACCAGTTGCTTCTGGACGAATCAAGCTACCACCAAATCCAAGAGGTTTACCAGTCAAGACACCAGCATCAAATTGGTTGAGGCGTTTGTATTGTCCGTAAAGGTAACCAATTTCACGTCCACCGACACCAATATCACCAGCAGGTACGTCAAGAGAAGGTCCGATGTATTTTTGCAATTCAGTCATGAAGCTTTGGCAGAAGCGCATCACTTCAGCATCAGTTTTGCCTTTAGGATCAAAGTCTGATCCCCCTTTACCTCCACCGATTGGAAGTCCTGTCAAAACATTTTTAAAGATTTGTTCAAATCCGAGGAATTTCAAAATCCCTTGGTTTACCGTTGGGTGGAAACGAAGTCCGCCTTTATATGGTCCAACAGCTGAGTTAAATTGAACACGATAACCACGGTTGATTTGTACTTTACCATCACGGTCAACCCAAGGAACACGGAAGCTAATCACTCGCTCTGGCTCAGTGATACGTGCCAAGATATTTTCTTCAATATACTCAGGGTGTTTTTCAAAGACAGGCTCCAAAGTGCTGAAGAACTCTTCAACCGCCTGGAGAAATTCAGCCTCGTGCCCGTTACGAGCTTTTACAGTTTCAAACACGCTTTGGATGTATTCTTTAGCAGATGTCATATCGTTCTCCTTTATTGTCCTAATTTATTACGTGAGCCATTATAACAGAATTTTTTTTTAGTGTAAAGAAAAAAAGGTGAATTTTCTAAAAATTCTTTCAATTAAGGAATTGGTCTGAGAAGTGTTAATGTAAAAGACGAACGATTCCACTAGAACAAGCTTTTTTAAATAGAAGAAATTAAATTATGGTATAATATTAAAAATAAAAGGTTTCTGGAGGAATTGGATAGATGGTATCAACTAAAACACAAATTGCGGGCTTTGAGTTTGGTAATTGCTTAATGAATGCAGCGGGTGTGGCTTGTATGACGATTGAAGAGTTAGAAGGAGTTAAAAACTCTGCGGCTGGAACTTTTGTAACCAAGACAGCTACCCTGGAGTTCCGTCAGGGAAATCCAGAACCACGCTATCAAGATGTTCCGCTCGGTTCCATTAACTCCATGGGCTTACCTAATAATGGGCTCGAATACTATTTAGACTATCTCTTAGATTTGCAGGAAAAAGAACCAAATAGAACGTTCTTCCTTTCTTTAGTGGGCATGTCTCCTGAAGAAACACATACAATCTTGAAAAAAGTACAAGCAAGTGACTATAAAGGTTTGACAGAACTCAATCTATCTTGTCCAAATGTACCAGGTAAACCTCAAATTGCCTATGACTTTGAAACAACTGATCGTATCTTATCGGAAGTCTTTGCCTACTTTACAAAACCTCTAGGAATTAAGCTTCCACCTTACTTTGATATTGTTCACTTTGACCAAGCAGCAGAGATTTTTAACAAGTATCCACTTAAGTTTGTTAACTGTGTAAACTCTGTTGGAAATGGTCTTTATATTGAGGATGAAACAGTAGTTATTCGCCCTAAAAATGGCTTTGGCGGTATTGGTGGAGAATACATCAAACCAACTGCCCTTGCTAATGTTCATGCCTTTTATCAACGCTTGAAACCAGAAATTCAGATTATCGGTACTGGTGGTGTCTTGACAGGACGGGATGCCTTTGAACATATCCTTTGTGGAGCCAGCATGGTTCAGATTGGTACAACCTTGCATAAAGAAGGCGTTAGCGCATTTGAACGTATCACAGCTGAACTAAAAGCAATCATGGAAGATAAAGGCTATGCATCCTTGGAAGACTTCCGTGGGAAATTGCACTATATTGACTAAATCTATTTAAAAATAAGAAGAAAGGAGAAGAGATGCTCGCCATTGAAGAAAGTCAGCAGTTGACCTTAGAAAACTTGCCTGCTCTAACTCTGTTTACTGGGAATGATCAGGGCCAGTTTGAAGTCATGAAGGCGCAAGTGCTAGAGCAAATCGGGTATGATCCAGCTGATTTAAATTTTTCACATTTTGACATGAAGGAAGTTTCCTACAAGGATGTAGAATTAGAATTGGTTAGCCTCCCTTTCTTTGCGGATGAAAAGATTGTGATTCTAGATCATTTTTTGGATATTACAACTGCTAAAAAACGTTATCTCTCAGATGATGAACTCAAGTCTTTTGAAGAATATCTAGAAAATCCCTCTCCTACTAGTAAATTAGTTATTTTTGCAGAAGGTAAACTAGACAGCAAGCGACGTCTAGTTAAAATTCTCAAGAGAGATGCTAAGATATTTGAAGCTCTTGAGCCAAAAGAGCAGGAGATTCGAGCTTATTTTCAAAAATTGTCTCAAAAACAAGGCTTGGTATTTGATAACAAAGCTTTCGACCATCTACTCATCAAGTCTGGCTTTCAATTTAGTGAAATTCAAAAGAATCTTTTATTTTTAGAATCCTACAAGACTGATGGCCACATCACTGAGGAGGACATCGTTCAAGCTATCCCCAAAACCCTGCAGGATAATATCTTTGACTTAACCCAGCTCATCCTAGCGAAGAAGATAGATCAAGCAAGGGACTTAGTGAAAGATTTGACCTTACAGGGTGAAGATGAGATTAAACTGATTGCTATTATGCTGGGGCAGTTTAGACTCTATACCCAGGTAAAAATATTGCAAGAGTCTGGTCAGACAGAATCACAGATGGTCAGCAGTTTGGGTCACTATCTTGGTCGCAATCCGAATCCCTATCAAATAAAATTTGCTCTTCGTGATTCCAGAGGAATTTCACTTGGTTTCATACAAAATGCAATTCGTTATTTAATCCAGGCTGATTACCAAATCAAGACTGGCGTCTATGAGAAAAACTACCTATTTGAAAGGGCTCTATTACAGATTGCCAGCCAGTTAAATTGAGCAAATAACTTGAAAAAAAAGGTTGTTTGCGTTATCATTTTTATATAGAAAGAAAAAGAGGTATTACAGATGGCTATTATCTTACCAGATCTTCCATACGCTTACGACGCCTTGGAACCATATATTGATGCTGAAACGATGCATTTGCACCATGACAAACATCACCAAGCATATGTAAATAACGCTAATGCAGCTCTTGAAAAACACCCTGAAATCGGTGAAGACCTTGAAGCTTTGCTTGCTGACGTAGAATCTATCCCAGCTGATATTCGTCAAGCTCTTATCAATAATGGTGGTGACCACTTGAACCACGCTCTTTTCTGGGAATTGATGACTCCAGAAAAAACAGCTCCATCAACTGAACTTGCAGCAGCAATCGATGCAATATTTGGTTCATTCGAAGAATTCCAAGCAGCATTTACTGCGGCAGCAACAACTCGTTTCGGTTCTGGATGGGCATGGTTGGTTGTTAACAAAGAAGGTAAGCTTGAAGTGACTTCAACAGCAAACCAAGATACACCAATCTCAGAAGGTAAAAAACCAATCTTAGGTTTGGACGTTTGGGAACATGCCTACTACGTAAAATATCGTAACGTTCGTCCTGACTATATCAAAGCTTTCTTCTCAGTTATCAACTGGAACAAAGTAGACGAGCTTTACGCAGCAGCTAAATAATCGCATTTGATAACACCCCTTTTTAGTTGGATTTTGGGTCTAGCTTTAAAGGTGTTTTTTGTTTACTTTGCTAAGAAGTCAAGGACACATAATTTTCCTTTGTTGGATAGGCTTGATTTATGGTATAATGATAAGATAGAAATCGAAGGAGAAATCATGAATATTCAACAATTACGTTATGTTGTTGCTATTGCAAATAGTGGTACTTTTCGTGAAGCGGCTGAGAAAATGTACGTTAGCCAACCCAGTCTATCTATTTCTGTAAGAGATCTGGAGAAAGAGCTAGGGTTCAAGATTTTCCGTAGAACTAGTTCAGGTACCTTTCTTACTCGTCGTGGAATGGAATTTTATGAAAAGGCCCAAGAGTTGGTTAAAGGATTTGATATTTTCCAGAACCAGTATGCCAATCCTGAAGAGGAAAAGGATGAGTTTTCAATAGCCAGCCAGCACTATGATTTCTTGCCACCGACTATCACAACTTTTTCTCAACGGTACCCAGAGTATAAGAATTTCCGTATTTTTGAATCTACAACTGTTCAGATTTTGGATGAAGTAGCCCAAGGTCATAGTGAGATTGGGATTATTTACCTCAACAATCAAAACCAAAAGGGTATTATGCAACGGATTGAAAAATTAGGTCTTGAAGTGATTGAGTTGATTCCTTTCCAAACGCACATTTATCTACGTGAAGGCCATCCCTTGGCTAAGAAAAAAGAACTGGTCATGGAAGATTTAGTTGATTTGCCAACAGTTCGTTTCACACAAGAAAAGGATGAATATCTCTATTACTCAGAAAACTTTGTGGATACAAGTGCCAGCTCTCAGATGTTTAACGTAACAGACCGCGCTACTTTAAATGGAATTCTTGAAAGAACAAATGCTTATGCGACTGGTTCTGGATTCTTAGATAGCGATAGCGTTAACGGGATCACCGTTATTCCACTAAATGATAATCTCAATAATCGCATGGTTTATGTGAAACGTGAAGAAGTAGACTTGAGTCAAGCAGGGACTTTATTTGTAGAGGTCATGCAAGAGTATTTTGATCAGAAGAGGAAAGCATGAAAAAAAGAGGAGTAATTGCAGGATTCATAGTTGCTTTAATAGTGTTGGATCAATTGGTAAAAGCTTATGTCGTTCAGAATATTGCTTTAGGTGAAGTTAAAACGTGGATACCTAATTTTGTTAGTTTAACCTATCTGCAAAATAGGGGGGCAGCTTTTTCTATGCTCCAAGATCAGCAGTGGTTTTTTGCAGTGATAACTCTGCTAGTTATGGCAGGGGCTATCTGGTATTTGCACAAGCATATAGAGGATTCCTTCTGGACTGTCTTTGGATTGGTTTTGATTATTGCAGGTGGCCTTGGGAACTTTATCGATCGCATCAGTCAAGGATTCGTTGTGGATATGTTTCATTTAGATTTTATCAATTTCGCGATTTTCAATGTGGCTGATAGTTATCTAACAGTAGGAGTAGTTGTGTTATTGATTGCAATGCTAAAAGAGGAAATGAATGGAAATTAAAATTGAAACCGGCGGGGTACGTTTAGATAAGGCTCTGTCCGATTTGACAGAATTGTCTCGTAGCCTCGCTAATGAACAAATCAAGTCTGGTCAGGTCTTGGTCAATGGACAGGTAAAAAAAGCTAAGTACTCGGTTCAAGAAGGGGATATGATCACTTATCAAGTTCCAGAACCAGAAGTTTTGGAGTATGTAGCTGAAGATATTCCATTAGAAATCATTTATCAAGATGAGGATGTAGCTGTAGTTAACAAGCCCCAAGGTATGGTCGTCCATCCAAGTGCTGGTCATACCAGTGGTACCTTGGTTAACGCCCTCATGTACCATATCAAGGACCTATCAGGTATTAATGGTGTATTGCGTCCAGGAATTGTCCATCGTATTGATAAGGATACCTCAGGTCTCTTGATGATTGCCAAAAACGATGAAGCGCATTTAGCACTTGCCCAAGAACTCAAGGATAAGAAATCTCTTCGAAAATATTGGGCCATTGTTCATGGTAATCTTCCAAATGACCGTGGTGTCATTGAGGCACCAATTGGACGTAGCGAAAAAGATCGTAAAAAACAAGCTGTTAGCGCCAAAGGAAAACCAGCAGTGACACGTTTCCAAGTCTTAGAACGCTTTGGTGATTATACTTTGCTGGAATTGCAACTGGAAACAGGACGTACCCACCAAATTCGTGTCCATATGGCTTACATCGGTCATCCTGTAGCAGGTGATGAGGTATACGGACCTCGTAAAACTCTAAAGGGGCATGGGCAATTTCTCCATGCCAAGACGCTTGGATTTACTCATCCAAGAACTGGGGAAACTCTGGAATTTACTGCTGATATTCCAACTATCTTTAAAGAGACTTTGGAAAAACTTCGAAATAACTAAACAAAAAAGGACTCAATTGAGTCCTTTTTATTTGCGTTTTTTCTTAGCTTTTTTCATTTTGTTGGCCATGCGTTTCATGGATTGCTTCATTGCAAATTCACCGATTTTACCCTTGAGACCTCCACCAAGCATCTGGCTCATATCAGGCATTCCAGCTCCTCCAAAAGCAGACATATCCGGCATACCACCTTGTCCCATCATTCCTTCAAGGGCTGACATATCCATACCGCCAGGCATATTCTTAGGAAGGTTATTAGGGTTGATACCCATTTGTTTCATCATCTTGTTCATATCACCAGACATGACACCTTGCATGAGTTGTTTGGCTTGGTTAAAGTCTTTGATGAACTTGTTGACATCGATAAAGGTATTACCAGAACCAGCTGCGATACGACGACGACGGCTTGGAGTGAGCAAATCTGGATTTTCACGTTCTTCAGGAGTCATAGATGAGACGATGGCACGTTTGCGAGCAATCTGTTTTTCATCCACCTTCATATTTTGAAGGGCAGGATTGTTGGCCATACCAGGAATCATCTTGAGCAAATCTTCCATTGGCCCCATATTTTGTACCTGATCCAATTGATCGATGAAATCGTTGAAATCAAAGGTATTTTCCCGCATCTTTTCAGCCATTTCAAGGGCTTTTTGCTCATCGTACTCTTGGGAAGCTTTCTCAATCAGAGTCAGCATATCTCCCATACCGAGAATACGGCTAGCCATACGGTCTGGGTGGAAGGTTTCAATATCGGTAATCTTTTCACCAGTACCAGTGAACTTAATTGGTTTACCAGTAATGTGACGAACAGAAAGGGCAGCACCACCACGAGTGTCGCCGTCAATCTTTGTAAGGATAACACCAGTAACTTCTAATTGGTCGTTAAATTCACGTGCTACGTTGGCAGCTTCCTGACCAATCATGGCATCGATGACCAAGAGAATCTCATTTGGTTGTGCTAGAGCTTTAACATCACGGAGCTCATTCATGAGAAGTTCGTCAATTTGTAAACGACCAGCTGTATCAATCAAGACATAGTCGTTATGGTTGGCTTTGGCTTGCTCCAAACCTTGGCGAACAATCTCAACCGCAGGAACTTCAGTTCCAAGTGCAAACACAGGAACATCAATTTGTTGTCCAAGTGTTTTGAGCTGGTCAATAGCTGCAGGACGATAGATATCGGCCGCGATCATTAAAGGACGAGCATCCTCTTCCTTTTTAAGTTTGTTAGCAAGTTTACCTGCAAAAGTTGTTTTACCAGCCCCCTGCAAACCAACCATCATGATAATGGTTGGGATTTTTGGAGACTTAATAATCTCAGCTGTGTCAGAACCAAGAACTGCGGTTAACTCTTCATTTACAATCTTGATGATTTGTTGAGCTGGATTAAGGGTATCAATGACTTCATGCCCGACCGCGCGTTCACGAATTTTTTTGATAAAATCCTTAACTACAGGCAAAGCAACGTCGGCTTCTAAAAGAGCTAGACGAATTTCCTTGGTTGCTTCTTGGATATCGCTCTCGGTGATTTTTCCTTTTTTACGTAGATTTTTAAAGACGTTCTGCAAACGTTCTGTCAAATTTTCAAATGCCATATTTTTCTCCTATTTATTCAATTCAGTGGAAATCGTCCGAAATGTTGCAAACACTCTAGTTCTTCGGGTGTGACTTCTTTCATGATTTCATTTGGATATCCCCAACAGCTAAAACCTATTTGCATAGCTTTGGAGATATCATTGGGCGAGATAATCTGTAGTCGAGTAGGAAATGGTTCCTCTGCGACTAATAGTTTGCAAGGTATTCCTTGATAAATAACTAGACTGCCCATGATTACTCCCGATTGTCAATACTTGTTAAAATCTCAATTTGCTCTTGGAGAAAAGCATCTTCTGGATAGCGCTCCATGATCTGATCAAAAATCTGACTGCGGACAATGTAGTCAGAGTACATATGAAGCTTCATCTCATAGTCTTCCAGTATCTTTTCTGTTCGTTTGATATTATCATAAACAGCCTGACGACTAACACCGAACTCTTCAGCAATTTCAGCTAAACTATAGTCATCTGCATAATAGAGTTCGATATAGTTCATTTGTTTATCAGTCAAGAGGGCTGCATAAAATTCAAACAGAGCATTCATTCGATTGGTTTTTTCAATTTCCATAAGATTTATTATACCAAAAAATAGCTTGAACTGCTAGTAATGGATTGATTTTAAACACAAGTGGGGAAAAGTGATTTTAACTGTTATTTTCTGACTAAGATACCTTTTTTTGGTATAATGGATAGGATTATAATGATTTAGAAAGAGGTTCTTATGAGAGAATTAGAAAACGTGTTAGAGCAACGTTTTGGGCTTGTTTTTTCAGATAAACAGTTACTTGAAACAGCTTTTACTCACACTAGTTATGCTAATGAGCACCGCCTCTTAAAAATTTCACACAATGAACGCTTGGAATTTTTAGGAGACGCTGTTCTGCAATTATTGATTTCAGAATATCTGTACAAGAGATATCCTAAAAAACCAGAAGGTGATTTATCTAAACTTCGTGCCATGATCGTCCGTGAAGAAAGTTTGGCTGGTTTTGCCCGTGATTGCCAGTTTGATCAATTTATCAAACTTGGTAAGGGAGAGGAAAAATCAGGTGACCGCAATCGTGATACCATCTTGGGAGATGCCTTTGAAGCCTTTTTGGGTGCCCTCCTTTTAGATAAGGATCTACTTACGGTAAAAGAGTTTATCTACCAGGTCATGATACCGAAGGTTGAGGCTGGTGATTTTGAAATGATTAAAGACTACAAGACTCACCTCCAGGAATTGCTTCAAGTAAATGGGGACGTTGATATCCGTTATCAGGTGATTTCGGAAAATGGACCTGCACATGATAAGATGTTTGAGGTGGAAGTTCTTGTCGAAGGGAAGAGTCTAGGTACTGGTCAAGGACGTTCAAAAAAATTGGCCGAACAAGAAGCCGCTAAAAATGCAGTTGAGGAAGGGCTGGATTCATGTATTTAAAGGAAATTGAGATTCAGGGATTTAAGTCCTTTGCTGACAAAACCAAGATTGTTTTTGACCAAGGAGTAACAGCAGTTGTAGGACCCAATGGTTCTGGAAAATCAAACATCACGGAAAGTCTGCGTTGGGCACTAGGTGAATCTAGTGTAAAAAGTTTACGTGGTGGGAAGATGCCTGATGTTATCTTTGCAGGAACAGAAAGTAGAAAACCTTTAAACTATGCTTCTGTGGTTGTTACCCTAGATAACCAGGATGGCTTCATCAAAGATGCAGGTCAGGAAATTAAGGTAGAGCGTCATATCTATCGTACAGGAGATAGCGAGTACAAGATTGACGGCAAAAAAGTCCGTCTTCGTGATATACATGATCTCTTCTTAGATACTGGGCTTGGGCGCGATTCCTTCTCTATTATTTCCCAAGGGAAGGTCGAAGAAATTTTTAATTCTAAACCTGAAGAACGTCGGGCTATCTTTGAAGAAGCTGCCGGAGTCTTGAAGTATAAGACTCGTCGCAAAGAGACGGAAAGCAAACTCCAACAAACACAAGACAATCTAGACCGCTTGGAAGATATCATTTATGAGCTAGATAATCAAATCAAGCCCTTAGAAAAGCAAGCGGCAACAGCTCGTAAATTTATAGAATTAGATGGTCAGCGTAAGGCGATTTACTTGGACGTTTTGGTTGCACAAATTCAAGCAAGTAAAGCTGAATTGGATCTGACAGAAGAAGAATTAAACCAAGTCCAAGAACTGTTGACTAGTTATTATCAAAAACGCGAGTCACTAGAACTTGAAAATCAATCTCTCAAGAAGCAGAGACAAGATTTACAAGCAGAGATGGCTAAAGATCAAACTAGTTTGATGGATTTGACTGGTCTAATCAGTGAATTAGAGCGTAAGTTAGCCTTGTCTAAACTGGAAACAGAACAAGTCGCTCTCAATCAACAAGAAGCTCAAGCACGTTTGGCTAGTTTGGACGAAAAGAGAAATGCTCTCATTCAGGAGAAGGAAGAAAAAGAAGCAAATCTCAGTCAGTTAGAAGAAAATTTAGCGGTCAATACTAAGGAACTCAATCGTTTAGAAGCAGAGTTATTAGCTTTTTCTGATGATCCAGATCAAATGATTGAGCAATTGCGTGAACGTTTCGTGGCTTTCTTACAGGAAGAAGCGGATGTCTCTAACCAATTGACACGGATTGAGAACGACCTTGAAAATAGTCGCCAACAGACTCAAAAGCAAGAAGAACAATTAGAATCCTTGAAGGAACAATTGGCTTCTGCCAAGTCTAAGGCTAGCGAGCAAGAAGTTGCTCTTAAATCAGCTAAGGAAGAAGTACAAAGCTTACTTGCTGACTATCAAACCAGTGCTAAAGAAGAAGAAGCACAAAAACAGGCTTATCAACATCAACAAAATCAACTTTTTGACCGTTTGGATAGCCTGAAAAACAAACAGGCCAAGGCACAAAGTCTGGAAAACATTCTTAAAAATCATAGTAATTTCTATGCAGGTGTTAAGAGTGTTCTACAAGAAAAAAATCGCTTGGGTGGTATTATCGGAGCAGTCAGTGAACATTTAACCTTTGATGTTCGTTATCAGACAGCTCTTGATATTGCGCTTGGTGCAAGTAGCCAACACATCATCGTTGAAAATGAACAGGCAGCGACTAAAGCTATCGACTTCCTTAAAAGAAATCGATCTGGTCGTGCGACTTTCCTACCTTTGACAACCATTAAGGCTCGTAGTATTTCTGGTCAGAATCAAGATGTGATTGCCTCAAGTCCAGGTTTTCTTGGTATGGCAGATGAACTGGTTACCTTTGATGCCAAGCTTGAAGCAATCTTTAAAAACTTGCTAGCTACAACAGCTATCTTTGATACAGTTGAGCATGCACGTGATGCAGCTCGCAAGGTGCGCTATCAAGTTCGGATGGTAACACTAGATGGTACAGAACTACGAACTGGTGGTTCTTATGCTGGTGGTGCCAATCGTCAAAATAACAGCATTTTCATTAAACCTGAATTGGAGCAGTTGCAAAAAGAGATTGCTCAAGAAGAAAAGCTCCTTCGTCAGGAAGAAGAAAATCTGAAGTCAGTTCAAGAAGCCTTGAATACTCTCAGTCAAACTTTGGAGACTATTAAGTCCCAAGGGGAGCAAGCTCGTATAGAAGAGCAAGGTTTATATCTGGCCTATCAACAAACTAGCCAGCAGGTCGAAGAACTTGAGACACTCTTGAAACTTCAGGAGCAAGAATTAACTAATCTCAGAGGTGGAGATTGGCAAACTGAAAAAGAAAAATGCCAAGAACGTCTCGCAGTTATTGCAACCGAAAAGCAAAAGCTGGAATCTGAGATTGAAGAAATCAAGTCCAATAAAAATGCGATTCAGGAACGTTACCAAAACTTACAGGAAAAACTGTCCCAAGAACGTCTTCATAAGACAGAAATGATAGGACAAAAACGTTACGAAGTTGCGGATATTGAGCGTATCAACAAAGAGCTTGAATATCTTGATATAGAGCAAGAAGAGATTGAACGTCTTTTGCAAGAAAAGGTAGACAATCTTGAAAAGGTTGATACGGAACTTTTGACCAAGCAGGAAGCAGAAGCCAAGAGTCAAAAGGAAGAAATTCAACAAGGATTGATTCGTAAGCAGTTTGAACTGGATGACATTGAAGGCCAATTGGATGATATTGCCAGTCATTTAGAACAAGCTCGTCAGCAAAATGAAGAATGGATTCGTAAGCAAACACGTTCGGAAGCTACTAAAGAGAAGATTACAGATCGTCTTCGCTATCTTCAAGGTCAACTGACTGAAGAATACCAGATTAGTTATACGGAAGCTTTAGAACAAGCTAATCCGTTAGAAGATTTGGCAATCGCTGAACAAAAGGTTAAGGATTTGGAAAAATCCATTCGTTCACTTGGTCCGGTTAACTTGGATGCTATTGAACAGTTTGACGAAGTTCACGAACGTTTGGAATTCTTAAATAGTCAGCGTAATGACATTCTTTCTGCCAAAAATCTACTTCTTGAAACCATTACGGAGATGAACGATGAAGTGAAGGAACGATTTAAATCAACCTTTGAAGCTATTCGTGAATCCTTCAAAGTAACCTTTAAGCAGATGTTTGGTGGTGGTCAAGCGGACCTAATCCTAACCGAGGGAGATTTATTGACAGCAGGTGTTGAAATCTCTGTGCAACCACCAGGTAAGAAAATCCAATCTCTCAATCTTATGAGTGGTGGAGAGAAAGCCTTATCAGCTTTGGCCTTGCTCTTTTCAATCATTCGTGTCAAGACCATTCCATTTGTAATCCTTGATGAGGTTGAGGCCGCACTTGACGAGGCCAACGTTAAACGCTTTGGAGATTATCTCAATCGATTTGACAAGGATAGCCAGTTTATCGTCGTTACCCACCGTAAGGGAACTATGGCGGCAGCTGACTCAATCTATGGAGTTACCATGCAGGAATCTGGTATTTCTAAGATAGTTTCAGTCAAATTAAAAGATATTGATAATATGGATGCCTAGTCAAAATTCATGTAATCATATCTGAGAATAAGATTTCTAAGTGCCTTCAATATAGGAGAAGGCTAACATACATCAACGAGGAGATTCTATGGATTTTGACTTATTTCTAATGGTTTGTAACTATATCGGTACGATAGCCTTTGCGGCGTCAGGAGCCATCAAAGGATTTGGTAAACGTTTAGACATTTGGGATTAGTTTATTGGCAATTGTAACGGCAGTAGGCGGTGGAATCCTAAGAGATTCTATTATCAGTCGTTTTCCATCCGCTCTCGCAGATCCTGGACCGATTTATGTCTCTATCCTTGTAGCTGTGATTATGTATGTCTTTGTGACATCCAAACAAGCCCATGCCAGTCAAGAAAAAAAATTCTATAAGTGGCTGAGAGAAGCCTATCTCATTTTTGATTCAATTGGCTTAATCATCTTTTCCTTAATTGGAGCAACAGCCTTAGCTGATAGCAAATTAAATTTGATGTCTGCTGGGATTTTAGCCTGTTTAACGGGTGCAGGTGGTGGTATTATCCGAGATCTCCTTATAAATGAAGTTCCAAGTGTTCTAAAGGAAGACATCTATGCCCTCTTATCTTTTGTCATTGGTGTAGTTTATTACTGGTTAACCTTTGTTCTCCATTTCCCAAGAATTACTGTATTCATTCTTCTTTTGATTATTGGATTTGTAATTCGCATGTGTATTATTCGTTTCGGACTGTCCTTGCCAAATATGGATAAAAAGACTTGGAATTGATTGATGGTAGAAAACTTCAATCGTTCGATTGACACATATTTTGTAAATAACTAGTTTTATCAGGCGTCTAATCTCGTATGGATTAGGCGCTATTTTTTTGCAAATACGGGAAATATTTGATGAAATTAATATTTTTTGGTATTATATCTAAAATTTAAAATAAGATAGGAGCAATAATGAATAATTTGAAGAATTCGGTTGATTTTATTAAAGAAATAGAGAAATTAAAGTCAGTAACAAGATTTAATAGAACCCTTGATGGACGGTTTGAAAATAGTGCTGAGCATTCTTGGCAGGGTGCCATAGCTGCAATGGTTCTTCAAGATTATTATCCTGAAAAATTGAATATGGAAAAAGTGATTTCTATGTTACTGATTCATGATTTAGGTGAGATTTATGCCGGAGATACTTGGGTTTTTGATAATGAAAAAAAGGTTCATTCTCATGATAGAGAGCTAGAATCTATAGAAAAAACAATGAGCCTCCTTACAAAAGAGAAATATTTGAATATGAAAAATTTGTGGTTGGAATTTGAAAAAGGGCAGAGTGCTGAAGCAAGATATGCAAGAGTAATCGATGCATTGGTACCACTGATAAATCATTTAGAAGTATCAGAATTAAATTATAACCCTGATAATATCAGTGCAGACATGGTATTAGAAAAGAAAAAGTTCATAAAAAGTGAATCTGAAGAATTATGGAAATTGACAGAAAAGTTAATTCAGGAAAGTGTAGAGAAGGGCTTATATTTATAATAAGAATTGGCTCTTTGGATTGATTTTTAGTATACTAAGGCGTGTCAATCCTGCACGTCTTTTTTACTTTTTCTATGGTATAATAGAAGATAGATTTATAACTGGAGAATATGGGTATTTATGATTAAACTAGTCGCAACTGATATGGACGGGACTTTCCTGGATGAAGCTGGCCAATTTGATATGGAACGTTTAAAAAAGCTTCTCTATTCTTATAAAGAAAAAGGAATCTACTTTGCTGTAGCATCAGGACGTGGTCTTTTGTCCTTAGAGAAACATTTTGCGGATGTCAAAGATGAGATTATCTTCATTGCTGAAAATGGGAGTCTGGTTCGTTTTCATGGACAAGACCTCTATGAAGCAACCATGCCACGTGATTTTTACCTGTCAACTTTTGAAAAACTAAAAACTTCGCCATATTTTGATGAGAAGAAGATGCTCTTGACCGGTAAAAAAGCTTGTTATGTGCTGGATACGGTGGATGAAACTTATCTTATGTTTAGCCATCATTACAATGAAATATCAAAAAAGTAGCCAGTCTTGAAGATATTACCGATGAGATTTTCAAATTCACAACCAACTTTACTGAAGAGACAGTAGAAGCTGGAGAAGCTTGGGTCAATGAACATGTACCTGGTGTTAAGGCTATGACTACTGGTTTTGAATCAATCGATATTGTTTTAGACTATGTTGACAAGGGAGTCGCTATTGTAGAATTAGCCAAGAAGTTAAATCTAGATATGGACCAAGTGATGACTTTTGGTGATAATCTCAATGACCTTCACATGATGCAGGTTGTAGGACATCCAGTCGCACCTGAAAATGCTCGTCCAGAAATTCTAGAACTTGCTGAAAAAGTTATCGGTCACCACAAAGACCAGTCAGTTATTGCTTATATGGAGGGATTGTAATGGCAGATATTAAATTAATTGCCCTAGACTTAGATGGAACCTTATTGACAACAGACAAGAAATTGACAGAACGTACCAAGGCAACTTTGAAAGCTGCGCGTGAAAAAGGAGTCAAGGTAGTTCTAACAACTGGGCGTCCCCTCAAGGCCATGGATTTCTTCCTCAAAGAGCTTGGTACAGATGGTCATGATGACGAATATACTATCACCTTTAATGGTGGATTGGTTCAGAAAAATACAGGTGAAATTCTTGATAAGACAGTCTTTTCCATCGATGATGTGAGCCGTATTTATGAAGAAACTGAAAAACTAAATATTCCATTAGATGCTATTTCTGAAGGCATTGTCTATCAGATTCAGTCAGACCAAGAAAGTTTATATGCTCAGTTTAACCCAGCTCTAACTTTCGTTCCAACAGCTTTTGAAGATTTGTCTAGTCAGATTACTTACAATAAATGTGTTACAGCCTTTCCTCAAGAACCTTTGGATGCAGCTATTCAGAAGATTTCTCCTGAATTGTTGACAAATATGAAATTTTTAAATCACGTGAACTCTTGCTAGAATGGTCACCAAAGAATGTTCATAAAGCGACAGGACTAGCTAAGTTAATTGAGCATTTAGGAATTGACCGAAGTCAAGTCATGGCCTGCGGAGATGAGGCTAATGACCTTTCGATGATTGAATGGGCAGGTCTTGGTGTAGCTATGCAAAATGCTGTGCCAGCAGTTAAGGCTGTGGCAAATGTGGTAACACCTATGACCAATGACGAAGAAGCTGTCGCATGGGCTATTGAAAAATATGTACTGAAGGAGAATTAAAGTATGGGATTATTTGACCGTTTATTTGGAAAAATAGAAGAACCGAAAATTGAAGATGTTGTAAAAGAAGCTTTAGAAAATATTGACTTATCGGATGATAGTGAGCAAATTGAGACACCAGTAACTGAAGATACTCAAGCAAAAGAAGAGGAAGAGGTTATCTTACTTGCAGAACATCAGGAAGAAATAAATGAAGACTCACCTGAAGTAGAGGTTGTAGAAGAAGCTATCATTGAACCTCTTGATGAAGTTGAAATTCCTCAAGAAGAACCAAATCAAATTGAAGAGGTAGAAAGTCCTCAAGTGGAATCGGATCCTGTTGAAGAGATCCCTTCAAATGAAAGTGACGAGGAAGAAACTGTTCAACCTCAATCAAATGAAACAGAGCCGGAAATCGCTGAGGAAGTGGAAGAAGATCTAGTAATCGAAGAAACTCCTCAAGTTCAAGAGACTGTACAGGAAAAATATGACCGCAGTCTCAAGAAAACTCGTACGGGATTTGGAGCTCGTTTGAATGCCTTCTTTGCTAATTTCCGCTCAGTTGATGAAGAATTCTTTGAAGAGCTAGAAGAACTATTAATCATGAGTGACGTTGGCGTACAGGTAGCATCCAATTTAACAGAAGAGCTACGTTATGAAGCCAAGCTTGAAAATGCCAAGAAACCAGAAGCCCTTCGTCGTGTTATCATCGAAAAATTGGTGGATCTGTATGAGAAGGATGGCAACTATAACGAAAGCATTAATTTCCAAGATGGGTTAACTGTTATGCTCTTTGTAGGTGTTAATGGTGTCGGAAAAACAACTTCTATCGGTAAATTGGCACACCGTTACAAACAAGCTGGCAAGAAAGTCATGCTGGTTGCTGCAGATACCTTCCGTGCTGGTGCGGTTGCCCAATTAGCTGAATGGGGGCGCCGTGTAGATGTTCCTGTCGTAACAGGTCCAGAAAAAGCTGATCCAGCCAGTGTGGTCTTTGATGGGATGGAACGAGCAGTTGCAGAAGGTATTGATATTTGATGATTGATACAGCTGGTCGTTTGCAAAACAAAGAAAACTTGATGGCAGAGTTGGAAAAGATTGGTCGTATCATTAAACGTGTTGTACCTGAAGCACCTCATGAAACCTTCCTAGCTCTAGATGCCTCAACTGGTCAAAATGCTCTTGTACAAGCAAAAGAGTTTTCAAAAATCACTCCATTGACAGGGATTGTATTGACCAAGATTGATGGAACTGCTCGAGGTGGTGTCGTTCTTGCTATCCGTGAAGAATTGAATATCCCTGTTAAGTTGATTGGATTTGGTGAAAAAATCGATGATATCGGTGAGTTCAATTCTGAGAACTTTATGAAAGGCCTTCTAGAAGGTTTGCTATAAAAGAAAATCCTGCAAGAATTCTTGCAGGATTGTTTTTGATTATTCTAGTCGACCATCTTTACGATAGGCGATATCTGGTTGCCAGGTCCACTCAGCTCCGTATTTTTCAAGTAAATCAAAGCTAGCTTGAGGTCCCATGCTACCAGCCTTGTAGTCATGAAGTGGATCACCGTTTTCAGCCCAAAGCTTCTCAATACGGTCAATCAATTTCCATGATGCACTCACTTCATCCCAGTGACTAAAGTTTGTTGAGTTATTGTTCAAAACATCATAAATCAGTTTTTCATATGGGTCTGGTGAAGCACCTGTAGCAGTCGCATCTGTTCGATAGTCAAGAGAATTTGGCGCAAGGCTAAACTCTTCACCCACCTTTTTACCGTTAAGGCTAAGAGAGAATCCTTCAGTAGGTTGGATATAGATAGTAAGCACATTCGGTGCTAGGGGTTCACCGAAAATGGAATCCATTTGTTTGAAGACAATGTTTACGTGTGTTCCCTTTTCAGTCATTCGTTTACCTGTACGGAAGAAGAATGGAACACCACGGAAACGGTCACTCTCAACAAAGAAGGCACCTGAAGCAAAGGTTTCTGTCATTGATTCTGGGTTAACATTTGGTTCGCTACGGTAAGAAATATATTTCATGCCATCAACTTTACCAGAACGATATTGACCACGGATGAAGTGCTCTTTAAGTTCCTCATCTGTAGGGTGGTAAAGGTTCTTGAAGACCTTGATTTCTCTGCGCGAATGTCATCCTTTGTAAAGCTTGCAGGTTTGTCCATAGCAAGGAGTGATAGAAGCTGTAGGGTATGGTTTTGAACCATGTCACGAAGGGCACCAGACTCATCATAGTAGCCACCACGCTCCTCAACACCGAGACGCTCTGCAAAGGTAATCTGAACGTTATCGATGTGCTCACGATTCCAAACATTTTCAAAAATCATATTGGCAAAGCGAATGGCAAAAATACTTTGAATCATTTCTTTACCGAGATAGTGGTCGATACGATAGATTTGGTCTTCGTTAAAAGTAGAAAGGAGCTCTTCGTTTAGTTTGCTTGCAGTTTCATAGTCTGTACCGAAAGGTTTCTCAACAATCAAACGTTCAAAGCCTTTACCGTCAACGATCTGTTCAGACTTGAGATGTTTGGCGATGGTACCAAAGAACTGAGGTGCCATTGAGAGGAAGAAAAGCTTGTTGTGTTCAGCTTGATATTTTTCGTTTAACTCAGCCTGAAGCTTGCGTAATTCGATGTAGTGCTCAGTGTCATTAACATCGTGACTTTGATAGTAAAAATGACTAGCAAATGCTTGAGCTTCTTCTGCGCTATCTGCCAAGTCCAAAATAGATTCGACAACAACAGATTCGAAGTACTCTTTACTCCAAGGTCTACGAGCAGTTCCGATAACAGCAAAATGATCAGAAAGATTACCTGATTTATAAAGTCTAAAGAGTGAAGGGTAAAGCTTGCGTTTAGCCAAATCTCCACTTGCACCGAAAATTGTAACAATAACTTTAGATGACATCCAGCTACCTAATTTCTATTTTGTTTCCTAGTCAAGCTAGTCATGAGGAATCCCCATTTTCATACCCTTTATTTTATCATAATTTTCTAAAAAATCCAAAATTCCAATACAAGTAAGAAAAAAACTGCAAGGGAAACCTTGCAGTTTTTTTAAGCGTTGAGAACCTTGTCCAAAAATTCTTTTAGACGAGGGTGTTGTGGGTTGTCAAAGATTTGATCAGGAGTACCATCTTCTAGGAATTCGCCGTCTGCGGTAAAGATTACACGATTGGCAACCTTACGAGCAAATCCCATCTCGTGAGTTACGATGATCATGGTCATACCTTGTTCAGCCAATTCCTTCATAACGTTAAGAACGTCTCCGACCATCTCAGGGTCAAGGGCAGAAGTTGGCTCGTCAAAGAGCATGATATCAGGGTTCATTGCTAAACCTCGAGCGATAGCCACACGTTGTTTTTGTCCACCTGATAAACTGTCAGGATTAGCATTTGCCTTGTCAGCAAGTCCAACTTTTTCAAGAAGTTCCATCCCCAATTTTTCAGCTTCTGGTTTGGTTAATAACTTATGCTCAATAGGAGCGAAAGTGATATTTTCCAAGACAGTCATATGTGGAAAGAGATTGAAGTGCTGGAACACCATTCCGACATTTTCACGAACATGGTCCACGTTGGTTGCTTTATCAGTCAAATCATAACCATTAACTGTGATATGACCTTTTGTACCTTCCTCAAGGAGATTCAAGCTACGCAAGAAAGTTGACTTGCCTGAACCAGAAGGACCGATGATACAAACAACATCACCTTCGTAGAATTTTACAGAGATTCCTTTAAGAACCTTGTTTTTCCCATATTGTTTATGTAAATTATCGACATCAATTTTTAATTTTGCCATTATTGAATCCTCTTTTCTAAGCGTTTAGCTAGTCTAGTTAGAAGAGTGATAATCACAAGGTAAAAGACTGCGAGAATTGCATACATTTTGAAACTTTGGTAGTTACGAGCAATGATAATTTTACCAGTTTGGAAGAGTTCTACCAAACCGATTGCAGATACGATAGTCGTATCTTTCAATGCGATAACAAATTGGTTAACGAAGTTTGGAAGCATGAGTTTGGTTGCTTGAGGCAAGACAATCTTACGCATGGTTTTTCCATATGAAATACCCAGACTTCGACTAGCTTCCATTTGCCCAACAGGGACTGCCTTGATACCACCACGTACGATTTCAGCGATGTAGGCTGCTGAGTTTAGGGAGAGGGCAATTGTACCAGCGACAAAGTCGTTGATTGGGCTTTGTTGTCCTGTAAGAGATTCGATAAAGTTAGGAATGCCCCAGAAAATAAAGGCTGCAAGAATCATCAATGGAATACCACGGATCACGTCAACAAAGATTTCTGCAATAAGGCGAAGAGGTTTATAAGGACTCACGCTAAACATACCAAAGATAATTCCGATGAAAATCGCAATTACAAATGAGATAAGTGCTAATGAGAGAGTAATTCCGAGTCCGCTAAGAAGTTGTTTGTAGTTGTTTTTCAACAAGCCCCAGATAGTTGTTTCATCAGCTGTTGAACTGGTAGTAGTAGAGTCGCTTGCTAGATACTTATCAAGAATCTTTTGGAATTCTCCATTTGCTTTAAGATTTGCAAGACCCTTGTTAAACTTCTCTAGCAATTCTGGATTGCTTCCTTTTTTTACTGCAAAAGCAGTTTCACCAATAGGTGTACCTGCGATTGGTGTTTTTAACTTTTGTCCTTGACTGATAGAATATTTAATAACAGGTTCGTCATCCATAACGGCATAAATTGAACCAGTATTTAAACTATCATACATAGAAGCAGCATCTGAAAAGGTCTTGATTTTGTAACCGTATTTGCTTTGATTCTCGTTTAAGAATGTTTGTGAAGCAGTACCATTTTTCACACCTACAGTTTTACCGTTCAAATCTTCATAAGAAGAAATGGTACTTGATTCCTTAACACCAAGAATAGTATTAGCTGTATAGTAAGAATCAGAGAAATCAAAGGTTTCTTTACGAGCATCAGTCACTGACATACTTGCAATGATACCGTCTGCTTGTCCAGATTGAACCGCATTGATAGCAGCATCAAAACCAGGGTTGGTAATTTCAATTTCAAAGCCTTGGTCTTCAGCGATAGCCTTGATTAGATCCATATCGATACCAGTGTATTGGTTGCTTGAGTCCTGGAAAACAAATGGTGCAAATGACGAGTCACTGGCAATAACATATTTCGTTTTTTCTGTATCAGCTTTTGCTAATCCTAGTGAAAAAATAGGAAATAAAATTAGCAAACAAGCTAGAATTTTTTTCTTCATGTGATGTCTCCTTTCAAGATGTTTCCAAATTATATCAAAAAAGTTGAAGAACGGCAAATATTTTATATTTCAATGTTAGAAGATATAACATATAATAAAGAAAGGTGGTCTGTTGAGAAACAGAAAGTCTTCCCTTTTTATGATAAAATAGAAGGAGTACTTAGAAAGGAAAAAAAGATGATTGTTAAGTTTGACAGAGGCCTGCTGAAGGTTCAAATTGCATGGGGTCTGTTTTTTTCTCTCGTTCCATTGTGCTTGATTATTTCTTCCCTTTTAAATGATTCTTTGTATGAGGATTATTTTGGTAAGCTTTTTCTCCTTTTCTTTCTTTTGTTTCCTTTATACGCTGGTATTTATGCGGTAGATGGAATCATGAATCTTAGAAAAACAAAGAAATTGATAGAAGTAGATGAGCAGACCTTCACCTATTATGGGAAACTTTTTGACCGAAAAACCTTTGAAATCCCCTTATCTGATATCGACCTTGTCATGAAAGATTGGTCAAGTCACACAGCCGATATCAAGCGTTCATCATCCTTTCTTTATTTTTTGAAGCGGATTGAATACTTTTTTGACTACCAATCCGAATTGGATGATAAAAAAAGATACCGGGTTCTGATGATACTATTCAAAGATAGTGAGACGGCCATCAAATTCGATAAAAAACTTGGTTTTCAGTTGCCAAAGAAAAGAAAATATGTTGCAAAGAACCAAATCATACGAATTCGCGTGGATAGAGGAGAGGTTTTCTCAGACCAAGAAATGAATGACTATATAAACGAAAGGAACGGTCATGATAGATAGAAAAGTAAATAACAAATTTAAACTCGTCTCCAAATACCAACCCTCTGGGGATCAACCGCAGGCCATTGAGCAGTTAGTGGATAACATCGAGGGTGGTGAGAAGGCGCAAATCCTAATGGGAGCGACTGGTACAGGGAAAACTTACACCATGAGTCAAGTGATTGCGCAAGTTAATAAGCCAACCCTGGTCATTGCCCACAATAAGACTCTGGCAGGGCAACTCTATGGGGAGTTCAAGGAATTTTTCCCAGAGAATGCTGTCGAGTACTTCGTGTCATACTATGATTATTATCAGCCAGAAGCTTATGTGCCTTCAAGCGATACTTATATAGAAAAAGACAGTTCAGTCAATGATGAAATTGATAAACTACGCCACTCAGCTACATCAGCTTTGTTGGAGCGTAATGACGTCATTGTCGTGGCTTCTGTCTCTTGTATCTATGGTTTAGGTTCGCCCAAGGAATATTCTGATAGCGTAGTTAGTCTCCGTCCAGGTCTGGAGATTTCTCGTGATAAACTTTTGAATGATTTGGTTGATATCCAGTTTGAACGCAACGACATTGATTTCCAGCGGGGAAGATTCCGTGTACGTGGGGATGTTGTGGAGATTTTCCCAGCCTCTCGTGATGAGCATGCCTTTCGGGTAGAGTTTTTTGGAGATGAAATTGATCGTATTCGTGAAGTCGAAGCTTTGACTGGTCAGGTTCTGGGCGAAGTGGATCATTTGGCGATTTTCCCGGCGACTCACTTTGTGACCAATGACGACCACATGGAAGTAGCGATTGCTAAGATTCAGGCTGAGTTGAATGAGCAGTTAGCTCTCTTTGAGAAAGAAGGCAAGCTCCTTGAAGCCCAGCGTTTGAAACAGCGTACAGAGTATGATATCGAGATGTTACGTGAGATGGGGTATACCAATGGGGTTGAAAACTACTCGCGTCACATGGATGGACGAAGTGAGGGAGAACCTCCTTATACTCTTCTTGATTTCTTCCCAGATGATTTCCTGATTATGATTGATGAGAGCCATATGACCATGGGACAGATTAAGGGCATGTACAATGGTGACCGTTCTCGCAAGGAAATGTTGGTTAATTATGGTTTCCGTTTGCCTTCTGCCCTAGACAACCGTCCCCTTCGTCGTGAAGAGTTTGAAAGCCATGTTCACCAGATTGTCTATGTATCAGCAACACCTGGAGATTATGAATACGAGCAGACTGATACCGTTATTGAGCAAATCATTCGTCCGACTGGTCTTTTGGATCCAGAGGTGGAAGTGCGCCCAACTATGGGACAGATTGATGATCTCTTAGGTGAAATCAATGCCCGTGTTGAAAAGAACGAGCGTACCTTTATTACAACCTTGACCAAGAAAATGGCAGAAGACTTGACGGATTACTTCAAGGAAATGGGTATCAAGGTCAAGTATATGCACTCGGATATTAAGACTTTGGAGCGGACAGAGATTATCCGTGACTTGCGTCTGGGTGTCTTTGATGTCTTGGTTGGAATTAACCTCCTTCGTGAAGGGATTGACGTGCCTGAAGTCAGTTTAGTTGCCATTCTCGATGCCGACAAGGAAGGTTTCCTTCGTAATGAGCGTGGACTCATTCAGACCATCGGTCGTGCTGCCCGTAATAGTGAGGGGCATGTCATCATGTATGCTGATACTATGACTCAATCTATGCAACGCGCCATTGATGAAACGGCTCGCCGTCGTAAAATCCAGATGGCTTATAATGAAGAACACGGTATTATTCCACAAACGATTAAGAAAGAAATCCGTGACCTAATCGCCGTAACCAAGGCAGTTGCAAAGGAAGAAGACAAGGAAGTCGATATCAATAGCCTTAACAAACAAGAACGCAAGGAACTTGTTAAGAAACTGGAAAAACAAATGCAAGAAGCCGTCGAAGTGCTTGACTTTGAACTCGCAGCCCAGATTCGTGATATGATGTTGGAAGTAAAGGCGTTGGATTAGGGGAAATGATTTTTATATATGTTTAACTAGGAGAATTTAGTAATGAAAAAAGCATTAGTGTTGAATTTCAGTTTTATCGGGATTATCCTCTCAGTTTGTTTTATAAGTTTTGTAGTGATTGTGGTAGTTAATTTTCATAATACTTTTTCTGGACCTAATCAAAAAGATATTGAGATGGCAGCAAGCAGAACACTGAATTTATATGGCTTTAAAGGTGAAGTGAAGGTGACGAAGTTTTCTAGATATAGATGGCCTTCTGAAGATTATGAAATTGAATACGATTACACTGAAGAAGTTAATGGTAGGAAAATCACTGTAAGTGACAGTTTAATTTATTTTCCTAAATCTCCAGGAAACTCTAAACGGACGAGTGAAGAACTAGCCTACGATGGAACTACTAAAACGATGTTACGAAAATTCTCTGGGATAGCTGATGAATTACTCAATCAACATCCAGACAGTGTTTCCAATAAAGAAAAAGTGGAGAATTTTTTCAAGCAATATGAAAATCCCAATTTGGAATTCGTAAGTAGTTACTGGAGTGTCGATACTGAATCTGACAATATCCAAGACTATTATGCCCTTATCGAAAAGAACCATAAAGAAGGAAAAGCTTTTCAAGGTTTATATGACCTCCCTATTAATGAATTTCTGGAAAAAGGAATTGTTAAAGGAAGTGTTAGATATAAAGACACTGTTTTAGAAGAGGGTGAGAAAGATTATTTCGATAGTGAAGGCGGACTGACAGGATTTATTTCAAATGGGATCGAAAATGCTGAGTTGCCAGATGCCTTTTATGAGGTTTCTTACTACTATGGTGCTAAAGGATATCGTTCAGGAAGCAGTGTCTCTTTAAAAATTCAGAATCATAAACTGATAAGTTACGAAAAAAACAGAACTGGTAGGTTTTAGTTGATGAAATTAAACTTATTAGATTGTATCTCTCAAAAAATATAAATCACTTGAAATAGTCATAAAATAACGAAAGATTAAGAAAAGAATGAGAAATAATGACAGTACACAGAAAAAATCAAAAAAGTCCCATAAGCCAAATCGAAAAATGAGCTGGCTAGATAAAGTAAAATTGTGGTTGTTACAACATTCAAAAATAGCTTTTCTATTAGATAGTAGTATATTTTTTTTATCAGCTTTTGGGGTATTCTATTTGTTGTTTGGAACAACTCTTATTCCAAAACCCTATCAAAACTTCAATTATGTCTTTCCGCTCTTTCTGAATCTTATATTCTTAGTGAACATGCTTTATCAAGGTGTTTTTAGAGATAATTTCGATGGAATGCTGACAATACAAGATTTTGCAGATCCATTCTTGTACCTAAATGGAGTAGGTTTGTTGTTTCACTCATTTTTCGGAATAATGGGTCGAAATAGAAAGACTATTCCTCCCTTGCTAACCTTAGACCACCGCTACATCTGGTTTCCAATTCTTACTTATATAACCTTCTTCTTAGTGGCTACTTTGATTATTTTAATTTCCAAGTATATTGAAAAGAAAAAGGAGTTAATCATGACGAAACATCTAACTGTTTTTAGAATTATTTACCTTTTGTTCCTGCTATTTGCACTGATTCATTTTATCCTAGGTCTCTTTGGTTTAGGCTTTACACCTATCGTGTGGAATATCTGGTTTTTTGCCCTTGGCTTAACCTTGTTTATTCATCCATGGACAATCTTCTATAAAACTAGAATTTTTCAATGGTATCATCTAATTTTTCAGGCTCTCAGTGGATTCTTTGCACTTTTAATCTGGTTGATTATATTCTTTTTCCTATCTTTCATTCCAGACTCATCGATTCCTGTCAGTATAGACTATCAAGTTAATACTAAAGACAAGGAGATAAGGATTAATAGAGGATCTTTTCTTGATGATATTCGAGAATATCACGACTGGATTAATCCCTTGATTATGAAGTCTAAAATTAAATATATGATAGAGAATTAAAGATTAGAAAGTGAGTCCTATGTCCCGAGCACAATTAACCATTCTTACCAATATTTGTTTGATTGAGGACCTTGAAAAGCAGCGCGTGGTTATGCAGTATCGATCACCAGAAACTAACCACTGGTCTGGCTACGCTTTTCCAGGAGGTCATGTTGAAAATGGAGAGGCTTTTGCTGAATCTGTTATTCGTGAGATATACGAGGAAACAGGTTTGACAATTCAAAATCCTCAAATGGTCGGCATTAAAAACTGGCCACTAGATACAGGTGAGCGTTACATTGTCTTTTGTTACAAGGCGACTGAATTTACGGGTACTCTCCAGTCCTCTGAAGAAGGAGAAGTGTCTTGGGTACAAAAAGACCAGATTCCAAATTTGGATCTGGCCTATGATATGTTACCTTTGATGGAGATGATGGAAGCTCCAGACAAGTCTGAATTTTTCTACCGTCACCGTACAGAAGATGGATGGGAAAAGAAAATATTCTAATCCTTTACTAAATAACCTAACTTGTCCAAGGCCTTCTCGATATAGAGGAGGTCTTGTTCGTTTTCAGCTTCGACTAGGTGATAATGGACGCCATCTGTTAATTCAGAAAGTGCTCTAAAGTCAGACCGTTCGACTTGCTCTAAAAAATGCTGAACGTCACGGCGACAAGAGAGTTTGAGCAAGGTTTCAATTTCCCCGTAGACAGGATGATCAATTAAGGTATTCTGAACACGTCCCCCATTATCGACGATAGCTAGAAGTTCTTGACCGATTTCTTCCATCTCGTGCTTTACTTTAAACAGCTTGTGAACATACGGATTGTTTTTGCTTTCTTTATAAATATAGCCACGATTGGTTGATAAGATAGGAGCACCGTCTGCACGAAGAACTGCAATGTCCTGAACGATAATCTGGCGAGTGACATGAAAATGTTCTGCTAAGCTTTTTCCGTTTAGAGGTTTTTGAGCTTCTTTTAAGAGTTGTAGAAGTGCTTCTTTTCGATTTTTTGTCATATTCTTCTTTCTTAACGCTTAACGGCGTTTTTTCAATGCTTTATAAACAGCTAACGCTAAGTAATAGTCTACCATACTATGAATAATTGTACCAATACCTACCAAGACAAATAAGACATAAAACATATTTTCTACATTCGTTCCAGTTCCTGCATAAAAGATAATACATGCAAAAACTTCGGCGATGGCATGAACTAAACCTAGTATAAAGTTAAAAATCAAAGAGGATTTAGGATTATCTAAGGTTTGAGGATGTTTTTGAAGATAGAAGGCTCCCAAAGTTCCGAAAAAGATATGGGAGAAAGCTCGAAGTACAATGACAATTGGATAACCAGCCATGAGGAATCCTAGGCTAGAAGCTATAATGACAAAGATTGCCATCCAAGGAGAAAGGAACATAGCAATAAAGATTGCAACGTGGCTTCCTAGAGTGTAAGAAGCGGGTGGAATAACAATCTTGAAGGGCATTATTAAGGGGATCAAGATTGCGATAGCAGTCAGCAGTGCTGTCAAAGTCATAAATTGTGTTTTCTTATGTGTATTCATAATAACTCCTTTTTAAGTGTATATACAGTTGTATAGTACAATAAAAAAACAGACATGTCAAGTATAAAAACTCTTGTCACATGTACATCTCAATCTAAAATAAAAAAGAAATTTTTTTAAAAAAAAGGAGAAAACTCTTGCTTTATATTCTAAAGTATGTTAAACTAATAAACGGTTTGAAAAAACTGCCTAAGACAGTAGGGGAGCAAGACTCATAAATATCCTACCGAGGACAAAACGTATCATGTAAAAAGAAGCGTATTGTACTTTCGTGTCTAGGTTTGGGCGCGTTTTTCTTTTGGAAAAATTCCCCAAGCAAAATAATTACGGAGGTGAACACACTAATGAGTGAAGCAATTATTGCTAAAAAAGCGGAACTAGTTGACGTAGTAGCTGAAAAAATGAAAGCTGCTGCATCAATCGTCGTTGTAGACGCTCGTGGTTTGACAGTTGAACAAGATACAGTTCTTCGTCGTGAGCTTCGTGGAAGCGAAGTTGAGTATAAAGTTATTAAAAACTCAATCTTACGTCGTGCAGCTGAAAAAGCTGGTCTTGAAGATCTTGCATCTGTTTTTGTTGGACCATCTGCAGTAGCATTTTCTAACGAAGATGTTATTGCACCAGCGAAAATCTTGAACGACTTTGCTAAAAACGCTGAAGCACTTGAAATCAAAGGTGGTGCAATCGAAGGCGCTGTCGCATCTAAAGAAGAGATTATTGCTCTTGCAACTCTTCCAAACCGCGAAGGACTTCTTTCTATGCTCCTTTCTGTACTTCAAGCGCCAGTGCGCAACGTTGCTCTTGCAGTCAAAGCGGTTGCAGACAACAAAGAAGACGCAGCTTAATCTTAAGCTACGCAGCGTAGCCTAGCTACAAAAAAATAAAAAATTAAATTTAAACTTATTTGGAGGAAATAACAATGGCATTGAACATTGAAAACATTATTGCTGAAATTAAAGAAGCTTCAATCCTTGAATTGAACGACCTTGTAAAAGCTATCGAAGAAGAATTTGGTGTAACTGCAGCTGCTCCTGTAGCTGTTGCTGCAGCTGGTGCTGCTGACGCTGGTGCTGCTAAAGACTCATTTGACGTTGAGTTGACAGCTGCAGGCGACAAGAAAGTCGGCGTTATCAAAGTTGTACGTGAAATCACTGGTCTTGGTCTTAAAGAAGCTAAAGAACTTGTTGATGGTGCACCAGCACTTGTTAAAGAAGGTGTTGCAGCAGCAGAAGCTGAAGAACTTAAAGCTAAATTGGAAGAAGCTGGAGCTTCAGTTACTCTTAAATAATAGAGCGACTACATTTGTAGCTTAAAAACATGATTAAACCGCTAGTCTTAGGAGTAGCGGTTTTTAATTTTGTTCGACAAGGGGCAAAAAGGGAAACGATGTCGAATTGGTATGTCTATTTTATATCATTTAGAAAAGATTCCTTATGAAAAAAAATTTACTTTTAAATTACATTTTGTTATAATAGATAACAAGAAAGAATATCTTATCAGTAAATCCTAAGCGAGCCTGTGGTAGTGGAAGTCAGGTGGTTGAGAGATAAGTGTGGCGCTTTTGGTATTTTTTAAAAAATAATGAAGTAATAAATTAGGGTGGAACCGCGTTTCTGACGCCCCTAGGTCGCTTGACTTAGGAGCAAAGACACGGTTCTTTTTGTATCCAAAGTCGCAAGAATTTATAAAAAGGAGAAGAGGATGTCTAAAAAACTAACCTTCTACTGCGTTAGTCGCAGAGACCTCCTTACAGTCGGACTGCCCCATGCTCAGCACTAGGGCGCCTGAGCTAGACGCAGTACTAATTCGTCTTGCTTCGTATAATCGACGAGGCAGACTCGTGTCGCAAGAAATTATAGAAAAAAGGAGTAAAACATGTCTAAAAAATTGACTTTCCAGGAAATCATCCTTACTTTGCAACAATACTGGAATGACCAGGGTTGTATGCTCATGCAGGCGTATGATAATGAAAAGGGTGCGGGAACCATGAGTCCTTATACTTTCCTCCGTGCCATCGGTCCTGAGCCATGGAACGCGGCTTATGTAGAGCCTTCTCGTCGTCCAGCAGATGGACGTTACGGGGAAAACCCAAACCGCCTTTACCAACACCACCAATTCCAAGTGGTCATGAAACCATCACCGTCAAATATCCAAGAACTCTACCTGGAGTCATTGGAAAAATTGGGGATCAATCCTTTGGAACACGATATTCGTTTCGTTGAAGATAACTGGGAAAACCCATCAACTGGTTCTGCTGGTCTTGGATGGGAAGTTTGGCTTGACGGTATGGAGATCACGCAGTTCACATACTTCCAACAAGTCGGTGGTTTGGCAACTGGTCCTGTTACTGCTGAGGTAACCTATGGGCTAGAACGTTTGGCTTCCTACATCCAAGAAGTAGACTCAGTTTACGATATTGAGTGGGCTCCAGGAGTTAAATATGGAGAAATCTTCCTTCAGCCAGAATACGAGCACTCAAAATACAGCTTTGAAGTTTCAGACCAAGATATGCTTCTTTCTAACTTTGAGAAATTTGAAAAAGAAGCAGGACGTGCGTTAGAGTTAGGCCTTGTTCATCCAGCCTATGATTACGTTTTGAAATGTTCACATACCTTCAACCTACTCGACGCTCGTGGTGCTGTATCTGTTACAGAACGTGCCGGCTACATTGCCCGCATCCGTAACTTGGCCCGTGTTGTAGCCAAAACCTTCGTCGCAGAACGTAAGAAACTAGGCTACCCACTTCTCGACGAAGCAACCCGTGCAAAACTCCTAGCAGAAGAGGAAGAATAAAAAAGAGTTACAAGAATGGAAAAGGGGCGAACAAAGTGAGCCCATATGGTACCCAGAGGCAAGTCGGAGACTTGCTAATGGGATAGGCACCGCCGTACTGGTATATGGGGATTTTTGAAACGTGAGGTTCAAAAATCAGTTGGCTAAATCCACTTTGATGAGACTGTTGGAAATCTATGTCAAGAAAACAAAAGATTTCCCTACAGACTCACAAAGTTAGTTAGCGACGTCCCCAGTACCTAAGGTGCCTATCAGAAAAAGAATTTTGTAAAGGAAGAAACATGACAAAAAACTTATTAGTAGAACTAGGACTCGAAGAGTTACCAGCCTACGTTGTCACACCAAGTGAAAAACAACTAGGTGAAAAAATGGCAGCCTTCTTGGATGAAAATCGCCTTTCATACGAAGGGATTCAAACATTTTCAACTCCTCGACGTTTAGCTGTTCGTGTACTTGGTTTAGCTGACCAACAGACTGATTTAACTGAAGATTTTAAAGGACCTTCTAAGAAAATCGCCTTGGATGCAGAAGGAAATTTCTCAAAAGCAGCTCAAGGATTTGTACGTGGAAAAGGCTTGACTGTAGAAGATATCGAATTCCGTGAAATTAAAGGTGAAGAATATGTCTATGTAACCAAGCATGAAGCTGGAAAACCTGCTGAAGAAGTGTTGACAGGGATTCCAGAAGTATTGGCTAGCCTTAGCTTCCCAGTAAGTATGCACTGGGCAAATAATACCTTTGAATACATTCGTCCTGTCCATACTTTGATAGTCCTTTTGGATGATGAAGCTCTTGATATGGACTTCTTGGATATTCACTCTGGACGAGTGAGCCGTGGACATCGTTTCCTTGGACATGAAGTGGAAATTCGTCATGCTGATAGTTACGAAGAGGATTTACGAAAAGTCTATGTCATTGCTGACAGTATTGAACGCGAAAATATGATTCGTGAACAAATCAAGGCTATTGAAGCATCAGAAGGTGTTCAAGTTCAGGTTGATGAGGGACTTTTAAACGAAGTCTTAAACTTGGTCGAATATCCAACTGCTTTTATAGGTAATTTTGATCCTAAGTACTTAGAAGTTCCAGAAGAAGTTTTGGTTACTTCAATGGAAACTCATCAACGCTATTTTGTTGTCCGTGATCTTGAAGGAAATCTAAAACCAAACTTCATTTCAGTTCGTAACGGAAATGCTGAACACTTGGAAAATGTTATTCGAGGAAATGAGAAAGTCTTGGTTGCCCGTTTGGAAGATGGAGAATTCTTCTGGCGTGAAGACCAAAAACTCAAGATTGAAGATTTAGTTGCTAAACTTTCACACGTTACCTTCCATGAAAAGATTGGTTCTCTTCGTGAACACATGATTCGTACAGGGCAGATTGCTATCCAGCTAGCTGAAAAAGCTGGTCTATCAGTTGATGAATCTATTGATCTTGCTCGTGCTGCAGCCATTTATAAGTTTGACCTCTTGACTGGAATGGTCGGAGAGTTTGATGAATTGCAAGGAATCATGGGTGAGAAGTATGCGCTTCTTGCAGGTGAAAATGCTGCAGTGGCGCAAGCTATTCGAGAGCACTATCTTCCTGATTCAGCAGACGGTGCTCTTCCTAAATCTAAAGTTGGAGCAATTCTTGCACTAGCCGATAAATTAGATACTCTCTTATCTTTCTTCTCTGTTGGTTTGATTCCATCTGGTTCAAACGACCCTTATGCCCTCCGTCGTGCAACACAAGGAATTGTTCGAATCTTGGAAGACTTTGGTTGGAAAATTCCAATGGACGAATTGATTGCGAGCCTTTATGCCTTATCATTAGAAAGTCTAACTTATGATAATTTAGAAAGTCTAACTTATGATAATCAAGAAGAAGTGCTCAACTTCATTAAAGCTCGTGTTGATAAGATGATGGGTTCTATTGCAAAAGATATTAAAGAGGCTGTTCTGGCAAGTTCAAACTTTGTTGTTTCTGAAATGATTGCAGCCGCAGAAGCATTGACAAATGCATCTAAAAACAGTAGCTACAAACCAGCCGTTGAGTCATTATCTCGTGCCTTTAACCTAGCAGAGAAAGCAGAAGCTTCAGTCAAAGTTGATGGTAGTCTCTTTGAAAATGACCAGGAAAAAGAATTAGCTCAAGCAGTAGAAAAACTTGAATTGAAAGGTTCAGCAAGTGATAAATTAGATCAACTATTTGGTCTTAGCCCAGTTATTGATGCTTTCTTTGATAACACTATGGTTATGGCTGAAGATCAGAAGGTTAAGAATAACCGTTTGGCTATTCTAGCTGAACTTGTCAATAAAGCAAAAACAGTGGCTGCTTTTAACCTTCTTAATACAAAATAGTAATTGAAAAGTAGATTGGAGATCCAAATATGACACCAGAAAAAATCGCTCGTATTAATGAACTTGCTAAGAAGAAAAAAACAGAAGGCTTGACTGCGGAAGAAAAAGTAGAACAAGCCAAACTTCGTGAAGAGTATATCGAAGGCTATCGTCGTTCAGTTCGTCATCACGTTGAAGGGATCAAAATCGTCGATGAAGAGGGTAATGATGTTACTCCAGAAAAACTTCGTCAGGTCCAACGCGAAAAAGGTTTGCACGGAAGAAGTTTGGATGATCCAAATTCATAAATTGAAAAACTCGGTTAGATTTATCTAACCGAGTTTTTATGTAAAGATGAAGCTAAATGTAGTTGACAATATAACTATTTGCTTGCTCCAGAAGTTGCGTCTGCACTATTATTAGAAGATTCAGCTCCGCTACCATGGTTTGTTGATGGGGGAACAGATCCGTTACCAGCGACTAGTCGTTGCCCAGTTTCTTGTAGGTACCAGTCAAGCCATGGTTGGAAATTAAATACGATTTCGTTAATTCCTGCATATGATCCGTCAGGATAGTACATAGCTTGGTAGTTGTGAGTATTAATGACACCAGCTGGAGAACCTGGAACGATTGTGCGGACGTATTCTTGGTTCCCGTTGCGAAGTGTTCCGATAACCCACTCTACATTTTTCATACGTGCTGGAGGGAGTGAACCATGAATAGTAGACATACGACCGCCTGATTGGGAAGGAACTCGCTTCGCAAACATAGTATTAGGGTCTTGGTGGGCATTGTTATAGTAGAGGAATTGATTGTTATCGTCAGCGTATGTCAATTCAAAAGGCATAGCTTTCAAGAACATATCAATTTGGTTTACTGTAAGGATTCCGTGGTCAAGTTTAACGTATGTATCACCAGATACAGCGCCTGTAATCTCTGCAACTTTCTCTACCCATTCAGGATCATCTGGATCAACTTCTGTAATAGTTGTGGCAATTGGTCTTCCACAATCCAAGTCTTCTGGTTCGATTGGTTTTGGTTTTTCAATTTCGAAACGACTCCTACGTATTTAACAAAGTTATCTAAGCAAGTTTCAAGGAATTTAACAGTTCCTTCGTTGGTGATGTTTCCATCGTTATCGAAAGCTTCTTTGGCTTTTCCAAGAAGGAATTCATTACCTGGCAAAGTGTATGCATTTACTCCTGGTGCATCTAGAATCTTTCGTAGATGAACTTGGGCACGTGAAGTTCCTTGGTCGTAGTATGATGCTCCCACAATCATAACAGGTTTGTTTTCAAATGGATGAACTTCGTATGAAAGCCATTCAAGTACAGATTTGAGAGAAGCTGAGATAGTGTGGTTGTGCTCAGGAGTGGCGATGATGACACCATCAGCACGTGTAATCTTGTTATACAAGAAACGCAATTGGAAACTTTCGTCCCATTTTTCGTCTTGGTTAAACATTGGAACTTGGTCGATTTCAAGAACTTCTAATTCAAATTTGAATTTATAATTGCGACGGATAAATTCCAAGAGTTTGCGGTTATATGATTGATCGTAGTTTGATCCAACAAGTCCAACAAATTTCATTCTATTTTGTCTCCTATCTTACAAATTTTCCCAGTCAAATTCTTCTGCATCTTTACGAAGCAATTCTTGTGCGCTACGCAATTTTTCAGTAATCTTGACAAAGATACGGAAGTCGTCAAAGATGGCATCCAATTTATTGATGACATCAAGGTCTACCAAGTCACCATTCTTATCGAATGCTTGAAGAGAGTGAGAAAGTAAGAATTCATCAGGAAGAACTGTTGCTTTAATCTCGGGTGCATTCAAAATTTGACGAAGTTGCAATTGAGCACGTGAAGAACCAAGTGTACCGTATGAAGCACCTGTAATCATAATTGGTTTGTTCAAAAGTGGAAATACTCCATAGGAAATCCAAGCAAGAGCGCTCATAAGAACAGCTGGAATTGAGTGGTCGTATTCTGGTGTACCGATGATAACACCATCAGCTGCTTCGATTTTAGCTACGATTTCCATAGCTTCAGCTGGAATTTGTTTGTCGGATGGTTTGTTAAATACAGGTAGATCTTTAATTTCTACCAATTCGATTTCTGCTTTATCAGCAAAGTGTTTCTGCATGTATTGAAGCAGTTGACGGTTGTGGAACGTTTTGAGTTAGTTCCTACAATAGCAATAAGTTTAAGCATGGGCTTTCCTTTCTCTTTTTGCATTATTAATTATTTATCGTTGGATACCAGATGAACAAGCTAAGCGTCCATCTTTGTCAATGAGGATGGCTTCTATACCTTCAATATTTTCGACTTGCCACATAATAGAAGCGCTACGTTCGCCAAATAATCGTGTGGTCCATACCTCCCCATCAACTGAACGGTCAGATATTATGGTTAAACTCGCTAAATCCGTTTCGATCGGATAGCCGGTTTCACTATCAAAAATGTGATGATAATCCTTTCCACTAATTTCAAGGTGCCGTTCATAAATACCCGAAGTAACAACTGATTTTCCAGTAACAGATAAGGTCATCAGGTGATTACCACGTGTATGAGTTGGATCTTGAATGCCGATTTGCCACGGACGTCCATCTTTTGATTGGTTGTTCCCAATTGTGAGGATGTTTCCTCCAAGATTGATAAGAGCAGAAGTGACGCCGTTTTCTTTTAAGAAAGCTGCAACCTTATCTGCACTGTACCCCTTTGCTAAACACCCTAAGTCAATTTTCATTCCCTTTTTTTCTAGGAAAACTGTAGAATTGACTGAATCGAGTTTAATAAAATGAGGATCTATTAGTGGTAAGGCTGAAGCAATTTCTTCAAGGCTTGCAAGCTTTGCATCGGAAAAACCAATACGCCAGGTTTGAACCAAAGGCCCTATACTAATATTGAGATGACTTTTAGGTGCTAGACTGTGTTCTAGACCTAATGAAATCAGTTCAAACAAATCAGGGTGGACTTTAACTGGGGCAATACCTGCCTGATAGTTAATTTCCATTAATTCAGATTCAGTACTGTTAGCATTGAAGCGGAATTCAAGTTCCTTGAGCAAATCAAAAGCTTGACGGAGAAGATTATCCGCTTGTTCATGCACTAAGGAAATAGTAATCGTAGTTCCCATTAATCGCTCAGATGATGAACTGAGAGACAAAGAATCAACTCCCTTCAAATCTCTTGGAAATAGCTACAAATCTTGAATTAATAAGAAATTTAAAATTTATAATTTATTTCCATATAAATAGAATATCATAAAGTCAGCGTTTTCACAAATTATTTTTTACAAAAAGTCAAGAAAAATGCTCAAAATAATAATTATTAAAAATTAGATATTAAATAAGTTTTTAATTATAATAGATTAATTTTTTTATTTATAGTCAAAATTAAGTAATTTCAAACAAAAAAACTTGTAAACGCTAACAGAAAGTGTTATAATATTAAGGAAAAAATAATTAAAGGTAGGATTTATCTTATGAGTAAAATCGTAGTTGTGGGTGCTAACCACGCTGGAACTGCATGTATCAACACTATGTTGGACAACTTTGGAAACGAAAACGAAATCGTTGTATTTGACCAAAACTCAAATATCTCATTCCTTGGATGTGGAATGGCACTTTGGATTGGTGAGCAAATCGACGGTGCTGAAGGCTTGTTCTACTCTGATAAAGAAAAGCTTGAAGCTAAAGGTGCGAAAGTTTACATGAACTCACCTGTACTTTCAATTGACTACGATAACAAAGTTGTTACTGCAGAAGTTGAAGGAAAAGAACACAAAGAGTCATACGATAAGTTGATCTTCGCTACTGGTTCTACACCAATTTTGCCTCCAATTGAAGGTGTTGAAATTGTTAAAGGAAACCGTGAATTCAAGACTACTCTTGAAAACGTACAATTCGTTAAATTGTACCAAACGCAGAAGAAGTTATCAACAAACTTGCGGATAAGAGCAAACACCTTGAGCGTATCGCTGTTGTCGGTGGTGGTTACATCGGTGTTGAACTTGCTGAAGCTTTCGAACGTCTTGGAAAAGAAGTTGTGCTTGTTGATATCGTTGATACAGTATTGAACGGCTACTATGACAAAGACTTCACTCAAATGATGGCTAAAAACTTGGAAGACCACAACATCCGTTTGGCACTTGGTCAAACTGTTAAAGCTATCGAAGGTAACGGTAAAGTTGAACGCTTGGTAACTGACAAAGAAACATTTGACGTTGATATGGTTGTTCTTGCAGTTGGTTTCCGTCCAAACACTGCTCTTGCTGACGGTAAGATCGAACTCTTCCGTAACGGTGCTTTCCTTGTTGACAAGAAACAAGAAACATCAATCCCAGGTGTATACGCTGTTGGTGACTGTGCGACTGTTTATGACAACGCTCGTAAAGACACTAGCTACATCGCACTTGCTTCAAACGCTGTTCGTACTGGTATTGTCGGTGCTTACAACGCTTGTGGACATGAACTTGAAGGAATCGGTGTTCAAGGCTCAAATGGTATCTCAATCTATGGTCTCCACATGGTTTCAACTGGTTTGACACTTGAAAAAGCTAAAGCTGCTGGTTACAATGCTACTGAAACTGGATTTAACGACCTTCAAACCAGAATTTATGAAACATGACAACCATGAAGTAGCTATCAAGATTGTCTTTGATAAAGACAGCCGTGAAATCCTTGGTGCTCAAATGGTATCTCGCGATTCATCAATCGGTATGGCTATCCACATGTTCTCACTTGCTATCCAAGAACATGTTACAATTGATAAATTGGCATTGACTGATCTATTCTTCTTGCCACACTTTAACAAACCATACAACTACATCACAATGGCAGCATTGTCAGCTGAAAAATAATATCTATTAAAACAGAAGAGCATGCTCTTCTGTTTTTTTGTATATTGAAATAAAAAAGCAATCCTATGATTAGGTTGCTTTTCTGTTTTAAATTGCTAGTTTACCTTGGGTCAAATGTAAATCCTTCCCCTAGGATTTCATGGGCTTCAGTAATAGTGATAAAGGCCATAGGATCTACAGAATGAATCATTTCTTTCATCTTAACCATTTCATTTCTAGCTACAATACAGTAGACAATCTTTAAATCGTTTTTACTGTAGTAACCTTGACCGGAGATAAAAGTTACACCTCGACCAAGTTCGTCATTAATTTTATCAGCTAGTTCCATTGGCTTTTGTGTGATAATCATGAATCCTTTACCAGCATAACCACCCTCTCCAATCAAATCGATAACTCGAGATACGATAAAGTCAAATAGAAGGGTATAGGTTACTAGACGAAGATCTTGGAAGATGATTAAAATCAGCATCAGGATTAGGAAGTCTAATCCAAAAAGTAATTTTCCGACTGAAATATTAGTATATTTATTAAGGATTCGAGCAACGATGTCAGTTCCACCTGTAGTTCCACCAGCATTGAAAATAATTCCTAATCCAACCCCTAGGAGTACTCCTGAGACTAAGGCTACGATAACTAAATCACCTTCAAGATTAAACTGAAGAGGAATCTTCTCAAAGATAGCCAGCCAGACGGATACTGAGATGGTTCCCAGGAGACTCGAATATAGGGTTTTTGCTCCAAAAATTCTCCAGGCAAGGATAAAGAGAGGGATATTGATGATGATGTTCATCAATGAGATAGGGATATTAAAGAGATAGTAGGTAATTAGGGTGATACCAGTGACTCCACCTTCAAATAGATGATGGGGGACTACAAAATATGTAAGTCCGAAGGCAAAGATAGCAGCACCTAGTATGATAGTCATGATAGACTTTATATGGTTATACATTCAGAGAAAGACCTCCTTTCTATTGCACTGAAAATTGTGACATGGGAGCTTAATTTAATTTCATGGATTGGATTTTATCCGGATCCGGAGTAACACGAAGAGTTTTTTGACCGGTATAGGTAACAAATCCAGGCTTCCCACCAGTAGGTTTGTTGAGTTTTTTAACCTGTATCATATCAACTTGTACTAGATTTGATAAGCGTCCTTTTGAGTAGTAGGCAGCAAGCTCAGCAGCATCTGTCTTAACCTCGTCAGAAGGGTCGAGATTTCCAGTGATGACGACATGACTACCAGGTATGTCTTTTGCGTGGAACCAAAGTTCTTCTTTACGAGCCATTTTGAAGGTTAATTCGTCGTTTTGAAGATTGTTACGACCGACTAGGATAATGGTTTTGCCATCAGTAGCAAGATATTTTTCAGGTTTTTTTCGTTTCTGAAGTTTCTCACGTTGACGTCTTCTGATGAATCCTGTCTGAATTAATTCTTCGCGAATCTCAGCAATCTCATCCAGTCCAGCCTGATTGAGGACTGTTTCAACACTTTCAAGATAGAGAATGGTTGACTTAGTTTCCTCTATCAAGTCTGTTAAATACTTGACTGATTCTTTTAATTTTTGATATCGCTTGAAGTAGCGTTGTGCATTTTGGTTTGGGCTTAAAGCTTTATCAAGTGCGATGGTAACCGGTTGATTAGTGTAATAATTATCCAAAACCACCTGGTCTTGATCATTTGGAACTTGATGAAGAAAAGTCGTTAATAACTCACCTTTTTGTCGGAATTCCTCAGCATTTTCGGTAGCAAGGAGTTCTTTTTCTTGCTTTTTAAGCTTTTGACGATTTTTTTGTAGTTCATTTTCCACACGGCGAATGAGTTCGCTAGCCTGTTGTTTGACACGGTCGCGCTCGGCCTTGTCTTTATAGTAGGTATCCAGCAATTCGGAAAGGCTATAAAAAGATTCACCTACACGATTTGAGAAAGGTACAGGACTAAATGAGGATTCCGTTAGGTATGGTTTGGTTCCTTGAGAGAAAAAATTACGGAAGGTATTTAGTTTATCATCAAGGAGAATTTTCTCCAATTCCATAGCTGTATCACGTCCCAATCCTTGGAAAAGATGTTGAAGATTCTTTGTAGTTAATTCTTGAGTTTGGAGAATTTCAAATAGTTTTTCATTCTTAATAGTAAAAGGATTAAAGTCATCTGAGCTTGGAGGAGCGATGAAAGTAGCTCCCGGTAATAAGGTCCGATAGCTATTTTGAGAAAAACCAATATGTTTGATCACTTCGAGGATTTTTTGTTCAGTTTTGTCTACCAAGAGAATATTACTATGTTTTCCCATGATCTCAATGATAAGAGTCGCCTGGATATGATCTCCAATTTCATTTTTGTTAGAAACTGTGATTTCCACGATACGATCATTATCAATTTGTTGGATAGATTCAATGACAGCACCTTGAAGATACTTTCTTAAAACCATAATAAAGGTTGATGGCTGTGCAGGGTTTTCAAAAGTTGATTCAGTTAATTGAATACGACCAAAAACTGGATGGGCAGAAAGTAGCAAACGATGACTTTTACGATTGCTTCGAATTTGCAAGACTAATTCTTGCTCAAAAGGTTGATTAATTTTCTGGATACGACCATTTACTAATTCTGTTCGTAATTCCTCAACCATGTGGTGTAAAAAAAATCCGTCAAATGACATGGTTCTCTCCTCGTGATTGTATTACATAGTATTATATCAAAAAGGTAGAATAAAATCATAGAAATATGGTATAATAAAGCCAAGTAAAGAGAATCGAGAAACACATGTTTATTGAAATAGTAGATGAAACTGGAAAAGTTTCAAACGAAATTCTACAACAAACTCAAGAAATTTAGAGTTTGCTGCCAAAAAGTTAGGAAAAGAAGACAAGGAGATGGCAGTTACTTTTGTGACGAATGAGCGGAGTCATGAACTCAATTTAGAGTATCGAGATACAGATCGTCCAACTGATGTCATCAGTCTTGAATACAAGCCAGAGATAGAGATTTCTTTTGATGAAGAAGATTTAGCAAATGATCCTGACTTGGCAGATATGTTGTCAGAATTTGATGCCTATATTGGCGAACTATTCATCTCTATTGATAAAGCGCATGAGCAAGCTCAAGAGTACGGTCATAGTTTTGAACGTGAGATGGGCTTCTTGGCAGTGCACGGCTTTTTACATATTAACGGTTATGATCACTACACTCCCGAAGAAGAAGCGGAGATGTTCGGTTTACAGGAAGAAATTTTGACTGCCTATGGACTCACAAGACAATAAAAGAAAATGGAAAAATCGTGACCTAATCACAAGTTTGGAATTTGCTTTTACAGGAATTTTGACTGCGATTAAGGAAGAACGAAATATGAGAAAACATGTGGTGACAGCCATAATTGTTATTCTTGCAGGTTTTGTTTTTCGGGTATCACGAATCGAATGGCTTTTTCTTCTTTTAAGCATTTTCTTGGTAATAGCATTTGAGATTCTTAACTCAGCTATTGAAAATGTTGTGGATTTAGCAAGCCATTATCACTTCGATATGCTTGCAAAGAAGGCTAAAGATATGGCTGCAGGTGCAGTTCTTGTTGTATCTATTTTAGCAGCTTTAATCGGTTTACTAATCTTTATCCCTAGAATTTGGGATATACTATTTACGATAATGAGGAAATAATGACATTTAAATCTGGATTTGTAGCTATTTTAGGACGCCCTAACGTAGGGAAGTCAACTTTTTTAAACCACGTCATGGGGCAAAAAATTGCCATCATGAGTGATAAGGCGCAAACAACGCGTAATAAAATCATGGGAATTTATACCACTGATAAAGAACAAATTGTCTTTATCGATACTCCAGGGATTCACAAACCTAAAACTGCGCTCGGAGATTTTATGGTAGAGTCAGCATATAGCACCCTTCGTGAAGTGGATACCGTGCTTTTTATGGTTCCTGCAGATGAGCCACGTGGTAAGGGTGACGATATGATTATCGAACGTCTTAAAGCTGCCAAAGTTCCCGTAATTTTAGTAGTTAATAAAATTGATAAGGTTCATCCGGATCAACTTTTGGCACAAATCGATGATTTCCGTAATCAAATGGACTTCAAAGAGATTGTACCCATCTCGGCTCTTCAGGGAAATAATGTATCACATTTAGTAGATATCTTAAGTGAGAATTTAGAAGAAGGTTTTCAATATTTCCCAGCTGATCAAATTACAGACCACCCAGAGCGCTTCTTGGTTTCAGAAATGATTCGTGAGAAAGTTCTTCACTTAACTCGTGAGGAAATCCCTCATTCTGTTGCAGTTGTGGTGGACTCTATGAAGCGTGATGAGGAGACGGACAAGGTTCATATTCGAGCAACCATCATGGTTGAACGTGACAGTCAAAAGGGTATCGTCATCGGAAAAGGTGGCGCCATGCTCAAGAAGATCGGAACCCTTGCGCGTAAGGATATCGAGCTCATGCTAGGGGATAAAGTCTTCTTAGAAACTTGGGTAAAGGTCAAGAAAAACTGGCGTGATAAAAAGCTAGATCTTGCTGACTTTGGCTATAATGAGAAAGAATATTAAGTAGAGGTGGGCTCATGCCTGCTTCTTGTTTTTACAGAAGGAGGATGTATGCCTGAATTACCTGAGGTTGAAACAGTTCGCCGTGGTCTAGAAAAATTGATTCTTGGAAAAAAGATTTCTAGTATAGAGGTCCATTATCCCAAAATGATCAAGACCGACTTGGAAGAATTTCAAAAGGAATTACCTGGTCAGATTATCGAGTCGATGGGACGTCGTGGAAAGTACTTGCTATTTCATCTGTCAGACAAGATTTTGATTTCACATTTGCGAATGGAAGGCAAGTATTTTTACTACCAAGACCAAGTTCCAGAACGCAAACACGCCCATGTTTTGATTCGCTTTGAAGATGGTGGTACTTTGGTGTACGAGGATGTCAGAAAGTTTGGAACCATGGAACTGTTAGTACCTGAGCTTCTGGAATCCTACTTTCTTTCAAAAAAATTAGGTCCAGAACCTACAGAACAGGATTTTGATCTCCTAACCTTTCAAAAGGCATTGAAGAAATCGAAAAAACCAATTAAAACTCACTTGTTAGATCAAACTCTAGTTGTAGGTTTGGGAAATATTTATGTGGACGAGGTTCTTTGGAGAGCAAAAGTACACCCAGCTAAATCTTCACAAAAAGTAACAAAAAAAGAAGCAAAAGCTATTCACGAACAAACTATAAGCGTTTTAGAGCAAGCTGTTAACAAGGGTGGTTCTACCATTAGAAGCTACACCAATGCCTTTGGTGAGGATGGGACTATGCAAGAACTACACCAAGTATATGATAAAGCGGGATTAGCTTGTTCACGCTGTGGTTCTATTATAGAAAAAATTCAACTAGGTGGACGTGGAACTCATTTTTGCCCTAGGTGTCAAAGGAGAAGTTGATGGGAAAAATTATAGGTATCACAGGAGGCATTTCTTCTGGAAAATCAACTGTAACAAATTTTTTACGTCAGAGAGGTTTTCAAGTAGTCGATGCTGATTCACTTGTACATCAGCTTCAAGCTCCAGGAGGTCGACTCTATAATATTTTAGTTGAGCATTTTGGTAAACAGGTTGTTTTAAAGAATGGAGAACTAAACCGCCCTCTACTAGCTAGTCTGATTTTTTCTAATCCTGAAGAACAAGAATGGTCTAAAGAAACTCAAGGTCAAGTCATTTTAGAAGAGTTAGCTGCTTTAAAAAATCAGTTGGCTCAGACTGAAGCTCTCTTTTTTATGGATATTCCTCTCTTGTTTGAACAAGGTTATGAATCTTGGTTTGATGAAGTATGGTTAATCTATCTCGACAGAGAAACTCAGATAGAAAGATTGATGAATAGAGACAAACTATCTCTAGAAGCTGCTGAATCTCGACTTGCTTCACAGTGACCTTTAGACAAAAAGAAAAAACTTGCGACTCACATTATTGATAACAGTGGAAGTCTTGATCAACTATTGAGTCAAATCATTTCTCTACTAGAGAGAGGTGAGTTCTATGAAAGAGATTAATTGGAAAAATGATCTTTGTATAGCTTGGATTGGTTGTTTCTTGACAGGAGCTTGTGTATCCTTGGTTCTCCCTTTTATGCCAATTTTTGTTGAAGAATTAGGAGTTGAACCAAGTCAGGTCACATTCTATTCAGGGATAGCTATTTCAATCTCTGCTGTTTCGGCTGCTTTTATATCGCCAATTTGGGGGATTTTAGCAGACAAATATGACCGTAAACCTATGATGATTAGAGCAGGGATTGCTATGACTATTACAATGGGAGGCTTAGCCTTTGTACCAAATATCTTTTGGCTTTTAGTCTTACGTTTTTTGAATGGAGTATTTACTGGATACGTACCAAATGCAACTGCCTTAATAGCCAGTCAAGTTCCAAAGGATAAGTCGGGTTATGCTCTGGGAACAATAACATCTGGAGTTTTAGCAGGAACACTTTCAGGCCCTTTTGTTGGAGGTTTGATTGCAGAATTATTTGGGATTCGAAATGCCTTTTTAATGGTTGGGGCTCTAGTATCTTTAGCTGCTATCTTGACTATATTCTTTATCAAGGAAGATTTTCAGCCTGTAACCAAAGAAACTGCAATTCCAACAAAATATTTATATGCTAGTCTGAAGTATCCATACCTTTTATTTAACTTATTTGCAACAAGTTTTGTCATTCAATTTGCAGCTCAATCTATCGGGCCTATTCTCGCTCTCTATGTTCGAGAACTAGGGCAGAAGGAGAATCTTCTCTTTGTCTCTGGTGTAATAGTTTCTAGCATGGGTTTATCGAGTATGATGAGTGCAGGTATTATGGGACGATTGGGAGATAAGGTTGGCAATCATCGACTTCTGATCTTAGCTCAAGTCTATTCAGCTGTAATATATGTACTTTGTGCCAATGCTACAAGTCCATTTGAATTAGGAGTTTATCGCTTTCTATTCGGTCTAGGAACAGGTGCCTTAGTTCCTGGTATCAATGCTATTCTTAGTAAAATGGCTCCAAAATCAGCTATTTCGAGGGTGTTTGCTTTCAACCAAGTATTTTTTTACCTAGGAGGGGTGATTGGTCCTCTAGCAGGTTCTTTAGTCGCAAATCAATTTGGTTATAAGTCTGTATTTTATGCAACAGCAGCCTGTGTTGCTCTGAGTTGTATTTTTAACCTAATCCAATTTAAAACATTATTAAAAGTGAAGGAAATCTAGTGCGTGTCAAAATTAATCTGAAATGTTCCTCTTGTGGAAGCATGAATTATCTAACCAGTAAGAACTCAAAAACTCATCCAGATAAGATTGAAGTTCTAAAATATTGTCCAAAGGAAAGAAAAGTTACTTTACATCTTGAATCTAAGTAGAAATTATGATAAAATAATAAGGATTTTAAGGAGTTTGATATGTATAACCTATTATTAACCATTTTATTAGTATTATCCGTTGTGATTGTGATTGCAATCTTCATGCAACCAACTAAGAATCAATCTAGCAATGTATTTGATGCCAGTGCAGGTGACTTATTCGAACGTAGCAAGGCTCGTGGTTTTGAAGCCGTGATGCAGCGTTTGACAGGAATCTTGGTCTTTTTCTGGCTAGCCATTGCCTTAGCATTGACGGTATTATCAAGTAGATAAGAAAATAATGGGCGAGACTAGGTCTTAGCCTATTTTTGTTTTTAAAGACATAAGGTTTTACACCAAAGGAAAAATTTATAAATCTAGAAAGAAAACATGAAAGATAAAATAAAAGAATATTTAAAAGAGAAGGGACGAGTCTCAGTTAATGACCTAGCCCAAGCTCTAGGAAAGGATGGATCCAAGGATTTTCGTGAGTTGATAAAAAACTTGTCCCTCATGGAAAGAAAACACCAGATCCGTTTTGAAGAAGATGGAAGTTTGACCATCAATCAAAAGAAGAAACAGGAAATTACCCTTAAAGGAATTTTTCACGCTCATAAAAATGGCTTTGGTTTCGTAAGCTTAGAGGGAGAAGAAGACGATCTTTTTGTTGGTAAAAATGATGTTAACTATGCCATTGATGGCGATACTGTTGAAATTGTGATCAAGAAGGTTGCGGACCGCCAAAAAGGAACAGCAGCTGAAGCTAAGATTATTGATATTTTGGAACACAGTTTGACGACGGTTGTTGGTCAAATTGTTCTTAATGAGGAAAAGCCTAAGTATGCGGGTTATATCCGTTCTAAAAATCAAAAGATTAGTCAACCAATCTACGTTAAGAAGCCAGCTATTCAATTAGACGGTACAGAAGTTCTCAAGGTCTTTATCGATAAGTACCCAAGTAAGAAACACGATTTCTTTGTCGCTAGTGTGCTAGATGTTGTTGGACATTCTACAGATGCAGGGATTGATGTCCTCGAGGTCTTGGAATCAATGGACATTGTATCTGAGTTTCCAGAGGCTGTTCTTAAGGAAGCAGATAGCGTTCCAAATGCACCATCTGAAGCTGATATGGAAGGCCGTCTAGACTTAAGAGATGAAATTACCTTTACCATTGATGGAGCTGATGCCAAGGACTTGGATGATGCTGTCCATATCAAACCACTGAAGAACGGCAATATCGAACTAGGTGTTCACATCGCAGATGTTTCTTACTACGTAACAGAGGGATCTGCACTTGATAAGGAAGCTCTCAATCGTGCGACCTCTGTCTATGTGACAGACCGTGTAGTTCCAATGCTTCCAGAACGTCTGTCAAACGGTATCTGTTCCCTTAACCCTCAAGTGGACCGCTTGACTCAGTCTGCTATTATGGAGATTGATAAGCATGGTCGTGTTCGTAATTACACTATTACTCAAACTGTTATCAAGACAAGTTACCGTATGACCTATAGTGATGTAAATGACATCCTAGCAGGCGATGAGGAGAAGAGACAAGACTATAAGAAAATCGTTCCTAGTATCGAGTTAATGGATAAGCTCCATGAAACTTTGGAAAGTATGCGAATCAAGCGTGGTGCTCTCAATTTTGATACCAATGAAGCTAAGATTTTGGTAGATAAAAAAGGCAAGCCAGTTGACATTGTTCTTCGACATCGTGGTGTTGCTGAACGTATGATTGAGTCCTTTATGTTGATTGCTAACGAAACGGTTGCCGAGCACTTTAGCAAGTTGGACTTACCTTTTATCTATCGTATTCATGAGGAACCTAAAGCTGAGAAAGTTCAAAAGTTTATTGATTATGCTTCAAGTTTTGGATTACGAATCTATGGGACTGCCAGTGAGATAAGCCAGGGAGCCCTTCAAGAGATCATGAGTGCTGTTGAAGGTGAGCCTTATGCAGATGTATTGTCCATGATGCTTTTGCGTTCTATGCAGCAGGCTCGTTATTCTGAGCATAATCATGGTCACTATGGACTAGCTGCGGACTATTACACTCACTTTACCAGCCCAATTCGTCGTTATCCTGACCTTCTTGTTCATCGTATGATTCGTGACTATGGACGTTCCAAGGACGTAGCCGAGCATTTTGAACAGGTTATTCCTGAGATTGCTACCCAGTCTTCTAATCGTGAGCGTCGTGCCATCGAGGCAGAGCGTGAAGTCGAAGCTATGAAAAAAGCTGAATACATGGAAGAGTACGTTGGTGAAGAATATGATGCAGTTGTTTCAAGTATTGTTAAATTTGGTCTTTTTGTTGAATTACCAAATACAGTTGAGGGATTGATTCACATTACCAATCTACCTGAATTTTACCATTTTAACGAACGCGATTTAACCCTCCGTGGGGAGAAATCAGGAATCACTTTCCAAGTGGGACAGCAGATCCGTATTCGTGTCGAAAGAGCCGATAAGATGACTGGCGAGATTGATTTCTCTTTTATTCCAAGTGAATTTGATGTCATTGAAAAAGGTTTGAAAGGCTCTGGTCGTGAGGATAGAGGTCGTCGTTCAGATAAGAAAGAAGATAAGAGAAAAGCTGGTCGCTTAGGTGATAAGCGCAAGCATTCTCCAAAAGACAAGAAGAAAAAAAGCAAGAAACCTTTTTATAAGGAAGTAGCAAAGAAAGGAGCCAAGTATGGCAAAGGGCGAAGGAAAGGTCGTCGCGCAAAATAAAAAGGCACATCACGATTATACAATCGTAGATACGCTAGAAGCAGGAATGGTCCTGACAGGAACTGAGATCAAGAGTGTTCGAGCAGCCCGCATCAATCTGAAAGATGGGTTTGCCCAGGTTAAGAATGGGGAAGTTTGGCTGAGTAATGTCCATATCGCTCCTTATGAAGAGGGCAATATCTGGAACCAGGAGCCAGAGCGTCGTCGTAAACTTCTCCTTCATAAAAACAAATCCAGAAATTGGAGCAAGAAACTAAAGGGACAGGGATGACCTTGGTTCCTCTTAAAGTTTATATCAAAGATGGCTATGCCAAGCTCCTTTTAGGACTTGCAAAAGGGAAACACGATTACGATAAACGTGAGTCTATCAAACGTCGTGAGCAGGATCGTGATATTGCGCGTGTTATGAAAGCTGTTAACCACCGATAGAAAGAGTGAAGAATATGGAAAAACTAGTTGCCTACAAACGCATGCCTGTCTGGAATAAAGACACCATGCCAGAGGCTGTTCAAGGAAAACACAATACTAAGGTCGGAACCTGGGGCAAGATTACCGTATTAAAAGGGACTCTTAAGTTTATTGAATTGACTGAAGAGGGAGAAGTTATAGCTGAGCACCTCTTTGAAGCAGGTGCTGATAATCCTATGGCACAACCTCAAGCTTGGCACAGAGTAGAAGCTGCCACAGATGATGTGGAGTGGTATTTGGAATTTTATTGTAAACCAGAGGATTATTTCCCAAAGAAATACAATAGCAATCCAGTTCATTCGGAGGTTTTAGAAGCTATACAGACCGTGAAACCATGTAAAGCACTAGACCTAGGATGTGGTCAAGGAAGAAATGCACTCTTTCTCGCTCAACATGGCTTTGATGTTACAGCAGTTGACCAAAATGAACTTTCCCTTGAAATCTTGCAAAGTATCGTGGAGCAAGAAGATTTGGAAATGCCTGTTGGTCTATACGATATCAATTCAGCAAGCATCGGACAAACTTACGATTTTATCGTATCGACAGTTGTGCTCATGTTTTTACAAGCAGATCGTATTCCGGCTATTATCCAAAACATGCAGGAGCAAACCTCAATTGGGGGTTACAATTTGATTGTGTGTGCTATGGATACAGAAGATTATCCATGTTCAGTTAATTTCCCATTTACCTTTAAAGAAGGGGAATTGACAAATTACTACCAGGATTGGGAATTAATCAAGTACAATGAAAATCCTGGGTATCTCCACCGTCGTGATGAGAATGGCAATCGTATCCAACTACGCTTTGCGACTATGTTGGCTAAAAAGGTAAAATAAACATTAAGTGAGTAGATAATTTCCATTATCTACTCATTTTTTGTAAAGTTTGAGCTTTTATAATCCTATTTATGCTATACTAGGGTGTAGATAACGCTTTCAATTAGATAAGGCATAAATATCTCATTACATTTCAGTAATTTCATTTTAAAAATTCCTACAATTAGTAGTATGTTCTCGTTTAGGAGGAAAAATGTCCCGTCTCTTAGTTAAAATTTTTAACCATCACACCATTGAGAAAAATGTCTATCCAGCCTTCCTAACTGAAAGTGATGCGATTCTTTTTTTATCCTTAAGTAAAATCAAGGAGGAAGAGAAAATATCCTTAAAACATTTTTTGATGGAGCAGGTGCCTCACATTAAACAAGTGACTTTTCGTCAAATAAGTCTTGAAAAATTATCCGAAGAATTGGATTTTATCTTGATAAACCATAAAGAGGTTGCCTTAGATGTTTTCGGTGACGATTCTTTACTTGCTGTCATACTATATCAGTACGGAATGGAAAGAAAACTTTCTATTCATGCCATGGATACTGAGAAAGAGAGACAATATACTTTGGATACTGGAACATTAGTAGAAAGTAATTTAAGCATTCCTTCTTTATCTATCCATCAATTGATAGAATTGCGTGGTGGTAAACTCATCAAATCTAAACAACCTTGCTATAGTCCGAAAGAAATTACTGCTATCAAAAGACTAGCAAACTATGCAATTTCAAACCCAGAACAATGGTATCAAGTAACTCAATTCTTCGCTTTAGCAAAAACTGGAGATTTTCATGCTGAAACAGGTAAGGTTTTAATGAATAACGGGAAGCGTTATCCCTATCCAGCGGCATTGATTTCCCTATTGACCGAAGCGGGAATGCTACACATTGATGAGGATAAGACGGATAAAGTCATTTATACTTTTCCAAGCTCAGAAGCTCAATTAACTTGCCGAACAAAGGGGCATATTTTAGAATTATATCTTTACCTTTTAGCAAAAGAATCAGGTTTTTTTGATGAATGTATGATAGGTGCTGAAATAGACTGGAATGGTATTTTTCCCGAGATAGATAACGTACAAAATGAGATTGATGTCGTACTTCGTAAAGGAAAATCCATTATTTTTATATCTTGTAAAATGACAGACTTATCAGTTGAAGCCATCAATGAACTGGAAGTCTATGCCAACCATTTTGCTGGAGAAACTTGCCTGAAATTAATCGTGTGTTCAGGAAAAATCAATACTGTCTATGCGAATCGTTGTCATGAGTATGGTGTCATAGTTATAAAGAATAATCAGATTTCTAATCTCATTCCAATGTTAGAAAAGAGAATAAAAAGAAAAAAATAAGATAAGAGGAAGTAAATCCAAAAACAGTTTATAGTTGTATAAAGGCTGGTGTATCCAGTCTTTTTTTAATCTTTTTCGAATAAAAAAGTAAAGGAGGACTCAATGTTTTTAGCAAGAGATGAAAAAGGAAATTTAGTGAATTCTTTGGAAGATGATTTAGTTAAGCAAGTCTACACTTGTCCAGCATGTGGCTCCATAGTACAACTAAGAAAAGGACAGAATAAGAGAACACATTTTGCCCATCAATCCCTTAAGAACTGTCAGTTTTTCCATGAAAACGAAAGTCCTGAACATTTAGGGAACAAGCAGGCTCTTTTTTATTGGACAAAAAAGGATGATGAGGTGTCTTTGGAATTTCCTATATCTCAATGTCAACAAATCGCAGACATTTTAGTTAGAGGAAACTTGGCTCTTGAAATTCAATGCAGTCCCATAAGACAAAGTATTTTGGCTGAAAGAAGTAGGGGCTACCGTAGTCATGGTTTTAAAGTTCTTTGGCTATTAGGAGAAAAACTGTGGTTAAAAGAACGTTTGACGCAACTACAAAGAGGATTCCTTTACTTTAGTAATAATATGGGGTTCTATGTATGGGAATTGGATCTGAAGAACGAATTGCTGCGACTTAAATACTTGCTTCATCAAGACTTACGTGGGAAATTACATTATCAGACCAAAGAGTTTCCCTATGGGAAAGGTAATCTCTTAGAAATATTGCGTATCCCTTATCAGAAACAAAAACTACAGTGCTTTACTGTTGAGCAAGATAGATATATCTGTTCTTACATTCGACAGCAACTCTACTATCAAAATTCTTACTGGATGGAAAAGCAATCACAAGCATATCTAGTGGGGAAAAATTTACTTAATCTAAAGTTTCAAGATTGGTGCCCTCAAGTAAGTCCTATTGAAAATGGGAATTTTTTTCAAGTTGACAAAGACATCAGTGATTATTATCTACATTTTAAATCTTACTATGAAAAAAATCCTCAATTGAAACATCAAAAGCTTTATCCGCCAGCCTTTTATCAACAGTATTTTCTGAAAAATGTGGTAAAATAGAAAGGATGGAGGAAATTTATGGTATTACAAAGAAATGAAATCAATGAAAAAGATACATGGGATCTATCAACGGTCTTTGAAACAGACCAAAAATGGGAAGAAGAATTAGCCCTATTAACCGAGGATACAAAACAAGCAGCTAGCCTTGAAGGGCATCTTTTGGATAGAGCAGAAAGTCTTCTTAATATTACAGATCGTTATTTGGATTTGAGTCGTCGTCTTGAAAAACTCTATGTCTACGCTCATATGAAAAATGACCAGGATACACGAGTTGCTAAATATCAAGAATATTATGCAAAGGCAATGACTCTATACAGTCAACTAGATCAAGTCTTTTCTTTCTATGAGCCTGAGTTTATGAAGATTACTGAAGAACAGTATCATGCTTTCTTAGAGGCAGAGCCAAAGCTTCAGATATATAAACACTTTTTTAATACATTATTGCAAAATAAGGATCATGTTCTTTCTCAACGTGAAGAAGAACTACTTGCTGGAGCTGGAGAAATTTTTGGTTCGGCTAGTGAGACTTTTGCAATCTTGGACAATGCTGATATTACCTTCCCTTATGTACTAGATGATGAAGGAAATGAAGTGCAACTATCACACGGGACCTACTCACGCTTAATGGAATCAAAAAATCGTGAGGTACGTCGTGGCGCTTATGAAGCTCTCTATTCAACTTATAAGCAGTTCCAACATACATATGCTAAAACACTTCAAACAAATGTAAAGGTACAAAACTATCGTGCTAAAGTGCGCAATTACCAAAGTGCACGTCAGGCAGCACTTGCAGCTAACTTTGTCCCTGAAAGTGTATATGATAATCTGGTGTCAGCTGTTCGTAAGCATTTGCCACTTTTGCAACGTTATCTTGACCTTCGTTCAAAAATCTTGGGTATTCCAGATCTCAAAATGTACGATGTTTACACACCACTTTCATCGGTTGAATATAGTTTTACTTATCCAGAAGCCTTGAAGAAAGCCGAAGAAGCTTTGGCTGTTCTTGGTGATGATTATTTGACTCGTGTAAAACGTGCCTTTAGCGAACGTTGGATTGATGTTTATGAAAACCAAGGCAAGCGTTCAGGTGCATACTCTGGTGGTTCCTACGATACAAATGCTTTCATGCTTCTTAACTGGCAAGACAATCTAGATAATCTTTTTACTCTTGTCCATGAAACTGGTCACAGTATGCACTCTAGCTATACTCGTGAAACTCAACCATACGTTTATGGAGACTATTCAATTTTCTTAGCAGAAATTGCTTCAACAACTAATGAAAATATCCTAACGGAAAAACTGTTAGAGGAAGTTGAAGATGATGCAACTCGCTTTGCAATTCTCAATAACTTCTTGGACGGCTTCCGAGGAACGGTCTTCCGCCAAACTCAATTTGCTGAATTTGAGCACGCCATTCACCAAGCTGACCAAAATGGAGAAGTCTTGACTAGTGAGTTCTTAAATGAACTTTATGCTGACTTGAATGAAACATATTATGGTTTGAAAAAAGAAGATAATCCTGAAATTCAATATGAATGGGCTCGTATTCCTCATTTCTACTATAACTATTATGTTTATCAATATTCAACAGGTTTTGCAGCAGCTTCAGCCTTAGCTGAAAAGATTGTTCATGGTAGTCAAGAAGATCGAGATCGCTATATTGACTACCTCAAGGCAGGTAAGTCTGATTACCCACTCAATGTTATGAGAAAAGCAGGCGTTGATATGGAGAAGGAAGATTACCTCAATGATGCTTTTGCAGTCTTTGAACGTCGCTTAAATGAGTTTGAAGCACTTGTAGAAAAATTAGGATTGGCATAAGATCCATGGTAGAATCTTACAGTAAAAACGCCAATCACAACATGCGTAGACCTGTTGTCAAACAAGAAATCGTCGATTTTATGAGAGATCGTCAAAAGCAGGTGACAGGGCCACTAAAAGAACTTGAGGACTTTGCCCGCAAAGAAAATATTCCAATTATTCCTCATGAAACAGTTGCATATTTTCGTTTTTTGATGGAGACTATGCAGCCTAAGAATATCTTAGAAATTGGGACTGCTATCGGTTTTTCTGCTCTCTTGATGGCTCAACATTCGCCAGAGTCCAAGATTACCACGATTGATCGTAATCCTGAAATGATTGGCTTTGCCAAGGCCAATTTTGCCAAGTTTGATAATCGCCAGCAAATCACATTGCTTGAAGGTGACGCAGTAGATATTTTATCCACTCTCACAGAATCTTATGATTTTGTTTTTATGGATTCTGCAAAATCTAAATACATCGTATTTTTGCCAGAAATCCTCAAACATCTTGAGGTTGGTGGAGTAGTAGTTTTGGATGATATTTTCCAAGGTGGAGATATTACTAAGGATATTATGGAAGTCCGACGCGGGCAACGAACCATCTATCGAGGATTACAAAGGCTTTTTGAAGCAACTTTGGATAATCCGGGTTTGACAGCAAGCCTAGTTCCTCTAGGTGATGGGATATTGATGCTGAGAAAAAATAAGGCTGATGTTGAATTACCAGATTTTGAGTAATTTTTAGATATTTTTAAGACAATTTAGTAAAATAGATAAGGTAATCGTTTTTCTAACATAAAGGAGTAAACATGAAGAAAAAAATTTTGGCTGGTGCCATTACATTATTGTCAGTAGCTACTTTAGCTGCATGTTCAACTAGTTCTCAAGGAGCTGACTTAATCAGTATGAAAGGTGATGTTATCACTGAACATCAATTCTTTGAAGAAGTTAAGAATAATCCAACTGCTCAACAAGTCTTGCTTAACATGACGATTCAAAAGGTTTTTGAAAAACAATATGGTTCAGAAGTTAGTGATAAAGACGTTGATGATGCAGTAGCTGAAGAACAAAAAAAATATGGAGACAGTTATCAAACTGTTCTTGCTCGTGCAGGTATGACTGCTGAAAGCCGTAAACAACAAATTCGTACAAGTAAGTTGGTAGAATATGCTGTGAAAAAGGCTGCTGAAGCAGAATTAACTGATGAAAACTACAAAAAAGCATATGAAGAGTATACTCCAGAAGTAACTGCTCAAATCATCCGTCTTGATAGTGAAGAAAAGGCTAAGGAAGTACTTGCAAAAGCAAAAGAATCAGGAGCTGACTTTACTCAACTTGTAAAAGACAATACAACAGACGAGAAGGCAAAAGAAAACGGGGGCGAAATCACATTTGACTCTGCGTCTACAGAATTGCCAGCAGCTGTTAAGAAAGCTGCTTTTGCACTAGATGTTGATGGAGTATCAGATGTTATTACTGCTCCAGGAACCCAAGCATACACAAGCAATTTCTATATTGTTAAATTAACGAAGAAATCTGAAAAATCAGCTAACTGGGAAGACTACAAAGAAAAACTTCAGTCAGTTATCTTAACTCAAAAACAGAATGATGCTACCTTTGTTCAAGGAGTGATCGGAAAAGAACTCCAAGCAGCAAATATTAAAGTTAAAGATCAAGCCTTCCAAAATATCTTTACACAATATATTCAAGGTGAATCTAAAGGCGAAAATAACACAACTACATCATCTAACTAATTTAAATAAAACTATCTTTCAATTTATGAAAGATAGTTTTTTGTTTAAAGTATTGTTGACTACAAATTGAAATAGACTATCTGATTTTATATATTTTGGTCAAAAAGGTAGTTTAATGGGTAAGAGTTTTTTTCTGGTCTAAAAAATGGTATAATAGCAAGTAAAACTATAAATAATAGAAAAATGAATTTTCTGATAGATGGTGAAGTATGAAAATTAGTAAACGGCACCTGTTGAATTATTCCATCTTAGTCCCTTATCTTCTTTTATCTGTATTGGGCTTGATAGTAGTTTATTCAACAACTAGTGCATCTTTAATCGAAGAAGGGAAGAGTGCCTTTCAATTAGTTCGAAATCAAGGTCTGTTCTGGATTGTTAGTTTATTCTTAATTGCTCTAATTTATAAATTAAAATTAGGATTCTTAAAAAATGAACGCTTGCTCTTCATTGTTATGTTTGTTGAGTTGGTCTTATTGGCTTTAGCTCGCTTAGTCGGTGTTCCTGTCAATGGAGCTTATGGTTGGATTAAGGTTGGACCAGTCACGATTCAACCTGCTGAGTATCTAAAGATTATTATTATTTGGTATCTTGCTCAACGTTTCTCCAAACAACAAGATGAAATTGGCATATATGATTTCCAAGTTTTGACACAAAATCAGTGGTTTCCCAGAGCTTTTAACGATTGGCGTTTTGTTCTTTTGGTAATGATTGGTAGTTTGGCTATTTTCCCAGACCTGGGAAATGCAACCATTTTACTATTGGTATCTATACTAATGTATACAATTAGTGGTATTGCCCATCGCTGGTTTGGAACTATCATAGGTTTACTAATAGGAGCGTCTACCCTATCATTGACGGCTATTAAGGTTATTGGTGTAGAGAAATTTTCTAAAATCCCTGTATTTGGTTATGTAGCAAAACGTTTTAGTGCCTTTTTCAATCCCTTTGATGATGTTGCTGGAGCTGGGCACCAATTGGCCAATTCCTATTATGCCATGGTTAATGGTGGATGGTTTGGTTTAGGTTTAGGAAATTCTATTGAGAAACGAGGTTATCTACCAGAAGCCCATACGGATTTCGTCTTTTCGATTGTAATCGAAGAATTTGGATTTGTTGGAGCTAGTCTTATCCTAGCATTAGTATTCTTTTTAATCTTGCGCATTATCTTAGTAGGTATTCGTGCTAAGAATCCGTTTAACTCTATGATGGCCATTGGTATTGGCGGCATGATTCTGATACAGGTATTTGTCAATATTGGTGGAATTTCAGGTTTGATTCCTTCTACAGGAGTGACCTTCCCATTCCTATCACAGGGAGGAAATAGTCTCTTAGTTCTGTCAGTAGCAATTGCTTTGTTCTGAATATTGATGCCAGTGAGAAACGTGCGGGTCTTTATAACGAATTAGAATCTCAATTCTAAGAAGACATAGGTAACAAGGAGAAAATAAATGTCTCTTCAAAAATTAGAAAATTTTAGTAATAAAACTGTTGTTCAAGAGGAAGTGCAAATTTTGACTAACTTGCTTGAAGATATCACAAGGAATATGCTTTCACCTGAGACTTTTGATAAAATTATGCAGTTGAAAGAATTATCATCTTCAGAAGATTATCAAGGACTCAATAAAATTGTCACCACACTCTCAAATGAGGAGATGGTCTACATTTCTCGTTATTTTTCAATTTTACCCCTACTAATCAATATCTCAGAAGATGTTGACTTGGCGTATGAGATTAACCACTTAAATAATGTTGATCAAGATTATCTAGGTAAACTTTCTACAACCATTAAAATGGTCGCTGAAAAAGATAATGCATCAGAGATTCTTGAGCAATTAAATGTTGTGCCAGTTCTAACTGCTCATCCAACTCAAGTACAACGTAAAAGTATGTTGGACTTAACGAATCATATCCATACACTATTACGTAAATACCGTGATGTAAGAAGGGGATTAATTAACAAGGACAAATGGCATAACGATCTCCGTCGCTACATTGAAATCATCATGCAGACTGACATGATACGTGAGAAGAAATTAAAGGTAACTAATGAGATTACCAATGTCATGGAATACTACAATAGCTCCTTCTTACAAGCTGTTCCTAATCTAATGCTAGAGTATAAACGTCTTGCAAAAGAGCAAGGAATTGATTTGAAACAGGCCAAGCCTATTACTATGGGTATGTGGATTGGTGGAGACCGAGATGGGAATCCATTTGTAACAGCTGAGACTCTCAAACGTTCAGCTACAATTCAAAGTGAAGTAATCCTTAACTACTATATCAGTAAAATTTCTACTCTCTATTTGAATTTCTCACTATCAACTAATTTATCTAAAACTAGTAAAGCTGTTGAAGAAATGGCGGCACAATCAGGTGATACATCAGTTTCGTGAAAAAGAGCCTTATCGTAGAGCTTTCCATTTGATTCAATCAAAATTAATTCAAACTTTATTGAATTTAAAAGAGTGGGCACTTGTTGGTTCATCGGTTGATGAACACCATCCTGTTGAAGCTCTTCTTAGAGCTAATACTCACCAACAAGGTGTGGTTTCTGATTATATTGGAAATCGAATTACTGGGGCTATTCAGGAATTGGCCGAGGATCGACCTCCTTATTACCAAACAGTCGAAGAGTTTAAAAATGACCTATATATCATTCATGATTCATTGATTGAAAATAAGGCAGAAGCCTTAATTACGGGAGAATTTGCAGAGCTTTTAGAAGCGGTAGAAGTCTTTGGTTTCTACTTGGCTTCTATTGATATGCGTCAAGATTCTAGTGTACATGAAGCTTGTGTGGCTGAATTACTTGAATCTGCAGGAATTAATGACCACTACAGTGATTTATCTGAAGAAGAGAAATGTGACGTGCTCTTACATGAATTGATAGAGGACCCTCGAATTTTATCTGCTACACATGCGCAAAAATCAGAATTACTTGAAAAAGAATTGGCTATCTTCCAAACTGCACGTGAGTTGAAAGATCGTTTGGGAGAAGATGTCATTCGACAAACCATTATTTCTCATGCTACAAGTGTGTCTGATATGCTCGAATTAGCTATCATGCTTAAAGAAGTAGGTCTTGTGGATGCTGAAAAAGCGCGTGTTCAAATTGTTCCTCTGTTTGAAACGATTGAAGACTTGGATCATTCTGAGGACACTATGAGAAAATACTTCTCACTCCCATTAGCTAAGAAATGGATAGCTTCTAAAAATAACTACCAAGAAATCATGCTTGGATATTCTGATAGTAATAAGGATGGTGGTTACCTATCATCTTGTTGGACCTTATATAAGGCTCAACAACAACTGACAGCAATTGGTGATGAATTTGGTGTTAAAGTAACCTTCTTCCATGGACGTGGGGGAACTGTTGGCCGAGGTGGTGGACCAACATACGATGCCATTGCTTCTCAACCGCTCAAGTCAATTAAAGACCGTATCCGCCTTACTGAGCAAGGTGAAGTAATTGGCAATAAATATGGTAATAAAGATGCAGCATATTATAATTTAGAAATGTTAGTATCTGCGGCCATCAACCGTATGATTACGCAGAAGAAGAGCGACACTAATACTTCAAATCGCTATGAAGCCATTATGGACCAGGTAGTTAACCGTTCTTATGATATCTATCGTGATTTGGTATTTGGAAATGAATATTTCTATGACTACTTCTTTGAGTCAAGTCCAATCAAAAATATTTCAAGCTTTAATATTGGTTCTCGTCCAGCTGCTCGTAAAACCATCACTGAAATTGGTGGATTACGTGCTATTCCATGGGTATTCTCCTGGTCACAAAGTCGTGTTATGTTCCCAGGTTGGTATGGTGTAGGTTCTAGCTTTAAAGAATTTATCGACCAAGATCCACAAAATATCGAATACCTTCGAGATATGTATCAAAACTGGCCATTCTTCCAGTCACTCCTATCTAACGTAGATATGGTCTTGTCAAAATCAAATATGAATATTGCCTTTGAGTACGCTAAGCTATGTGAAAGCGAAGAAGTACAAGCAATCTATTATACTATTTTAGACGAATGGCAATTAACTAAGAATGTGATTTTAGCAATCGAAGGACATGATGAGCTCTTGGCTGAAAACCCATATTTGAAAGCCAGTCTAAACTATCGTATGCCTTACTTCAATATTTTAAACTATATTCAGTTAGAGCTGATCAAACGTCAACGTCATGGACAGTTATCTTCGCATGAAGAAAGATTAATTCATACGACTATTAACGGAATCGCTACAGGACTACGTAATTCAGGTTAATTTAAAGATATTTTTTTATAAAATCCGTAAGAATTTTACTTTTTTAAAAAAATAATTCATAAAATCACTTGACAAGCATTTTTAAAATGATATAATCGAATCATTCAGAAAGTAATCATTAAAATTTTTTAGAGAGTCTGTGGTTGGTGGAAACAGATAGATAGAGATGATGAAAATTGGGCTGAATGTTATAAAGAATTTGAAATCATAAGAATTCGGTGTGCACACCTTACAGTGCAACTCGTGAAGCGAGATTGAGAGATAGGGAGGATTCCCTATAATTGAGGTGGCACCGCGCATCGACGTCCTCACACAAGTTTTTTGTGTGAGGACTTTTTCTTTTGTTTTGGAGGTATATGATGGAATTTAAACGATGGCGACGCTTGGTAAAGTTATATTGAAAGTGAAATGAACATTACGAAGTTTAAGTGAAATAAGGAGAAATAAATATGAATAAACGTTTAATTGGTATTATCGCAGCAATAGTACTTGTAGTTGGAGGAAGCTTGGTCTACTCTAACTTAACGAAACAAGAAACTAAAACTGAAACGGCTAATAAAACAGCTAAAGTTGGTGTCCTACAATTCGTCAGCCATCCGTCGCTTGACCTGATTTACCAAGGAATTGAAGATGGACTTGCTGAAGAAGGCTATAAAGGCGACCAAGTTAAAATCGACTTTATGAATTCAGAAGGTGATCAAAGTAAGGTTGCGACAATGAGTAAACAATTGGTGTCAAATGGAAATGATGTTGTTGTCGGAATTGCGACACCTGCAGCTCAAGGTCTAGCAAGTGCAACAAAAAACCTACCTGTTATCATGGCAGCTATTACAGACCCAGTTGGAGCTAACCTTGTACAAAACTTGGAAAAACCAGGCGGAAACATCACTGGGGTATCTGACCATAACCCTGCTGAACAACAGGTTGAATTGATTAAAACATTGACTCCTGATGTTAAGACTGTTGGAGCTCTTTATTCAAGTAGCGAAGATAACTCAAAATCACAAGTCGAAGAGTTCAAAGCTTACGCTGAAAAAGCAGGTTTGAAAGTAGAAACATTTGCAGTTCCTTCAACAAACGAAATTGCTTCAACAGTAAACGTTATGACTGGTAAAGTTGATGCAATTTGGGTTCCAATCGATAACACTATTGCGTCAGCATTCTCAACTGTAGTATCAAGTAACCAAACAGCTAAAAACCAATCTATCCAAGTGCAACTGCAATGGTAGAAGCGGGTGGTTTGGCATCAGTCGTTGTGGATCAACACGATCTTGGTGTGGCTACTGGAAAGATGATCGCTAAAGTCTTGAAGGGTGAAAAACCTGCTGATACTCCAGTCAATGTCTTCTCAACTGGTAAATCAGTTATCAATAAGAAATTGGCCCAAGAACTTGGAATTACAATTCCTGAATCAGTCTTAAAAGGAGCTGGTCAAGTGATTGAATAAGAAAACGGGAGGAGTTGGAGACATCTCCTCCAATTTTTAAAAGAAGGAAATGAATGTAACATGATAGTATCGATTATTTCACAAGGATTTGTCTGGGCTATTCTAGGTTTGGGAATCTTTATGACTTTTAGAATCCTCAACTTTCCAGATATGACAACAGAGGGTTCCTTCCCTCTAGGTGGAGCTGTAGCAGTAACTCTAATTACACAAGGGTTTAATCCTTTTCTTGCTACCTTAGTAGCTGTTGGAGCAGGATGTCTTGCAGGTTTAGCGACTGGTCTTCTTTACACGAAAGGAAAGATTCCAACACTCTTGTCTGGTATTTTGGTGATGACTTCTTGCCATTCTATCATGCTCATGATTATGGGAAGGGCTAACCTTGGGCTCTTGGGAACCAAACAAATCCAGGACGTTCTTCCTTTCTCATCTGAGGTTAATCAATTATTTACAGGTTTGATTTTTGTGACTTTGGTTATCCTTCTTATGCTTTTCTTCCTAGACACTAAATTGGGACAAGCTTATATCGCAACAGGAGATAATCCAGATATGGCTCGTAGTTTTGGTATCAATACAGGACGTATGGAGCTTATGGGTCTGATTTTATCAAATGGGGTTATTGCTCTCGCAGGTGCCTTAATTGCGCAACAAGAAGGCTATGCGGATGTTTCTCGTGGTATCGGAGTTATCGTAGTTGGGCTTGCTAGCTTGATTATCGGAGAAGTACTCTTTAAGAGTTTGACCCTAGCAGAACGTTTGGTTACTATTGTCGTTGGTTCTATTAGCTACCAATTCCTAGTATGGGGAGTCATTGCTCTAGGCTTTAACACAAGCTACCTTCGACTATATAGTGCTCTTATCCTGGCAACTTGTTTGGTAATTCCAACCCTTAAGGATAAATACTTGAAAGGAGTCAAATTAAGCAAATGACAGCAATTGTTGAATTAAAAAATGCCACAAAAATTGTGAAAAATGGCTTCGACGAGGAAAAAATCATCCTAAACGATGTTTCACTTGAAATTTATGAACATGACTTCATTACAATCTTGGGTGGAAATGGAGCAGGAAAGTCAACGCTCTTTAATAGCATTGCAGGAACTCTACCTTTAACTAGTGGGACTATCCGTATTATGGGAGAGGATGTAACTCATTTTAGCCCTGAAAAACGTGCTAAGTACCTTTCTCGTGTCTTCCAGGATCCCAAGATGGGAACAGCCCCTCGTATGACGGTTGCAGAAAACCTCTTGATTGCTAAGTTTCGTGGTGAAAAACGTGGACTTTTTCCGAGAAGGCTCTCAGCTTACAAGGAAGAATTTCAAGCAACCATTGAGAAGGTTGGAAATGGTCTAGAAAAACACCTGGATACACCGATTGAGTTCTTATCTGGTGGACAAAGACAGGCCTTGAGCCTCTTAATGGCAACCTTAAAACGTCCAGAACTCCTTTTGTTGGATGAACACACTGCTGCCCTTGACCCTAAAACAAGTGTGACCTTGATGGAATTGACAGATGACTTTGTCAGCAAGGACCATCTAACAGCATTGATGATTACACATCATTTGGAGGATGCTCTCAAGTATGGAAATCGTCTCATTGTCATGAAAGAAGGACGAATCATCCAAGATTTAAACAAGGATGAAAAAGCTAAGATGAAAATTTCTGATTACTATCAACTATTTGAGTAAAGGATTGATTGCTAAAAACTTAGAAGTAGGTTATCTGCTTCTAAGTTTTTTAATAGTTGAAAGTGTCAAAGAATCCTCTATTTTTGATAAACTCTAGAGATTTTAGTATTTTCATGAATACTAACATAAGGAAATACCATTTATCAATGAAATAGAAGCATGTAAGTGGTATGAAATGGTTTACTTTTTTTCTGAAATAAGCTATACTATATAAAGTAAACTGTGATAAAATGGAGGTATTGTCTATGGTTGACAAGAGAGTCATCGAAGAGATCAAAAACAATACCAATATTGTCGAAATCATAGGAGAAGTGATTTCTTTACAAAAATCTGGACGGAACTTTTTGGGGCTCTGTCCTTTTCATGGTGAAAAGACCCCTTCCTTTAACGTAGTTGAAGATAAGCAATTTTATCATTGTTTTGGATGTGGTCGTTCTGGAGATGTTTTCAAGTTCATCGAGGAATACCAACAAGTTAATTTTTCTGATGCAGTAAGAATTCTAGGTGAACGTCTCGGAATTGAGATTGTTAGACCTATCCAAAATCAAGTACAGCATACTTCGCCTCATCAAAATCTCTATGAGATGCATGAAAAAGCAGCTAGATTCTATCATGCTATTCTCATGACAACTAAGATGGGTGAGGAAGCTAGGAATTATCTATATAAACGTGGCTTGACTGATGATGTCATTAAACACTTTATGATTGGTCTAGCTCCAGCAGAACGGTCTTATCTTTATCAGCGTTTGTCTGATGATTATAGTGAAAAAGATATACTGGATTCAGGTCTATTTTACCTGTCTGAGACTAATCAATTCTTTGATACTTTCCATAATCGTATTATGTTTCCACTGTCAAATGACCAAGGTAAGGTTATTGCCTTTTCTGGACGTGTTTGGCAAGAAGAAGATTCTCAAACTGGAAAGTATAAAAATAGTCGTGCGACGGCAATTTTTAATAAAAGTTACGAATTATATCATTTAGATAGGGTAAAAAAAGGATCTGGGAAAGCACCTGAAATCTATCTGATGGAAGGATTTATGGATGTTATTGCGGCATACCGTGCTGGTATTGAAAATGCAGTAGCTTCCATGGGAACTGCTCTAACAAGTGAGCATGTCAATCATCTAAAACGATTTACCAAAAAGGTTATCATTACTTATGATGGAGATAGGGCAGGTCAAGCTGCGACAGCAAAAGCTCTCGAAGAGCTTGGTGATTTACCTGTTCAGATCGTTCAGATTCCTGATGCTATGGACCCTGATGAATACTTGCAAAAGAATTCTCCAGAGGATCTGGCATATCTCTTAGCAAATACTAGAATAAGTCCGATTGAGTTTTATATTCATCATTATAAACCTAGTAATAATGAGAATCTACAAGCACAAATCGAGTTTATTGAGAAAATTGCTCCTCTTATCGTCAAAGAACCATCTATCACAGCTCAGAATACTTATATTCATTTACTGACGGATCATTTACCTTCTTTCGATTATCAGCAAGTTGAACACATTATTAATGAGAACCGTGTAAGACAAAGACAGGAAAGGGTTAAGCAGGTAACAAATCCTACGCCTATCACAATGTCAGTGACAAAACAGTTAACTGCTGTGATGCGAGCTGAGGCTCATATCCTCTATCGGATGATGGAGCACCCATTAGTTCTCAATGATTATCGACTAAGAGATGATTTTGTTTTTGAGACACCTGAGTTTCAAACCTTGTATGGACTTTTAATTGATAATGGGTCTATTTCGTCAGAAGATTTGTCACGTCAGACAAAAGAGGTTGAGAGTGCATGGTACCAAGTCTTATCTCTAGATTTGCCAGCAGAAATGTCGCCACAAGAGTTGGTGGAGGTTGAAGAATCTAGAAAACGTGCGCTAATAAATCAACAAAATTTACAAATTAAAAAGAAGGTTCAGGAAGCAAGTCATATCGGGGATACTGATACCGCTTTGGAAGAGCTTGAACGCTTAATTGCCCAAAAAAGAAGAATGGAGTAAGAATGACAAAAAAACAAAAAGAAGTAACCACTTTTGATGTCCAAGTCGCTGAGTTTATTCGTAACCATAAGAAAACTGGTACTGCGACGGATGATGAAATTAACAATGTCCTTGTAATTCCTTTTGCTCTTGATGTTGAAGGGATTGAAAACCTGTTGCAACGTATTCAAGATGCTGGTATTGCAATCACGGATAACGAAGGAAATCCAAGTGAACGTGTTCTAAGTACAGAGGAAGAACCGGAACTAAGTGATGAGGACTTAATTGGTTCTACCTCTGCCAAAGTTAATGACCCTGTACGTATGTACTTGAAAGAAATTGGGGTTGTTCCACTTTTGACTAACGAAGAGGAAAAAGAATTGGCCTTGGCCGTTGAAGCAGGAGATGTTGAAGCTAAACAACGTCTAGCAGAAGCCAACCTTCGTTTGGTAGTATCTATTGCTAAACGCTATGTTGGACGAGGTATGCAATTCCTTGATCTAATCCAAGAAGGAAACATGGGCTTGATGAAGGCCGTTGATAAGTTTGATTATTCAAAAGGATTCAAGTTCTCAACTTATGCAACTTGGTGGATTCGTCAGGCTATTACACGTGCTATTGCTGATCAAGCTCGTACCATCCGCATTCCAGTTCACATGGTAGAAACAATCAACAAGCTTGTTCGTGAGCAGCGTAACCTTCTTCAAGAGTTGGGACAAGATCCTACACCTGAGCAAATCGCTGAACGTATGGATATGACTCCTGACAAGGTTCGTGAAATTTTGAAAATTGCTCAGGAACCTGTTTCTCTTGAAACACCTATTGGTGAAGAGGACGATAGTCATCTTGGTGACTTTATCGAGGACGAAGTGATTGAAAATCCAGTGGACTACACCACTCGCATCGTCTTGCGTGAGCAGTTGGATGAAGTTCTGGATACTTTGACTGACCGTGAAGAAAATGTTTTGCGTCTTCGTTTTGGTCTAGATGATGGTAAGATGCGTACTCTTGAGGATGTTGGGAAAGTCTTTAATGTCACTCGTGAGCGTATCCGTCAAATTGAGGCTAAGGCCTTGAGAAAACTTCGCCAGCCTAGTCGTAGTAAACCACTTCGTGACTTTATCGAAGATTAAAATTGGAGGATTACACATGGCTTATACAGAAGAGCAAATTGAAACTATCAAAACGAAAATCTTATCTGCATTAGAAGAAGTAATAGACCCTGAGTTGGGTATTGATATCGTCAACCTAGGTCTGATTTATGAGATTCGATTTGATGGTGATACCGGTGATACTGAGATTGATATGACCTTGACAACAATGGGTTGTCCTTTGGCTGATCTTTTAACTGATCAGATTTATGATGCTATGACAGATGTACCAGAGGTTACCAATACTGAAGTAAAATTAGTTTGGTATCCAGCTTGGACGGTTGAAAAAATGAGTCGTTATGCACGTATCGCTTTAGGTATTAAGTAATTATAATAAAAAGAGAAGTAGTATAATTGTTGAAATTCTTTGCTTTATACTATCTCTCTTTTAATTTGCTGATTTTATTTGAAGAAAATGGTATAATGGAAAGTATGGAAAAAGAGAAATTACGCATCAATATGCTAAGTTCGAGTGAAAAGGTAGCAGGACAAGGAGTTTCTGGAGCTTACCGTGAACTTGTGCAACTTTTGAAACGTGATGCGAAAGACCAACTAATTGTAACGGAGAATCTTCCTGTAGAAGCTGATGTTACTCATTTTCATACAATCGACCTTCCTTATTATCTGTCAACTTTTCAAAAGAAGCGTTCAGGTCGTAGGATTGGTTATGTCCACTTCTTGCCTGACACCTTAGAAGGTAGTTTGAAGATTCCATTTTTCTTAAAGGGAATTGTCAAACGCTATGTATTTTCTTTTTATGACCGTATGGAACATCTGGTTGTAGTCAATCCTACTTTCATCGAAGATTTGGTTGCGGCTGGAATTCCACGTGAAAAAGTGACCTATATTCCTAACTTTGTTAACAAAGAAAAATGGCACCCATTGCCAGTTGATCAAATTTTTCAGCTTCGTCAAGATATGGGAATAGATAAGGAAGAGTTTGTAGTCGTAGGTGCCGGTCAAGTTCAGAAACGAAAAGGCATTGATGATTTTATCACCTTAGCTGAAGAATTACCTCAAGTTACTTTTATTTGGGCCGGTGGTTTCTCATTTGGTGGAATTACTGATGGCTACGAACGCTATAAAAAGATTATGGACAATCCTCCAAAGAACTTGATCTTCCCAGGAATTGTTTCACCTGAGCGTATGAGAGAACTTTATGCTTTGGCAGATCTGTTCTTGCTTCCTAGTTATAATGAACTATTTCCGATGACAATTTGGAAGCAGCCAGTTGTGAAGCTCCGATTATGCTTCGGGACTTAGATCTTTATAAGGTGATTCTAGAAGGAAATTACAGACCAACCACCGATGTAGAAGAAATGAAAGAAGCCATTTTGGAATATCGAGCGCATCCAGAATCACTAAAAGAATTAAAAGAGAAAGCTAAGGCTATTTCTAGAGAATATTCAGAAGAGCATCTCTTAGAAATCTGGCTTAAATTCTATCGGGAGCAAGCAGCTTTAGGAAAAAAATGAGGTAGTATATGCGAATTGGATTATTTACAGATACTTATTTCCCACAGGTTTCAGGTGTTGCGACTAGTATTCGAACCTTAAAAACAGAACTTGAAAAGCAAGGGCATGCAGTCTTTATCTTCACGACAACTGATAAGGACGTTAATCGTTATGAAGACTGGCAAATTATCCGTATTCCTAGTGTTCCTTTCTTTGCCTTTAAAGACCGTCGTTTCGCTTACCGTGGATTTACCAAAGCTCTTGAAATTGCTAAGCAATACAAACTCGATATTATTCATACCCAGACTGAGTTTTCTCTTGGTTTATTGGGAATTTGGATTGCTCGTGAACTGAAAATCCCAGTCATTCATACATATCATACCCAGTACGAGGACTATGTTCACTATATTGCTAAGGGGGATGTTGATTCGTCCAGGTATGGTCAAGTATCTTGTGAGAGGATTTCTTCATGACGTTGATGGAGTTATTTGTCCGAGTGAAATTGTGCGCGACCTTTTATCTGACTATAAGGTAAAAGTTGAAAAGCGTGTCATTCCTACTGGAATTGAACTTGCAAAATTTGAACGCCCTGAGATTGGTCCTGAACACATTAGTGACTTAAGGGATAAACTAGGTATCAAGAAAGACGAAAAGATGCTTCTAAGTCTTTCTCGAGTCTCTTACGAGAAGAATATTCAAGCAGTTCTTGCAGCTTTACCAGATGTTTTAAAAGAAGAACCAAATGTTAAACTGGTTGTAGCTGGAGATGGACCTTATTTAGACAACCTTAAGGAGCAAGCAGAAGATTTAAAAATTCAAGATTCTGTTATCTTTACAGGTATGATACCGCCAAATGAGACGGCACTCTATTATAAGGCAGCTGATTTCTTCATATCGGCTTCTACAAGTGAAACTCAGGGATTGACTTATCTGGAAAGTTTAGCTAGTAAGACACCTGTTATTGCCCATGGAAATCCTTATTTGGATAATCTCATCAATGATAAAATGTTCGGAACCCTTTATTATGAGGAAAGGGACTTGGCAGGAGCGATTCTCGAAGCCTTACTTGCTACACCGTCAATGGATGAAAAACACTTGGCTGAAAAATTATATGAAATTTCTGCTGAGAATTTTGGTAGAAGAGTCCATGAATTTTATCTAGACGTCATTATTTCAAATAATTTTGCCAAAGAAACAGGAGCTGACGAACCTGTTACAAAACGTATTTTAAAGACAGTCTTCTATATTCCGCAACAGGCTGTTACGATGCCAGTTAAAGGTTCGAAGCGTATGTTAAAAGCTTCTAAAAAACAATTGAACAATTTTAGGGACTTTTTGAAAGAATAGAAAAATAAAGGATGATACAAAATGAAGAAACAATTTATGAGAAGTAGTAGAGACCAAAAAATTGGTGGAGTTTGTGCTGGTGCAGCCCAATATTTTAATATTGATCCAACACTTGTACGTGTTATTTGGGGAGTATTAGCTTTCTGTTATGGAGCAGGGGTTTTAGCCTACTTAATTTTATGGGCAGTAGCTCCAGTTTCAGAAGATTTAGGAAATTGAAATTTATTTAAAGAAGGAGAATAAGATGGCATTTGGAGATAACGGTCAACGTAAAAAAACTTTTTTTGAAAAATTAACACTTTTTATTGTTATGATCATGTTGTTTGTTACTTTAGCAGGAATCTTTGCGACAGCATTAGGTGTCTTGAGCAGATTCTAAAAGCTATATTAGGATTTATAAACTATAGTTAGTGCCTGGGTTATCCCAGCCCTTTTTGAAGCGAGAGAAGAATATGAGTATGTTTTTAGATACAGCTAAGATAAAGGTCAAGGCTGGTAATGGTGGCGATGGAATGGTTGCCTTTCGTCGTGAAAAATATGTCCCTAATGGAGGACCATGGGGAGGAGACGGTGGTCGTGGTGGTAACGTTGTTTTTGTAGTAGATGAAGGCTTACGTACCCTAATGGATTTCCGTTATAATCGTCACTTTAAAGCCCAATCTGGAGAAAAAGGGATGACTAAAGGAATGCATGGTAGAGGAGCTGAAGACTTGATTGTCCGTGTGCCTCAAGGAACAACTGTTCGTGATGCGGAAACTGGAAAAGTTATCACAGATTTGATTGAGAATGGTGAAGAGTTTATCGTTGCCCACGGTGGTCGTGGCGGTCGAGGAAATATTCGTTTTGCAACACCTAAAAATCCTGCTCCTGAAATCTCTGAAAACGGGGAACCAGGTCAGGAACGTGAATTACAGCTAGAACTAAAAATACTAGCTGACGTTGGTTTAGTTGGCTTCCCTTCTGTTGGAAAATCAACTTTACTAAGTGTCATCACATCTGCAAAACCTAAAATCGGTGCCTACCACTTTACAACAATCGTACCAAACCTTGGAATGGTTCGTACTCAATCAGGGGATTCATTCGCAGTAGCTGACCTTCCTGGTTTGATTGAGGGAGCAAGTCAAGGCGTCGGCTTGGGAACACAGTTCTTACGTCATATTGAGCGTACACGCGTGATTCTGCATATCATTGATATGTCTGCTAGTGAAGGACGTGATCCTTATGAAGATTATTTAGCTATCAATAAAGAGTTAGAATCATATAATCTTCGTTTGATGGAGCGTCCACAGATTATTGTTGCTAACAAGATGGATATGCCAGATAGCCAAGAAAATCTAGAAGAATTCAAGAAAAAATTGGCTGAAAATTATGATGAGTTTGAAGATTTACCTGCAATCTTCCCAATTTCAGGTCTAACTAAGCAAGGTTTAGCACCTTTATTGGATGCAACAGCAGAACTTCTTGATAAGACTCCAGAATTCCTTCTTTATGATGAGTCAGAGATGGAAGAAGAAGTATACTATGGATTTGATGAGAAAGAAAAAGCCTTTGAAATCAGTCGTGATGACGATGCTACTTGGATACTTTCTGGTGACAAACTGATGAAACTCTTTAATATGACCAATTTTGACCGCGATGAATCTGTTATGAAGTTTGCACGTCAGTTACGTGGAATGGGAGTTGATGAGGCTCTCCGTACTCGTGGTGCTAAAGATGGTGATCTGGTTAGAATCGGTAAGTTTGAGTTTGAATTTGTGGACTAGGAGAAAATTATGGGAGATAAACCTATATCTTTCCGTGATGCTGACGGAAATTTGTTTCTGCAGCAGACGTCTGGAATGAAAAAAAATTAGAAGAACTATTTAATCGCCTCAATCCTAATCGTGCATTGAGAATTGCGAGAATGAAGAAACAAAACGAAAGTAATAAATCAGAATAATAAAGAAACCCGTGATATAAAAATCACGGGTTTTTATTTATTCATAAGTTGGTCAGCTTATTGACTAATACTACAGTTTTATTGAACTGGTACTTCCATTGAAGATTGTGATAAATCGACAGTGAGTTGATAGTCAGAATTATCACGAACCGTAATTTCAAAGTCTGTTGTATAAAGAACTAGTCGTAGAGTATCACCTTGTTGAAGTTTGTAGATTGTTGGTTGAAGTTCAAACTGGAATTCCATCCATTCATTAGGTGTAACTTCTTTGATTTCCAATAAGTCATCACGGTTTTGAAGATTGAGATATCCTTTTGTGATAACTCGTTGAGCACTTTGACTATGTGGTAACTCAAAGAGATTATCTAACATGTGGTATCGACCATTATCAAGAGTGCGCACTGATAAGATTCCTGGATAAGGCTGGAGATATTTCTTTTCCCCCAGTTCAAGGAGTTGAGCGGAGAGAAGACCTTTATTGATACTTGACTTAAGTCGTAGGTTAAGTTTGATACGCCCATTAAGATGGATATTTTCAGTTACAGGTAGGTCGATAGTAATTTGATTGACCTTACCTTGATAGAGTTCATTATTAAAGGTTGGATAGCTTTTACCAAAACGTTCAAAATCAGAATCTTGATAACGGTTTTGAATGACAGCTTCTTCAGTACCTAAAGAGAAAGTTTTATGCTCATTTTGATTTCCAAAATCTTTAAGAGCCAACCAGGTTTGCTCGGCAGTATTGTCTTGCCAGATTACTGTAGGTAGTTGATATTCTGTTTTTTGTCCTAATAATCTTTGTGTCAAAAGGGCATTCATGGATTCACGGAAGTCTACAGACTGCCAGTTATTGATGTATACATGGGCACCATTATGATAGAAGAGATGTTTCTTAATGCTACTTGGAAGTGCATTAAACATTTGATAGACATGGAGTGGTTTCACATTCCAATCTTGTGAACCGTGTGTAAAAACTACCTCAGCTTTGACCTTGTGGGCGTTGAGCAGATAGTTACGTTCATGCCAGAATTGATTGTAATCACCAGTTTTGCGGTCTAAATTTTTCTTAAGTTCTTCTATGGAAGCTTTATGAGCATCGTTTCCACGAATATAGTCACCAGCTAAGAGATTACGTGAATAGGTCAATTCATCGAGTGAGTCCAAGTCCTCACCTGGATAACCTCCAGGACTTGTGACAAGACCATTTTCACGATAGTAGTTGTACCAAGAAGAAATTCCTGCTTCAGCAATAATGACTTCTAAGCCATCAACTGCAGTAGTCGCAAGACCGTTGGACATTGTACCGAGGTATGATAGACCTGTAGTAGCAACTTTACCATTTGACCAATCAGCCTTTACTTGGCGCTCACGACTATGGTCAGTAAAAGCACGACAGCGCCCATTGAGCCAATCAATGACATTTTTATAGGCTTCGATTTGTCGGTAATCACCATTAGGCATGATTCCCTGAGAATCCTTGGTGCCAAGTCCTGATACATAAATATTAGCAAATCCTCTAGGAAGGAGGTAGTCATTTAAAGTGTAACTGCTATTGATATGAGTAAGTTTTTCTTCCGCTTCAGTGACAAGTTGAGCTTGGCCGACAGGATCAACCAAATCCAATGTAGGCACCTCCAAGCTAATCTTGTGAGGTTCTTTAACTGCTAATTCCTCCTCCATTTTGTAGAGGCCTTATCACTTGCCTTGTCATTAGTTCCTTGATGATAAGGACTAGCTGTCATGACTGCAGGGATTCTTCCTGAGAAAGTTGGACGGATAATATTAACCTTGACCAGGTCAGGTAAGCCATCTTTATCTGAATCAATACGGCTTTCTACATAAACAACCTCACGAATGACATTGCAAGTTGAAAAAAAGTAGCTAAACTCTTTCCATTGAAGTAGTGGTAGTTATTGTCCTCAGGAATAAGACCATCACTAATTAATTGATCAATAAGGGTGTTTCCTTTTTTTAGTACGTGTATTAAGAAGTTGATAAAGATTATCAATCAAATCACCATAGACGATAGGAAAAAGCTGTTTCTTTTATGGAAAGCAAGAGCGTCTTCGAAGTCTGTTAGATAGCTAAATCCAAGTAATTGAAAAACTACAGTGTAGAAGATTTCAGCAGTTAACTCTAGCTCAGAGTTAAAGAAAGTGAGTAGGTCTGTTTTCTTATCCACTGCCAAAGTTGAAAGTGGATAATCCGTATTTTTGTAATTAAAAAAACAAGTTCTAACAAAGGCTTGAAACTGTTCCTTTGGGCTAGCTGTTTGGTCGAGTTGAAAACCTAGGTTTGTTAATTCCTCAATCGCTTGCTTTTTTGATACAGGATAGTAACTGAATTGGTTATAACGCATAATAATCTCCTTTTCGAGTGAGTTTAGGTTTATTATATCAAAAAAAGGTTGGAATAGATAGATTCCTTCATTCTGAAATGGACGATGCATCTCATAGAGAAATTCATTTTTGTACCCTTTACCTGCTTTTTGAGTATCCCTTAAGGTTATGCTATACTAGATATATGTTAGATTTGGAGAAATACGGCTTGACCATGTGGGAAGAGGAGAAAATTCTCTCTTTCCGTCAAAAACTTTTAGCTTGGTATGATGAAAATAAGCGTGATTTACCTTGGAGAAAAAGTAAAAATCCATACCATATTTGGGTATCTGAAATTATGTTACAACAGACAAGAGTTGATACTGTTATTCCATATTACGAACGTTTTTTAGAATGGTTTCCGACTGTAGAGAGTTTGGCAAATGCACCTGAAGAACGCTTATTAAAGGCATGGGAAGGTCTTGGATATTATTCGCGTGTTCGTAATATGCAAGCAGCCGCTCAACAGATTATGAATGATTTTAATGGAGATTTTCCATCAACTTACGAAGGTATTTCAAGTTTGAAGGGGATTGGTCCCTATACAGCAGGGGCAATTTCTAGTATTGCTTTTAATCTTCCCCAGCCTGCTGTTGATGGAAATGTCATGCGAGTCTTGGCCCGTCTCTTTGAAGTCAATCACGACATTGGTAATCCAAGTAATCGCAAGATATTTCAAGCCATGATGGAAATTTTGATTGATCCAGAACGTCCAGGTGATTTTAACCAGGCTTTAATGGATTTAGGTTCTGACATCGAGGCGCCAGTTAATCCAAGGCCCGAAGAAAGTCCAGTTAAGGAATTTAACGCAGCCTATCAACATGGAACTATGGATCGCTATCCCATTAAAGCGCCAAAGAAAAAACCTATTCCAATATATCTAAATGTATTAGTTGTGCAAAATGATAAAGGCCAGTTTTTGCTAGAAAAGAATGAAAGTGAAAAATTGCTCGCAGGTTTTTGGCATTTTCCACTGATAGAAGTTGATCAATTTCCAAAAGTAGAAGATGACCTTAATCTTTTTAGTCAAGTTACTGAACCAACTATTCAGTTTGGACCATCTCCTAAAGCAAGTTTTGAACAAGATTATAATCTTGTTGTTGATTGGGATGACTACAAATTTGAAGAGGTTAAGCATGTTTTCAGTCATCGTAAATGGCATATTCAAATTCTAACAGGAAAGGTAGAAAAGTCTGAAGATTATTCTGATAGAGAAGTTCTTTGGCTAAGTCCAGAAGAGTTTGTACATTATCCCATTGCTAAACCCCAACAAAAGATTTGGCAAGAGTATTTAAAAAGAGACCATTAACATTAGTGTATCGTGTCTTCTTTTTGATTTTTTGGTATAATGAGATAAGGAAAAGGTGAACAAAATGAAAAAAATATTGATTGTAGATGATGAAAAACCAATCTCGGACATTATTAAGTTTAATATGACTAAAGAAGGTTACGAGGTAGTAACTGCCTTTAATGGTCGTGAAGCTATTGAATTATTTGAAGCTGAAAAGCCAGATATTATTATTTTAGACTTAATGTTACCTGAGATTGATGGACTTGAAGTTGCCAAAACAATTCGTAAAACGAGTAGTGTGCCAATTATCATGCTTTCAGCAAAAGACAGCGAGTTTGATAAGGTTATTGGACTAGAGCTTGGAGCTGATGACTATGTGACCAAGCCGTTTTCGAACCGTGAATTACAGGCCCGTGTTAAAGCTTTGCTTCGCAGATCTGAGCTATTAGCATCAGATAGCCAAGAAACAGAAGCAAAATTGCAAAGTATTCAAATCGGTGACTTAGAAATTCTTCCAGATGCTTATGTAGCAAAGAAATACGGAGAAGAATTAGATTTGACACACCGTGAATTTGAGCTATTGTATCACTTAGCGACGCATATTGGACAGGTCATCACTCGTGAACATCTGCTTGAGACTGTTTGGGGCTATGACTATTTTGGCGATGTTCGTACTGTTGATGTGACCATTAGACGTTTGCGTGAAAAAATCGAAGATACACCAAGTAGACCAGATTACATTCTAACTCGTCGTGGTGTTGGATATTACATGAGAAATAATGATTGAAATAATTAGACAAACAATATTAACTAGAGATTTCGTCTTTGGACTCATTTTAATCGGATTTATCATGCTTGTTACCTTTCTTTTATTAGAAAATCGCAGAGATAATATCCGTCTCAAACAACTGAATCAAAAAGTCAAAGATTTGATTGCGGGAGATTATTCTCAAGTTTTGGATATGCAAGGAAGTTCAGAGATAACTAATATTACAAATAATCTCAATGACTTATCTGAAGTTATCCGCCTAACACAAGAAAATCTTGAGCAAGAGACTAAAAGATTGAATAGTATTCTCTCCTACATGACGGATGGAGTCCTTGCAACCAATCGTCGTGGTCAGATTATTATGATTAATGATATGGCTAAAAGACAACTTGGTATTGAGAGAGACGAGGCTCTGAATCAGAATATTCTAGAATTGCTTAAGATTGATGATGAGTATGAGTTGAGGGACTTAATTACTCAAAGTCCGGAATTGATGATAGACTCTCAAGATGTGAATGGTGAATACATAAGTATTCGAGTCCGTTTTGCTCTTGTTCGTAGAGAATCTGGCTTTATTTCAGGTCTTGTTGCTGTATTACACGATACAACTGAACAAGAGAAGGAAGAACGAGAGCGAAGGCTCTTTGTATCGAATGTTAGCCATGAACTGCGAACTCCTTTGACCAGTGTAAAATCTTATCTAGAGGCCTTGGATGAAGGTGCTTTGTCAGAACCAGTTGCGCCTGATTTTATAAAAGTATCATTGGACGAAACCAATCGAATGATGCGAATGGTAACAGATCTCCTGCATCTATCACGTATTGATAATGCTACTAGCAACTTAGATGTAGAATTAATTAATTTTACCGCATTCATTACTTTTATCCTTAATCGTTTTGATAAAATCAAAAGTCAGGATGAGAATCTGAAGTATGAATTAATCAGAGATTATCCAATTACCTCCGTATGGATTGAGATAGATACAGATAAGATGACCCAGGTGATAGATAATATTTTAAACAATGCTATCAAATATTCACCAGATGGTGGGAAAATCACTGTTTCTATGAAAACAACTGACGATCAAATGATTCTATCTATTTCCGATCAAGGATTGGGAATTCCAAAACAAGATTTACCAAAAATCTTTGACCGTTTCTATCGTGTGGATCGAGCTAGAAGTCGCGCACAAGGTGGAACTGGTTTAGGATTAGCCATTGCTAAGGAAATCATTAAGCAACATAACGGATTTATCTGGGCCAAAAGTGAGTATGGTAAGGGTTCAACCTTTACTATCGTGCTTCCATATGATAAGGATGCTGTAAAAGACGAGATTTGGGAGGATGAACTAGAAGACTAGAATGAATGAAAAAGGATTTAAATACAGTATTTAGCATCGGGTTCTAGTGGAAATTCCTTTTATCTAGAAACCCCCAAGAAAAAAATTTTAGTAGATGCAGGTTTATCTGGTAAAAAAATTACAAGCTTATTGGGTGAAATTAATCGTAAACCGGAAGATTTAGATGCCATTCTGATAACACATGAACACGCAGATCATATCCACGGCATTGGTGTTCTGGCTCGTAAGTATGGAATGGATCTTTACGCCAATGAAAAGACCTGGCAAGCAATGGAAAATAGTAAGTACCTAGGAAAAGTGGATTCATCACAAAAACATATTTTTGAGATGGGAAAAACTAAGACCTTTGGTGATATTGACATTGAAAGTTTTGGTGTTAGCCATGATGCTGTTGCTCCACAGTTTTACCGCTTTATGAAGGATGATAAGAGTTTTGTCATGCTGACGGATACAGGCTATGTTAGTGACCGTATGGCTGGCATAGTCGAGAATGCAGATGGCTATCTAATCGAGTCAAATCATGATGTTGAAATCCTGCGAGCTGGATCTTATGCTTGGCGACTCAAGCAACGGATTCTGTCTGACCTTGGCCACCTCTCAAATGAAGATGGAGCAGATGCCATGATTCGTACACTTGGTAATCGTACCAAAAAGATCTATCTCGGACATTTGTCAAAAGAGAATAACATTAAAGAGCTAGCTCATATGACCATGGTCAATCAGCTAGCCCAAGCAGACCTGGGAGTAGGAGTGGACTTTCAAGTTTACGATACCTCACCAGATACTGCAACACCATTGACAGATATATAAAAAGGAGGGCTTAAGCCTTCCTTTTATAATTTTGATTACGCTAATCCAGCAAATTCTTTAATTTCATCTTCTGTCATAGATGAATCACAACGAACCTTAATTTGACCATTTGAAACATGAACAAATCCAGGTACTGTTGGAATTCCGTATCGTGAACGGAAATCTTGCAAAGCGTTAAGTTGACTAGCTTCCTCACTATTGATAAAGAAGATATGTGCATTTGTTTCAGCTACTACATTTGCAAGTTTTGTAGCGAATTTACGGCAGTAAGGGCAAGTTTTACGGCCGATAAAGAAAGTTGCTGTTTCTTGATTGTCGAGCGCTTCTTGAGCACGAGCAACTGTTGTCACTTCAAGATCTTTAATATTTTCTAAGAATTGTTCCATAGGAATACCTCATTTAATTTGATAAAACTAGTATGCCATAAAGTCTTTAAAAATGCTTAGATTTGATACGAAAAAAAGATGAGATAGTTTTATCTCATCTTTTAATTGATTATTTTACAAAGGCATTGATTTCAGCTTCAATATTAGCAATCTTAGCTTGTGAATCTTCGTTGCTTTCTCCAACAACGGCAATGTAGAACTTGATTTTTGGTTCAGTACCGGAAGGACGAACTGCAATCCATGAACCATCAGCAAGTGTGTATTTTAAGACATCACTTGGAGGAGTAGTCAAGACTGTTACAGTACCATCAGCGGCAGTGGATGTTTGTGCTTTAAAGTCTTCTACGACTGTGATTTCTGTTGCGTTCCATTCTTTTGGACCATTTTCACGGAATTTAGCCATGATTGCTTTAATTTGCTCAGCACCGTCAACACCGGAAAGAGTAACAGAGATTGTCTTCTCAGCATAGTAGCCGTATTCTTTGTAGATTTCCTCGATACCGTCAGCAAGTGTTAAACCACGAGAACGGTAATAAGCTGCAAGTTCAGCAACTACAAGGACTGCTTGGATGGCATCTTTATCACGTACGAATGGCTTAATCAAGTAACCGAAGCTTTCTTCAAATCCCATCATGTAAGTGTGATTGTGTTTTTCTTCAAATTCTTGAATTTTTTCAGCGATAAATTTGAAACCAGTCAAGACGTTGAACATAGTTGCGCCGTAGCTTTCAGCAATCTTAGTTACCAAGTCAGTTGATACGATAGATTTGCATAGGGCTGCATTTTCAGGAAGAGTTCCAGCGTTTTTATGGGCTTCCAAGATGTACTTAGCCATGATAGCACCGATTTGGTTACCTGAAAGGTTAAGGTAGCTACCATCTTTTTGAAGGACTTCAACACCGACACGGTCAGCGTCAGGGTCTGTTGCAACAAGAACATCAGCACCAACTTGACGACCAAGTTCTTCAGCAAGTGCAAAGGCTGCTTGACTTTCCGGGTTTGGAGATTTAACCGTTGAGAAGTCTGGATCTGGAGTTGCTTGTGCTTCTACGACTTGTACAGAATCAAATCCTGCTTGAGCAAGAGCACGACGAGCCAACATTTCACCAGTACCGTGAAGAGGAGTGTAGACAATCTTCATGTCTTTACCAAATTCTTCAATCAAGGCAGGGTTGATGTTAACGTCTTTTACCTCTTTAAGGTATTCAGCATCAATAGCTTCACCGATGACTTCAATCAAACCAGAAGCTTTCAGCTTCAACATCAGCAACTTCAACTGCAAATGGATTTTCGATGGCACGGATGTAAGTTGTCAAAGCGTCTGCGTCGTGTGGAGGCATTTGTCCACCATCTTCACCATAAACCTTGTATCCGTTAAACGGAGCTGGGTTGTGGCTAGCAGTAATCATGATACCCGAAAAGCAGTTGAGGTGACGAACGGCAAATGAAAGCTCTGGAGTTGGACGGAGACTTTCAAAAACATACGACTTAATGCCGTGTTTAGCAAGAACTGCAGCAGACTCAAAGGCAAACTCTGGAGAGAAGTGACGGCTATCGTAGGCGATGGCTACACCACGTTCTTTTTCGTTTCCGCCTTTTGATTCGATCAAACGAGCCAAACCTTCAGTTGCTTGACGGACTACATAGATGTTAATGCGGTTGGTACCCGCACCAATCAATCCTCGCATACCAGCAGTACCGAATTCAAGATTTGTGTAGAAGGCATCTTCTTTAGTTTTTTCATCCATGCTTTCCAAATCACGACGAAGGTAATCTGGTAGATCAGCAAAATCAGCCCATTTTTGGAAGTTTTCTTGATAAGTCATAGTACAACTCCTTATTTCTAATGTATTAATCGTTCTCATTATATCATGATTTAAAGTGATAGTAAAACGATAGCATGAGTTTCTGAAAAGTTATGAAATATGGCTTAATTTCAAGTCTTGAACGGCTAGGAGAAACATGCTATACTAACTGTATGATTATTTTACAAGCTAATAAAATTGAACGCTCATTTGCAGGAGAAGTTTTATTTGATAATATCAATCTCCAAGTAGATGAAAGAGATCGTATCGCTCTCGTTGGAAAAAATGGAGCAGGAAAGTCTACATTATTAAAAATATTGGTTGGAGAAGAAGAACCGACTAGTGGAGAAATAAATAAGAAAAAAGACATTTCCCTTTCTTACTTAGCACAGGATAGTCGATTTGAATCAGAAAATACTATCTATGACGAGATGCTTCATGTCTTTGACGACTTACGTACTACAGAGAAACAGCTTCGCCAGATGGAGCTAGACATGGGTGAAAAGACTGGTGTAGAACTTGATAAGCTCATGTCCGACTACGATCGTTTATCAGAAGAATTCCGTCAGGCAGGAGGCTTTACTTACGAAGCGGATATTAGGGCTATTCTTAACGGCTTCAAGTTCGATGAGTCTATGTGGCAGATGAAGATTGCAGAGCTCTCTGGTGGTCAAAATACTAGATTAGCACTTGCAAAAATGCTCCTTGAAAAACCAAATCTCTTGGTTTTAGATGAGCCGACCAACCACCTGGATATTGAAACCATTGCCTGGTTAGAAAACTATTTGGTAAATTACAATGGTGCTTTAATTATCGTCAGCCATGATCGTTATTTCCTTGACAAGGTTGCGACTATAACTTTGGATTTGACTAGACATGCTTTAGATAGATATGTTGGCAATTACTCAAGTTTCGTAGAACAAAAGGAGCAAAAGCTCGCGACAGAGGCGAAAAACTACGAGAAGCAGCAAAAGGAAATTGCTGCTTTAGAAGACTTTGTTAATCGTAATTTAGTACGAGCTTCGACCACCAAACGTGCACAATCACGACGTAAACAACTGGAGAAAATGGAGCGTTTGGACAAGCCTGAATCTGCTAAGAAATCAGCTAATATGACATTTCGCTCTGATAAAGTTTCAGGAAATGTCGTTTTGACGGTTGAAAATGCTGCTATAGGTTATGATGGGGAAATACTATCTGAGCCAATCAATCTCGATCTTCGTAAGTTGAATGCCATGGCAATTGTAGGTCCGAATGGTATTGGGAAGACAACCTTTATTAAGTCTATTGTGGATCAGATTCCATTTATCAAAGGAGAGAAGCGTTTTGGTGCCAATGTTGAGGTTGGTTACTATGATCAAACTCAAAGCAAACTAACACCAAGTAATAGTGTACTAGACGAACTCTGGAATGATTTTAAATTAACACCAGAAGTGGAAATCCGTAATCGCCTCGGTGCCTTCCTTTTCTCAGGTGACGATGTTAAGAAATCTGTAGGGATGTTGTCTGGTGGAGAGAAAGCTCGCTTACTACTGGCGAAGTTGTCTATGGAAAATAATAACTTTTTGATATTGGACGAGCCGACAAACCACTTGGATATAGATAGTAAGGAAGTTTTAGAAAATGCACTGATTGACTTTGATGGGACTCTTCTATTTGTCAGCCATGACCGTTACTTTATCAATCGAGTAGCTACTCATGTTCTAGAATTATCTGAAAATGGCTCAACCCTCTATCTTGGTGATTATGACTATTATGTCGAAAAGAAAGCAGAGCTAGAAGCTAGCCAAGCAGAAGAGGCTTTAACTGAAAATAAAGAGAAGGAAACTTCTCCAGTTAATGATTACCAAGCACAAAAGGAGACTCAAAAAGAGCTTCGCAAGCTAATGAAACAAGTTGAAAATCTTGAGAATGAGATTGAAGAACTTGATAAAAAATCTCAGGAAATTTCACAACAAATGCTATCTACCAATGATGCAGACGAGCTTATGAATTTGCAAGAAGAACTGGATAAGATCAGTCAACGTCAAGAAGAAGCCATGCTTGAGTGGGTAGAATTGTCGGTGCAGGTGTAGATATAAATAAAAAAGCAGTGATCATTCACTGCTTTTTAATAAATGGGATTTTAATCTCTAATCCACCCTGAGGGAATCGAACCCACATCTCAAGAACCGGAATCTTACGTGATATCCATTACACTAAGGGTGGAAACTTCCCTCATTATATCAAAAAATATGGTGTAACTCAAGAGTCATCTAAAAGATGAAATATAACAATAAAAAAGGATTTAGACAAGATCTAAATCCTTTTAAATGTTTATTTTTTCTCAAGAAGTGCTTTGATTTCTTGAAGAACTTCCAATTCAGTTGGACCTGCAGGAGCTTCTTCAGCTTCTTTCTTACCAAGGCTTTGAGCTTTTTCAATTCCTTTAACAACAAAGAAAAGAACTGTACCAATAACGATGAAGTTAATAATAGCGCTCAAGAAGCTTCCGTAAGCAACACCATTCCATGAAAGTTCAGCGATACGATCAACGTTCGCAGCTTTCAAAGCTGGGTTTAATAGAAGTGGAGTGATGATATCGTTAACGAATGAAGTTACAATAGCACCAAATGCAGTGGCGATGATCACACCGACAGCAAGGTCTACGACGTTACCGCGGAGTAAAAATGCTTTAAGATCCTTTAACATAATCTTTTTCCTTTCAAAATTTCATCAAATTTTTACAGACTACATTATATCGTAAATTTATATTAATTGCAAGAAAAGTGATTATTTCTTCTTAAATACAAAAAGCTTACTAAAAACGTAGTTGAGAACAACCATCGTAACTTGTGCAATGAAGATTTCAACTGTATTAATTGTATTAATATCATTTCCAACAAAGTAACCAATAATTTGTGGGAAGCTTGTCACAAAAATAAAAGTTAGTAGAAGATCTAATAAAAAGGTGATAAGTCTTGCAGAGGTGAATTTAATTAATCTATTAAACCAGTTTTTTCTTTCTTGCTTAAATACAAATGTGTCATTTGTAAAAAAGGCAAATAGAACTCCAGCAATATTCCCTAGAGCAGTCGCAACTAGCTCTTGCTGTGTTAGATAAAAGATGACGATGCGGACAAATATCGATACTACGGTAGTCGCAACTCCGAAAAATAGATAGGATAAAATCTCGTTATCAAAGAATTTTTTTATATATGTTTTCATAAGATTAGTATAGCATAAAGCTGATAAATGTGCTATACTTGTAAAGTTGACTTGTTCAACCCTTGGTGCTTAGCTTCTTTCACCAAGCATATTACACGCGGCATAGCCGCTAAAGGAGAAAACATGAAAAAACTTACTGTTCGTGATATGGCAGATATTGCCATTGTCGCTGCTATCTATGTGGTTTTAACAATTACGCCACCGCTTAATGCTATTAGCTTTGGTGCTTATCAGTTCCGTATCTCTGAAATGATGAATTTCCTAGCTTTTTACAATCCTAAGTATATCATCGGTGTTACTATTGGATGTATGATTGCTAATTTCTTTAGTTTTGGAGTTATCGATGTTGCTGTTGGTGGAGGTTCAACTCTTGTCTTCCTTAGCTTAGGAGTATGGTTGTTCAGTAAATACAGCAAAGACTATCTATTTAATGGATTAATTCGAAAAGACCATTTCTTCTTTTCAATCCTTTTTTCAATTTCAATGATCACCATTGCTGCAGAATTGAATATTGTAGCAGAAGCACCATTTTTCCTAACATGGTTTACTACTGGTATCGGAGAATTTGCTTCCTTAATCATCGGAGCTATTATCATTGGAAAAATTGGTCAACGAATTGATTTGACTAGATAATTTTTAAACAATTAAGCAGTTGAACCTGGTTCAACTGTTTTTCTTTATATTTGAGGTTCTTTAGTAGATAAAGTGGTATAATAAAGAAAAAAGGGATTATTTTAATATGTATAGTTGTCGTATTTCAGTTTTTGAAGTCCTTTGGAAACATCAGGTCATTAGATTTTTGTTAATTTTCTTAACACTATTTTATTTCTATCTTTTTTTCCAAAGGGTTAAGACATCCTTAAAAAGTGGTGGGAGTATGTTGGATCCTTTTCATATTGCAAAGGGAAGATTATACATTCACACGATTATTCTTTTTAGAAAAAGGATTGTTCCTCTAGCTGAAATTAGACAGATTGATATTGCTTACGTTCGAGGGAGAAGAATGAATGGGGACAGGTATCACCTGTACTTTACAAGGAAAGATGGAAAATCTTTTACTTTTTATTTTGGAAAAAGCAAAAGAAACGAGGAGTTATTGAAAAATCTTACCAATGTGGCCAAGAAGTGCCATATCAAAATCCATCATTATTAAGAGTCAATTGCTAAAATTGGATTGTTGTCGCTTGTGAAGGTTATCAAAGCCAGGAGAGTAGCTAATATGAATCAACTACAAGTAATAAGAGAAGATAATCAACTAAGAACTTTATTGATGCAGGAATGTGATATTTTATGAGGAGTTTCGAGAGGTCGAATTTTCTCAGAACAATGAAGTTTATTCTCTTTCGTCCATGGCCTTTGCTAAAGACGGCAGCGGGGGAGAATATGTAATTCTTGAGGATGAGAGTATCGGCTTTATAGGGAGTGAAGGCCAAGTTGGGAGGGTGGCAGAAAGCCTTAAGGACCTGCTTGCCTTCTTACTTCATGCTGGTTTTATCTCAGATTTTTCCTGTCGTTTGCTCTATTAAAACAAGCATTTGCTGTCACAATTCTGTAAAGGATTTTTCAATAAAACACGAGAGAACTATCAGTCAAAAGGTGAAGATTTGGATAAAGTGAGAACTGACTTGCACAAGAGTTGGGACTTGAATTTGAGCAAGAAAAACTGCAAGAGTTAGCCTTAAAATTTTATCAAACAGCCATAAGAACCCCTCTTTTCACTTGTAAATATGGACATGCTGAGGCTGAATATGTTTGTGATTCTATTTTGTCCGATATTATAGGCTTGTGGGTTTCAGAGCTTGTTGGAATGAGTAGAGAAGAAATTATGAACTTTGGCAACTAATAGCTAGATGGTAATGATTTCGCTGTAGCTTGGGTAAGGATTTCTAAGGAAGATGATGGAAAAATAAGATCTGAAAAATTCTTTATTCTCTTAAAGTTTTTATGTTATAATAGTAACAGAAAATTTTTTAGGAGTTTATATGAGTTCTTCAGAATTTATTTCAAAGATTGATTATTATTGTCATAAGAAAGAAAATCTATTTGACAAAAGTAAGTTCAAATATGCCATTCGTTCCATGTTTGCAGGTGCTTTCTTAACCTTTAGTACAGCCGCTGGTGCTATCGGTGCTGATCTACTAAATAGCATCATTCCAAGTGCTGGCTATTTTCTTTTTCCCTTTGTGTTTGCTTGGGGACTGGTTTACATTGTATTTTTAAATGCTGAATTGGTCACATCAAACATGATGTACCTGACAGCTGGAACATTTTTGAAGAAGATCGATTGGAAGAAAGCCTTTATTATCTTACTCTATTGTGCTTTTTTCAACTTAGTTGGAGCTATCTTAGTAGGTTGGTGCTTTGCTAATTCATCTGCTTTTTCACATCTAACACACGACAGTTACCTACCTAAAATTGTAGCTAAGAAGTTAGCAAGACCTAGTGATTTGGTCTTGTTGGAGGGGATTCTGGCAAATATGTTTGTAAACATTGCCATTCTATCATCTATTTTGGTTAAGGATAGCGGTGCTAAGCTGTGGATTATCTTATCAGCTATTTCTATGTTTGTTTTCTTGTCAAACGAGCACATTGCAGCTAACTTTTCATCCTTTAGCATTATTAAATTTAGTATTGTAGCTGATCAGATTGCCAATTTTGATATTCCTAATATCATACGTCATTGGGGGGTTACCTTTGTTGCTAACTTAATAGGTGGTGGTTTCTTGATTGGATTACCATATGCCTTTTTAAATAAAAATGAAGAGACTTATGTAGACTAAAATTTATCAATTGAAGTGGGGAGAAATGCTAGGTTTCTCTCTTTTTATTTTAGTTGAAAATTATATTAATTATAATAAATAGCTCTAGAAGTTCAGGAATAGTTTTCAGAGATATTTGAAGTGTAAAAACTTAATACTACAAGATTGTAAACGATTCCGATATTTTTAAAAAATGTTAGTGATTGATTTAGGAAAGCCTTCCCATTATATCGATTTTATGTTATAATATTCACAAATAAAAGTTTTAGGAGTTTTTATGGTTTCATCAGAATTTATCTCAAAAATTGAATTTGCTTGTAAAAAGAAAGAAAGTCTTTATTCAAATAGCAAATTCAAGTATGCTATCCGTTCAATGTTTGCAGGTGCTTTCCTTACCTTCAGTACAGCGGCAGGAGCTGTTGGTGCTGACTTGATCAATAAGATTGCACCAGGTAGTGGACGTTTCCTTTTCCCGTTTGTTTTTGCTTGGGGATTGGCTTACATTGTCTTCTTGAATGCTGAGTTGGTAACATCAAACATGATGTTTTTAACAGCTGGTAGCTTTTTGAAAAAAATTAGCTGGAGAAAAACAGCTGAAATTCTCTTGTATTGTACTTTCTTTAACTTAATTGGTGCGCTTATCGCTGGTTGGGGATTTGCTCATTCAGCAGCTTACGCAAACCTAACGCACGATAGTTTCATTTCTGGTGTTGTAGAAATGAAACTAGCACGTTCAAATGAATTAGTATTACTTGAAGGTATTTTAGCGAATATCTTTGTAAATATCGCCATCCTTTCGTTCGTTTTGGTTAAAGATGGTGGAGCTAAACTTTGGTTGGTTCTTTCAGCTATTTACATGTTTGTATTCTTAACAAATGAGCACATCGCCGCAAACTTTGCATCATTTGCTATTGTGAAGTTCAGTGTTGCTGCAGATTCAATCGCAAACTTTGGTATTGGAAATATTCTTCGTCACTGGGGTGTAACCTTCATCGGTAACTTTATAGGAGGTGGTCTACTGATGGGATTACCTTACGCCTTCTTAAATAAAAACGAAGATACATACGTAGATTAAAAGTTGGATTCATTCCAACTTTTTCTTTTTATCTTTCCATGCTATAATGAATGGAGTAAACAAGTACACAGAGGTAACTCATGAACGAAATTAAATGTCCCAATTGTGGGGAAGTTTTTACAGTTAATGAAAGCCAATATGCAGAGCTGATTTCTCAAGTTCGAACTGTAGAGTTTGATAAGGAATTGCATGAACGCATGAAGCAGGAGCTGGCCTTGACTGAGCAAAAAGCCTTGAATGAACAACAAGCAAAACTCGCTCAAAAGGATCAAGAAATTGCCCAACTCCAAAGTCAAATCCAAAACTTCGATACCGAAAAAGAATTGGCCAAGAAAGAAGTGGAGCAAAGTGCTAGCCAAAGTCTGTTAGAAAAAGAAAAAGAAGTCCAAGCTCTTGAGAATCAATTGGCCACCTTGCGCTTGGAGCATGAGAACCAACTACAAAAAACTCTTTCTGATCTTGAAAAAGAACGCGATCAGGTCAAAAATCAGCTCCTTTTACAAGAAAAAGAAAACGAGCTTTCTCTTGCTTCGGTGAAACAAAACTATGAAGCACAGCTCAAGGCAGCTAGTGAGCAAGTTGAGTTTTACAAGAATTTTAAGGCACAACAATCTACAAAAGCTATTGGTGAAAGTCTAGAACAGTATGCAGAGAGCGAGTTTAACAAGGTTCGTAGTTTTGCCTTTCCAAATGCTTATTTTGAAAAGGACAACAAGATTTCAGCGCGTGGTTCTAAAGGAGATTTTATCTTTCGTGATTTTGATGAAAATGGGCTAGAATACATTTCTATCATGTTTGAGATGAAAAATGAAGCAGACGGAACTGAGAAGAAGCACAAGAATGCCGATTTCTACAAGGAGTTGGACAAGGATCGTCGAGAAAAGAACTGTGAGTATGCTGTTTTGGTAAGTATGCTTGAAGCAGATAATGACTACTTCAATACAGGGATTGTCGATGTTAGCCACGAGTATGAGAAAATGTACGTCGTGCGCCCTCAGTTCTTTATCCAACTAATCGGGCTCTTGCGCAATGCGGCTCTTAACTCCCTAAAATACAAGCAGGAGTTAGCGCTTATTCGTGAACAAAATATTGATATCACTCATTTTGAAGAGGACTTGGATGCCTTTAAGGTTGCCTTTGCTAAGAACTACAATTCAGCATCTGTCAACTTCGGCAAGGCTATTGACGAAATCGACAAGGCCATCAAACGCATGGAAGAAGTCAAGAAATTCTTGACTACATCAGAAAATCAACTCCGCCTTGCCAATAACAAGCTAGATGATGTTTCTGTCAAAAAATTGACTCGGAAGAATCCAACCATGAAGGCAAAGTTTGAGGCGTTGAAGGGGGAATAAAATTTCCTGGAGAAAATAGGAATTTATATGAAAAGAGCTACAGAAATTATTAGAACATGGTCAGCTAACAAAATAGAATTAATTTTTCTTAAAATTATATTTAAATATTTGCTGTATTTTTTAGTGTTTTCAACAGTAATTGTGTATGTATATATTTTTAACCATTCATCGACCACTTACACAAAGGTATTAACAATATTTCTTGTCCTTCTTATACTATTTATTTTTTTCTATCTAAAATATTACTAGATAAGACTTTAATTGATATTTTATTTGAAGATATCAATTTAACAAAAGTATCAGGATATAGTTGCTAGAGCTGATGCAAATTCTTTAAATAAAAATGTTCAAGTTCTTCCAAAATATTTGGCAAATGCAAGAGTATCCTTTTATAGAGGACACTTCCAAGATAGTTTAGAATTGCTGAATAACATAAAAAATAGTAATCTAAAGAAATCCAAAAATCTGTACTATGTATTTAATATCAAGTATTATAGCATCCTAAACTTGCTTAATTTGAATGATTGTTTAGAATTAAAAGAATTGATGGTAGAAATTGAAGGACTAACAAGTAATGTTCAATCTCAAATTCTAAAATATCAGGAAGATATTTTGAGTTTAAAGGCTATTGTTGATATCTATTGTAATAAAATATCAAACGACTATTTCGATACCACTGAACCAGAAAATAAATTAGCTCGAATCATGTTCTCTTATTACGGAGCCCTCAATGCTCAGTTAAAAGGAGACGAAGATCGTGCCCGTAGTTTTTTTGAAAGCATCGCCCATGAAAATCCAGAACTTTTTTATGTTAAGGAAGCTCAGAAATATATAGAAGCAGAGGAATAAGAGAGTAACATATGAATTTAGTAAAAAAAATAGTAAGTAGGGCGACAGAAAACACTTTGTTACAACTTGATAGGGCTATTCTAATTTGCTCATTTTTAGGCTTGGTTGTTGATGTGATAGCAGTGTGTTTAGTATTGCAAAGTAATTTGATAATATTGGGACTAATATTATTAGTTATTGCCTTTTTAGCTCTCGTCTTTGTATTTTATTTAAGATTTGTAACTAGCAAAGTTGTTTATCTAATATTAAACGATGCTATTAATCTTAAACTGTATGAAGACATGTCCAGGGTTCAATCTGAGAAATCGATTAAGATTTATAGGGCAACATATCAAGAGTATTATCAATTTATCCAAGGTCAAGTGGCTTATCTAAAAGGAGACTTTCAATCTGCCAAGGAAATTATGTCCAAATATAATTTGAAAAAAATTTGGGGTAGATTAAGAGACTATACATTTTTAATATCAAGCTTTGAACTATTAAAAGTATCTATTCATCTTCAAGATGCCCAAGATATTGCTTTCTTTGAGGAACAGTTGTCCAAGGCGCCAGATTCGAAAGATGGTAAGGCAAAACTAATCGCTCAAGCCCAAGCCATAAAAGATATTGTGTTCAATCAAGAAGTGAACGACTATTTCGACACTGCGGAACCAGAAAATAAGTTAGCTCGAATCATGTTTTCTTATTACGGCGCTCTCAATGCCCAATTAGAAGGAGATGAAGCTCGTGCTCGCAGTTTGTTTGAAAGCATCGCCCATGAAAATCCAGAGCTTTTCTATGTACAGGAAGCGCAGAAATATTTAGAAGGAGAAAACTGATGTCAGAACGTACTGCTTTACCGATTGGAAGTGTTGTTCGAGTGAGAGAAGGTGTGGAGCCTGTCATGATTGTTAATCATTGTCCAGATACTAAAAAGCAGAGGCAAAAATGAAACTAGGACCATTTGGATTGGGCTTATCAATAGGGGGGTAAAACATGGAAATACAATTAAAATTACGTGGAAACTCAGAAGGATTTATCCTTGAGTCAAAATTACCTGATGATGAACTTTGGACTGAAAGAATTGAAATCGTTCAAGAAGAGGAAGGTTATCGTCTATATGCAAAAGATGTAGAAATTCTTGTCTTGAAAGCATCAGAATACATTTCTAAAAGAAAAAGAATAGTCGCAAAAGGGTTAAATAAGGATTTGATTTATTTTGAAGAAGAAAGATTTGATCATTTATGGGAACAAGCATATTGGCATGGAGTTTTTCAATTCAATTTAAACAACTATGAAATGAAGTGTGTAGGTTCAGGTAGTAAAGGAGATATTCTACCTGTCACAAAAGATGGCATTCCGATTGCCGTTTATGCTGCAAGTAATATTGCAATTGCTGGAAAGAGAAACTTTTCTCTCTTTACTGAAAATATTAACGAAATTGACAGTTTACTGATGTTTTATATAGTTGATTATATTAGGGGATATGACTTTTTAGATATTGATTCTTTATCTGCAAGATATCGTTTCTTTTATCAATTCAGTGATCGCTCAGCTCTAACGAAGGAACATTTAGATATGCTTCCAGAGGGGAGAAGACCTTCCAAGTTAGAGGCGTTTATCATCTATTTTTTATCAGCTTTGCTTGTTGTGGTTGTCAGTTTGGTATCATTACGCTCTTGGTTCTTATTATTAGTAATTCTTCTGATACATTCTATTTATAATATCATAAAGAATTGGAGAAATAGAGGTGAATAGTAGGGTATTTACCTATGGATTTGTTATTGATGCTAAATAAAAAAATCTTAAAAAAGGTGCCAATAGCCTGATCAAAGGCATGAGAGGATGGTTTAAATGATACTGGAACGAATTAAAATAACTTTATTAACCACATGATGAGAAAGGAAATCATAAAGCAAACATGAACGGTATTATCAACTTAAAAAAAGAAGCGGGCATGACCTCGCATGATGCGGTTTTTAAATTGCGTAAGATTTTAGGGACTAAGAAGATTGGCTATGGTGGGACCTTGGATCCTGATGTGGTTGGCGTTTTACCTATTGCAGTTGGTAAAGCTACGCGCATGGTAGAGTTCATGCAGGATGAGGGTAAGGTCTACGAAGGGGAAATCACTCTGGGATATTCTACAACGACCGAGGATGCTAGTGGAGAAGTTGTCGCAGAGACTCCTGTTTTGTCTCCACTGGATGACAAGCTTGTCGATGAAGCCATTGCTAGTCTGACAGGGCCTATCACTCAAATCCCACCAATGTACTCAGCTGTTAAGGTCAATGGGCGTAAGCTCTATGAATATGCGCGTGCAGGTCAGGAAGTCGAGCGCCCAGAACGTCAGGTGACCATTTATAGTTTTGAAAGAACCAGTCCCATTTCCTACGAGGATAAACTTGCGCGTTTTACATTCCGAGTAAAATGTAGCAAGGGAACCTATATCCGTACCTTATCGGTTGACTTGGGAGAAAAACTTGGTTATGCAGCTCATATGTCACATTTGACACGGACAAGTGCTGCAGGTTTACAGTTAGAAGATTCCTTGACCATAGAAGAAATTGCAGAAAAAGTAGAGGCTGGTGAATTAGACTTTCTCCATCCTCTTGAGATTGGTACAGGGGATTTAGTCAAGGTATATCTAACTTCAGAACAGGCAGCAGAAGTGAGGTTTGGGCGATTTATCAAGTTAGAGCAAACTGAGAAGGAGTTGGCAGCCTTTGAAGGCGAACGGCTACTAGCCATTCTAGAAAAAAGGGACAATCTCTACAAGCCAAGGAAGGTTTTCTCTTAATATTTATTGATATGTGATTCGATCTAAGAATAAGATGAGTCTATCTCATCTTTTTTTGATCTAAAACTATGATAGTTTGATACAAACTATATTATACGAATGTGAAAAAAGCTTGAAAACATGGTGATATTTGACAGTTTTGCTTGCTTATGATAATATTTAATTTAAAGAAATGCTAGAAAAATCAGAGGATATTATGAGTATTGAGATGACTGTTAGTGAGATTGCTGAGGTCTTGGGTTTATCTCGCCAAGCAATCAATAATCGTGTCAAAGAATTACCAGAAGAAGACACAACCAAAAATGACAAGGGAGTTACTGTTGTTACTCGCAGTGGCTTGATTAAGCTTGAGGAAATCTACAAAAAGACTATTTGAAGATGAGCCGGTTAGTGATGAAGTCAAACAAAGAGAGTTGATGGAAATCCTGGTTGATGAGAAAAATTCTGAGATTATTCGTTTGTATGAGCAGTTAAAAGCTAAAGATAAGCAACTGTCTGAAAAAGATGAGCAGATACGAGTGAAAGATCGTCAAATTGCTGAGAAAGATAAGCAATTGGATCAACAACAACAGCTAACACTTCAAGCTATGAAGGATCAGGAAAATCTTCAGTTAGAATTAGAGCAAGCTAAGCAAGAAGTTCAAGCAACGAAGAAAGGCTTCTTTGCTCGCTTATTTGGAAAATAAGATAAAACTGCTTGGTTTATAGAAAAACCAGGTAGTTTCTTTTCTTTTACTAGCATAGAGTAGGAATATGATGTATGGAAAAATTACGAGAGTATATCTCCTTTGATTTAGAGTTTAATCAGCATGAAGGGGTAACACATCTGATACAGGTCTCGGCGGTACATTTCAAAGATGGTGAAGAAATCACTGCATTTGATTCATATGTTTACACCGAGGCTCCTTTAAAAAGCTTTATTAATGGATTGACTGGTATTACAGCTCAAACACTAAAGGATGCACCAATTGTTGAACAAGTCCTTGAAGATTTTCAGACTTTTATCGGGGATTTTCCAATTATTGGTTACAATGCCGCAAAGAGTGACCTACCAATTTTGAAAGAACATGGTTTTGATTACACAAGTCAATACATGGTTGATGTCTATAACGAAGCATTTGAACGTCGAAGTACAGACCTACATGGTATCTCAAATCTAAAGTTACAAACTGTAGCTAAATTTTTAGGTTATAGTGGTCAATCGCACAATAGTTTAGAAGATGCTAGAATGACTGCAAGAGTATACGAATCTTTTCTTGAGTTTGATGAAGGCAAACTTTTGTTAGAAGGACAGAGTAGTTTAAACTCTAACCCTTTTAGTGGTTTAGACTTATCACAGTTTCTAAAATAGGAGGGCTTATGGAACCTGAAAAACCTAAAAAACTTGGTTTTAAGAGGGTTTACCTTAATCTTGATAAAATCCTCTTTCTATTCTTTTTAATATTTATGATAGTTGAGTATCTGTGGTTGCCGCTCAATTCTTTATTGGCAGGACTTTTACTCAGCCAGACAGGGTATTTGTTTATCTCCTACAACAATATATTGGAGATTATCCAGCATTCCCCACTAGTTAGTCTAGGATTCTTACTATTAATCGTCCTTAATTTCCTGGTTGCATATTTTCAACTCTGTCTCCTATTTATTGGGGCACGCCATTTACTTTATCATGAAAAACGTACTCTAATTGAATATACTCGGAAGGTTTTTCGAGAAAGCTTTAATTTCATGAAGCATTTGACTGTTTCGAAAGCTATATTTATCTTTTTCTATGTTGCTATGCTTTTCCCTTTTATTAGGAAAATTTTTAGAATATATTATCTAAACAAGATTGTGATCCCAGAATTTGTTCAGAATTACATGGAAGAAGAGTATTTACTCTTATGGATTATCATTTTATTGTTATCAATCATTTTCTTTTATATTTCAGTAAGATTGATGTTTGCTCTACCAAAGGTATTCTATGACAAATTTACTGTTAAAGAAGCAGTAACATATAGTTTGGATAAAACAAGAAATCATTTTCGTTTCTATGCATGGCATTTATTTATTATTCTTCTGAAAATGAATCTTTTCTTTTATCTAACATTGATTCCCTTGCTTTTTTCTCAGTATCTTGTGGATAATCTTACTCAAAGGGAATCACTGGTTCTGGCTATTTTCAATTTTGTTTTAATTAAGAATGCCCACTATATGGCATTAACTTATTTCTTAATTAAGTTTATATCTTTCTTAACAGGTGAAGAGCTTGATATGATTCCAAGGCGAGAGAAAGACCACATCATGAGGTGGGGAGTGATGATATGTGCTGCGATCATTTTTGCTATAGAAGGTTATAATTATCTTGAAGCACCAGTCGCTCACCCTCCAAAAGTTATTTCCCATCGAGGAGTTTCAAATGAAAACGGGGTACAAAATACCGTAGAATCTTTGGAACAAACTGCTCAACTGAAACCGGATCTTGTTGAAATGGATGTTCAGGAAACGAAAGATGGTCAGTTTGTTATGATGCATGATGCTAGCTTAAGAAATCTTGCTGGACTAAATACGACACCACAAGACTTGACTTTGGATGAATTAACTAAAATTCAAATATCAGAGCATGGATTTCAAGCTAAGATTGCAAGTTTTGATGAGTATCTAAATCGTGCTAATGAGTTAAACCAAAAACTACTCATTGAAATCAAAACAAGTAAAAAAGATAGTGCGGAAATGATGGACCATTTCCTTGAAAAGTATGGTGCTAAGATTAAGGTGTACGGACATCAGATGCAATCGCTTGATTATCATGTTGTGGAGAAGGTTAGACAATACGATAAAGAAATACCAGTTTACTTTATCATGCCTTATAATTCAGTATTCCCAAGGACAACAGCTACAGGTTATACCATGGAGTATTCTACGTTGGATGAGTATTTTGTTACTAAACTATGGAATACAGATCAGAAGCTTTATGTATGGACAGTTAATAGTTCTGAAGCTTTTAATAAATCCCTCCACTTAGGAGTAGATGGTATGATTACGGATGATTTAGAAATGATACAAGAAGAACTGGAAACTGCAAAAGAAGATCCTGAATACACGGATTTACTTCTTAAGAAAGCTCTGGAATTCTTTACTTTTTAAAAATAAAAAAAGAGGCTAAATTCAGCCTCTTTTTATGTTAAAAAGGTAGTTTTCCTGCAAAAGCCCCAAGTTTTTGCTTAGTGGTTTCATCGATTTGCTCAATAGCAGCATTGAGTGCTTGCACAGTCATATCTGATAGAGTTTCGATGTCTTCTGGATCAACTACAGCCGGATCAAAGTCTATTTTTACAACTTTCTTATCTCCAGTTAAAGTAGCAGTTACCAAGTTTTGAGCAGAAGTCCCAACAAATTCTGTTGCAGCAAGTTCAGCCTGACTTTGCTCCATTTGTTTTTGTAGTTTTTGAGCTTGACGCATCATGTTTTGCATATTCATCATAATGTTTTAAATTTCCTTTTTTATATTATTTCTATTTTATTTTATCAATTTTAGTTTTAAAAGTCTAATAATAGTCTATCTGTTCAAACATTAAATTTTCTGACAATTATATTGAAAAATGAGAAAAAGGATGTTATAATGAAACGAAAATAAAATGGGTTTCCCATGATCTAATAGGAGCATCTAATGAAAAAACTTGGTTTTGTACTTTTGTCATCAGCTTTATTATTGTCTGCTTGTGCAGTTCGTTTTGAACAATCTTCTAATACAAATGAATCAACTACAGTTGCTAAATTAACAGAAGATAAGCAAAAATTATTGGACAAGGCAACTAGTGATTATAAGCTATTTGTGGAAGAGCAAATTGATAAGTTATTGACAAATACAGAAGGTTTTGTTCAACTCTTAAAAGATGGTAAACTTGAAGAAGCTAAAAAAGTATATCCTTTAATTCGTATGTCTTATGAGCGCTCAGAACCAATTGCAGAAAGCTTTGGTGAGTCTGATGTTAAGATTGACTTTCGTTTGGCAGACTATCTAGATGAAAACAAGACAGAAGAAGGTTGGTCTGGTTTCCACCGTATTGAACGTATTTTATGGGAAGAAAATACTACAAAAGGAACTGAAGCATATGGTGATCAATTAGTAAACGATATTAAAGAATTGAAAGCTAAAATTGCTACTGTAGAAGTAGATTACAAAATCATGTTGACAGGTGCTGTTGACCTTCTAAATGAGGTGGCAACAAGTAAGATTACTGGTGAAGAGGAAATCTATTCTCACACGGACTTATACGATTTCCGTGCTAATATCGAAGGGGCTGAGAAGATTTTCCAACTCTTTAAACCTTTGATAGAAAAATCTGATGCAGCTCTGGTTAAAGAGTTAGAGGAAGATTTTAAATCTGTTAATAGTTTGTTAGATAAACACATGACTGATAAAGAGCATTACAAACTCTATACAGATTTAACAAAAGAAGACACTAAAGAATTATCTGAGGCAGTAACTAAACTTGGAGAACCTTTGTCACAAATGGGTAAATTTCTTGGTGGAGAATAAGTAGGATGGCAAATAAAGACGAAAAGTTTTTTGACAAAAAAATGGACCGTCGAGAATTTTTAAAGAAAGCAGGTATCGGAGGAGCTGGTATTGCACTTGGTCTCTCTGGTGCTTCTGCTTTTTTCACACCTAAGTTAGATGGTCAAGAAAAAATCTCGTACGGAGACGAAAAAATAGCCTTTTATGGCAAACACCAGGCTGGTATTACTACAGTCATGCAAAAAAACATCTATTTTGTTGTCTTGGATTTGCATACAACTGACAAAGAGAAAATCATCCAGTTATTTAAAGATTGGACGGATTATAGTGCCAAACTTGTAGAGGGAGAATTGGTTAAAAAAGATGGTAACAATAGGCTCTTGCCTCCAAGTGATACTGGAGAAACAGTTGGGCTTAATCCTCATCGTTTGACCCTGACCTTTGGAGTTTCGGCTAGTTTCTTGGAAAAGATGAAATTAGAGGATAAACGTCCCAAACTTTTCAGAGATATGCCTCCCTTCCCAAAAGAGCAGTTACGAGAAAAGTATACTGGTGGAGATATTGTAATCCAGGCTTGTGCAGACGATGAACAGGTTGCTTTCCATGCTATTCGTAACCTTATTCGTAAGGGCAGAAATGCTGTTACTCTTCGTTGGAGTCAATCTGGTTTTGCTGCCATTGGTAATCGAATGGAAACACCTCGAAATCTTTTTGGTTTCAAAGATGGAACAGCAAATGTCACTACTGAAAAAGAATTTGACAGTGTTGTTTGGTCTGATAGCAAGGATTGGATGGAAAATGGTTCCTACATGGCAGTTCGAAGAATCCAAATGTTTCTAGATACTTGGGATCGAACCAATCTGGAAGAACAAGAAAATACCTTTGGTCGTTACAAAGAAAGTGGAGCTCCATTTGGTAAGAAACATGAATTTGATGAAGTTGATTTAAGTCTTCTTCCTGATGATTCTCACGTTCGTTTAGCTAAAGAAGTCAATAAACCTCTTTTACGTCGATCTTATTCATATTCTGATGGAATTGATGAAAAAACTGGCCAGTTCGATACAGGATTGCTCTTTATCTCTTTCCAAAAGGATCCAGATAGTTTTGTTAAAGTTCAAACGAATCTTGGTGCTATGGACAAAATGAATGAGTATGTGACCCATATTGGTAGTGGCCACTTTGCTTGCTTTGGTGGGGTTGAGAAGGGAGGTTACATTGGGCAGAAATTATTTGAATCTTAAATATATCATTCTTTTCCTAGCTTTTTTTTCACTTCTAGTTATACCTGTCGGTGCTAAAGAAAATTTAAGTCCCTATTTTGTAAAAATCACTGATGCAACAAAGGCTGTTAAAGAAGGTAAGCAAGATGAGGCTCGAAAGCTGGTTTCTGAAATTTCCAATGAATTCGATAAGCTTGAAAATGCTAATTCTGAAGCGGGACAGCAAGTCAAAGAGAAACTAGTTCTATCAGGTAAAATAACAGAAGAACAGTTGACCCAGATTTCTTCAGCTCTTTTGCTATTTGAGAAAGAGCAAAATCCAGTTAACCTAGATGCAGAAAAGTCAAAACTTGTAAGTCGATTAGAGCCTCGTTTTGATGATTTGGAACAGGCAATTGCTTCTCAAAATTTGGAATCAATTAGAGAAGCTTATAAAAAAATGAACTCAACTTGGACCATTAATGAATCTGTTGTTCGTGACCATAGTACTGCCCATTATGGAAAAGTTGAAACAGCTATTTCTTTTTTACGTAGTAGTATCGAAACAGAACCAACAAACTATGATAGTATTCAATCATCGTTTGATGATTTGAAAACAGCTATTTCAAATTTCGTAGATGGAAAAGATGTTGAAACTACTTTAACAAATCTGACGCTGAAGGATGGAATAAACCTATTAAAAAAAGCTCTATCACAATTTGAGGCAGGACAAAACAGTGAGGCAGCAGCAACGATGAAGGAATTTATCACCATCTGGCCAACCATTGAAGGTACTGTAAGTACGACTAATCCTTCGCTTTATACAAAAGTTGAGAGTGAAAGTCCAGTGATTATGGTGAAGGGACATGAAAAGGCCTATCAGGAAAAACTTTCTAGTTTGATTTCTGAATTATCTCAAATTGACACGAGTACTTCTTATACCGCATTTGATGCTATGTTAATCTTACTTCGTGAAGGAATTGAAGCTCTCTTGATAGTAATGGCGCTTGTTACAACTTTGAAAGCTTCTAAATTGCGTAAAGGACTCAAGTGGGTATATAGTGGCGCATTAGCAGGCGTATTGGCTAGTCTATGTATTGCAATTATTTTACAATTAGCTTTTCCAGCAGTTACTTCGGGAACCAATCGAGAAATTATCGAAGGTGCAGTAGGGATTTTCGCGGTTGCTATGATGATCCTTATAGGGATTTGGCTACACGGGAAATCTTCTGTTAAGAAATGGAATAGCTTTATGGATTCACAAATGCAAATGGTGACCAAGACAGGATCCTTTATCTCTATGTTTGCTCTTAGTTTTCTAGCAGTATTTCGTGAAGGGGCTGAAACCATTCTCTTTTATGTGGGAATTTTGCCAAGAATTACTAGTTTTGACTTTGTTTTAGGTATTTCTCTTGCACTCATAGTGCTAATTTTGATAGCTTTTGCTATGACTAAGATGAGTCAGTTTTTCCTTCCACATAAAGTTTTCTTTGTCTTAACTTGGATGATTTATGCCTTGGCTTTCAAGATGTTAGGCGTCAGCATTCATGCACTACAATTGACAAACATGATTTCAAATCATATTGTACCTAGTTTGCCGACAATTGACTTATTAGGCTTCTATCCAAGCTGGGAAGTAATAGGTGCTCAAATCGTATTCTTAATAGTCATAGTTCTTGTAACATTTAAGCATGGTGAAAGTTAATGGATAAAAAGGAATTGACAATTATTGAACATTTGGTAGAATTTAGAAAAAGATTACTAGCAGTCGCCATTTGTTTCTCGCTAGTATTTTGTCTTTCACTATTATTTGCAGATCAGGTCTATCAGTATGTAACTCAAGGTTTTAGTCAAAAATTAATCGTGCTTGGACCAAATGATATCCTATGGATTTATTTGCGCTTAGCCAGTTTAATGGCTTTTAGTCTTACCTTACCCTACACTGTTTATCAAGTATGGTGCTTTGTAAGACCTGCTCTTAAAACTGAAGAAGCAGGAGCCATTTTTGTTTATATCCCCGCGACTTTTATTTGTTTTGTTTTAGGATTGGCTTTTGGTTTTTACTTTGTAACACCATCCTTGCTACAGGTCTTACTGGGATTGGGTGAAAATTTATTTGAAACTCAGTTAACTGCGCAAAACTATTTAGATTTTGTATTTCAAACAACCCTGCCATTAGCATTGATTTTTGAATTGCCTGTTATCATTGCCTTTTTAACCTCAATAGGTTTAATTGGGCCAGGGCTACTTGTTTCCTATAGGCGTTATGCTTATTTCATCTTATTGGTATTAGCGGTTATATTGACACCTGCAGATTTTATTAGTGACTTAGCAATGACTGTTCCTTTAATTCTTTTGTATGAGGTCAGTATTGTAATTAGTAAATGGATTATAAAAAGAAAGGGAGAAGAAAATGGGAATCTTACGTGATATTGGGGCACCAGGATTAATTATAATCATCCTCGGAGCGCTTTTGATTTTAGGGCCAAAACGCTTGCCTGAATTAGGTGAAGCGGTAGGTAAAATGCTATCAGAATTTAAAAAAGCTATCAAAGGTATTAGAGACGAAGAAGATAAATAAGGTTTAATCTATAAAGAAAGTGTAGAGAAATTTCATTTGGACTCATGTCCGATGTGTTCTCTACGCTTTTTACTTTCGATAAATACGTCTTTAAGTTTTCTTTAAGCTTTGTATATTATTCTGAAGAACTCTATGTTTATAGGATAAGAATATTCTATTTATACTTTTTTTGACAGAGTTTTCTTGCTGAAAACAACTGGTATTTGTTTCAAGTTACTGTAGGATTGTGATATAATAGTAAACAATGAGTTTTTAAAACAAACCAAAGGAGAATCAATATGATTTACGCTGGAATTTTAGCAGGTGGAACCGGCACGCGCATGGGTATCAGTAATTTACCTAAACAATTTCTTGAGTTGGGAGGTCGTCCAATCCTAATCCATACAATTGAAAAATTTGTTTTGGAACCATCTATTGAAAAAATTGTTGTTGGAGTTCATGGTGACTGGGTTACGCATGCAGAGGATTTAGTTGAAAAATTTCTTCCACTCCATAAGAACCGCATTATCATTACAAAAGGTGGTGCAGACCGCAATTCTAGTATTGAGAAAATCATTGAAGCTATTGACGCTTATCGTCCATTGACAGCAGACGATATTGTAGTCACACATGATTCAGTTCGTCCTTTTATTACCCTTCGAATGATTCAAGATAATATTGAACTAGCAAAACATCATGATGCTGTCGATACTGTAGTTGAAGCAGTAGATACTATTGTAGAGAGTACAAATGGTCAATTTATCACTGATATTCCAAATCGTGCTCATCTATACCAAGGACAAACTCCACAAACCTTCCGTTGTAAAGACTTTATTGACTTGTATGGTTCTTTATCAGCAGAAGAAAAAGAAATTTTAACAGATGCATGTAAAATCTTTGTCATTAAGGGTAAAGACGTAGCCTTAGCTAAAGGTGAATACTCAAACCTTAAAATTACAACAGTTACAGACTTGAAGATTGCTAAAAGCATGATTGAGAAAGACTAATAACATGATTAATCAAATTTATCAACTGACAAAACCAAAGTTTATCAATATTAAATATCAGGAAGAAGAAATTGATCAAGAGAATCATATCCTCATCCGACCAAATTACATGGCTGTTTGTCACGCGGATCAACGTTACTACCAAGGTAAACGTGATCCCAAAATTTTAGCGAAAAAACTACCAATGGCTATGATTCATGAGTCTTGTGGTACAGTCATTTCTGATCCAACCGGTACCTACAAAATTGGTCAGAAGGTTGTTATGATTCCAAATCAACCACCTATGCAAAGTGATGAGGAATTCTACGAAAATTACATGACTGGAACATATTTCTTATCAAGTGGTTATGATGGGTTTATGCGAGAATTTGTATCTCTGCCTAAGGATCGTGTTGTATCTTACGAAGAAATCGAAGACACAGTTGCCGCCATTACAGAGTTTGTCAGTGTTGGCATGCATGCTATGAATCGTTTCATGACGGTATCTCACAGCAGACGCCAACGCATCGCTGTCATTGGTGATGGAAGTTTAGCTTTGTCATGGCCAATATTATCAACTACACTTTGCCTGATGCTGAGATTATTGTCATTGGTCGCCACTGGGAAAAATTAGAACTCTTCTCGTTTGCGCATGAACGTTATATTACTGACAGTATTCCAGAAGATCTTAGCTTTGATCATGGATTTGAGTGTTGTGGTGGTGATGGATGCGGTCCTGCTATCAATGACTTGATTCGTTACATCAAACCCCAAGGTACCATTTTGATGATGGGTGTTAGTGAGTATAAGGTTAATATCAACACTCGTGATTCATTGGAAAAAGGCCTGTTATTAGTTGGATCTTCTCGTTCTGGAAGAGTTGACTTTGAAAATGCTATCCAAATGATGGAAATTAAAAAATTTGCCAATCGTTTAAAGAATATCATTTATCTAGAAGAGCCAGTCAGAGGAATTAAAGATATTCATCGAGTTTTTGCAACGGACCTTAATACTGCTTTCAAGACAGTATTTAAGTGGGAAGTCTAATGGGGGAAAGATTATGAAGGAAATCGTTAAAGAGAAGATTGCCTCTTTATTATCAGGTGATGAAGAAATTCAGAGAGTTGAACAGTTGGGTGGAATGACCAATCAAAACTACTTGGTTCAAACATCCTCAAATCGATATATCGTTAAGTTTTTCGGTAAGGGTACAGAAAAATTAATCGATCGCCAGAATGAAAAGTACAATCTTGAGTTGTTGAAAGATTTAAAATTAGATGTAGAAAATTATCTTTTTGATATCGAAGAAGGTATCAAGGTTAATCAGTACATCGAAAATGCTGAGACACTTAATTTTAATTCTATAAAAACTAAATTTGAGAAAATTGCTCCCATTCTACAAACGATTCATGCTTCTGGAAAAAAATTAAAAGGAGAATTTGCTCCTTTTGATGAGATCAAAAAATATGAATCTTTGATTCAAGGAGAGATTTACTATCCAAACTATGAAGCTGTAAGAAAATCAGTATTTTCTCTGAAAGAAGAGCTTGAACAAATCGGAATTGAGAAGAAATCATGTCATATTGATTTGGTTCCTGAAAATTTTATTGAAGCACCAGATGGGCATCTTTATCTAATTGATTGGGAATATTCTTCCATGAATGATCCTATGTGGGATCTTGCGGCTCTCTTTTTAGAGTCTGAATTTACTACAGACGAAGAAGATTCCTTTTTGTCATATTATGAAAGCGAACAGACACCAGTTTCTCGTGAAAAAATTCGTATCTACAAAATCTTGCAAGACATTATTTGGAGCCTATGGACCATTTACAAAGAGGAAAATGGTGCAGATTTTGGAGATTATGGAATCACTCGTTATAATAGAGCTGTAAAAGAATTGCAGTCTCAGGGAGGTATTGATGAAAACTAAAAACGGAGTTTCCTTTGGACTTATCTCAGGGATTTTTTGGGGATTAGGGCTAACCATTAGTGCTTATATCTTCTCTATATTTACTGACTTGTCACCTTTTGTAGTAGCAGCAGCGCACGACTTTCTTAGTATTTTTATCTTGCTAGGATATCTTTTAGTTAAAGAAGGTAAGGTACGTTTTTCAATCTTCTTGAACATTCGAAATGTCAGTGTTATTATCGGAGCACTATTGGCTGGACCAATTGGCATGCAGGCCAATCTTTATGCAGTCAAGTATATCGGTAGTTCTTTAGCATCCTCAGTTTCAGCTATTTATCCTGCAGTATCTGTCATTCTCGCTTTCTTTTTCTTAAAGCATAAGGTTTCGAAGAATACGGTATTTGGAATTTTATTAATCATTGCAGGAATTATTGCTCAGACTTACAAGGTTGAACAAGTTAATTCCTTCTATATCGGAATACTCTGTGCCTTGATTTGTGCGCTTGCTTGGGGAAGTGAAAGTGTTCTCAGCTCATTTGCTATGGAAAGTGAACTCAGTGAACTAGAAGCCCTTTTGATTCGACAAGTAACATCTTTCTTGTCCTACCTAGTCATTGTTCTCTTCTCGCATCACTCGTTTGCAGAAGTGGCAAATGGACAATTATTTGGTCTATTAATTGTCTTTGCGGCATTTAATATGATTTCTTACCTTGCCTACTACATTGCTATCAATCGATTGCAGCCAGCAAAGCTACTGGATTAAATGTGAGTTATGTAGTATGGACTGTTTTATTTGCAGCAATTTTCTTGGGTTCGCCCCTTAATTTACTGACCATCATTACTTCACTTATTGTAATGGCTGGTGTTTATATTATTATTAAAGAATAAAGGAGAAAACGCGTGAAAGCGATTATTCTAGCAGCGGGATTGGGAACTCGTTTGAGACCCATGACAGAAAATACTCCCAAAGCCTTGGTACAAGTCAATCAAAAACCTTTGGTTGAATATCAAATTGAATTTTTGAAAGAACGTGGAATTGATGACATTATCATCGTTGTAGGTTATTTAAAAGAACAATTCGACTATCTTAAAGAAAAGTACGGTGTGCGTTTAGTCTTCAACGATAAGTATGCTGATTACAATAACTTTTACTCGCTTTACTTGGTAAAAGAAGAATTGGCTAACAGCTACGTTATCGATGCGGATAACTATCTTTTCAAGAATATGTTCCGAAATGATATTGAACGTTCAACTTACTTTAGTGTTTATCGCGAAGACTGTGATAATGAGTGGTTCCTAGTTTATGGAGATGATTACAAAGTTCAAGATATCATTGTAGATAGCAAAAATGGACGCATCTTGAGTGGTGTGTCATTCTGGGATGCTCCAACAGCTGAGAAGATTGTTGGGTTTATCGATGATGCTTATGCAAGTGGTGAATTTGTTGACCTCTACTGGGATAACATGGTTAAAGATAATATCAAAGAACTAGATGTTTACGTAGAGGAGTTAGAAGAAAATTCTATCTACGAAATTGACAGTGTTAAAGATTATCAAAAACTAGAAAAAATTCTTTCTTCACAAAAATAAGCAACTTTTATGAACTGATACCTTACCTATTTTTACTTGACTTTTTATGTTTGATACAGTATACTAGTGAAAATTTAACCTTTAAGGGAAGTCCAGAGAGACTCACAAGGTGTCAGAGAAAAGAAACTACGATTGAAGCAAGTAAAGCAAGTGCTTATTTGCTACTTTTGTGTAAACATCTTACCTGAAACCTTGCAATTGCAAGGTTTTTCTTTATCTGATCCCCTTAAAATTTAAGGAGGAAAGGTTATGAATCCAAATTGTAAGAAGCGCATGGGAGCTATTCGCTTGGAAGTGATGAGAGTAGTTTCCCAGGAGGAAATCGCGCCAGCAATCTTTGAACTAGTTCTCGAAGGAGAAATGGTTGAAGCTATGAAAGCGGGACAATTTCTTCATTTGCGTGTACCTGATGATGCTCATCTCTTGCGTCGTCCGATTTCAATCTCATCTATAGATAAGCCTAATAATCAATGCCACCTCATTTATCGAGTTGAGGGTTCTGGTACAGCAATCTTTTCAAGATTAAAAGCTGACGATTTTTTAGATGTCATGGGCCCTCAAGGAAATGGATTTGATTTGTCTGATTTGAATGGTCGTTCTCAAGTTCTCCTAGTCGGTGGAGGAATCGGAGTTCCGCCTTTACTTGAAGTTGCTAAACAACTACATAAGAGTGGTGTGGAAATTACAACTGTTCTAGGATTTGCTACTAAAGATGCTGTCATTTTAGAAGATGAATTAGCCCAATATAGTCAAGTCTTTGTGACTACTGATGATGGCTCATATGGTATTGAGGGAAATGTTTCAGTAGTAATTAAGGAATTAGACACTGAATTTGACGCCATATACTCATGTGGGGCACCTGGTATGATGAAATACATCAATCAAACCTTTAACGACCATCCCAGAGCTTATCTATCATTAGAATCACGTATGACCTGTGGTATGGGAGCTTGCTATGCTTGTGTCCTAAAAGTTCCAGATAATGAAACAGTCAGTCAACGTGTCTGTGAAGATGGACCTGTATTTAAAACAGGGACAGTTGTTTTATAAGGAGAGTGTCATGACTACAAATAGATTACAAGTCTCTCTACCAGGCTTAGAGTTAAAGAATCCTATCATTCCTGCTTCAGGCTGTTTTGGTTTCGGACAAGAGTATGCCAAATACTATGATTTGAACCTTTTAGGTTCTATCATGATTAAAGCTACAACCCTTGAACCACGTTTTGGTAATCCAACTCCACGAGTGGCAGAAACACCTGCTGGTATGCTGAATGCCATTGGTCTACAAAATCCAGGACTAGATGCCGTTCTCTCTGAAAAATTACCTTGGCTAGAAAAAGAGTATCCAAATCTTCCAATCATTGCCAATGTTGCTGGATTTTCAAAGCAAGAATACGCAGCAGTTTCTAGTGGTATTTCCAAGGCACCTAACGTGAAAGCCATTGAGCTCAATATTTCTTGTCCAAACGTCGATCATGGGAATCACGGACTTTTGATTGGGCAAGACCCAGATTTAGCTTATGATGTGGTAGAAGCAGCCGTAGGGGCGTCAGATGTGCCAGTTTACGTTAAATTGACACCAAGTGTGACCGATATAACTTCCGTTGCAAAAGCTGCAGAAGACGCAGGAGCTAGTGGGCTAACCATGATTAATACTCTTGTTGGTATGCGCTTTGATCTCAAAACTAGAAAACCAATCATTGCAAATGGGACAGGAGGAATGTCTGGACCTGCAGTATTTCCGGTAGCTCTCAAATTGATTCGTCAAGTAGCTCAAACAACTAAGCTTCCAATTATCGGTATGGGGGGAGTTGATTCGGCTGAGGCAGCGCTAGAAATGTATTTGGCGGGAGCATCAGCAATTGGAGTCGGTACAGCAAACTTTACCAATCCATATGCTTGCCTTGATATCATTGACAATCTTCCTAGGGTCATGGACAAATATGGTATTGTAAATCTAGAGCAATTAAGAAGTGAGGTTAAAAGTCAATTTTAGTTTTTTAAATGAAGTTTTACATCCTTATTATTTTGAAAGCCTGTGTCTTTTTGGTATAATATGACTATGATTGTAACAGTACCGATTAAAACAGAAAAAGATATCGCAACACCAGGTCCAACAGTCCTAGTTTTAGGATACTTTGATGGGGTGCACGTGGGTCACCAAAAGCTCTTCGATATTGCGGGCGAAATAGCCTCAAAAAAACATTTGAGTGTTGCCGTAGTTACCTTTAATGAATCACCTAAACTGACATTACACCAATATAATCCAGAACAATTATTACATATTCTAAATGCTGAAGAACGTGAACGTAAATTAAAACGAGCGGGTGTTGAAGCCTTGTATTTGATGGATTTTACAAGTCGTGTTGCAAATATGACTGCTCAAGAATTTGTAAATACTTTTGTAAAGGAAGTTAAAGCAGATACGATAGTAGTTGGATTTGACTATAGTTTGGGATCTGATCGTAAATCAGCTGAAGATCTTAAAGAAATTTTCGATGGGGAAGTAGTTATAGTTCCACCAGTAGAAGATGAAAAAGGGAAAATCAGTTCTACACGAGTTCGACAATGTATTGTTGATGGGAATGTGAAGGAAGCTGCTCAGCTTCTTGGAGCTCCATTGCCCTCTAAAGGAGTTGTAGTGCATGGGAATGCGCGTGGTCGAACTATTGGTTATCCAACAGCTAATTTAGTACTTTTAGATAGAACATATATGCCGGCGGATGGAGTTTATACTGTAGATATTGAAATTCAAAGAAAAATCTATCGAGGAATGGCTAGTGTTGGTAAAAATGTAACTTTTGATGGTGTTGAAGAGAGGTTTGAAGTTCATATCTTTGATTTCTCAGATGACATATATGGTGAAAGAGTTACTGTTTATTGGCTTGATCGTATTCGAGACATGGTGAAATTCAACAGCGTAGATCAGTTAGTTGACCAACTTGAAAGTGATGAGAAAATAGCTAGAAAATAAAGATTTTAGAAGTTTGGGATTTATCTCAAACTTTTTTAATTAGAGAGATAGAATTTGAAAGTAGACAGAGGGTTATAGTTATAGTAATTTTAAGGTAAAAGTTGAAAAAATACTTTTATTTAGATATAAGTTTAATATCAAACTAAAGGAGGCAATTATGTTTAAGAAAAAAGAAATAAAGGCTTTGTTTCTGGACTTGTCCTTTCGGTCATTCTTCTTGCAGTTGGAGGTCTGATGGGGTTCCTTTGGAATTTACAATAAAACCCAACAACTGCCTTTGCTAGTAACAGTGAATCCGGTAAACAAGTTAAAATGACTGTTTATGACATTTATCCAGAAATCATTGGAGACGTTGATGGAAAAAATGTTATTTATCTTGTCTAATATAGTCAAGAGGGTGATGGTAAATACGCAGTTATTGAAGCAAAAGAAAATGATGCTGAGGTTAAGAAGTAAATCGAGCAGGCAACTGCCGAAACTTTAGCTGATAATCCAGGGACTTTGTTGGGAACACAATTAGAACCACTAAGTACAAATGTGAATACATCACGTAATAACAGAATAGTAGACTTATCAGGTTTCTTGAAATCAGTTTTAGAACCTACGTCTATAGTTTATCAAAACATGAACACGAATGTTTACCTGAGCTTGACTGAATATTCACGTAATGGTTGGTATTATATCATTGGAGCAGCAATTTTTGGAGGTATGGGTCTATTTACAGCTATTACAGCCTTTATTCTTCGTAAAAAATCAATTGCTTCTTACAATGAGTTATATCAAACTTATCCAGAGCTTCAAGGTAATTTAGAAGGAATTGCTGACCAAGCTGATTATTATAATCAAGATCTAAAAGTAATCTTATATAAAAACCACTTGATTACATACTTTAAAGGGACTCAAACTGTTGACTTAAGAGAAGTTGAGCAGATTTACCTTATTGAAAATAGTTACCATCGCTATGGTTTTACAAATAAAGTCTATCAACTGTGCTACATTTGTAAGGACAGTACTAAGAAGTATAACATGACTATTCGAACTACTAGAACAGTTCAAGGACAATTGGAAGAATTTTGGGAGTTACTAATGGAAGAATTCCCAGATATTCATCTAGGAGTTTAGTATTAGAGCACCGAAAATCGGTGCTTTTTTATTTATAAAAAATCTTATAAAATCGAGTCTATCACTTGACATCTTAAATTTTTAGGAGTAGAATGTTTACTAGTTAATTAAATGGTTAAATACTAGTTAAGGAGTTCTAGTGAAAAAGAAAATACTATTATGTACGCTATCTGCTCTATTTGCTCTGTTTCTAGGTGCTTGTAGTAAAGATAAGCAAAATGATGTCAAAGAATCTAAAGGAATGAAAATTGTTACCAGTTTTTATCCAGTTTATTCTATGGTAAGAGCTGTTTCGGGCGAACTCAATGATGTAAGAATGATTCAGTCAAGTTCAGGCATTCATTCTTATGAGCCGTCAGCAAATGATATTGCAGCTATCTATGATGCAGATGTATTTGTTTATCATTCTCATACCTTAGAGTCTTGGGCAGGTAGTCTAGATCCAAGTCTACAAAAGTCCAAGGTTAAGGTCCTAGAAGCATCTGAAGGAATGACTTTGGAAAGAGTATCTGGGTTAGAAGATATTGAAGTAGGAGAAGGTGTCGATGAGAAAAGTCTTTACGATCCCCATACTTGGTTAGACCCTGAAAAGGTAGCTGAGGAAGCACAAATTATTGCTGATCAGTTATCAGAAATAGATGGTGAAAATAAAGAAACATATCAGTCAAATGCAAAGAAATTTATTGATCAATCTCATGAGTTAACGAAAAAGTATAAACCTATCTTTGATAAAGTGGGGCAAAAAACCTTTGTAACACAACACACTGCTTTTTCTTATTTAGCAAAGAGATTTGACTTGAATCAACTTGGTATTGCTGGTATTTCTCCTGATCAAGAACCAAGCCCAAGACAACTGGCTGAAATTCAAGAATTTGTTAAGACCTATAAAGTTAAAACTATTTTTACAGAGAGCAATGCTTCTTCTAAAGTAGCTGAAACGCTTATCAAGTCAACAGGTGTGAATCTTAAAACTCTCAATCCTTTAGAGGCAGACCCACAAAATGATAAGTCTTATTTAGATAATTTAGAAGAGGATATTGCAATACTAGCAGAAGAATTGAAATGAGGAAATTATGAATAAAACAAAGAAATATTTAGCTGGATCAGCAGTAGTTATTGCGCTTAGTGTTTGTGCTTATGTTTTAAATCAGCACCAAGAAGCAGAGAAGAAGGAAGATAATCGTGTATCTTATGTTGATGGGAAAAACAATGAGTCTAAAAAGAACGAAAATTTGACTCCTGATCAAGTTAGCAAAAAGGAAGGCATTGAGGCCGAACAAATTGTTGTGAAAATTACTGATCAGGGATATGTGACTTCTCACGGAGACCATTTCCATTACTATAATGGTAAAGTTCCTTTCGATGCGATTTTTAGTGAAGAACTAGTCATAAAAGATCCAAGTTATCAATTGCGTGATGAACACATCGTTAACGAAATTAAAGGTGGTTACATCATCAAAGTTGATGGAAAATATTATGTCTACCTAAAAAATGCTAGTCAAGCTGAAAATATTCGTACCAAAGAACAAATTGAAAAACAAAAACAAGGGCATACATCTGACCAAAAAAATGATTCTAAGGAAGTTGTGGCAGCTAGAGCTCAAGGACGTTATACAACTGATGACGGTTATGTTTTTAACGCTTCTGATATCATTAAAGATACAGGAGATGCTTATATCGTTCCCCACGGAGGACACTTCCATTATATTCCTAAGAGTGATCTGTCAGCGGGTGAATTAGCTGCCGCAAAGGCTTATTTATCTGGCAATAGTTCAGCTCTCAGTCAACCCTTGTCACTGACACCGAATAATGGTGTTTCTGCAGCAGATGATGGTTATGTCTTTAACCCTAATGATATTGTCAGAGATACTGGCGATGCTTATATCGTACGACATGGGGACCACTATCACTATATCCTAAATCATCTCTTAACAATCATCAAGCACAATCTAACACTCCAAGCTTAGAAAGTCCTTCTAATTCTACACCAAATAATCCGTTACCACATGTTCATCATGAAGAAGAGGAACACGATCATGGTTTTGATGCAAATAGAATTATAAGTGAAGATTCAGAAGGTTTTGTCATGAGTCATGGAGATCACAACCACTATTTCTTTAAAAAAGATTTATCCCCTGATCAAATCAAGGCCGCTCAAGATCGCTTGTACGGAAATAAACATTCAGAAACTAGCCCAGATAACCACAGTAGTAAACCAGAAGAACACCATCATGATAACCATGGAAACCATCACGAGGAAGAGCACGATCATGGATTTGCAGCAGATCGTGTAATAAGTGAAGACGAGTTAGGTTTTGTTGTTACCCATGGTGATCACAATCATTACTTCTTTAAAAAAGATTTATCCCCTGATCAAATTAAGGCCGCACAAGATCACTTGTACGGAAATAAACATTCAGGAACTAGCCCAGATAACCATAGTAATCAAAAACCAGAAGAACACCATCATGATAACCATGGAAACCATCATAAGGAAGAACACGATCATGGCTTTGCAGCAGATCGAGTGATAAGTGAAGATGATAAAGGATTTGTCGTTTCTCATGGAGATCACAACCACTATTTCTTTAAAAAAGATTTAACAAAAGATCAGATTAAAGCTGCTCAAGAACATTTAAACAGTCATAAAACTGAGTCTGTTAAACCTCTTGCAAAAGATGTAGAAGCATTTTCTAGAGAGGCTAGTGACAAAGAAAAAATGGAGTATATTGCTAAGACCTACGGTGTACCGCTAGAAGCCATTCGTATCTCAAATGGATTCTTTGTATTTGGAAATCCTGATCAAGACTATGACCCAACACACATTCATCCTTATGCAATCCGTAAGGAACACGTCCGTATTCCTCTAGTAACTGGCGACCCAGAACTTGATTTCCTAAACGAGCTTTATACAACAGCTATTCGTGACGGTGTTTCACCATATAGTTTGCAGGTTGAAAATGGAAGTTTCGTCATTCCTCACGGAGATCATAACCATTATATTAAAGTTCAAACAAAAGGTTACGAGGTCGCTCTTAAGAATAAGATTCCAGCGCTACAATCGTCTTATCAACCAGGCACATTTGATGAAAATACTGTAGAGCATAAGGTTGAACAGCTTTTGGCAGAGAGTCGAGAACTCTATAAAGACAAGCCAAGCGTACAGAGACAGATTGAACTTGCTTTGGGGCAATTTTCTGAGAATATGAAGAAGCTATCAACCAACTCTACTGCAGGTTATTTGGCAGCTCTTGATCAATTTGACAAACAGTATATTCATATTGATTCAACTGTGAAGCCTACTGAAGCTAGTCCATTAGATAAAAAATACCAAGCTCTGGTGGATAAGATTAATACCTTAAATACGGATGCTTATGGACTTCCTAAGAAGGATCTCTTGGTACAATTACAGGAAAGTAAACTAGCTCAAGATGAAGCAGGATTAGATGCTATAGATGCTAAATTACAAGCTTTACAAGACTTTAATGATCGTACAGGTGTCACAACAGTCGAGTACATTAAATATTTCTATCAACATCTATCTGATGGTAGATTAAACGATAAGCTTCGTAATAAAGTTGCTAACTTAACGTGGACTCTTTATCAGTCACAATCATTCCTAAAGGCAACAGATTTAAATAAACTCTTCCCAGAAATCTATCAAACTAAATTTGAAGTAGAAGAAGCTCTTAAAAATGAGCCCGCTGTAAGCAAGTCTTCAGAAACTATCCTAGATACCGAAAAAGTTGATGGTCAGAGTGCAAAAACTGCAGTTTATGAGTTTTTGAGAGGCTTATTTGATGATATTCAACCTGAGAAACAAAGTAATCATGTCTTAAAGGGACAAGTAGAAGAGTTATTAACCAAAGCTGAAGAATTGATTAGTAAAGTTAAGGAAGACGGTGTAAAAGCTTCTCTTGCTGATGAACTTAAGAATCTTAAGGTTGCTATTGATAAAGATAATGCTGACCTTGATGAATTAAACACGCAAGTTCAAGATCTTCTAAAACGTATTACACAGACTATTCAGAAAGAAAGTCAGGAAGAGGCTCAAGATCCACAACTTTTGGCTCTCTATCAACAGCTTTATAACGGCGTCATTGCCCTCCATAGCTATTTGGAGATGAATAATGGTTCAGATGCTGACTTTGAAAAAGTAGATGCTCTGTTTGATAAACTAGCAGCAGCAAGTAAGGATAAGCAGGCTCTTCTGGCAGTTGCTCAAGAAATTCTCCTTTTAAATCAGGAGCTTAAATCAAAAACAGTCCAAGCTGAAACAAATCAAGCAAGTACAAGTCACGTAGCATCAAGTCAAGATAACTCTGAAAAACATGTTGAGGCAAGCTCAGAGCCGACAAGCAGTGAAACAAATACAGAAACGACTACTGAACAAAATCCTGAATCAACAGAAAAAGTCGCAGACTAAAAAAAAGACGAAGTAGCTTAGCTACCTCGTCTTTTTTTTTAGTCTTTATAAGCTACAATTCCAATAATAGTATCAACTGCACGCTCCATGGTTTGAAGACTAACATATTCAAAACGACCATGCATGTTTTCACCACCAGCAAAGATATTTGGCGTTGGAATTCCCATAAAGGAAATCTTTGATCCATCAGTTCCACCACGAATTGGTTCAATAATAGGTGTGATACCAAGGTCTTCCATAACTGCTTTGGCAATGGTTACTGGTGTCATATCCTTTTCAATGACTTCTTTCATGTTGTAGTACTGGTCTGTCAATGTTAAAGTAACACGATTGCTACCAAGTTCTTGGTTCATTTTATCAGTAATTGCTTGCATAGCGTGTTTACGAGCTTCAAAGTTTTCTTTTTCAAAGTCACGAATGATATAGCTTGCACGCGCTTCCTCAACAGTTCCAGTGACATCCATGAGATGGTAGAAACCTTGGTAACCCTCAGTCAACTCAGGACGGTCGGTTGCAGGAAGTTGGTTGTGGGAAGTCAATTGCCAATTGAAGAGCGTTAACCATTTGTCCTTTAGCAGTACCTGGGTGTACATTACGACCTTGGAAGTGAAGTTCAGCACCGGCAGCAGAGAAGGTTTCATATTGCAATTCTCCAAGAGGTCCACCGTCAACTGTATAAGCAAAGTCAACATTGAAGTCCTCTGCATCAAATTTGTTGGCACCAACGCCGATTTCTTCATCAGGACCAAAGCCGACACGAATTTCACAGTGTTTAATTTCAGGATGAGCGTTCAAGTATTCGATAGCGGTCATGATTTCGGCGATACCAGATTTGTCATCAGCACCGAGAAGTGTAGTCCCATCTGTAGTAATTAAAGTTTGGCCAGGATATTTCTCTAAACTCTTAAAATCAGCAGGATCTAATTTGAAACCAGAATTACCTAGATTGATAAGACCGCCGTCATAGTTTTCAATAACTTGCGGATTAACGCCTTCAGCATTAAAATCAGCCGTATCCATGTGGGAGATAAAGCCAATCTTACGAGTCAAACTAGGGTCGTTAGCTGGTAGAGTACCGATAGCAAAACCGTTTGGTAGATAGTAGACATTTTGTAAACCGACACGGTTCATCTCAGGGATTAGAACATTAGTCGCAAAGTCAACTTGACTTTGAGTACTAGGTGTTGTCGTTGAGTGTTCGTCAGAACGTGTATTGACTTTGACATAGGTCAAGAAGCGTTCTAGTAATGTTGGATATTTCATCATAACTCCTTTTTATAATTTTTTATTTACCTAAACAGAATTGGCTAAACAATTGAGTAATAAGCTCATCAGGCGCTGCATCTCCGGTGATTTCTCCGAGAATTTCCCAAGTGCGGATCAAATCAACCTGAAGTAGATCGACTGGCATGCCCAATTCAAGGCCTTCGTTTACAGCTTGTAAGCTTTCAACAGCTTTCTCAATCAGAGAAATATGACGGGCATTGGATAGGTAGGTTGCATCCTGTTCGACCAAGCCAGCATTTTCAAAGAAGAGATTATTGATGCGCTCTTCAATCTTATCGATGTTTTGATTTTTAAGAACTGAAATGCGGATGATATCTTCTGGAAGTTCCTCTGTTTCAATAGCTTCTGGTAGGTCAGTTTTGTTGAGAAGAATGATTCGATTAGTATCTTGACTAATTTCAAGAAGTTGTCGGTCTTGAATAGTTAGTGGTTCGCTAGCGTTTAGGACTAGTAGAACTAAGTCAGCTTCATTGAGGGCTTTTTTGGAGCGTTCAACCCCGATCTGTTCCACGACATCATCTGTTTCACGAATACCTGCAGTATCAATCAACTTCAGTGGAACACCGTTAATATTAACGTATTCCTCGATGACGTCACGAGTAGTCCCTGCAATATCTGTTACAATGGCCTTATCTTCACGCAGGAGGTTGTTGAGGAGACTCGATTTCCCAACGTTGGGACGACCAATGATAGCCGTTGAAATTCCTTCACGGAGAATTTTACCACGACGGGCTGTCTTTAGAAGATTGGTCAATAGTTGTTCAAACTCCATAGTCTTTTCACGGACAACAGCAGTAGTAGCTTCTTCCACATCGTCGTATTCAGGATAGTCGATATTCACTTCGACTTGTGCAAGTGTATTGAGTATCTCCTGGCGAGTATTGTTAATAAGATCAGACAAGGATCCGTCTAGTTGCTTGACCGCAATATTCATGGCTTTGTCTGTCTTTGCACGGATAATATCCATCACGGCTTCGGCCTGTGTTAAGTCCACACGACCGTTGAGGAAGGCACGCTTGGTAAATTCACCAGGCTCTGCCATGCGAGCACCTTCACGGATAGCAAGTTGCAGGATTTCATTAGTTACTGCAATTCCACCATGGGTGTTAATCTCGATAATATCTTCACGAGTGAAAGTCTTTGGAGACTTCATAGCTCCAACCATGACCTCATCCATGACCTTGCCTGTCTGAGGGTCAACGATGTGACCGTAATTAAGGGTGTGGCTTGCAACCTTGCTTAAGTCTTTGCCTTTAAAAATCTTTTGTGCAATAGTAAAACTATCTGTTCCGCTCAAGCGGACAATACCAATAGCCCCTTCACCAAGCGGTGTCGAAATTGCTGCGATGGTATCAAATTCACGTGTAATCATGTTAATTCCTTTTTAAAAATTGAAGCCTTTTATTTACTAATATCTCTTAAAATTGTAACAAAATAAAGTTATTTATTCAACGAATGCTACTTATAAAGAAAAGCCTAAGCATATCGCTTAAGCTTTACTTAGTGCGTATTTCCCCTTGGGGGAAGTAAGTTCCTTCAGGCAT